>Ga0156236_104_pt1 | contig 507730 bp, 463 predicted proteins | sample RifCSPlowO2_12_FD_107883 | JGI IMG/M metagenome (GOLD analysis project Ga0156236, IMG submission 107883) | Candidatus Lindowbacteria bacterium RIFCSPLOWO2_12_FULL_62_27
GAGCTCCGACGGGGCGAAGATCACGAACGCGAGGAGAATCCCCAGAAAAATCGTGAAGACGCTCATTTCCTTGAGGACATGCTCCGGGAAAAACCGGAGGCTCCGGTCCGGATGAAAGACCGGTTCGACGCCGACGGGATCCATCGTCGAAAGATTCTGCACGCGCATCAAAAACAAATGGATGGAAACCAACCCCACGATCACCCACGGCAGGACCACCACGTGCAGGACGTAGAATCTCGCCAGCGTCTCGCCGCTGACCGTTTCCCCGCCGCGCAAAAGGAGCGACAGGTGGTTGCCGATCAGCGGCACCGCGCGCGTGACTTCCGTGCCGACCGTCGTGGCCCAGTAGGAGAGCTGGTTCCAGGGGAGAAGATACCCGGTGAAGCCGAACGTGACGGTGACGCCGAGAAGCGCCACGCCGGTGACCCACGTCAGTTCCCGGGGTTTTTTGTAGCTGCCCATGACGAACACGCGAAGCATATGGAGCATGAGCATGACGATCATGAGGGTGGCGCCCCAGGAGTGCAACCCCCGGATGAGCCAGCCCGCCGGGACTTCGATCTGGATGAATTTGATCGAATCGAAGGCGTGATCGGCCGTGGGCCGGTAATAGACCATGAGGAGGATGCCGGTGACGATCTGGTTGACGAGCAAAAACAGCGCGAGGCTTCCGAAAGTGTGCCACCAGGAGACGTGCGGCGGGAGCGGTTTTTGGGCCTGATGCCGGGCGAAGTCTTTGACGGCGTCCCACGGGTAGCGATCGCGCAAAAAGCCTTCGACGGCGGCCTTGAGTTTCCCGAGACTCATACCGGCGGCACCTTCACTTTCACGTTGTCGCCCACGACCATCACCTCGTAGGCGAGGAGCGGCCCCGGCGGCGGGCCGGAAACGACTTTGCCGTCCTGCGAAAACACGCCGGCGTGGCACGGGCATTTGAACGTCCGGGTCGGACTGTCCCATTGGACGATGCACCCAAGATGCGGGCAGGCGAGGGAATAGGCCTTGAAGTCCGATTCCGAAACGCGGATGACCGAGAACGGATGTCCACCCACCTGGAAATTTTTGGCGGTGGCCACCGGCCAGTCCCGTGTCGGGCCGGCGTCGATGACATCCTGCGCGCCGCCGCGTTTTCGCGCCGGCCAGAGGTAGGCGCCGACGGGCGCGAGCATGGCGGCCAGGACCGTCGCAAGCCCTCCGCCCAGAAAGTAGTCGAGGAATTTCCGGCGCGGGAGGCCGTTCTGATTATGGGCGGCCATTCGTTTGTTCCACCTCGGCGCGTTTGGCGGCGCAGGCGATCGACAGCACAAGCAGAAATATGAAGATGGGCACGAACATCAGCCGCCGGACGCCCTCGCTCAGAATTTTTTTCTTGATCGATTGCCGTATCTGATCCAACCGGTCGGTGTTCTCCCGGATGACCTTGGAAAGATCCACCAGATTGAGCGCGTGCTGGGCGGGCGTGAGCGCAATCAGCGCCGTTTTGGCCTCCTCCATCTGTACCTGCGCCTCGCCGACTTCAAATCCCCGCACGGCGGCCTTGTGCAGTTCGCCCGACACGTCCGAAAGGTCGCGCCGGAGCTGTCCGAATCCGGCAAGAAACTCGTCCCGGACATCCAGTGCGTTGTCGTCCGGGCGTTGATGGCATTCCCGGCAGGCGGTGCGGAGGAGGTCCTCGGTCGGATGAAGAATGGCGTGGTTGGAGTGGCAGGACACGCAGGCTTTCATCTTGCCGGCGGCCGTCACCGCCGCGTGCGGGCTTTTCGAAAACGATTCGGCCTCGCGGATGTGACAGCTCCCGCAAATTTCACTGACATCCCGGACGCCCGGCGGCACGGCGCCGTGATTGCCGTGACAAGTGGCGCACGTCGGCGCCGAGAGGTCCTTGCGGACGCGCAGGGCGTGCGCGTGGACGCTGCGCTCGTAATCGGCCGGATGGGCCGCGGACAATTTGTACTTCGACATTTTCGCCGCATCCGAGTGGCATTGGCCGCACGTGGCCGGGACGTTCGTCGGATGGACGCTCGACGCCGGATCCTTGGGGCGCTTGATGCCGTGCGACCCGTGGCAGTCGGCGCAGACGGCGACGTTGTCGTCCCCCGCGCCGAAAAGGCGCTCGCCGTGTTTGGACGTTTTGTAATGGGCCAACTGGTCAGTCGGGAGGCGGAACGGATTCATCTTGCGGACGTCGCTGTGGCATCCGCCGCAAAAATTCGGGATGTCCTTGCGGTCCGGTTTGCCTTTGAACGACGGGTCGTCCGTCATCGCCGCCTCGTCGGCGACGGCCGGATTGCCCCCGTGACAGCCGTGGCATCCCACCTGGGCGTGGACACTGGAGCGCACGCCCTCCACCAAGGCCGGGTCGGATTCGAAATGGCATGATTCGCAACTGGAGGCGAAGGCCGCCGGTTGCGCGGCGAACAGAAGAACGCCGCCGAAGAGGAGTACGCCCCGCCGCATCATGCGCCGCACGCGAATGCCTTCTATTTGGCGGGCTTGGCCGGCGCCTCCTTGGCCGTGGGTGCCGCCGGCTTCTTGTGGGCGACCTTCTTCCACATTTCCTTGAAATCAAATCCCTTGAAACCCGGCGCGGATTCGTTGTGGCACCGCGTGCAGGTCTTCTCGTCCGGAATGATCATCCCGTTTTCGACGGCCTTTTTGCGGTCTTTCATGACGGGCACTTTCGCGTAATCTCCTCCCGCGCCATGGCAGGCCTCGCACTGAACGCCGTCTGACATTTTGAATTTCTCGCCCAAGAGGGACGCGGCGGCACCAAAGGCCGTGACGTGGCACTTGAGACACTCCGGCGCTTTCTGCGGGTCGCCCTTCACGCCGGCTTTTTCGGCCACCTCTTTCGCTTCCTTTGTCGCCAGCGTCTGGTACGCATGCGAATGCTTGCTGCCCTGCCACTGCTTGAGCTGGTTGCCCTTGGCGTCGCTCTTGTGGCAGGCGCCGCACTTTTCGGCGCCGATGAATTTGTGCGGGGCCGGCTCTGCGGCGGACGCGCCATTGGACGGCCAGAACAGAATGACCAGGCAGGCCAGCGAAAACACGATGGCCAGCGCCACGCCCGTGATCACAAACGTGCGCTCAATGAGCGAAACCTCTCTCTCGTCCAGTTCCATCGGATGCACTTCCTTTCCCATACTTCGTGTCACCTCAGCCTTCGCTTGCCCCGCCCGGGATATGCCCTTTGCCGATAAATTCGGCAGTCTTGGTGCAGACTACCGGGAGAATTGCAAAAGTGGTTCCTCGGCAAGAGACGGAGGTTAAAAACAGGGTTACTGGTTGGAGTTGAAAGCGATAGAGGTCAAGGATGAGCGCGGCGGATGTGGACGAAACGTCATGTTCTGTGACAAATGTCATGAATAGAGACAGATCATCCGCCTTCCGTCAGCGGGAGCATTCCCAAGACATCCCGTCTTATGATTCCGATGTTGAGCGTGTTAAGCAATCTTGCGGTGCGGCGCCGTCAATGGACTGAAAATTGCTCTATCAAGAGACAGGTGGGTTTGAAAGGAGCGTGATGGCCATGCAGTTGACACCGGTAGAACTTGTGGAGTATCGACGGGATCTCAAGGACCGCATCTGCTCGATTTGCCGCAAGTTCGGCTACGATGACGTGTGCGGGGTGGGAGCGGAAGGCGAATGTCCCTTTGATGTGCATCTCGCCCGGCTGGTCGACGCCGTTTTGTCGACGCCCCGGAGCAACCTGGTCGCCGATTACGTGCCGAAAATCCGCGAGTTGGTCTGCGCCTCGTGCCCGAACCAGAACGAGCAGGGCGTCTGCAAGTCGCGCGACCGGGCCTACTGCGGCCTCGACAGCTTCCTCGTGCTCGTCGTCCAGACCATCGAGGACACGTACGACCGGCTGCACGCACGACCGGCCGCATCCAGCCAACGGGAGACGCTCAGACAGAACGTGGCTTAGCCGTGTAACAAAATGAACATTTGGCCGGGGATATTCACGCGCGTACTAACCGGTTGGGTATCTCTCAAGATACTTCAGAACGGCCCGTTCAACCGCCGACGGGGACAGGTTCGGATATTTCTGATAGATCTCTTTTGGAATCCGGCCCAGCAGGCTTTTCATCCGTTCAGGGACCACCAGACCCGAACGGATCAGGCTGTCCGCATCCCGCAGATCCTTTTCAAACCCGCGGACGACCTTCGATAAAAATTGCCCGTAGGGATCGTAGTGATAAAAACTGACGTTCTGCAGCGTCAGGATATGGACATGACGGTCGTCCGATCCCGGAAGGGCCGGAACAAAATCGGCCGGGCTTGCCAGTTCGATGTTGATATTGAGTTTCTCCTTGATGGCCTGCACGTCCCGCAAAACGTCTTCGCGATCCACAGACAAATCGACGTCCAATGTGCTTTCCCGCCATCCCATTTCGACGGCGGTGCCTCCTCCGGTGATGTAGATCCGGTAATGGCCGCGCGTCGGCGCCGAGGCCGCGATGGCCCGCATGAACTTCTTGAGGCCCGACTTGTCCAGCGCATTTCTCATGACCCCGTCCCCTGCAGCCGATCCAGCGCGTCCGCGAAACTGCTGATCCTTCGAAGATGCGCGGTATATCGCGCATGGGCCAGGTCATCGCCCGATTCCTTTTCCAGAAGACGATAGAGCTCCACGTCGGACCGGGGGAACGCCATTTTCGGCAGCGCGACTCCCTGACGACGGAGCCGCGGAAAGGCGATGGAAATCAAAAGCGCGGGGATGGTCTTTCGGCCCATCGACAAATCCCGGATGCCTTCGTCCACCATTTCCCCGCCCGGCAGGCCCATTTTTTGAAAGGATGCCGACCCGAATCGCGCCCTCTGCCATCGGGCGCAGACCGCCGCGCAGGCGCCGGCGGACCTGTCCCTCGCCCGCATCCTCCGCGCGCGCGTCCGGCCGCCCTGCCGGCCCCAATCCCGAAACAGGCGACGAACCCTCGCAGGCAAGATCATGGGATGATTATATACGTATGGGGTACGTATTGCAAGTATTCGTCCCGTTGTCTCCGGTTGTCTCCGGGCCGCCTATCCCTTTTTGTGCGCGCCGACCGTCCGGGTGAGGAGAGAGTAGTATCGAAGGGTGGCCGGCATGTGGGATCCGACGGAACCGAGGATGAGGACGGCCGACAGGATCCAGACCCGCTGCTCCCAGAGAAGCGGAACCAGCAGGACCAAGCCGATTTTGGCCAGCGTGAGCAGACCCCGGACCTGAAACAGCCAGTTGAAACTGCAATAGAGTTCGATCACCGCATAGGCCGCGCCCGTGCCGGCCGTCCAGAGCATGGCCGGGAAGAGCCTCTCCGCCGGCAGGTCAAAGACGTGGCCGCCCAAGAGGATTCCCATCGACGCCAGATGCGCCGTCCGGACCGCGATTCGAAGCGCCCGCTCGCCGCGGAAGGCCCGGTCTTTTTCGGGGAACAGGACGTCCCGGATACTCATGCTTGCTCCTTGTCCTGTTTCGGGACTACCGGCAGACCGTCAAACGGCGGGCGGGCGGCGGGCGGCGCGCTTGCCGTTCAAACGACGCCGGATCGTTCAGATTCCGGAACGTGGCCAGCTCTGGATCCAAGTCCCGGACCCGGCGATCGTCCAAAATGGCGGGAAACCCGGACACGAAAAGATTCTCCTGGATGGACAGCACGCCGTACGAGAACGAGTCCGCGACCGCGTCCAGCAGATCCGTGGAGAAAATCAGCGGAAACGGCCGCAGCCTCCGGTCGGCCTCGCAGACGACCACATCGCCCGGCGTCGCGATCATGACCCGAAGCAGTCGCGGCGAAAGGAACGGCTGGTCGCAGGCCGTGATGAGGACCCGGCGGGTGGCGGCATGCCGGAGCGCGGCATGGACGCCGGCCAGGGCGCATCGGTAGGGCATGGCGTCCCGCGCGACTGCCAGTCCGAGCGACTCATATTTTTTGGGGCACTTGGCGACCAGAAACGGATCCGTTCCCGTTACGCGTTTCAAAATCCCCGCAATGAAGAGCGCCATGGGCCTGCCACGGATGGGCAGGAGGGCCTTGTCACTCCCCATCCGGCGGGACAGCCCGCCGGTCAGGATGGCCGCGGAAATCGTCATGACCGCCGGCCCACGGCCGCCGCCCCGAGCTTGTCCAGGACAAATCCGGCAATGCGGTCGACCTCGTCGGCCCAGAACCGCGGGACGCGCGAATCGGGAGGATTGGCGTTCGGCGTCCGGCGCAGGACAAATCCGATGACCGTGCTTTCGCGCTCAAGCCCCATGTCGGCCAGTTCGGCGGCGTCGCGGAGCACCACGAGTTTGGGAAATCCCAGCCGCTTGTAGCCCTCGAGGATGACGAGGTCCGGCGACTCCAGCCGGCTGAGAATGTCGGCGACCTCGATGGGCGCCTCCAGCCTTCGCATGTGAGCCACCTGTGAACTCGATGCGATCACAACTTCGTCCGCGCCGGCCTGCCGGAACCGCCACGTGTCCTTGCCCTTCTGGTCGATGGAAAAATCATGGGCGTCGTGCTTGATCACCGCCACGGCGAGGCCCTGCGCGCGGAAGAGAGGAATCATCCGCTCGATCAGCGTCGTCTTGCCGCTGTTTTTTCTCCCGACAACGGAAATGATTTTCATATGTGAGGATTCGTTCTGCATAAAGTGGGCCATGAAGGCCCTCTGAGCAGAAGTTGGGCATTATTGATTGAATGAGTGTCGGTTGTCGATCTATGGCGGGCGAGCCGGACAAAGTCGGCGAAGCAAAAATTGCCCTGTAACAGGACAATTGTAAATCGACGCGGCCAAGTCCATTCCACGGACACACGAGACTTCTGTATTGAAACACAACCGGTTAAGCACGAAGTCTCATCGGCGGACCGGGCGGAATAGTCTTTGCAACTCGGTAATTTATCACCTCCTCTCTCCCCCCGCGGGGACAAGGAGAACTACGGATTGAAGGACGGGACATGGTCGACATCTCTCCATATAATAATGACCCTCTCCACGCATACGCCGAGGGCTTGCGGTCGAAGTACCTCCGGAACAGGAACGTCCTTTTGGTGCAGGCGTTGCAGTTTCTGCCGTACTCGACGAATCTCGAGGTGATCTTCCGCAAGGGCTATCCCGCCTGGCCGCCCACGGGCATCCAGCGGATCGCCAATGCGCTTGCGGGCAGAGGACTCAACATCAAGATCGTCGATTTGAATTATGAAACGCTCGAACACGTTTTCGAAACGCGCGCCTACAAGCCGGAAGACAGCCTCGAGATTCTGGACCGGCACATTGCGGAGGTCCAGCCGTCGATCATCGGCGTGTCATGCATCTGCATGTTCAGCGACCTGCACGCGCCCACCAATCCGCTGACGATGCTGTTGGACCACTTGAAGAAGCTCGACCGGTTTGTGGTGGTGGCCGGCGGCACGGCCCTGAACAACGACATCGGCGGTTTTTTGCGAAGAGAGATGTGCCATTTCGCCGTGGCCGGCGAAGGCGAGGACAAAGTCCGCTACCTGATGGACGTTCTTCTCGACGACGGCGGGAAGGCGGCGCCGCGCAAGGGAATTTACTTCAAACCCGCCGACCGTCTCGAGCAGACTGACGGCGGGACCGAATGGGCGGTCCTGACCGGAGACCTGATCGGCACGTACCAGTCGCTTCCGATTGAGAAATACCACCGGGTCGGGTGCCTGAACACGTTCTCGAGGTTCGCCGGCATGGATCGGCCCTACGGGGTGCTCCAGCTCAATCGCGGATGCCGGGCCCGGTGCCTCTTCTGCGGCGTCCCGAAATTCATGGGCCGGCCGACGCGGCACTATCCCGTTGCGGAAGTTCTGGCGGAGGTGCGGTACCAGGTGGAGGAGCGGGGCATCCGGCATCTGGACGTGATCGACGACGATTTCATCGGCGACCGGCGAACGACCTCCGAGCTGATCCAGGGGCTGATCGATCTTCGCGCCCGATACGACTTCACGTGGTCGGCCTACAACGGCCTGATCGCCTCCCAGATCACGGAGGACCTGCTGGAGCTTCTCCGGAAGGCCGGCTGTATCGGGTTTTCGATGGGCATCGAATCCGGCAATCCCGATCTTCTGCGCCGGACGCGCAAGCCCTCGAACCTGCGGGCGCTGCGGAAGGCCAGCGACATGCTGCAGCGGTTTCCGGAACTCTTCGTGGTCGGCAACTACATCCTCGGGCTTTACGATGAGGAAACCTTCGGCCAGATGCTGGATTCGTTCCGGTTCACCTTCGAGATGAAACTCGACTGGTCCGCCTTCGCGGCATTTCAGATCACCAGTTTCGGCACCGCCGTCGAGCTGGAGCGGCAGTCGGACGTCAACCGGGCCACGCACGTTTTGCCGGCGCGCGACCGGCCGGACGGCGAAGTGGCGATCGCGGAGGGCGTGCTGGCCGGACCGGACGTGTTCCGTCTGGATCCGGACAAAGTCCCGGCGCGCCGCCAGATTTCCCAGATATGGTTCACGTTCAATCTGGTGTCAAACTACATCGGCAACAAGCATCTGCGGCCGGGGGGCGATCCGGCCAAGTACGTCGCGTGGGTCGAGACGATCCAAGGCATCTACCCGGCCAATCCCTACATGCCGCTCTTCGCCGCGCTGGGCCGCCGGCTGATGCAAGACCACGCCCGCGTCCCGGCGCTTCTGGAGATCGCGCGAACCAACGTGGACAAATCCGACTACTGGAGAACACGGTTCGAGCAGTTCGACCTGATGTCGGTCCTGGAAAATTTCCCCGACAGCGCGCCCGGCGCGGCCGAAACTCTGGAGGCGATGAGGGAGCGGTACGCGCCATGGATGGAGGCGGATGGACATTTAAGTCACAAGGAGTAATCCAAGTAATCCGGAGCAGAAAATGGCTTGAATTGAGACACTTGCTCGTCTCGATTTGTCGCGTGACACATATGTCCATAAAAAGCATTCGAAAGAGAATCAGTCCATTAAGAACGAAGTCCCTGCCGGCGGATGGACGGAATGGTCTTTGCACGTTCTGTACACTCACCTCCTCTCCCCCCGCAGGGGGGAGAGGAATGAGGTGAGGGGGGAGGACGCGGACAGCGAGAGCCGTCGTCTGCCACCCTCACCCCAACCCTCTCCCGCCGGAAGCGGGAGAGGGGGGAACAGTTACAACGGAGTCGGGGTGACGGGCGGGCATGTTTAACAATCTTCCGCAAAATATCTCAACCTATGGCGCGGACATCGACGGGATACTGTACCTGATTTACGCCATCGTCGGGTTCTTCTTCGTGACGATGGAGGGGTACCTCGTCTATGCGGTGGTGCGATACCGCCGCCGGGAGGGCGTCCGGGCTGTGTATCAGACGGGCGAAACGTGGCGCGAGATGCGCTGGGTGGTCGGGCTGGTGGCGGTCGTGGTGTTTCTCGATTTTCTGATCGACTTTCGTGGCGCAGACACGTGGGCGAAGGTGAAACAGGATTTTCCCTCCGGAGATGTCGAGATTCTGGTCAAGGCCAAACAGTTTGCGTGGACGTTTGTCTATCCGGGCGCGGACGGGCAGTTCGACACGAAGGACGACCTGACCGTGCCGAGGATTCTACACGTGCCGGTCCACCGCAAGATCCGCCTGACGCTCACATCCGAAGACGTGATCCACAGTTTTTGTCTGCCGGAGGTCCGGCTGAAGCAGGACATTCTGCCGGGGCGCCGGACGCCCGCATGGTTTGAGGTCACGCGCACGGGAACCTTCAGCCTTGTCTGCGCCGAGCTGTGCGGGCTCGGCCACACGAAGATGCTCGGCGTGCTGGAAGTCCACGACGACTCCGGCTATGAACGCTGGCTGGCCGAAACGGCGAAGGAGATGTTCGAATGACGAACGATCCGCACGGCCCGCAGAAATTCATATGGAAATACATCTTATCGACCGACCACAAGATGATCGCCAAGCAGTATCTGCTGACGGGGCTGGTCATGGCGCTGGTCGGCGCCTTCACCGCCTATCTCATGCGCTGGCAGCTCGGATATCCGAACACGAATGCGCCCGGATGGGGATTGGTCACGCCGGACAAGTTCAACATGCTGGTCACGATGCACGGCACCATCATGGTCTTCTTCGTCGGCATGCCGCTTCTCGTCGCGGCCTTGTCGAATTTCGTCATCCCGCTCCAGATCGGCGCGCGCGACATGGCCTTCCCGCGTCTCAACATGCTCTCATACTGGATTTTCGTTCTCTCGTGCGTGGCGCTGCTCGCGTCGTTTTTCGTGCCCGGCGGCGCGCCCGCCGGCGGCTGGACCGGTTATCCGCCGCTGTCGGCGAGCGAGCAGTACACGGGCGTCCACTGGGGCATGGTGCTGTGGATCACGGCCCTGGCGCTGGAGTTCGCGTCCTTCACGATGGGCGGGATCAATTATCTCGCGACCTTCATGTGCCTTCGCGTTCCCGGCATGACGTACTTCCGGGTGCCGATGGCGACGTGGTTTCTGATCGGCGCGTCTTTGGCGTTTTTCTTTTCGGTCGGTCCCCTGATTGCCGGCGCGGTGATGCTGCTTTTGGACAACGTGGCGGGCACGGGATTTTATATTCCGGCGCAGGGCGGCGAGCCGCTCCTGTGGCAGCACCTGTTCTGGTTTTTCGGCCATCCGGAGGTCTACGTGATTTTCCTGCCGGCGGTGGGCTGTGTTCTGGAGATTCTGCCGGTTTTTTCGCGCAAGCCCATTTTCGGATACCGGGCGATCGTGTGGAGCATGGGGGCGGCCCTGGCGCTGTCCTACATTGTTTGGGCGCATCACATGTTCATCAGCGGGATGAATCCGCGCCTCGCGACGCCGTTTTCGATCACGACCATTCTGATCTCGGTCCCGTTCGCCGTCATCATCTTCTGCATGTTGGCGTCGCTTCGGCAGGGATCGATCCGCCTCGACACGCCGATGCTCTGGGGACTCGGGTTTCTGGCGACCTTCCTCATCGGCGGGCTGACCGGCATATTCTTAGGCTCGGCTTCGGCCGACATTTACCTTCACGACACCTATTTCGTGGTCGCGCACTTCCATTACACGTTCTTCCCATCGGTCTTTTTCGGCGGATTCGCCGGCATCTATTTCTGGTACCCGAAACTGTTCGGACGGCGGTACAATGAAACGCTCGGCAAAATCCATTTCTGGATGACCTTCATTTTCTTCAACGCCACCTTCTGGCCCATCTTCCGTGTCGGCGCCGGCGGGATGCTCCGCCGCATCGCCGACCCCACGCAGTACAGGATCCTCGACCAGTTCAAGGAAATGAATTCGATGATCAGCGTCGCGGCCTTCATCCTGATCCTCGGGCAGGTTCCGTTCGTGTGGAATTTTTTCTGGAGCATGTTTCGCGGTCCCGCGGCGGACGCCAATCCCTGGCGGGCCGGCACGCTCGAATGGCTCGCGCCCTCGCCGCCTCCGCACGGAAACTGGGGACCGGGTCTGCCGACCGTCTACGTCGGGCCCTACGAGTACAGCCGGCCGGACATGGCCGACGATTTCGTGCCGCAGTACCGGCCGGTCGGCGTGCTGGGCGGCCCAGCGGGTCAGGCCTGATCATGGACGGCGCGGCGCACTCGGATTCGGCGCAGATGCCGACGGCGCACTTCACCGCCAAGCTGGCGATCTGGTGGCTGATCGGGTCGGAGATCATGATCTTCGGCGGGCTCATCGGATCGTTCATCCTGTTTCGGCTGGCCCGCCCGCAGTGGGCGGAGATGGCGCATCATCTCAGCGTGCCCATCGGGTCCTTCAATACGCTGATTCTGCTGACCAGCAGCTACACCATGGTACGGGCCTTCGTGTCCTCCGGACGCCGCGACCGGACCGCCACCTGCTGGAATCTTCTGGTGACGGCGCTTCTGGGACTCACGTTTCTGTGCGTGAAGGGATACGAGTACGCCGGAAAATTCTCGCACGGATATTACCCGAACGCGGGACTCTTCTGGGCGTTTTATTTCACGATGACCGGCCTGCACGCGCTGCACGTGCTGATCGGGATCATCGCGATTCTCATTCTGTTCGTGTTCGGCCTGCGCGACCGGCTGTGGCCGATCGCGAGCCGCGTCGAGTTCACGGGCCTCTACTGGCATTTCGTCGACGTGGTGTGGATCTTCCTATTTCCGTTGTTGTATCTGACATCATGACCGAGTCCGGCGCGGCGCGCCCCCGGTATTTCACGATCTGGGTGTGGCTGGTGGTATTGACGCTCGCGTATCTCGCGGAGCGGCTGATCGGCGTGCCTCACCGGATCGCGCTGGGCCTGGTGTTCGGAATTGCGCTCGTGAAGGCGCTCTTGGTGGCATGGAACTACATGCATCTTCGGCACGAAAGCCGGATGATTTTCGTCATTCTTCTCATTCCGATTCTTCTCTTCGCGATTCTGGTCACGCTCTTGCTCCCGGACATCGCATTCGTCGGAGTCGGGAAATGACGGCGGCGCCCGCGGACTCGATCGCGTCCGACCGGCCCGCGCCGCTCGTTTCCAAAGTGGGGATGGCGCTCTTCATCGGCACGGAAGCCATGTTTTTCGCCGGCCTCATCAGCGCCTACCTGGTGTTCCGGGTCGGCAATCCGAACTGGCCGCCGGCCGGCCAGCCGCGGCTGCCGGTGGAATCGACCGCGTTCAACACGCTGATCCTGCTCCTCAGCGCCGCGTTCTGCCATCGGGCGGTCTCGACGCTCCGCGCCGGTCTCGCCAGATCCTCCGCGTACTGGCTGGGACTCACTGCCGTCTTCGGCCTGTTTTTTCTCGTCCTTCAGGGCCGGGAATGGATCCGGCTGGTGCAATTCGGCCTGACGCTGACCTCGAGCGTTTACGGCGGCCTTTTTTATACCCTCATCGGCGTCCACGGTCTTCACGTGCTCGCCGGTACGGCGCTGGTTCTGTACGTCCTGAAACGATCCGTGGAGGGCCGGTATTCGGCGGCGTATCCGCTCGGCGTGGAGCTTGCCCGAATGTACTGGAACTTCGTCGTCGCCCTCTGGCCGGGCCTCTACTTCCTGGTTTACCTCTTGTGATCATGCGCCGCATGGCGCTGTTCACGTTTGTGTTCGCCGTTGTCTCGCCGGCCTTCGGCTGTCCGCTCTGTTTCGGTTCAACGCCCTATGAGTTGGGTCTCTACTGGTCGGTGCTTTTTCTTCTTCCCGTGCCGTTTGTCATTGTCGGTGTGCTGATCGCATGGATTCGCCGTCAGTCTGACGGAAATATTAAGGAGGGATAAAACATGAGTGTTTACGGAGACCGCCGCGATTTTCTTAAAAGAATGGCCTGGTATTCGTCCGCCGGCGCCGCGATATCCCTGATGCCGGGGGTGTCAATGGAGGCGTGGAGCGACTTCGAAGGCGACGCGGCCGAAATTGTGTGGAAGAAATCGCCGTGCCGATTCTGCGGCACCGGCTGTGGCCTTCTGATCGGCCTTGCGAGGGACCGCGCCGTCGCCGTGAAAGGCGATCCGAACTCGCCCGTCAACAAGGGGCTCTGCTGCGTCAAGGGCTACCACTCCGTCCAGATGCTGTACGGGAAGGACCGCCTGACGAAGGCCTTGGTGCGAAAGAACGGCGAGCTCGTCGAAACGCCGATTCAAGACGCGCTCGATCTTGTGGCCGCCAAAATGAAGGAGACCATCGGCGCGCGCGGCAAGGACGCCGTCGCGATTTACGGGTCCGGCCAGTGGACCATTCCCGACGGATACGTCGCGACCAAATTTTTCAAGGCGGGACTGGGGACGAACAACATTGAAGCCAACGCGCGGCTCTGCATGGCCAGCGCCGTGACGGGATTTATGACCACGTTCGGGTTGGACGAGCCGATGGGCTGTTACGACGACATCGATCACGCCGACACCTTTATCCTCTGGGGCAACAACATGCCGGAAATGCATCCGATTCTTTTTTCCCGTGCGCTCGAAACCCGCCGCCAGAAGGAGTCGGGACTCATCATCGACCTCGGCACCCGGACAACCCGGGCCAGCTACGGCGCCGACAAATCGATCCTCTTCAAGCCGCAGACGGACCTGGCGCTGGCCAACGCGATCTGCCGGGAACTCTTCCGCACGGGGCTGGTCAACCAGGATTTCGTGAAGAAGCACGTGACGTTCAAAAAAGGCAAGACCAACATCGGATACGGCCTCGAGGACAAATTCAAATTCGACGACGAGGCCGTCGAGATCGGCGTGAGGGAGTATCAGGCCTTTCTCGAGGACTACACACCGGAAAACGTGGAAAAAATTTCCGGCGTCCCGGCGACGGACATCCGGTACCTGGCGCAACTGTACGGCGACCCGAAACGAAAGGTTGTCTCGTTCTGGTGCATGGGAATGAACCAGCACACGCGCGGCACATGGATCAACAACCTCGTCTACAACCTGCACCTTCTGACCGGAAAAATCTCCACGCCCGGCAACAGCCCCTTTTCCCTCACCGGCCAGCCCAGCGCCTGCGGCACGTCACGCGAGGTCGGCACGTTCACGCACCGGCTGCCGCACGGCGTCGTGACCAACGAGCACGATCGCGAGATGGCCGCCAAAATCTGGAAAGTGCCGGTCGAAAAAATCCCGGCGAAGCCCACCTACCACACCGTCGAGATGTTCCGGGCGCTGGACCGCGGGGACATCCAGTTTCTCTGGATACAGGCGACCAACCCGTTTCTCACGATGCCGAAACTGCGGCGGTACCGGGACGGCGCCAAAAAGGAGGGCCGGTTCATCGTCGTGTCGGACGTCTATCCCACGCCGACCACCGACATCGCCGACGTGATTTTGCCGTCCGCGCTCTGGATCGAGCGCGAAGGCATGTTCGGCAACGCGGAGCGCCGCACGCAGCATTTCGAGAAGATGGTCGACCCGCCCGGCGACGCGATGCCGGACGGCTGGCAGCTCATCGAGGTCGCGCGGAGGCTCGGGTACGGAGAGCTTCTGCCTTATTCGAAGAAGACCTGGGTTCAGGAGGTCTGGGAGGAGTACCGGCAGTTTCAACACGGCCCCGCGCATGAGATGGCGTCCTACGAGGACCTCCGCCGCCAGCCGGGCGTGATGTGGCCGCACGTGAACGGCAAGTCCACCAAGTGGCGGTACAACACGGCATACGATCCGGCGGCGAAGGGAGAGGGTGAATTTGATTTTTACGGGAACAAGGACCACCGCGCGGTCGTCTGGCAGCGTCCGTATGAGCCGCCGCCCGAATCGCCGGATGGGGAGTTTCCGTTCTGGCTCTGCACCGGGCGCGTGCTCGAACACTGGCACAGCGGGTCACTCACCCGGCGGATCCCCACGCTGCACCGGGCCGTGCCGGAGGCGTATGTCGAGATCCATCCCGCCGACGCGGACCGGCTCGGCATCCGCAACAAGGACCCGGTCCGGCTGACGACCCGCCGAGGGACCCTGACGCTGCCGGCCAGCATCAATGGCCGGGCCGTGCCGCCGGCCGGCATGGTGTTCGTGCCGTTTTTTGACGAGCGCTACCTGATCAACGAGCTGACGCTCGACGCATTCTGCCCGATCTCGAGACAGCCCGACTACAAGAAGTGCTCCGTGAAAGTGGAGCGCGCATGATCTGGGAATCGGACCGGCGGATTTTTTTCGTCGGCCTGGGAATCGCCGCGATGGCCGTGCTGGTCATGTTCGTGGGTCCGGAACTTTTCGATTACCGGCCGGTCGCGTCGCGCGCCGACCCCCGCAGCGTCGACCTTCCGACCTCGAAACGCGATGTGGCGGCGGAGGCGGAGCCGATGCGGAAGCCGGCGTACGTCGTCCCGGCGCGCGCCGACGCGGACACGCGGACGTGGACCAAGTACGAAAGCCGCCGGGCCTTTCCCGGCGCGCCGCCGGCCATTCCCCATCCGGTGTCTGACGGGCCGGCATGGGAAAGCGGGAAAGTCTGCACCGCATGCCACGCCAGGGGCGGATATGTCCCGAAATACAACGCGTACGCCCCTGTGACGCCGCATCCGAATTTCTCCTCTTGCCGCCAGTGCCACGTGCCGCGCCTGACAGACAAGTTATTTCGCGAAACCGCCTGGGCCACCGTCGCGCGTCCGAAAACCGGCCTCCGGGCCATGCCCGGCGCGCCGCCGGCGATCCCGCATTCCCTGCAGATGCGCGAAAACTGTCTCGCCTGCCATTCGGGTCCCAGCTCGGTGCCGGCCATCCGGTCGAGCCACCCGGACCGCGGCAACTGCCGGCAGTGTCATGTGCCGCGAGTCACCGATGAGCCGTTTGAACGGTGAAACATATGACGATACAGTTCTTTGCCATTCTCCTCCTCGCTTGCATCGGCTGCGGCAGCGAGCATCACATGTCATTGATGGAAAAAATCGAGCGCGCGGCGCCGGCGGCAGCCGCACCGGCGACGGACTCGGGCGTGCGCCTGTTTTCGGTCCTGAGCCGCCAGGACAAGCTGGCCCACTTTCCCTGCCGAGGCTGTCATACCGACGGATTCAACCTGTCCGCCGCGGCCAAGCGCCCGCAGGAGAGGCGATCGCACTGGGACGTGGAGCTTCGGCACGCGCCGGCCGACGTCATGACCTGCGCGACCTGTCATGACTACCGCGATTTAAATCATTTGAATAAAAACAACGGCGAGGCCGTGTCCTTCGACGAGCCCTCCGCGGTCTGCCGGTCATGCCATTTCCAGCAGTTCAAGGACTGGTCCGGCGGCGCGCACGGGAAGCAATTCAAATCCTGGACTCCGCCGCGCGTCCGCTACAACTGCACCACCTGCCACAATCCGCATCGCCCGGCGTTCCAGAAACGCTGGCCGGTGACGTATCCGAGCGTGCCGAGGAGGTATCCATGAGCGGCGGGGCGAAGGCATGGTTTCAATCGTGGCTGCGGAAATGGAACGGCCCGGCGGGCGGTTGCGGTGCAGGTCTCTTGTCGAAATCCATCGGCCGGCGCGACGCGCTGAAAATGCTCGGCGGCGGCGCGGCGGCGAGCGGGGCGGTCGTGAACGCGTTCGCGCCGGTGAATCTCCTCTCCGGCTCATCCGAAGAGCGGGAAAAGGCCGTGATCGACTGGAAGGAATTTTTCAAAACCAACTACCGTTTGATGAACGACCGGGAGCGCGCGGACACCATCGAGCGACTCGAACGCAAATACAAACTCGAACGCAACCTCGACGTGAAGATCAGCACCGCAGGGCCGCTGCCGAACGTCCTGTACGGATACGCCTTCAACCTGTCCAAGTGCAAAGGCTACCGCGAATGCATCCGGGCCTGCATTCAGGAGAACAACCAGGACCGCGCCAGCAACATGCAATACATCCGGATTTTCGAAAAGCCCATGGGGTCGATGAGCGTGGAAAGCGGCGACGCCCGGTATTATCACGAGGTGCCGGCCGAGGGCCACTTCTACATGGGAACCCAGTGTTTCCAGTGCGACAATCCGCCCTGCGTGCGGGTCTGCCCGACGGGCGCGACGTGGAAGGAACAGGACGGGATCGTCGTGATCGACTACGACTGGTGCATCGGCTGCCGGTACTGCCAGGCCGCCTGTCCCTACTGGGCGCGGCGGTTCAACTGGAAGGAGCCGACGGTCCCCAACGAGGAGGTCAATCCGAACCAGCACTATCTCGGGAATCGCCTGCGAAAAAAAGGCGTGATGGAAAAATGCACGTACTGCATCCAGCGCACGCGCCAGGGACGCCTGCCGGCCTGCGCCGAGGCCTGTCCCACCGGCGCGCGCACGTTCGGCAATCTCCTCGACCCCGGCAGCGAGATCCGGTACATCCTCGCGCACAAGAAGGTCTTCCGGCTGAAGGAAGACCTGAATACCGAACCGAAGTTCTGGTACTACATGGACTGATGCCAATGACTCTCATCTATTTCCTCCGGGACGCCTTGCGTGAAGCCACGAGCGGCGGGCGCAAATATCATCTCTGGATGGGCGCGCTCACGCTCGTCATGCTGACCGGCGCCTACGCCTACTCGATCCAGTTCCGCGAAGGGCTTGGCGTGACCGGCATGACCGACCACGTGAGCTGGGGTCTCTACATTTCGAACTTCACCTTTCTCGTCGGCGTCGCAGCGGCGGCCGTCATGCTCGTGATGCCGGCCTACATCCTGCACGACGTCGATTTCAAGCGCGCGGTGATGCTGGGCGAGGGCGTGGCGGTGTCGGCGGTCGTCATGTGCCTCTGTTTCGTGATGGCGGACATGGGCGGGCCGCACCGGGGATGGCATCTCATCCCGGTGATCGGCTATTTCAACTGGCCGCAGTCGATGCTGACGTGGGACGTGATCGTGCTGAACGGATACCTCGCGCTGAATCTGCTCATTCCATTTTACATCCTGTTTTCGCATTATCGAAACCGCGATCCCAATCCAACGCTCTACGTGCCGTTCGTGATCCTGTCGGTTTTCTGGGCGGTCAGCATTCATCTCGTGACCGCCTTCCTGTACGCGGGGCTCGTCGCCCGGCCGTTCTGGAACAGCGCCCTGATGGGGCCGCGGTTTCTCGCGTCCGCCTTCGCCGCGGGCCCGGCGCTCATCCTGCTGGCGCTCGCCGTCATCCGCTCGCAGACGTCCTTCGCGATCGAGGACACGACGATCCGGAAACTCAGCCTGGTCATCACGGTGGCCGCGCAGATCAATCTGATCATGCTGGGCTGCGAGGTCTTCAAGGAATTCTACTGGCCATCGGAACATAGCGCGAGCGCCGTCTACCTCTTTTTCGGCCACCACGGCCATCATGCGCTGAATCCATGGATATGGACGTCCATCGCGATGAATGTCGTCGCCACGGGGATCATGACCGTTCACTCGGCGCGGCGATGCCATCACCTCCTGTATCCCGCCTGCGTCCTGCTGTTCACGGCGATCTGGATCGAAAAGGGCATGGGACTCATCGTGCCGGGATTCATCCCCTCCCCGCTCGGCGAGCTGGTCGAATACATGCCGACATGGATCGAGGTCGCGGTGACGCTGGGCATCTGGGCGACCGGGCTCTTCGTCTTCACCGTGCTGGTCCGGGTCGCCCTGCCGATTGAACTTGGGCGCCTCCGGGCGCCGGGGACGAATCGATGACAGGCGCGCAACCCGTCGTGCGGTCCGGCAGTCCGTGGCCTTTCTGGACAGGGCTTGCGTTGCAGCTCATCCTTGCGTGGGCGGCGGTTTTCGGCGCCTACGAGCTGATCGAACGATATTATCTTCAGGATACCGGCCCCGCGCTCTTGCATCGGCTGCACATTCTGCGCGGGAGCGGCACGTCATTTTTGCTGGCGCTTCTGGCCGCGCGCGCCATGTACCGGCGGCGGGAGGAGCTGATCGTCGAGGCGAAGAACCGGCTGGCGGCGGAAAAATCGCGGCAGGACGAGATTCTGGCGGGACTCGGCGCCGGCCTCATCGTGCTCGACGCGTCGTTCAAGGTGACGTACGCGAACGCCCAGGCGCAAAAATGGCTGGGGACGAAACTCGCGAATTGCCTCTGCATCGTCGAGGATTGCCCGATGGGCCGGGACACCGGCGTGTGCCCGGCGCGGGTTTCGGCGCTTCAAAAAGGATGGGTGTCGTTTGAGGAAAAAATTGAAACGCCCGACGGGACGCGATACCTGTACATCACGGCGTCGCCCATCGGAGGCGGCAACGGCCGGCCGCCGGACGCCATCATCGAACTCGTTCAGGACATCAGCCCCATCAAGGCCATGGAGGCGAAACTCCGGCAGACGATCATGGCCGCGCGCGTCGGCGCCATCGCCGCCGGCGTCGCACACCAGCTCGGCAATCCCCTCGCCTCGCTCACCGCGGCGGTCGAACGGCTTCTCAGCCTGGGCGCCGACAAGCAGGACGCGTACGCGCGATACCTGCGGCGCATCGAGGTCGAGGCCGAGCGGGCCGTCCACATCGTGCGGTCCCTGATGGACCTGGCGCGCCGCGTCAAGGACCAGGAGTCGCGCCCGGAAGACTGCACGCATCAGGCCGACCTTCACGCAACCGTCACCGAGGCGGTCGAGATCGTTTCGGAAACATACAGCGAGATTCGTTCCTTTCTCAAACTCCATCTGCCCGACCATCCCCTGCCGGTCCGGGCCAACCCGACGGACGTCCGGGAGGTGCTGGTGAACCTGCTGGAAAACGCCGTCGAAGCCATGGTGGGTCGCGACGCGCAGCGGCTGGCCATCCATGCCGCCGAGGACCGCGGATCGGTGCTTCTGCAGGTGTGCGACAGCGGGCCGGGCATCGAAGAGGCGGCTCGCGACAAGATTTTCGAACCATTTTTCTCGACGCGCCGGGAGGGCACCGGCCTGGGCCTTTATCTGTGCCGGCAGATCGTCGAATCCTACGGTGGAGAGATCCGCGCGGACAACCTGCCGGCCGGCGGTGCGCGGATTCTGGTCCGGTGGCCGGCCGGTCGGCCGGCCGGTCGATCGCCGGTCGCCGGTGGCGCGCACACCGGCGCGCAGGCGGATCATCCATGACCTCGCCCGCGCAGGCGTCGCAATCGGCGCCGTCGGCGCCTCATCCGCACCCGCGGCCGCTCCGGATCCTTCTGGTGGACGACGAGGCGGGCTTTCGGGAAATGGCGGCGGAACATCTCGAATCGGCCGGCTTCGAGGTCGAGCAGGCGGGCGGCGGGAGAGAGGCGCTGGAGATTCTGAAGGTGCGGACGTTCGATCTGGCGGTATTTGACCTCAAGATGCCCGACATGAGCGGGCTGGACCTTCTGACCAGGGTAAAATCCGACTTGCCCGAAATCGAAGTCCTCATTCTGACGGCGCACGGCGGCGTCGACACCGCGGTTGAGGCGATCCGGCGCGGCGCGCACCATTACCTTGTCAAACCGATCAAGCTCGCGGAACTGCAGGCTGCGCTGGAACGCGCGGCCGAGAAAACCGCGCTGAACCGCCGGCAGGCCGGGGAAACGGCGGTCCGCGCGCACCGTCAAAGCTACAGGGCCGGCGAATTTCTAGCGACGGGTCCGCGCACGCGGGAGCTTTTGGAAACTACGGCGCACGCCGCGGCGGGCGCCTTTCCGGTCCTGATCGAGGGCGAGACCGGCACGGGCAAGGAGCTTCTGGCGCAGTTCGTCCATCGGCGATCCCCGCGACATCAGGGCCCGATGGTGGCAGTCAACTGTGGGCTTCTGTCCGAAAGTCTCCTCGAGCGGGAGCTGTTCGGTCACAGCAGGGGCGCGTTCACAGGCGCCAGCGACAGCCGCGCGGGTCTGTTTGAGGCGGCCGACGGCGGCACCCTCTTTCTGGACGAGATCGGAGAGGCCAGCCCCAACGTGCAGGTGGCGCTGCTTCGCGCCATCGAAACCGGCATGTTCCGGCGGATCGGGGAAGTTCGGGAGAGGTTTGCGGATGTGCGCATCGTCGCGGCCTCCAATCAGCCGCTGGCGAAATCCGCCGAAACCGGCAGGTTCCGCACCGATCTCTATCATCGCCTGAACGTCGTGAACCTTCGCATCCCGCCGCTGCGCGAGCGGCCGGAGGAGATCGTGCCGCTGGCCGAGACGTTTTTGTCCCGGCTGTGGCCCGAATCCCGGTTTCTGGACGACGCCCGGGCGGCGCTCCAGTCCCATCCATGGCCCGGGAACGTCCGGGAATTGCAGAACGCCATCGAACGCACCGTCTATTTATGCCGCGCAGGATCGGCCGGAAAAATGACGGGAACCGTGACGGCGCAGATGCTGGGCCTGACCGCCGCCGTGCCGCCGCCGGGTCCGGCCATGGATCTCGACGGGGCTGAACGCGCCCACATCCAGGCCACGATCCTGCATTTCAACGGCGACAAGCGCGCCGCCGCGGGCGCGTTGGGCATCACGCTCCGGCATCTGTACCGCAAACTCAAGAAACACGATTTGAGCGTCTGAATGGATCCCGGGCGCCGCCCCCGCGTCCTGTTTCTTTGCACGGGCAACTCGTGCCGGTCCCAGATCGCCGAGGGTCTCATGCGGTCCTTGTACGGCGACCGGTACGATGTGTTCAGCGCGGGGACCCGACCCGCCGCCGGCCATGGATGGCCAAGTGCCGAAGGTGACAGGGATGTCAGACCTTCGGCCGCCGTCCATCCCTGGGCGGTGCGGGCCATGCGTGAAATCGACATCGACATTTCCGGCCGACGCGCAAAATCCATCGCCGATCTGCCGGGCGCGCCGTTTGATATCGTGGTCACGGTTTGCGACAACGCCCATCGAGAGTGCGTAAGCCTGCCGGCCCGGTCCCGCAGAATCCATTGGCCGATCCCGGACCCCGCCGCCGCCGGCGGCACGCAGCGGGAAATCGAATCGGCGTTCCGGCGCGCGCGCGAACTCATCCGGGAGAATCTGCTGGCCGAATTCGGCAAACCTTGATAGAAAAACCCGCATGGCCGAGCTGACGAAGTTCTGGTACCTGAAACGGATCAATCTCTTTTCCGAGCTGACGCGCGAGGATATGCAGATGATGGCCGACATGACCACCATGTCCTCCTTTCCCGCCAAAGAGGTCCTCTATTTTCCGGGCGACCCCTCCGATTCGGTCTTTCTGCTTAAAGAGGGCAACGTCAAAATTTCTCAGCTCACGCCGGACGGAAAAAAGCTGACGCTCGACATCCTCAATCCCGGGGAACTTTTCGGCGAGGCCGCGATCACGGGGCCGGACGCGGAACGGGACACGATGGCGGAGGCGCTCACGCCGGTGCATGTGTGCGTCGCGTCGAAAGACCGGTTCATGCAGTTTCTGGATCGCCGGCCGGCCCTCGTGATGCGGATCACCAAGCTCATGGGATTTCGATTGAAGAGAATCGAGACCCGTCTGCAGTCGCTCCTGTTCAAATCCGTGCCGGCGCGCCTCGCGGAACTGATCCTCCGGCTGGCCGACGATTACGGCAAAGAGACGCCGAACGGCGTCGAGATCAGCCTGAAACTGACGCATCAGGAATTGGCCGAGCTGATCGGATCCACCCGCGAAACCACCAGCGCCATCATGGGCCGGTTCCGGGACAAAAAACTGATCGACACCGACGGCCGCCGGATTAGCGTTCTCAACCGGCAAAAGTTGTCCGCTATCGTCTGACGCCGCGTCTCTGACCGAAAACCGGCCGGGGCCGGCCGGTTTTCGGTCGGTCGTCCACCCCCTCCTCAAAATTTGCCATCCCTGTCCATTAAACTTTTCGCCTTCCGATTCAATCTGTTACGCTCGATTTTTCAGCGCGTCCCGGAGTATGCACGGCATTTGCAACTATGCGGGTGATGAGACAAGCGATGTTCGTTCTGGTCGTGGTTGTTCTGTTTGCCGTGGCGGGCGTTTGGGCGAATGGTCGGAGCGCCGACGAGCCGCAGACGCGCATCATTCACATGACGGCGCGGCAGTATGCGTTTGAGCCGTCGACGATTCGCGCGAATCTCGGCGATACGCTGGTGTTTCGATTGCAGTCGGCGGACGTCATGCACGGGTTTTATCTGGAGGGACATGATGTCGAGGCGGTCATCACACCGCAGAGTCCCTACGTCGAGCTTCGCCGGCCGTCGGAACCGGATGCGCGGCCGCAAAAAGTGGAGGAAATAGTCGTGACGGCGGACCGGACGGGCAAGTTCCGTTACCGGTGCTCCCACACGTGCGGGACGATGCATCCATTCATGATGGGCGAACTTGTCGTGGCGCCCAACCGCCTGTTTATCGCCTCAAGCTGGGGGATCGTCGGCCTGACGGCAGGCCTTGCGGGTACCGCCCTGTCGTCGAGGAAAAAACAAAATGGCGCGTAAATTTTCGGATTTGACGCCGGAAGAAGTCTTGCGGGTCGCCATTGGGGTTGAGATTGCCAACGGGGAGAGGCTGCGGACATTTGCGGACATGTTTTCTCAACAGTCGCCGGAAGCGTCGTCTGTTTTCAAGGAAATGGCGGAGGAGGAGGATCAGCACAAGGCTGTGCTGGTGGCGAGATACGCGCAAATCTACGCCAAGCTGGCCGACCCATTGCCGGAATCCGAAATCTCGGATGTCCTGGAGGCCCACGATCTTCAGGATGCGGAGCATTTTATTTTCGACGATATGGACGCCCGCGCGGCGCTCAAAGCGGTGTTGGCGGCGGAGAATGTCGCGATGGATTTTTATCGCCGCGCCGTTCCTACCGCCGCCACGGATGAGCTGCGCGCGGTTTATGCGGAACTGGCCGATGGCGAGGCGGACCACGTCCGGCGCGTTCAGGAGCGGTTGGCGGCGCAGGGGATGCGAGATGCCGGATGAATGCGCTCGAAACGATCGAGCGGCGGAGCGCCGCGGCGCCGACGGGATTACCCGAACCGTCCAAGCGCACGTTCCTGACCGGCCGGCGAATGGAACTGTTCGAAAAATTCCCCCGGCTCTACTGGCTGGTCACGCGGCGGTGGTTTCAGTTTGCTGTCGTGGTCCCCAACCTGCTTTTCTTCTACGCGTTTCTGATCGCCGGCGTGTTTGGATCTCCGGTCGGCAACCGGAACATCATCATCATTTTTATCTGGATTCTCTGGTGGTTCGCGCTGATTACGGCGCTGGTGCCGTTCGCATCGCGAGTCTGGTGCACCGTGTGTCCCCTGCCGTTTTTCGGCGACTGGATCCAGCGCCGGGCGCTCATCAATGTCCGAACCGGCCGAACCTGCGGGCTTCAAAATCAAATGTACGGATTAAACAAGAAGTGGCCGAAGGCCCTGTCCAACATCTGGCTTCAGAACATCGCATTCCTGGGTCTTTGCACTTTTTCCGCCATGCTGGTGACCCGGCCGATCGTGACGGTGTGGGTGCTGGGCAGTCTCATCGTCCTTGCGGCGCTCATGGCGGGGGTCTTTCGCGGGCGAACCTTCTGCAATTACGTTTGTCCCATCAGCGGATTTCTGTCGCTGTTTTCCATGACGTCGACGCTGGCGTTGCGGTCAAAGGATCTCGACGTGTGCGCCAAATGCAAAACGAAGTCGTGCTCGGTCGGGAGCGACAAGGGCTGGGCCTGCCCCTGGGGCATCTACATGGGCAAACTCGATCGCAACAATTATTGCGGGCTGTGCATGGAATGCGTCAAATCCTGCCCCAACGACAACATCGGGTTGTTCCTCCGGCCGGCGATGTCCGACACGCGGATCAAGGGGTACGACGAATCCTGGAAGGCGTTCATCATGCTGACGCTCGCGGCCGCCTACTCGATCGTTTTGCTCGGGCCTTACGGAATCGTGAAGGACTTCGCGAACGTCGCCGAGGTCGGCGACTGGAAGGGATTTGGAATCTATGCCGGCGGGCTGTGGTTGACGGCGCTGGCGGCGCTGCCGGCCGCGTTCGCCGCATGCGTGTGGATCGGACGGCGTCTTGCCGGTCGAAGCGACCTTGGGCAGAAAGAAATATTTCTGGGACTGAGTTACGTCTTCGTTCCTATGGGCCTTTTGGCGTGGATCGCGTTCAGCTTTCCCCTCATCATGATCAACGGCTCGTACATTCTGAACGTGATGTCGGATCCGATGGGTCGCGGCTGGGATTTGTTCAGGACGGCGCAAATTCACTGGTCGCCCATTCTGCCGGAATATGTCGGTTGCATCCAGGCGCCGCTCCTTTTCCTCGGCGCCTTCTACGCGATTCGCGCCGGATACAGGTTCGCGCTCGAAAAAACAGGGACACCGGCCGTCGCGGTTCGGCTGGCCGCGCCCGTTTCGATTCTCGTTACGGCGATCACGCTCGCGTTTCTGAAGCTGTTTGTGGGATGACGGCGACATGGATGACGCCGTACCCGGAGTCGGGAATTCTGCGACACAGGGACGTGGAGCAGCCGACGGAGGGTGGCCCGTGGAAAAAATAGGAGTGATTCTGACGGTGGCGGTTTTGATTCTGACGCCGGTCGGCATGATCGCCGCGGATCGGCACTTTGCGTCGGGCGAACCGGCGGACGTGACGTTCACGCTGACGGGCGTGTCGGACGGCGGCGTGTGGACGGAGGAGGCGGTCGTCGGACACAACTACTGGCGCCGGACGCCCAAGCCTGCGCGGCTCGTCGCGCGCGCGGGTCAGAAGGTGCGCATCCGGCTCCAGAGCGCCGATGTGACGCACGGGTTCAGCATCCCGGACTTGGATGTCGGCCCCATCCTGATCGAACCGGGCCACGTCGTCGAAGCCGTGTTCACGCCGGAAGAGCCCGGCGAATATCTGTTTCAGTGCACCACGCGATGCGGCAAGTGCCATGAAGAAATGCTCGGCAGTCTCGTCGTTCTGGGCGAAGGCGAAACCCTTGAGAACTACCCGGGCGGCCTCATCAAGCCCAGAACCAAATGTCTGCTTCACGGGAGGTCGTGAAATGAAAACCGGAAAATGGATCGGGCGCGCCGGTCTGGCCGGCATGATTTTGTTGTCTTTCAATGTGGCCCATGCCGTCGAAAACGGCGGGATCGTCTCCGGCGCCGTCACTTATAAGGGCAAAGGCCGGCCAGCGAATCTCAAGGTGGATCACGACCTCGAGGTCTGCGGCAAACATCCGATCCGGGACGAATCGCTCCTCGTGGCGGCGGACGGCGGATTGGCCAACGCCGTGGTGTGGCTGGAAGGCGTTTCGGGAGGAAAAGAGATGCCGACATCGGAGGCGGCCATGGATCAGTCGGGATGCGCCTACGTTCCGCACGTGTTGGCCATCGGCGTCGGTCAAAAGATTCTTTTCAAGAACAGCGATGCGGTGCTTCACAATATCAACAGTTTTCCAAAGGAGAACCGGCCCTTGAACCTCTCACTCCTCGCCGCCGGGCAGGGAAGGCCGCTCAAGCGTTCGTTTCCGCTGGCGGACGAAATCAAAGTGACCTGCGACGCGCACAAGTGGATGAGCGCGTGGATCGTTGTTCGGGACAATCCGTATTTCGCGGTGACGGATTCTAAGGGCCGTTACAAAATCGCCGACATCCCGCCCGGCAAATACCGGCTGGTCGTTTGGCACGAAACCGCCGGCCGGATGCAAAAAGATATTGTCGTACAACCCAAAAAGGCCGCGACGGAAAATCTTGCCCTGCCGGCGGCGAAAAGATGAACGGTCGGCGCCGGGGGTTTCTCTTGCTTTCCGTCACCGCGCTGATTTCGTGCGTCGCACTCGTCTGCGAACGGACGGGTTTCGGCGAGGAGCCGTACAAACTGGAGCCCCTGCCTCCGGCGCAAAGCGTAAACCCGGAACAGGCGGCGCTGGGTCGCCGGCTGTTTTTCGATCCGCGGCTTTCCGGCGACGGATCGATGTCCTGCGCCACCTGCCACAAACCGGACGCCGGATGGGCGGACGGCCTGCCGCTGTCGATCGGGTACCCCGGTTCGCTCTACTTCCGAAACACGCCGACTGTGTTGAATGCGGCGCACGGCGCCTATTCGTATTGGGACGGCCGGCTCCCCGCCGCTGATCTGCCGACGGTCGTAAGGGATCATCTGACCGAAGCACATTTTCTGCAGTTGGACGGCCGGTTGGGGATCGAACGCCTTCGGCAGATTCCGGAATATGAGGAAGGATTTAAGAAAGCCTTCGGTGGCGTGCCGGGCTACGGTAAAATTCTGAACGCCGTCGCCGCCTACCTCAAGACTCTGCGGTCCAAAAATATTCCGTTCGACCGATTCCTGGCCGGAGAGGAATCGGCATTATCGGCCGACGCCAAAACCGGCATGGATCTATTCAAGGGCAGGGCCGGCTGTATCCGCTGTCACAGCGGCGGCATGCTGAGCGACGGCCGATTCCATGCCACAGGCGCGCCCGAAAATCCGGACGTGTTCGCAACGCCCGAACGGCACATTACATTCCGTCGGTTTCTCAAAACGCTCGGCGTTTCCGATTACGCGACCCTGCGTGAGGATATCGGCCGCTCCGCCGTCACAAAGGAACCGCAGGACCGAAACGCGTTTCGGACGCCGACCTTGCGCGAACTCACGCGCACCGCGCCGTACATGCATAACGGGACTTTCAAATCGCTGGACGACGTAGTTGAGTTTTACAATCGCGGCGGGGGAAAAGAAAATCGCGCCGGACTCAAACCCCTCGGCCTTTCATCCCGGGAGAAAAAAGCCCTCGTCGAATTTCTGAAATCCTTGTCGGGCGACGAAGTCCTCGACGATCCCGGCCTCAGTCCCATGTATCAAGTCCGAACGCTGGGGAAAAACTAAGATGGCGCAAACACGGAGGGGTCATAGCTGCAGTTTGTCCATTCACCTCCTCTCCCCCCGCAGGGGGGAGAGGATTGAGGTGAGGGGGGCAACTGGCGTTCGGCCACCCTCACCCCTACCCTCTCCCGCCGAAAGCGGGAGAGGGAGACAGAGTCAACAGCAACAGAGGGGTCATACTTGCAGTTTTGCAGTTTTGGCTGCGCTGGTGACAGTACTGATTGTCGGATGTGGGAAAGGCGCGGTTGAACCGCAACATGCTGTTGACCCGGAATTCCCGCCGCTGGCCGCGCTCGGGCCCGTCTCCGTGCCGCAGGACAACCCGATCACGCCGGCCAAGGTCAAACTCGGGCGGCTCCTCTTTTTCGATCAGCGCACGTCCGGCGACGTTTCGACCTCGTGTAAATCCTGCCACACGCCGGAACTCGGCTGGGGCGACGGCCAGGCCATCTCGCGGGGATATCCGGGCACGCGGCATTGGCGCAACTCTCAGACCGTCGTCAACTCGGCCTATCTCACCAAATTGTTCTGGGGCGGCGAGGTCACGTCGCTGGAGAGCCAGGCCAACAGCGCCATCACGGGCAATCTCGCCGGAAACGGCGACCCCGTGATGATCGAAGAGCGGCTGGCGCAGATTCCCGAATACGTCGCATTGTTCAAAGAAGTCTTCGGCGTCGACCAGCCGACGTACAATCTTGCGCTGAAGGCCATCGCAACATTCGAGCGCGCCGAGGTCGTGGACAACAACACGCCGTTCGACCGATACATGCGCGGAGACAAAAACGCCATTTCGCCGTCGGCCGTGCGGGGAAAGACATTGTTTGAAGGAAAGGCCAACTGTATCCGCTGCCATAACGGGGCGCTGCTATCAGACGAAAATTATCACAACTTGGGAGTTCCGCCGCCGCCGCAGTTCGAAAAGGACGTCCTCATGCAGGTGTCCCTCCGATACCAGCACTACAGCCGCGGCGTGCCGGAAGAGGTGTACCTGAAGGCCGACCGGGATCTGGGTCTGTACTACACAACGAAGCGCGAAGAGGACAAAGGCCGGTTGCGCACACCGCCGCTTCGATACATCCGATACACGGCGCCCTACATGCACAACGGCGTGTTCGCGACGTTGGAGAAGGTCGTCGATTTCTATAACAAAGGCGGCGGAGACGACCCGGCCAGGAGCATACTTCTCGCGCCGCTGAATCTCACACCGCCTGAAAAAGCGGATCTTCTCGAATTCCTCCAGACCTTGAGCGGCCCGGAAATTCTCATGGAACCGCCGGCCATGCCGGAATACAAACCCATTGAAGTGGGGAGGCGATAACGGATGGACGTCCAGACACCCTGCGTGAACCGCCGCCAATTTTTGCTGGCCGGCGCAGTCTCGGCGATGACGGTAACGCTTGGCTCGCTCTTCAAAGGCCGCGTGTTCGCCGCGGACGAGCACAAAACCGCGACCGTCTACGGATTTGAAAAGAAATGGATCGCCAAACTTTCGGAAATCAAAACTGGCGACACGATCGTGTTCCTGTTTCCGCGCGAAGACGCCCATTCGCTCTGCACGCTCTACAAACTGGGCGTCCGGGCCGGAGGCGGCATCGGGCCGGATCAGGACATCGTCGCTTTCAGCGATCTGTGCACCCACATGGGCGGGCTTTTGCGCGGCAACGTTGATTTCAAATCCGCGGTTGCCGGACCGTGCCCCATGCACCTGACGACGTTCGACCTGCGGCGGCACGGCATGGTCGTGAGCGGCCAAGCCACGCAGAACCTGCCGCAGATTGTGCTCGAAACCGACGGCAACGATGTTTTCGCCGCCGGCGTCGTAGGACTCCTCTACGGCCACCATAATAATATGGAGAGGCGGGACCGGGCATGACGGCAAAATACGAACCGAAGGACCACGTGCCTCTGCCTCCGAAAGATGCCAGCGTTCATACGACCGCGTGCGATTACTGCATCGTCGGCTGCGGCTACAAGGCCTTTGTCTGGCCCAAAGGACGTGAGGGTGGGCCTGGCAAAGCCGAAAACGCGCTCGGGATCGATTTCCCCGTTCCGGCGCTCTCAGGCCGATGGCCCAGTCCCAATCAGCACAACGAGTGTCTGGTCGGCGGCAAGAAACACAACGTGATCGTCCTGCCCGACCCAGATGCGACCGTGGTCAACCGCGGCGGCAATCACTCGATCCGCGGCGGATGCCTCGCGCAGAAAGTCTACAACCCCGACGGCCCGACCGCGGACCGGCTCAAGACGCCGCAGATCCGGGTGAACGGAACGCTCGTTCCGGTTTCGTGGGATGCGGCCTTTGACATCATGGCCGGCGTTTCACGGCACGTTCTGTCGAACTTCGGCGAGTCGGCGTGGGCGATGAAGACATATTCCTACCAGTATTTCGAAAACACCTATGCCATCTCAAAACTGGCGTTCGAGTCCATCCAGACACCGGCCTATTCGGAGCACGACAAGCCTGGACCCGGCAACGACACGGCCGGCGTTGATGACTCGGGGATCGTGACGTTCAGCGCGTCGTATCACGACTGGGAGCAGGCGGCCGTTTTATTTATTTCCGGCACCGATCCCTACGAGACGAAAACGATCATTTTCACGGAATGGATGATGAAAGGCGCGCCGAACAAGATCATCATGGTCAATCCCAGGCGCACGGCCGGCGCGGCCTACGCCGAAAAAACCGGCGGGCTGTATCTGCCGATCATTCCCGGCACTGACACGATTCTGCATCTGGCGCTGGCGCGGATCATTCTCGAAAACGGCTGGGAGGACCGCGAGTTCATCGATCACTGGATCGCGACCAAATGGGAGATCGATTCCGGGTTCGGCCGCGGCCCCCGCAATACGCCGGTGGAGTGGCGGACGACCTGGGACAAAATCGGCGTCACCGATTTCGCCGCCTACAAAGAATGGCTGCTCGCCCAGCCGTATTCGGACTTGAACACCGCGGCGCAACTGACGGGCATCCCCGCGAAAAAAATCCGGGCGACGGCCGAACTCATCGCCAAACCCATCGGCGGCGTACACCCGAAAACGTCTTTTGGATTCGAAAAGGGAAATTACTGGAGCAATAATTATCTGAATACCGCGTCCTTCGCCGCGCTGGCGCTCCTCTGTGGCGCCGGCAACCGTCCCGGCCGCGTGATTTCGCGTCTCGGCGGCCACCAGCGCGGCTGGGCCTCGAACGCCGCGTCTTATCCGCGCATCCAGTCGCCGAACAAATACCAGGGCCGGCGAAAACAGGAGATCGATCTGGACCGATGGGTCGAGGCCGGGCATGTCCGCTTTGCCTACGTCATCGGCACCACGTGGCTTCAGGCAATGGCCGCCAGCCAGGAACTGGCGCGGACATTCCAAAAACTTACGCGGGATAATCCTCATCAGGTTTCGTCATCGGACGCATCTTCGGCGGTGGACGCGCTGAAAAAACGCGCCGACTCCGGCGGCATGGTCGTGGTCCATCAGGACATCTATCCGGTTGATCCGATCGCCACCGAGTACGCGGACCTCGTGTTGCCGGCGGCCACGTGGGGCGAGGAGGATTTCTCGAGGGCCAACGGCGAGCGGCGGATCAGGCTCTATTCGAAATTTTGCGACGCGCCGGGCGAGGCCAAACCGGACTGGTGGATCATCTCGGGTTTCGCGCGGAAAATGGGGTTCAAGGATTACGACTGGAAAGATTCGAATCAGGTGTTCGAGGAGGGCGCGCGATTTTCCCGCGGCGGCGTCCTCAATTATCATCCGCTGGTCTGGTACGCCAAACAAATCGGCATGCGGGGGCATGACGTCCTGCGGGCGATGGGCACGCGAGGGATTCAGGGGCCGGTTCGGTTTAGAGAGAAACCGACGGAAAACGCCGAGTATCTGGACTACGCCGGATTTTTTTCCTCGCCCAAACGGCGCGGCATGATCGTCGGCACCAAACGCCTGCACGACCCCGATCACGATTTCGGCGCGCCGGAAGGCCCGACCGTTCACCAAAAATGGCTTTCGGCGTTCGGCTCGCACAGCGGCAAGGCGCTTCTGCACAAGACGCCGTGGGATTTGTATTCAGATTTTTTTGAACGGATCACGCCCCGCGAGGACGAGTTGTGGGTGACAAGCGGCCGGATCAACGAGCGCTGGCAGTCAGCATTCGACGATTCTCGGCGGCCGTACATCATGCAGCGCTGGCCCGGGCAATTCGTCGAAGTCCACTCGGAGGACGCCCAAAAACGCGGGATCGAAAGCGGCGACGAGGTGCTGATCTGGAGCGACGACGTGCTGATTCAAACCGGCGGATTCGTCGCCACCAAAGACGGCGAGATGACGTACACGGAACTGGAGAAGGCCGGCCGGATCCGGATCGGGCACGGCGAATTCAAAGGCGTGGCGATCGTCACCGATGACATCAGGCCCGGCGTGGTCTTCGCCGATTTTCTCTGGCCGGCCGCGCCCGCCAACAGCGTCGTCCACCGCGTTCCCGATCCGATCACACTCCGATACCGGTTCAAACTTGGCAAAGGCAGGATCAAAAAAATCGGCGAATCGCCCTACAAGAAAACGTTCGATGAAATGAGTTTCGCCCCGAGGACGGTGATGTAAATGGGAGAGCACCGTCGATCTTTCCGCGCCGCTCTTATTCTTTCGTCGTCGCTGATGTGGGCGGCCTGCGGCTCTCCACCAAAATCCATCGCTCCGTCGGGACCGCCGATTTGGGAGGAACTGGCGCAGGCGCGCCCGGTGGGTGAGTCTTCCGGTTCGTCGGCGCATGGCCGGGCGGCCTACGAGGCGCACTGCGCCGCCTGTCACGGCATTCGCGGGGACGGCGGAGGGCCGGCGGCGCAATTTCTCGCCACGCCGCCGCGCGATTTCACCAGGGGCGTCTTCCGGTTTCGGACGACCGTCGGCGAAGGCATGCCGCAGGATGAGGATTTGTTCCGCAGTGTCACTGCCGGTTTTTCCGCCTACGGGATGCCGTCCTTCGCGTATCTGCCGGCCGGAGAACGCTGGGCGCTGGTCGATTACGTCAAAACTTTTTATCCGAAGTGGGACGCGTTCGGTGTCGGAGAAACTCTGGCCATCGGCGCGGAGCCGCCGCGGTTGCCCGGCTGGGAAGAGCGCGGCCGGCGACTCTATGAAACCAAATTCGACTGCAAAAAATGCCATGGCCTCACCGGGCATGGCGACGGGCCATCGGCGAAGGACCTCAAGGACGAACACGGCCGAAGGATACGTCCCCGCGATTACTCGCTGGGACCGGTGTTTCGCAAATCCGGATGGCGCCCGCGCGACACCGTGCGCGTCATGGCCACCGGATTGCCCGGCACGCCCATGACGGGTTACTTCGAACAATTGAACGATCCAAACGACCTCACGGAATTCTGGGAGGCCGCGTGGTACGTCGAGCGGCTGGATCAATCGACCCGGAGATGAGAAAATTCCAAGCACGGTCGCCGCAGGGGACAGGGGCCAAACCCCGATGCGGCATGGCGGCTTGATTTATACACATTTTATCGATATTATTGTGTATCGAGGAGGTGATGAGAAATGTCGAAGGTCCGAACCAATGTTGTTTTGGACGAGCCCCTGGTCCGCCGCGCGATGAAAATTTTGGGCGCGAAAAGCAAGCGCGAGGCGATTCATACGGCGCTGAAAAAGGCGGTGGAGTTGGGCGCAGTCTATTCGAAGGCCCTTGCGTCGGGCGGCAAGTTGACGTGGGAGGGGGAACTGCGGCGTGAAGCGCGAATCCGCGCCTGATGCTTGTTGACTCTTCCGTCTGGATCGATCACTATGCCGGGCGCCATTCGGCGGTCTGCGGCGTCCTGCGCGAAGCGCTCGCAAGCGGCCGGCCGATATTTGTCACAGATATCATCGTGGTCGAAGTTTTACAGGGATTCCGTTCCGACGGAGACTTTGACACGGCCGCCGGCCAACTCCCCAAGTTTCCACGGCTGGCGCTTGACGACAAGGGTCATCTGGCGGCGGCGGGGCTATCCCGCCAACTCCGCGCCAAAGGCGTCAATTTCGGAAGCGTCATAGACATTCTGATCGCGCAAATCGCTCTCACACACAATCAGCCGCTCCTCACGGGTGACGCCGGGTTCAAGCGAATTGCCGAGCACACCAACCTGCGCCTGCTCGTGCAACCGGCGTAAACCAAGCGGCCTTCAGTGGATTGTAACGAAACAGGTCATAACATGTCTGCGGCTTCGGGATAGGGCCGCCCCCAGAATATAATATCGCACCTCCTGACAAGCAGATACGACGTTCTTCGCCTCTGCGTGAAATGGATGGTGTGTTTTTTGCAGATCTGTAGGACTGATGGAGAGCAAATCGCCTGACACGCCTGTTTCGAGACAGAAAAGCCATGAGAAGTCCAAGCCGGGGAATAAGGATCGGCCTTGGACCGCGGTTCTGGCCGTCCTCCTTTTTCTGGCCGCCTTTTTCGGCGGATTCGAAATCATCGAACGGGTTTACCTTCGGGATGTTTCGGAGATGTGGCTCCATAAAATGCATCTATTTCGCGGGATCCTGGCGAGCGTGGCGACTGGTGGGCTGGTCGCCTATCTTCTGGAGGTTCGATTCCGGTCCGGGTCGACGGCGCGGCGCTTCGCCAACGATGTCAACCCCTGGATCCACCGGCTTCAGGAAGTCAGCATTCGGACGAAGCTCATCGTTCCGTTCATCCTCCTCTCCACGCTGCCGGCCGCTGTTGTCGGCTATTATGCCATCGCTCATACCGGAAATACGTTGAAGAACGAAATTGTCAGCCAGGTCCAAAGCGAGGCTGTTGCCCGGGCGAACGATATGCAGGAATTTTTGCTTCAGGTGGAGACGGACGCGCGATTTCTGGCGAGTCTGGCGCCCATCCGGTCATTGGCCGGCCACAGGTCGGAGGCGTCCCGGTGCAAGGCCGAGGATGCTCTGCTTGTTTTTTCACAGGGCCGTCGCGCGTTTTATCAAGTCCGGTATCTTGATAGCCGCGGAATGGAAATGGTCCGATTGAATCTGAAGGACGGCCGGCCCCTGCCGGTTCCGGCGGAGTTGCTTCAAGACAAATCGGACCGCTATTATTTTCGTGAAGGGATGGAGGCAAACGCAGGCGGAGTCTATGCGTCGCCGATGGACCTGAACATGGAATTCGGCCGGATCGAATCCCCGCCGAATCCGGTTGTCCGCTATGCGTCCCCTGTTCTGGACGAGCGCGGCGAGAAGGCCGGCCTCATCGTGATCAATCTCTTCGCCGAACATCTCTTTTCCGTTCTCAGGCCTTTTCCCAACCAAACGCGGATCATGATCCTGGACCGGTCGGGAGTTGTTCTGGCGTCCTCTCCCGAACAGCCGACAGGCGCAACCCGGATTCTGTTTCAGCCGGGACTAACTCTTTCGGAACTGGGATTATCCGGCGCATCCCGTCGGATTCTCGCCGACACCGCCGGCATCCTCGAATCCAACGAATCGTTCATGATTCATGCGCCCATCCGGCGCACGGCGGATGAGGCGTGGGCAGGATGGATTTTCGCGGCCAAGACGCCTTTTTCCGCGGTGATTGCGCCTCTGCATCATCAAAAAGCGCTTTTGTATCTGGCGCTCAGCGCGATGATCGTCCTTGCGTGTCTGGTCGGCCTGCTCATCGGGCATTACATCACGCGTCCAATCATCCGGCTGGCGCGGGGGATGGAGGAGATCGCCGCGGGGCAATTTGACCTGCGCCTGAACATCGCCACCGGCGACGAGATCGAATTTCTGGCCCAGCAGGCCAACCGGATGGCGGAGAAACTCGGCGAGTCCGACCGCCGGCTTCGGAATTGGAACGACGAACTCCAAAAAGAGGTGTCCCGCCAGACGGAGGAAATCAGGCGGTCGCAGGAACATCTGGCAAGCGCCCAACATCTCGCCGCCATGGGCCAGTTCGCCGCCGGTGTCGCTCACGAGATCGGCAATCCGCTTGGCGCCATGAAACTCGCCGCACAGGCCATCGACGCCACAGCGGTCGCGTGGCCCCGCCCGGCCGATCCTGACCGTTGCAAAATCTGCGAGCCGGTTGTCGCGCATCCACGCATTCACACACTGGCCATGCGGCTGGTTGAAGAAATCGACCGGCTCGCCGGCATCGTCCGGAACTTCAACGCCTTCGCCCGGCCCGCGCCGACCCGGCTTGCGCCGTGCCAGCTTGAGGATATGATTGGGCCGCTGGTTGATCTGTCGAAAAAGACGGCGGAAAAGGCGGGCATCCGGATTGAAACCGACATTTCTCCCCGCCTTCCGGAAATCCTCGTCGATTTTCAGCAGGCGCGGCAGATTATTCTGAATCTCATTCTGAACGCCATTCAGGCGCAGCCCGGCGGCGGCCGGATCCTCGTGAGCGCCGCGCCGAACGGCGGGAACAAAGTGGCGGTCCATGTCAGCGACATGGGCGGAGGTATTCGGCCGGAGGACCGCGAAAAGATTTTTCAACCGTTTTACACGACACGCGCGGACGGCACAGGCCTGGGGCTTTCGGTCGCCCGGCGTCTGGCGGCGCAAAACAACGCCGAGTTGTACCTCGGCCATGCCAATGGCTGGAATACGGTGTTCACGCTGGAACTCAGGGCAATGGCGGGGGCGGCGACTTAGATGGCGCGGATTCTGGTGATCGAAGACGACAAGAATCTCCGGCTCACCATCGACGATGTGTTGACGGGCGCAGGTCAGCACGTGACCGCCGCGGTCAGCGCCGGCGATGGGTGGGATCGCTTTTCCGCCGCTCACTTCGATCTTGCGCTCCTGGACATCCGCCTGCCGGATGGCAGCGGCGTTGATCTTTTCTCGAAGATCCGTTCTGTCGATCCAAATATGCCGGTGATCCTGATGACGGCCTTCCCCGACGCGTCGGCGGCCGTTGCCGCCATGAAAGCCGGCGCGACCGACTACCTAATCAAACCCTTCGATCTCGACGAGCTTCTCGTGACCGTCTCCAAGGCGCTCGAAGTGTCGCAACTCAAACACCTGGTGGCGTCCCAGCGCCGGCTCGCGGGCGCCGCCGCGTCGGAGATCATCGGCGAATCTGAAGTGGTCCGGCAAGTGCGGGATCTGATCTCGCGCGTCGCGCCGGCCTCTAACACCACCGTTCTCGTTCTCGGCGAAACCGGCGTGGGCAAGGAACTCGTCGCGAGCAGCATCCACGCGCAAAGTCCCCGCGCCGCCAAATCCATCATCCGGCTCAACTGCAGCGCCATCCCGGAAAATCTGCTCGAAGCGGAATTGTTCGGCGTCGAACGTGGCGCGTTCACGGACGCCAGGGAATCCCGCGAGGGACTCCTTCAGATGGCCGACGGCGGCACGCTCTACCTCGACGAAATCGGCGACATGTCTCTGGCGCTTCAACCCAAACTTCTTCGAGTCATTGAAGACAAAACCTATCGGAGGCTCGGCGGCCGGCGGGAATTTGTCGCCGATATCCGCATTCTGGCCTCCACCAACCACGACCTCGCGGCGGCCGTCGCGGCCGGGCGATTCCGCGAGGACCTCTATTATCGCCTCAAAGTCATGGTGATTCACGTGCCGCCGCTTAAAGCCAGGGGAAATGACATCCTCCTTCTGGCGCGGCATTTCCTCCGCCGATTCGGGAGCGAGCGCGGGCGGACGAATTTCAGCCTGTCTCCCGAGACCGAACAACGGCTTCTCTCCTATCACTGGCCGGGCAACGTCCGGGAACTCCGCAATCTTCTCGAACGCGCCGTCCTCCTGGCGCCATCCGATACCATCACGCCCGACCTCATTGTTCTTGACACGCCCACGCTCGGCCCGCCCGATAACGGCAACGCGTCGTTATCGGCCGCCGAAAAGCGCCACATCTTTTCGGTCCTCGCCCGCGCCGGCGGCAACAAAAGCCGCGCCGCCGAAGTGCTGGGCATCTCGCGTTCGACATTGAAAGAAAAACTGAAGGAGTACGGCGGGGAAATGATTTTGTGACCACCGGCAAGTAATTTGGGCTGTCCTTGCCGGGAGTGAAAATAGCGTTCAGAAAAATCATGTGAATTTGTAATCTTCCTTACCGCCCCCCCGTTGCCTGCCTGTTAGTCTTGTCACTGTCATGAGAAACGTACGGGTTCGACATCTGTTGTCGGTTGCTTTGTTATTGACCGCGATCCATCCGGCGCAAGCGGCCGCACTGAACGGGTTCGACCTGTCCAAAACGGATGTGCCGGCGGATGAAATTCTTTCCGGCGGGCCGGGGCGGGACGGGATTCCGGCTATTTTGCGGCCGGAGTTCGACCGCGCGTCCGTCGCGGCGTGGCTTGCGCCGTCCGACCGGGTACTGTCGATTGAAATCGACAGCGACGCGCGGGCCTATCCGATCCGCATTCTGAACTGGCATGAGATCGTCAATGATGTGGTTGGAGGAGTTCCGGTTGTGATTTCATTCTGTCCTCTATGTGGAACGGGGATGGCATTTGACCGGCGCGCCGGGGATAAACCCCTCACCTTCGGCGTGTCCGGTCTGCTTTATAACAGCGACGTGCTCATGTACGACCATCAGACTGAAAGTCTCTGGTCGCAGATTTTGATGAAGGCCATCAGCGGGGAAATGCGTGGAAAGCCGCTCCGGATTCTCCCGCTGGACCAGACAACCCTCGCTGATTTCAAAGCGCGTCATCCGTCCGGCAAAGTCCTCTCCACTCGAACAGAGCACGACAGGGACTACGGCAGAAGTCCTTACCGCGATTATGCCTATTCCCCGCTTATTTATTTTCCGGTGTCCAATCGCGACGAGCGGCTCCCGACCAAAGAGCCGGTGGCGGGAATCATCGTCGGTGGGCGGGCCAAGGCTTATCCCATCCGGAGGCTCGAAACGGGTCCGGACCGATTCCAAGATCGCATCGGCGGCGTCGCCCTTGACATCGAATATGATAAAGGTGCGGATCTGATTCGGGTGAACGATCCCGCCGGCCGGCCCATTCCCGTGGTGCGGGCGTTCTGGTTTGCCTGGGCAGCCTTCCATCCGCGCACGGAGATTTTTTCGACCGGCAGATAAATTAAAAAGTTTTAACCGGTTTCCGTTCTGATTTGGCTTTGTTGTAATTCCCTGGGCAGCGGAAGAGACGATTTGACTTGGTTTACTAATTAGTCTAAAATGTAGTCATGGTCAAACTGAACATGCATGCCGCCAAGACCCATCTGTCGCGGTACATCAAGCGCGTCCAGAAGGGCGAGACGATTCTCATCTGCCGCCGCAACATCCCCATCGCGGAGATCCGGCCGGTCCCGCAACCTCCCGCCCGCAGACGCCCGGTCGGGTTGGACAAGGGAAAAATCCGGATTCCGAAATCGTTTTACGACCCTCTTCCCGACGACCTCACCAATCTCTTCAACGGCAGGAAATCTTGAAGATTCTGCTCGACACCTGCGCGTTTTTGTGGATCGCTTCGGACGATAAAAATTTGTCCGCCGCGGCCCGCGATTGTTTTCAAGACACCGGCAATGAAGTGTGGTTGAGCGCCGCATCCGAGTGGGAAATCGTGGTCAAGCATGGCGCAAAAAAACTTGTCCTCCCCGAGCCACCGGATGATTTTCTTCCGGCCCGCCGCCGCGCGTATGGGATCTCGGCGCTGGCGATTTCCGAGGAAGCGGTGCTCCGGCTGGCCCGCCTGCCCGGGCTTCATAAAGACCCCTTCGACAGGATGCTCGTCTGTCAGGCCATCGTCGAGGGATGCGTCATTCTCACCCCCGACCCATTGATCCGGCAATATCCCGTCCGGTGCGAATGGTGAAAAATCCATGGCCGATGCCGTCATGCCGGGGGTCATTCTTACCCGCGTCGAGATTGAAAGTGTAAAAGAGGAAGAACGACCCCCTCAACCGCACGCGTCATTGTCGGTCAGGCCGTGCCGGAAACGGGCAGGCCGCGCTTGCGCGTCATCCGCGGCCGCCTCCGAATCTGCGCCTTGCGGGCCGGCCGTGACCGCGCCTCGGCAGGTTCCCCGATGTCGATGCCAAACACATCCGAGAGCGCCTTCTCGTCCAGCACGCGGCCCTTCCCGGCCGGCGCGCGTGTGACGACAGCCCGGGCGGCGTCTTCGCTTACCAGCTCGGCGTGATCAACGCCGCGCAGAAGAAACAGCAGTTCCGGTTTTTTGTCCAGCCGCGCGCCCACGCCGTAAAGGACCGCGGCCACGTGCTTGCACATGTCGGCCCAGTCCGGACAGGAACAGTCAAGGTCGATCTCCTTCGGGAGCGGGAAAAGCCCGCTTGATCTGTCCGTGACGATCGACATCACCTGATTCGAAATCCTGCCCTGCAGAAGCTCCAGCATCGACCCGACCTGCCCGGCGCAGCGCTTTTTCAGCGCCTTCCACTTCTGCGGCGCCAGCGTCTTCACCGCGATCTCGACATCATAAATCCTCGACCCGCGCACCTTCGCTTCGATCGTCCCTTTCCGGATATCGAGATGGCAGACCGAGCCGTTGCGCACGTACGTGCAGCCGCGCGGCAGGCGGTTCTCGTAGTCGCTGAATTTTTCGAGATGCCCGCACCACGCCTTGCCCCAGAAAGTTTCGGCAATCTTGCGGCCCTCAAGAACGACGGGCTGGATGTTCACGCCTTTTTTGCGCAATTTGTCCATGGCCTTCTCGGCGTTCCGCCGGCGCTTCCACACCGGAACGTACGGCCGCCACATTCCCCAATAGGACATCGGTTACTCCTCCCCCACCGTTGACGCGTCCAGCCGGACCATCTTCAACAGTTCCTTGTCGTCCATCTCCGTGATCAGTTTCGGCGCGCCGCCTTCCAATATCTCGCCGGCGAGCGCCGTCTTGTCCCGGATAAGCGCGTCGATTTTCTCCTCAATCGTACCTTGGCAGATGAATTTGTGCACCATGACATTTTTTTTCTGGCCGATCCGGAACGCGCGGTCGGTGGCCTGATTTTCGACTGCGGGATTCCACCAGCGGTCGAAATGAATGACGTGCGAGGCGGCCGTGAGGTTGAGGCCGGTACCGCCCGCCTTGAGGGACAACACGAAAAACGGCGGCCCCTGCTCGCGCTGAAAATCGTCCACCAGCGCCTTGCGTTTGCCGACGGCGACCTGCCCATGCAGCACGAGTCCGGGCCGGCCGAAGGCTGTCTTGAGGAATCCCGCCAGCGGTTCGGTCATTTCTCGAAACTGCGAGAAGATCAGCGCCTTCTCCTGTCGCGCGGCGATCTCCTCGCAAATTTCCCGCAGGCGGATGAACTTGCCGCTCTCCTCCGGCGCGTAGCCGCCCGACGCGAGCCACTGGGCCGGGTGATTGCAGATCTGTTTAAAACGCAGGATGAATGCGAGGATCACGCCGCGCCGCCGGATTCCCTCATCGGCGTCCGCGAGCGCCCTCGCCAGTTCCTTGACCGACTGCTCGTATAGAACCGCCTGCTTTTTCGTGAGCCGGCAGAACGCCTGCACCTCCGTTTTGTCCGGCAGGTCGGCGATGACCGACTTGTCCGTCTTCAGCCGCCGAAGGATGTAGGGTCCCACGAGCTTCCGGAGCGGCGCGTACTGTTCGCTCTCCCGATTTTCAAGACGTTTGACAAACCCGCCGAACGTTTTCGCCGAGCCAAGCAGACCCGGGCAGAGAAAATCAAAGATCGACCAGAGGTCGGTCAGCCGGTTCTCGACCGGCGTGCCCGTCAGAACGATCCGAGCGCCGGCTTTCAACCGTTTCACCGCCCGAGTCTGGCGCGCGGCGGGATTCTTGATCGCCTGGGCTTCGTCGAGAACGGCCATGCTCCACTCGACTGCCGTCAGCCATTCCATTCGCGAGACCATGCCGTAGGTCGTGAGGATCGCATCGGCGCCGTCGAGAAACGCGCGCGGCGAGGTTTCGGCTTTCTTCAGAGTTTCGGGTTTCTCCAGGGAAGGGTGCGCAAACCGGAAGACCAGCGTCGGCGCGAAGCGCTCCATTTCAGATTTCCAATTGGCCAGAAGCGACGCAGGCAGAACCAGAATCGCCGGCGCGGCCACGAGGCGGCCCGTTTTCCTCTCCCGCTTCATGAGAAGCAGGAGCGCGATCACCTGGATCGTCTTGCCGAGTCCCATGTCGTCGGCCAGACACGATCCGAGTCCGAGCCGCGACAGAAAACTAAGCCACCGAACGCCCGTCTCCTGGTATGGCCGAAGCGTCGCGCGAAGGTCGCTTCCGGGAAGCGCGCGTTCGAACGACCCCGGCTCGCGAATTTCGCGCAGGCGATTTTCCAGCCACGCGCCGGCGTGTACGTCCGACCACGCGGCTGCGTCTGCCTCAAAGAGGCCGTCCAGATTCGCATCCATCGGCGCGCCGGCCAGAAGCCGCATGCCTTCGATGAACGAAACGCCGTCCCCGCCTGACTGCCGTTCCACGCGTTTCCAATGTTCCAGCGCGTCTTTGAGTTTCGTCCGGTCCACCTCGACCCAGCGGCCCTTGAGGAAGACGAGTCCGTCACTGCCGGCAAGCAATTTTTTCCATTCCTCCTCCGTCAGAGTCTCGCCTTCGATGGTCAATCCCACTTTGAAATCGAGCATGGACTTCGCGCTGAAATGGGCCCGGCCGGCATCCCCGATGGAAACGCCCACGCGCACGCGCGGCGGCCGCTTCGTCCACCAATCGGGCATGCGTACGAGCAGGCCGCTCTCCTCGAGCAGGGGCGCGTCCTTCAAGAATCGATAGGCCTCGGCGGGCGACCAGCGAAGCGGGTGAAAAATTTCGCCGGAATCGACAAGCGCCTTGACCCATGCCGATCGCTCGGCGGCGCGCTGGACGGGAGTCAGGAGATTGACCATCGCGCCGCAGTTTTTTGCGCCTGCGTATTCCTCGAGCGCGCGGCCGAGTGGCAGGTATTCCACGCGGCGGCCGTCGATGAGGCGCGGGGCGTAGGTGGCGAGGAAGGCGAATGGGCATTCGGCGTCGCGCTTGTTTTCGGCAAGATGGAAAGAGACCCGCCCCACGCGATGCCAGAGGGGGCTTCGGGCGCGAAGCCACGCCGACAGGCCGCCGCTGGTGGCCGCGATCTCTGCGCGCGCGTGGGTGTCCATCTCCACCCAGAGCCGCTCCAGTGTCTCGGTCCGGAGATACTCCCCGCCGCGCATGGGCGGCGCGTCGAGAGCCAGAGCCTTCAGGTCTTCGCGCGGCGGCGGGATCGCCGCGCGCAGATTTTCGGATCGGCCAGCGCCGGCCGGCTCCGGAATGTGGCAGAGGCCGGTCAGGTATCGTTCGCCGAACCGCCGCCAATAAGAAAGGTCCGCCGGCAACCCCGCGTCATGCCGGATCAGCGTCTCCGACGACCCAAGTGCCGATGTCTCTGACATCGGCCGGATCGTCGCCAGATGCAGAAGCCCTTCTGACGGGCTTCTCTCAAACGCCTTTCGAATCGATTGGCCGAGGGCATCGGGCAATCCGGCGGCGTCCTTCGCCGCACCCTCTCTCCCGGCAATCGCCAGTTTTCCCGACGGCATGATCGCAATCCCGATCATGGCGCGCACTATCTCATGCGGGAGGGTTCGCGATCAATCCGTTTGTAATCTTACGCGGCCATCAGACGTATTGGGAAAATGTTCCTTTCAGACCGTAAGCGGTGAAGGGCAACCCCCTTTGCGGTAAGGTCTCAATAAGACCTTTGGTCAAACCGGCGCACAACACGCCGTATTACTGGGGAATTGCAAAAAAAGTTCTAATCGGCGGCGGGGTCCGTAAGTTGTTAAGTTTGGACGGTGGGGTTCGATGGCGGCATATCAGGTGGAACAACTTACGGTCTGAGCTGACAACCAGGCAGGAGATCATCTTGGCGGCGTCAATCTTTCGTACTGAAGTCTCACCCTCTTAACATCCGCAAGATCAATGTTGATTTTCCCCCGAGTTTTTCAATGTCATAGTACAGGGTCATCCCGCTCGGGGTTGTGATTTCAAAGCACTTCCCATTCGGGATGCCATTTATTTCCCCGGCACGCAAACGATAAATCAACAAATCGACTTCCTGTAATCTCCCCGTTTCAATATCCCGGCAGTCCTCCCGGAATTCCGGGTTGATCAGAATGTCAAACCGCAATCCCAACCGAGCGCCTCCATTCGTCGTAACTCAACATATCCTTGCGGCTGCGGGTTCGGCGAGCTTCGATATGCCTTTGCAATTCCAAGTCCCGCAACATCCGCTGACTGGCTTCAATCGATTCAAACTCCAGCCCCGACATCATGACGACCACCCCATTTTCACGGTGGCGAATAAACACCCGTTCACCCCGCGCCGCCGCGCCCACCAGTTTGGTGAATTTCTCCCTTGCATCCGAGGCGTTTAGAACCTCTTTCTGCTTGGACATTGTTCCCGTCACCTCCTTTCTTGTTCAAGTATATTACATCACAAGTATATTACATCAAGTGTACAATATCAATTTTGCAGGAGTGACCGTGTGCCGTGCACACGCCTTTCCCGCCTTTCCGAAGACTTCTGCGCGACCCACCGGCCGCGGGCATGAACGAGGAAATGATCCAGTCGCTGGTCGGCAAACCGGCCCGGATCGAATCGGACACCGAGAGCGGTGACGTGACGTGGAAGTGGGGCCGGGTGCGGAATTGGAGCGACACTGTCGTTCAGCACTGTCGTTCAGCACAGACCGTAAGTTGTTAAGTTTTGAAGCAACCAGAGATAACAAGAGGGCGGCGAAGGCCGAAAGAAAGGAGGTCGAGGCGGCTCCACCGCCCGGCTGAAATCAAAAACGGTTTCATTATATGCCGCCGCCGGCCCCTTGCATGTCCAGAATCCTGCCTGAAACAAATTTGAAAGTATGTAAGGCGTATTACAGAACGGCAACTGAAGATGTGCGATAAGTGAGCCATCACAGATGAGGAAAGGAGACCGCATTGAACTTGTTGGAACTGTTTTTCGTCCCGAATTGCCTTTCCTGTCCGGACACGGACGACCTCTGGGACAAACTTCAACTCGTGAGGAGGGATCGCTGGCATCTGCGGATGGTCCGGCGGAACATGAGGCAATGGCGGGATCGAGCCGCCCGGGCGCGGGTGTTCGCATCGCCGAGTTTCGTGTTGAACGGCAAGGTCATCTTTATCGGCGTTCCCACACTTGAGAAAATGACTCAAAAGATCGGCGCGGCTGTGAACGGAACGGCGCGCGCATGACCTCTGTCCGCACAAAACTTCTCGTTCACATCACGCTTGCCATTTTCTTTGTGGAAGCGGTCCTTCTCGCATTCTCCATCATGGCCAGAAAACGCCGGCTTCTGGCGGCCGAAACGGAAACCATCCAGATGAATGGATTGAGCTGAAAGTGAAAGACAACGGCATGGGGATGGCCCCGGAAATTCAGGAGCGCATTTTCGAGGCGTTCTACACCACAAAACCGTTGGATAAGGGAACGGGGCTGGGGCTTTCTCTGGTCCGGCAGATTGTCGAGGATCTGGGCGGAGAGATTCGAGTTTTTTCCGAGCCGGGAAACGGAAGCGAGTTCTCGGTTCTGTTTAAGAAGGCTGAAATACAGGCCGTCCATACATGAGGAGTTAAGATACGACGGATTTTGCCGAACACGCCTGCGGAGGTTGAGGGGACATCGCGAAAGGATTCAGCGACCGCCTCACCTCCCATGAAACCCAAGAAACCCACTTCGTCCGTCATGCGAACGAATTCGACCCTTTCAACCTATGAGCAACTGTTGTCGCCCTTCGGCAAGAACCATCTGTTCATCGCGGCGCTGCCGGTGCTGGCGGCGTTTGTCGCGCTGTTCATGCTCCGGGAATTCGACACCTTCTGCGCGTTTGGCCGCCGGCCGGCCAAGAGAGATGAGGGCTGACGCGGGCAGCCCGTCAATCCTCTCATAAAGTGTCGAGAAGGGATCGAACCTCCCCGGTCATCTATTTACTTCACAGGACATTTCGACATGTCGCCGCCGCACTTGCCGCAACATTCGTCCGCCGACTTGCCGCAACAGGAACCGTCTTTGGCGTGGGTGTACGCAACACCGCCGCCGACCAACAGGGCGACCGCTACCAGCGCGAGCAAAATCTTCTTTTTCATCTCCGTGCCTCCTTCCCTTCCGTCATGGCCTCGCCTCCAACTGCGACACCTGATATCCGGTTGCGTTGATCGCCTCTTCGATCCGCGGGCGACCCACCCTGGCCGGATCGAACCGGACCGTCACGCGGCCGGCCTTTGAGTTGGCGTCGACGTACAAAACTCCGGGCAGTTTCTGAAGCTGGGTTTTCAGCGCCACCTCGCACGTGAAGCACACCATCCCGTCAACCCCAATCACAGCGACCTCGCCGGCCGGCTGAGTCTGGGTCGCGCCCGATCCCGCGCGCATGTGATGGGTCCAGACGTTCAACACCAGAAAAAACGCCAACACCGCGCTTGCGCCCATGAGCACCCCGCGGGTCTTGCGCGGCGTCGACAGATCGCAGCCTGTTTCACATGCGGTTTTTGATTCTTTGCGATGCCGCATCCATCCGGCGGTCAACATCACAGCGGCAATCGCCAGCCACACCCAATGATACTTGCCGAAAAACGCCGCCAGTCCCACTCCGCCCAGCCCCAGCATGACCGCCACCAGCGGTCCGACACAACAGACCGACGCAAAAACAGACGACAGAATGCCCAGCCGCGACGATTTCATGATGTCGTCACGCCCTTCGCTTTGCGCAACCAATCGAGCGCCGCTCGAACCACCTGCCCGACATTTCCGAGACAACACGTTCCCTGCGGGTTCCTGGTCTCGCAGGCGCAGAGGCCCGCTTTCACCTTCTGTTTGATGTCCTCCAGCACCGTGCTCTTGCCCGTCCCCGCAATTTCCGCCGCAATCGACCGCCGCGTATGGTTGAAACAGTAGCAGGCCGGAACGTCCGGCCCGGCGTCTTTTTGAAAGACCGGCGACCGAATTTCGCCCGTACGTACAGCAGTGCCGTCGCCATTGAAATACACAACCTCGCAATCCGCCGACGCGCAGAAAAAGAAACCGCTCGGCGATCCCCGTTTCTCGATGAGACCCGGATTCGCCAGAGCATGGACTGTCTCCCGCCCCACCCGTTTTCCGTTCTTGCCGCACAGAAAACAGGAAAGTTTATTGTCACCCGATGCGGCTGTTTTCGATTCGCCGGGGTCGGGCATATCCTGCGGCGAAGGACAACATCCTCCTGTCATTTTGAGGAATTTCATACCGGCCGGCCACCCAGGGTGTCGAGGCTCCGCAGCACGGGGCATGGGTCGGTCTTGCGGCGGCATCGGCAATCGCGGATCAGGCGCTCCAGCGTCCCCCGGAGGGCGTTGAGGGTCGAAATCTTGTCCTCAACCTGCCGCAGTTTCTCTCCGGCTTTTTTCAGGACCTCGTCGCAATTGGAATTTGACACGCGGAGTTTGAGGAGGGCGGACATTTCCGCCAGCGTAAACCCGAGGGTCTGCGCGTTTTTGATGAACCGGAGTTTCCTCACCGCCTCCGGCGTGTAGAGCCGGTATCCGGATTCCATGCGCTCCGCCGGGATGAGAATCCCGCGCCGCTCGTAATACCGCACGGTCTGGATGTTGACCCCGGCCTCTTTGGCCACCTCGCCGATCTTGAGAAACCGCCGCTCTTGTCGGTTCATGCCGGGAGCATACACCCTATACTATGGTATAGAGTCAAGCGTTTTCTTCATTTTTTTTGTCGAACGATGATAAATGGGAGGACGTATGGAGAAGCTGACGAGCGTGGCCGTCATTGTCCCGGCGCTGAATGAGGAGCTGTCGCTGGGGTCCGTCCTGGAGGATATCCGGGCGGTGTTGGTGTCGCGTGTGATCGTCGCGGACAATGGGAGCGTGGATCGCACCGCGGATGTGGCGCGCGCGGCCGGTGCGGAGGTGGTGTCCGCGCCGCGGCGGGGATACGGGTCGGCGTGTTTGGCGGGAGTGGCGGCGCTGAAGGACGAATCGATGGTTGTCTTCATCGACGCCGACGGTTCCTCCGATCCCGCCGAGATGCCGGCGCTGATCGCGCCCATTGAGCGAGGCGATGCGGATTTCGTGATCGGCTCGCGCAAACTCGGCCGGGTCGAACCCGGCGCGATGTCCCTTCCGGCGCGTGTCGGGAACCGGCTGGCGCCTTTTTTGATTCACGTCATCTGGGGATTTCGGTATACCGACCTCGGGCCGTTTCGCGCCATCCGCGTCGATGCCCTGCGGCGGCTCGGCATGCAGGATCCCGACTACGGCTGGACGGTCGAGATGCAGATCAAGGCCGTTCGGCACGGACTGAAAATCGTGGAAGTGCCCGTGACGTGGCGAAACCGGCGCGGCGGCGCGTCCAAGATCAGCCGGACGGTTCGCGGCGTCGTGGGGGCGTCGTGCAAAATCATCTGGACGATTCTAAACTACGCCATCGACGACCGCCGCGCCGGAGACGAAGCGCGACATGGACGAGGCCTATGAGAACCGGCACCTCGACGAGCGGGCCGATGACGGCGGCGAAGGCGGCGCCGGAATTGATTCCGAACACGGCAATGGCGACCGCAATGGCCAATTCGAAATTGTTGCTGGCGGCTGTAAAGGAAAGGGTCGCAGTTTTCGCGTAGTCGGCGCCCGCCAACTTGCACATCCAGAAACTGACCAGAAACATCGAGACAAAATAGATCACGAGCGGAACGGCGACGCGAAGCGCGTCCATCGGAAGTTGAACGATCAGATTGCCTTTCAGGCTGAACATCACCATGATCGTGAAGAGCAGAGCGATGAGCGTAATCGGGCTGATCCTGGGAATGAAACGGGCGTGATACCATTCCTTCCCCCTCGCCCGGATCAGAACGAATCGCGTCAGGATTCCGGCCATGAACGGAATCCCGAGGTAAATGAACACGCTTTCGGCAATTTGTCCGATGCGAACGTCCACAACGCTGCCTGACAGGCCGAACAGCGGCGGCAAGACGGCGATGAAGAACCACGCATAGAGGCTGTAGAAGATTACCTGGAAGATGCTGTTGAACGCCACCAGACCCGCGCAGTATTCAGTGTTCCCGCCGGCCAATTCGTTCCAGACAATGACCATCGCGATGCAGCGCGCCAATCCGATCATGATCAGTCCGGTCATGTACTCGGGACGATCGCGCAGAAAGACGACGGCGAGCAGGAACATCAGGATGGGACCCACGATCCAGTTCTGAACGAGAGAAAGGCCGAGAACCTTTTTGTTTCGGAAAACGTCGCCCAGTTCCTCGTATCGCACTTTGGCCAGCGCCGGATACATCATGAGGATGAGGCCAAATGCGATGGGAATATTTGTTGTACCCGCCTGAAAGCTGTTCATAAACATCTCCGCACCGGGGAAGAAACGCCCGATTGCGATTCCCATGCCGACCGCGAGAAAAATCCAAAGGGTCAGGAAACGATCCAGAAACGAAAGCCGGCCGACGACGGTCTGTGAGTTCCCTCTTCGGCCGCTTTCGAGGTTCACCATGCATTCGGGCATTGTCTCCACAAACGCGCGGATTTCGTCCCGGACCCGGCGGTAATGACCCAGCGCATCTTCATCGCTCCGGGCGTCCTTTGCCAGTTTCGGAGGATCGTCGAACCCTCGATGGACGACCTTCGCTTGTCGAGGAAAGACCGGGCAAGTCTCGTGGGCGTGTGCGCAGACCGTCACGACATAATCGAATTCGATTCTCGCCAGTTCATTCAGCGTCTTGGATGTGTGGCCGCTGATATCGATGCCCGCTTCGGCCATCACCCGGACGGCGTTTGGATTCAACCCGTGCCTCTCGACGCCCGCCGAATAGGCTTCGATTTCGCTTGATTTGAGCGCCTTGACCCACCCTTCCGCCATCTGGCTGCGGCAGGAGTTGCCCGTGCACAAAAAAAGCACCCTGAGTTTGTCCGTCATCCGTTCATCCCTTTTTTGTCGGACAGCGCGCCCCGGAAAGGCGTTTGAGGTCGCGCTTGATGCCCGGATGACGCCCGAGGCATTCGCGCAGACATCGTTGCATGAATTTCACCAGCAACCCTTGAGGCCGGACCAAACGGTAGTGCATCCAGGTGCCCTCACGCCGGCACTCGACGAACCCGGCCGACTTCAGGATGCCCAAATGTCTGGATATCTTGAAATCGGCCTCCCCCAAAGCCCCGGCCAGAGCGCACACGCAGGTCTCCCCGTGGGCGGCCAGAAGGGCCGCCAGCCGCAAGCGCGTCGGTTCTCCAAGACTCCTGAGGAGACCGGCCTCGTCTTTCATGCCCAACTGCTATATGCATATCTGCGCATATATGCATATAATAGCCGACGGCAGGCGAGGCTGTCAAGTCACAATATGATATTCTGCGGTGAGCGCTTCGATGGAATGGAGGAATTGAAAAACGTGCGGAAACATTTGCCGGCCCGGACGCCCACGTCACGCGGGTCGTGAAACGGATGCTGTTGTTTCTCGGATGTTCGATGCTTTCCGTCTATGCGCTCATGGCCTGGACGGCCGCCGGAATCGGCGAACGCTCGGCCGCCGTGTTGCGGTCCATCCTTCCGCACTTCCTTCATCCGACCATCGGCCGGTGGGAGAACGGCTTCGCCCGATTTTACGACCTACCCAACAGCGCTGTTCCCATCGGAACTTTTCTTGCCTTGCTCGCCGCCGCCTTCGTCCTCTACGTCGCCGCGGTCCATGTCATCGCACCCTCCGTCAAGCGGCGCATCCGGCGCCGCTCCGGGTACGACGACATCCCTGTCGTCGTCAAATCGCGGGATCGATCCGATTCCCTGAAACTCATCCTCGTCTTCGGTGTCGCGTTCCGGCTCGTCCTGTTTCCGACGCCGCTCATCCTCGAGAACGACCTCTATCGCTATCTCTGGGAGGGCAAAGTCGCGGCGGCCGGGATCAGCCCCTACGCCCATGCGCCCCGCGAGGCTCTCTGCGATCCGTGTGAAACGGATGTAGGACTTCGATTGTCCGGTCTGCGATCCGAGTCGTCACAAAGCGAAGCCGTCTTCGGACGCATCGGCCGAAAAGATGTTCCGGCCGTCTACCCGCCGGTTTCGATGGGGTTTTTCTCGCTGGTGGCCGCGATCCGGCCCGATTCGGAATTGGCGATGAAAGGCTTGATATTCGGATTTGACGTCGCCACGATGATTCTGCTGGCTGTGATTTTGAAGGCGATGAACCGTCCGCCCGGCGCGGTCCTCATCTACGCCTGGTCGCCGCTCGTCATCAAGGAATTCGCCAACAGCGGCCATCTCGACGCCATCGGTATATTTTTCCTGATGCTTGCGTTTTGGTTCTGGATTCGACGGAGTCGGTTCGGCGTGATCGCCGGCTGGACGGGCTCGATCCTGTCCAAATATTTCGCCGTGGTGCTGGCGCCCATCTTCTGGCGGCGAATCGGGGTTACCGGCCTGATTGCGGCTGGAATCGTATCGGTGTTGTCATTCGTCCCGTTTCTTCTGATGGACACGGGCGGCATGGCGGGAATTTCCAACACGTTTTCAGGGTTCGTGACCTTCGGGCGGGAATGGAAATTCAACGCGGGTCTCTTTCGGATCATCGAGTTTGTCGTCGGAACACCAACGGCCAAATTCATCGTCACCGCGGTGATTCTCGGTCTGATGGCGCTTCTTGCGCGAAACAGATTCGACAGCCCCCGCCGTGCGGCCCAAGCCGTCCTCATCCTGCTCTTTGCGTCGCTCGCGCTCTCCCCGATCGTCAATCCCTGGTATGTGACATGGATCGTGCCTTTCCTCTGTCTGACGATTTCTCCCGCCATGTTGGCGCTCACGGCGCTGGTCAACGTCTCATACACCGGCTTCATCGACAGCCGGGAAATCCTCTGCCTGACAGCTCTCGAATGGGGTATCGTCTTACTGTTGGTGATCCGCGAAATTCGCCGATGGAGATATTTATTCGGCCCATGATGAAAGCCGAGGTGTTGAGATGACATCCCCAAGAATTGCCGGTTCGCTGCTCATCGTATTTTGTGCCGGATTCGGTCAATCGGCGTTCGCAAAGGACGTGGATACCTCAACGGCGATTTCCATGTCCTCCAAACCGTCCACGCGCAAACCCCCTGCGAAATACAACCGCCTCATCCACGAAAAAAGCCCGTATCTTTTGCAGCACGCGCACAATCCCATCTGGTGGTATTCGTGGGGCGACGAGGCGCTTGCGGCGGCCAAACGAGAAAACAAACCGATCTTTCTCTCCATCGGCTATTCCACCTGCTACTGGTGCCATTTCATGGAGAAGGATTCCTTTGAAAAAGAGGACGTGGCGGCGGTTCTCAACGAGCATTTCATCTCGATCAAGGTCGACCGCGAGGAGCGGCCGGACGTGGACAACATCTACATGACGGCGCTCGTGTCGATGACGGGAAGCGGCGGCTGGCCGATGTCGATGTTTTTGACGCCGGAAGGCCAACCCTTTTTCGGCGCGAGCACCATTCAGCACGACCGATTCATCGGGATTCTTGGACAAATCGCGGCGGTGTGGAAGAACGAGTCGGCGAAAATCCGTGAAAGCGGCGAGCGGGTCACCTCGGCGCTGCGGCAATATCTGAATCCCGCGGGCGGCCGGGTCAGCGTCTCCGACGCCCCAAGTGCCGCGAGCCCTGCGAGCGCCCGGCGGGACATCGGCGAGGAGGCTTTGATCTCATTTTACAACACGGCCGAAAGCCAGTTCGACAAAACGTATGGCGGCTTCGGCGGCGGAAACAAATTTCCGAGGCCACACGTGTTCATGGCCCTGCTTCGCTACCACCGGCGCGCCGGCGATCCACAAGCCCTCAAAATTGTGGCCGAAACCTTGAAGGCCATGGCGCGGGGCGGCATCCATGATGTTCTGGTCGGCGGATTTCACCGTTACAGCGTGGACGGCAAATGGGAGGTGCCCCATTTTGAGAAAATGCTCTACGACAACGCCGGACTCATCGTCGCGTATCTGGAGGCGTACCAGGTAACGAGGGACCCGGAGTTCGCGCGGATCGCCCGAAAGACGATGGACTGGGTACTGGCCGAGATGACGCATCCCGCCGGCGGTTTCTACAGCGCGCAAGACGCCGGCGATTTCGGCGAGGAGGGCGACTACTACGCGTGGCGGTACGACGAGGCGCAGCAGATCCTTACGCCGGAGGAATTCGAGCATGTCCGGAAATTTTTCCGCCTGACTCCCGAAGGCAACTTCGACCACAACCGCAACGTCATCCACGTTCCGGCCGACGTTTCCTTTCCGGGCCCGGCCGCCGATACGCTCTACGCCGCCGCTCATGGCAAACTCCTGGCCATCCGCGCGAAACGCGAACGCCCCAGGCTCGATGACAAGGTGCTGGTGGACTGGAACGGACTCATGATTGCGGCGATGGCCCGCGGGTATCAGGTGCTGGGTGATGAGAAGTATCTGCGCGCTGCGCAAAGGGCGGCCGGATTCATCCGTAAGAACGTGACAAAAAAAGACGGCAGGCTCCATCGTCGCTGGCGGGAGGGTGAGGCGTCCAACCGGGCGGTCGTGAACGACTACGCGTTTTTGATCCACGGCCTGATTGAACTGTACCAATCCGATTTCGATCCGCGTTGGTTTGAATGGGCGATTCAGTTGCAGGAACTCCAGGACAAGGATTTTTGGGACGAACAAAACGGCGGGTACTTTTTTGACGACGCCAAAGACGCGACGCTCTTGTCCCGCTCTAAAGAATACGACGACATGGCGATGCCGTCGGGGAATTCCATTGCGGCGTTGAACCTCCTCCGCCTGGCCGATTTCACCTATGACGACAAATATAAAAAACGCGCCGATGACGTCATTCGTTCGGCGGCCGGTCAGGTCGCCAGGTCTCCTTTCGCGTATGCCCAGACGCTGGTCGCTCTGGATTACGCGCTCGATCGGTCCAAGGAAATCGCCATTGCCGGAAAACTCGACGATGCGCGAACCCGGAAAATCGTCCGCGCCTTGCGTTCAAAGTTCCTGCCCAACAAAGTCGTCGCCGTTTCGGACGGCCGGAAACCCGCCGCCACGCTTATTTTGCTCGACGGCAAAACGCCGACCCGGGGCGATCCGACGGCCTATGTCTGCGAGGAGGGGGTCTGCCAACTGCCGACGACGGACGCCGCAACGGTCCTCAAACAGGCCGAGACGCATGTGCCGATCAAAAAATAAATGTAAGGCCCATTACAGACGGATCGGGGTCTGACATGATTGAGTTGGCGATTACAAAGGCTCAATATTGAGCCTTGAAGAAAGAGATTCAGAGGAGGTCCAACCATGTTTTACGGCAGAGGTTTTACGGCGGACAGGGAAGTCCTGTCCCCAACGCTACAGTCTCAGAAAATTCCAGGAGGGAATTTTCTTCATTACGCGTTGGGGGCGGTTTTGATGGCGTTCGCCCTCATGCTGTTTGGCGGGCGTATCGCCATGGCGGGGGAACACCCCACGGAGCACCCGAGCGAGCATCCGGCGGCCGGCAAGGCGAAGGCGGAGCATCCGGAACATCCGGCCAAGACGGACAAGGCGGGCAAGGCGGAAAAGTCCGTCGGTCTCAGCAAGGAGGATATGGCGGAGGCCATCTCCGGGTATGTTTCCAAGGACGCGGATTTGAAGGGCGGATATTTTCTGGTGTTTGACAAGGAGTCGGGGCAGCCGCTGGCGCTTACGCTGGAGAAAGTCCACAAGGACCGGCTGTCGAGAGTGGCCAAAGATGTGTATTTCGCCTGCGCCGATTTCCGGACGCACGACGGCAAGAAGGTCTACGATCTCGATGTGTTCATGCACGGGCCGGACAAGAAGCACCTGAAGGTCACGGAAATTTCCGTTCACAAGGAGGACGGCGACGCGCGATACGGCTGGGTGGAGAAGGATGGCGTCTGGTCGAAGAGTCCGATCGAGGGAAAGAAGGCGCCGGAGATGAAGGACTGGAAGGGAAGCGATCACGAGGGCGGATCCTCCGGTGAGCATCCGAAGGAACATCCGAGCGAGCAACCGAAGGGCAAATAGGGTGGATTGATTTTGAGCAGGAGAAAATTGGCATGGGGCGCCGTTGCCGGACTTGTGTTTTTGTCCGGCATGGCGCTCTGGCCCGCTTTTCAGCGCGCATCGCTTCGGCCTGAGGAGAATTCCACGCGTGAGGTGCGATTTCGATATCGGGTGACGATTCCCTCCGTCCCATCCTCCGCGCGGCGCGTGATGGTTTGGGCGCCCATGCCGTTTACGGACACGTATCAAACACTGAACGGCTTTGAGGTCAGGGGCCCGGCAACCTATACCATCGCGGAAGAACCCGAATACGGAAACCGCTTTCTGGTGTTCGATCTTTCTCCCGCCGCAACATCCAAGCGGGACTCGATATTGGTGGAGATCGACTATCGAGTGAGCCGGCGCAGGTACAGGGTGGTTTCAGGGACGAATGCGCACCCTCCGAACGCGAACACGGATAAATTCCTCCGGCCGTCGGGGCTGATTCCCATCGACGGCCGGATTGCCGCCGAGGCGGCGACGGTGGCCGGTCGATTCGATGATCCGATGCGGCAGGCGCGGGCGCTGTATGATCACATCGTTGAGAGCGTGCTGTACGACAAGAGCGGCCATGGTTGGGGAAAAGGCGACGCGGTTTACGCGTGTGATTTCCGAAAAGGCAACTGCACCGATTTCCATTCTCTGTTCATCGGCGAGTCGCGGGCGCTCGGGATTCCCGCCCGGTTCGTGATGGGATTTCCGTTGCCGGCGCGTCAGAAGAACGGTTCGATTCCGGGCTATCACTGCTGGGCCGAATTTTTTGTCGAGCCGTACGGCTGGGTTCCGATTGACGCCTCGGAAGCGCAGAAGGACCGGTCGCGTCAGGAGGAACTATTTGGCGGCCTGGATGCCAACCGGATCGGATTCACCATCGGCCGGGACATTCGCCTGCCGGGCGCCTCGTCGGGTCCGCTCAACTACGTCATCTACCCGCACGTCGAAATCGACGGCCAGGCCTATTCGAATGTCCGCGCCGAATTCGAGTTTTCGGACGCAAATTAATCTTTTCGATTTCGTAATGCCGCTTACGGCGTTGGAATGCAATCTGCGGTAACCTTCAAGTAGGATGGCAGACGACGAAATGGGTTCGAGGAGGACTGTCATGAACAATCATCGATATGCCGGATGGATACTTGGAATGCTCATCCTGACCGCCGGCGTGCCGACAGCATTCGCCGTGGAAAATCTCCATTCCCCGTGGACAGGTCTTCTTCAAAAATACGTTTCTCAAAACGGGCTTGTCGCTTATTCGTCATGGAAGAAGAACGATACAGACGTTCGGAAACTCGAACGCTATCTGCAGGCAATGTCGCCCGTGAATGCGGATTCCTTGTCCCGGCCGCAGGCGCTTGCGTATTACCTGAACCTTTACAACGCCTCGATGGTCAAGCTGGTGCTGGATCATCATCCGATCCCGAGCGTGAAAAAGATCGGAGGCTTTGGCGGGCCGTGGAAGGTTCAATTTATCGAAACGCCGAAAGGTCTGATCTCCCTGAATGACATTGAACACGGCATCCTTCGGAAAAAATTCAAGGAGCCGCGCATTCATTTCGCGCTGGTCTGCGCTTCGACCAGTTGTCCGTCGCTTCGACTGGAGGCCTACGAGGGCCATCGAATCGACACGCAATTGGCGGACCAGGAGAAAACTTTTCTGATGGACACCGCCAAAAATCGATGGCGGATTGCCGCGTCCGGACTTCTGTCCAAAGAGGACCGGCTCGAGTTGGAGCTTTCCTCCATATTCAAATGGTTCGGCGAGGATTTCGGAGGCGAAGCAGGCGTGGTTCGGCGCGTCAGGCCCTTTCTGGATCCAGCCGGGCGCGCGCTCCTGGATCAATCCCGATATGACGTTGATTATCTTGACTACGATTGGTCACTAAACGAAAAGTGAGGCAGGCCATGAACGAAGAAACAGTCCTTCACGCAATGCCATACATCAAGGAAATCGTTGATGACACCGTATTTCTTCTCGCGCCGTCCGTTCCAAACTGGATTGCCACAGATGAGCGCGGCGCGAAGATTCTCTCATTCGTGGATGGTCGCCGCACGGCTGGCCGGATCACGGATCGTTATTGCCGTGATATGAGCATCGACCGAACGCGCGGGTGGCTCCATGTCCACACATTTCTCAAGGACGCGCTTCGCCATCAATTTGTCTCCCCGAATCCCGTCACGCCGCAGGTCTACAAAGGCCGCGCCGCATATCTCGAACCCACGGCGCTTCGGGAACTCTGGATTCACACGAACAATTCCTGCAACCTGGCCTGCACGCACTGTCTTGTTCGCTCCGGCCCGAACGGTGACGCGGGGCCTGAAACGCGGAAGATTCTGAAATGGATTGACGAGGGTCTCGCGCTCGGTGTCGAGCGATTTTATTTCACCGGCGGCGAGCCGATGGCGCGGAAGGATTTCTGGGAACTGGTCGAATATGTGACCTCGCTGGCCGAGATGGCAGTGCTGACCAACGGAACGCTTATTTCAGGCGAGCGGCTGGAGCGCCTCCGCCAGTGCGATCCGAACCTTTTGAAACTCCAGATCAGCCTCGACGGTTCGACCCCGGAAACCAATGATCCGATCCGAGGCCCCGGAAGTTTTCGCCGCGCGGTGGAGGGAATCCGAAATGCGGTCTCCGCCGGATTTTACCCAACGCTGACAACGGTTGTGACGCGCCAAAACGTGGATGATCTGTCCGGCATCGTACGGCTTGCGGCTGACCTGCGCCTCACAGCCGTTCATTTCATGTGGATGCATCTCAAAGGCCGGGCGGCCGAAAATAATCAGATGGCGGCCGGCATTCTGGAAATGATTGAAGCGGTGGAAAAAGCCCGCCGGACCGCCGCTGAACTTGGCGTCTATGTGGACAACATCGAAGCCGCAAAGACACGGATGGGCGGGCCCGCCGGGCTTAAAATGGATCTTTCCAACGCCGCCTGGGAAAGCCTCTGCATCTACTCGGACGGAGGAGTCTATCCGTCCGCCGCTACTGTTCAGGTGGCCGAGCTTCGGCTGGGCGACGCCAATCGCGCATCACTGAAAGAGATTTGGTTGACATCGCCCGTCGCGCGAAAAATGCGCGAGGCGAGCGTCGAGCAAATGGATCAATGCAGGGGATGCCGTTACAAATTCCTCTGCGGGGGCGGTGACATTGAGCACAGGTATTTTTTTGGACGAAACGGACACGCGGATAGCCGCCGGAACGGTACCGCCTTCATTGGCGACGATCCCTACTGCGGTCTCTACCAGAGTCTCATCGGAACGGCGATGCGCGAAATGGCCCGGCGCGGCGATCAACGGAACGGTCCCAAGACCGGCTTTGACGCCCCGACCGTCTTTGCCGGAATGGGCGATGTTCGGACGCATGATTTTGGACTCCGGAACGGCCACGCCGCCGAGCCTGCGGATAAAATACGAGTTGCGGTCAAACATTCCAACTGCGTGCTGGCCTTCGATCTCGACACGTATCGCCGACCCGTTCGGGAATTTTACGGCGAAGCCGCCGAAAAACCGCAGGCCGATCTTTGCTGTCCGATCAAATACAACTCCGAATTTCTCGACCACATCCCGAAAGAGGCCATTGAAGTTTTCTACGGTTGCGGCGGTCCCATGCAGGAGGCGGACATCCGCGAAGGCCAGACAGTGGTCGATCTCGGATCGGGCGGCGGCATCGACTGTTTCATCGCCGCCAAACGCGTTGGACCGGCCGGGCGGGTGATCGGCGTCGACATGACGGACAAGATGCTGAATCTGGCCGGGCAGAATCGCGTCAAAGTCGCCGCGAATCTCGGCTATGACAACGTCGAATTTCGAAAAGGATTTCTTGAATCGGTTCCCGTCGATGACAAATCCGCCGATCTGGTCACCTCGAACTGCGTCGTCAATCTGTCGCCGGACAAGCGCAAGGTTTTCCGCGAAATCTGGCGGATCCTCAAGGATACGGGAACGGTTCTCATTTCCGATATCGTGACCGAGCGGGAATTGCCCCTGCACCTCGCCGTGAACAACCGGCTGGTGGGCGAATGCATCGGCCAGGCTCTGACCGAGGAGCAATTTCTCGCCTATCTCGAGCAGGCCGGATTCTACGGCATCACCGTCACCAAGAAGTTTTTCTGGAAGGATGTGGAAGGTCATCCCGTCTATTCCATCACCGTGCGCGGGCAAAAATTCGAAAAAACGAAAGGGTGCGTCTTTATCGGTCAGCAAGCGATTTATCACGGCCCGTTCAAGTCCGTGACGGACGAGGAAGGGCACCTTTTTCCAAGAAACGAGCCTGTCGAAATCTGCACCGACACCGCCGCCAAACTCTCCGCGCCGCCTTACAACGCCTTTTTCACGGTTACGTCGCCGGACGGCAAGGTCGAGAGCGCGTGTTGTCTGGCCGGAACCGACGGCAAATCCTGTTGCTGAACGAGGCCGCCGGATTGGTCGCAAAATAAATATGGAGAAGATCGACCTTCGGCCGGACGACGAACATAACCGCACGCTTCTGAAAAACGCCCGACCGCCGGACTGGATCAATCCCACGCCCGCGGCCAAATACCATCTCGTCGTGATCGGCGCCGGCACGGCGGGACTTGTGACCGCGGCCGGCGCGGCCGGACTCGGCGCGAAAGTTGCGCTTGTGGAAAAGCACCTCATGGGCGGCGATTGCCTCAACTACGGATGCGTCCCCTCCAAGGCCCTCATTCGTTCAGCCCGTGCCGCGGCGGCCGCGCGGAGTGCCGCGTCGTTCGGCGTCCAAACGGGCAACGTCTCCGTCAATTTCCCGGCCGTCATGGAACGAATGCGCCGCCTGCGCGCCGACATCAGCCCGAACGACTCGGCCACGCGTTTCAGGAAACTGGGTGTGGATGTGTTCATCGGCGCCGGCAAGTTCACCGGCTCCGACACGGTTCAGGTGGGAGATAAAACGCTCCGTTTTAAGAAAGCCGTCATCGCCACCGGCGCCCGCGCCTCGGCGCCGCCTGTTCCCGGATTGAATGAGGTCCCTCATCTGACGAACGAAACGCTTTTCTCGCTGACCGGCCTCCCGAAACGTTTCGGCGTTATCGGCGCGGGTCCGATCGGCTGCGAGATGGCTCAAAGCTTCTCGCGTTTCGGTTCGGAGGTATATCTCGTCGAAGCATTGCACGGCATCCTGCCGCGCGAAGACCGGGATGCCGCCGGCATTGTGCAGGCTGCCCTTGCGCGCGACGGAGTCAAATTGTGGTGTTGCGGTAAAGGCCTGAAACTTTCAAAAACGGAGGGCGGGGGTCGGATGCAAGTCGAATCCCACGGAACAAACTACGACGTGGTGGTGGACCAGCTTCTTGTGGCCGTCGGCCGTGCGCCTAACGTCGAGGGATTAAGACTGGAAACCGTGGGTGTCGAATTTGACAAAAAGGGCGTGAAAGTGAACGACCGCCTCCAAACAACCAACCCCCGCATCTTCGCCTGCGGCGACGTCTGTTCACCCTATCAGTTCACCCACGCGGCGGATTTCATGGCGCGAATCGTAATCCAAAACGCCCTGTTCCTCGGCCGCGCCCGCGTTGGGGCGTTGACGATCCCCTGGTGCACCTACACCGATCCCGAATTGGCCCACGTGGGACTCTCCGAAACGGAAGCAAAGACCAAAAACATCCCCATCCAAACTTTTACGCAAGAACTCAAAGACGTAGATCGGGCCGTATTGGACGGCGAGCCTGAAGGCCTGGTCAAAGTGCATGTCGAACCCGGCGGCAAGCGAATCCTTGGCGCAACCATCGTCGCCGGCCATGCAGGTGAAATGATCGACGAACTGACGCTTGCGATGAATGCCGGCCTCGGCCTTTCCGCGATCGCAAAAACCATCCATCCCTACCCCACACAGGCCGAAGCCATCCGGCGCACCGGCGATGCGTGGAACCGGACGCGGCTGACACCGGTGGCGAAAAAGCTTCTGAATCTCTGGCTGAAGATCAGCGGTTAGCGCCGGACTGACTGAACGCGACCGAAAGGTCAACGCCAAAGACCAATCGGTCCGTGTTTGTGAGATGACAGCCTTCATGGTGCGCCGGTCACTCGTTTCTTAACACGCCGTTCACCAAGCAGAAATAAAAACTTTTGCTCCGCAGGGTCGGTTGGACCGCTGTTTGCATTGAATCTGTGCAATGAATCGGAACGTGACTCTGGCTTGCGTTTTGACGATTTTCGTCTCCGCCTGCGGGCAGGCGCCCTCTCGCGATACTGGGCAGAAAGTTTACTCCGCCTCCTGCGCGCCGTGTCACGGCGCATCCGGCAAAGGCGACGGTGAGCTTGCGGCGTTTTTGTATCCCCGGCCGCGCGATTTTACGCGGGGCACATACAAGATCCGGTCGGTCATGGACGCAACGCCGGCCGACGCGGACCTTCGGCGCGTGATCGAGCACGGCATGTCGGGGTCTGCGATGCCGGCGTGGAAGGGGCGGCTTTCCGATCAGGAAATATCGTCCGTCCTTTCCTATATTAAGACGCTTGCGCCGGACGCCTTTTCAACGCCGCCGACCCAGCCGGTCAGGGTGGGCACGCCTCCGGACCCTACGCCCGAACGGCTCTCCTCCGGCAAACTCGTCTACCAAAAAATGCAGTGCGCCAAATGCCACGGCGAGCGCGGCGTGGGGGACGGGCCGTCGGCTGCGGCCCTCAAGGACGATCTGGGGATGCCCATCCCGCCGGCCGATTTCACGCTCGGGATTTTCAAGGGCGGCGACGATCCGCGCGATATCTACACGCGATTTACGACCGGCATGCTCGGCACGCCCATGCCGAGTTTCGGAGACTTGCTGACCGACGACGACCGCTGGAACCTCACGCTCTACGTGAAATCGCTTGCGACGGAATCGATCCTCGACGACGAACCGCAGACCATCGTGGCGGCGATGACCTCCAAAATCACCGACAACCCCTACGACCCGGTCTGGACCAAACTTCCACCCGTGCGCGTCGCGCTCCGGCCGCTCTGGCAGCGGGCGCGGTACGCAAGGCTCGCGGAAGTGCGTGCGGCGCACGACGGCAAAACGCTTGCGGTTCATCTCGTCTGGTATGATCCGAGCGAGGACGCGAGCAACGTCGAAGTCGACCGGTTCACGGACGCGGCGGCCGTGCAGTTTCCGCTGTCGACCACGCCGGGATTTTTCGGCATGGGCGCCGTCCTGTCGCCGTCCAATATATGGCATTGGAAGGCGGACATTCAGGCGGACATCGATCTCCGAAAGGCGGACCACCGGCGCCGGGACGTCGAAACCGCCTATCCCAACATGGCGGCCGACGCGTATCCGTTTTTGGGCAAGGATTGGAGCGGCGCCGCGCATGACGACCGGCGGCGGCCCGCAAAAGATTATGACGACCCCGCGTTCCTCACGGCCTGGGCGGCCGACAATCCCCTCGCCGATCCCGAACGGAAAAGTCCCTGCACCGAATACAACGCCGAAGGACCCGGCAGCCTGACGGTCCAGCCGCATGGCCATCAGAGCATCAACGGCGCCGGCGTCTGGCGCGGCGGCGTCTGGACGCTCGTGCTCCTGCACGAGCTGCACTCCGGCGACGAGATGGACGCGATGTTCACGATGGGCGACGAGCGGCCGGTGGCGTTCGCGATCTGGGACGGCGCCGCCGGCGACCGCGACGGCCAGAAGGTCGTGTCGCAGTGGCACAAGATGGTGCTGCGGCCGTGAAATCCGAAATCCGTAATCTGAAATCCGCACAGCCGTGTCCGTTGGTCACCTACGACCCGGCGCTGATCGAGGCCCTCGTCCGGTCGAAGGTCGATGCGGCGGCGGACGCGGATCAGAGCTGGATCAACGCCTACCGGGACGAGCTGGACGACATCTATGAGCGCAGCCCGGAAGAGCGCGAATCGCTCTTCGCCTCCCTGGATCGCCGCTATTTTCAGCGCGTCGGCATTCCGGCGATTGTGGAGGAGTGCCTTGCGGAGCGCGCCGGGGCGCTGCCCAAAACATGCAATGTGACCATGCTGTCGGCACAAGACCGGTCGGAAGAGGGCGCGGACGTAAACCGCGCCGGCCAGATGATCCTGCGCTTCCGGACCGCGACGCTGGCCGACTCGGAAAAATTTCGGCGGCGGCTGCGCAGGGAGATTGTCCAGGCGGCCGATTGTTTCAACCCGGAATTCGGCCATGCCCCGGAATTGCTGGACGCGCTGCTTCCATCCGAAAGAGAGCGCATCCGCGCGGCCCTGACCCTGCTCTGGGCGCTGACGGCGCAGATTCGGCTCTGCGCCGAGGAACCGTTGAAGACCGGCGCAACCGCGCAGGTTGAGAAAGAACGCCTGGACCGGCTGGCCGCGGATCTGCGCGCCGCGCTGTGCGGCGACGCCCATGCGCCGCTGGCCGAACTTCTCCAGGACCTCCCGGCTCGGCCGCCGGCCTTCGGCCGGATGCTTGAGTTTTGCCGCCGGCACGCGGGCTCGGAGGCCGCGGCCTCCGGCATCTGCGATCTCTGCCGCTTTCCCTCCGAGGACGTTCAGACGTTGAGCGTCCTGCCGGACAACGTCCGCCGGGCGCTGACAGCGGAATTTACGTCACTCCAAAATATGTCACACGTCTGCGCACGCTGCGCCGAACGGTCCGCGATATGACCTGGTCCGTATCCCGCCGCGCGTTCCTCCAGGCCGGCAGCCTCGCCGCGCTCCTCGCCGCCTGCGGCAAATCCAATCTCCGCCAGCTCAAAGGCATCGTGGGCGTCGAGAACCCGCTCGAATATTATCCGGAACGCGGCTGGGAAAAAGTCTATCGGGACCAGTACCGGTACGACCGTTCCTTCACCTACGTGTGCTCTCCGAACGACACCCACGCCTGCCGCGTGCGGGCCTTTGTTCGAAACGGCGTGATCGTCCGCGTCGAGCAGAATTACGACATCCAGAATTACGCCGACCTCTACGGCAACAAGGCCACGCGCAACTGGAACCCGCGGATGTGCCCCAAGGGCATGACGTTCCCCCGCCGCGTCTACGGGCCCTACCGCCTCAAGCAACCGCTCATGCGGAAGGGCTGGAAGGCATGGGCGGACGACGGCTTTCCGTATCTGACGGCGGCGCTTCGGACCAAATACAAATTCGACAGCCGCGGCGCGGACGAATTTCTGCGCGTGTCGTGGGACGAGGCGTTTGGATACGCGGCGCGCGGATTCGTGGCGATCGCGAAACACTACAGCGGCGACGGAGGCCAGCGGCGGCTTCTGTCCGAGGGATACGCGCCGGAGATGGTGCGGGCGATGGAGGGCGCGGGAACGCGCACGATCAAGACCCGTGGCGGGATGGGCCTCCTCGGCGTCATCGGCAAATACGGCATGTACCGCTTCTGCAACACGCTGGCCTTGGTCGACGCGCACGTGCGCGGCGCGGACAGGGAACACGCCAAGGCCGGCCGCGTCTGGGACAATTACACCTGGCACGGCGATCAGGCCCCGGGCCACCCCTTCGTCCACGGCATCCAGACCTCCGACTGCGATTTCAACGACCTCCGCTTCACCAAACTGCACATCCAGTGCGGCAAAAATCTCGTCGAAAACAAAATGCCCGACTCCCACTGGTTCATCGAAACCCTCGAACGCGGCGCCAAGATCGTCGTCATCACGCCCGAGTACAGCCCGCCGGCCACCAAGGCCGATTACTGGATCCCGATCCGGCCCAACAGCGACACGGCACTCTTCCTGGGCATCACCAAACTTCTCATCGACGGGAAAAAATATGACTCGCGATTCGTCAAACGCCACACCGATTTCCCCTTGCTGGTCCGGACCGACACGCTCACCCGCCTCAAGGCCGCGGACGTTTTCCCCGGCTACAAGAACCGCGATCTTCACGGGGGGCCCAGCTACGAAGTCCAGGGCCTGACGGACGATCAGCGCGAGAAACTGGGGGATTATGTGGTCTGGGATTTGAAGCGAGGCGCGCCGGCGCCCGTCACGCGGGATGACGTCGGCGGAGTCTATGACAAACTGGGCGTCGACGCGGCCTTGGAGGGAAAATTCGACGTCACATTGACGGACGGCCGCAGCATCCAGGTCATGCCGCTGTTTGAGATGTACAAGGTACACCTCCGCGATTACGATCTCGACAGCGTCCATGAAATGACCAACGCGCCCAAGGAACTCGTGCGGCGGCTCGCCGACGACATCGCCACCATCAAACCGGCCGCCGTCCATGTCGGCGAAGGCATCAACCACTGGTTCCACGCAACGCTCGTCAACCGCGCGACGTATCTGCCGCTCATGCTGACCGGCAACATCGGCCTTCCCGGCGCCGGGTCGCATACGTGGGCGGGAAACTACAAGGCCGCGAATTTCCAGGCGGCGCCGTGGTGCGGCAAGGGATTCAAAACATGGATCGCGGAGGATCCCTTCGAGCCGAACCTCGATCCGAACACGGACGGCAAGGACATCCACGTGCACTCCTACACCCGCGACGAGGCGGTCGCCTACTGGAACCACGGCGACAAACCCCTGGTGGTCGACACGCCGAAATACGGCCGGAAAATGTTCACCGGAAAATCACACATGCCGACGCCCACCAAGGCCATCTGGTACACGAACGTCAATCTCATCAACAACGCCAAATGGGCCTACGAGATGATCAAGAACGTCGATCCCAAGGTCGACATGATCCTGTCGAACGACATCCAGATGACGGCAAGCATCGAATACTCGGACTTCGCCTTTCCGGCCAATTCGTGGTGCGAGACGAAGACTGCCGAGATCACCAACTCCTGCTCGAATCCTTTCCTCCAGATCTGGAAGGGCGGCATCGAGCCGCTCTATGATTCGCGCGACGACGTGATGATCCTCGCGGGCATGGCCAAGGCCGTCGGCGACGCGATCGGCGACAAGCGGTGCGAGGAGTACTGGAAATTCGCGCTGGAAGGCCGGCCGGAGGTGTATATTCAGCGGCTCCTCGACGCGTCCTCCACCCTGCGCGGCTACAAATACGAAGACATCATGGCCGGAAAATACGGCGAGCCCGGCGTGTGCCTCATGCTGTACCGGACGTACCCGCGTATTCCGTTTTACGAGCAGGTCCACGAGGACCATCCGTTCTGGACCGACACGGGACGCCTGAACGCCTACTGCGACATTCCGGACGCGATCGAGCACGGAGAAAATTTCATCGTCCACCGGGAAGGACCCGAGGGGACGCCCTACTTGCCGAACTGCATCGTAAGTTCGAATCCGTTCATCCGGCCGGACGATTTCGGCATCCCCGAAACCGAAATGCACTGGGACGCGCGGCATGTCCGCAACATCAAAAAGCCGTGGCCGCAGGTCGTCCGCACCGTGAACCCGCTCTGGGCCCGGGGATACCGCTTTTTCTGCCTGACCCCGAAAACCCGCCACCGCGTCCATTCGCAGTGGAGCGACACCGACTGGAACCTCATCTGGGACTCGAATTTCGGCGACCCGTACCGCGCCGACAAGCGAATGCCCGGTGTGGGCGAGCACCAGCTTCACATGAACCCGCAGACCGCGCGCGACCTCGGGATCAACGACGGCGACTACGTCTACGTCGACGCCAATCCGGCCGACCGGCCCTACATCGGCTGGAGCCCGACCGACCCGTTCTACCGCGTGGCGCGACTGATGCTGCGCGTGAAATACAATCCGGCCTATCCGTACCACACGGTCATGATGAAACACGCGCCGTACATTGCGACCGAGCGCAGCGTCAAGGCGCACGAGACGCGGCCGGACGGCCGGGCGCTGTCGGCCGGCACCGGATATCAGGCCAACCTTCGATATGGCTCCCAGCAGTCGATCACGCGCTCCTGGCTCATGCCGATGCACCAGACCGACACGCTGTTTCACAAAACCAAAATCGGCATGGCGTTCATGTTCGGCGGCGAGGCCGACAACCACATGATCAACACGACGCCCAAGGAAACGCTCGTCAAGATCACCAAGGCCGAGCCCGGCGGGATCGGCGGCAAGGGCATCTGGGCGCCGGCGACCTCCGGGTTCACGCCGGGCAACGAAAGCCCGGCGATGCTGTCCTACCTGACCGGCGACCTGACGAAGGTTCAAGGGGGCGGCAACCATGCCTGACGTCTACAACTGGCATCTCGGCCGGAAAATGTCGTATCCATACGAGGAGGCGCATCCGCGCCGGCAGTTCGCGTTCGTGTTCAACATCAACCGCTGCATCGCCTGCCAGACCTGCACGATGTCCTGCAAGTCGACATGGACATTCTCCAAGGGCCAGGAATACATGTGGTGGAACAACGTCGAAACAAAACCCTACGGCGGCTACCCAAAATTCTGGGACGTCAAACTCCTCTCAATGCTCGACGCCGCCAATCCCGGCGGGCAGGTGTGGGACGCGGCGGTCCAAAATGGCCCGTCGAAACCGTACGGTCTCTTCAACGGCATGACCATTTTCGAAGCGGCCCGAAAACAGTTCGGCCCCGCCGGCCACAATCACGCGATCGGATTCATCCCCGACGAAGAGGCATGGCGCGGCCCCAACCACGGCGAGGACGCGGCGGTCACGTTCGAGGACAGCTACCGCAAGGCCAGCGCGGCCCGCCCGATCTCGGCCGAAGGATCCGCCCTGCCGGAACACCGCACCTGGTTTTTCTATCTTCAGAGGCTGTGCAATCACTGCACCTACCCGGCGTGCCTCGCGGCCTGCCCGCGAAAGGCGATCTACAAACGCGAAGAGGACGGCATCGTGCTGATCGACCAGGAACGCTGCCGCGGATACCGCAAGTGCGTGGAGGCCTGCCCCTACAAAAAGCCGATGTACCGCGGCACCACGCGGGTTTCGGAAAAATGTATCGGATGTTATCCGCGAATCGAGGGCAAGGACCCCATTTCAGAGGGCCGCCCGATGGAAACCCGCTGCATGACCGCCTGCGTCGGCCAGATTCGTCTCCAGGGTCTGGTGAACATTGACGAAAAAACGGGCTTGTGGGCCAACGACCGCCAGAATCCCATCTACTATCTCGTTCACGTCGAAAAAATCGCCCTCCCGCTCTACCCGCAGTTCGGGACGGAACCCAACGGGTACTACATCCCGCCGCGATGGGTGCCCCGGCCGTACCTGAGGCAGATGTTCGGCCCGGGCGTCGACGCCGCGATTGAAAAATACGTCGCACCGAACCGCGAACTCCTCGCGGTCCTCCAGTTGTTCCGCAAACATCAGGACATCGTCTTCCGATACGAGATCGAGGAGGGGAAGAAAGTCTACGAGCGGGAAATCGACTACCGCGGCCGGAAAATCCCGTTCACGCTCTACAACGACACCGTCATCGCCTTCGACGCGGCCGGCAAGGAAATCTTCCGCACGGCCGTCGAAGAACCCATCCACGTCCGGCCGGCGAAACACTCCAATTCGGTCTGACATGGAAAACGCCATCCGCTCCGCCCATCTTCGCACCGCCGTCTACGAATTGTTCGGACGGATTCTGTCCGCGCCCGATCCCGAACACGGCCGGCGCGCCCTTCAAATCGCGTTCACCCTCGGGCGCATCGAGAGCCTCCCGGCCGGGTTGCGGCGCCGGTTCGGCGAATTCACCGACACCCTCGCCCGGCTGGGACTCAACGAAATCGAGCGCGACTGGCAGGAAACGTTCGGCCTGACCGACGGAGGGCCCTTCAGCCTCTGCGAGAGCGAGTATGGCATGGCGCACATTTTTCAAAAATCCAACCGGCTGGCCGACATCTCCGGATTCTACAGGGCGTTCGGCGTGGAGCCCCGGGCCGGCGCGGAGCGCCCGGACCACCTGAGCGTCGAGTTCGAGTTCCTTTCGTTTCTGGCCGCCAAGGAGGCCCACGCTCTGTTGGAGAACAGGACGGACCGCGCCGAAGTTTCACGCGAGGCCGAACGGATGTTTTTGTCTGATCACACAGGCCATTTCTGCGTGGGACTCTTCAAGCGATTGGTGGACGGCCAGGGATTCTATGCCTCCGTCAGCCGGCTCGGCTTGGAGGCCATCGAGTGGATATTCTCTCAACTGAGCATCTCCGAGCCCTGCCAAGCCGCGCTCGCCGGCGCGATGGGTCCCGAAGAACCCATGCAATGCGGCGGCTGCAGATGAAAAATCTCGATCCGGAGGACCCCTTCAGCCTGACCGGTCACGCGGTGGCGCTCAGCGCCGAAGAGGCGGAAGAACACTTGATCGAAATGACCGATACGATCATCCACGAGTTCACGCTCCTCGGCTGGACACCGGAGAGAATACTCGGCATGTTCAATAATCCGTTTTATCGCATGCCGCACGAGATTCTCCGCAGCCGTGGCGCATCGTTCGTTCAGTCCCGCATGGCCGCGGTCACAGGAATCGACCTTACAGAACTTGTTACGAATTAAGACAACTTGTCCGCCTGCCCGACCGAAGACCAGTTCGACAACCTTCAGATAATCAATCCGTTAAAATAAGTTCACGCCCCTCCCATCCTTTGGAATACGCTTTGCAGACTCTCTCTCTTGGCTTGTTTTTTTAGACACACGAGGAGGCGACCGCAGGTGTATCGAAAGACGGGGATCACGTCGGACATGACGGTGAGAGAAATACTCAAAATGTTCCCGGCAAGCCGCGCCGTATTTGACAAGTATGGAATGATGGGGTGCGGTGGAGCGGAGGGACCGGCGGAACCGGTGTCATTTTTTGCCGAGATGCACGGGCTCACCACGGCGGAACTTCTGTCGGAGCTTCGAAGCGCCCTGCAATCGAACGGCGACCCCTGCCGTTGCGGGCCTGCGGCCGCAGGCGATATTTCGCCTCGCGCGGCGGGATTGCTTTCGGCCCCTGATCCGAATCCAGAAGGCTCCAAATGCACGCACGGCGATCAATCCAAACGGTTGGCGAGGACGTTCATCCGGACGGCCCTCGTTGTTTTTCTGGCCTATGGCGGCGCCGTGGGCGCGTGGGCGTTCCTCTCTCTGGTAACGCCTGGCGTTTCTCTTCCCTCGGTCCTGACGTGGCCGGCGCTGGTGCAATCGCATGCACACGCGCAAATCGTCGGCTTCGCGGCGATGTTCATCTTCGGCATTTCCTATCACGTCATGCCGAGATTCATGGGCGTGCCCCTTCAAAATGTCGCGGCCGCATGGGTCTCCTTCGGTCTGCTTCTCGGAGGAATGATCCTGCGATGCCTGTACCAGCCTTTCGCGCACCACACGGCGGCCGGCGTCACGGCGCTTCTCGGGTCGGCCATGGAGGTGGGCGCGGCGGTTGCATATCTGACCGTGGTCCGCGCGACCCTGCGGGAACACAAGCGGACTTTGGCGCCCGGCAGGGCAGGCCAGCCGTTCGTTCACGTCGCGTATCTGATCATCGGAAGCCTCGCGCTGCTGGCCTCCACGCTCGTGGTCCTCGCCGGGTCCGTGTTCATGCTCGTCCGGCAGGTCAACCTCCAACCGCCGCATCTTAATATGGTATGGATCCATCTCTCGGTCGTCGGATTCGCCGGGATGTTCATCTTCGGCGTCGGCCAGCGCACGATGCCCCATTTCCTCGGGCTCGAACACACCCGCCCGGCCGCCGGCAAGGCGGCGCTGGTGCTCTTGACCATCGGCCTCCTTTTACAGATTGCAACGCTCGCGATCCCGGCGCAAAAAATTCTCTCGGCCGGCTCGGCGCTCTTTGAGCTTGCCGGATTCATTTTTGTCTTATTGGCGGTGCCGCTCTTCGGTCGTCTCCCCGTCCATCGGCCGGCGGCGCCGCCTCTTTTTGCCTTATTCGTCCGTACCGCCTTCGCGTGGGGATTGGCGGGCAGCGCCGGCTTCGCGGCCGTCGCCATCGCCGAGGCCGCCGGCGCCGTGCCTTCGAGAGTGATCGTCGACGCCTGCCGCCACGCATGGACGCTGGGATTCATGACAACGCTGATCGTCGGCGTCGCCTACCGCCTCGTGCCGATTTTTTTCGGAAGGGAAATCCATCGGCCCGGCTGGATCCCCGTGATTTACGCCGTCCTCACGGCGGCCGTGGCAATCCGTGTCGGCGCGGATATCGCGTCCCTGTGGGCGCCCGCCGTCTATCCCTGGACGGCCGTCTCCGGCCTGCTGGTTCTCTCGGCTGTGTTACACTTCACCATCGAAATCTGGAGGCTGACCGCCCGCGACCGTGCGGCCGCCGACCTGCCGCGCGGCGAAATCAGCGACGCCTCCAACGTCGGTGCGGTGCTCGAAGCCCATCCGGAACTGTTACCGGTGTTCCTCCGCCATGGCTTTGGCGCCCTTCAGAATCCCGTCGCCCGCAAGACCGTCGCGCGGTTCGTCACGATCGGCCAGGCGGCCCGGAAACACGGCGTCGACACTGCACACCTCATCCACGAACTCAACAGCGCGCTTCAGCCGTAGTCCCACCGCCGGCCTGAAGGTTCTCGTCCAAGCGGGCGGAGAGCCTTAATGTCTGAAACCGTTCTCATCCTCTCGGGCCTTCTGGCCGTCGGCTTTCTGACGATCCAGCTCGCGCGGTCGATGAACATTCCGCACTCCGTGTTCCTGGTCATCATCGGCGGCGCGGCGGGACTCACCATCCGCGCGGTTCATCCGGAGTGGGTCCGGGGCGTCTCGGAGGCGTTTCCCGGGATCATCCTGTACGTTCTTCTGCCGCCGCTGATTTTCGAGTCGGCCTACAACATGGATTTCTCGGCGTTGAAAAAGGACGTGCTGCCGATCACGGTCCTCGCCGTGATCGGACTCATCATCTCTGCCGTCCTCATCGGCTCGGGGATGCATCTGTTCCTTGGGTTCCCCCTCATGGCCTGCCTGCTCTTTGGCGCATTCATGTCCGCCACGGACCCGGTGGCGGTGGTGGCGCTCTTCAAGGAACTGGGCGCGCCCAAGCGGCTGACGATGCTGGTCGAGGGCGAGAGCCTCTTCAACGACGGCTCGGCCATCGTGTTGTTCCAGGTCCTGCTGGCCGCCGCGATGGCGCCGGCGATGCCGGTGGGTGCGGGGATGGTGGGGACGATCTGCAAGAGTTTCATCATCGTCTTTTTCGGCGGCGTGCTGGTCGGTCTGGTCATCGCCGTGATAACGAGCTGGCTGCTCAAGATGATCCCGACCGGCAGCGGCCAGATGGGCATGACCGTCGCGGCCGCCTACCTGAGCTTCATCGTGGCCGACCACGTCTTTCACGTCAGCGGCGTCATGAGCACCGTGCCGGTCGGCCTGTATCTTGGCAACCGCGCGCGGCTCGAGTTCAACAAGGAAGCGCTTCACGGCATGCATTACCTGTGGGAGTTTCTGGCCCTCGCGGCCAACATCATCGTTTTCTTCGGCGTCGGCCTCACCGTCGAGCCGAAGGTCTTGCGGGAATGCTTGAAATACATCCCGGCCGTCCTCTTCATCGCCTACGCCGCACGCACCCTGTCCGTGGTCCTCACGGTGCCCGTCATGAACCGGTTCAAGATGACCGAATACATTTCCGGTTCCTATCAGGGCATCCTCATCTGGGGGGGACTGCGCGGCGGCCTCGCGCTTGCGCTCGTGCTGCTCCTGCAGGATTCGTTCGAGTACAAGCAGTTGTTCCTGGGACTCGCCACCAGCGTGGTTCTGGCGACCCTCCTCATCAACGCGCTCACGATCAAAACGGCGATGAAGCTTTTTGGGCTCAGCAAGCTGACCGACCAGGAGGAGAACCTGTTCATGCGGACCATCCACAAACTCCAGCATCACCTGTACCCGCCGCTTTTTCGCGCCGCTGAGGACGGCAGCCTCTCCAACGCCCTCGTCAACCGCAGCCGCGCCGACGCGGAGGAGGCCTTAAAGGACTACTCGGTCGCGCGGCCGGAGACGGACAGCGAGCGGTTTGATTTCGAGTTCAGAAACCTCATGCTGTCCGAAAAATCCTATTACGACGAGAAGCTGGAAGACGGCATCCTGTCGAAAACGGCCTATCGACGGCTCATCCGCATCATCCAGCAGCGCTTTGACGCCTACTGGACTGGAGGGAACCTCGCCCTGTTCGAATACAAGTTTCCGCTGCTGGAAAAGGAGCGCGCTTCGTCACGATTCTTCTCGGCCATCGCGCCGCAAACCTACCACAAACTCCGCATCCGCCGGCTCACCCGCGTCCTCGAGGAGTGCCTCCACCTGCGGTTCGCCATCCGCGAGGCGTTGACCGACGTCGAACACGAGGAGGCCCGGAAACTGGCCGACGGATGGCTGGAGCAGATCGCGGACCGGCTCCATTATTTCTTCACGCTCTACCCCAGCTACGCCAATTCGATCCAGTCCCTCTACATCGCCAACACGCTGGCGGCCTCGGCGGAAAAGACACTCGACACATACATGAATCTCAACCTCATCACCGGCGGCGTCTACGCGAGGGCCCGCCAGTACGTGGAAGACCTGCGCCGGCGCGAGGTGTCGTCGTCCCGCGCCTATCTCAATCCGTCGATCGTCTACCTCCTCAAACATGTCCCGCTCTTTTCGCGGCTGCCCGACGCCGTCCTCGTCGAGGTCGCCGCGGCGGCCAAAATCCTCGAATTGCCCCCGGGCGCGCAGGTGGTCCGCGAGGGCGAGGCCGGCGATTCGATTTATCTGCTGACGGCCGGGATGCTGAAAGTGACGGGGACGCGCGTGGCGAAGACCAAATCGCACAAGCTCTTTGCCGGAGACGCCATCGGCGACCCGACCCTCCTCACGGGCGATTTCTTCGGCGAGATGTCGCTCCTCCGCAAGGCGCCCCGCAGCGCCACCGTCACGACCGTGACGGACGCGACGATCGTCGAGATCAGCTACGCGGAGGTGGAGAAGATGATGGGGAATTTTCCTGAAGTTAGAAAAACGATTGAGGCCGGGGCGCAACAACGGATGGCGGCGCAGACCGCCTGAACCGGACTACCTTCTTCTCAGATAGGCGAGTGGATTTTGAGGCAGGCCGTTCTTACGCACCTCGAAATGCAGGTTGGGACCGGTCGCCAGGCCCGTCGCGCCGATCGCGCCGATCATCTGGCCCTGCTCGACCCGCTGGCCCCTCGACACCCGCGTGCTCGACAGGTGCGCGTACCGCGTCGTGACGCCGTCGGCGTGCCGGATCACGACGATCTTGCCGTAGCCGCGCATCCAGCCGACGAAACTCACGCGGCCATCCCCCGACGCGAAAACGGTCGATCCGCGGCCGCCGCCGATGTCGATGCCTTCATGGAAGATCCGCCGCTTGCGGATGGGATGCATTCGGAATCCGAACTCCGAATTGACGAGCCGGTAGGAGGCGGGCCACGCAAAACCGCCGGACGATCGGGCAAGCTGCTTCTGCACAGGTTGAAACGCCAGGTTCGGGTTCGGCACATACAGACGGTCGCCGCTCTTCAGGCCCCGCGCATCCTGGATCCGGTTGAACTTCAGAATCTCCGCCGTGTTCACCGAGAACCGCGACGCCACCGTCCAGACGCTTTCACCCGACTTCAAACGCACCTCGATGGCATCCATGTTCGGAATCTGGATCTCCCGGCCCACCGGAAGTTTCCCGGCGTCGGAAATCACACCCGCATTCGCCCAGAGCAGGGTGCCGCTCCGGATCCCGTGTCTTCGCGCGAGTTCCCACACGCTGTCTCCGGATCGAATCCGGTACTTCGTGAACTTGAGTTCCATCCGCGTCAGCGCCGTCGCCGGCTTGAGTTCCTCCACCACCTCCTCGATCCGGTCCATGCTGTCCGGCTCGAACTCGTCCGGGTTGGTCAGCGGCACGCTCTGGAACGACGACAGCACCACCGGCCGCACCAGGAGCCCGGTGTCGAGCGGAGGCTGATAGGCGAACGAAAATTTCCGGCTGTTGAACATCGCAACCCCGGCGACCGCCAGGAGTACGCAGAGCAAGGCGAGTTTGATTTTTCGAAATCCCGCGCGCACGGCCTCCCGGCGGTGGCGGCGCCACACGCCCAGCCGGCCGAAAAACCCGAGCCTCTGGAAAAACCTCTCCTGAATGTCCGCGCCTCGAAACCTCGAATAGACCTTCATCCCTTTTTCTCTCTTATACTTATCGGCCGCGCGAGATTGACGCTTGATTGCGGTCAATGGTAGTTTTGCGAGTTTGGGAAGGGAGCATAAAACCATGCGCCATGTGATTTCAATTCTGGTCCAGAATAAGTTCGGCGTGCTGGCCCGGATCTCCGGTTTGATCTCGGCACGCGGATTCAACATCGACAGCCTCACGGTCGGCGAAACCGAGGACACAAAAATATCGCGCATGATCATCGTGGTCCACGGCGACGATCCGGTGATCGAGCAGATCATCAAGCAACTCCGCCGGCTGGTCGATACCATCAAGGTAATGGATCTGGCCGAGGGGAAATACGTGGAACGGGAGCTGCTCCTGGCCAAGATCGAGGCGACGCCGGCCAAACGGCTCGAGATTCTCCAGATCGCCAACGTCTTTGGCGCCAAAATCATGGACATGACCGGCAAGGACATCATCATGGAACTCGCCGCCGAGGTGGGCAAGGTCGATGCGCTGATCGCGATCCTGAAACCCTACGGCATCCGCGAACTCGCCCGAACCGGGTCGGTCGCGCTGGCCCGGGGAGGCGCGGCCCAGGTCCAGGCCGCGGCCGGCGCCACGGCGTCTGGAATCAATACCCTCTAAAATCGAAAGGAGCATGTGATCATGCCAGAGATTTGTTACGACAAGGACGCCGATTTGAAGTTCCTGAAAAACCGGAAAATCGCCGTCATCGGATACGGGTCCCAGGGACACGCACAGTCCCAGAACTTGCGCGACAGCGGCCTCGCCGTCATCGTCGCCGCGTCCGCGCCCGGCAGCCCCTCCTGGGAAAACGCCACCAAGGCCGGCTTTACGGTCAAGACCGCCGCGGAGGCCGCCCGGGAGGCCGATATCTTTGTGCTCCTGGCGCCGGACGAGAAACAGAAGAACATCTTTGAAAAGGACATTCTTCCCAACGCGAAGGAGAAGTCGGTCCTCATCTTTTCGCACGGTTTCAACATCCGCTTCTTCCGCGTCGTCCCGCCCAAATGGATGGACGTCATCCTCGTCGCGCCCAAGGCGCCCGGACACACCCTCCGGACCATGTACAAGGAGGGCAAGGGCGTGCCGTGTCTCCTCGCCGTCCAGCAGGACGCCAGCGGCCAGGCGCGCCAGACGGCGCTCGCTTACGCCAAAGGCATCGGCTCCACCCGCGCCGGCGCCCTCTGGACCACGTTTACCGAGGAATGCGAAACCGATCTCTTCGGCGAGCAGGTCATCCTCTGCGGCGGCGTCGCGCATCTCATCCAGGCCGCCTTCGAAACGCTCGTCGAAGCCGGATACCAGCCGGAGGTCGCGTACTTTGAGGCGTGCCACGAACTCAAGCTCATCGTCGACATGATCCAGGAGGGCGGCATCTGGTGGATGCGGTACTCCTGCTCCGACACGGCAGAGTTCGGAGACTACACGCGCGGCCCGCGGATCGTCACCGATCAGACCCGGCAGGAAATGAAGAAAATCCTGAACGAGATTCAGACCGGACAGTTCGCGCGCGAATGGCTCCTCGAAAACGAGGTCGGCCGGCCCTTCTTCAATTCCATGCGGCGCAAACACAAGGACCATTTGATCGAAAAGGTCGGAGAACAGGTGCGGTCCATGATGTCCTGGATCCGCCGCCGCCGGACGGAAACCGGCGAGGATTGATCGTTCGCCCGCGCCATGGCCCGTGAAGGGTTGAAATACGCCGTCCCGATGGCGGCGGTCGCTGTCCTCTCCGCCGTGCTCGGCTATCACGCGCTGGTGTGGACGGCCGCACTCTTCGCGGGCGCCTTCGCAATTTTTTTCCGGCTTCCGGCCGCGCCCGCGACGGCCGGAAACGGCGCGATTCTCTCCCCCGCCGGCGGGTTTGTCATCGAAGTGGTCCGGGAGGAAGAACCTGTTTTTTTCAAGACGCCCGCGCAGCGCATCAGCATTTTCATGTCGCCGCTCGACGTCCACGTCAATACCGCGCCGCTGACCGGGTCGGTCCGGTACGCCGAATACCGCCCCGGCGCGTTCTGGCGGGCGGACCGGCCGGAGGCCCGTCTTCAGAATGAGCGGATGAGCGTCGGATTCGAAACCGAAACCGGCGTGAAATGCCTCGCGACCCAGGTCGCCGGCTGGCTCGCGCGGCGGATCGTCTGCGACGTGCGCGTCGGCGACACGGTCCGGCGGGGCCGCAGGTACGGAATGATCGAATTCGGCTCACGGCTCGACTTGCACGTGCCGGAACACGCGCGGGTCACGGTCAAACCCGGACTCCATGTCCGCGCCGCCCGGACGGTCCTTGCGGAGGTGCGGCCGTGAACCCGGCTGAGCCTCAGAAGTGGCGGTCCCGGTTTTCGATCCGGCGCGGCGTATATCTTTTGCCCAGCCTCTTCACGCTCGCCAATTTGTTTTTCGGATTCTACGCCATCATCCTTGCCTTCCGCGGCCATTACGTGGCCGCCTGCATGGCCATCATCTGCTCCTACGTGGCCGACATCCTCGACGGGCGGATCGCCCGGCTGACCGGCACCACCAGCGAGTTCGGCGTGGAATTCGATTCCCTCGCCGATCTCGTCTCCTTCTGCGTGGCGCCGGCCCTCATGCTCTATCTCCGCTGGCTTCACGATATCCCGAAAATCGGCTGGGTCTGCGCCTTTGTCTTCGTCGCCTGCGGCGCCATCCGCCTCGCGCGCTTCAACGCCTATGACACCACGCACGACACGGCCTATTTCAACGGCTTCTCGACGCCCGCCGCCGCGGGCGGGGCCATTTCGCTCGTCTTTCTCGAACACCGCATTTTTCCCGGCCAGACCCACGTCAGCGTCATCGTGCCGTGGCTCTGCATCGTCCTCTCCTTTCTCATGGTGTCGAACATCCGGTATCCGAGTTTCAAAAACTTGAAGCTCGAAGGCCGGATCCCGGCCCGGCTCCTCATCGCGATCGTGTTTTTCGTGTTCATCTTCGTCTCGAAATTCTACGTCGCCTTCGCCGCGCTCTTCTTCGTGTATCTCTTGTCCGGCCTGTTTGTGCAGCTCGCGTTCCTCAAGAGCGTGAGGGACGCCCGGCGGATTCAAAAAGAGGAGATGTCGACCCGGTGAGCCGCACGATCCGCATTTTCGACACGACCCTCCGGGACGGCGAGCAGTCTCCCGGCGCCAGCCTCAATGTCGAGGAGAAAATACAGGTCGCGCATGCGCTCGCGCGCCTCCGTGTCGACATCATCGAGGGCGGGTTCCCCGTCTCCAGCCCCGGCGATTTCGAGGCCGTCGCGCGGATCGCGCGCGAGGTGAAGGACGTGACGGTCGCAGGACTGGCGCGCGCCCTTCCGAAGGACATCGACGCCTGTTACGAGGCCGTCAAGTCCGCCGAGTCGCCGCGCATCCATACGTTCATCGCGACCAGCGATATCCATATCGCCAAAAAATTCAGGAAAACGCGCGAGGAGATTCTCGACATGGCCGTCGAGGCGGTACGGCGCGCCAAATCCAAATTGCCGGACGTCGAATTTTCCTGCGAGGACGCGTGCCGGTCGGATCCCGACTACATCGTCAAGGTCCTCACCGCCGTCATTGACGCCGGCGCCGTCACCGTCAATATCCCCGACACCGTCGGCTACACGACGCCGCCCGAATTCCTCGAACTCATCACGACCATCCGCCGCAAAGTCCCCAACATCGACCGCGCGGTCATCAGCGTCCACTGCCACAACGACCTCGGCCTCGCCACCGCCAATTCCCTCGCCGCCATCCTCGCCGGCGCCGGGCAGGTCGAGTGCACCATCAACGGCATCGGCGAGCGCGCCGGCAACGCCTCGCTTGAGGAAATCGTCATGACGCTCAAGACGCGCCGGGACAAATTCGATTGCGAGACGCGCATCAAGACACAGGAGATCTTCCGTACCAGCCGGCTCGTGTCCGCGCTCACCGGCATCCGGGTCCAGCCCAACAAGGCGATCGTCGGGGACAACGCGTTCGCGCACGAGTCCGGCATCCACCAGGACGGGGTCCTCAAGGACAAGCGGACCTACGAGATCATGCGGCCGGAGGACATCGGCTGGACCGAGTCGAGCCTCGTTCTCGGCAAACATTCCGGCCGGCACGCGTTCAAAACCCGGCTCGAGGAGATGGGATTCCATCTCGCCGACCACGAACTCGACCGCGCCTTTGAGCGGTTCAAAAAAATCGCCGATCAGAAAAAGGAAATTTACGACGAGGACCTCGAAGCCATCATCGAGGACGAGGTCGGGCGCATCCCACCCGTCTACACGCTCGACTACGTCCACGTCACCAGCGGCACCGGCGCCGTTCCCACGGCCACCGTCCGGCTCAAGCGCGGCGATCAGGTGCTCCAGGAATCCGCATGGGGCGACGGGCCCGTCGACGCCGTCTACAACGCCATCGATCTCATCGCCGGCATGGACATCGCGCTCCTCGATTACGGCATCCGGTCCGTGTCCAAGGGCAAGGACGCCATCGGGGAGGTTTCCGTGAAATTGAAATTCAAGGACCAGGTGGTCAAGGGCAAGGGCGCGTCGACCGACATCATCGAGGCGTCCGCCAAGGCGTACATCAACGGAGCCAACCGGCTCCTCCAGCGACTGGAGTTCGGTCCCAGCAAAGTTTCCGCCGATGACCGTGTCTAAAGCGGCCACGCCTGCTCCCGCCGCACCGCCGCCGAAACCGGAAAAATTAAAGTTTGAGGCCGGCGACCTCATCTGCGTCCAAGGTGAAGCCAGCCGCGAACTCTATCTCCTCAACAGCGGCAAGCTCGAAATTCTCGTGTGCGATCTCAACCCGCTGCCCAAGAGCAAGGATGAGATCGCCCGCAAATCGAGCCGGGTCGCCGTCATCGAAGAACCGGGGCCGTTCGGCGAACTCGCCTTTCTCCTCCGACTGCCCAGAACCGCCACCATCCGCGTCCTCGAAAACGCGCAGGTCACCAAGTTCGCCGCCGTCGACGGCGCATTCCAGTCCATGGTCGCCAAACAGCCCAAGCTCGGTGTGGATTTTTGCCGCAACCTTCTCAAGCGATACACCCTCTCTCTGCAGGGCATCTCGGAGGCCAACAAGCTCCTCAAGGCCCTCCAGCGGCTCTATGACAATTCCTGCCTCATCCTCGCCATCCACGCGGCCGAGGCGCTGGAAAAACAAACGTTTTTTTCCGGCCTCAAGTTCGATGAAAAGGCGTCCAAGGCGTTTCAGCATGGCCAGCGGGTGTATCAGATCCTGTCCAAGGCCGAAAAACTCCCGAAAAAGATCGGCCCGGCCATCCTCGAAGTCGACCACTCGGACGCGCTGGGCGTCAAATATGGCGCCAAGACCGTCCGCATCTCCGAAATCAAGGAGGCCGACTTCTTCCGGAGATTGATCGCAAACGTCGACGGACATTTCTTCGCCATGCTCGACGCCGACCCCTCCCTCGTGGTCTTTATGACCGAACGGCTCGCCGCCAAATTGCCGGCGGTCAATGCCCTCTTCCTCTCCCACAAGGACGCGGTGGACGATGCGATCGGGCGGTACATCGGGAAATCCGAAAGCATCCTCTCGGATCTCCTGGAGCTGACGGAGGCAGTGACGCAAAAAGAGGATCTGGCAACCCTGAAATCCCACCTCGACGAATTGCTCCATTCCATCTGCCGCGCCGGACGGCCCTGGGTCTCCCTCTATGTCGATCTCTGGGGCGCCCCGCCGCCGCGCCTCTCCGGAAGTTTCCGAAAGGTCGTCACCGACCTGGAAAAAAAGGAGGAGGAGGACCGCAAGGCGGCCGAACGCGCCGCGGCGGCAAAGGAGGCGGCGGCGGCCGGCAAGGGCGAGGCGCTGATCAAGGACATCTTTCAGAAATTCATGTCGCACTTCGACGCGCCCGAGGAAGTCAAAACGAAACTCAAGAACGCGCTCGAAAATTTTCAAAAACTCGAAGACAAAATGGACATCCACGGCGACGGGCGCAAGGTTCGAAACGAGGTCACAAGTTCCTACTGGAATTTCTACAAGACCGCCATCCGGTCCTATTTTGAAAATCCCGATGCCTTCCCGACCGAAGCCCGGATGCTTCTGCGATTCGGCATGATGGACGAGAAGATGATCGCCGAGGACGATACCGAAACCCTCTCCAAGTTCCCATTCACACAGATTTGCGATGACTATCAGATCTTCTACGTCGACGAATGGCTCCGCAAGGTCTTCGAAGGCAAGGAGGGGCCCAGCTCGACGGAGCTCGGCGAAACGTTCCAGGAGGTCGTCAAACGTGGAGAGGACGAGGTCAAAATCTACACCGAGGACGCGACCTTCGGCCTGGTCGCTTACGAGGCCGACCACATGCTCAAAAGCGCCGTGCGCATGTGCGCCGGCGGCCCGGCCTACGCCTTTCCCGTTCTCACCAAGGATTTCTGCGGGGCGGGCTTGGAGAAAAAACTCGTCACCAAGGAAAAACTTGCGGCGGCCATCACCGAAATCATGAAACTCGATTACCGCGTCTTCGTCCGCGACGTCAAGGTCGTCGTCGCCGACAAGGCCTATTTCGTCGACAAGGAGGTCTCCCCGAACTTCATTCTCCTGCCTTCCACCGGATCCCAGGCGATCTGCTGGCAGGAACTGGACGGGCGCAGCAAGGAAACCCGGGCGCGGGTGGTCATCCCCACGATCCTTCAGGGCGACCTCAAGGAAATCCTGATGGACGTGTTCGCCAAGTTCCGCTGGAACCTCTGCCGGAGCATCGCCGGATACAACTGGGCCAACCCCGCCGAGGGCGGCCTCACGGGCGCATACTTCGATTATGTGAGCTTCTACAAAAAGAATTCGGAACTCACCGACGAGGAAAAGGAGAAACTGAAGGAAAAATTCGACAAGTATCCGGACATCGGCAGCAAGTTCGCGGCGGACTACACCGAATGGCTGACCTTCGAGAAGGAGGGCATCCAGAAACTCAACGGCGTCGTCCGCGGCATCATGTTCAAGTTCGTGCCGTTCATGAAACGCATCCGGGAAAAACTCGCCGGGTTCCCCGCGTTCGAAAAACACATCTACAAGGACAACAATCTGCGGATCAAAAGAATTCAGGAACTCGAAACCCGCATCAAAGCCTTCGAAACCGACGGCGTCGAAGTCCCCCAGGAATTCCGGGACGCAATCGAGTTTCAGAAAAAGTGACCACGCACCTCCCGATGAAAATCCAGCACCCGCTGGTTCAGGCCCAACGGATGCGGCGGATATCGGGCAGCCTCACGGTACAACTGTTCTGCAGTCGCAGTATCGCCCTTTAATCGCTTCGCCTCCGCCAAACTGAGGATCGCCTCCGGATCGGTCGGCGCGGCGGCATACGCGGCCGAAAACCACCGTTCGGACTCGTCGCTCCGGCCGGCAGCCCGCTCTACCCGGCCAAGATCGATGAAGGCGGGATAAAAGAGCGGATCGAGTTCCAATACCCGCGTCAACCACCGCCGGGACTCCTCGTAATTCCCGGCCGAAAATTCGATCCGCCCAAGACCCCAAGTCGAAAGTTTGCTGTTCGGATGAATGTCGAGTTCTTTCGTATAGAGCGTCCTTGAGTCCCGGAAATCCCGGCCCCGAAGATGAGTGCGAACGCCTAATGAGAAAAGAAGAATCACCGCAAGACCAGCCAAAAGATAATACAAATGCGCCGCCTGAAGCCCGCGTTGGATCAGGCAGCCGGCGCCCAACGCGAGAAAAATACTTGGAATATACAGATACCGCTCCGCAGAAGCATTGGTCAGCGGCACGATTCCGGCCACCGGAAGGAGAAACACGAAGAACCAGAAACCGAAAACACACGATATAGATCGCCTCGCGAAACACAGGAAACTCGACGCGGCAAACGCCAAGAGTACCGCCGGGCCGATCCACCCGATGGAAAGCGGCAGCGACGTCGCCGCCGCATGGTCGATCGATAGAACAGAAGGGAAAAACAGAATCTTCACGTAGCCGGTCCACACACCTGCCTGTTCCACCAGCCAGGGAATCTGCCGCGGCGCGGCAAAAAGACCCGGACCCGGTAAAACGGCGATCCGGATCACGGCATACGCAATATCCACCGCAAACAGGGCGATCAGCACCCCCCCTCTCCCGCCTCCGGCGGGAGAGGGTTGGGGTGAGGGTGGCGGGTTTCCGCCAACACCATCCGCCCCCCTCACCTCATTCCTCTCCCCCCTTCGGGGGGAGAGGAGGTAAACAGCCGTCACGAGAAACGGAAACCCGACGGCAGTCTCCTTCGACAAAAGCGCCGCCCCGAAAAAAAGCGCGGACCAGAAAGTCTTCGCTCGAAGCGCCGCCCAAAACGCCGACGCCAGAAACACGCCGCACAGAAGATCCTCCCGGAACGTGATCACGTAGACGGCCTCGCTGTAGGCCGGATGAACCAGAAACAGGAGCGTCCCCCACAGCGCGGCAGATCGACCGAAGAGCGATTTTCCCAACGCATAGAGGACGGTGCACGTCACCGCATGCAACGCAAGGTTCAGCGCATGGCCGACGGCCAAACCCCACCAGCGGTCCAGGACATGCGTCAGACTGACGACCGGCCGGTACGTCAGCTCCCGGCTGAAGATAAAATAATCGGCCCCGAATATCCATTCCAGAATGGGAATGTCCAGATCGCGGTTCTGACTGATGACGTAGCCGTCATCCATCACCCAGCCGTTTTGGAATGCCGGCAGATAGGTCAGTGCGGCGACCGCGGACAGGCAAAGCAGGACGCGGAGGTTGCTCACTCCTGAACGCGAGTCGCCGGAAGGATCAGCCGGAAGGACGCGCCGCCCAGGGCCGGATGGCGCGGGCTGGCCAGATCCAGTTGGCCGCCCAAGGCTTGGGCCCACAAGCGCGAAACGAAAAGACCAAGGCCGTGGCCGCCCTCCGCGGTCGTGAAAAAAGGACGGAAGAGTTTGTCCACCAGACCTGCCTGAATGCCCGGGCCGTCGTCCGTGACGGTCACCACGGCCGTCCCCTCGTTCCGCTCCGCCGTCACCGTCACTTTGGCGCGCGCATGCCGCCCGGCGTTCTTGAGCAGATTGTCCAGCGCCTCCGCCAGGAGCACTTCGTCCGACAGTACCTCGATCGGATCCGCCGGAGGGTCGAACACGAAGGAGACCTGCGAGTGGTTCAACAGGTGGATGCGATCGGAGACAAGGGTGTTCAGCATCACCGGCCGCACGGCCACTTTCCGGTCCCGAAACAGCGCCATGAACCGTTTCATCCGCTCCGCAAGATTTTTCGTCTCGCTCGCCATCAGCTTGGCGGACTCGGCGTCACCCTCCGCCGCGAGTTTCGCCAGCGTGGACAGCGCCGACAGCGGCGAGGCCAGCTCGTGCACGAGGCCGTCCGCCTGGATGCCGAGGGCCACCATCTGGGACTGCAGGAGCCGCTCGCGCTCCAGACGCTGCCGTTCCTGCCGCTCGCCCTGGAGCGCGTTCACCATCTGATTGTAGCCGCCCACCACGTCGCTGATCTCATCCCGCGCCGCCGGCTGTGTCATGCCTTCAAGCCGGTCCTTGCCGGCGCGCTGGAATTTCTGGCGCAGTTCCCGGAGCGGACTCAAAATCCGGCGGCGAATCATGAAATAGAGCGTGATGGGGATCCAGGCCACAAGGAGGCCAATCAATCCGATGGTGATCAGACGGAATTCCGGGACCCGCGCAAACGCGCGGTCGATGGAGACAACCACCATGAGCGCAAGAAGCATGAGACTGAGGGGAAGAATCAGCGACAGCGTCAAACTTCGGCGGAACATGAAAAAAGTATGGTACACCCCGGATGCCTTGTCAATCAAACGGAACTTTTCTAATCTGCCACTCGGATGATCATCCCGATTTTCTTCGTGTCCGGCGCGATCAGCCTGGGATATCAGGTTCTGTGGAGCAGGATGATTCTGAGTTTCCTGGGCGTGGGCGCCTATTCCTATGCCATCGTCCTCTCAACCTTCATGGCAGGGCTGGCGTTGGGAAGCGCCTGGATCGGCCGATGGGCGGACCGCGTCCGGCGCCCCCTGGTCCTTTTCGCCGGCCTTGAGATGGGCGTCGGCCTTCTGGCGCTGGCGTTTGACCCGGCAGCCGACTGGGCCAGATCCGTTTACCTCAATGTGGGAATCGCATCTAACTTGTGGATCAAGGCCGCGGTGTCCTCCATCCTGATTCTCCCGCCCACCATCCTCATGGGCGGAACCTATCCGGCGCTCCTGAAATTTTCGACGACACATTCCGGTTCGGTGGGATCTCATGCAGCCCGGCTGTATGCCGCAAACGCCGCCGGGGCCGCTTTCGGCGCGCTTCTGACCGCCTACGTGCTGATGCCGGCCATGGGAATATCCTCGAGCCTCCTGGTCCTCGCGGCCGGCAACGCGATCGTCGCCACCCTTTCTTTTGTACTGTCTACATCCCCCCTTGCAAAGGGGGGAATGAGGGGGGTTGACCAATTTTCATCGACTGGCTGCCCCCAACTGCCTTCCATCCCTGACGCAGGCCGACAGGCCTCTTTAGCTCTTCTCCTGATCTTTCTTTCCGGCCTCGTCAGCTTTTCGTATGAAATCGCTTGGACACGTTTCTTCGAAATGGTCCTCGGTTCCAGCACCTATTCCTTCGCCGTCATGCTCGCCGCGTTCACGCTCGGCATCGCCGTCGGCAATCTCTGGCTGGCCCGGCATGAAGGCCGCTTTCGCCGGCCGATCGTTTTATTCGGATGGACGCAGATCCTCGCCGCAACGGCCGTCATGGCGCCGATCCCCCTCTATCCCGTGATCCCCTGGACCCTCGTGCGCCTCGGCGCGCTTTTCCCTCCGGACCCGGCCGCTTTCTATGGATTCGAGATCTTGAAACTCGGAACATGCCTCCTCATCATGCTGCTCCCGACCCTTCTGATCGGAATGTCCGTGCCGCTCATGGTCAAGGGATTGGCCGGGCGGCCGGAGATGCTGGGCGCCGATTGTGGCAGGATATATGCTTGGAACACTTGGGGGAACGTCGCAGGCGCCGCTTTGACCGGACTGTTTCTTCTTCCATGGATCGGCGCGGACAAACTCATCCGCGCGGGCGCTGTCGCCAACGCTCTCATCGGCGCCATCGCCATCCTTATGTATCTTCCCAAGGGAAACTGGCGGCCCCGATTGGCCAAACTCTCGGCGGTCGGCCTCGCGGCCGGCCTCGCGGGAATTTCGATCTGGATCGATCCATGGAATCCGGCATGGTTTACGCTGGCGCCGTTCCGGCGGCATTTCGCGGTGGCTACCTTCGACGAAACAAGAACACATCTGGCCCGCACCCGCGTCTTGATGGCCGCCGACGACCCCTCGGCCCACGTGATGGTCACCTCCACTGAGGACCGTCGCCTCACGCTCTATGTCAACGGACGCGCCGACGCCTCCTCCCATGCCAACCTCCCGACCCAGATCCTCCTGGCGCACCTGCCGATCCTGCTCCATCCCGCGCCGCAGGATGTCTGCATCGTGGGCTTGGGCAGCGGCATCACGGCCGGCGCGGCCCTGGCCCATCCGGTGCGGCGGGCGGACGTCGTGGAACTTGTGCGGATCCTGCCGCAGGCCGCGGCCCTGTTCGACGAATGGAACAACGGCGCGCTGTCCGACACGAGGTGCCGGATCATCATCAATGACGCCCGGGACCACCTGTCGGCCGCGTCCCACAAATACGATGTCCTCATCTCGCAGCCCTCCAACCTGTGGGTGGCGGGAACCGGATATCTTTTTTCGCGCGAATTCTACGAGCGGTCCAGGTCGTCGTTGAACACCGGCGGCCTCTTCTGCCAGTGGCTCCAGAGTTTCGAAATCGGGGACGCGACCCTCTCGGCCGCGATTCGCAGTTTCAGACTTGCCTATCCGTACGTTTACGTGTTTCAAATCAATGTCGGCGACCTCCTGCTCATCGGCGGCATGGAGCCCCTCCGGCCGGACTGGCCGGCGATGCGAAAGCGGATGGAACGGCCGTTGGTCAAGGACCAGTTGAATCGCATCCGCATCACGAATCTGTCCGACCTCCTGTTTTTCCAGCGGCTTTCCCCCCACACCGTGGACGGCATCGCCGCCGTTACGCCGCGGGAGCATACCGATGACAATCTGCTGATCGAATCGATGGCGCCGAAGGACCTGTTTCTTAAAAGGGTTTCGAGTCTGCCCTTCCTGCTGGACGAACGACGGGTCGCGGCCCCCTCCCTCCTCTGGTCCCAGTGCGTCCGCGAGGCCGGCGCTCCTCTCGAATTGCCGACGCCCTACAGCAAGTGACGCTCGTACCGGTAAACGCTTCGGGCGGATGAGGCCGCAAGGCCGCGGAGAATCCCGGGCTCATACAACTGCCGGAGCCGCTCCGCCAGCGTCCGGAAGCGTTCGGCGCGCCCGGCGTCACCGGCGGACGCCGCGATTCGCGCCATCGACTCGTAGGCGCGGACTGCGCGCGGCTCCAGGCTGAGGACCCGCCGCAGACGCCAGCGAATCTCGCTGTCGCCTCGCGACCACGCGATCCCTTCGAGATACATGGGAACATCGCAAGGCTGCAGGTCGTTTAACGTAAACATCAGATGGCGGCTCTTGTGAAAAAGCCTCGCCCCTGTTTCCCCGCGGCCCTGGACGAACATCTCCCGGCAAAATCCGGCGCCATGATACCGCGCCGCGCCCTGACCCTGGTCCAGACGCAGCGCTTGATCGATCGACGCCTCGGCCAGATCCCGCCGGCCCATCGCGACGGCCGCGTGGGCGATGTGAAGCAGCGCCTGCTCGTCCCAGGGCCGGCGGGTGCGCGCGTCTTCATATGACTTCAACGCCTCCGCGCGATTCCCGCGACCCTCCTCGTTGATGCCGATCCGCACGGACTGGCGGGCCATGAGGTCGTTCCACCCGACGAAGATCATGGCACCCCCCAGAACCAGCAGGCACAGTCGAACCGCCTTCGGTGAAACACGCGGCAGGGGGACCGAGTACTCCGTCGTCAGCGCCAGCACGCCCACCAGGCCCATCCACCGGATGAAAGAAAGACTCTCGGTCACGTTCAACATCAGTTCAAAAACAAACGCCGGGCACCACGCCACGGCGGCAACGATGGGCCAGCCGCCGGCCCGGCGGCGCATCCGGTTCGCGAGCATGAGACCGCACGACGCGAGGATCCCGATCACGGTCGCCATCCCCGTCACGCCGCCCTCCGCCGCCCACTGCAAAATCACGTTGTGGGCATGCGGGATGATCTTCGCGTACCGGGACAAATACCGGTGGTCATCCACGGGGAAACTTCTCGAAAGAGATTCCGTCAAAAATGTCCCGGCGCCGGACCCTGCCGGATGTTCGCTGAAGATCTGCGCGGCCAGCATGTAAACGTGCCCACGGACTTCGGCGTGCGGGTCCGCCGCCATCCGCTGAAGCGACAAACCGACCACAATCGTTACCGCCGCCATCGCGATCAACGCGCACGTCCAATAGGCCTTTCGGCGCATCCACAAATATCCGGCCAGCAACATCCCGGCGCCCAGCCACGCCGACCGGCTTCCGTTGGAGTATACCCCGTAGCCGACAACCACGAAGCCGACGATCTGCCACAACCGCGACCCATTAGGCTTGAACAGAAGACACGCCAGCGCGCCCAACAGAACCTGCGCTTCCGCGCTCCGGGCATAACCGAACCCGCGCACCGGCAACGCCAGCGTATCCTGGATCAAATAGAGGATCGTCAGGACGACTCCGCAACACAGGACAAGATAGAAGAGAATCTCTCCGATGGCCTCACAGTTTTCGTTTCGCGTCGGAAGAAAAATCATTAGGAACAGGCCCAGAAACCACCAGCACAGATTCTGAACAACCATCGACGTCCACACCCACGGCAACGCCAGCGCGGCCAGCGCCGGCAGGAGAAACAAACTCAGTACATGGATTCGCAGGGGTCGCCCGGAAAGCAAAAAGGCGCCGCACGCAACGGCGCCCCCGCCCCACCAGTAATCAAACTGCTCCCAACCGCTGGTATACCCGCCAAACACCAGAAGGAGGATAAAATCCAACCCTAGCAAAAAAGGCAGCATTCTAGCTTATGGAAACGCCGTTCAGAAAACAGACAAATATTCCAAACGATCGCTCCCTTTTCGAATGCCGCTCCCCGCTCTTCTTACGGACAGTTGGATCCGCCCGTAAGCACCTCTCCCTTTGAACTCTCAAAATACGCATAACACGCCGGGCTCGACTTGTTCACCTTGCAGGTGATCGTATACGCCCCACCCGCGCCTGTCGCGTACGCCACATCCGCGTCCCCGGCGCCACCCATCGGAATGTTGTCGAGAAACTCCGTCGTCAACGCTCCCGTGTTGGGCGGATAATATCCCTTGTCCATGTTGTACATCAGTGAGGCTGATTTCACCGCCGCAATGTCCGCCTGACACCGGCCTACGCGCGCTTTGTCCATTGCCTTCATCAGCTTTGGAATCGCCGCGGCGGCCAAAATACCGATGATTGTTACGACAACCAATAGCTCAATTAACGTAAATCCCTTTTCCTTCCGGCTTGACATGCCTATACCTCCTTTGGCTTTTCGCTACTTACTAATGAAAGCAATATTCATTCATATTCCTAAAAAATCAAATGGCAATATCTTAACTATAAAGAATACAATAAGTTAAATTTGAGCCCCGATCATGGCCCTGCACTGTATTTTTCGCCGCCCGTCAAATTCTTGACCTAATTCCTATCGCCTTGACATACAGCCTCTACAACTGTCCCGAGCTTCACTTGATTCGATGCCTTGAATAGAATCAACATCTTTCGCTCTGTTCGCATCCAGGATTGAATCTCCGTCTTCACGTCTTCTAGGCTCTCCATCAACGTGAGGGCCGTCCCACGACCTCCGGAAATTAGAAACCCCTTGCGAAAAGAAGGCCCTTCTTTCCCGACAAACAGTACACGCGATGGACGAATCCGGCGCGCCTCTTTTCCGAGCAGTACATGATAATATTTCGATTTCGAGCCCAACTCCAGCATGTCTCCCAAAACCAGAACCACGTCCCGCCGGTCGTTGCGAGCCGCCAGAATACGCCCCAGGGTCCCAACCCGTTTGAGGGCCGCCGACATCGATCCCGGATTGGCGTTGTAACTGTCGTTGATGATCCAGTGCGGGCCGGCCCTGACAATCTCTCCCCGGCCGGGCGGCAGCTTCAGCGACCTGATCGCCGCCTCTATTTTTTTTGCCGGAACCGCGAACTGCGCCGCGATGCCGATCGCCAGCGCGACATTGGCCAGATGATGCTCCCCGAAATTGGGACACCGGTACAGGTGCTGCGACACGGCAAACTCCATCCGTTTCAAACTGGATCGAACCGGCTTGACCCGCCAGTCAGCGGACGCCGCATATCCAAAGGTAATGACCTTCTTCCGCGCGGCGCGCCGTTTGAGGAGCGGCAGGAAAGGCGAATCCGCCGGCAGAAAAGCCGGGATGCCGTCGGCGCCGGCCGTCAGAATTTCGGATTTCGCCAGCGCCACATGCCGGAGGGATTTGAAAAATCCGAGATGCGCGGCGCCGACGGTCGTGATGGCCACCAAGTCCGGATCGGCCATCCGGCAGAGCGCGTCGATTTCGCCCGGATGGTTCATCCCGATTTCCAGAACGCCGGCCTGCGTGTCCGGGGTCATCCGAAGAATCGTCATCGGAACGCCGATCGCGTTGTTGAAACTCCGCACCGCCGAAACGGTCCGGTACGTCGTCGTGAGGATCGCATGGACAAAATCCTTGACGCTCGTCTTTCCGGCCGACCCCGTGATCGCGACGATCTTCACGCCCAGCTTCGACCGGTACCCCCGCGCCAGATCGCCGAGCGCCTTAAGACTGTCCGGCGCCACGGCGGCCGCGCCCAGTTTTCCCTCCGCGTGCAGCTTCCTCGCCAGAGCGAGGGCGCGGTCTTCAATCAAAAGACACGCCGCGCCTTTCGCGACGGCCTCCGGCACAAAATCATGCCCGTCGACCCGCGCGCCCCTCAGCGCCACATACAATTTTCCGCGCAGGTCCGCTTCACGGCTGTCGGTCGTCACACCGGCCAGCGGTTGATGGGGATCGCCAAAGACCAAACGGGCGGCAGCCGCCACGTCTCCGACGGTCAACCCCTCCACGCAGCGCGCCCTAAATTGTTTCCGGACGGACGACCGATTCGAATCGACGGCGGAATTCTTCAGGCTCGAGCCGCGCCAGCCTGGCCAGCCGCCCGAGAACGGCCGCATCCTCCATGTCTTGCCGTTCCAGCCGGATCATATACTTGCGGGCGATCCGGTAATGGATGGAGGAGATGTTGACCATCCTGACTTCGGTCTTGCCCGTGGCCGGGTCCATCATCTGATCAAAGGGAATGGGGACAATGTGATTTTCCTGGACGGACACGAGAACGTTCGTCTTGTTGTTCTTCAACAGCTCCACCGCGCCGTACCCGAGGTGCCTCGCGTACTCAATATCAAATGCGATCGGATTCGCGCACCGCACCTCGTATCCCACCACGTGGTCGACGATCCGGATCTTCACTCCCATCTCCGCCAGACGGCGCTCCACCTGGTGCTTGACGATCATGCCGAACTTGACCTCCGACAGCAGCATGTGGCCGAACTCGTCCCTCGGAACCTCCTTCAGGCCCTCGAAATCCGACGGCTCCATCTTCTCCAGCAGCCCTTCGGCCAGAACGACAATGCCGTAGTTCCGGCCCTGGTCCATGCGCTTGAGCATCGAGGTGGCCACGATGTCCGCAACCGTGCTGAGGCGCACCGGACCCGGAAATTCCTCCGGGATGATGATCAGCGTCGCGCCGGCCGCCGTCCCGATCCCCAACGCCAGATGTCCCGCCTTGCGGCCCATCGCAACGACCAGAAACCATCGGCCCGTTGTCCGGGCGTCCTCGGCCAGATTCTGCACGATGGTGGAACCGACCTGCCGCGCGGTTTCGTACCCGAACGTGGGAATCCCCTCCGGCAGGGGCAGGTCGTTGTCGATGGTCTTCGGAACATGGACCACCCGGATGTCGGCCTGCCGCTCCTCGCGGGCGAATTTGGACACGCGGTAGGCCGTAAAGGCCGTGTCGTCGCCGCCGATCGATACGAGGTCGGTCACGCCCAGCTTGAGAAGGGACTCCACCACCATTTTCAGTTTCTGCGGGTCCTTGCTCGGGTTCGTCCGCGAAGTCCTGAGGAGCGACCCGCCGCGGTGATGGATGCGGCTGACGTCGCCGATTTCCAGAGGCATGATCTGGGGGTTGCCGCCCACCAGATGCTTGTAGCCGTCCAGAAACCCGATCACGGACCAGCCGTTGTTGCACGCCTCGATGGTGACCGAGCTGATCACTCCGTTGATGCCAGGCGCAGGGCCGCCCCCGACCACAATTCCGACGATTCTCTTTTTTGTCTCCATGGGCCTCACGTTCCTATGGTCCGAAATCTCTTCCGCCGGCGCCGGCAAAGCTCGTCGACCGGGGCCTGCAAAACGTCCGCCAGGGCCAGTTCAAGCGTCCGGCGGATTTCATTCGCGCTCTGGATGACGTCCCGGTGCGCCCCGCCCAGCGGCTCCGGAATAATCCCGTCGATCAAACCCATTTTCAACAGCTCGTCCGCCGTCAGCTTCAGCGCACCCGCCGCTTCAGGCGCGCGGGCCGCGTCCTTCCACAGAATGGCCGCGCAACCTTCAGGCGAAATCACAGAATAAATTGCGTTCTCAAGCATGTAAATACGGTCGGCCACCGCAAGACCCAGCGCGCCGCCGCTGCCGCCTTCCGAAATGATCACCGTCAGGATCGGCGCGCCGAGATCCGACATCTCCAGGAGATTTCGGGCGATGGCCTCGGCCTGGCCGCGCTCCTCGGCCGCAAGACCCGGATAGGCGCCGGGCGTGTCGACGATCGTCAGGATGGGACACCCCAACCGGGACGCGGTTTCGAAGATCCGAAGCGCCTTCCGGTATCCTTCGGGATGGGCCATGCCGAAGTTTCTGCGGAGCGTCTCCTGCGTGCCCTTTCCTTTGGCCTGCGCCGCCACCAGCAACGTCTTGCCGCCCAGACGCCCGAGGCCCGTGACCACCGCGGGATCGTCCCGGAATTGACGGTCCCCGTGGAGTTCCAAAAAATCGTCGAGAAGATGGGGCAGGATCTGCAGCGCGCCGGGACGCATCGGATGCCGGGCAAGCTGGACACGCTGCCAAGAGGTGAGGTTGGCGTAAACCTCCCGCTTCTTCTCCAGGAGCCTCGCCTCAAGCTTGTCGAGCCTCTCCCGGACATCCTGGCCGGCCGCTTGCTGCTGCTTCAGTTTTTCAACGTCCTCGTCGAGCGATTCGATGGGCTGCTCGAAATCGTAGTAAAAGGGCATGGTTTATCGGGTGAGGGCGGATTCGTTGGATTTCAGAAAAAAAACGGAATAGGGGCCCAGCAAAAGTTCCAGTTTCCGGCGAAGCGCTCCCGACGGCCGGCAGCTCCAGCCCACCCGGTACTCATACGAGACGCCCCCTTCGGACATTTCAACGTGCACCGGGCGGTCTCCCAAGTGATCTTTCAGAATCTCCTTGAGCTTTTTCATGGTGTCCATTCCAACGCTTTCATCAAGTTTGAGCCAGATCGATTCGTACAGCCTCTCCGGATTGTCGGTCTCGACCACCTGATCGGCCAAAAGTGTAACAGACGCGCCTTTCTTTTCAAGACGGCCTTGAATCAAGAGCGGCGCGCCGGGCGCAAGAAGCGGTTTGGCCTTGACGTAAATGTCATGAAAGAACACCACGTCCACGCTGCCCGTGCCGTCCTCGATCTTCGCAAATCCCATCTCCCGGCCCGCACGGTCCACATGCGGGCGCACCGACACGACCAGTCCCGCCACCGTCACGGCGCGGTTCGCCGGTTCTCCGGGATGCGAGGCTGACTGGCGCTGGAGCGCGTCGGTCAGTTCGGCGAGGGCGCCAGTGCAGAATTCCGATACCAGGTCTTTCATCTCCTCCAGCGGCGATCCGGTGGCGAAGAATCCGAGAGATTCGTGTTCGAGAAACAGCAGGCGCCGGGCGGCGCCGGCGTCCCCTTCGGGCGCCGGAGACGCTTCCACGGGCGGGGACATCGCTTCAAACAGTTCCGTCTGAAATCCGCCGGGCGAAGACGATTTCTTGAACCTCGACATCCATTGCGGCAGACTCCCCAGAAGATCCATGCGGCTGCCGGCCAGACTGTCCAGCGCGCCGGACTTGCACAGCATCTCGAGCGTCTGATGCTGCGCCAAGCCCGCAACTTTCATCAACAGGTCCGGGATGTCGGCGAAGGGCCGCATCCGGAGAATGTCCGCTGCCGCGTCGCCCGATACATGGCGGACCGTCCTCAAGCCGAGCCGGATCTGCCGGCCATCCGGGTCCGGCATGCAGTCGGCGCCGCAGCTCTGGATATCGGGCGGCAGAACACGTATGCCGAGACGGCGCGCCTCGGAGAAAATATCGCTCAGTTGTTTTCGGTCCTCAAGATGCACATTGGCCGACGCGGCCAGAAAAGCGGCGGGATGACGGGTTTTCAACCAGGCGGCCCGACAGCAAAGCGTGGCATAAGAAACCGCGTGCGCCTTGTTGAACGAGAATCCCCCGTCGTGGGCGATCTGATGGACCAGCGACGCGGCGTCGCTCTCGGCCATGCCCGTCTTCCGGAGCGCTTCTTCAAACCGCCGGCCGGCGGATTGCATGAGATCCGCCTTCTTTTTCGAGATGGCCAGCCGGAAGTCGTCGGCCTCGACGGCGGTCAGGCCCGCGCGGCGGGCGCAGGCCAGAACTTGTTCCTGGTAGAGAACCAGACCGAACGTTTCTTTCAGGATGGATTCGAACAACGGGTGCGGCGGCCGGCTCTCCATCCGGCCGTGCTTTCGCTCAACATAGTTTCTCGGCAAATCCGATTCCAGCGGGCCCGGCCGGAACAGCGCCAGAACGGCGGCCAGCGTCTCGATCGAGTCCGGCGCCACATCCCTCAGCATCTGGCGCATCCCCGGACTCTCAAGCTGGAAAATCCCGGCGGTTTCGCCACGCGACAAACTCGCGTAGACTTGAGGATCGTCCAATGGGATGGATCGCAATTCCAGATCGGCAATCCCCGCGATCTTCAACCAGCGCACGGTCTCCGACAGAACGGAAAGAATCTTCAACGGAAGAATGTCCAGTTTCGGAATGCCCATCCAGTCCAGATCCTCCGAATCGTACTGCAGCCACGTCTGGCCCTCCAAAGACGCGTAGAGCGGAAGAAACGCCTCGAACGATTTCGGCACCATCATAAGCGCGGTGGGATGAACGTGGGGTGCGCGCGGGAGCGGCGCGATCAGGTTGATCAGCGGCGCCAGCTCCTTCCAGGGCGGCTTGTCGTCCGGGTCCAGCCGCGCGGCGCCGGCGGCCAAGCTCTGCAGCTTTTCGTCAACGTCACGGTAGGACAGCCCGCGGGCCCTCGACACTTCCCGGACGGCGGTTTTCAAACCGATTCCGACGATCGTGCCGGCCTGGAACACCCGGCGGGAAGGATTCAGGTCATGAAGAATTTGAATCACGGCCTCCCGCCGCGTAAAATCGACGTCCAGATCCACGTCCGGCAGGGTCCGCCGGGACGGGGACAGAAAACGCTCGAAGGACAGGCCGTACACCATCGGATCGATTTCCGTGATGTCCAGAAGACGCGCGACCAAGGACCCCGCCGACGATCCGCGGCCGGGGCCGACCGCGATCCCCTGACGCTTCGATTCGGATACCAGCTCGTGAATCATCATGAAATATTCCGCCATGCCGGCCGCTTCCAGTTCCTTCAGCTCCTGCTCGATTCGGGATTGGATTTCCGCCGGCGCATTTCCCCGGCGCTGTTCGACCGACCGAAACACGGCCAATCGCATTCGCTCGGCCGCGTCTTCGCGCTCGGCGCCCGTCCCCGGACGAATGTCAGCGGGCCGGATCGAACAGCGCTTCGCAATCGACACGGCTGTGTCGAACACTTCCGGCAAGTCCTTCCCAAAATTCTTCTTCCACTCGGATTCCGTCAGGAGACCATAGGCCGGTTTCAGAAACCGTTCCCGGCGCGGATCCGTCGGCAGCTTGCGCGACCGCAGGTCCATCGCCTGCTGGTGGGCTTCGGCGTCGGCCGCGTTGAGATAATGAACGTCGTTGGTGGCCACGATCCCGAGCCGGCGGCGGCGCGCGAGCGCGACAAGTTTTTCCAGGAGCGGCTCCTCTTTCTGATCGAGACCGTGCCGCTGGACCTCCACAAAAACCCGGTCCCGGCCGAACACCTCCTCATAATATCCGACCAGCCGTTCCGCCTCCGCGTCGTCCGGCTTGAGCAGCAGCTCCGACAGCGCGGAATGAATGCACCCCGTCAGGACGATCAACCCGCCGGCGTTCGCGGACAGAAGTTCGCGGTCCACCCTCGGACGATGATGAAACCCTTCGGTGTAGCCAAGCGTTGACAGCTTCACGAGATGGCCATATCCCTCCACTGTCTCCGCCAGAACCGTCAGGTGATGCCCGACCGGCCTGAGATCCGGCGAATGGTCGGTTCGCGTGGTGGGCGAAACGTACATCTCGCACCCAACGATCGCCTGGAGGCCCGCCCGTTCCGCGGCCCTGAGAAACTTCGGAATCCCGAACATCCCGCCGTGATCCGTCAGCGCGATGGCCGAATATCCCAGCTCTTTCGCCCGGCTCACCAACTCGTCGGGCGACGCCAGCGCGTCGAGAAAACTGAAATGACTGTGCGCATGCAGCTCGATCAGCTTCATGGGGAGATTGTAGGTTAGTCGGAAAAAGTTGCAAGCGGGGTCTATCCGCCCTTCACCGACGCCCTGCGTTCCGAATCGTCGTCGCGCGATGCTCATAAAAACCGGCCTCTAAAGACCGCCCCCTCTTATTGTAAAGCCGCCCTATCTTTTCGCACGTCAACGCCACATTCGAATCGTTCGGACCCAGGGCTTTCTCGAAAATGTCGAGCGCGCGCCGGAGGGCGGTTTCCGCTTCGGCGAATCGGCCCACGGTTGTGAAAAGCACGCCGAGATTGTACAGGTCGCCGCCCACCAAAGGATGGTCCGGACCCCGGCTTTTTTCCTGGATGGCCAGCGAGCGCTTGTACAATTTTTCCGCGTCCTCATCCGCAAAATAGTCAGCGAACCAATGACGGCCATCTGCCGTTCATGGATGGATTAGAGCCGCGTTTATTGATACTACTTGACTATGAAATCGGAATTCGGCATGAGTCCGGAGCTGGAATCCGCGCCGAAGGAGGCGCTTAAGGGGTTGCGTCTCCGTCGAATGGTCGTAACGCCGGCCATCCGCCTTTTTAACGTACTGGAGCATGGCCGCAGATTTATTCAAGGAACGGGTCAGAACATGTGAAAAAATTGAAGAAAAAACGTAACTGTTCAGGTACCCCCCTCTCCCGCCCTTGGCGGGAGAGGGTCAGGGTGAGGGTGGCAATATTTGCCTGACGACGCCTGACCCCCCTCACCTCAATCCTCTCCCCCCTGCGGGGAGAGGAGGTGAATAGTTACGAAAAAACCGTTTTGTCCACGAAGGAGCACGAATCTTTGGAATCGTTTCTCATTCCCATGAAGAGATATTCCTGCTCATTCGTGACAGGCTGTTTGTTTTTCGTTTTCTTGTTTTATCCGATTTCGGCTTCGGCAATTTTGGTGTTCAGGGAGGATTTCGATACACCCACGGCTCTCATCAACGAGAATTATGATACGCGGTATTCAGAATCTCAGATACAGAATGGAAATCTGGTTTTGTTCTATGTGACCGCGACCAACAGCGAGCCATCCGGTGTCGAATGCAGATTGCCCTCCGTGGGCAAATCGCCGGACGTACGAAGAATCGTTTTGCACTTCGGTGAGAGCGGTTCTGAGATGTCAAATTCCCTTTTCATTTCTTATGCCATAGGTCCCGGTCGTGGCCTGTCCTTGGTCCCTTTCCCTTACGGAAAGCTGTCGAATATTCGATCCGGGCCCAGAACGGGTTATATCCTCCGGTTCCTTCGGCACGGAGATGGAACCAACGAAATGGAAATTTATAGAAATGACACGGGATGGGTTGATAAATTGAAAAACGTCTGGATTCCATCCAATCCTGTCAAGACACTCCGGCGGGTGGAAATCACACATCGCAAAAGCGGTGACCATACCATCACCACTTCATTTGATACGGGTTCCCGTTATGAATATACGGTCGGCTTCCATGACGATGCCTATCCGCCCGGGGACATTCAGAGGGGCCTACAGGTCACAGGGAAGGCGCACTCGGGCATTGCCGCCGCGGGGGAGGTGCGACTTCAGACAGACACTTGGACCGTTGAAGATGAGTACATATCGACGGAGCCGTCGGGGAATACACGTTTGAAGAAGAATCGGATGCCCAAGGAAGAACCGGGAAACGAAAATACGCCATCCAACCTTGGACAGAAGAAATATGACTCGGCGAGCAGTCTTGCAAGCGCATTTGCCGAGGCCCGGGTGCTGTTTGAAAAATCTGACAGTCTTGCCGCCAGAGCCATCGTCCTGGATATACTTTCGATGGATTCCGCGCATGCCGATGCGCTCGAATTATTGGGGATGATAGAAATGGCGTCACAGAAATACTCTTCCGCCAACAATTGTCTGTCTCGGGCGCTGGCCCTGCGTCAGGCCGTATTGGGTCGGGCCCACCCCAAAGCAGCCGACAGCATGGATCGGCTGGCCCAACTTTATGAAAGCTGCTCAAAAGATCCAGCGGATGTTGAACGACTCTATGAAGATGCGTGGCGGATACGAGCGCAGGCCTACGGAGTGGAGGATCCCCGGGTTGTCATCAGTCTGAAAGAACTCGCAAACTTGTACATATCCCAGGGCAAAAATACGGAGGCCCGGAAATTGCTTAATACGGCCGTGCGCATATTGGAAACGGCTCATGGTCCACATCACATTGACATCGCCGACAATCTGAATCTTCTTGCCAGGACATATCGGGTTTACGGACATTTCAGTGCGGCGGAGAAATTATATCTTCGGGAGCTGGCGATTAAAGAAAAATATTATGGGCCCGATCATCCTGTCGTCCAGGCCTGTGTGTACAATTTGTCGTATTTCTACATGGCATTTGCTCAATATGCGAAGGCAGAACCGTTCGAACAGCGGTTATTGGGCATGCTGGAGAAGACGCTGGATTTTGGGCACCCGGAAATCGGCGGACGTTTTTATAATCTTGGCTTCATCGCGTCATCCAAGGGTCAATACCCGGAAGCCGAAAACTATTACAGGAAGGCTCTGGCCATCCGTGAAAAGGCCTTGGGTCCCGGTCATACGTTCACAGCCACAACATTAAGTAATTTGGCGTATGTTCTATCCATGCTGAAACGGTACGACGAAGCGGCACGGATGTATCGACGCGCTATAGGAATTACGGAAAAAGAAATGGGCATGGATCATCCGCATTTGTCCGATTACCTGAACAATTTGGGAGTCATCTACATCGAACAGAGCAGATTTGGAGACGCCGAACCATTGTTGAAAAGAGCGTTGGTCATTAAAGAAAAAACGGCCGGTAAAGAAAGCCCTGAGTTGAATGGTATTTTGGGCCACCTGTCCATGCTTTGCAGAAAAACCGGCCGCCCGATGGAGGCCGATTTTTACGCGCATCGCGTTCAGGAAATCAAAAATGGCGGACCGTAGTCCGGCCACCCTCGACCCTGAACAAAAAGTTGCAAGTAAGACCCATCAGGGATACAGTTGGGGTGCGGGGGTGTTCAGGGCGTCGCTCCTTTCGCTTTGGGCGGAGGGAGAGGAAAGTCCGAGCGCCGCGTGGCCCCGTCCGATGGCGGGGTGGATGGTCGCTAACGGCGACCGGTCGAGTGGGAGGTCAATCGGGCTAAACCCGAAAGACTTCAAACGAAGATCAGGGAAAGTGCCACAGAAATCAAACCGCTCTCCGGAGTTCCGCGGCGCCTCAACGGGCGACGCGGAGGGGAGCAAGGGTGAAACGGGGAGGTAAGAGCTCACCGCCCTGATGGTGACATCGGGGGCACGGCAAACCCCATCCGGCGCAAGACCCTCTTTGGGTCGCTCGAATCCGCCCGTAAGGGCGGATCCAGAGAAATGACGTCCCACGACAGAACTCGGCTTACGAACACCCCCGCACTTTATCTCCCGCCGCGCACCCGCTTGATCGCTTTCTCATAGTCCGCATTCCCAAAAACGGCGCTGCCCGCCACCAACAGCGTGACGCCGGACCGGCGGGCCATCCGGGCCGTGCGCTCGTCGATCCCGCCGTCCACGGAGAGGATCATGTCCGGACGGTGCTTCGAGATCCAGACATGCGCCATACGGAGTTTGGGCAGAACATCGGTGATAAATTTCTGGCCGCCGAATCCCGGATGGACGGTCATGCAAAGCAGTAGATCAAAATGATTCAAATAGGGAACAACCCGCGAAAAGGGCGTTTCGGGATTGATCGCGACGCCCGGCCGCGCGCCCATCGACCGGATGGCCCGGGCCACCGCCGGCAGACGCCGGCCGCAGGCTTCGACATGGACGGTCAGCCAGTCCGCGCCGGCTTTCGCAAAGGCCTCCAGATATTTTTGCGGATGGGTCATCATGAGGTGAACATCGAACGGCAGTGAACTGGCGCCGCGCACGGAGCGGATCACGGGCGGGCCGAGGGTCAGATTCGGAACGAAATGGGCGTCCATCACGTCCACATGGATGACATCGGCGCCGGCCCGGGTCACGGCGCGGATTTCGGCGCCCAGCCGAGAAAAATCCGCCGACAAAATCGACGGAGCCACCCGCACGCGCCGGTTCATAGTTCGAGCAGGATGGTGACCGGGCCCTCGTTCAGGAGTTCCACATTCATGAAGGCCGCGAATCGCCCGGTCTCGGTGCGGATGCCCTCCTGCCGCAGCGCCCCGACGTACTTCTCATACAGCCGCTCGGCCAATTCCGGAGGCGCCGCGTCGGTGAACGCCGGCCGGTGGCCCTTATGGGTGTCGGCGTACAGCGTGAACTGCGAAATCACGAGGGCCTCGCCGGCCGCGTCTTTGAGGGAGATGTTCATTTTGTGGTTGTCGTCCGGAAAGATTCTAAGGGCGGCCGATTTTCTTGCGAGTGTTTCCGCTGTTTCCTCCGAGTCGGATTTTCCGACTCCCAGCAAAATCAAAAATCCCCGGCCGATTTTCCCGATGACCTCTTCATCCACACGGACGCTGGCCCGCGACACACGCTGAATCAGCGCCCTCATTCCGCTCCGCGGGTCACTTCGTCAAAAATTCCTTCCACTTGGCCTGCAGCGCTTTCATGTACTGCTCATCCAGACCGAACTTCTTGGCGATGGGGCATAACACCAGCTCCGTCTGGCCGCCTTCCTCCGCCAGGGCCTTGACGGTCCGGTCAAATTCGGTCACGGTCCGCTTGAACTCGTCCAGACTGCCCTTCGCGTATTTGCCCAGCATGAGTTCCTTCAGGATCTGTTCCCGCATCGCGAAAGGCATCGTTTCCTCGATCAACGAAACCTCTGACCCCAGCCGGCTCAGGCCCAGATTCTGATGGTCGCTCAGGTGCCGGATCAGCGTCACGGATTTCTCCGCGATGGACAGGGCCGCCGCGCGGAAATCCGTGAAGGTATCGATCCGGGGAATCTTGTAAGGCTTGAGGTCCATCGGGCTGAACGTCCGAAACCGGGTCGCGACGCTTTTTTCATACTTTTCCTTCACTGAATGCTGGCCTGCCATCCGACTGAGCGCGGCGGAGTCCTCCACGGCGTCCTTCCGCGTCAACAACTGGCTGAACGCCACTTCCACTTCCCGCCGGACCAGCTTGATATCCGAAAACGGCAGTTTCTTCTCGATGATCCTTTTTTCGGAAACGTGAACGGCCAGGACCTTCATGCATTCCTCGAGATACTGGTACTGATAGTCGTTGACGCGCTCGCGGATCATGTCGAACCGCTCGTTGAGGCTTCGAAGAAACTTGGACCCGAGCTCGCTCTGAAGCGTGAGCTTGGACATCATCTCCTTGCCGTTGTACACGTCCATGGAGGCCGGCGTTTTCGCGATGACGCTGGCCACCCGGCTGCTGCCGAGGATGGGGCCGAGTCCTCCGACGAAACAGGTCGGTTTCACCTGGCCGATCAGGATGTCGCCTTTCAGAAGCAGGAGGGTTCCGACACGGAGAAAATAGATTTCGGTCGAGGCGTCCTTCTCGTGAAAGAGTTTCTCTCCCTTGTTCAGGCTCCGCGTCCGGACGTACTCCATGCCGACCCGCCCCCTACCGAAGCGCCTTCAAACGGCTCTCCGCCCGGTGGGCGCGCCACCGCTCGGCCTCGAGGATGGTCTTCACCCGCTCCACGGCGGCGTCGATATCGTCGTTCAGGACGACATAGTCGTATTGCTGCGCCATCGAAATCTCCCGTTTGGCCGCCATGAGCCGCTTCTTGATCTCTTCGGCGCTGTCCGTGTGCCGCTCCCGGAGCCGGCGGGACAATTCCCGGAGGGTGGGGGGAATCAGAAAAATGTAGACGCCGTCCGGATATTTCTTCTTGAGCTGGATCGCGCCCTGAACGTCGATGTCCAGGATGGGGAAATAGCCGAGAGAGATCTTGGCGTCCAGAAATTTTTTCGGCGTGCCGTACAAGTAGCCGTGGACGTTGGCCCACTCCGCCAGCTCATGTTTCCGGACCATTCGTTCGAAGGCGGGTTTGGAGACGAAAAAATAATCCCGGCCGTTCCGTTCCCCCGTCCGGGGCGGGCGGGTGCAGATGGAAACCGAATACGCCGCCTTGGGCATGTCCGCCAGAATCCGGTGCACCAGCGTCGTCTTGCCGCCGCCGGAGGGTGATGAAATCACTATGGGGTAACCACGCATGACTGCCTCCTGTTATTCGATGTTCTGGACCTGCTCCCGCATCCGTTCCACATAATCCTTGGATTCGACCACCCACCGGGACAGGTCTGTGTCCCGGCCTTTGGAGCCGATCGTATTGATTTCCCGGTTCATTTCCTGAAGCAAAAAATCCAGTTTCCGGCCGACCGATGCGCCCGGCGCCGCCAGGGCGCGCTGGAATTCCGAAATGTGAAAATTCATGCGCGCGCATTCCTCCGAAACGTCCAGCCGGTCCAGCGCGGCCGCGATCTCAAAGCCGATCCGGTCCCGGAGCGCCCCGCTGTCCTGGCAGAACCGCCCGGCCAGCGCATGGATTCGCTTTTCCTCCCCCTGCTTCAGCCCGGTCGACTTCCTCGACATCTGTTTCGACAGCGCCCGCAGCTTTCGGGCGTAGGCCCCGAGTTCCGCGCGAATTTTCCGGCCTTCACGGCTCTTGAACCGGATGAAAGAATCCAAGCACCGGTTCAACAGGCTGCACAAGAGGTTCCGGCCCTTCGCGGACAACTCCTCCATGCCGCTCATTTTCAAAACGCCCGGAATCCGCAACGCCTCCCATTTGGCCGTCAGGCCCTGAGACCCTTGCGTCGGCAGGCCGAGCGTTTGGCAGATCGCCAGATAATCCTGAACCGCATTCTTGTCACAACAAAGTTTCGTTCGCGTCAGCGCCTCCAGATTTCCGTTCACCGTCAGCGTCACTTTCCCGCGCTGGATCCGGCGCGCAAGCTGCGCGCGGAAATCGTGCTCCAGCGCGGAAAGCGTCGGCGGAAGCTTGAAATTGTATTCGGCGAACCGGCTGTTGACCCCCTTGATCAGAACTTCAACCGCAAATCCGTTGTGCTCATGGGCCGCCCGGCCGAATCCGGTCATGCTTTTCACCGTCATGGCGCAGGCGCCGCCGCCCGACCTTCCACATTCGATAGCTTCAAAAGAAACCGGATCTCCGCGATGCCCAGACCCGTCTTCTGCGCGATCTGCCGTTCGGTCAGACCCTGCCGGTACAGGCCGCAAACGGCGTCGCCCCGCGAGGATCGGACGGGCGAGGGCGGCGGCGGAGCAATCTCTCCGTCCGCTTCATCGGACGGCTTTCCGAGCGACTGTTTCACACGATGGATCCGATTCAACAGGATTTCCAGATCCGTCAGACTGCCCCGGATCCGCTTGAGCCGCTCGTCCGCAAGACCCCCAACCTCCCGCAAGGCGTCAATGCGGCTTTCCAGAAGCTCCACGTTCGCGCTCGTCACCCGGTGGACTTCCGTCATGAGACGCTCCATCCGGGTTTCAAACCCCGCCAAGTCCTGCGCCGGGCCCGGCCGGAACCATTTATTTCGACGGAAGAGATAAAACGTCCAAGCCAGGTTGGCGATCAAACCGGCGGCGAAAATCAAAATGAGGAGGATGTGGGTCATGGGCCATCCGGCGCCGGTGGCGGTGGCGGTTCTTTTTCGGCCGCGGCCGCCGGCGGCGGCGCGAGGGACGTGTATTTGGCGAGGATGGCGCCCGTCAATCCCGCGCGGGCCGGTTTGGTCAGCGGGAAAAACGAATCGCGCCAGTTGCCGTCCTTGTCCCGCTGAGACGGCATGCTGACCCACGGTCCCTTTTCGCCCGTCATGACCTTGAATCCGCGCACAACATACTTGCTGTACAGCGTCACGTCGGCAAACGCAAGGACATTCCCGGTGCCGTCCAGTTTTCTGATCTTAACGTCCGTTACATCCGCAAAGTCAGTCGTCATCGGCAGAACCAACTTACCTCAATCTTTGAAAACTTTCAACAGTTACGATTTTCGCTTCGTGGTGAGGGAGGCAACGAGGTCCGAGAGAAACCCGACGAACAAAATAATCAAGCCTGAAAGGACGAGCAGGATGGGAAGTTCTTCAAGACGGCCCCAGAAAATGCCCTGATAGATCAGGATCGCTCCGCCCGCCAGAAACAACACCAGGCCCGGCGGGACGAACACGCGCACCGGCTCGAACAATACCGCCAACCGCACAATGATGGTCAGAAATTTCAGCCCGTCCCGGAACGGCCGGATCTTGCTCACACCCTTTTTCCGCCGGCCCATGCCCTCCACCGGCAGATACTTCACACGGTACCCGCCTTTTAAGAAAGCGATGGTCGAGGTCGTCGGATACGAAAAGCCGCTGGGGAAGAGGTGGACATATTCCAGGAGGGCGTCCCGGCGGGCGGCGCGAAAGCCGGAGGTCAGATCGAGAATCCTGCGGCCCGTCATCACGCGCGCGAACTTGTTGAGGATGGCGTTGCCGAAATGCCGGAACGGAGACTGCGCGTCCGGCGATCGGCAGCCGATCACAAGGTCCGCCTCCCGCAATGCCTCGAGCAGCGACGGGATCGCCTCCGGAGGATGCTGGCCGTCCGCGTCCATCAGCACCACCACGGGGGTCTTCGCGGCGCGGATGCCGGTTTTGACCGAGGCGCCGTTTCCCAGGTTGCCCTCATGGACGATCACCGAAGCCCCCGTGACCCGCGCGGCGTCGGCCGTCCGGTCCGACGAACCGTCGTCGACCACCAGAACCCCGAATTCCGGCGATATCCGCCGGATGCGGCCGATGATATCCCCGATCGTATCGGCCTCGTTGAAGGCCGGCAAAACGACCGTGATGTCGGATGCGGAAAATTCGATGGGATTAAGAACCGGTGGAGGTTATTCGCCGCGGAACGCGAAATCGAGGACCTTGGTGCCCGCCAGCGTGAACCGCTTGAAATCCTCCGGATTGGCCACGCGTTTCAATGTTTTGACGAAATATTTCGGCCGCGCATAAAATCTCCGGTAGGCGCGCCGGATGCCGCTGGAGAGAATCTTGCTGTCCACCTGCGTGTAATGTTCGTTGTAGAGGCCCTCGGTATGGAGCACGGAGAAATCGGAGGCGGTGCCGTCGCCGATCTCCGGGAACCGCTTCTCCACCATCTTGAACATCGGCGTGCCCGGATAGGGCGTGCAGACGCCGAAGGTGGCGGTGGTGGGATCGATCTCGGTGATGAACCGGATGGTGGTCTCGATCGTCTCCTCCGTCTCGCCCGGAGAGCCGAGCATGGTGTGGGCGTGGGAGTCGATCCCGACCTCGTTCATCCACCGGAAAGCCTGGCGGGTTTCCTCGACCGTGATGCCCTTGTGGATGTTGTCCAGGATTTCCTGGACCCCCGATTCCACGCCGAACTTGATGTAATGACACCCGGCGCGCCGGGCCAGCTTGAGCAGCTCCTTCGAAACTTCGTTGACCCGCGTGTTGCAGATCCATACGATGTCCCATTTGTTCCGGATGATCTCCTCGCAAATCTTGATGTCGCGGTCCTTGTCGACGAAAAACGTCTCGTCGCGGAAGTAGATCTCCCGGTAGCCCCTTGAGATGAGATGCTCCATCTCGCCCAACACCCGGTCCGCCGATTGAAAACGGGTCTTGGTGCCGTACAAAAACGGCGCCGTGCAGAAACTGCAGACCGCCGGACAGCCCCGCGAGGTGATCAGGGTCATGTACGGCATCCGCATGACCAGCGGATTGAAGTAATGGATGTCTTTCGGGAGTAAATCCACGTTGAGATAAGGCAGCGCGTCGATGTCGACATATTCCGCGCGGTCGTTGACCACCGGGCCGGCTTGCGGATCCATGTACGCGATCCCCGGCGTGGGCCGCCAGTCCCGGCCGTCCTTCATGGCCTGAAGCACGTCCCGGACGGTATGCTCAGGCTCCCGCCGGACCGCCACATCAACCGCGCGATGCTGAACGGCGGCCTTGGGCATGAAGGTCGTGTGGGAGCCGTAGACCACGGACAAAAGACCGGGATTTTGCTTTTTGAAATGGTCCAGCACGTAGGCGTCCTCGCCGAAACTCATGGTCGAGGTCGACGTCACGACGGCGCGGTAGGGCCGCACGTCTATTTTGCCGAGCGGGATATGTTCGGCCATCGCCTCGATGAAGGTCACATCAAAGCCGGAATTTTGCAAAACGGTGGCGATCGAAATCAGAAAAAACGGCGGTACCGTCCCGCCGCCGATCCGCTTGCCCTTGCACCAGCAACCATAGATCACGTCGCGCACGACATTCTGCGTGTACCGGCTGGGCGGGTTGATCACCAGCACCTTGAATTCGCTCATGGATTCGGCTTTTCCGACCTCCGTTTAAGTGGTGACGTCGATCCGGATGCCCTTGCCGTCTTCCGCTGCGGCCACCGGCTTCCCGGCATCCCCGTCTTTGTCCTTCTCCGCTTCCGCCTGCCCTTTCTTGCCCTTCTTCTTTTGCTCCGCCTCTTTCTCTTTTACCTTGATGGCGTTCGATTCGCCGTCCTTCTCGACCTGCATCTCCCGCTCGTGCGTCTTTTCCGGATACTTTTGCAACGCCTGCGCCTGCACCTGACCGGCCATGTTCTGCTGACCCTGTTCGACGCCCGCGACGTTGGTCTGCTGAGCAACCACGACCTGCATGTCAATCGGCCGGATGGTCATCCCTCACACCTCTCTTCCGACACCCATGAGTCTACCGAGAGATTGATTTTAAGTCAATGGAGCGGAAAAAAAGACGGGGCGACCCGGCGGATCGCCCCTCAAGGGGGAATGTGGCATTCAAGCGGGATAATGGTCAGGCGGTGCGAAGATGAAAGGCCAACTGACAGACCCCGTACGCCGTGTGCAGGGAAATCGCGATCATCGGAACTTTGCTCATCGGCGTCTTGTTCCATTCAAACCGGCTGTAGACCTGCGGGGCCGACACACTCACACGGATGTTGACCTGATCGAGAAGATCGAGCGCGGAAACCAGAACGTCGTTCGCCAGCATCTGAACGGCCAGCCGAAACTCAAAATCGCTGACTTGAAACCGCTTCATCAGCATTTTTCGGACCATCTGGCGCGCCATCCGCGGGTCCATTCCCAGCACGACATCGCCTTCGATCATTCCGCGAACCTGCGTGTAGACCGCGTATCCTTCGGCCAGCCACCCTTCCTTGCAGGCCCTCGCTTTGCCGACCCGCACGTCCGCAATCTCCATCTCGGTCAGCATCGTCATGGTCGTCCGCAGAATCGTGTTGATGTTGCTGCCGACCATCGATGATTTCGTGGCCTCTTTCTCTTTCGTCTCCACCGCCGGCGCCTGGGTCATCTGGACACACCTCTCTCGTTGTCGTTTTCAGGTCTTTCATCCGTATGCGTCTGTGAAAGAACACCTGCTACTGCCTTAATCTCAGCAAGAGACATGCCAGAACATTAGAACGGAGGATTTTGTAGTTAATATCCTGTTAAACAGATGATTACAAACCAGGGGTCGCTGGGGGGTAAAGGCAAAATCAGATGAGATTTACAACAACCTGAAGGCCCATGTTGTCTTTTTGGTCAGTAATCCGTCACTTTTGAATCTGCTCTGCGACCGTCCGTATCGCCTCCATCAGGGGCGTGTCCTTCGCGAGTTGAAATCGCGTGGTCGACGTTGGCGTCGGCCAGGGTTCCGCCGACGTGTAGGCATAAAACGCAAATCCCTCCGATCCCGCGGCCAGCGACATGGCGACCATGGCCCGAAGTTCCTCAGGCGTCGGCGGGCGCGGCCAGTTCGGAAGACCCGCGAAGGCCTGGATCACGGCGAAGACCGGTTTGGTCTTGACGATGTTCTTCGCGAGAAGCACCGACTGATGCACCCTCATCAAATCCATTTCCGTCAGAGGCTCCTTCCGGGTGACGACATAGGGGACCACGGCCAGAATGTCGCAGTAGGGAGCATAGTCCGCGTATCGAAGCGGATTCCAGACGGCTTGATAGACGGGATGGAGCGGGTCCAGCGATTTCATCAGCCGGTAAAAGGCCGCGACTTCCGACAACGGTTTCCGATTGAGATCGGGTTCGTCATAAATCGCCCACGCGTACAACGCCGGATGCGATTTCAGTTCCAAGACACGCTTCTTCCATGCAGCCGTGTCCGGGAAATGCAGAGGCGCGATGTTGACGATTCCTCGCACCCCCGCGGCCTGCGCCTCATCCAGTTGGCGGCGCTCGGGCCAGATCACCACGGTATTGAGAGACAATTTTTTTGCGAAGGCATACTGCCCCTGCGGGACGTTGTAGAGCGCGAGGATCGGACCGGTTTGGGAATGGACGGCCACCGGAAACGTGAAACAGACAAGGGCAAATACAAAACATAAACATTCAACACGAATGGTCACGAATGTGTTCGAATGAACACGAATCATGTCGAATTGTTTCTCACGCCATCCCGAGTTCCAGCCGCGCGGCGTCGGACATCCGGTCCGGCGTCCACGGCGGGTCCCACACCAGCTCCACCCGGGCCGACCCGACGCCTTCCATGGAGGCCAGCTTGGCCTGCGTCTGGGCCTGCATCATGGGCGCTTCCGGACAACCCGGCGCGGTCAAGGACATCCTCACCGAAACGCTGGATTTGCCGGGCTGGTCGGACAATGGATTAATCTTGACGTCATAGATCAGCCCAAGGTCGACAATGTTGACCGGTATTTCGGGATCGTAACAGGTGGACAATACATCCATCACCTGGTCGTTGGAAACCATTCCGATTACCTCCTTCCGCCCGCAATCGAGGGCACGATACTGACTTCGTCGCCATTTTTGACAGGAGCGTTCATGTCCCCTTTTTGCCGGATGTCGTCTTCGTTCACGAAGACGTTCACGAAACTCCGGAGTTTTCCGTTGTCCGTAAAAATATGGGTTTTCAAGCCGGGATGGGCCGCTGCAAGGTTCTGCAATGTGTCCCCGACCGTTTTCCCGTCCACGGCGACGGTCGCCTGATTCCCCGTGTACTGCCTCAGGACCGTCGGAATTAAAATCGTCACCGGCATGATGTCATGCCTCCTTCCAGAACCGTTCCGTCAGATATTTGTCCGCGTTGTCCGGCAGGACGGTCACCACAAGACCCCGCTGCCGGGCCTTGATGAGCCGGCCCGCCACAAGTTCTGCGGCAGTCAGCGCCGCGCCCGAGGACAAGCCGACGAGCAACCCTCCCTTTCGGGCGGTCTTGCGAATGGCGGCATGGGCCGCCTCCGTCGAGACAAACAGCGTCTCGCCTGCAAACCCTCGGTCGTATATTTTCGGGACGATGGAGGTCGCCATGTGTTTCATCCCTTCCAGGCCGTGAAACGGCGAGTCGGGCTCCACCGCGATCACCTGGATCGATGGATTCTTTTCCTTCAAAAACCTCCCCGTCCCCATCAAGGTCCCGCCGGTCCCGACCGTCGCGACGAAGTGCGTGACGGCGCCGCCGGTTTCCTCCCAGATCTCCGGGCCGGTCGTTGCGTAGTGCGCCCGCCAGTTTTCGTCGTTTCCGTACTGGTCCGGATAATAGTAGCGCTCCGGGTCCTCGTCAAACAGCCGCCGGGCCTCCCGGATCGCGCCATCCGACCCTTCCTGGGCGCTCGTGTATATCACCTCCGCGCCCAGCGCGGCCAGCATGTGTTTCCGCTCGGGACTGATGTTGGCCGGCACACAGAGTTTCAGCCGGTATCCACGAGCGGCGGCGAGACAGGCGTAGGCGATCCCGGTGTTGCCGCTGGTCGCGTCGAGAATGATTTTGTCCTTCGTCAGCCGCACCCCGCGCTCGCCCTCGAGGATCATCCGCGCGGCCGGCCGGTCCTTCACGGACCCGCCCGGATTCGTCCACTCAGCCTTGGCGACCACCCTCACATCGCCGCCGGCAGAAACCACATGGGACATGTCCACCAGCGGCGTGTGCCCCACCAAGCCGATGAAATCTTTTCCTGTCGCTAGCGCCATACCCAAGCCTACCGCAGCCGGATTGAGTTCGCAATAGAAACCCGTCCATTGTGTTTAACTTCCCGCACAGATAATATCAACAATAAGGGGAGGTGATACTCATGGCCGGCAAGCTGCAGGCCGATCTCGTACAACTCTTCAACGACGTCACGGCCTACACGGGAGAGGGAACCCGGCGTCTGGACTTCCCGCCCTGGCGGGTGCAGTTGTACAAGGGCGCGATGGAGATCCCTCTGGTGGCGTTTTATCCGGCGGCGCGGATTCCGCTGGACGCCGCGTGGGTACAGGAGTTCGCGGCGCTCCTCGCGACACTGGGTCTGGACCTTGAGTGCGTGGAGGAGGAAAACAATTACAAGATCAACACGTCCGACACCAAACTGTATCTTGGCCGTGTGACCGGCGAGGCGCTGAAACTCCACGCGCCCCGCATGAAGGAAATGGGATTCGACACGTTCCGGCAGATCGTCGGCGGATATTTCAGGCTTCATGAGGTCCGGTCATGACACGCGCGGGGGGAAACGGCGCCCGCGGCAAACTCTATCTCGTTGGCTTCGGGCCCGGCGATCATGACCACCTGACGTTTCGGGGCCGGGAAGCCATCGGCGAGGCGGAGGTGGTGATCGGATACCGGACCTACATCCAGCTCGTGAAGGAGCTGCTGGACGGCAAAGAGGTCGTCTACACGGGAATGACGGAGGAACTCTCTCGCGCCCGCAAGGCGATCGAGCTTGCCTACGCGGGGAAAAAGGTCGCGCTGGTGTCCAGCGGCGACGCCGGAATCTACGGGATGGCGGGGCCATGCTTTGAGCTTCTCAAAGAGCGCGGCTGGACGCCGGCGGAGATGGAGGTCGAGGTGGTGCCGGGCGTGACGGCGATCTCCTCCTGCGCGGCGGTCTTGGGCGCGCCGCTGGTTCACGATTTCTGCGCGATTTCGCTGTCGGATTTGTTGACGCCGTGGGACGTGATCGTGTCGCGGATCGAAGCGGCGGCGAAAGCCGACTTTGTGATCGGGCTGTACAATCCGAAAAGCGGCCGGCGCACGCGGCAGATCGCGGAAACTCAGAAAATTCTGTTGAAGTACCGGTCGCCCCAAACGCCGGTGGGTCTCATCAAGTCCTGCAAGCGTGACATGGAAAAAATCGTCGTGACGGATCTTTCGGACATGCTCAATCACGAAATCGGAATGCTCACGACGGTCATCATCGGCAACTCCAATTCCTCCCGGTACCTCGATTTCATCATTACGCCTCGCGGATACACGAACAAGTATAACCTTGAAACGAGCGCGGTGCGCGAAGGGCAGAAACCGGGGATTTCGTTGAGAATCGATCCCGGAAAAGTCAGCCAGACCCGATGGGGAACCCTCTACGGCATCGGCGCCGGACCGGGTGACCCGCAGCTCCTGACGGTCCGCGCGTCCCGGATTTTGGGCGGGGTCGAAGACGTGTTTTACCCGTCTTCGAGCGGAACGGACGAGAGCATGGCCCTCAACATCATCGAGCCGTATTTGAAAGAAGGCGTGAAAATTCACAGCCTCTTTTTTCCGATGACGAAGGACCGCGCAGAGCTGGAACAGGCGTGGACGACGGCGGCGGGAAAGGTTGCGGAGATATTGGGCCAGGGCAGGGATGCCGTCTTTGTGACGCTCGGCGATCCGATGATTTACAGCACTTATTTTTATCTGCTCAATACCCTCCGGCGGCTCCACCCACACGCAACCTGGGAAACCGTCCCGGGCATCAGCTCGTTTCAATCCGCCGCCAGCGCCGTTGACGCGGCCATCTCCGAGGGAAAAGACCGCGTGGCGCTCGTGCCGGTGAACCGGGACGCGAGCAACATCGAAGACGCCCTGGACCGGTTCGACACGGTGGTTATGTTCAAGGTGGGATCCAAACTGCCGGCCGTTCTCGAGATCCTCGAACGAAAGGGCCTCCTGGAACAGGGACGGCTCTTCAGCTACCTCGGCACCCCCGACCAGAGAATCGAAACGGACCTCACAAAAGTCAAACGCGAAAAGATCGGGTACATGTCGCTGCTCATTGTAAAGAAGAAAAAGACAGGGGCGGTCAATGCGGAAGAACCTGAGGAGGTGAATATTTACACACCGGGCACGGACACATGACCCGGAGTCGATCGAATGCGTAGATGCCGGTGGCGTGGCCGTCGCTCCAGGTGATCTGGATCGCGTAGCGGCCCACCGGCAGGATGTTGAGCGGCCGCACGCCCTCCGGAACGGATGTGGGGTTGATCAACGTATGGCCCGTGAATTCGTGGACGCAGGCGGCGCAGGCGCAGGCTAAGCGGAGGGACCGCGCCGGGTAGACACTTTCGTGACCATCCCGCCATTTGATTTTGACGTCGTGCTGGTTGGCTCTTGAAATTTCCTCCGGAGTCCGGGACAGATCCGCGTCCATGACGCGGTCAGAAAGTGATTTTGACCGGCGCCGCGCCGCTCATGTTCTGGATGCTGATCTGCGCCGCCACGTTTTCGGCGGCGTGCAGGAAGGCTTTCGCGTACGGCGAATCCGGATCGGACAACAGAATCGGCCGGCCGTCGTCGGCGGATGTCCGGATTTCCGTGGCGAGCGGGATATCCCCCAGAAAGGGGACGTCGAGGTCGACCGCAGCCCGGCGCGCGCCGCCGCTGCCGAAGATATCGTCGCGCTCGCCGCATTTTCTGCAGACGTAATGACTCATGTTTTCAATGATGCCCAGCACGGGACAATTCAGTTTCTGAAAGAGCGCGATGGCCTTCTGGGCCACCTTGAGCGCCACGTCCTGCGGCGTCGACACGATGACCGCGCCGGTGAGCGGGATGGTCTGGCACAGCGAGAGCTGGATGTCGCCCGTGCCCGGCGGGAGGTCCACGACCAGGTAGTCCAAGTCGCCCCACTCGACGTCGCCGAGGAACTGGCGGATCATCTGGATGAGCATCGGGCCGCGCCAGATGACGGCCTCTTTTTCCTGAAGGAAAAACCCCATCGAGATGATTTTGACGCCGTTCTGCGCCGGCGGGATGATGCGACGGTCATCCACAATCTCCGGACCCTCCGTCACGCCCATGATCATCGGGATGCTCGGGCCGTAGATGTCGGCGTCCATGAGGCCGACGCGCGCGCCCATCTGGGCCAACGCCACCGCGAGATTCGCGCTCACGGTCGACTTGCCGACGCCGCCCTTGCCGCTGGCAACCGGAACGACGTTCCGGACGCCCGGGATGAGCTGATTCTTGATCTCGGACTGCGACGGGCGGACTTGCGACGTCATTCGGACGTCCACGGAGCCCACACCGGGAATCTGCGACACATGCGCACGCGCTTCGGCCTGGAATTTTTCCCGGACCGGGCATGCCGGCGTCGTCATTTCGATGGTGAAGGAAACTTTGCCGCCGTCGATCTTCATGTCTTTGATGAATCCCAGAGAAACGATGTCCCGGTGCAGGTCCGGGTCCTCGATCTTGCGCAGCGCGTCGAGGACGGCCGCCTCTGTCACACGATCAGGCATGGGCAGGAACCTCCCACGGATTTTCGCGCGGGACGGCGATGTCCACCACCACCGCGCCGGGCCCCTCCGGGCCTCCGATGCGCACCACGGCGCCGGGCACGGCGGCCGGCTTGGCGACCATCGCCAGCGCGACCGACTTCGAAAACGCGAGCGACCGGGCCGCCGATGTGACCGCGCCGCATTCGGCGCCGTTTCGAAAGACCCTGTCGCCCGGCGCGGCCGGAGGGCCGTCCAGCACGAGGCCAACGAGCCGGCGGTTGACGCCGCCGTAGGTCTTGATGCGCGCCACGACCTCCTGGCCCGTGTAACAGCCCTTGGTGAAACTCACGAACTGCTCCTCCAGCGCCGCCTCCTGCGGGAAATGCTCTCCCGAAAAATCGACACCGAAGGCCGCAATCGCCGCCTCGATCCTCAAAATGTCCGCCGCGATTGTGCCAACCGGGCCGCCGCCCAGCCGACGCGTGGCGGCCTGCAATTTCTCGAACCACGCATCCGCATCAGCCGACGCTACAATGAGATCGACGCCAGGCCGCAGGGTCCGGCGGCGCCGGACCACCGTCACCGGCCCCGCGGAAATCCACGACAGTTCGGTGCCGGTCGGAATCGGAAGCGAGAGGTCCGCCATGATGTCCGCGGAACGCATACCGGCCAGATGAAACACCTGGAACTCGGCGGCCGTGTCACGCACCGCGACATCTTCCATGACGAGGGACGATTCCAGAAACTGTTTGAATGCCGCATGGTACCGGTCGGCCGCCTGCACCCACACCTGAGACGCGCTGACCCGCGCGGCGAACGGAAACAGGATTTTCCCCTTCGGTGTCAGCATCAACGCGCAGCAGCCCTGGCCGCGGCCGAGGGACTTGAGGTCATTGGAACAGATATTGTGCAGAAAGGCTGTTCGATCCTCACCCGCCAGCGAGAGCGTCGACTCCGGAACGACCATCACGCCGACCGAGCGATGAACGGACATCGCCTCGGCGCAGGCATCCCCATATTCCGGCCGGGCCTTAAGCCCGGTCGCGGCGAAGACGGCCATCAGGCGGGGCCGGACGGAGCGTCTTGCTTGAAGGCGACCGACGATCCGCAGCCGCAGGACGAGGCGACCCGGGGATTGATGATGGTGAACCCGGCGCCCTGATACTTCATCACGAAATGCAGGGAGGATCCGTTCAGCAGCCTCAGGCTCCTCTCATCGACGATGGCACGCGCGCCGTTGTGCTCAAACACGGTGTCCGCGTCCTTGGGCCTGTCCATGCGCATGACGTACTCGTAGCCCGAACAGCCGCCGGCCTTGACGCCGACGCGAAACGCATACTCGGCCGGGTTCAGTTTCTGCTCGGTCATGAAGATGCCGATCCACCGGGCGGCATCGTCGGTCAATCGAATGAACGGTTTGACCGCGGGCGTCTGGGGTTCCATCATCGTTTCATCCTTTCCTGGCGGCCCTGTCGTTGAGCGCCTTTTCGAGGGTGGTCCACGCGAGGAGCGCGCATTTGACGCGCGCCGGGAAATCGGCCACGCCCTTCAGCGCCTCCATGTCGCCCAGCTCCTCGTCATTCAGCTTGTCCTCGCCGTGCATCATGGCCTTGATGCCGTCGATGTACTTGTGCGCATGATCGTGGGCGTGGCCCTTGAGGGCCTCCGTCATCATGGAGGCCGACGCGAGGCTGATGGAACAGCCCTTGCCCTCGAACCGGATGTCCTGGATGGTCCGGCCGTCGAGTTTGGCCTGGATGCGGATCTCGTCGCCGCAGAGCGGATTCGACTCGAAAATGTCGATGTCCGGATTCTCGACGGACCCCCGGTTCCGCGGCGCTTTGTAATGATCGAGAATAATCTCCTGATACAGCCCTTCCAGACTCATGTTTTGAAAATCTCCTCCGCTTTATGAATGCCTTCGACCAGCCGGTCGATGTCTTCCTCCACATTATACAAATAAAATCCGGCCCGCGCAGTAGCGGCGACGTTCAGGCGCTTCATCAGCGGCTGGGCGCAGTGATGGCCGGCGCGGATGGCGACGGCCGATTCCCGGTCCAGAATGGTCGCCAGATCATGCGGATGAACACCCTCCACATTAAAGGAAACAACGCCGCCGCGCAAGGCAACGTCCCTTGGGCCGTAGAGGGTCACGCCCGCCATTTCGCCGAGCCGGCCGATCGCGTATCCGGTCAAGGCCCGTTCATGTTCCTGCAGCGCATCCAGCCCCACCGCGGACAGAAAATCGATGGCCGCGGCGAGGCCTACCGCATCCGCGAAATTCGGCGTGCCGGCCTCGAACTTCCACGGCAGGTCGTTCCAGGTCGCGTGGTCCAGAAAGACCTGGCGGATCATGTCGCCGCCGCCGTGAAAGGGCGGCATCGTCTCAAGGACGGCTTTGCGGACATAGAGCGCGCCGATGCCCGTCGGCGCGAGCATCTTGTGGCCCGACAGGACAAAAAAATCGCAGCCGATGTCCCGGACGTCGACGGCCATGTGCGGAACGCTCTGGGCGCCGTCGACCAGGAGGAGCGCGCCGCGCTCGCGCGCAAGCTCGGCGATCCGCCGGACCGGATTGATCGTGCCGAGGACGTTGGAGACCTGCGTCATCGACACGAGCCGCGTGCGCGGCGTGATGAGGGCGGCGGCGCGGGTCACGTCGATCGTGCCGTCATTTTCGACCGGCACGAATCTCAAAACGGCCTTCTTCTCCTGTGCGAGCAGTTGCCAGGGCACGAGATTGGAATGGTGTTCCATCTCGGTGAGCACGATCTCGTCGCCTTCCGCAACGTGTTTGCGGCCCCAGGCGTAGGCGACGAGATTGATCGATTCGGTGGCGCCCCGGGTGAAAATGATCTCCTCGACCGACGCGGCGTTGAGAAACCCCCGGACCTTCTCCCGCGCGCCTTCATACGCCGCCGTCGACTCCTCGGCCAGGCGGTACGCGCCGCGATGGACGTTGGCGTTGGAGTGCTCGTAAAACCGGGAAACGGCGTCGATCACCGCGCGGGGTTTCTGGGTCGTCGCGGGATTGTCGAGATACACGAGCCGCTTGCCGTCGAACTCCCTCGACAGAATCGGGAATTCCTTGCGGAGGCCGGCGGCGTCAAATCGCAACGTCGACCAGCACCCGGTCGCCCTCGACCTTGACCGCGTAGGTCCGCACGGGCGTCACGGCGGGCATGGTCAGCGCCGCGCCGGTTTTGATGTTGAACAACGCCCCGTGCCATGGACATTCGACCGTCTCCCCGTCCACCCTACCTTCCGCCAGCGAAGCCTCTTCATGAGTGCAGATATCATCCATGGCATGGAAACTCCCGTTCAAATGGAACAGCGCAACCCGGTGACCTTCGACCTCGAACAGTTTGCCCGCGCCGGGCGGCAGGTCCGTAATCGTCGTTACGAATTGGTACGCCATTCCATATCCCCTCCTTCGATGTCCGGCGTGTCATGATCGCGCATATCGAATTTGGCCTGCAGGGCCCGCCGGACGCGCTCCTGAAGCGCGGCGGCCGGAACGCCCTTGAGGACCTCTTCGTAGAATCCCAGAATGATCATCTTTTTCGCCAGCGCCTCCGGTATGCCACGGCTGCGGAGGTAAAACAATTCCTCCTCCGAAATTTCTCCGACGGTCGCCGCATGCTTGCAGACGACATCGTTCGCCTCGATCTCCAGCGTCGGGACCGAATCGGACCGCGACTTGTCCGAGAGCAGCATGGTGTGGTCGGCGAGGAAGGACTGGGTCTGGTTGGCGGCGTGCTGGACGACAATGCGCCCGCGAAATCCCGACCGGGCGAAATCGTCGCAGACGCCCTTGTAGAGGATGTTGCCCTCCGTGTGCGGCGCCTTGTGCGTGAGAAGCGTCACGATGTCGGACTGCTGCCGGCCGTTGATGAAGTAGAGCCCCAGAAGCTCGCACCGGCCGCCGCTGCCGGTCAGATCGCAGTCGATGAATCCCTTGTTGAGCTTGCCGCCCAGCTCGGCGGTCAGCCACGCCACGCTGGCGTCGCGGCCGCCCACGGCCTTTTCGGAGGAAAAATTGTAGGTCTGCGGGTCGTATTCCTGGAGCGACATGAACCGTATCTGCGCGCCGTCCTTCATGTGGATTTCGGCGACGCTCGACACCAGGTTCTGCCGGGCGCCGGGCGCGGGCCGCGAGGCCACGCGCTCCTCGAAATACGTCAGGCGGGCGCCCCGGTCCAAGACGATCAGCGTGTGCGGAAACAACCCGAAGCCCGGCGCGTCCGCGAACACGAGGTTTCGAAGCGGCACATCGATCTGGACGCCGGGCGGAACGTACAGGAACGCGCCGCCGGATTGGAACGCATAGTGCAGCGCCGTGAATTTTCCGCCCGCCGGCGGCCGGACGGTCCCATAATAAGTCCGGACGATATCTTCATGCCGGCGGACCGCCTCGTCGAATCCACACCAGATCACGCCCTTGGCCCGAAGGCCGGCGCTGAGTTCCGAATGGATGTCCTCCGAGTTGCGCTGAATCAGGAGGCCGTCCGAATGCGGCCCCAGATCGACCCGCGCCTGCAGGACCTCTGGCCGGTCCGACCGGGCGCCGACCACCGGCGCGAAGGGCGCGATGTCGTCAAACCGGATGGACCGCAAATCCACCCGGCGCCACTCCTCGTCCTTGCGCGTGGGCATCGGAAGATTCTGGAACAGATCCCACGCGATCGTCCGTTGCTCGGTCATCCATGCCGGCTCGCCGGCGCGCCGCGCGAGGAAGACGGCGAAGCCTTCGGGATTCAGACCCGTGCGTGTCAGTTCTGCGGTTTCCATATTTGTTGTGAGCGGCCCGGTGTCAGCGAAGGAGGATCAGCCGCAGGCGCCGGTCATCTCAAGCTCGATGAGCCGGTTGAGCTCGACAGCGTATTCCATCGGGAGTTCCTTGACGAGGGGTTCGATGAATCCGCGGACGATCATCGTCATGGCCTCGCCCTCCGGAACGCCGCGGCTCATCAGGTAAAAGAGCTGCTCGTCGCCGATCTTCGACACGGTGGCCTCGTGGCCGATCGACACGCGGTCCTCCTCGTTCTCCATGTACGGGAACGTGTCGGACTTGCTTTCCGGATCCAACAGAAGCGCGTCGCAGCGGACGTGGGATTTCACGTCCTTGGCGCCTTTTTCGACTTTCACCAGGCCCCGATAGCTCGTGCGGCCGGTGCCTTTGGAGATCGACTTGGAGATGATCTGCGACTGCGTGTGGGGCGCGCAGTGGACCATCTTGCCGCCCGCATCCTGGTGCTGGCCGTCGCCGGCAAAGGCGATCGACAGGACCTCGCCCTTGGCGCCGGGCTCCATCATGTAGACCGCCGGGTACTTCATGGTGAGTTTCGATCCGAGATTGCCGTCGACCCATTCGACCGTCGCGCCCTCATAGGCCATGGCGCGTTTGGTGACGAGATTGTAGACGTTCTTGGACCAGTTCTGGATGGTGGTGTACCGGAGCCGCGCGCCCTTTTTGGCGATGAGCTCCACGACGGCCGAGTGGAGAGAGTCGCTCGAGTAGACCGGCGCGGTGCAGCCCTCCACGTAATGGACATAAGAGCCTTCGTCCGCGATGATGAGGGTGCGCTCGAACTGTCCCATGTTTTTGGCGTTGATCCGGAAATACGCCTGAAGCGGAACCTCCACATGCACGCCGGGCGGAACGTAGACGAAGGACCCGCCGGACCAGGCGGCGGAATTGAGCGCGGCGAACTTGTTGTCGGCCGGCGGGATCACCGTGCCGAAATACTGTTTGAACAGGTCCGGATACTGCTTCATGGCTTCCGAGGGGTCGAGGAAGATCACGCCCTGTTTGGCCCACTTCTCCTGCAGGCTGTGGTAGACGACCTCGGACTCGTACTGCGCGCCGACGCCGCCCAGGAATTTTTGTTCGGCCGCCGGGATCCCGAGTTTATCGAAGGTGCGCTTGATGTACTCGGGCACGTCATCCCAGGAACCCTCGTTCGAACGGTCGGAGGGTTTGACGTAGTAATAGATGTCGTCAAAATTCAGCGTCGAGAGGTCTCCGCCCCAGGTCGGCATCTGCTTCTTTTCGAAAATCTGCAAAGAGCGCTGCCGGAACTGGCGCATCCATTCGGGCTCTTCCTTCATGTGGGAGATCTGGTCGACGACCCGGGTGTTCAGGCCCTTCTGGGACTTGAACGAGTAGTCCTCCCGGTCCGAGAATCCATAGACCTCCTTGTAGTCGTCTTTCGCCCTGGTCAGTTCCTGTATCCTGGTTTCGTCCGAGGTTGCCATGTTGAAGCTTCTCCTTATTTGATCAGGCGGCCGCCGAGGAGGCGACGCCGTATTTTTGCCGGATCCAGTCATATCCCTTCGCCTCAAGCTCCAGCGCGAAGTCTGGCCCGCCGGAGGTGACGATCCGGCCATCCATCATGACGTGCACCACCTGGGGCCTGATGTAATTGAGCAGCCGCTGGTAATGCGTGATGACCAGCGCACCCATCGCGGGTCCGACCATGCGGTTGACGCCGTCGGACACGGTTTTCATCGCGTCGATGTCAAGCCCGGAATCGGTTTCGTCCAGGATGGCGATCTCGGGTTTGAGGACCGCCATCTGGAGAATCTCGACGCGCTTCTTCTCGCCGCCGGAGAATCCGTCGTTCAGATACCGGAACGCGAAATCCTCCTTGAGCCCCAGGTTCTTCATGTTTTCCTTGAGTACTTTTAAAAATTCCCGCGCGGAAATCTGGCTCCCGTTCTTTCCGGCAATCTCCGCGTCCTTTCCCGTCAGCGCCTTCACCGGCGCGCCGCCCGCACGCTTGGCGTTGACGGCGGTCCGGAGAAAATTGCCGACCGTGACGCCCGGGACGGCGGCGGGATACTGGAAGGCCAGAAAGAGGCCGGCCCGCGCGCGCTCGTCCGGGGGCATCGTCAAAAGATCCTCTCCCTTGAACGTCGCCGATCCCCGCGTGACCGTATATTTGGGGTGCCCAGCCAGCGCGAACGAGAGCGTGCTTTTTCCGGAGCCGTTCGGCCCCATGAGCGCGTGTACCTCGTTCTTGTTGACCTCGATGGAAACCCCTTTGATGATCTCCTTGCCTTCCACCGAAACGTGCAAATCTTTTATTTCAAGCGTTGCCACCTTGCATCCACCTCCAGCTAATTCGCCGCAGGCGTCGCTGCAGCAGCAGGCTGAGGCATCCGGCCGGCCATCAGCCGCACCACTTCCTGCTCCTCCAGCAACATGTCCGCCAGCGTCGTCCGATTTAGAGTCGTGTAGATTTGCCTCGACAGGATCATCCAGATGGGCCGGATGCCGCAGTTGACCAGATGACAACACTCATGCAGTTTGCCCGGATACTCGGCGCAGATATCCTTGGGATAAAAAAATCCCCCCAAGGACCGCATGACCTCCCCAAGACTGATGTCAGCCGCCGGCCGGTGCAACGTGTAGCCGCCGTTGATGCCGCGGACACTCGTAACCAAACCGGTCCGGCGAAGCGTGACGAGGAGCTTGGTGACGTAGTCGGTCGAAAGACCTTCCTTCTTCGAAATTTCTGTGACCGCCACCGACTTGCCGTGTCCGGCACGCGCAAGCTGCAATATGCATCTCAACCCATACTCTTCCTGTTTGGAAATCTTCATACAACTGAACTCTAGCGAAACCTGACTTGAATGTCAAGTATTATACGAAAAAAAAGTCAGGTATTGTGAATAAGCTGGCGCAGGACGGTCTGCAGGATGCCCCCATTTATATAGTATTCAATATCTATAGAGCCATCGAGGCGCGCGATCGCATCAAAAACAGTCACATGTCCATCGGTGGCCCGAGCGCGGATGGTCAACTTGGCCTTGGGCCGCAGATTATCTGAAACTCCCTCAATATCATAAGTTTCCTGCCCTGATAATTTCAGGGTCTCGCGGGACTGGCCCGGAATAAACTGGAGCGGAAGCACGCCCATGCCCACGAGGTTGCTCCTGTGAATTCTCTCGTAACTTTCTGCTATCACAGCCTTAACGCCAAGCAGCATTGTGCCCTTCGCAGCCCAGTCTCTGGATGAGCCCGAACCATACTCCTTGCCGGCAATGACCACTAGCGGGGTTCCTTCCTTCTGATAACGCATGGCGGCGTCATAGATCGTCATTTTTTCTCCGTCAGGCAAGTGCAGCGTCCAGCCGCCATCGGTGCCTGCGACCAGCATATTTTTCAAGCGGATGTTGGCGAAGGTTCCCCGAATCATGACCTCGTGATTTCCGCGCCGGGCGCCGTAGCTGTTGAAGTCCTTCTGGGCGACACCGTGGTCGATCAGGAACCGGCCCGCCGGGCTGTCGGATTTGATGGATCCGGCCGGCGAAATGTGGTCGGTGGTGACCGAGTCGCCGAGCATGACGAGGACGCGAGCGCCGGAAATAATATTAGATTTTAGATTTTGGATTTTGGATTTTGGATTGAGGTCAACGTCCAGAAAGAAGGGCGGCTCCTGGATGTAGGTCGACGCCGCAACCCACGGGTACAGATCGCCGGCCGGGACCGGCAAATTCCTCCACGAGTCGTCGCCCTCGAAGACCTGCGCGTAGCGGGTGCGGAACGCCCTTGCCGTCACCACGCGGCTCATCGTTTCGCGAATCTCGGCGGCGGTCGGCCAGATGTCTTTGAGAAAGACCGGCCGGCCGTCGTTGCCGGCGCCGAGCGGGTCAGTCGCGAGATTGACGTCAACGCTGCCGGCGAGGGCATAGGCGACCACCAGCGGCGGCGAGGCGAGGTAGGAGGCCTTGACGGACGGGTTGATCCGGCCTTCGAAATTTCGGTTGCCGCTGAGGACCGCGACGGCGACCAGATTCTTTTCCCTGATCGCCGCATCGACCGCCTCCAGGAGGGGACCGCTGTTGCCGATGCAGGTAGTGCAGCCATATCCGACGAGATGGAAATTGAGTTCCTCAAGATACTTCATCAAGCCGGATTCGGTGAGGTAGTCGGTCACGACCCGGGAGCCGGGTGCGAGGCTTGTTTTGACGTAGGGTTTTGCGGTCAGGCCGCGCTCCCGCGCTTTTTTGGCGAGGAGGCCCGCGCCGATGAGGACGGAAGGGTTCGACGTGTTGGTGCAACTGGTGATGGCGGCGATGACGACCGTGCCGTCCGAAATTTTCTCGTGGCCGCCGTTGAACCGGACATCCACCGCGCGGCGGCCCGGTGGGGCCTTGAAATAGCCGTGCAAGACCTCGTCGAATTCCTTGGGCGCGTCCAGGAGCCGGACGCGGTCCTGCGGGCGGCGGGGGCCGGCGATGGAGGGCTCGATCCGTGACAAATCGAGTTCGATCATTTCGGTGAAGACCGGATCGGGCGAGGCGGCGGTTCGAAAGAGGCCCTGTTCTTTGCAATACCGCTCAACCAGGTCGACCACCCCGTCGTCCCGGCCGGTCAAGCGCAGGTACCTCAGGGTTTCGTCGTCGACGGGGAAAAATCCCATGGTCGCGCCGTATTCGGGCGCCATGTTCGCGAGGGTCGCGCGGTCCGGAAGGGAGAGGGCGGAGAGGCCGGGGCCGCAGAATTCGACGAATTTTCCGACGACGCCTTTTTTGCGAAGGAGTTCCGTGACCGTCAACACAAGGTCCGTGGCGGTCGCGCCCTCCGGGAGGGCCCCGCGGAGTTGGACGCCGATGACCTCGGGAACGAGCATGTACAGCGGCTGGCCGAGCATGCAGGCCTCGGCCTCGATCCCGCCGACGCCCCAGCCGAGAACCCCGAGGCCGTTGATCATGGTGGTGTGCGAGTCCGTTCCGACCAGCGTGTCGGGAAATGCGGTAACCCGCCCGTCCGCGGCCTGCGTCTGGACCACTTTGGCCAGATGCTCGAGATTCACCTGATGGACGATCCCGGTGCCGGGCGGGACGACGGAGAAATTCCGGAAAGCCCGCTGGGCCCATCTCAGGAATTCGTAGCGCTCGCGATTCCGCTCGAATTCAAGGCCGACGTTTTTCCGGAACGCATCCGGCGACCCGAAGGCGTCGACCTGCACCGAATGGTCGATCACGAGGTCGACGGGAACGATGGGGTTGATCCGCGCCGGGTCCCGGCCGGCCCGTTCCATCACGGCGCGCATGGCGGCGAGATCCGCCACGCAGGGAACACCGGTGAAATCCTGCAGGATGACCCGCGCGGGTGTGAATCCGATTTCGTGTTCGCCGCCTTGGGAGTTCCACGCCGCCAGCCGCCGGACATCCCACTCCGTCGCGGTCCGGCCATCGCAGTGCCGGAGAAGATTCTCGAGCAGAATCTTGATCGACACCGGCAGCCGGTCCACGGACGGCGCCGATTTGGCCAACTCGGCCAGCCGGTAAATCGAGACCGTCGAATCTTTCGTCTGAAGCGTTCCAAGCGCGCCGAACGTGTTTTGCTTTGACATGGCGTTGCTAAAATAGGTTATTTGGGAATTTCTGACAAGCCGTATATGCGGTGTGCGCGGTAAAAACGATTTAGTAGATGAATCTATCATTTTGTTGATTTGCGCCCCCGTCTGCGGTATGATCCCGCCATGAGAAACTTTGTCCGCTCCCAGACGCGGATGCTGATGGGCAGATTGGCGGAACCCCCAAGGCTGATCCAGATCGTGGCCGGGCCGCGGCAGGTGGGGAAAACGACGGCGCTGGCGCAGGCCGTCCGGGCGTTTCGCGGACGCGGATTTGCGTCTGTCTCCGTCAGCGCCGACGCCCTCGCCGCTCCCCCCCGGGACTGGATATCAGAACAGTGGGCCCGCGCCAACCGGATCGCGAAGTCGGGCCGGCCGGTCATTCTGGCGTTTGATGAGCTGCAGAAGATTCCGGGCTGGAGCGAAACCGTGAAATTGGAGTTCGACCGCAACCAGCGGCGGAGGCGGGGCGCGCGGCCGCGCGTGGTTTTGACGGGCTCGTCGGCGTTGATGGTGGAGAAGGGGCTGACCGAAAGCCTGGCGGGACGATTCGAGCTGATTCGATTTCCGCATTGGAATCTGGATGAAGAAATGCGGGCATTTCGCCGCCGGCCGGATGATTTCCTCGGCCTGGGCGGATACCCGCGTCTGGCCGAATTCAAATCCGACTTCCCACGGTTTCTTCAATACGTCCGGGACGCCGTCATCGAGCCGGTCCTGAGCAGGGACATTCTCCTGCTACATCCGGTGGACAAGCCGGCGCTCTTGCGCCGCCTGTTTGAATTTGCCTGCCATCATCCGGCCGAAATCGTGTCTCTTCAGAAGATGCTCGGCCAGCTCACCGACCGCGGCAACGTCACGGTCATTTCGCATTACCTGGATCTTCTGGCCAAGGCGTTTTTGGTGACGCCGCTGCAAAAGTTCAGCCGGGAAATACTGCGAGTGCGCGCGTCCAGCCCCAAACTCATCGTGATGGCCCAGGCGCTCATCGCCGCCGTCCAAAACAAAACGCCGGCGGAGCTTGCCGTCGATCGCGAACGGCTTGGCCGCTGGGCCGAAAACGCCGTCGGCGCCCACCTGATCCGGTCCGGTCTCGACGTTTTCTACTGGCGCGACCGCGATCGGGAAATCGACTTCATCGCCGGGAAAGGCTCGGACCTGATGGCCATCGAAGTAACCTCCGGCGAACGCGGCCATTCGGCGGCGGCCGTCGAACGCCTGGCCGGCAACCTCGGCATTCACCGGTTCCTCCTCGTCGGTCCCGGCGGCGTGGACATCCCCCGGTTCCTCCGAACCCCTCCTGACCGCTGGCTCAAAAAACCCGGCGGTACTCTCGGCGGATGAAATGCGGAAACACGGCGGCCATCGAGGTTGCGGGGCTGACCAAAATCTTTCGCATCACGATATATCCAAAACGTGAGAGGTTGGTGGATCAGTCAAGCTGCCCTGCGGCGGGTCTTGCGCTCCTTTCGATCCGCCTCCTCCACCGCACGGACAACTTCTTTCCTGGAATATCTCCGCCCTTCGGCCGCGAGTCTTTGATTGAAAAGATCCATCAGTCTCCTGCTGTTCGATACCAGGAAGACCTCGACGTCAAAATCATCAGCCAGCGGCAGAACACCGGCCCACGGCCGTCCGTGTTTGGTAATCACCAGCGGCTCCTGCCTGACGCGGTTCATGCACAGGCTCAAATTCTGCTTGAAATCCTTCATGCTTCGGATTGCCATTGCGCATACACCTTTCCGCGGACCCGCAGTTTCGTATTGAACTTTTCTCCGACAACCACAATCAGACTGTTGGTCCGCTTTTCGTCGCGTTCAACGCGGTATAGCACACGCCATTTTTCCTTGCGCAGATACCAGTCCGCCCCGGAAACCGTCCGTTTCAACGGCCGCTTGTTCCCGGTGATTTCCTGCGGATCGCTCTTGATGAGCCAATCGTCCAAAGCCTTCAAAATGATCGGCCGCGCATGCGCCGGCAAGTGCAAGAGATCCTTGAGGGATCCCTCGATAAACTCGTAGGTCCGAACCGTCTCTTTTTCCCTCATGCCCGGCACGGACAAAATGTCCTCAAAAAAGGACACTTTGTCAAGGCGTTAACCCAAGTTCCGCACCAAGTTTTGTAAGTGATTGTATATCATGGAATGGACTTTTTTCGGCACTACAATTTCGCCGGTATGGTGAGACGCCTCTGTGGGAATGCCTTGGCTGAGAGTTTCAGTTTTTGGTAGATCGCCGCATGCTCGGCCTCCGGCTTTGTAGGCTTTCGAATGACGACGCAGCTGCCATCCACTTTTGGCATTGTGATCGTGCTCAGGTGCCGGACATAGACTTATAGACTTATTGAATGAACATGCGACTCGCCGCGATAAGTCTATAAGTCTATGTCCGGCACCGCTCCCGGATGACGGCGCCCAAAATACCTATATGTTGCCTGTAGGTCATCGTTTCACGCGCCAGCGCGCCAGGGTCATGGGGACGAGAAACATTGTCTGTTTTCCGCGACCGTTCATCGCCCCTTTCTGTAAGATGCGCGGCTTCCGGTTTCAGTGGACCCTCAATTTGTGCACACCCGGGCGCATAAAGCTTACCGGCGTTTTCGGCTGGCGATGACATGTTCTGGTTTTGTTCGACGGTCTTGGGCTGTGGATTTTCTGTCCTGGACTCGGGCAGAATAGGCGGTAAACACCGGGTACCGCAATTTCGGCAGAATTGTCCTCGGGTTGTACCAACATCTCTACGACTTCTCTGTTCATCTGGAAACTCCCTTCGTACGGGTCGGAATAATTCATCTGCGAGAGTAGAAAATAATAACCTTCGTTTTGTCAGTATCTGAAGCAAGCCAGCGTCAATAGTTATCGTATCTCCATCCACGTCCCATACACGGCCTACATTGATTCCATCCGATTCCTCTCCCTTCCCATATTTGCCCTCTTCCTCCACAGTATTTACAAACGTATTTCTCCCGCGGCGACTGAGTTCTGTCATAGGTTCTAGTCGATTCTTGATTGGGCGTTATTTGCTTGGCCGATTCGGGCTTTGTACCACAACCATTCATTAAAATTTGTGAAATCAAAAGCAATGATAAAAAAAACGCGTGTTTTCTGCGGGGACGGAGATTTGAGATTCCTGCCAATCGTCGATCTATGTTCTGGCAGATGAGAATGTCAAATCTCAACCTCCGTCCCCGTTTTAACAACCACTTTTTCATATTCATGGCCTCTTTTAGTTTTCAAATTTGAAAAAGTCCTGCTTGTAAATTTCCATCCCGGGTCTCGAAAGTGTCAAAGTGTCAGAATGACCCCGTGGCCCCCGTGGCCCTCCCGTGGCCCTTCCAAATTATCTTGAATACTTCCGCGACCAAGACATCGCGTCGAGGAAATCATTTTTGACCGCCAAATCGCGTAATTCTCCGCCGCCGTATTCCGTTGTGTAACTCATGCACAGCCGGCCGAATTTCTGGGCGAGGGGCGACAATACGGTCGGCCCGTATTGGGCGACCTCGGCGCCTTTTGCCTGTATTTTATCACGCGGCGTTAATTGGAGTTCGGCGCGCATCACGTCATACTCCGCCTGCGCGTTTTTAAGCTCTTTGGCGGTTTTGATAATCTCTCCTGCCAACTGGTCCTTGGACATCCCCGTCCCGGACACAGAAATTTCTTGCTCAATTCGACGGAGAGCTTGATCGGCTTCTTCCATTCCCTGTTCGGCCGCTTTCCGAATCAACATCACCGCTTCGGCCTTGTTCTCGGCAATGCCCTCGCCGTAATAGTACATGAGTCCGAGACTGAACTGCGCGCGGTCGTATCCTTGATCGGCCGCCTTCCGATACAACGTCACCGCTTCGGCCTTGTTCTTAGCAACACCATCGCCGTTATAGTACATGAGACCGAGATAGAACTGCGCGGAGGCATCTCCCTGGTTGGCCGCGTCTCGATACCACATCGCCGCTTGGGCCTTGTTCTTAGCAACACCATCGCCGTTATAGTACATGAGACCGAGAGCGAACTGCGCGGAGGCATCTCCCTGGTTGGCCGCGTCCCGATACCACTTCACCGCTTCGGCCTTGTCCTGCTCAACACCCTCGCCCGAAAAGTACATGAATCCCAGATTGGACTGCGCGGAGGCATTCCCCTGCTCGGCCGCCTTGCGATACCACTTCGCCGCCGCGGCCTTGTCCTGCTCAACACCCTCGCCCTTAGAGTACATATTTCCGAGTGCAAACTGCGCGGCGGCATACCCCTGATCGGCCGCCTTGCGATACCATTTCACCGCTTCGGCCTTGTCCTCGGCAACGCCCTCGCCGTTGGTGTACATGAATCCGAGAATGAACTGCGCGGCGGCATACCCCTGATCGGCCGCCTTGCGATACCACTTCACCGCATCGACCTTGTCTTCGGCAACGCCCTCGCCGTAATAGTACATGCTTCCGAGATCGCGCTGCGCGACGGCATCCCCCTGCTCGGCCGCCTTGCGATACCAATTCACGGCCTCGGCCGTGTCCTGCTCAACGCCCTTGCCGTTGGAATACGCGATACCCAGATTGCGTTGCGCACGTGGATATCCTTGTTCTGCCGCCTTGCGGTACCACTTCACTGCCTCAACGGCACTTTTTGTGACATTGTCGCCAACGTCAAACATCCAGCCAATAATTGTCATGGCCTCGGCATCGCCTTGTTCTGCGAGTTGTTTCAATCCCGGAAACGCCTTTCCATCTATCTCTTTTGCTTTGTCTGGGTCTTTTGGAATGTTTAAATCAGGGATACCATTCCCTAATAACGCAGACAATTCAAACAGGCCAAGGGGGTGCCCCTGGTCTGCGGATAATTTCGACCACTGGTATGCCTTGGTCAAATCTTCCGGAACGCCCGTCCCACGCCTGTACGCCGCACCCAAAACAGCCTGATAATACGCGTCCCCGGCCTGCGCTTTTACCGTCGCCGTTTTTACAAGGTTCTCGTAATAATTCTGTACTGGGGTATCATTTTGAGACTCTGTTGTAGAACCACCGACGATTTTCAACGTGACGGCAACGCCGACAAACAATACGACACAGATTATCAACAACCATTTTTTCATCTCCATGGCCTCCTCATCTGCCGGCGAATCCCCATTTCAGGAAACGCCCATAAGCAAACAGCGCCTTGTCAATCTGGCGCGGTTTTTGATTCTGGAAACGTTGTACGAACGGAATGTATTGATCGAAGTAGATCGGTAATTTCTTGTTCCGTGTGTCCGGGATCTCTGCCGGTGTCAAGCCGTCAATCTTCGCCATCGCGCGGAATGTGTGCTGGTCGAAGATTGGAAAAAGAGGCGGGTTTACACAATGCAACCAAAAGATGTCCCATATAGCGCCCCCGTGGAGATTCTGGACGTATAGCTTTCCGGAATCCGGCGTAGTCAATACCGGTAACTCACCAAGCTTGGGCAGATATATGGTTCGAATGGACTGTTGCTTCTTCTCCGAAATATGCTCGGATCCATTCTTCCATTTATAGAGCGACCACACACGATCTTCATTGAGTTTCTGGCCGATGTTGTCATTATACAAATGCTCGAGGTCATCGCTGTACGTATCCGCCCAGAATGTCACGAAATCGGATATCCCGGCGGGTTGCCATTTCGGAATTTGCAAGTTCATTATTTCTTCCAATGGCTTAGAACAGCCTCGGCCCGCTGCTGGTCGTTTTGCCTCCGGCGTCGGAGGCGGCGGTTTTGACAAGAACGTAATACGGGCTGGCGCCGTTTTTGGTGTCGATGAGGGATGCGTCGAGTTTTCCCGAATTCAGGGAATCCATGGAAACAACACTGAAGTCGCCCTCGACTGAATGAATTTTTCCGGTCGCAACTTTTGTGACTCTCGTTTTGCCCCCTATCGACTGTCTGGTGACGACCTCGACGTTCAGGCCCTTGACCATTCCATCCGCCTCGCCAAGACTCACAAGCGCCTTGGTGACTTTCCCTTTGCTTTCGCCTTCCACGCCGACGATCATTCCCTCGATGGGAAACGATTCCGCCAATATTTTCCGAAGTTGGAGTTTGTACTTGTAGACCAGTTGAGTCAGCGCGTCCTGAGAACTTTCCATTCGCACCAGACCCAGAAACTCATCGCCCTGCTTGACGCTCAGTTCCTTGGCGAATATGGCCTCGCCTGTTTCAACGTTCAGTATTTTAAAAAAGAGGGACGCGGATGCATTGTAGCTGACATGCGCCGCCGTCCTGTTTGTTGCCTGATTGTATGTTTTTTCCTGCGAAATCGTGTTGATTCGTCCAACCACAAGGTATTGAACACCTCCGACGATTCCACCGGTTAATTCCTGATCAATCAACCCGCTCATGGATAATTTCTGTTCATCCAAAAGCGCCAGGAGGTTCGCGCGCTCGACTATGGTGAAGCGCTTCATGTCGATCAGAATCGCCTCAACCGTGGCTTCGAGTTGCTTGGCGTAAGGCTTACCGTCTTCGACGGCGCATTCGAAAGGTAGAACCGCGATGCTCATCTTTTCGGCATGAGCAACTACGGGGGAGAAAAACACCAGCGCCGCGATGATGATAGAGCGGAACAGACGAGATGGGGATAACGCCATGTGACCACCGCCTCCTTGATTTCTAGAAGTCGAGTCCCTTCTCCGCTTCCTTGTAGGCCTCTTCCATCGCCTTCAACTGCTCGACCTTGACTTTATTCGTCTCCCGATCCAGATCGTTCTGGACTTTTTTGCGCTGTACCTGCGAGAAGCGTTTGGTTTCCTCGTCCAGAGTCGACCTCGGCATCTGTGCGAACACCGTGACTTCCCAGTACTCCTTCTGGACGTTGTCGTCCATAAACTTCTGGACAAACCACTCCTTGGCCGTAACTTCGGACACAAGGCCGTCCGAAAAAGTCGAGAGGGATTCCTTCATATCGGCCAGGACCGGATCCTGGATGTCCCCGGTTGTGATTCCCCGCTCTTTGAGAAGTTCCTTGTATTTGAACTCGATTTTTTCACCGACCCTCAGGGCAAATTTCTTGCTCGCCTCACGCAAAGCCTCGCTTCGGGCCCTCTGCTGGCTTGAGTTCTTCCGTGACAGCGCGACCATTTGCGCGAATTTGCCGTCTTCTGACGTAGCGGCCGGCTCAACTTGGATCCACGCAGGCGCCTTGTCGCCGTGGGTCGACCAGATCAGGCGGCTGCCTTGATTCGGCGGCGGGGGTTTGACCGCCTTTTGCGTGGTTGTGCATGAAAGAGAAAACAGGATTAGAAGAACAGTCACCAGCGAAACAAATGTCGGGCGGGTCAAACGCGGGAACATGGGCGAACACCTCCATTGGAGTTGATAAATATTTTCACGTCTTTAGGTTGACAATTTAACTGAAAAAAAAAAATGCAAGAAAAAAGAGAAAAGTGAGGCAATTGAAATGAAAAGACCATTGACTCGTCGCCTGTGTATGCACTCGACCCTGATCCTGTCCGGGTTGGCGATTTTCAATCTGATATTGACCGGCGCGCAGGCCAAGGCGTCGAAGGAGTCGCCGATCTCGATTTCGCCGGATCCGGTCGCGACTTATCCGAATGAGAGACCGGACTGGCTGGATCGGCCGACGGCGCCCGACGCCGCCGCAATCTATTTTGTCGGACACTCGGACCGGGCGGACAGCGACGGCAACTCGCGCGAGCAGGCGATGATGGATGCCAAGAAGAACGCTGTTCTCTATACGGGCGTGTCCATTACAGACGTCTTCAAGGAGGTTGCGACGGCGGAAGGCCGGGCGAGCGGCATATCGGATCCTTCCATCCGGACGGAGAGCCGGACCAAACAGAGGTCCGGAGCGTTTCTGGCCGGGATCATGGCCGTCGACTGGTATACGGAAAAATTCGCCAAACAGTCGGGAAAAAAGACCGTGGGATACGTCTGGCGGTCACACGTGCTGGTGTCCCTGCCACGGAACGAAATTGATGAGGCGCGCGAAAAAAACAAGGAACTCCGCGGCAAAACGTTTGCGGGCATCTGGGACGCGTCGCATGAGGGGTCGATTTTTATCGTGGACGACGGCGTCGAGCCGGCAGAGCGCTATGAGTCCCTCAAATCATCTCTCATCCGATTTATGGGTGAAAACAAGATTGCGGTTATTGAGCGCCGGGAATCCCTGGAGGTCGACACGGGATTGCCGGTGTTGGGCGTCAAGGCAAGTTTTGCAAGGAATAACGACGTTCACGGGCTGGTTTCGGTCGCGGGGGAATTCGTCGTGTCCTTGTACGTTACGACGCCGGACGGCCATCGTATTTCCGCCGGCGGGGTGAAGGCCCGTCTGTCGGGCGTCGGCAACAGCGTCGACGGCGCGATCAATTCCGCCATTTCAAAATTTGTCAATCAGAAGGGGAAAGAGGTCCTGCGGTTGTTCAAACAGGACGACTGAGCGCTTCTACGAACACCCCCGCCCTGCGGCGGGTCTTGCGCTCCTTTCGATCCGCCTCCTCCACCGCACGGACAACTTCTTTTCTGGATTCCCGCTTTCGCGGGAATGACGATCTTATGTAAATAAGCGTTGGACGCACTACACTAGCTCCCCTGAATCGCCGCCAGAAACTGCGGGCCGTACTTGGCGGAGTTTTTGGGGCCGAAGCCGCGGATGCGGCGGAGGTCGTCCAAGGATCGAGGCCGGGCGCGAGAGAGGTCGCGGAGCATCCGGTCGTGGGCGACGCAGTACGGCGGCAGGCCCTCAGCGTCGGCCAGAGACTTGCGGAGTTTTCGGAGGCGTTCGAACAGGGCCGTTGCGGGGGCGTCGAGCGGTTCGTCGGAGGCGGGCGCCTGTTCGCGAATGACCAACGACGATGTGGCGCCTTGCGGGTCCCGTTCACGGGATTTCTTTTTTCGGACCGACACGGCCGGCTCCGTCTTTTGACCTTTCATCGGCGACCGGACATCGGACCGGCAGATGTCGCAGACGCCGCATTTGTATCGGAGCGGGCGGCCGGTGAAATAGTCGAGGATGAATCCACGCCGGCAGGTGCGGGTGTTGTAGGCGTAGGCGACCACGCGTTTCAGCCGCATTCCGTCGAGAACCTTTTTCCGCGTCAGCGCCGGCCAGTCGATCTCCAGTTCCTCCTTTTTCGGCGGGATGGGACGGATGGCGCGGCCTCGGAAGGGGGGCGAATAGGAGAGAATCCCGGCGCGGTCGAGTTCAGACAGGTGCCGGGAAAGCGCCGGCCAGTCGAGTCCCATGATCCGGCAGAGATCGTTCCTTGAAACATCAACGCCGTCGAGAAGGTCCTCGTCGAAGGCCTCATGGAGGACTTGGAGAATCCGGGACTTGACCGAATCGCTGTCCTTTCCGTGCGGCTCCCACGACAGGCGTTTGACATGCGCCGGATTTTCCCCGCTGCGCCCGCGTTCGATGAGTCCGTGCCGTTCGAGGATGACGACGGCCGTGTGGACCTGCATGTCGTTTCGAAGGCCGAGAGATTCGGCGATTTCGCGGGTCGATATTTCGACCGGCTCGCCGTCCGGCGCCAGGTCCCATATTTTTTCGTAGAGCGACTCGACCAGGTCCCTCGGCGGGTTGGAGCCTTCGATGAAAAACTCCTGCGTGCGGGTGTCGGCGTAGTTGAACAAGAGAAGCCCGCGGCAGGGATATCCGTCGCGCCCGGCCCGGCCGACTTCCTGATAGTAGCTCTCGACCGATCCCGGCACGTCGTAGTGCGCGACCAGCCGGATGTCCCGCTTGTCGATGCCCATCCCGAACGCCACCGTCGCGACGATGACCGGGACTTCGTCCCGCATGAACGCCTGCTGGACCCGCTCGCGTTCGGTGTCCTCCAGCCCCGCATGGTACACGAGACAGGGCCGGTTGGGGCGGCTCAGAGCCTTGGCGACTTTTTCCGTGTTTTTCCGGGTGGCCGTATAAACGATGGCCGGCGTGCCGTTTTCCGCCAGGGCCTCTTCCAGACATTCGTATTTGACGTCCTGGCCGGGACAGGCCGCGACGTCGAGGATGAGATTGGCACGATCGAACCCCGCGAGGAAATCGACCGGCGATTCCAATCCAAGCCCCGCCGCGATGTCCTTGCGGACTTCCGGCGTGGCGGTTGCGGTGAAGGCGGCGATGGGAGGCCGGCCGACCCGCTTTGCCGCGGCGGCCAGGCGAAGATAGTGCGGCCGGAAATCGTGGCCCCACTGGGACACGCAGTGCGCTTCGTCCACGACAAAGAGGGACACGTCGATGTCGGACAGCGCGCTCAGGAAACGCTGGGAAGCGAACCGTTCGGGAGCGACATACAATATTTTCACGTCCCCGCGCCGGAGGGCCACGAGGCAGGCAACCTGTTCGTCGAACGAAAGCGATGAATTCACGAACGCCGCCGGCAGGTTCAGCTTTTTGAGCGCGGAAACCTGGTCGGCCATGAGCGAAATGAGGGGCGAAACGACCAGGGTCGCACCGGGCAATAGAAGCGCGGGCATCTGATAGCAGAGCGATTTGCCGTATCCGGTCGGCATCACGGCGAGGACGTCCTGCCCGTCCAGAATGGACCGCACCACATCCTCCTGGCCGGGACGGAATTCTGAAATGCCGAACCGGGCGGTCAATACTTCGGAGAGGTTGAGAACTTCAGATTCCATGCGCGAGCCGCGCCGCTCTTACTTTTCCTCAGCCCCTGAATCACCGTTATCGCCGGCTTCGGTGTTGACAAGCGCGGCGCCTTCCTCGCGCAGTTTCCGCCGGACTTCCTGCTCGATCTGGGCAAGCATCTGCGCGTTATCCTCTATGAATAAACGCGCGGCCTCCCGGCCCTGGCCGATTTTTTCGCCGTTGTAGGAAAGCCATGCGCCGGACTTTTTGACGACGCCCTGCAAAAGCGCGGCCTCGATCGCGCATCCGGCCCGGGACACGCCCTGGCCGAAGTAGAGATCGAACTCGGCGGACCGAAACGGCGGCGCGACTTTGTTCTTTACGACCTTGATCCGCACGCGGTTGCCGACGACTTCCGCTCCCTTTTTGAGCTGTTCAATCCGGCGGATGTCAAGCCGGACGGAGGAGTAGAATTTGAGGGCGCGCCCGCCGGGCGTGGTTTCGGGGCTGCCGAACATGACGCCGATTTTTTCGCGGAGCTGGTTGATGAAGAAACAGGTCGTCTTGGACCGCGCGATGGCGGCGGTGAGTTTCCGGAGCGCCTGAGACATGAGGCGCGCCTGAAGGCCCATGTGCTGCTGGCCCATCTCACCCTCAAGTTCAGCCTGCGGCACGAGGGCGGCGACGCTGTCGATCACGATAATGTCGACGGCGCTGCTGCGGACAAGAGATTCGGTGATTTCGAGCGCCTGTTCGCCGGTATCCGGCTGGGAGATCAGGAGGTTCTGGACGTCGACGCCCAGTTTGGCGGCGTAGATCGGATCGAGGGCATGTTCGGCGTCGATAAAGGCCGCGATCCCGCCCGTTTTCTGGATGGCCGCGATGATGGTGAGCGTAATGGTCGTCTTGCCGGAGCTTTCCGGGCCAAAAATTTCAATGACGCGACCGCGGGGAATGCCGTCGACGCCGATGGCCAGATCCAAGGGCAGAATCCCGGTGGGGAGCGCCTCGACCTCGATGGCCTTTTTGTCTCCGAGGCGCATAATACTGCCGCGGCCAAACCTTTTTTCGATTGAATCCAGAGTCGCTTTCAGGACTTTCAACTTCTCATCTTCCACCATATGATTCCACCTCCCGTTTTGGGGTCTCCAAGTTGGAGACCCTGTTCCCATGGCCGGCACCGTAACTTTGGGCGCAGCCGCCGTCAAACAAAATCTGTTCGGCATCCGCGCCGGCGGCCTTCACCTCCGTGTGGTGGCCGCCGCGGGTTGCCGGTTTCCATCATGCGACCTGCGCGGGCGTTTTCGTGTATTTTTCGACGAAGGCCTTGATGTCGTCGATGCGTTCGAGGATCATCCGCGCTTTTTTGACCCCGAACTTGAATCCAAATTTGTCGTCCGAATCGCGGTAGACCCCGATCAGGGGGCTCCCGTTGTACTCCGTTTCCCTCACTTCACTCATGGCGACACCTCCAGAAATTTTTTGTCCGCCGGCGGCGGACTTGAAGTTCGCGACAGTCGCGAAAATAGATCATGGGAATTGGGCGTCCAGAAACGTCATGACGCTCTGCCGGATATTCCCGCCGGCCGCGGGATCCATCGTGAGATAAACACCTTCCTGTATCTTGAAACACCGGACAGATTCGGGCGCGGCCGGACGAACCGGGGGAGCGCCGGGATCGGGCCTGGGCCAGAGATCCAGCGCCGGGTCGACCGAGGCTTCGCGCATGGCCCGGTCCACGACGACGGGATCGACATCCGCGACCGCGGACAGCCGACGGAGGGGCGCGCGCCGGAGCCTCTCCTGGATGGCGCGAATCCCGTGCCCCTGGGACTGGAGCCGCTTGATGGCGATAAGTTCGATGAGGTGCCTGCGGCCGTACAGCGCGCGGCGCCCATCAAACCGGGCCGGGCGCGACAGAAGGCCGAGCGCGGTGTAGTAGCGCGCGGTGCGTTCGTCCGGCAGATCGCGGACGCGGGAGGGGAGATCCGCGAGTTTGATGGAGAAGAGCGCGCGGTGAAGGGCGGCGATGAGATTACGAAGCCGGATTTGGGTCTCGATACGTCGGGGTTTCTTTTTCATCTTGTCCCTATTATAACACTGTTATATGACAGTGTCAAATACAATATCGAATAATATTGTAATCCTGCGATATTCAACTAAATATATGAAAGAGAGGCGGGAGAACATCCATGACGAAGAGAAAATGCCGATGCCGGATGACCGGCGCGATCGTCGTACTGTTCGTTGCCGCGGCCTCGCCGCCCCCGGCGGCCGCCGGGCCGGGCGTATCCGAAATGTGGAGCCGGGGCCGGGCGGAAGGCCGCGGGCCGGTGCGGATCAAAACGTTTCCTCTGCGCGTGGATGAGATCGGCCGGATTGCGCCGCTGGGCGCGATGGTGCATGGCCATGTCACCCCGAGCCATCATCTTGGAATTTCGCCTGTCGATCCGGATGTTCCCCCGGACCATTACGACGTGCTTGCGCCGGCGGACGGGTACATCGTGTCGATCCAGCGTTCACCGAAAGGCAATCCCGATCCGGGTGTTCGCGGCCGGCGCTACACGGGCGAGTATCTCGTCGTCTTCGAGCACACCGGGACGTTTTACACGTACATCGGCCTGATCGAGCGGCTCGACCGTTACGTCACAGAGGAACTCGGCGGCGACCCGCGGCCCGGCCCTCCCGTCGCGGCGCGCATCCGGGTGAAAGCGGAGCAGGTCATCGGTAAAATGGGCGGCGGCCACGGGCTCGACTTTTCCGTCGTGAACACGGAGACGGCGCTCGCGGGATTTGTGAATCCCGGTCAATTCAGGAACCGTGACCCGTTCAAGCCGCACATCGTGGATCCCTTCGATTACGTCGACGAGCCGCTTCGCGGGAAACTTCTGGCGCTCAACCCGCGCAAGACCCGGCCTTACGGCGGCCGGATCGACTACGACGTGGACGGCCGGCTGGCCGGAAACTGGTACCGGGAGGGAGGGGGAGGATACGCGGGGGTTCGCGGCAAGCTCGACTACTGGTCCGGTCACTTGACGTTTGCGTACCATCACATCGATCCCTCGAAGATCACGGTTTCGATCGGGGACTTTGAAGGCGCGCCGCGGCAGTTCTGGGTGAAGGGCAACGCGCCCGACCCCGCGGGCGTGTCACCCGAATCCGGCCCCGTGAAATACGAGCTGACCTGGATGCAGATTGGCAGCGACGGGCGGCGGTTCCAACGTCCGGACATCGACCGGGTTCACGGCGTTGTTCTTGTGAGTCTCATCGAAGGCCGGAAACTGAAGGCCGAATTCTTCCCCGGCCTGACGGCGGACGCCGTCCAGGGGTTTACCTCCGCCGCGAGCGTGTATGAGAGGTAGGGGCGGGCGCAGATACAACCGACCGGGGCTTGCGTGTCATCCAAAGACGACACGGATTTCATCGCGTTTGTCCTGAACCATCCGTTCCAGGGACGGCTCGTCCAAAAGTCCGTCGGCGGCGCCCGTGGCGCCGATTTTCCACGAGGCGTAGATGGAGGCTCTCAGGATCGATTCAAGGGAGTCCGCCGATTTCGCATAAAAGTGGATAAAGGCCGAAAACAAGGCGTCGCCCGCGCCGATCGTCGTGGCCACCGGGCGCGTCGAAACGGCCGGGACGGTCATGAACACGCCGCTTCTTCGATCAAAGACAAGCGCCCCGGCCGGTCCCAAGCCCACCGCAAGGATTCCGGCGCGGTACCGGGCGCGCAGCCGGTCCAGCCACTCGCGCGGGGGGCACGGAAGTTTTTCGTGGCTCATGAACAGCACATCGGCCGCGGCCATGAAATCCCGGTTGTAGTCATCGTCCGGATCGGCGATGGCATGGACGTCGGTCGCGATCGGCACGCCCCGCCTTCGGGCGCGGTCGAGAAACGGCCGGGAGAAGTTGATGTTGCACAGCGCCGCCATCGCGCAGCCATCCAGCGCTTCGTCGAATGCGTCTGCCGGATACGCGCGTTCCTGAATGTCCTTCAGATCCACATGGATCTGCCGCCGACCGGCGGGGTCGCACAGGATCACGGATTGGGGGGTTTCGGAGAGACCCGCCAGCACGCGCCGATCCTCCATGTGTTCCGAGCATAGAGCCCTGCGCGCCAAATCTCCGGGGGCGTCGTGGCCGATCAGGGACAGAAACCGCACCTCGTCCCCCAGCGCCGTCAGGGCCTTGGCGACGTTGAAGCCAACTCCGGAAACCGTGCTCCGGACACCGTGAAAGGGATACCGCACCGGCTCATACGCGACGGGGAAGCCCTCCACCCGGAGGGTCGTTTCGATGTTGATGAGGCCGGAAACCAGGATGCGCGCCATCGCCAGACCCATGGCCTACCTCATGTGCGCGCACGGGTCAACAGAGCGAGCGCGCCCGGGCGCCGTCGTGCCGATGCCGACGTTGCCGGAGGTGGCAAATAGCCGGAGATCAAGGAAGGACACTCATTTCACAGAAGGGAAAAATCAGCCCATGATCGTGGTAAAAGTGGCCGGGCTTTCTCCCGTACCTCCCTCGCGGCTGATCAACCCGCAGGTTGAATTATGTCCCGCGACTTGAAAACTGTCTTTTCATAGGTGGGTCTTGAAGCTGGTCTTTCCGCATCGAATTCCCCAGAACCTGTTTCTGTTGCGAAACAACTTAACAACTTACGGTCTGGCCCTTGGAGCCGCCCTTGGAGCCGGCCCTTGGAGCCTACGGTCTGGCCCTTGGAGCCCTTTCAATACCAATGTTCAATGCCCAATTTCTACAAATTGAAAATTGAGGATGAGTATTGTCTTTTCTTTTCAACTCACTTGTCCTTCATCGAATCGATCTGGCTCTGCAATTCCGCGATCCGCTGATCCTGGGCCTGAATGCGCGCCTGTTGTTCCTTGAAGGCGTTCAGCATGGCGAAGATGATGGGGTCGTTGTTGAGCATGAGGTATCCCTTGTTGTTCGACTCAACCGCCTCCGGGATGGCCTCTTTGACCTCTTGGGCCACAAGCCCGATGTGCTCGGCGCCGTCGCGGATGCCGACCGGGTTGTCGGACTTGTACTGATAGCGCACCGGATTGAGCTTCATCAGTTCCGTAGCGCCGGCCTTGAAATCGCCTCTGACGTTCTTCAATCGGCCATCGGAGAAGGTCGCCCACGACCCGCCGCCGACCTTGGAGGCGCCGCCGTTGACCGAAAAGGTGGTGTCGGGGTTGTCGGTGCCGATGCCGACCTTGTTGTTGGTCGCATCGACGTAAAGGGTCGGCGAATCGACCACCAAGCCGCCGGCGACTTCCAATTTCGTGGAAGGGCTCGTCGTGCCGATGCCGACGTTGCCGGCGGCCGTGACGATCGTCTGCCCGGTCAATTCATCAATATTGCCGTCATTGTCGTCATCGAGGCCGTTACCGGGAATCTCGCCGTCGGAGACCTGGAACCTTCCGGTCGGGCTGGCAATCCCAATCCCGACCCGAATGGCCTGTTTGTTCACCACCAGCACCGTATCCGACACGATCACCGAATCGGAAAACTTCGCCGTGCCCGCCACATCCAGCTTCGCGGACGGACTGGCGGTCCCGACGCCGACGTTGCTGCTCTTTTTTACAACCAAAAAGGTGTCACCAACCGTCAGCGTGTCCGAGATGACCCCACCCTTGACGACGAGACTGTCGCCCGGGGTTGTCGTCCCGATGCCGACGTTGCCGGGCTCTCTGATTTTCATGACGGTGACGCCATTATAATTCTGAAAATCGATTCCTGAGCCATTCGCCGAATTATCATCCAGCGACCGGATGATCGTGTACGCCTGATTGGCGTCATTACTGAATGACCCGATTACATTTCGATCTCCCCAAGGCGTTGTGAATTTGATCCATCGATTCTCGTCCATCGTCACGTCGCCGCCGGGCACGTGGAACCTCGACGCCGGCGAGGCGGTCCCGATGCCGACGTTGCCGGTCTTTGAATTGACCGTGAACACCGTATCACCGACGGTCATTGAATCCGAAACCCGCGCTGTTCCCACGACATGCAATGTATCTGACGGACTTGTCGTGCCGATACCGACTTTGCCGCTTGCCTTGATTTCGAATACGGTCCCCGGCCCTCCTGTGGCGATGCTTAGAGCCGGTCTTACGGAGGCGGAGCTTCCGCCGGTGATGTCAATGAGAAGTCCGCGAGAACTGCCGGATGGGTCGGTGTTCTTGAATTGAGCCACGTACTGGTTAACCCCGGAAGTTTGAACATCGAGCGCATAGCCCGGGGCGTCCGTCCCGATGCCGACGTTGCCGCTCTTCTTTACAACCAAAAACGTGTCGCCCACCGTCAGCGTGTCCGAGATGATCCCGCCTTTGACGTGGAGACTGTCCCCCGGTGCCGTCGTCCCGATGCCGACGTTGCCGGTTTTCTGTATCAGCATGCGGGTGGTTGCGCTTTGCTCATCCCGGATGTGCAAGTCATCGCTGGCCAGCCGAACGCCGATCTGCCATTCTTCCGCCGTTTCGCCTCCGGTGGCTAACTGCAAGACCGCATGGCCATTGGCTTGATCGCCACGTTCGAGCCACACCCCAGCTGTATTCGAAGTCCCGGTTGTCGTGTTCTTGATATTCGCGTACACGCCGGCGCCACTCCCAATGATATGCAGTTCGTCTCCCGGATTCGTCGTCCCAATCCCGACGTTGCCGGTCTTTGAATTGACCACAAACACCGTATCGCCGACCGTGATCGAATCCGAAACGCGCACCGTTCCGGCCACATGCAACGAGTCGCTCGGAGTCGATGTCCCGATTCCCACATTCCCGGCGCTCTTGTAGATGTTCCCGCTCGCGCCGCCGACCATCGTCCAGTCGGTGTCCGGCGTCGCGCCGCCAGTCGACGTGAACGACGCCCACGATCCGGCCTTGCGGCCCTCGAAGTCCGACCCGCTCCAGCGGATCGCGCCGTCCGCCGCGCTCGCCGCCGCGTTCGTGTCCATTTGAATCCGGCCCGCGACGTGCAGGCTATCCCCAGGCGCCGTTGTCCCGATGCCGACGTTGTCGTTGAAGGTCGAGATCCCTTTGACCGCGATGCCCCGGTTTGGGCCCCCGAACTTGGCGTCATATGCCGTGCCGGTATGGGGATCGGTGAAAGCGCCGTCATGAAACATGGACTGCCCGTTGTTAACTTCAAATTTCGCGTTCGGACTCGCCGTGCCGACGCCGACGTTGCCGCTTTTTAAAACAACCAAACTATCCCCCGCCGGTCCGCCCACCGCGAACGAATCCGACACGTGCGCTCCGCCCGAGACGTCCAACCTTGTTCCTGGTGTCGTGCTCCCGATGCCGACGTTGCCGGTCCGCGTGAAAGCCGCGACGACGGACTGCTCCACCGTGACGGCGTCGTTCACGGTCCCAATCTCCATACGGGCGCCCCGGTTGATGAGCCGAAAGATCTTGGCGTCTGGCGCCTGGTCGCTTTTTTCGAGAAGCAACTCCGGTTCCACGCTTCCTGCGCTGATATGCAAATGGCGCAGAGGATTCGTCGTCCCGATGCCAACGTTGCCGCTCTTTGCATTGGCCACGAACACCGTGTCGCCGATCGTCATGGAGTCCGTCACGCGAACCGTTCCGGCCACGTGCAAACTATCTGACGGACTCATCGTCCGGATGCCGACGTTGCCGGATGTTGTAACAGAGACAAACTCGGTGGTTGGATTACCGGGAACGTACCGTATCCCAAACCGGTTGGAGTTATCACCAATGTTGTCCTGGCCGACTTGCCATTCTTCCGTAACACCATTTTTGAAGATTACTGATGCGTGTCTATTCCCCGCATCAGTGTTTTGAAGTTCAAGAACTGCAAGGTCGCCCTCTGCACGAATGGGTCGAGTAGCGCCTCCGACTATATGGAGTCTCAATGAAGGCGCCGTCGTCCCGATGCCGACGTTGCCGCTACTTTTTAAAGCAACCAAAACCGTATCGGCTACCACCAGCGAATCCGTGACGTTGATACTGCCCGCGAGTTTCGCGCTGGTCACCGCGCCCGCGGCGATGCTGTCGCTCGAAATCGCCGCCGTCAAATTCGCCGGAGCGAGACTGCTCGCCGAAATCCCCGTCAACCCCGACCCGCTTCCGCTAAACGTCGTCGCCGTCACCGTCCCGGCCACGTCCAACTTCGACGCCGGACTCGCCGTCCCGATGCCGACGTTGCCCTGGGTCACGATAAAATCGGTGATGGGTGTTACCTGGATTTTGCCAAACGTGTTTGAGATGGTTGCGTCGCTGGTGTCATTCATTTCCAGCGCCAGTTGGCGGCCTGTGGTGCTGAACAGTGTCATACGTCCACCAACGACGCCGCTTTTACCGACGCCCAACGGGCCGCCAATACGCGCAACTTCGTTTCCAAGCCCCGAACCGCCGTCGACATCAAGCTTGGCGTTCGGACTCGTCGTCCCGATGCCGACGTTGCCCGTGTCATTGATGACGAACGTCCCCGACGCGTTGTTCGAAATGACGCGCATCGTGCCGAGGATGTGCATGCTGTCGACGGGACTCGTCGTTCCGACGCCGACATTGCCGCTGTTGGACCAGGCCAGCGCAATCTTTTCATATCCGCCCCGACGCACGCCCAACGCGCCGGCCGGCGATCCCAGCCCGTACCCGAACAGGGTGGGGCCATCGATGGTTGCGGCGCTCGAAAGCTTGTTGTAGCCGAGACCATGGAATGTATCTGTGCCGTCTTGGAAAAACAGGGTGTTTCCGCTCAACTGAATGTTTCCGCCCGCGATGTCGAGCTTCTCCGACGGCGCCGTCGTCCCGATGCCGATATTGCCGCTACTTTTTAAAGCAACCAAAACCGTATCCGCCACCACCAGCGAATCCGTGACGTTGATACTGCCCGCGAGTTTCGCGCTGGTGACTGCGCCCGTGGCGATGCTGTCGCTCGAAATCGCCGCCGTCAAATTCGCCGGAGCGAGACTGCTGGCCGAAATCCCCGTCAACCCAGACCCGCTTCCGCTAAACGACGTCGCCGTTACCGTCCCGGCCACGTCCAACTTCGCCCCCGGCGTCGTCGTCCCGATGCCGACGTTGCCTGAACTTAACAACGTCATGATGGTGTTGCTCGTCGGATCAAACGCTGCGTGCGCCAATGAAATATCCAGACGAGTCCTGGAACTTGTGCCGTTGTTCTCATATCGGGACAAATTAAACGCCGCCGCCGCTCCGAATGCTTCCGACGCTTTCCCCTGGCGGGCGAGCATCAAGGTCGTCTTCGGATCATTCAACGTCGACGTGGCGGTCTGCGATTGATGCACAACCAGGAGTCCGTTTGTATCGTAAACGAAATTGTTGTCGTCAATGACCTTCAGACCGACTTGCAATTTTGTGCGCGGCGCCGTCGTGCCGATGCCGACGGCCGAATCGTAATAAATGCTGTCGCCACTCGTTGTCCACTGACTTGAACCGCCGCCACCCGATGCGGTTGTCTGAGTTGTGCCGTCAGGGAATTTGAAGCCGCCCGAGGTCGAATAAACTGTTCCTGCGACTTCCAACTTCGTCGACGGACTCGTCGTGCCGACGCCGACGTTGCCCGCTTCTGTGATAACCATTTTTGCGTGTTCAGATCCGCCTGGATAACCCACACCCGCGGCTCTCGTCCAGAATTGTATGGCCGGGTCGCCGCGATTTTCGAGACGAATCAACCTGCCGGGGTTGGCGACATTCTGTGATCTTAAACCGTTGAAATCAAAATCAACCAGATCAGCGCCGGGATGCGCTTGTATTCCCAGTTGAGAAAGTTGACCCCCAAGGCTCAATTCCGTTACTGGCGCGGTTGTCCCGATGCCGACGTTGCCGGTCTGATGATAGACGTCTCCGTTGCCCGCCAGGGTCCAGTGCGTATCCGCGCCGGATGCAATGCCGGTGAGGAGCGATCCGTTTCCGACAAACTTGTTCGCCGTCACGGTTTCGGCCACGGTCAGAGCGCCGTAGGCCGTCGCGCCGGTGTCGAGGAATTTGGCGATGAAGGCGTAGGGGGAGGTCGTCAGGCGAATTTTCGGGGTCATGGCTTCGCCGGCCACGGTCACTTTGAGCCAGTACTGGGTGTCGAACGCGATATTGAGCGGCGAGGTGACGCCCAGCCGCGTGCTGACGATGCCGTTTGACGGCGTCAGCGTCTGGTTTTCCGGACCCCAGACAGACACGCCGGCGTCATTGAAGATCTCGAAGTCCACGCTCTTGGACGCCATGATCCGCGTTCCGACCGAGTCGGTCAGTTCGCCCTGGAAGGAGATATATTTCGGAACGTCCGCTCCTGCGGACAAGCTCCAGAGTAAAACCAGAAACAAACCCAATACTGACTTTTTCATGTTACGTGACCTCCCCAGGTCGTTTAATCCTCGACGCCGCGATGCGGCGGAAGTAACACTCAATATTCAACACTCAATTCTCAATTCTCAAAGTTTTCAAACTTGAAAATTGAGTATTGAATGTTGAGTGTTGAGTGTTGATTTTTTTCATCTCACGATCGCCATCTTGTCCACGATCTTGTTTCCGCCGCTTTGCAGGATGTAGACGTACACGCCCGATCCGAGTTTCTGGCCGTGTTTGTTCGTCGTGTCCCACGTGAGCGTGTTCGGCCCCGCCGCGCCGGGGGCCGCGAGTTCTTTGACGAGCCGGCCGGCCACGTCGAATATTTTCAGCGTCACGTCGGCGGCGGATTGCAGACTGTATTTGAAGGTCATGGCGCCCGCCGGGTCCGGACCCGGGTTCGGATACACGAACGTGTTTTCCTTCGAGAGCGGGGCGGCCAGATACGCGGTCAAATATTCGGGCGTGCCGACGACCACGGTCAGGGTGATTGCGGATTCCAGAACCAGTGAGGAGGACTGGCGCATATTCACAGGACCGGCCGGGCCGCCGATCAGGTACGCCTCGTAGCCGTCCGGAAGGCCGGCCGCGTCCCATTTGAGGGTCGCGCTCTTTACGCCGGCCGGCGACGTGACAACTACCGGCCACGCCGTCGCGGTCTTCACCGGCGACGCGATGCTGGCGGCGTAATATTTCCCCCCACCCCCACCCTCCCCCACAAGAGGGGAGGGAGTGGAACGCGCTTCGCCAACCCACACTTGCATGTCTCCCATCATTCCCGGCGCCTTCCAGAGGTCGTTGGCGTCTTCTCCGTCCGACGCCGCCGGCGCGACGCCCAAAAACGCGTACTCGTCCCGGATTTCCGGAACGTCGCTGTAGGCCATCAGGCGGAGGCGCCAGTTCGAAACTGAACCCCCCCCTGCCCCCCCTTCAAAAGGGGGGGTGTAAACCGGGGACTGTTGTTTCACCGGCATCGTCTGCGGCAGGCGCTTGGTTGGATAATACACGATCGAGCAGGAGGCGTTCGCCTTCACCCAGAAGCCCACCCACGGTTTCAGTTGCACGGCCGTTTCGCTCGCCGCGAAGGGATTGACGTACTGCTCGGCGGTCTGCGAGCGCCACTGGAGGCGCGTGTCGATCGTTGCGGCCATCTGCGCCGGCGTCAGGGCGCGAAGCGTGATCGGGCCCGGCGGGCCGTTCAGATTCGTGTCGACCGCCACGTCGTCCAGCCAGTCGATGAAGTGCGTGAAGGGATTTCCGATCATGTTGGCGCCGCTGTCGAGCCGCACGCTGAATGCGCCTGTCACCGCCGACGGTGAGCCTGCCAACCCCACGCTCGTGGCGCCGCTCGATCGGAACCAATAGGCCCGGCCGCTCTCATATTGTGAAAACGTCCCGTTGGCCGACACGTGGGTCGATTCGGGCTGATTGCCGACCGACTTGTATCGGTTGAACGTCGCGTGCGCCGAGGCCAGCGTCGGGTCGTAGGAATACGAGATGGGCGTGCCGCCGTAGGACAACTGATTGAGGCCCGTCAAGGACGTGTCGGGCTTGCGAAACGGCGCGATCATCACCCACTTGCTCTTGGGCGTCTCCGTCGGATGCGCGGGCACCCGCCGCTTGTCCATCATCACCACAAATACGGCCCGGGCGGCCGACCGCTCCGCCGTGATGACGTAGGCGCCGTCCCCGCTCGAAAGCGAGACTGACTTGCTGATCCGCCCCGCCGTGTCGGACGTGGCCGAGTCGGTCGCCACCTGCGATCCTTCGTATTCGACCGTGAAGGTGACGGCGGCGTTGGGCGTAAGCCCGCCGTTGGAGGAATCCTTCACATCCAAAACGAGCGTGACGAATCCGCCGCCGGTTCCGACCAGATGCGCGTCGCCCACGATCACGAGCGAGTCGCCCACCGTGCCGACGGGCGCCACATGGCGGAAATAAAAGAGGCCGGTGTTGAGGACGTAGGAGGCGCCGGCGAGCGTGTCCGTGCCGGTTTGGCCGACCGAGGCGAGGAGGTTGTAGCTGGGCGAGGAGAGGGTGTCACCGCCGGTGGAGATCACGGGTTCGGTGATCTGGTGGACAGTGGACGAAAGGACCGCGTATGCGATGAGACCGAGGGCGGCGATCAGGATCAGGGCAAGACCGAGACGCTTTTGCCTGGTCATGACAAAGCTCCGCCGCTGAGCGGGCCGGCGTCGGAGACGCCGGCACCTGGGACGCCGGAGGCGCTGACCCGACAAACGATCTGGGACTTCCCTCTAAAACCCAGAGACTGTGTTTGTATTGTATGCATTACACCCCGTCCAATGGAGCGAAATTTTACTTGGGTGAATAGTACTTCATGGGATGAGAATGTCAAACATATATTGATATTGATGGAGAAAGGCGAAGTGAGACCCCCCTTTGTCCCCCCTTTTCAAGGGGGGAAAAAACGGATCTAAACCTGCCTCGTGCGGCCCGGCAAAAGTGGCGCGGCCGGATGACGCGCGGGCGGGGCGACGTGGGCGCCGATGCCGCCGGGGCGGGACAGGGCGAATTCGGCGGCGCGGCGGGCGAAGAAATCCTGTTCGGCGCGGGCGCGGCGGCGGAGCAGATCCTGGACGTGCGGGCGGCGGAGGCGGCTGAGGAGCAGGTAGAGATATTTCCGGACGCTCGCGTACTTTTCGACGCGGGCCGCGAGGAAGAGCGAATCCGCGGGGATCAGATCGTAGCGGTCGATGCGGATGAGGGCTTCGAGCGCGGCGAGCCTGAGGAGGAGCGGGTATCCGGGATGGGCCGCGCGCCAGAGCGCGGGGACGGCCCGGAGGGCGCCGAGTTCGCCCAAGGCCCAGGCCGCGCGGATGCGGACGAGGAGCGCGCGGCGGGAAAAGAGGCACTCGAGGAACCGGTTGACGGCGTTGGGGTCGGACAAAAGCGCGGTGGCGGAGACCGAGGGTTCGAGGGCCCACGGAAAGTCGAGGCATTTCTGGAAGCGGGCGGCGAGAGGGGCGCAATTATATATGGAGAGGCGGGTGGCGTAAAAGCGGAGCCTGAAGAGCGCGGGCTTGAGTTTGCGCGCGTCGGCCTTGTGGCTGAAGGCGACGCTCCGAAAGGCCGACGAAAAGCCGTTCGAGAGAGCGGCGCGGAGCCCGCGGATGGTTCGCGCGAAATCCGGATTGGCGCGGAGCAGTTGCCGGCCCCATCCGTGCGCGGAAGAATAGGGGTCCTTGAGGTTGAGCCGAGGGAATTTCAAATGAAAGTAACTGTTCCACGGATCGTTGAGCGGGCGGCGGCCGCGGAGCGTAAGGAAATTCTGTGCGAGCCAGTCGGTCGAAACGAAAATGCCGGCGGCCCGGAGGCCCTGAACGTAGGCGCGGAGCGTCAGCGTCGGATACCGCGCATAGAGGCGCAGATAATCAGGCGGCACGTGGTAGAGCGTGCGCGCGATGCGGTCAAAATCGTGGGCCAAGCCGACCCATCCGGCGGGGCTGCAGGCGCCGTCGAAGGCGCGGGAGGACGGGCCGATCTCGGCCTTGCCGAAATGGGTCGGGAGGCCAAACCGCGACCAGAGGGTTTTGCGGAGGCCGTTGAATGTGTTTTGAATCTCGCGGCGGTCGGCGCCGAAGAGGAACATGTCGTCGACGTAGCGATGGTACCGGCCGCGGAGTTTCCATCCGTTGAGGAGTTCGTGGTCGAAGGGCGTGAGATACGCGTTGGCCAGAACGCCCGAGATGGTGGGGCCGGCCGGAAGGTCCATGCCGTCATTGAGGATGAGCGACCGGAACGCGGTGAAGAGCGGATCTTTGGGAAGCATCCCGCCGAGGGTTTCGATAAGCTGGCCGCGCCGGACGTGCGGGTAAAACTTGCGGACGTCGGTTTTGACGTAATACCGGTACCGGCCCGCCGCGCGGCGCGCGGACTGCTCAAATTGTCCCCAGGAGGACCGCCAGTCGAGGAAGAGCCGGTCGGAGGAGTGGATGCCGGCGAGCCGGTTGCCGCAGGAGACGCGGCCGAACCGGTCCATCGCGCGTTCGAGGGGCTCGCGCGCGGCGAGAATCAGTGCGACCGCGGCGACTTCGTCCTTGAAATTCCGGTACGCGTACGGCCGGTCCTCGCCGGGTTTTTTGGGGATCGGAAACCGCAGGATGGGGCTCCAGCGGTATCCGCGCCGGATGTGATCGGCGACCCTCCGCAGGTTATCCCAGAGGCGCCATTCGAAGAGGCGGACCTCGATGGTGTCGTAGTAGGGCGACTCCCACTGCCACTGGCGCGCCTTGAGAAAGGCGGCGTAGAGGATGCGGAGGTCGGCGGCGCGGTCTAAAAGGTTTATGATGGCCGGCGGCGGGTGCGGGTGCGGACCGTCCGAGTGGCTTTGAGGATGGCGGCCGGAGAAAACGCCTCCTCGAAATCGAAGACGTTGCTGAAATCGGCGAGCGTGTCCTCGTCGGTCTTGGTCATTTTTCCCGCGTCCACGAGCGCAAATACGATCCGGCCGATGGTTTCCGTGGAGTCGATGCCCCAGGCGTTCAGGACCTCCCTGACCATCAGGCCGTACTCGCGCGCGGCGAGGTCCCGGACGGCCTTGCAGAGTTCCTGTCCGGAGATATGCCGCCGCTGTCGGAGGCCGCGGAGGCTCGTGTCGAGGGCGGAGAGAACGAATCCCAGCGCCTGGGGGCGGACGATCCCGCCGAGAGCCTCGTTGGCGATTTTTTCAAGTTCCTCGTATGCGCTCGTCTGTTTTTTCATTTCGGATTTATATATCTTACGGCCGGGAGGCGCGCAATGTGCCTGCATCGGCGTATTCGGGGATCATCTGTTCCAGCCGGCGGCAGAGGTCGGCGTCTTCGCCGTCTTCGGCGGCCGCCAGAAGGCCTTGGACCTGGTCTTCGACCGCCGATAGTTCCGGCGGGTCCTCGATGACCTCCAGAAGATAGTCATCGACCCTCCGGCACGGGATTTCCGACAGATCCTCCTTCAGTTTTTCTCCCGGCCCCAGGCCCGTGTAGACGATCGGGACATCGACGCCGGGGGTTTTTCCGAAAAATCGAATGAGGTCATGGACCAGTTCCGTGATGTACATCGGTTCGCCGATGTCGAGGATGTAGATTTTCCCGGGCCGGCCGGCGGCGGCGCTGGAGAGGACGAGTTCGACGGCTTCGGAGGCGAGCATGAAATAGCGGCGGGCGCCGGGGTCGGTCACGGTAACCGGGCCGCCGCGCTCGATCTGCTCGATGAATTTGGGCAGGACACTGCCGGAACTTCCGAGGACGTTTCCGAACCGGACTGAGATCAGCCGTCGGCCGGGGGCGCGGTCCTGCGCGGCCTGGACGATGAGTTCGCCGGCGCGTTTGGTCGCGCCCATGATCGAGGCCGGGCGGATGGCCTTGTCGGTCGACACGTGGACGAATGTGTGAACGCCGCCGGCGAGGGCGGCCTCGACGAGGAGATGCGTCGAAGCGACGTTGTTCCGGACGGCGGCGCGAACCTCGCGGTCGAGGATGCAGACATGTTTGTAGGCGGCGGCGTGAAAGACGACCGTCGGCGAGAACCGGTCAAACACTCTCTGGACGTCGGCCGGGCGGGACATGTCGGCGAGGAACCATGACGGGCCGGTGGCCCATTCGCTGAGCCGATAGACCGCAAGCTCCGACAGATCGACGCCGGCCAGGGCTTCCAGCGGAAATTGCGCGAGCTGCGAAACCATTTCCATTCCGATGGTGCCGCCGGCGCCGGTGACCAGGACGCGCTGGCCTTTCAGAAAGGCCGCGACTTTGCCCTTTTCGAGGACGCGCGGATGGCGGCGCAGGAAATCCTCGGGATTCACGTCCCGGACCGTCGTGATGGGGTCGTTGGTCGCGACGATGCTCCAGACGCCGGGCACGATCAGCGCGGGGATTTCCTCCTGCATGAGTTTCCGGTGGATCTCGCGGATCCGGCGGCCCGGCGCCGACGGGATGGCGATGAGGACGCGTTCGGCGCCGTATTTTCGCAGGAAAGGCCGGATGGGTCCTCCGGCCCATTCGATCGGAAGGCCGGCCAACGTCCGGCCGACTTTGCGGGTGTCGTCATCGACAAACGCGACCGGGCGGATGTTCGGAGCATGGCCGCGGGCAAGCCCCTGGACCACGAGCTCTCCGGCCTCGCCGGCGCCGTAAATGACGACCCGGAGTTCCGTGGGCGTCAATCGACCAGGCCCAGGCGGTGCAGAAGGATGCGGCCCATGAGGCCGAGATGATCGAGGATGTTTTGCGCGAGTTTCATTTTCGACGCGCCCTGCTGCCGGGGCCGCATGAAGGAGGGAATTTCCTTGATGCGCGCCCCGCTTAAGAGGAGCGTGTAGGTGACTTCGGCGCCGAAGAGGTAGCGGTCGTTTCGAAGTTTCAATTTCATGAAGGCCGCGCGTCGATAGAGCCGGAAGACGGCGCTGATGGTGTAGATGCCCCTCATGTGCGGCCAGAGGATGATCCGGTACAGGAAGGAGGCGGCGCGGCTCAGATAGAGCCGGTGCGCAACGACGTTCCCGCAGCTTCCGCCGGGAGCGTACGGCGACGCGGCAATGACGTCGGTCGAGTCGTCCATGAGTTCAAACATGAGAAGGATGTGCTCGATCGGATAGTTGCAGTCGGACTCGTAGACGACGACGAACGTGTCCTCCGCCCGAGCGAATCCCTCGCGGACGGCGGCGCCGAGCCCGCGGTTCTGGGGCAGGTTGACGACTTCGGTGTCCGGCAGTTTCTTGCGTTCCGCCTCGAGAACTTGAGCGGTGCGGTCGGCGCTGCCGTCGTTGACGAAAATGACGCGAGGCGGCGGCGCGCCGGCGTCTTTGAGAAGCCCGATCAGTTTTTGGAGTTGTCCGACCAAATGGGGCACGGCCGCCTCTTCATTGAAACATGGAATGACCATGGAAAACCGGCCGGCATCCTTTACCTGCATGCATCCCCTCCCGTCGATATCACGTGCGCGATATTATCTAGACGCTGCGAACTTATCAACGCTTTCCCGGATCCCGATAGAAACGGTGGATTTCCTCCAGACCCTCGGACAGCGTGACCTCCGGATGCCAGCCCAGAAGCCGCGCCGCCTTTCGAATGTCCGCCTGACAGACGAGCGGCGGATCGGACGACGAGGCGGCGGGCGCGATCTGCGGTTTGACGGCCACGCCGGTCAGGCGGATCACGAGGTCCGCAAGGTCCTGCAGGGACGTGGCGACGCCGGCGCCGATGTTGATGATTTCGCCCGAGGCCGCTTCGGCGTCGATGGCCAGCGCGATCGCGCGGCAGACATCGCGGACGTGGACAAAATCCCTGGCGGTGCCCGGATGGGATTTGATCACCGGCGCGCGGCCCTGCAGAACGTTTTTCATGAACGCCGCTTCCACCGTCGGGCGCTCCTCCAATCCGGCGGACAGCCCATACACGTTGAACAGCCGGAGGATCGTGGTCGGAAGGCCGAAAACGCGGCACATGATGAGGCACGAGAGTTCTCCGCTGTGCTTGCTGGCCGCGTAGGGCGACGCGGGCCGGACCGGATGAGTTTCGTCGACCGGTTGGGCGTCGGGCGGGCCGTAGACTTCGCAGGTCGATGTGTAGACGACTTTTTTAACGCCGGCGCGCCGGGCGGCGTCCAGCACGTTGAACGTCCCGAGGGCGTTCACTTCGAAGTCTTCGTCCGGGAATTCGAAACTGCGGTTGACCGGAAGACACGCCAAGTGAACGACCACGTCGATCCCCTCCATCGCGGCGCGCACTTCCGAGGCGCGCCGGACATCCGCCCGGATGGAACAGACCCGAAGACCCCGGGCGGCAAGGACCGGTGCGAGGTGCCGTCCGATGTAGCCATCGGCGCCGGTGATCAGGACGGTGGTCATCGCAGAAGAAGCATCACTGCAGGGCCGTTTTGTACCACGCCACCGTCCGGCGGATGCCCTCTTCGAGCGGCACCGCGGGTTTGAATCCCAGTTCGGCCTGCGCGAGGCGGGTGTCGGCCAGATGCCGGCGGACGTCGGCGGGCCGGGCCGGTTCACGGATCGGCTCGCCGGTGTAATCGAGCGCGCGGGAAATCTGCCGGATCAGCTCGTGGATGGTGACTTCCCGGCCGGATGCGATGTTGACGGTGCGGCCGTGCATCCGATCGGACTTGGCGGCCGACACGATTCCCTCGACGGTGTCGGTCACATACAGGAAATCGCGCGTCTGTTCGCCGTCGCCGAAAATCACCGGCGGCTGGCCGGCCAATATCCGGCGGATCACGACCGGGATGATGGCCGCGTAACTGCCTTCATTTTGGCGCGGGCCGTAATTGTTGAAGGGCCGGATGATGGCCATGTCGATGTTGAAGGTCCGGGCGTAGGAGCGCACGAGCAGGTCCGCCGCGGCCTTGGCCGCCGCATAGGGCGTCTCGACCATCATCGGGTGGTCCTCGTCCATCGGCACGCGGACGGCCGATCCGTAGGCCTCGGAGGACGAGCAGTGGATGAGGGTTTTGAAAAGGCCCTGCCGGCAAAGCGCGCAGAAGACGAGCATCATGCGGTAGATTTCCTCCGCCGCCCAGTCGGGTCTTTCGAGAGACGCGGGGAGCGGGATGGTGGCCATGTCGAAGACGACGTCGATCTTTTCGTCGCCGACCACCTGGCGCATCCGGTCGATGTCGCAGACGCTTTCGACGACAAGTTTCAGTTGCGGAAACTTTGTGAACGCCTCCGCCAAGTTCGACCGTTTTCCGAGAAAGAGGTTGTCGACCACCACAAGTTTCCCCGGTTTCTCCGGAATCAGGCGGTCGACGAGGTGGCTTCCGATGAATCCGGCGCCGCCGGTGACGAGGATCGACCGGTCCTTCAGTTCCACAGGGGCGGCATCCCGTCTTTCAGGAAATCCGACGACGGCACCGTCAGCCGCCCGCCGCCGAGGGCCGCCAGAAGCGCGTCGACGATCCGGACGGCGGCGCCCTCCTGGAAAGGCGAGGGGGCCTTCGCCATCCGATCGTACACGGCGGCGTCCGACAGGATGCGCGTCGCTTCGGACACGATCCGGCCGGTGTCGGCGCCGACGAGCACATTCTGGCCGGCTTCGACGGTTTCGAGCCATTCGGTGTTGTTGCGGAGCGTCAGGCATGGCACATGGAAAATCGAGGCTTCCTGCTGAACGCCGCCGGAATCCGTCAGGGCGATCCGGGCCTGGGTGAGGAGCGACAGAAAATCAAAATATCCGAGCGGGTCGACGATCCGGATCCGCTTCTGCAATTTTTCAAGGAGGCCGAACTGCGAAAACATTTTCCGGGTCCGCGGGTGGATCGGATAGACCACGGGCATATCCAGTTGAAGGAGGGATTCGGCGATCGCGGAGGCGCGCTGGGGCGAATCGACGTTTTCCTTCCGGTGGCTCGTCACGAGGGCGTAGCTGCACGGCTGAAGGTTCATCTGCGCCAGGATGGAGGAGGACTTCAAGGCCATGTCCCGAATCCGGCCGGCGGTTTCGACCAGCGTGTCGCCCGCGAGGCGCGACGCTTCGGCCCGGCCTTCGTGGGTCAGGTTTCCGAGGGCCCGGGCGGTGGGCGCGAAGCAGAACGTCGCGACCGCGTCGACCATGCGGCGGTTGATCTCCTCCGGCATCGTGAAATCGAACGAGCGCACGCCGGCTTCGATGTGCGCCACCGGCACCCCGCATTTGATCGCCGCGAGCGCTCCGAAGAGCGTGGTGTTGGTGTCGCCCTGGACGACCACGGCCGCGGGCCGGTGTTCGGCGATGACCGCTTCGGTTTTTCTCAGTCCTTCGCCGGTCTGCCCGCCCGGGCCGTCGGACCCGACTTCGAGAAACGCATCGGGTTCGGGCAGGCCGAGTTCCTTGAAGAAAATCGCGGACATGTTGTAGTCGTAGTGCTGTCCGCTGTGAATCAGCCGGTACCGGTGTTTGCGCCGGATGATCTCGAGAAGCACAGACCGGATTTTGATGAACTCCGGCCGCGTGCCCACCACAAACAGAAAATGCCCGTCGTCCGCCACAGATCGATCAGTCATGGCGCGCCATCGAAACTCCTCCATCTGAATATTTCAAGAAGCTCGGCCGTTTTTCTTGCTTTCCGGCCGCCGGCTGGTAAAATCCTTTTTGCCGATGGCTGAACTATCCTGCATTAACATCAACTTTGATTCGTTCGGCTGGGCCCTCGGGTTGCCGCCGGGCCGGACGCGGGACCCCTCTTTTTTCGAGGTCGCCGACCGGTTCTTCGCGATCTCCGACCGGATGGGATTCAAATACACGATCTACGTCATCGGGCGGGACTTGGAGAATCCCGAGGTTGCCGCGCGGGTGCGCGACTGGCACGACCGGGGGCATGAAATCGGAAACCATTCCTACAGCCACCTGCAGAACCTGGGGTATCTCGGGGACGGCGAGATCGAGTCGGAGGTGATGAGGTCGCACGAACTGATTGCCCGGGCGTGCGGCCGGGCGCCACGGGGGTTCATCGCGCCGGCCTGGGCGACGTCACCGGCGCTGCTCCGGGTGCTGATCAGGAACCGCTATCTCTACGACACGTCGCTTCTGCCGTCCTATTTCATGTGGCTGGCCTCGGCCAAAGTCTGGTGGAACTTCCGTGGAGACGAGCGCCAGAAATCGGTCCTGCAGCGGAAAGACCGGCTGGCGAATCTGATCGGGCGGCGCCGGCCGTTTTTCACGGACGGCGCCTCGCTGACCCCGCAGGCGGCGGGCGGCGGGCTGCTTGTCATTCCTTTGCCTGTGACCCCGGTGTTTCGCCTGCCGCTCTGGCACACGATGGCATTCTTTTTTCCGCGCTGGATCTTCGACCACGTCCTTCGGACCACCCTCCGGATGCGATTCTTCTATTATCTGGTCCATCCCTCCGATCTGGCCGACCTCGACGACATCCCGGCGGGATACATGGAGAGCAGCCGCGTGCTTGAAAAACAGCGGATGGCCGTGCCGGTGGCGGAAAAGATACGCCAGATGGAGACATTTTTGGCGGTGGTCAAAGAGCGCAGCGGCAGGATCGTCACGCTGGAGACCATCGCCCAGGCCCTCTGGAAGGAGAAACAGGGGGCGCCGTGAGAATCGCCGTCTTTCTTCAGGAAGACTACGACTTCACGTTCCGCATGGTCGATGAGCTTGCGGACCGTCTGGCGCCGGACCACGAACTCGCCGGCATCGCGACCTTTCCGGACAAACTGACAAAATATCGCGGCGCCGACATTTACAGGAAATATCTGGAAATTTTCGGCCCGGGGGTATTTGCGAAACTCGGGTGGAACAGCATGCGGCGCCGGCTCGCGCTCCTCATCGACCGACTTGCCGGCCGGCGGGCCTACTGGACGTTCGACGGTCTCTACGCGCGGCGCGGCGTTCCCCGATTCCATTTCAGGAATCCGAACGATCCCGAAGTCATCGACTGGGTCAAGGGCCGGTCGGTGGACGTGATTTTGATTTTTATCGGCTACATTCTGAAAACGCCGATCCTTCAGGCGCCCAAGATCTGCGTGCTGAACAAACACGCGGCGTGTCTCCCGGCCGACAAGGGCGTCTTTCCGGTGTTCTGGGCGCTCCTCGAGGACGAACCGATCGGCGTGACGATCCACAAAGTCAACGAAGGGATTGACGAGGGGGAAATCATTCTGCAAAAGACGTATGACCGCGTGGCGGGTTGGAGTGTGTCCGACTATTACCGGCATATCTATTCCGAGGTGCCGGACCTGATGGTGGAGAGCCTGCGGCTTTTGGCATCGAACGCCCGGCGGCCGGTTTCCAACCCGCCGCCGCCGTCGTATCACGGCCTGCCGACCCGGCAGGACTATCTGGCGTTCCGGAAAAGGGGATTCCGGTTTGTCTAAGAAACCTTACCTGCGGTATGCCCTGAATATCGGCATCAGCGTTCTCATCCTGGGATTCATCTTCACCCAGGTCTCGATCGCCCAGATCACCGGCAGCCTCCGGGCCGCCGACCTCGCCCTGGTGCTGCTCTCCTGCGCGCTCGGGGTGTTAAGCCTGATCCTCTCTGCGTGGCGGTGGGGGATGCTGCTGGAATATCTCGGACAGACCCACGGATTCGGCCTCCTTTGCCGCCTCACGTTCACGGCGTTTTTCTACAATAACTTTCTGCCCGGCGGCGTTGCGGGAGAAGTCGCGCGGGTTGCGATGTTACCACCGGCCGATGCCGGCATGGACCGGCAGACGCACCTGACGCGGATCACCGCGACGGTGGTGACCGACCGGATCGTCGGCATGATCGGGATCATGCTCCTGGCGTTTTTCGGATTCGTTTTCTCCCGGGACCTTCTTCGAGACGACCGGCTGTCGGCCGTGTTTGTCCTGCTGACGCTGGGCCTCCTGGCGGTCTTTGTCGTCCTGTTCAGCCGCCGGATCCAGAGCCGGGTCAAGACCCTCTTTGCGGCGCCGCTCAGGATTCTCGCGCCGGTCCGCGGGCCGATCAGGACCATGACCGACGCGCTCTTCGTCTACCGGGACCGGTACGACGTCTTCTTCAAGACCATCCCGGTCAGCGTGGCCGCGAACATCTGCGTCGTCGGATATTTCTTTTTCCTGGCGCGGTCGATCGACGTCGATATCGGATTTTTCAAACTGCTCCTCTTCGTGCCCTTCATCGAATTCGTCTCGACCATTCCGGTGTCGTTGAGCGGGGTCGGCATCCGCGAAGCCACGACGATTTTGCTGTTCGCGTCCCAGGGCGTGTCGGCCGCGCAGTCGATCGCGGTGTCGCTTCTGACGTTTGTGGTGCTCGTGGTTCTCGGCGCGATCGGGGCGTTCTTTTTCTTTTTCCGGAAATCACCCGCGCAGCCGGTCGATGGTGCTCCACCGAAGCCGGATGATGGGAGGCAGTGAGCGGACGGCCAGGCGGTTTTTCAAGAGCTGTGCGCGAAGCCACGAGACGGTCTTGGGATCGCCGGGATAGCCGGAGCCGACTTCGCCCCACTTGCCTTTGAGCCGGTCCATGTCGCGGTCCCGGATCACCTTGGCGACGATGGACGCGGCCGAGACGATCGGATGGTTCTGGTCAGCCTTCCACTCGGCGGTCACGTCGAGGCCGGGGAACCGCTCGATCAACTCCCTGGTGAGCCGGTGCGGCGGGAGGAAGGCGTCGACGATGAGTCGGTCGGGCCGGATTTTTTCGATAAGCCGGCACAGCACGTCGTATTCGAGCCGGTTCAGATTCGAGTCCGGCCGGTTGATGGCCGCGGGCGTGACGCGCTCGTAGGCGATTTCAAACCGTTCCGTCAGCCGGTCGAACACGCGCTCGCGGGCCTTGCGGGTCAGCGCCTTCGAGTCGCGCACGCCCAGTTCGCGGAATATCCCCATCTGGGACTCGTCGGCAAGGACGGCGCCCATGACCATCGATCCGAGGACCGGCCCGCGGCCGGCTTCGTCGAGGCCGACGATCCGGGTCACGGCGCGGACTCCAAGGCGGGCGGTTCCGGCCGGACCGCCAGCTCGAGGCGCTCGGCCAGGCCGCGGAGGAAATCCTCGACGCGGTCGAGTTTGGTCTCCTGCTTGTGGCGAATCAGCTCCTCGGCGATGTTCAGGGCGGTGAGGAGGAGCATGCGTTCGTTGGAGATCATGCCGTAGTGTTCGGAGACTGTTTTGAGTTTGCGGTCGATGAGATTGGCGGCGAGCCGGACGCGCTCGGGATTTTCCGGCGTGTCGAAGACGTGTTTTTTCCCGAGGATCATCACTTCCACGCTCGGCATCAGACGTCCTCCGCCAGGAGGTTCAATCGGGCGAGGGCGGTTTCGAGTTTCCGGGTCGAGTGCTTGACGCGTTTTTCAAACCGGTCGCGTTCGGCGGTGACTTCGAGGAGCCGGTTCCGGAGCCGGTCGTTCTCCCGGTGCAGGACAACATTCTGCCGCGCCAAGTCCTCCTTGGCGCGAACCAGTTTGTCGGTCAGCCCCTCCACGCGGGACATCAACTGATCCAAGGTCCGGTTTCCCCTCCCATTGCGTTTTGCATATCCAATGTTCGGACCGGCGTCAAGGGCGTAAAGCCCCGGCCGGCTTGAAGCCGTTTCGCCGCGCTGGTACGATCCGGGCGATAATGGAGATCAACGGACCTCCCGCGCGCGCGAAACGGCGGGGGCTGATTGTCTCGATCAGCGTTCTTGCGGCCGCCGGCCTCGTATTGGCCACCGAAGTGATTTGCCGCCGGTATGTCCGGCGATGGGATCCCCAGCCCGAGTTTTATCACGGTCTCATGACCTACCATCAGCCGCCGCTCGATTATGGGCTGCGGCCCAACCATGCCGTCACCGATACGGCCTATGGGCGTGAGGTGATGATGAAGATCAATTCCTATGGATTCCGGTATTCAAAAGAGCCGGCCGTTCCGAAACCGGCGGGCCTGGTCCGGATTTTTGTGGTGGGCGGGTCGGCCGCGTTCGGGCTGTATGTGTACGAGGAGGAGATGTTTTCCGGGCAGTTGGAGTTATATTTGAAAAAGGTTCTGGGCGACGACAAAGTTGAGGTCATCAACGCGGCCGTGCCGGGCTACACGACCCAGCAGGAACTGCAGATGCTCGTGTTCCGGGTCCTGCCGTTCGATCCCGACCTCGTGATCCTCTACGACGGCTTCAACGACATGGCGGTGCTTCTGGCGGCGACCGAGAAACTGGGACGCTTTGGATTCGAGAACGAGTTGATGAAACAAATGCGGCTCCGGCGGACCCTGGCGGAACAGTCGCCGTACCGGCTGCTGTACATGGATTACATCGCGTATTCGGGGATTGCCCGCATGGTCCGGCATTGGCGGGCCGGTCCGGCCGTGGCGGACACCGGCGATATTCAGCGGGAGCCGCAGCCGGAGTCGGTCGATTTCTACGGGCGAGGGGTCCGGACGATGGCGGGGGCCACGCGGGGTCACGGCAGCGATTTCATCGTGGCATTTCAGCCGCACCTTTTTTATGGAGAGTATCCGCGAACGCCGAGGGAGATGGGACTGATCGCCGGCGAACACAAGAGCAAACCCAAGCGGGCGGAACTTTTCAAGCGATACACGCCGCGTTTCGCGGCGGCCGCACGGGATGCGGCGCGCTCGGCGGGCGCCCGGTTCGTGGACTTGACCGACGCCTTCAAAGACGCCCCAGCGGATTGTTTGCTGGACTTGGTGCATCCGTCGCCTTATGGTCATCTGGTCATCACAAGGCGGCTCCTTGAGGAAATCGAGTCCATTCTGACTGCGAAGAACCCGGCGGGGTCCGGCGACGCGGGGAGACTTCATCCATCGTTTGCGCAGGTTCGTGCGCAGATCGACGACCGGCTCGCCCGGCACGCCGGCAGCAGGGGCATGGCGGTGCACAATCCGGGCGAGAACGAACAGAGCGCGTATTTGGAGCACATCCGGTACCATCTGTCGGGCGCGCTGGCCGGAGGCGTCGCGGGGGACCGCGAAATCAACCGGATCGTCAACGCCCTCGAGGTCGACCCGGCCAACGGGTACGCGCATTACGATCTGGGGAACCTTCTGCTGAACAAGGGCCACTTCGCATTTGCGGCGTCCCATTTGGAGGAATCGATCCGGCGCCTGCCGGACAATGCCGAGATGTTTTCCGTCCGCGTGATCGCACACAACAACGCAGGCTACGCGCTGCACAAGGCCGGCCGGCAGGACGAGGCGATCGCGCACCTGCAGGAAGCGTTGAGGATGAAACCTGATTACGCCCGGGCGCATTATACGATGGGCCTCGTCTGCGTTGACAAGAAGGACGCCGCGGGCGCGCGGAAACATTTTTCCGAGGCCCTGCGGCTGGATCCGCAGAATCAGGGCGCGCGGGCGTATCTGGAAAAATTGAATCCCATGATGCGGTAGGCCGTGGGACGGAACAAAGTTGCCGGCGGCCTGCTCCTGCCGGCCCTGATCTGTCTCATCGGATTCATCGTTTACCGGGATTTTCTTTCCGGCGAAAAGATTTTTCTTTTCAAGGACATCGGCAGCGACACGATCAACGAGCATTATCCCCAGTATGCGCATATGTCGGAGTATTTGAGGACGGACGGCCTCCCGCGGTGGTCGTTTCAGCAGGGGCTGGGCCAGAACATTTTTCCGTATTCGCTGAACGAGCCGGGCGCGATGATCCTGAGCGTGTTCCGCCGCGATCAGATTCCGTACGCGATCATCCATCTCCATTTCATCAAACTCATCGCCGCCGGGCTTATTTTTTCGGCGTATCTGTTGCTCCTCGATGTTTCGGCCTTCGCGTCGGTCCTGGGAGGCCTGCTGTACGCGTTTTGCGGCTGCATGATTGTGGGCGGCACGTGGAGCACGCCGGGCACGGAATGCATTTACGCGGCCTTGCTGCTGTATGCAGCCGAGGCCTATTTCAAGCGCGGCCGCTGGGGGCTGATTCCGGTCGTGATGGCGGCGATCGGCATTTACCAGCCGTTTTATTTCTACGTCTACACGGTTTTCTTTTTTATCTATGTCACGCTCCGATTTCGGGAGGATCACGGGGGATTTGGGAAGCCGTATGGGATTCTGGCGGCGAAGCTGACCGCGATGGGATTCTTGGGGCTATGCATGAGCGCGGTGTATTGCATGAGCGGCGTTCTGCAGATGCTCCAGAGCCCGAGGGTCGGCGGGGAGGCATCGTATTTTTCAAAACTGGTGTCCCAGCCGGTATTCGCCCCCGTCACTCCCCTGGACGGCATGACGCTCCTTCTGCGGCTTTTTTCGAGCGACCTCCTCGGCACGGGCAGCGGATTCAGAGGCTGGGGCAATTATTACGAAGCCCCGGAGCTCTACTGCGGCCTGGTCAGCCTCCTCTTGGCGCCGCAGTTTTTTGCGCTCGTGCAGAAAAAGCCGACGCGCCGCCTGTGCGGGCTGTTTTGCCTTGCCGTCTTTTTGGCCCTTCTGTTTCCCTTTTTCCGCCACATGTTCTGGCTGTTCAGCGGGAACGAATATCGGACGATATCGCTGTTTCTCACACTGCTGATTCTTTTTTTGGGCGTCCGGGCCCTGAGCCTGATCGACACGCAGTCCAGAGTGGACGTTCCGCTCCTGATCGGCACGCTGCTGGTACTGTTGGCGGCGCTGTACTTCCCCTGGCCGGTCGCTACGGTGGACAGGGATCTGCGGGGGATGGCGGCGGGGTTTCTGGCGGCGGACGCGATCCTGATTTACGCGGTGGGAACGGGGAAATTCAAAACGATGTTCCGGGCCTGCCTCCTGGCCGCCGTCGCCGCCGAGCTGTCCTGGTTCTCCATCGTATCGACGCATTCCCGGCCCGTCATCACCGGGGAGGAGGTGCGGCAGAAATCGGGGTACAACGACTACACCGTGGACGCGGTGGCGCGGCTGAACGCGACGGACACCGGATTTTTCCGGGTTCTCAAGGATTACTCGTCGAGTCCGGCCGAGCATCGCGGGCTCAACGACGCCAAGATTCAGGGATATCGCGGCACGTCCAGCTACTATTCATTCAACCAGCTTCATTACATCCGGTTCCTCTCCGAGGTGGGGATCATTGACGCCAGGGACGAGCTGGCCACCCACTGGGCCTACGGGCTGGAGCGGTCGCCGGTCCTCTTGTCGCTCGTCGGCGTGAAATATTTTCTGTCAAAATCGAAAGAGCCGCACATGCTGAGATACGGATACCAGCAGCGCGAGAAAATCGGGGACGTCCACATCTACGAAAACAAGTTTTCACTGCCCTTGGGCGTCACGTACGCCTCCTGCCAGCCGTACGGAGATTTCAAGCGGTTGGACCCCGCGAGCAAAGTGACCTCGCTCATGTATTCGGCCGTCACCGAGGACAACCGCCGGGACGCATTCGCCGGGATTGAGGTTGTCCGAGACCCGCCCGCGATTTCGTCCATGGAGGAATACGGCCGGCGCGTGGACCGTTTGAAGGAAAATGCGATGGCCATCCGCGAGCTGCGGCAGAATCACATCCGAGGGACGATTACGATCGGCCGCAAGAAGATCCTGTTTCTGTCCATTCCCTACGACGAGGGCTGGGCGGCGACCGTGGACGGGCAGCCGCGCAAGTTGCAGAAAATCAACGTCGGATTCATGGGGCTGGCGCTGGATGCGGGGGACCATGAAATCGATTTGACCTTCGAGCCACCCCTGGCCCGGGTGGGCGCGGGCGTCACGTTCGTCGGACTTTTAGTCTACGGGTTTCTGATGTTCCGAACCAGATCGACTTATCGCCGGTGACGGCGGGGGCTGAAACTCCGGAATCCTCCGTGGTGGCGAGGGCGGCGGCCGGCCCATGACGGCGCGGGCCGGGGTTCGGAAGGAGCCGGAACCATGGCCAGATCGGAATTCGTCGAGCGCGGGATCGACATCCGGATGATTCGCTCGATGTTTCGAATGTCTTCCCCCTGATCGGGCGTCGCGAAACTGAGGGCGATCCCCGCCCGGCCGGCCCGGCCGGTCCGGCCGATTCTGTGGACGTAATTTTCCGGATCGTCGGGCAAATCGTAATTGATCACAACCTCGATGCCGGTCACGTCAATGCCGCGGGCGGCGATGTCCGTCGCCACCAGGATTCGATACCGGCCGGACTTGAATCCGCTCAGCGCCTCCTTTCTCTGCGCCAGGCTGCGGTCGGCGTGAATTTCAGCCGCTCCGTGGCCTTTGTTCCTCAGGAGGCGCGCCACCTTGGCGGCGCCGCGCTTGGTGCGAACGAACATCAGGACGGACCCCGTGTGGCGCCGGAGCATTTCGCCGAGTAGGTTTCCCTTCTGTTCCTTGCTGACGACGAACAGTTCCTGGGAAACCAGCTCCGCCGCCGTGCCGGACGGCGCGATTTCTGTGCGAACCGGGAGCCGCATGTAGGCCGAAGCGATTTTGACGATCTCGGCCGGTATCGTCGCCGAAAAGAGCATCGTCTGGCGGTCTTTCGGGATGAGTCTGAGGATGCGTTCAATTTGCGGCGCGAATCCCATATCGAGCATGCGGTCGGCCTCATCGAGCACGAGAACGCAGACATCCTGAAGGCGCACGGTGTTCTGGTTCAAATGATCGATCAGCCGGCCGGGCGTTGCGAGGATGATACGCGGGTTGGACCGGAAGGCCTGAATCTGCATGCCCATGGATTCCCCGCCGATGACCACCGCCATTTTCATGTTGAAGGCCGGCGCAATCTTCGCCAGCATTTCGTTGGCCTGAAGCGCCAGTTCCCGGGTGGGCACGAGGACCAATCCCCGGCCTTTTCGCTGAGCCAGCCGCTGGATCATCGGGATGCCAAAGGCCAGGGTTTTGCCCGTGCCGGTTTGCGCGATCCCGATGATGTCCTTCCCCTCGATGGCGATCGGGATGGCCTTATGCTGAATGGGCGTGGGCACGGTGAATTTCGACCGCTGAAGCACGTCGAGGATCCCGGGTGCAATGCCCAGCCCGAAGAAACTGTCTGGAGCGCCTGTCATCATGCGGAGAGACTACTATTCTCATGGCGAATAGTATATGCTTGACGCGACGAACATGATCTTGGCGGCGAATCCGAAGGCGCAGTACGAGACACACAAAGAGGAGATCGACCGGGCGATTCAGGAGACGCTGGGCGGCGGGCGGTACGTGCTGGGCGAGCAGGTCCAGCGGTTCGAGTCGGAGTTTGCCGCGTATATCGGCGTGCCTCACGCCGTCGGCGTCGGCAGCGGGACGGACGCGCTGCATCTGGCGTTGCGGGCCTGCGGGATCGGCGCCGGGGACGAGGTGATCACCGTCTCGTACACGGCGGTGGCGACGGTGGCCGCCGTGGAAATGGCGGGCGCGCAGCCGGCGCTGGTGGACATCGATCCCGATTATTTCACGCTCGATCCGAAACGCCTGGCCGGTGCGCTGACATCCAAAACTCGCGCCATCCTCGTGGTTCATCTCTACGGCCAGCCGGTCGATTTTCCGCCGATCCTCGATTTCGCGCACACGCACCGTCTGCGGGTCATTGAAGATTGCGCGCAGTCGCACGGGGCGATGTACGGCGGTCGGCGCGTGGGGTCGTTCGGGGATGCGGCGGCCTTCAGTTTTTATCCGACCAAGAATCTCGGGAGTCTGGGAGACGGCGGAATGGCGGTCACCCACGATGCGGAACTTGCGCGACAGGTCCGGATGCTGCGGCAGTACGGCTGGGACGGCCACCGGGAGAGCCTCTGCGCCGGGTGGAACTCGCGGCTGGACGAGATCCAGGCGGCGATCCTGCGGGTCAAGCTGAAGACGCTGGATGAGGACAACGAGAAGCGTCGGCGGCTGGCGGCGCTCTACGGCCGGCTGTTGAAACCGGCGAAATTGAACTTGCCGCCGGAACGGCCGAATTGCCGGCACGCCTGCCACCTCTACGTGGTGCGGTCGGCGCAGCGGGACAAGTTGCGGTCCCATCTGCGCAAGCAGGGCATCGAGACGCTGGTCCATTACCCGCAGGGCGTTCATCAGCAGGCCGCCTATCGAGACAGGAATTTGTCCAGCGGAAGCCTCTCCGTCACCGAGTCGGCATGCCGGGAAGTCCTGTCCCTGCCGATGTATCCGGAATTGACGGAAGAGGAAGTGACGACGGTCTGCCGGGCCATCCTGGAGTTTGCCGGCGTAGCCGCTCAATGAAAAGGGGTCGACCCCCCTTGAAGACAGAGACGTTGCCTTGGATTCTTCTGCCGCTCGCGTTCCTCTTCGTCCTCACGGTCCGGCTGAACCTGCGGGACATGCCGATCTCGAGCGACGAGGGGATCTACTGCTATTATGGCCAGATGGTGCTGGACGGCCAGCCGCCCTACCGGTACTTTTACGAGATCAAGCCGCCCGGACTCTACTACGCCTACGGATTTCTCATGCTGATCTTCGGTGACACGCTCCGGGGCATTCACATGGCCTTTACCGTGATCAATCTTCTCACGATGGCGATGGTGTTTTGGATCGGCCGGGAGCTTTTGCGGGACACGCTGGCGGCGACGCTGGCCGCCGTGTCGTTCGGGTTTCTTTCGCTGGGTCCGTTCGTGTTCGGATTTTCGGTGATCGCGGAACCGCTCATGGGATTTTTCAGCACGGGGGCGCTCCTGCTGGGGCTGCTCGGATTGAACCGGGAGAAACCGGCGCTGCTGTTTCTGTCCGGGATCGCGGCGCACATGGCGTTTCAGATCAAACAAACCGGCGGGCTGTTCGGGCTGGGCGTGGCGCTGGTGATCGGCGCGTATGATCTCTCCCGCCGCCCCATCGCATGGTCCGCGCTCGCGGCGCGCCTCGGCCTGTATTTGGCCGGCCACGCGGCGCTGCTCGGGATTGCGCTTGCGGCCATCGTGGCGCAGGGCGCATGGAACGATTTTGTGTTCTGGGCGTACCGGTTTTCGACGCAGTATGTATCCGAGGTGCCGATGTCACAGGGGTGGCAGATGCTCAAGTTTTTTTTCCCGAAGGTCGTCGACCGGTATGAGGTCTTCTGGATTCTGGCGGTGATCGGCTGGGCCGGCGTTTTGTTTTCGAGCCTCGGCGCGTTTCGGAAATGGACCTTGTCGATCTGGATCGCCGTGTCGTTCGCGTCGCTCGCGCCCGGCTGGCGGTTTTACTCGCATTACTGGATGAACATCGTTCCGGCCGTGTCTCTGGCGGCCGGCGCCGCCGGCATGGCGATCATCGCACTCCTCAAGCGCCGGATGGGTCCGGCGCCGGCGGCCCTGTACGCGCTCTTGGCGGCTGCCCTGGCGGTGGGACAGCCGCTCGTTCTTGAGGAGGAATATTATTTCCGGCCGGACCCCGTGAAGATCTGGCGCCGGGTCGAGGGATCGCGCCCGTTTCCGGAAGCCAAAGTGATCGGCGACTACGTGGGCCAGCGGACGCGGGAGGGCGAGACGATTGTGGTCATCGGCACGGAGCCCGAGGTGTATTTTTATTCCGGCCGGCGCTGCCCCTCGCGACACAGCTATTTCAACTATCTGGTCTGCGCCCATCCCCTGCACAGGGAGTGGCAGAAAGAATTCATCGCCGACGTGGAGGCGGCGCGGCCGAAGATGTTCGTATTTTTCAAGCACCCGCAATCGCATTTTATGAGTCCCCACGCGGACCAGGCCATCTTCACGTGGGCGTTTGATTATATCCAGAAATACTACCGGCCGGTGGCTGTGGCCGACATGCTGTCTCCGGAAACAACGGACTACGTCTACGGAACGCGCGCCGAAACATACCGGCCGCAAAGTCCGCTGTACATCCGGGTGTTTGAACGGACGGCGCCATGAAGGTATCGTACCGTTGACATGGCGGAATTGATCGAGCTCAAGACGTTTTCAGACAAGCGCGGAAATTTATCAGTGATCGAACAGCCGCAGATCCCGTTCGAGATCAAACGGATTTTCTATATTTACGGCGTGGACGGCTCGACCCGGGGCGGCCACCGGCACCGGCGGACGCGTCAGGCGCTGATTTGCCTGCAGGGCGGGTGCGTCGTCGAGAACGACGATGGCCGGCGATACGAAACGTTCGTCCTGGACCGGCCGAACCAATGCCTGATTCTGGAGCCGCCCGACTGGCATCTGCTCCGCGAGTTTTCGCCCGGCGCGATTCTCCTCGTGCTGGCGTCGGAACTATTTGACGAGAGGGATTACATCCACGACAAGTACGCGCCGCGGGGCGGGGACCAGTGAAGGTCTCCGTCGTCGTCCCGGTCTACAACGCGGAGCGGTCGATCGCCGATCTCGTCCGCGAGGTGCGCGCGGCGCTGGCGGGGCACGATCTTGAGATCGTGCTCGTGAACGACGGGAGCCGGGACGGAAGCGACGCGATCTGCGAGAAGCTGGCGCGGGAGACGGCAGGCGTGCGGTACCTCTGCCTTCGCCGGAACTTCGGTGAGCACAACGCCGTCATGTGCGGCCTGAACCACGCGACTGGAGATTTCATCGCGATCATCGACGACGATTTTCAGAACCCTCCGGCCGAAATCCCGGCGCTCCTTCAGGAGGCGCAAAAGGGGTACGACGTCGTCTATTCGAGGTACACGGACAAAAAGCACTCGTGGTTCCGGAATTTCGGCAGCCGCTTCAACGATTTCTTCGCCACGCGGCTTTTGGGGAAACCGCCGGACCTGTACCTTTCGAGTTTCAAGGTCATCCGGAAGGAGGTCGTGGACGAAATCGTCAAGTACAAGGGCCCGTTTCCCTACATCGACGGCCTCATCCTGCGGGCCACGGACCAGATCGGCACGGCCCTGGTGTCGCACCGGGACCGGCGCGTGGGGAAATCGAATTACACGCTGATCAAGCTGGTTCAGCTCTACATGAACATGTTTTTCAATTTTTCCATCGTGCCGCTGCGGATCTTCACGTTCGGCGGGTTTCTCGTCTTCGTCACCGGCGCCGTCTTTACCGCGGCCTTCATCACCGAAAAACTCCTGCACCCGGAAATCCCCGTCGGCTGGACGTCCCTCATCACCGCCATCCTGACGTTGTCGGGATTCCAGGTCATGTTTCTGGGGCTCATCGGCGAATACCTGGGCAAGCAGTATCTGGACCAGAACAAGACGCCGCAGTGGGTGATCCGGAAGGAGATTCTCAAAAAAGATTGATCGGCCGGAAAGAGGAATATGAAAAGATGGCGCGCCTCGAGGAGGCACACTGGTGGTACCGGGCGCTCCACCGGCTGACGCTGCAGGCGCTGGAGCGTCACGCCGTGCCGAGGTCGGGCCTCATTCTTGACGCGGGCTGCGGGACCGGCGGGCTGCTCGCGCATCTGCGGCGGGCCGGATATATGGAACTTCGGGGGATCGACATTTCAGATGACGCGATTGAGATGTGCCGGGCGAAATCTCTGGACGTCATCCAGGGCGACATTCGCGAGATCGGCCGGCACGCGCCGGGGGGCGACGCCGCCGCGATCGTGTGCCATGACGTGTTTTATTTCCTCGACCGCGGCGAATGGGCGCAGACCGCAGCGCGGTTTCACGACGCCCTCGCGCCGGACGGCCTTGTGATCATGAACCTGCCGGCCTTTGCGGCCTTTCGCGGCATCCACGACATGGCGGTCGGGATCCGGCATCGATTCACGAAACGGGACATCGGAGACATCTTTGATGCGGCACGCTTCGCGCGCCTGCGGGCGATCTACTGGCCGTTTTTTCTGTCACCGTTGATTTTCGGAACGCGCGCAGTCCAGAGACTCCGGCTGAGGTCACGACGCGACGTCCCCATCCGCTCAGACCTCAGCCTTCCCCCGGCCGGGCTGAATGACGTTTTGTATCATCTGACCCGCCTGGAAAACGACGGCCTGGCCCGCAAACCGTTCGGAAGCAGCCTGTTTCTGGTAATGAAGAAAACCGCTTAAATCAACTCCGGGCCGAACTGCAGTTTAATTTTCTGGAGATTTTCGTTGACGCCGGCGTCGAGCTTCGTCATGTCGGCGTCGAACGCAAGTTTGTCTCTGTGCTGCCGCCTGATTTTTTCGAGGCGGTCGGACCGGAGTTCCGCGGAGGCGATCCAGTCGAGGTCGGCGAGGGCGGCCGCCATGCGGACGATGCAGGCCTCAGTGGTGATGTTGGGCGTGTAGTGCAAAAGCACGGTGTCGTAATGATGAAGCATGGCCGACTGGATGATGGTGGCGGGAAGGCGCCAGATGGTGAAGAGGAATCCGCCGAGGTCGGCGTGCGTGGCGCCCACCGCCTCTTTTTCGGCGGCCAACTGATTTTTCCCGCCGGCAACCTCCGCGTCGATTTTCTCCTGCCGGTCGCGGTAAAACTGCCGGAGGACGAGTTCTCCGATGTTGTGGAGCAATCCGCAGAGGAACATCTCGTCCGGCGCGTCCCTGCGGAGCGCGCGGCCGATCTGACGGCTCCACTCCGCCGTCGCGAGGCTGTGCGCCCAGAATTTTCGGGACACAGGTTTAGGGATTTTCTTGAATTTTTGCAGGCAGGCCACGGCGATGATCAGGGATCGAAGCCGGTCGATGCCCAGGATCATGATCGCCTCCTTCACGGTTTTCACCTTGCTCGCCAGATCGACCCAGGCCGAATTGACCACGCGCATGAGGGTGGCCGCGATGGCCGGATCCAGGCTCAGCACGTCCGCCACCTGATCGAGGTCGACCCCGGGCGCGTTTAACAGGGCACAGGCCCGCTGGGCCGTCTCGGGCAATGCCGCAATTTCCCTGATCCGGCCCAGGACCTGCTGAACCTCCCGGTCCAGCTCGATTTTCGCGTCGGTGGGCGCCTCCCTATGGATCCGGGACAAGTCCTGGTTTGACGCGAAGAAGTCCCGGACGTGCGACGTGATTTTGCCGCGCGGGAGGACGCCGAGGACGATCACCGCCTCGACAAAAAGGTAGAAATCCTCCTGCTGGAGGATGAGAAGCTCCTCGATTTGAGCGGGCGTCATCAGGTTCAACCGCACCGCGCACACCCCGAAGGACTCGCCTGTCTGGGATTGCTCAAGAAGCACCGCGTTGATGTGTTCCGGCGGGAGGTATCCCATGAGACTGCTCAGGTGTCCGATGCGCCGGTCAAAATCGGCGCTCTTGAGCACGCACCGGCGGATGTCCGCGGTGGACATCAGTTGGTTGGTTTGAAGATATTGGAGGAATTTCTGCAACCGCTCGATCTTCATTCGGCACGCCTCCTCAAGCCGGCGGCCGGAGTCGAACCGGCGACCTACTCATTACAAGTGAGTTGCTCTACCGACTGAGCTACGCCGGCGTAAACAGCAGGCGCGGTCTAGACGACCGGGACGGCTTCCGGTTCGGGTTCGGGGCTGGGTTTGGACTCGCCGGCGGCCGCGATTTTTTCGAATCCGAACCGCTCGATGATCTTCTCCGGGTCCGCCCCCTCGACCTCCATCTGGGACCGGTAGACCTTGAGGCCGGTGCCGGCCGGGATGAGGTGCCCGATGATCACGTTTTCCTTCAGGCCGCGGAGCTTGTCCACGGCGCCGTTGATGGCGGCGTCGGTGAGGACGCGCCGGGTTTCCTGAAAGGATGCGGCGGAGATGAAGCTGTCGGTTTCGAGGGAGACCTTGGTGATGCCGAGGAGGACAGGCACAAAGGTGGCGGGTTTTTTGCCCTGCCGGATGAGCTGCTCGTTGGCCTCCTTGAGGACGAAGCGGTCGACAAGGCTGCCGATCGAAAATTCGGAATCACCCTGGTCCTTGATTTCGACCTTGCGCAGCATCTGCCGGACGATGATTTCGATGTGCTTGTCGTTGATGTCCACGCCCTGGCGGCGGTAGACCTCCTGGACCTCGTTCACGAGGTACAGCATGAGGCCCTTGAGTTCCTTGACATTCAGGATGTCGTGCGGATTGACGGGACCGTCGGTCAGGGGTTCGCCCTGCTTGACGGTGTCTCCCTCGCGGACCTTGAGATACCGGCCGAGGGGGATGTCATATTCTTTCTTGACGCCGGTTTCGGTGTTGGTAACGACCACCCGCCGCGTGCCGCCCTTGGCTTTTTTCGCCTCAAAGGCAATGACCCCGTCGATGTGCGAGATGAACGCGTCCCGCGGGGTTTTCCCGCGCGCCTCGAAGAGTTCCTCGACGCGGGGAAGACCGCCGGTGATGTCCTTGGTTTTGGACAGCTCGCGCGGGATCTTGGCAAGGACGTCCCCGGCATGGACTTTCCGAGTGTCGGCCACTTCCAGAATACATCCGTACGGCAGCTCATACACCACCGGGGCCTTGCGGGCCGGCGTGTCGATGATGACGCGCGGCAGAAGCTGTTTTTCCCGGTCCTCGCAGATTTCGTTGCGCATGAGGCCCGTCGAATCGTCGACGATGACCTTGGAGGTCCGGCCCTCGAGGACGTCCTGAAAGGAGACGCCGCCGTCGACCTCGGTCAGAATCGTGTCGTTGTACGGGTCGAATTCGGCAATGATCCGGCCGGACTGCACGTACTCCTCGGCCGACACGCGCAAGCGCGTGCCGATCTTGACGTCGTAGTACTGCTCGGCGCCCATGATCAGGATTTTTCCCTCCCGCAGATACACGACACCGTCATCGGGAGACTTGATTTCGTCGCCCTTGCCGCCGCCGGCGATCCCGATCACGTCTCCGCGCTTGACCCAGAGGCCGTCGAAGACCTTGGGCTTGACTTCCTTCGTGTCGAGCGAGGATTTCACCTTGCGGATCGCGAGCTGCCCGTCGCGGCTGACGATCTGGATGTCATCCCGGCCCTCCTTCCGGGGAATGGTGCGTTCCGGAAATTCGGTGACGAGGACGTCGTAGGACAGCGTCAGTTCCCGGGTCGCGCCGCCCATGGCGACGCCGCCGATGTGGAAGGTGCGCATGGTGAGCTGGGTGCCGGGCTCGCCGATGGACTGCGCGGCGATGACGCCGACGGCCTCTCCGATGTCGGACAGGCGGCCGGTGGCGAGATTGCGGCCGTAGCAGAGCTGGCAGATGCCGCGGCGCGATTCGCAGGTGAGAACGGACCGGATGAAAACCTTTTCGACGCCGGACTCCTCGATCTTGTTGGCGAGGATTTCGTCGACGAGCGTGTTGGCCTTCGCCAAAACTTCGCCCGTATCCTGATGGATGACGTCCTCCTGAAGGACGCGGCCGAGGATGCGGTCGGCGAGGGATTCGATCAGTTCCTCGCCCTCGCGCAGGGCCTCGGCGTAGGTGCCGTCGAGGGTGCCGCAGTCGTGTGTTTCGATGACGAGTTCCTGCGCGACGTCGACGAGCCGGCGCGTGAGGTATCCGGCGTCGGCGGTTTTGAGCGCGGTGTCGGCGAGACCCTTGCGGGCGCCGTGGGTGGAGATGAAGTACTCGAGGACGGAGAGTCCCTCCTTGAAATTGGACTTGATGGGCAGCTCGATGATTTCGCCGGAGGGTTTGGCCATCAGACCCCGGATGCCGGCGAGCTGCCGGGCCTGGTCGATGTTGCCGCGGGCGCCGCTGAAGGTCATCATGTAAACGGGGTTGAATCCGTCCTTGTCCTTTTCGAGGGCGACCACCATCGCGTCGCTGACGGTTTTGGTGACCTTGGACCAGATGTCGATGGACCGGTTATGGAGTTCCTCCTGGGTGAGTTTCCCTGCGAGGTACTGGGACGTATATTTGTGGACCTCCTGGTCAGCGTCGGCGATGATTTTCTTCTTTTCCGGCGGGACGACCAGATCATCGTAATAACCGATGGAGCATCCCATGCGGGTCGCGTAGATGTAGCCGAGCCGCTTGATGTTGTCGAGCACGGTGATCGTCGCGTAGGACCCGCGGCGGGTGAGGAGGTCCGATACGAGCCGGCTGAGCCCCTTTTTGCTCATGGTGTCATTGACGAAGGCCTCATCGGCCGGCAGGACGTCGTTGAAGATGACGCGGCCGGCCGTCGTTTCGTGGAGGCCGCCCTTGGAACGGACCACGATCCACTGGTGGAGCGTAAGGACGCCGGCATTGTACGCGATGAGGATTTCGTCGACGCCGCGGAACAGCTTCATCTTGTCGCGCGCCGGTTTTTGCCCCTTGGGCCGGGTCAGGTAATGACAGCCGAGGACGATGTCCTGGGTCGGCGCGGCGATGCATTTGCCGTTGGCCGGGGAGAACAGGTTGTTGGTCGACATCATCAGAATGCGGGCCTCGATGCGCGCAAGTTTCGACAGCGGCACGTGGCAGGCCATCTGGTCGCCGTCGAAGTCGGCGTTGAAGGCGGTGCAGACAAGCGGGTGAAGCCGGATGGCCTTGCCTTCGATCATGATCGGCTCGAAGGCCTGGATGCCGAGGCGGTGGAGGGTGGGCGCGCGGTTGAGAAGGACGGGGCGGCCCTCGATGACCTCTTCGAGCGCGTCCCAGACCTCGGCCGACTCGGCCTCGATTTTTTTCTTGGCGCCTTTGATGTTGTGCACCAGCCCCTTGTCGAGAAGCTTGCCCATGACGAACGGCTTGAAGAGTTCGAGCGCCATGCGCTTGGGCAGGCCGCACTGGTTGATCTTGAGTTCGGGCCCGATGACGATGACGGCGCGGCCGGAATAGTCGACACGCTTGCCGAGCAGGTTCTGCCGGAACCGGCCCTGCTTGCCCTTCAAAAGGTCGGTGAGCGACTTCAGGGGCCGGTTGCCGACGCCGCGGACGAGCCGGCCGTGCTGGCCGTTGTCGAGGAGGGCATCGACGGCTTCCTGCAGCATGCGCTTTTCATTTTTAATGATGATGTCGGGCGCCTTGTGCTCGATGAGACGCTTGAGGCGGTTGTTGCGGTTGATCAGCCGGCGATAGAGGTCGTTGATGTCGGAGGTCGCGAAGCGGCCGCCTTCGAGCTGGACCATCGGCCGAAGGTCGGGCGGGATGACCGGCACGGCCTCGAGGATCATCCAGCTCGGGTTGTTGCCGGACCGCATGAGCGCGACGCACATTTCGTAGAGTTTGGAGAGCTTTTTCTTTTTCTGGAGCGACCGGGACCGCTTGAGCTGTTTGCGGGTCTCCTCCAGAAGCTGCTTGAGGTTGATTTCCTCGAGGAGTTTCTTGACGGCCTCGGCGCCGATGCCGACTTCGAAATTCTTGCCGTAGCGCGCCTTGAGTTTGCGGATTTCCTGTTCGCCGGAGATCGTGATGAGCTGTTTCTTTTTGTATTCCTTGGACGTCCCGGAATTGAGGACGACGTAATTTTCGTAATAGACGATGCTCTCGAGTTCCTTGGGGCGCATGTCGAGCAGCATGCCGATGCGGGACGGGGTGCCCTTGAGGAACCAGATGTGGGTGACAGGCACGACGAGCTTGATGTTGCCCATGCGGACGCGCCGGACTTTGGAGGTCGTCACTTCCACTTTGCAGCGGTCGCAGACGATGCCCTTGAAGCGGATGTTCTTGTATTTTCCGCAATAACATTCCCAGTCCTTGGACGGCCCGAAAATGCGCTCGCAGAAGAGGCCGCCGGGTTCGGGCTTGGAGGTCCGGTAGTTGATCGTTTCCGGCTTTTTGACTTCGCCGTAGGACCATTTCAATATTTTGTCCGGCGACGCAATCCGGATCGAGATGCCGCCGAACTCGTGAAGACGCGGCTCGTACTGGGACGCGGGCGAGGGCGCGGCCGTGGAAAACTGGGTGGGGGTGCCGTTCAAGGGAATCTCCTCCTATCGAATCATCGACAGTTTGTCTTCCACCATCTTTTCGAGACTGATGGGGTTGTCTTTCTCGTCCAGGACTTCGATGTCCAGTCCCAGACCCTGAAGCTCCTTCACGAGGACGTTGAACGATTCGGGAATGCCCGGCCCCGTCTCGTCCTTGCCCTTGATGATGGCTTCGTACATCTTGGCCCGGCCGAGCACGTCGTCGGACTTGATGGTGATCATCTCCTGAAGCACGTGCGCGGCGCCGTAGGCCTCGATCGCCCAGACCTCCATCTCGCCGAGCCGCTGGCCGCCGAAATTGGCCTTGCCGCCCAGCGGCTGCTGGGTGACGAGGGAATAGGGGCCGATGGACCGCGCGTGAATTTTCTCATCGGCCAGATGGTTCAGCTTCATCAGATACATCGTTCCGACCACGACGGGCTGGTCGAAAGGCTGGCCGGTCCGGCCGTCATACAAAACGGTCTTGCCGTTCTCCGGCAGTTTCGCCTCCCTGAGGAGACTGGCGACATCGGTCGGTGAGGCGCCGTCAAAGATGGGCGTGATGACTTTGATGTTGAGATTCGAAGCGGCCCAGCCCAGATGCGCCTCGAGGACCTGCCCGATGTTCATGCGGGACGGAACGCCGAGGGGATTGAGCACGATGTCGAGGGGCGTGCCGTCGGACAGAAAGGGCATGTCCTCGATGGGGCAGATTTTGGACACGACGCCCTTGTTCCCGTGCCGGCCGGCGACCTTGTCGCCCACGCTGAGCTTGCGCTTGATGGCGACGTAGACCTTGACCATGGTGTGGATGCCGGGCGGCAGCTCGTCCTTTTTCTCGCGGGTGAAATGCTGGACGTCGATGACGACGCCCTCGGTGCCGTGGGGCATGCGCAGGGACGTGTCGCGGCTGTCCTTGGCCTTTTCGCCGAAGATGGAATGAAGGAGCTTGAGTTCGGGCGTCATGTCCTGCTCTTTTTTGGGCGTGACCTTGCCGACGAGGATGTCGCCGGACCGGACCTGCTCGCCGATTTTGATGATGCCGTTTTCGTCGATCTTGTTCATGGATTCCTTGCTGAGGTTCGGAATGTCCCGCGTGATCTGTTCCTTGCCGAGCTTGGTGTCGCGCGCGACGACTTCGAATTCCTCGATGTGGATGGAGGTGAACGCGTCCTGGCGGACGATCCGCTCCGATACGAGGACGGCGTCCTCGAAGTTGTAGCCCTCCCACGGGAGGAGCGCGACGAACACATTCTGGCCGAGCGCCAGCTCGCCCTGCTCGGTGGCGGGCCCGTCCGCGAGCGGCTGGCCGGCCTTGACGGTCTCGCCGACGCGGACGATGGGTTTCTGGTTGATGCAGGTGCCCTGGTTGGACCGTTTGTACTTGAGGAGCGTGTACTCGTCGACGACCACGTCGCCCTTCTTGGCCACAACCTTGCGGCCGTCCCGGACCTCCTCCTCGTGCCGTTTTTTTGTTTCCACGTGAATATCGGTCGACGAGACGTAGACGACCTTGCCGGGATTGCGGGCGAGCGGGACGTATCCGCTGTCCTGGGCGACCTTGTTTTCGAGCCCGGTGCCGATGTGGGGCGCGTGCGGGTAGAGCAGGGGCACGGCCTGGCGCTGCATGTTGGAGCCCATGAGGGCGCGGTTGGCGTCATCGTGTTCGAGGAAGGGGATGAGCGCGGTGGAGATGCTGACGATCTGTTTGGGCGAGACGTCCATGTGCGTCACATCCTCGGCAGGCACGGTGCGAAACTCGCCGGCGTGCCGGATGGACACGTTCTCTTCAAGGAACTTGCCGCTCTTGATCGGCACCGTCGCCTGGGCGATTTTGTAATGTTCCTCCTCGTCGGCGGTCAGGTAGACGATGTCGTCGGTGACCCGGTTGTTCTCGACCTTGCGGTAGGGCGTGGTGAGAAGGCCGAGATCGTTGACGCGCGAGAAGGTACACATGGAAACGATGAGTCCGATGTTGGGGCCTTCCGGCGTTTCGATCGGGCAGATGCGGCCGTAGTGGGAATGGTGGACGTCTCGGACTTCAAATCCGGCGCGCTCGCGGCTGAGACCGCCAGGCCCGAGCGCGGACAGCCGGCGCTTGTGGGTCAGGTCGGCCAGGGGATTGGTCTGGTCCATGAACTGTGACAACTGGGACGATCCGAAGAACTCGTTGAGGATCGACGTCAGGGGCCGGGTGTTGATGATGAGCTGGGGCGCCTTGACCTTCTCGACCGTCAGGACCGTCTCCTCGGTGACCTCCTCGTCCGCGTCGGAAACCTTGACCTTCGTGCCGAGCCGCTCGATGGCGTCGAGCCGCTCGATGATGTTGCGGCGCATCCGGGCCATGCCGGTGGAGATGTACATGGCGAGGAGCTCGCCGACGGGCCGGATGCGGCGGTTCTGGAGATGGTCGATGTCGTCCGGTTTGCCCTCGCCGCCGGCGAGTTTCACGAGGTGTTTGACGATCATCATGAGATCTTCGAGATCGAGCGTGCGCTGGGTGATGGGTTTGTTGGTGAAACTGAACCGGTGATTCAGGCGGAACCGGCCGACGCGGGACAGGTCATAGTTGACCGGGTTGTAAAAGCGGGTGTTCATCAGGTCCCGGCCGAGGTCCGGGGTGTAGGTGTCGTGCGGCGAGAAATACCGGAATACCTCCTCAAGCGCGTCGGCGGTGTCGCGGGTCTGGTCCTTCAGCAGGGATTTCAGCATGATCGAATTGAACATCGCATCGCCCTGGCCCTTGATCACGAGCACGCGTTCGATTTTCTGCCGTTCCAGGAGCGCCACTTCCTCACTGGTCATTTCGATCGGCGCCTCCAGGAAGACCTCGCCGGTTTCGGGGTCCGCGATGTCCTCCGCGACGGTCCGGCCGACGAGTTCGGCGCTGACGAGGATTTCTTCGAGTTCGTAAAATGCCTTGAGGAGTTCCGAGTTGCCGGACATGCCGAATGCTTTGAGAATAACCGATCCGAGGATGCGCTTGCCGCGGTCGAGCCTCGCGTAGAGGAGGCTCGTGTCGCGGTCGACTTCGAACTGGAGCCAGGCGCCGAAATACGGGATGATTTTGGCGATGTAGGCGTCCGCGCGCTCGTCCAAACTGAAGAAGACGCCCGGGGACCGGTGGATCTGCGAGACGACGACGCGTTCGGCGCCGTTGATGACGAAGGTGCCGTGCTCGGTCATCATGGGGAACTCGCCCAGGAAGACGTCCTGCTCGACGGTCGATTTCTCCCGCCGGTCGGTCATGCGGATCCGGACGGTGATGTTCGATCCGAAGGTCACGCCGAGCTCCTTGCACTTCCAGGGGTCGTACTTGGGCGGCTCGATGTTGTAGCGCACATACTCGAGGATGATGTCGTTGGACTCGATCGGAAACGTCGCGCGAATCACCTCTTCGAATCCCTCCATCTTGCGCGCTTCGGGCGCCATGCCCAGTTGGAAGAACGCGGTGAAGGAATCCCGCTGAATGGCCAGCAGGTCCCCCATGTCCATCCGAAATTCGCCGCGGGTGTAGTCCCGCGCCATCCCGTTGGGTTTACTCAAAGTTCACACCTCTTTTTCGTTGATGTTACTTGACGCTGACCGCCGCTCCCGCCGCTTCCAGCTTCTTCTTGACCTCCTCGGCCTCGGCTTTCGCCACGGCCTCCTTCACCGGCTTGGGCGCGCCCTCCACCAGGTCCTTGGCTTCCTTCAGCCCGAGGTTCGTGACTTCGCGGACCGCCTTGATGACGGCGATCTTGTTGCTGCCGAAATTCTCGAGCGTGACCGTGAACTCGGTCTGCTCGACCGCCGCGGCCGCGCCGCCGGCCGCCGCCGCGCCGCCGGCTGCAGGGGCCGCCACGGCCATGGCCGCCGCCGAGACGCCGAATTTCTCCTCGAGCTTTTTGACGAGGTCCGAAAGTTCGAGGACGGTCATGCCTTCAATCGCGGTGATGATGTCGTCCTTGGTCATTGTGGCCATCTCAGTAGTACCTCCTTTCCTCGCAAATCGTATCCCTCATGATTTTTTCCGGGCCACCTGCCCGAGCACCTGCACCAGCGCGCGCTGGGGCTGGGAAAGGACCGTGACCAGCCGCCGAAGAGGACTGGCGATCAGGCCCACCGTCTGGCCAAGCAGGGCCGGGCGGGACGGCAGCGCCGCCAACCGCGCGACGTCGACCGATTCGAGGTACCGGCCCGACACAAACCCGGCCTTGACGCGGAAGGCCTCCCGCTCGTCCGAGAATTCTTTCAGCGCCTTGGCCAGCGCCACCGGATCGCCGAAACAGAAGACCGCGGCCGTCGGACCCTTGAGGTGCATCGTCAGGGGCGCCGCGCCGGGTATTTCCTTCAGCGCGATTTTGGTCAGGCGGTTCTGCAGGATCCGCAGCTCGCCCTGGATCTGGCGCAGCTTCATCCGAAGCCGCGTCAGGTCCAATACCGTGAGGCCCTGGTACTGGGCCAGAATCACGCCGTCGGCCTTGGAGAGCTTCTCCGACAATTGCGAGACGATCCAGCGCTTGCTTTCGCCGGGGATTCGGTCGGCGCTCATGCGAAGTCGTCCCAGAGCGCGACCGGGTCGAGCGCGACCGCCGGCCCCATGCAAGGCGCGATCGAGGCGGCCCGGAAAAATTCTCCGCGGCCACCCAGCACCCTGGGCTTGGACGCGATGATGGTCCTCACCAGGGTCTCGGCGTTGCGAAAGAGCGCGTCGTCCGAAAAAGAAGCCTTGCCGACGAACATGTGGACGTTGCCCTCCTTGTCGTTGCGGTACGACACCTGGCCGGCGCGCAGTTTGTCGACGGCGCCCTTGAGGTCCGCCGTGACCGTGCCGGTCTTGGGCGACGGCATGAGGCCCCGGGGTCCGAGAATTTTCCCGAGCTTGCCGACCTTGGCCATTTCGTCGGGGGTGGAGATCACGGCGTCGAATTCCAGGAATCCCTCCTGGATCTTCTTGAACAGCTCGTCGTCCGCGATCAGGTCCGCGCCCGCAGCGCGCGCCTCCGATATCTTTTCGCCCTTCGCAAACACCAGTATCCGGATCTTCTTGCCGGTGCCGCCCGGCAACACCACGCTGCCGCGCACCTGCTCCTCGGCCTTGGTGGGGTCGATCCCCAGCCGGAGGGCCATCGTCACGGTCTCGTCGAACTTGGCGGTCGCCATCTTCTTCACCATCCCGACCGCCTCCCGCAGCCGGTACCGGCGGGCCGCCTCCAGAAGCTGGGCGGCGGAACGGTATCGCTTGGAACGGCGTTTCATGTCAGATGACCTCCACGCCCATGCTGCGGGCAGTGCCGGCCACGATGCGTTCCGCGGCCTCGACCTTGTCGGTGTTCATGTCCGGCAGTTTCATTTTGGCGATTTCGCGAATCTTGTCCTTCGATATTTTTCCGACCTTGACCTTGCCCGGGTCCTGCGACCCCTTGGCCAGACCCGCCTCGCGGCGGATCAGGACGGCAGCCGGCGGCGTTTTCAGGATGAAGGTGAAACTCTTGTCCTGAAACACGTCGATGACGACCGGCAGGACCAGCCCGGATTCCATGTTGGCGGTTTTGGCGTTGAACTGCTTGCAAAAATCCATGATGTTCACGCCGTGCTGTCCGAGCGCGGGTCCGACCGGCGGCGCAGGCTTGGCCTGGCCGGCGGGGACCTGAAGTTTGATCTGCGTCAGCAGTTTTTTCTTTGGCGGCGCCATGTCACACCTTCTCCACTTGATCGAAATCGAGGTCCACAGGGGTGGCGCGGCCGAAAATTTCAACCTGGATTTTCAGGCGGCCACGGTCGACGTCCATTTCGAGAATGGTTCCGTTGAAGTCCATGAAGGGCCCGTTGATGATGCGGACCGTTTCGCCGACCTCGTAGATGATCTTCGGTCTTTCCTTCGTTTCCGTCATGAACACCCGGATGCGGCTGATCTCGGCGTCGGTGACCGGCACCGGACCGCTGCCGCCGATCCCGCCGACGAACCGGGCCAGGTTCGGCAACCGCCGGATCTGCTTCAGCACCGGCTCCGTGGCCTTCATCCGCACAAACACGTATCCCGGAAACAGCTTGCGCTTCTTGATATGCTTTTTGCCCCGCTTGACCTCCACCACATCCTCGACAGGAATCAGCACGTCCGCCATGCAGTCGGCCAGACCCTCCCGGGTGAGCGTGGTGACCATCGTATGTTTCACCTTCTCCTCGTTTCCGGACAGCGTGTGGAGAATGTACCAGCCGAAATCAGAACCCTCGGCCGGTTTGAGTTTGCCGCCGTCACCCGCCGCGTGGCGGCCGGCCGGCCGGGCCACGGCCGATTCCGCGGGCGCCGACTCCGCCGGCGTCTCGTCGGGCGCATCTGCAACCGTCGCCGGCTCTTCTTCCGTCACGACCGGGTCCGAACTTTCGGCCGGAGGCGCTGACGTGCCCGGCGCCTCCGGAAGCGCAGACGCGTCCTCCGGCTTGCTTTGATTCTCGTCTAATTCGCTCATTGCCCCACCAACAGTCCCACGAGTTTTCTGAACGTCACGTCGAGCAAGGCGAGGAACACTCCGAAGATGGCTACGCAGAGGAAGACCACGTACGTCGACTCCACCAACTCATCTTTCGTCGGCCACGACACTTTCCCGTCCTTCGGCCGGATTTCCGTCCAAACCTCCTCGAGAAACACCCTCAAACGCTGGTACCACGTCATCATCAAAAACCCCTTCTTACGTCCCGACTCTCCCCGTTGCAGGACATCGGAGGGTTTGCCATCCATGGCAAACCTGACCCCTGACGCAACGGGGACAATACATCCTTGTATGCAGGCCAGGAGGGATTTGAACCCCCAACCTTCGGTTTTGGAGACCGTCGCTCTGCCGTTGGAGCTACTGGCCTATTTGGTCTCTATGTGCTCCGTATGTTTTCCACACCAGGGACAAAACTTCCGCCGCTTGAGCCGCTCCTTCTGAGTGCGCCTGTTTTTTTTCGTACTGTAATTCCGCCTCTTACACGCCGAACATTCCATGGTAATAGGTTCGTACATGACAAAACTCCTCCTCTCCCAAAGGCCCGCTTTGGGCGCACAAGAAAACAGGCTAGTCTATGTTGCCGACGAAGTAAATGTCAAGTTCCACGGAGAAGAAATTCGGACGCGTATTCGGCGCCCTACTGCTTGCTCACCTGCTCGTAGGCCGCGTTCAGGTCCCGGGCCCTTTCTTTGAGTTCCGAGAGAGTCGTGTCGACCTCGCGGTCCCAGCCCTCGGTCTGGGGTTTGTCCCTGGCGCCGCTCTGGAGGCTGTGGAGGAGGACTTCGAAGGCGTTGATGAGGGTCATGCTGGTGACGCTGACGGTGTCGATGAGGGCGAGATATTTTTTGATCTGGTCGTCGGCGGCGAGGAGGGATCCGTTGGTGATCGGCAGGCGCTCGGAGAGGATTTTGGTGATGAAGAGGATGAGCTGGGGATTGGCCGCGATGACTACTTCCAGTTTCGTCCCGTCGATGACGACGACGCCGGAACTTTCCCGCGCCATGAGCGTCGCCGACCTCGGCTCGAATTTGCGGCTCGCATAACCCGCCAGCACGGCGACCTCGCCGATGACGGCGCCCTTGTCCTTGATTTCGGCCACCTTGCGCCCGCCGATCTGGACGTCCAGAGATCCGCTCTGCAAAATGAAAATTTCCCGGCCTTCCTCGCCCTCCCGGCACAGGATCTCTCCCGTATTGTATTGCTTCGCGCCGGCGCCGGTCGGAGGCGCCTCCGAGGGCGGCGGAGGCGGCGGGGCGGGCGGCGGACCGGAAACCACTTCCTGCCCGCGGCTGACGCCCTCGCCCATGCCGTAACAGATGTGCGATTTGGCCTTGTCGAAAATGCTCTTGGCCCAGGAAAAATGCGTCTGGTCGAAGAGGTCTCCGAGGGCTTTCGATTTCTGATAGTACGTGAGCAGATACCCGTCGATGGCTTTGCGGATCTCATTGAGAAACTGCGTGTACCGGCCGAGTTTGGCGTTCGTGTCCTTGATGTATTTGGCGAGGTTGAGCGAGATGGAAAGTCCGAGGCGGGGCTGGCCGAGGATGGTTTCGTCCAGCGCCTTTTTTTTGACGTCGATGTTCTGCACGACCGAGTGGCTGACGGCGCGGATGGTGGCGCTGCGGGGCTGTTTGAGAATGGCGCCGATTTCGCCGAAGATGGAGCTCTTGTCTTTGATCTCCGATATTTTCTTGTCCCGGCCGCGCTTGTCCTTGACCAGGACCTCGAGGTGGCCTTCCTGCAGAATGTAAATCTCGGCCGATACTTCCCCTTGCTTGCAGAGAATCGCTCCGGGCTCCAGCTCCCTGGGCATGGGTCTTTGGACTAGGACCTACCGGGCCGGCGGGTCAGATCGTCTTCCATTTTTGGGCCAGGCCTTCAAACCCTTCGTGAAACTCCGACGCCCGCTCCTGAATGTCCGCGAGTCTCGCCTGGACCTCCTCCGCGTACCCCTGGGTCTCCGCCTTGTCTTTGCCGCCGCTCTGCAGATTGGTCCGCAGAAGTTCATACGCGCCCATGAGCGACGCGGGACCGGCGGCGTCGAGCAGGGACAAATACTTGTTGATGCGCTCCTCGTCGGACAGGAAAACCAGGTTGGTGTTGAAGAGCCGGCAGGAGAGGCTTTGCGCAATCAGCAGGATCAATGCGGGATTGGACGCGATCAGAGATTCGAGCCGCGACGCTTCGACGACGATCACGCTGGAGTCCTCCCGGGCGACGATCGTGCCCGACCGGGGCTCGAAACGGCGGGTGGTATATCCGACCAACACGGAAACCTCGCCGATGACCGACCCCTTGTCCTTGACCTCGGAAACCTTCCGGCCGCCCACCAGGATGTCGAGCGTCCCGCTCAACAGAATAAAGAAATCCCGGCCCTCCTCGCTCTCCTTCCCCAGCGTCTCTCCGGCTTTGAAATTCCTGCCTTCCGCAAGCCCGGCCGGAATTTCCGGCGGCGGGGGCGGCGTCGAGTGGGCGGCGGCCGTATCTTCGGCGAAGGGTTCCTGGCCGCGGCCCAGGCCATCGCCAAGGCCGAAGCAGGGGTGGGATTTGGCTTTGTCGTGGATGGTTTTGACCCACGCAAGTTTGGTCTGCTCGTGAAGATCGCCCAGGGACTTGGTTTTCTGAAAGTAATACAGGAGACAGGCGTCGGCGTACTTTCGAAGCGCCGTCGAGAACTGCGCGTACTGCGACAGCCGGAGATTGGTGTCCTTGAGATAGCGCGCGAGGTGCATGGAAATGGAAAACCCGAGTTTGGGCTGGGCGAGGATGGTCTGGTCGAGGGCCTTGTTTTTCGTGTCGATTTTCTGGACCACCGCGTGGTGGACGGCCCGGATCGACGCGCTGCGCGGCTTTTTCATGATCGCGCCGAACTCGCCGAATACGGCGTGCTTGCCGGAAATCTTCGAGATCACCTTGTCCCGGCCGCGCTTGTCGCGGACCGATACGTCGAGGTCGCCATCCTGCAGGATGTAAATTTCCGACGAGGCGTCGCCCTGTTTGCAGAGCGTGTCGCCCGGATTCAGTTCAACCTGCACCATGGTGTCTCCTTTTGCGAATACATCCATATATTCGGGGTGGTGAGATTCGAACTCACGACCACACGCACCCCATGCGTGTGCGCTACCAAGCTGCGCTACACCCCGTCGTACTCCCCACGAAGAATCTTGAGCGCCTCCTGCAAATCCTCCCGCACGGCCGACAGCGAATCCGACTGCTGGGCCAGGCGCCGGCGGCGCTCCAGCCGGCGCTTGACGCCGACCATCGTCATGCCCTCATCTCGAAGCATCTGGCGGATGCGCTGCAAGAGGGCCACGTCCTCCGTCCGGTATCGCCGCTGGCCGGTTTTCGTCTTTTCCGGCCGCAGCGCCGGGAAGGATTTTTCCCAGTAGCGGATGACATGCGGATTTTCGCCGATCGCCTCGCTCACCTGACGGATCGTATAGTATAGCTGATTCATACCCAGCCGGCATTATATATATATGGAGAGGCGGACGCAATGCCGCGCCGCGCTAACTGACAAACTCATACTGGGCCGCCGGCCGGGGCGCCAGGGCTTCCGGCATCGGCTCCGCCATGTGCCGGATCCTGAGGACGGGCTTGTTTTTCATGGCCTTGGCCAGCCGCTGCAGCGCGGGTTTGACCGAGGCCGGGACTGGATCGGGTCCGTAGATCAATACAAAGGCGTCACAGCATTCCGACACTTCCTCGAAAGCGTCGCTGCGGCCAAGCGGGGCCACGTCGAGAAGGACCGTGCGGTTTGCCGCGCTTTCCTTCAAAAACGCCTGCATCTTCTTTTTTACTTTCAGGTCCGCCATTTCCTTCTCCAGGTGAGGCGCGAACAGGGGAAGAAGAAAGACGCGGTCCAGCGGCGTCGTCAGGACCGACTGCGACCAGGGCTCGGTGGCGAAGATGTCGTGAGAGGACGCCGGAATGGAAAAGAATGAATGCAGGTTGGGCGCGGTGTGGTGGAGATCGACGAGGACCACCGGGCGGCTGCGGCGGATCGACACGGCGAGATTGGCGACAAAGGTCGACGTGCCGGACCCGCTGCGCACCGCCGCCACGCCTACGACCGGCGCCTGGGAGTTGGGAAGCTTGTCCAGAAGGCTTTGGGCGGACTGTTCGAAAAATTCGGAAGCGGCGGAGGTCGGCGCGAAAACCGTGTAGAGGCCCTTCTCGACCGAAGGCAAGCGCGGATACGAGACCCAGGCCTGGCCGGGCAGTTCCGATTCATCCACGGTTTTTTCAGGCGCCGGCGGCGCCGGCGGCGTCTCGATCGCCGGCAGGGGTTTGCGCGCCCTGACAGCCGCCCGCGCGGACGGAAGTTCGGGCGGCGCCGGAGACGCGGGCGGCCCCGCCGGAGACGGCGCGGATCGACCCGCAAAACCGGCGATGCCCAGCACGTATCCGGCCAGCAGGGCGGCGGCCGTCCAGAGAAAGAGACTCAGCGGCAATTTCCCCGCGTCCAGTTGTTTTTCCGAAACCAGCTCTCGAACCACCGTCTGGGTTTCGGTCCACGTCAGATGCAGAGCCGACCGCGCCTCCGGTTCGGCCGCCGGTTCCGGCGGCTGGGACTCTTCAGCGACCGTCGCCGATGCAGCCGGACCGGATCGGAGAATCCGCTTTTCATCGCGTTCCAGTTGCTGTTTCTTCTTCTGAAACTCCGCGCGACGGCGCTCCCATCGCGCCTCCTCTTCCGATTCCGCCACGAGAACCCGGCGGTCGAGACTGCTCCGGATGGCGGCGATCTCCTGCTGAAGTTCCCCGACCCGCGGATGGGACGGGGTGTAATGGTCGATCGCTTCCGCCAGCGTCATTTCAAGGTCGACCAGTTTCTGTTTCAACTCCCTGGATTCTTCATCCCGCTGCAGCAATTCTTCGGGGTGCCGGTACTTCCGGCGTGACGCCATGACCCGCGCGTGGGATTTTTCCGCCTCGTCCCAGCCTTTCATCAAGCTCGCCTTCTTCTGCCGGATCTCGCGCGCCTGTGCGCCGGCGGGTTTGCGGGATGCGGCGACCGCGCGGCCGCGGGCGCGGGGTTTTTGACGCGCCTTGGGCGGCGCCAATTCCTCGACCATTTTTTGAGTCAAGTCTCTGAGCGGAAGCACCGACGCGGGCGGCAGCGTGGCGGAGAGGTCAATCCGTGTCACCGGCGAATCGTAGGCGTCCTTCCGGAGTTGACCGTCAAACGGCGAGAGGAGCGACACGATCTGCCGGGCCACCGGCTCGATGGTGTCGAGGGACGCTCCAGAGAGGCTCGCGACGACGCGGGTCGCCGGTTTCTCCAGCCACCTTTGTTCCTCCTTCATCCACTGGCCGCCGATCCATCCGGCCAGAGGTTTGCTCATGGACCAGAGCGCGTAAAATCCGCCGGCCAGGATGAGAAGAACCAGCCCGACAGAAATCCAGCGGCGCATCAACGGGACTGGACGTTCTGGATATTCACCCGCACCAGCGGCCAGAATTTTTCCCAGAAGTCCCCCAGGTTGGAAATCACGCTCTTCGGAACAAAAATCACGTCGCCCTCCGACAGCTCCATGTCGTTCTGAACCTGGCGGTCCATGACCAGCCGCTCGAGGGCCACGGTGAAAACCTGCGTCTGGCCCGTCGGCGAGACCCGCACGACGCGGGTCGAGTCGAGGACGGCGCCGGGAACATGATAGCCCGCGCGCGCCATGGCGGCGAGGACATGCGAGCCGGCGGGCAGGTCATAGGCGCCGGGGGACCGGACCATGCCGAGAACAAACACGCGGATGGAGAGTTTGGGCGGGACGAAGAGAAGGTCTCCGTCTTTGAGTTCCGGCGCGTCCGCGGGCGAGCGGCGGCCGTTGAGGATCTGGGACAAGTCGACCGGCAGGCGGCTTCCGTCCGGCCTCACCATGAACGCGCGCGCCGGGTCCGCCTGGTCGGTCAATCCTCCGGCCGAGGTCAGAACGTCGGTCACCCAGGTCGGCGTGCGCTCGATCCAGACTTTCCCGGGAGCGCGGACCTCGCCCTGGACCCGGACCATGCCCTTTTCGCCGGAAGCGATCACATAGATGACATCGCCGGCGTGGAGGGAACGGTTCATGTCCATTTTGGCTTCGTTCAGGATGGCCGACAGCGAAATCGGCTCGCGCGCGCCGGCGCGCAAAAGAACGACCTGGTCGGCGCCTTCGACCGCCGGTTTCGACACCCAGCCGGCCCGGGCCAGCACATCGAGGATCCGGTCGTCGCCCATGAGCGGATACGTTCCGGGGATTTTGACGTTGCCGATCACGAGAACCTTCTGGCTGACAAAATCCTCGACGAAGACGGTGACGTCCGGCTGACGGTAATATTTTTTCAACCGGAGCTTGAGGACTTCGCTGATCTGGGTCGGCGTGAAATCGCGCACGTGGACGGACCCGATCATGTCGAAACTGATTTTGCCGTCCGGCCGGACACGCACTTCACGCTCGCTGGTTTCCTTGCCGTCATAGAGGCGAATCCGCAACACGTCTCCGACGCCCACCCGGTATTCGCCGACATCGAGCGCGACCGGTCCCAGAATCGGCTCCGGTATCCCGACGGCCGGCCACGCCAGAACCGACGCGGCGGCCAACCCCCACTTGCAGATAAATTTCACGCTTGATTTCTCTCTCACACCTCCGTCCCTGTCAATGCTGAAACGCAGGGATCTGGTTCAGGGAAGCAGGATATACGTCTTGCCCACACCCCTGGGCGCTTTGGGCTGCCGGGAGGCGGGCGGGTCCTGGGAGATCGGCGGAGCGATGCGCGGCAGATTCACGGACAGGGACGGCGATACATCCAACCCGGCCGCCGTGGCCGGCATGCTCCAGGAGGAAATGGGCCGGGTGCGGGAGAATTCATAGGCGGCGGTGTATCGTTTGTCGTGCGCCGGCTCGTGATCGAGGGCTTTGGGAACCTGGATCTTGTCGAGCAGGGGCGGGATGAGAAGCTGCGGGACGACGTTCGGCGTCAGAAGTTCCTCCTGGTCCGGCAGGATCTTCTTGATCTGTTCCTCCCAGTTGACTTCCGCCGTCGTCTTCTGGGTTTCGGCCAGTTGACGGCGGCGCTCCTCCCGCTCACGCTCCTCCTTCTGCATCGCCTCGCGTTCGTGTTTGAAATACACGAGGACCAGCATGAGGAGCGACAGATACACGAGAAACTTGACGAGACGCCGGACCAGTTTCTTGGGATCTTCCTTCAGAAAGGCCGGAAGGTTCATTGGGATTCTCGCGGGCCGGTCTTAGGCGGAGGCGGCCAGGGCGGCCTCCTGCGCCCGCTTCATCCGGACCGAAATCAGTTTCGTGATGCCGGCCTCCTCCATGGTCGCGCCGAAGAGGCAGTTGGCGATCTGCATGGTGACCTTGTTGTGGGTCACGATGACGAACTGGATTTTTTCCGAGAATTCCTCGATGAGCCTGGCGAGCCGGCCGACGTTGACGTCGTCCAGCGCGGCGTCGACCTCGTCCAGAATGCAGAAGGGCGAGGGTTTTTCCATGAAGAGCGAAAAGAGGAGGCACAGGCCGGCCAGGGACTGCTCGCCGCCGGACCGCGACGCGATCGACGTGAATCCCTTGCCGGGCGGACGCAACTGGATGTCCACGCCGCTTTCCATCATGTCCTCCGATTCGGTCAGAATGAGTTTCCCTTCGCCGCCCAGGAACAGTTTCTTCGTTACGTCCTGGAAATGCGCCGCGACGCGATGGAACACGTCCGCAAACCGGTCCCGGCAGACGCGGTCGGTGCGGCGGAGGGTTTCCTTGAGGTTGTCCCGGGCCAGGGTGAGGTCGGTGAGCTGTTTCGCGAGTTCCTCGTGTTTGGCGGCGACTTCGTTGTATTCCTCGATCGCGTGAACATTGACGGCGCCGATTTTCTGCATTTTGAACTGCAGGTCCTTCAGCCTGTCGGCGGCGGAGACACCGGTCGCGCTCGTGTCGGGATTCCAGTCGGCCGGCGGCGCCGGCGCCTCGGGGAGCGTCTCGAGATCGGTTTGCATTTCGTTCAGCGCATTTTCCCGCAGGTTGTTCCGCTCGGCGTCGAGGGCGGTCCAGCGAAGTTCCATCTGGTGGACCGCATCCCGCCGCGACTGCTGTTCGGCCCGGCATTGCGCCGCGCTCGACCGCGCGGCTTCGATTTCACCCGAGATGCGGCCGAGTTCGGCCGCCATCCCTTTGACCGAAGCCGCCTGCGCGTCTGCGCGCCCTCTCGCCTCCTGAAGTTCCTGGCAGAGGACGGCCGCCTGAGTGTCGAGCGCCTGTTGCTCCTGCTCCGACTCCGCCCTGCGGCGGGTCAGGTCCTGGGATTCGGCATCGATGCGGACGCATTCCCTCATTTTTTCCTGCGCCGACCGCAACGACTCCACCGCCGACTCCATATCCCCTCGCAGCGACTGGACCTGGCGGCGCAGGTCCTCCAGAAGTTCGCGGAAAGACGCCGGAAGAATGCGTTCCGTTTCCCGGAGGCGCGCCTGCTCGGATTGAAGGCCGGCGATGGCCGACGTTCTTTGCGCCAGTTGATCCGATTCGGCCGTAAGCCGCTGCCGCCGGTCTTCGGCCATGCGCGCCAGGGATTCGGCGGCCGCCGACACCCGCGCGTGCTCCGCGTCGGCTTCCTTGTAGCGCCGATACGCCGCTTCGATGGCCGACCGGGCCGCCACGACTTCCGAACAGGCGCGGGCGTGCGCCTGCTCTTCGGCGGCGATCAGGTCGATCAATTCCTTCAGCCGCGACTCCGTTTCGCATAGTTCCTGTTTCCGGCCCATCAAGATCGCGCCGGCGGTCGGGCCGGCCGTGATGGCGCCGGACCGGCAGTAGGCGCCTTCCAGCGTCACGATCGCGATCCCGCGGTGAAGTTTCGCCGCCGACAGGAGCGCTTCCATGTCCCGCACGACGAGGGTGCGGCCCAGCAGGTTCTCGAAGAGCCGCCGGAGCCGGTCATCAAAACGCAACAACTTGACGGCCCAGCCTACCCAGTCTTCCTGCCAGGGCAGTTCGGGCGCGGCCACCGGAGCGGGCAGAAGATCAAGCGCCCAAAACGTCACGCGGCCCCGCAGGTCCCCTTTTATTTCGTTCAGAATTTCTTTCACCGTCTCGCCCGTGCCCACCACGAGGTGCTGCAGCTTGGGTCCCAGGGCCGCCTCGACGGCTTTGGCGTAGGGCGCGTCGAAGGCCATCAAGTCCCGGACGGCGCCCAGAAGTTCATCCCGCTTGTCGAAACGCTCCAGCACGAGGCGCACGCTGGTCGAGAACCCCTGATAGGATTCCTCGGCCGCGCTGAGCGACCGGTACCGGCCTTCGACCTCGGCCATTCCCCGGCGGAGCTGATTGAGTTTCTCCCGGGACTGGTCCATGCGCGCCTCGGCCTCTTTCACCGACAGTTCCGCCACCGTCTGGGTCTGACCGTAGTCAGCCCGGCGGCGCTCGTGTGTCTCCAATTCCGCCGTCAGCGCGGCCAGTTGCGCGTCATCCGCTGAAAGCTGTCCCGACAGGGCGTCAATCCGGGCCTGCTGCTCTCCGGCGGCCGACTGCTGCGCCGACAGGGACGATTCCAGGGCCGCCAGGGCCTCATGGGCGGACAGAACATCGGCGCGGCTGACGTCCATCCGCGCTTCTTCGGCCTGAAGCTTCGATTCGGTTGACTGAAGCTCCGACCGCAAGAGGTCCGTCTCGTGTTCCGCGTGTTCCACGGACACCGTGAGTTCCTTGTTCAAGTCGGCCAGAAGCGCCGCGAGGTCCTGAGTTTCCTCCGGGGTCCCACCGCGCATATCCATGAGAGACCGCGACAATTTCAGCGCCGAAAAATCGATGTCGTTGCGCGCGCGTTTCAGGCTGTAGGTCTTTTCCTCCAGCGCCGCCTGCGCCTTGTCCCTCTCGGCGCAGAGCCGTTCCGCCTCCCGAAGCGACAACTCGGCGGCGGCCAGCTCCTCTGTAAGACCCGCGCGGCCCTGCGTCAGGCCGGTTTCTTTGGCGGACCAGTCGGCCGCCGATTCCTCGAGGCGCAGGAGGTCCGCCTTGTGCGAGTCCGCCTGTTGGGCGATATCGTCCACTTCGCGCCGGATGCCGTGGTATCTCCGGTACGCGGTGAAGAGATACAGCTCCCGGTAGGCGGTCTGGTACTCGAGATATTTCTGCGCGCGGCCGGCCTGGACTTTGAGGCCGTGCATGCGCGATTCGTATTCGGACGCGAACACGCCCGCCTGCTCCATGTTTTTTTGAACTTCGTCCAGCCGCCGCAGCGTCTCCTTCTTGCTCTGCCGGTAGGACACGATCCCGGCCGCCTCCTCGAAATACTGGCGGCGCTCCTCCGGCGAGGCCGATACGATCATCTGCACCTGGCCCTGGCCGATCACCGAATAGTGGCCCTTGTTCACGCCGACGTCCATGAACATTTTCTGGATGTCCTTCAGCCGCACCGCGGCGCCGTTGAGGAAATACCGGGACTCGCCGTCCCGCTGAATCATCCGCCGGATCTCGACCTCCGGGTAATCGATGTCGAGCCAGCGGGTTGAATTGTCCAGCGTCAGGCCCACCTCGCCCATGGAAGTGGCCGGACGGCGGATGTTGCCGGCGAAAATCAGGTCGTCAATTTTTCTCGCTCTGAGCAGCCGCAGGCTCTGTTCGCCCAGGACAAAGCGGACGGCGTCCACGATATTCGATTTCCCGCACCCGTTCGGCCCGATGACGCCGACAATCCGGCCGGGAAACTGCACTTCGACGGGATCGGCGAAGGATTTGAAACCATGCAAGTTGAGACGCAGCAAGACCATGATGGGTCACCTCGTTTTATGATTCTGGATGATTCGACTCTTCCTCCAACCTATCGGCACACATCCGCCCTGGTTTGAGTTCCAAGCGCGGCGGCGGGGTGGACAGAGGCGTGCGGCATGTAATAGTCTGAGGGCGCATGAAAACCCTGAAACGGCTGGCGGAACAATTCGGAAAACTGCCCGGCGTCGGGCCCAAAACGGCCCTCCGGCTCGCCCATCACGTCCTGCTCACGATGCCGGACCAGGACGTGGAGGAATTTTCGACGGTCCTGCGCGAATGTAAATCGAATCTTCGGTTGTGCCAGGCCTGTTTTTCGATTGCCGACGAGGAGACCTGCCCCATCTGCAGGAACCCCTCGCGGGACACACACACGATCCTGGTTGTGGCCGACGTGCGGGACCTTCTTGCGGTGGAGGAAACGGGCGTCTACAAAGGCGTGTATCACGTCCTCGGAGGTCTCCTCTCCCCCCTTCAACGCATCGGCCCCGATCAGCTTCGCGTGCCCGAACTCCTCCAGCGCGTGCGAAGCGGGCCGGTCGAGGAAGTGATCCTCGGGACGGTGCCGACCGCCGAGGGAGAGGTGACGGCGCATTATCTGTCGGACCGGCTGAGGGACACGGGCGTGAAAATCACGCGGATCGGGTCCGGCATCCCGGTCGGCGGGTCGCTGGAATACATGGACGCGCTGACCGTGTCGAAGGCCGTCCTGTACCGCCAGGAGATGGCGGCGGGGAGCGCCGGAGGGGCGGGAGGAAAATCATAAGCGAGAAACTGCCGGACCCGGACATCGAATCGCGCCTGAGTCAACTGAACGGCTGGACCCGCGACGGGATCTGGATCAAAAAGACGTTCGTGCTGAAAGGATTCGTGGGCGCGGTCGAATTCGTGCAAAAAATCGTCCCGACAGCGGAGGCCATGGACCACCACCCGGACGTGCGGATCTTCTCGTACAAGCGCGTGGAGATTTCCATCTCGACGCACAGCGCGGGCGGGCTGACGGAAAAGGATTTCGAACTGGCCCGTAAGATTGACGGCGCCGCGCCTTGACTTTCGTGAGCGTCTGAAACAGATTTCTCCATCGACGGATCATTCCTCGGTAGCTCAGCCGGTAGAGCAGGCGGCTGTTAACCGCCGGGTCGGGGGTTCGAGTCCCTCCCGAGGAGCCATTGTTTAGAATGCGACGAAAGGCGTGTGACAGATGAAAATCGTTCTGAATTTGTGGGATGGGGTTCGATATGACGCGATCTTCAAGGTCCATGAGTGGATGGGACTGCCCAACTTGTTTCGCATCATCAATCACGGGGTGCTCTACACCAACATCTATACCCTCGAGCCGGCCCTGACGCCCCAGTGCGTCGCACGGATCATGTGCAACCGGCAGGGCAAGTGGATCAGCCAGTCGCTGTGGGAGAAGATGAAAATCCGAAGTTGTTTTGTCGGATACCCGGAAGACTCGGTCCGGGGCTACCTGCGGCGGATTCCGTATTGCGATCTATTGGACGTGGTCTACAACCGGAAAACCGAGATGCGGATGAAACAGAGCGCCGCCGGCCGCAAGGTCCTCGAGAAACACCGGATATGCTTTCCGGACGAATTCCGCATGAAAGTCGCCTGTCAGATGATTCCCAAATATGATTTCACCTTCGTCTATTTTCCCGGCCCCGATTCGGCGGCCCACGACTGCCGGGACCGCGGCAGGCACATCTACCACCACGGATCGCCGTACGTGCACGCCATCAAGAAATGCGACCGCCTCCTCGGGCGGCTCCTCCGGACCCTCGACCGCTGCGCGCCGGACGATTACATCATCCTCATCGTGGCCGACCACGGCATGAGCGACGGCGGGCGGCATTCCATCGGGAAATGGACCGACAAGGAAATCATGCAGGTGCCGCTGGCGCTCATGGGCAAGGGCGTCCGCAACAACTGGTACGAACAGGGCGTTCACCACACCTACGACATCACCAGCGGCATCGTGGGCCTCTTCAAGGGCGACGCACACCGAACCCTCTTCAAATACGCGATCGATCACGGGGGCCGCTGAAAATTAAAAAGAGGAGGCTGTCGAAGCCTCCTCTTCCATCCATACTTGGCCTTGTTTCAGGCCGAGCTCACACGAGGTGAGCCCCCTTGTGAATTAGTTATACGGAAGAACCTTCTAAAAAGCAAATTTTTTATCACAAAAGTTGGGGTCGGTAGACAGAGGAACCCATTGGCCACGAACGACACGAACGACCACGAACAGACACGAAAAAACATTCTTCCCATGTAAAAATGTTCGTGTTCGTTCGTGTTCCAAGTTCGTGTTCGTTCGTGGTGAATGTTAATCGCCGCGCTTTACCGAGGCGTTACCAAAAGTTCCTGCACGGCCCGCAGGACCCGGGCGGGCGAAATCGCGCTCATGCAGCTCGGCGCGATCTCGCATTTTCTCAAATAGCACGGCCCGCACGCGTACGGCGTCACGGCCTTGCGGCCCTCGGCCGGCGCGATCGGAATTTCCGCGTGGGCCGTCGGACCGAAGAGCGCCACGACGGGGACACGCTGGGCCAGGGCCAGATGCATCGCGAGGGTGTCGCCGCACACGAGGACACGGCAGGCGGCCGCGAGTGACGCGAGGTCGTCCAGCGTATGGACACACACCGACGGGATGTCTTTCGATCCCGGCCGGCTCTTCAGATTCTTGATCCGCACCTCCTCCGCCGGGCCGCCGAACAGAAAAATCGGCGACACGGAAGTCCATGCGCGGAACGCGGAACAGAAATCGGCGATTTCGGGCTCCGACCAGAACTTGTTCGCGTACCGGTCCGATGCGCCGACGAACACGCCGACCCGGCCGGCGTCGGCCGAAACCTGAGCGCCCATCATCGAGAAAAGTCTTTCCTGCCGATCCTGCAAATCCGGCGGGGGACCGTACTCGTAGGATTCGCCGGACCAGGAAAGACCGACCGCGCCGTAGACGATGGCTTGAAACGGCATCTGGTTTTCCCTGAATTTGAGCCGGTCGTCCCGCGCCAGCCGGACCAGCCATTCGGAATCGGCCGACAGCGGAATCAGCCGGCCCTCCGCGTCACGGCCCACACCGAATTTTTGACGGGCCGCCACGCGCCGCGCCAGCGCGGTCGCGCGCGGGTCCTCGTCCAGATTGATCAAGACATTCCATTCCGTGGACAGCGCTTCGAGGGACTCGATGCTGCAGAGGTCCGTCCCATCCGTTAGACGGCTGAGCAGGGGCCGCGCGGATTCCGACATCACCCACACCACGCGCGCGCCGGGCCATTTTTTTCGAAGCCCGGAGAGCAGGCAGGTGGTGCGAAGGACATCGCCGAGCGCGCCCAGCTTGATCAGAAGAATCTGCGTCACTGCAGCCTCAGCTTCCAACAGCGCCACAGGACGCGAACGAGTTTGATCAACGTCAGTTTGCTCGCGCCGGCCGCGCGTTTGTGAAATACGATCGGCACTTCGACCATCCGCAGGCCTTTTTGGCGGGCCTTCCAGTAAACCTCTTCGACAATCTCCGGGCCCACCGACCGCAGGCTTCCCGGATCGATGGCCCACAGGCTTTCCCGCCGGAACGCGCGATAGCCCGACGTCGGATCGGCCAGCGGCAGGCCCAGTGTCCGGCGCAGAAAAAATTTCGCGGCGGCGCTCACCGCCCGCCGGATCGCCCCCCGCCGGTCGCCGCCGCCCGACGCGGCGGCTCTCGATCCCACGGCGATGTCCGCGCGGGACAGCGCCTCCAGAAGTTTCGGCGCGTCCGCCGGATCGTGCGACCCGTCCGCGTCCATTTCGAGGATGGCATCCACGCCGAGTTCCAGCGCGCGCCGGTACCCTTCGCGCCCGGACAGCCCCCGGCCCCGCGGCACGCCCTGCCGGAGAATCACGCGGGCGCCGTGGGATTCCGCAACCCGGGCCGTGCCATCCGGAGAATCGTCGTCCACCACCACGACCAGGAGGTCCGCCACCGCGGCCTTCAGGCGCGCCAGCACCTCCGGCAGCGCCGCCGATTCGTTGTAGGTGCACAATACCGCCGCCACCCGCATACCCTGACAATAGGAGAGGCCACCGGAAATAGGCAATAGGGAAACACCAAAAAAACTGTTGCCTGCGTTTCCGCAATGGGCTATTTTGAAGCCATGCAGCAATCGACCAAGAAGCGTTATCGACTGGCCATTCTGCCCGGGGATGGAATCGGGCCCGAGGTGATGGAAGCGGCCCTGCGCGTGATGGAGCGGGTCGGCGAAGCCGAGGGCATCGCATTTGAATTCGAGGAATATCGAATCGGCGGCGCCGCCATCGACGCCTACGGAGAGCCGCTGCGCGACGCGGACCTCGACCGGATGCGCGCGTGCGACGCGGCGCTCATGGCGGCCATCGGCGGAACCCGGTGGGACCGGGGACCGGCGCATCTAAGGCCGGAGGCGGGCCTCTTGAAGATCCGCAAAGGTCTTGGGGTGTTCGCGAACCTCCGGCCGGCGAAAATTTTCCGGGAGCTCGTGGGTGCCTCGCGGTTGAAACCGGAGGTGGCGTCGCGGGTGGACCTGATCGTGTTCCGGGAACTGACCGGCGGCCTCTACTTTGGAGAACCGAGAGGCCGGACCGGCGCGCCGCCCGCGCGGGAAGCGCTGAATACGATGCGGTACGGCGAATCAGAAGTTCGGCGGATCGCGGAGATGGCGTTCCGGGCCGCGCGGCTCCGGCGGCGGCGGGTCACGAGCGTCGACAAGGCCAACGTGCTGGAGGTATCGCAGCTGTGGCGGGAGATTGTCGTGGAAACGCACCGCTCGTTTTCCGATGTGGAACTCACCCACCTCTACGTCGACAACGCCGCCATGCAACTGGTCCGGGACCCCGGCCAGTTCGATGTCATCTTGACGGAAAATCTTTTTGGTGACATCCTCTCTGACCTCTGCGCTGAACTGGTCGGATCGATCGGGCTCATGCCGTCCGCTTCCCTGGGCGCGGCAAATCCCGGACTCTTCGAGCCGGTTCATGGCAGCGCGCCGGACATCGCGGGGAAGGGGCTGGCCAATCCGCTGGCCATGATTCTCACGGCGGCGATGATGTTCCGCCACGGCCTGTCGCTGCCCCGGTCGGCCGGCTGGATCGAATCGGCGGTCGAAAGTGCGCTCGAGGGCGGCGCCCGGACGACGGATCTGGGCGGACGGATGTCGACACAGGAAATGACGGCGTGCGTCCTAAAACATCTGGAAGGATCGGTGGCGAAAAGCCATGTATAACGTCGCAGTGGTGGGCGCGACCGGCGCGGTCGGCCAGGAATTTCTCACCATTCTCGAGGAACGGGATTTCCCGATCAAACAGCTCAGGCTCTTCGCATCGGCCCGCTCCAAGGGCATGACCCTCGCGTTCCGCGGAACGGAACTGCCGGTTGAGGAGATGACCGAAGACGCGCGGGTCGAGGGCATCCAGATCGTGCTGGCCAGCCCCGGCGCGGCCGTGTCGAAAAAATTCGCGCCGCTTTTCGCCAAAGCCGGCGCCGTGATCATCGACAATACCAGCGCCTTCCGCATGGAACCCGACGTGCCGCTGGTGGTGCCCGAAGTCAACGGCGACGCGGCCAGAAACCATCCCCGGAACATCATCGCCAACCCCAATTGTTCCACCATCCAGATGGTCGTCGCGCTCAAACCTATCCACGACGCCGCCCGCATCACCCGCGTGGTCGTGTCGACCTACCAGTCGGTCTCGGGCGCCGGAAGCCGGGCGATGTATGAATTGGAGTCCCAGGTCAACGCGTTCGTCCAGGGCATGGAGGCGCCGCCGTACGAAAAATTTCCGCACCCGATCGCGTTCAACTGCATCCCGCAGATCGACGCCTTTTTGGACAACGCCTTCACCAAGGAAGAAATGAAAATGGTCCACGAGACGCACAAGATTCTCGATCCTGCCATCCGCGTCACCGCCACCTGCGTCCGCGTGCCCGTGTTTCGCGGGCACGCCGAGTCGGTCTACGTCGAAACCGAGAAAAAATTGACCGCGGCCGCGGCCCGCGAGGCCCTGTCCAAAGCGCCGGGCGTGCAGGTCGTCGACCATCCATCCAACAAGGAATACCCGCTGCAGATATACGCCGAAGGGCGCGACCCCGTCTACATCGGCCGGCTCCGCGAGGATACCGGAAACGACCGCGCGCTCAACATGTGGATCGTGTCGGACAACATCCGCAAGGGCGCCGCGCTGAACGCGGTCCAGATCGCGGAACTGCTGGTTGAAAAGAAATGGATATGACGCTCCGGGTCGCCCTTGTTCAGGTCAGCGCCGGAACCGATGTCCGGCAGAACCAGCATAAGGCCGAACAGCTCATCCGAGAGGCGGCCAAAAACGGCGCGGAACTGGTGGCCCTCCCGGAAAATTTCCTGTTTCGCGGGCCTTCCCGCGAGATGCAGGAACTGTCGCTGAAACTCAAACCCATCACCCTGAGCTTCTGCCGGCTCGCCCAAGAACTCAAAATCCGCCTCCTCCTCGGCAGCGTCCCGGAACCGACGGGAGAGCGCGGAAAGGTCTTCAACACGAGCATCTTCATCCTGCCCACCGGCGAGGTGCCGGTCCGGTACAAGAAACTCCATCTCTTCGCCGCCACTTTGCCGGATGGAACCCAGATCGACGAAAGCCAGAGTTCCCGCGGCGGCAACCGCGTTCTGACGTTCAAGGACGGCGAATGGACGTTCGGATTCACGGTATGCTATGACCTGCGGTTTCCGGAATTGTTCCGCGTCCAGTCCCAGGCCGGCGTCAACGTTTTTTTCGTTCCGGCGAATTTCACGAAGGCCACCGGAACGGCGCACTGGCAGGTCCTCCTCAGGGCGCGCGCCATCGAGAACCTCGCCTATGTCCTCGCGCCGGCACAGTGCGGATTCGATCCCGGACATCGCATCGAAACATACGGACACAGCCTGGCCGTCTCCCCATGGGGCGAAATTATGGCCGAACTGGGAGACGCCGAAGGAACCGGCATCGCCGAACTGAACCTGCAGGCCCTGTCGGACGCCCGAAAGCGCCTGCCGGCGCTGACCCATCGGCGGACGGACATGTTGAAAGTCGAAATACGGGACCGGCGCGCCGAAGCGTTTGCGGCACAGCAGCCGGATCCGCGAGGTTGAGATGATCGCCGAACGGACAGGACGGAGGCGGATCGTCTCTGCCCTGGCCGGCCTCCTCTGCCTCTCCGCCTGCGGCAAACCCGCGGCGGACCGGCCGGCGGCCGTGGCCTCCTGCGTGTCGGTGGAGGGCCGCGCGGCCAAATCCGGCGCGGGTCTTTCCGCGGGCGATGACATCCTGGAGGGAGAAACGATTATCGCGGAAGACGGCGGCGCGGCCGTCGTCAAAATCAGGGACCGGGCCTCCCTGAGACTGAAGAACGCCGGCAAGATCGTCTTTGACAAGGTGGGTGAAACGATCGCGCTGCAGCTCGACTACGGCGCGCTCATGTCCGTCGTGTCAAAGGCCGACCGCACCTTTTCGATTCGCACGCCGGCCGCCACCGTCGGCGTGCGCGGCACCGCGTTCTATGTCGAATCCCGCGCCGTCGATCAAACCTATGTGTGCCTTTGCGAAGGCGCCCTGTCGGTCACGACGCCCGACACCGTGCACGAAATCCGCACGCCGGCCCGGGACCATCACAACGCCGTTCTGATTTCACCCTCACGTTCCGGCGCCCTCATGCCCGCGCCGGCGCCGATGCTCAATCACACCAACTCGGATATTTCGGATCTGGAGACGGTCTTAAGCCGGCGGTAGGAAACCCCTGCTCTCAGGCTAGACTTTGTACTTCTTCACTCCCTGCCGGATGATGACGTACCGGTCTTGGCCCTTCTCCTGCGCCATCTGGAAATACAATCGCGCGTTGGGCATGTCGCCGAGCTTGTAGGAGAGAACCCCCATCGCGTAGGCGACGAGGGGCGACGCCGCCGGGCCGCCCTGGGTCTGCGAGAGCTGCTGGCGCAGGCCCGCCAGCATTTCGAAGGGAATCTGGCCCGGCTGGAGGTACTGCAGAATGTTGATCAAGAAAATGAGGTCCTCCTCCGGCTTCTGCATCGACATGAGGCTTCCCACGGCAAACTGCAGGAGGTTCGTGTTCGTCGGAACGTATGTGACCGACATCTTGATCGCGTACATCAGCTCGTCCCGCGGCCGGCCCACCCGCCGAACGGTGTCGGTCCGGTACATCCAGTACTCGTGGATAAAATTGTCAAAGGTCCCGATGTAGGCGTCGTACATGTCGCGGGACTGCTTGGCGCTTTTGTCCGAATAGAGAAACCACGCCCGCCACAGCCGGGAATACATGAAGTAGGAGTCCTCGAGCGCCTGCCAGAAAATGAACTCGTTGTGGTACCGGCCCCGGGAACTGTCGTTCAGGAGCTGGGTATAGAGCTGCAGGAGCTTGGTGTGATTCTCGAAATTGTTTTCGAGGGTCGTGGCCCACTCAAATTCCAATATGGACTGGTAAAGATGCTTTCGTCGGTTGGTGTTGTTCCAGAACCGGTAATGGATAAGCCCGGTGTTCTGGTGTGTCTGCGCGTAGTTGGGGGCGATCTGCAACAGGCGATGATAGTAGTCCAGCGCCTTCTGAACGTTGCCTTCGTTCAGATAATGGTAGGCGATCTTGTAGTAGGCCGAATGACTGTAGGGATTGTATTTGAGCGTGTCGGCGCCCCTCTCGATGGCCGCGGGGCCGTTGGTTTCCTCCGTGACTTTGAGCGACCAGTCGCCCCGGAAGACCCGGTACTGCGCGTAGATCATGAACACGAAGGCGGCGAGGAGCGGTGGAAAAAGCCCATAGCGCCGGCTGTCGGCCGCGATGGACTGCGCGATGGGACGCCGGCGGGCATCTTTCTGGATCTGTTTCCTCGTCTCCGGCTCGTCGAACCCCATCATATAGCGAATCCCCAGGCCCATTTCGAACCAGAAGGCGAGCATGCTGGAGGTCCAGCGGAGGTTGACGTTCATCGAATCGTGAACGATGGCCGCGAAAAACGACCCGACAATCCCAAAAAACATGTACCGTTCCGACATGTCGTCGATCGTTTTCAGTTTCTGGTAGGCCAGGTAGAAAAAGACGACCAGCATGGCCAGCCAGACGGAAAACCCCAGAATCCCCTGCTCGCATAAAAACTGCAGCTCCTCCGAGTGCACGTAATCCGTATTGTGCGACATCCCGATCCGGTGGTACCGGTCGGGCCGGAAGAACGGATAGGTGACGTGCGACGCGCCGAGTCCCTGGCCGAACATCGGGTTGTCCATGAGCAGGCGGGCGCCGGTCCACCACATGTAGACCCGGATGATGTTGGTGCCCCACTCGAATTGAAAAATGGACTTGAACGTGAGAAGCCGATGCTCGGACATGACGAACGGGGTCACGAGGAGAACCACGACCACAATGGCGCCCCACACCATCAACTGCCGGCGCCAACTCCCGATCCACTGCCGAAACCGGCCGGCAAATCGCATTTCGAAAAGGAGCCACACGCCCGCCAGCGCCATGAGGCCCACCCAGGCGCCGCGGGTTTCGCCCACCCACAAATTATAGAGACCCAGGAAGGCGAAAATCGCGTAGAGGACAATGTCGAAGGCGTTCCTCGCCCCGATCGCCATGAAAATCGCGATCGGCGCCGTGTAGGTCCAGAAGGACGCCGCGAAGTCCTTGTTGCCGAAGGTCGACACGTTGACGATCCGGCCCCAGTTCATGAAATCGTAGCCGTTGATCTGCAGGATGCAGTAGACGCAGGAAATCACCATCATGGCCAGAAACGTGTAGAGCGCCACGTTCCAGCGCTGCCGCGTGTTGATGAAATTGACGACCAGGTAAAACAGGATGATCGAGGCGGCGTACCGCGAGCACCACTCGGCCGCATAATACCAGAAAATCCGGGGCGCCAGATACGCGCCGAGAATGCATATCCAGAAAAACATGAAGACCGGAATGTTCAGGGGACACGCGACAAACCGGAACCCGTCCTTGTCGTACCAATGGCCCAGCCAGAGCAAGAGCAGCGTAAAATTGATGACCTGGTAGGCGGCGTCCTTGGTGATCACGATGTTGTTCATTCGCGCGGTGAAATGAAGGCTGACAAAGACCATTTCGAAGAGGAGGACAAAGTACGTGAACCGCGACAGCGCCAGCCGGGACTGGATCAGAAAATAGAGGACCGTGTAGATGAGACCGGTCGCGATCAGGGTGTAGTACATCGGCTTTTGAAAAAACCAGAAGAAAATTTCCATCATGGCACGTTCAGACCCCGTGTTTCTTGATGCCGGCTTCAATCGCGCGGAATCCCGCGCCACGCCGCCGGGCGGCTTCATAATATCCCCGCGCCGCCGGCCCATCCCCCAGACGCTCCGACACCAGCCCCATCGCGTAAGCCCAGAACGCGGCGTATTGGCCCTCGACCGGACGACGCGCCAGTTCCTCGCGAACCTGCTGGAGCACGGAGGCGGAATCCCAATCTGGCCGCACATGTTCCAATAGATTGCTCAAATATACAAGGTCTTCTGCTGGCTCCTTCCAGGCCGACAGCGTCAGGACCGCGTAAAGGCCGAGATTCGGATTCTCCGGCAGGTGCCCCGCGGCCAGCTTCAGGGCGTACCGCGTTTCCGCGCGCGAACGATCCGTTCGACCGGCGGTTTCGGCCCTGTACCGCCAGTACTGGCGGGCGAAATCGTCGAGTTCCTTGAGATACGCGTCATACTGGTCTTGCCGCTCCTTGACCGTTCTCGATGAAAACAGGTAGTAGGCGCTCCAGAACCGGTCATTGCAAAACAGCGAATCCTCCTGCGCCTCCCACCACAAATACTGGTTGTGGTGCCGGGGCCGGCCGGAATCGTTCAGAAACTGGGTGTAGATCTGGACGAGTTTGCTGTGGTTCACGAAATGATTCTCCAGGTTCGTCGCCCACTCAAATTCGAGCATGGTCTGGTACAGGTGCTTCCGCTCCTTTCGGACGGTGTAGTCCTGATACGCCAGAAGCGCGGTGTTCTGGTGCATCTGCGCGTAGTTGGGCGCGAGCGAAAACAGCGCGCCGTACATGCGCTTCGCGGAATCAAAGTCGTTTTCCTTCAAATAGGCGTAGGCCGACTTGTAGCAGGCCGAATGGTCGTACGGCACGAGCCGCAGGATCTGCCGGCCGGCGTCGATGCCCATCCGCCGGATCGCCGGGTTCTGGTGCTCGACCGTGCCTTCGACGATCCGCAGAAGATAATCCGTTCGAAGAACCAGGTACTCCATCCAGAACATCAGCGCGAAGACCGCGAGAAGCCCTGCGACCAGCACGCGCGACCGCCAGGACCCGGCCGGCTGCGGGACTCGCTGCGGTTTTCCAACGGGCGGCGGATCGAAGCCGATCATGTACCTCACCGCCAGGCCGAGCAGGAACCAGAACGTGAGGGCGCTGCTCATCCAGCGCAAATTCACGTTGATCGAATCGTGGATCAATCCCGCAAAAAGGCCGCCCACCAGCCCGTAAAATAAATACCGATCCCGGACGGAATCGATCGCCTTCAACTTTTTCACCGCGAGAAAAAAGAACACGGCCAGAAACGCCAGCCAGGCCGAAAACCCCAGCGCCCCCTGCTCCGACAGAATCTCCAGTTCCTCCGAATGCGCATGCCGCGTGTTGTGGGACATGCCGATCCGGTGATACCGGTCGTGGCGGAAATACGGATACGTCAGTTGATAGGTGCCCAGTCCCTGGCCGATGAGCGGCTCGTCCCACCACATCCGCATCGAGGTCCACCAGATGTAGACGCGGATGATGTTGGTCCCGCTGTGCGTCTGGAAGATCGACCGGAAGGTCCGCGCCTTCTGGGCCGGCAGGCTCTGGAAGATCAGCGCGGCGGTCAGCGCCACGGCGGCGGAAACGATCAGCGCGTTTCTCAGGCGTCTCATCTCGAACACGGCCGTCACCGCCGCCAGCGCCATGAGACCCAGCCACGCGCCGCGGGTTTCGCCGTACACGATGTTGAAGAGCGCAAGGCCCGCAAGGACCAGATACAGGACGACGTCGAAGGCGTTCCGGCGGCCGATCGCAAGAAACAGCGCGACCGGCATCGTGTAGGTCAGAAAGGACGCGAAAAAATCCTTGTTGCCGAACGTTGAAACGGTCGCCCGGAATCCCCACGTCATGAAGTCGTAGCCCAGGACCTGCAGAAGGCCGTAGAGCGACGTCAGGCCCATGCAGGCCATGAGCGTGATCAGGCCGGCGTTCCAACGGGAACGGGTGTTGAGGAACTGGACCACCATGAAGAAGGTCAGGACCACCGCGACCGTCCGCGCGATTTCCTCGAGCGAGTAGTACCACGTCCAGCGCGGGGCCAGGATCGCCGACAGAACGCCGGCCAGAAAATAGACGAGAACGGCGATGGTCAGCGGGGTTTTCACAAGAACAAAACCGTTCTTCCGGAAAAGATGGGACAGCCACAGCAGGAACAACCCGAACGCGATGACCTGCGCCGCGATGTCCTTGCCGAGAACGATGTTCTGGAAATACGGGGAGAAAAACAGCGAGACAAACACCAGCTCGATCAAAAGGCCCGCATACATGATCGACGACAGCCGCGCGGCGCGCCTCGTAACCACGTACAGCCCCGCAAAGACCAGCGTCGCGGCGGCCGAAATCGCGACCGCGTTGTCCAAGATGCGCTAGAGGGCCGTCCGGCCGCCGTCGACGAAAAGCGTCGTGCCCGTGGTGTAGCGCGCGCCCTTCGCCAGAAACACCACCGCGCGCGCGACATCCTCCGGCGTGCCTTCGCGCTTCAGCAGCGTCCGGCGCACCGCCCTCTCCCGCTCCGCGCGCCGGTACCGGTCCGGCAGGAGGACGGGCCCGGGAGACACGCCGCAGACGCGGACGGCCGGCGCCAGTTCCAGGGCGAGGACGCGCGTGAGCATCGCAACGCCGGCCTTCGACACCAGGTACGGCGCATGGCCGCGGTACGGCCGGACCACCGCGGCGTCCTCGATATTTACGATCACGCCGCCGCGCCGCTTCTGCATCCGCCGGCCGACCTCCCGGGACAGAAAGAAAACCGATTTCAGGTTCGCCGACATCTCGCGGTCCCACTGCCGCTCCGTCACGCGCGCAAACGGAATCGCGGTGAAAAGCGACGCCGAGTTTACCAGCAGTTGAATGGGACCCATCGTCCGCTCGATCCGCAGAACCAGCGCGGGGATCGACGCGACCTTCGACAGGTCCGCGCGGAATTTGTCCGCCGCGCCGCCCCCGGCCCGGAGGGCCGCCACCAGCCGCCCCGCATCGCGCGCGGACGTCCGGTAATGCACGGCCACGGCGTACCCGGCCGCGGCCAGATGCTCCGCCACCGACCTCCCGACGCGCCGCGCGGCGCCCGTCACCAACGCCACTGGTTGCATGCGCAAACTCTACAATATAGGTTGGGGTTTGTCATGGCTCCATCGACGGGGAAGGACCGGCTGAAAGTTTGCGTGATCCACGGCCGCGGCGCCACGCCGCGCCGGCCGAACGACCGGGAAGAGGGCGGGGATCTCGATACGATCAGCGCCAACGTATTTTACGGCGTGTGGGCGACGGCCCTTCGGGCGCCTCACGAGTTCGCGTTCGTCCAGTATCACGACGGCCTCTTGCGGACGCTCTGGGAATTCGAAAACACCGATTTCTACATCCCCGACCTGCCGCTCGATACGATCCCGGACATCGAAGGCGACATCCGCGAGATCGGGCGGCGCGGCGGGCGGGTCGTCCATTATCTGGATCACCACCCATGGGCCGACTGGCAGCTCGATCTTTTGACGCGGCTGAAATCGGAGGGACTCGTCGAACGGTTCGCGATGGCCGGCGCGCGCAAAGGCGAACAACTGCCGAAAGCGGCCCAGGCCTGCGGCGCGGAACTGGTCTACGACGCCGTCATCCGCGGGCAGCCGTGGGAAACCGAGGGCCTCAAGGAACTGAGGCGGATCACGAGACTCCAGGATTTGAACATCGAAGACGACCCGATGGGCGAGAACCTTTCCAAACTCATCGGATACGGATACCCGAAACACGATCTGGTGACCGCGCTGGGCTCGATCCGCGAGCCGGAGGATTTGTCCCGAGTGTTCCGCGGGATGGGATGGGACCACTACGTGGCCGAGCACGACGAAAAATTGTCCCGGGTCCTGCCGAGACTCAAACGCAACCTGTGCGAGATCCGGTTCCGCGCCGGCGAGGACCCCACCGTCTGGACCATTGTCTGCTGCCTCGTGCCGAAGACCTGGCCCGGCGAACAGCTCCCCAACGTCTCGGCGGCCATCCGGTATCTCAAACACGCGCTCGAGATGGATTATTTCTTCTATTGCTACGGATCGCGCGCCCTGACCACGCGCAAGGTGACGCACCAGCCCAGCGTGATCAATCTGGGCGCGATGATCGAGAAAATCTGCTCCCCGCGCGACGGCGGACACCCCGAAGCCGCGTCCGGCCGGCCGCCGGGAAACCCCTTCTTCCCGCACGACCGGCTCGCCTATATCACCGGCCGCAACTTCATCTGGTACTGCCGGTATCTGGCCCAGCGGCTTCGCCATGCGACGGGCGTTCAGATCGAATCGGTTCACCCGCTGCGGATTTACTGAAAAAACTTTTCACTTCGGCCAGACCCGCCGCCCGCCGGGCCGGCGGGAGCGATTTCAGGAAAACCTGGCCATAGGCCCGCGTCCGGATTCTCGGATCCAGGATTGCGACCACGCCGCGGTCGTCGATCCGGCGGATCAGCCGGCCGAATCCCTGCCGCAGCATCAACACGGCGCTCGGCAGCGTGTGCCGCGTGAACGGATCAAAGCCCGCCGACCGCAGATACTCCACGCGCGCCTCCTCCAGCGGGTGGCTCGGCAGCGCGAACGGCAGGCGCGTCACGATCACCAGCCGGAGCGCCTCCCCCGGCACGTCCACGCCCTGCCAGAAGGTGTCGGTGCCGATCAGGACGGCGGCGGGCGTCCGGCGGAATTCGTCGAGCATACCGAAGGATTTCGGCCCGCCCTGTTTGAAGAATTTATGGTCCGCCAGTTTTTCCGACAGATGGCAGAAGAGCCGGTTCACCCAGTCATGGCTCGTGCAGAGAATGAAGACGCCGCCGCCGGCCAGCTCGATCAGGCGCCGGCATTGATCCTCCACTGCCTGATAATAGGCCGCGTCCTCGCCCGGGTCCGGCATCTCCTTCGGAAGATACAACAGGCACTGCCGCTCGTAATTGAACGGCGAGCCAAGTTCCACGCCCAGAATGCCGGACGCGCCGATCCGCGACTGCACAAATTCAAAATCGTTCTGAACGGTCAGCGTCGCCGACGTCAGAATCGCCGGCGGCGCGTCTTCGCGAAACAGCGTGGCTTTCAGCGCCCGCGACAAATCCAGCGGCGATGCCCTGAGCTGCACCCGCGTGCCGCGCGGGCGCGACTCGATTTCGATCCAGTACACGAGCTGCCGGTCCGACTGGGTCAGAAAAGATTCCAGCGTGGCCGCAAGTCCGGTCAGCCGGTCCGCGTAGGCCTTCATCTCCTGCTTGTCTTCCGGCGCCTCCAGCTTGTCCCGGCCTTCGCGAAGGTGGCCCGACAGATCGTCGAGCGGTTGCGTCAGGGTGTTGGGGATCGGTTCGGGCTTGCGGACCCGGAACGCGTTCGATCCCGGGGCCGTCTTGAAGGCCTCGATCAGCCGCTCGAAAAATTCGTCCGTCTTCCGGCGCAACTGCCGGACCTGATCCATCGCGGCGCGGCGCCAGGCGGTGGTCAAAGTCTCAAACCGGCGCGCCAGTCCCTTTTCGGTCGATGGATTGTAAATCTGATCGAGCTGCCACTTGATCGAAAAATTCGTCACGTTGAGGCCCAGGTGCGACGCCGCCACCTCCTCGATCGAATGCGCCTCGTCCAGAATCACCGCGTCATAGGCCGGCAGGACTTTTCCGCCCGACGCGAGATTGGCGAAAAACAGCGCGTGGTTCACCACCAGAAGGTCCGAACCCTTCAGGCGCGAATACGCCGCGTGGTGATAGCAGTCCTGGTAATACGGCGAATGCGACGCCATGCAGTTGTCGCTCTCCCGGTGAATGTTCCGCCAGAGATCGTCCGGCGCGTCCGGCAGGTCCATCCGGAGGCCGCTCTGGCCTTTTTTGGCGGTATGCCCCTCGACAAAGGTTTTGAGGCGGCCGAGCGTCTCGACGGAATGGGCGCTCGCAAAGAGCGCGTTGGCGTCGCGGATCGACTGGTAGAACCTTCGAAGGCACAGGTAATTTTCGCTGCCCATGAAAAGCGCAAACGAGATCGGAATGCTTTCCCGCACGAGCACCCGCGACAAAAACGGCAGGTCCTTTCGGACGAGCTGCTCCTGCAGAGCCTTGGTGTGCGTCGACACCAGAATGTGGAGGCCCTCCGCGTGGGCCGCAAGCGCCGCCGGCAAAAGATAGGCCAAGCTCTTGCCGACGCCGGTGCCGGCTTCGATGAGAAGCGGCTTCGACGCCGACAGCGCCTCCTCCACGGCCTCGGCCATCTCCAGTTGCGGCCGGCGGAATTCCAGACCGTCCCGAACCAGCACGCCCTTCGGGCCCAGAAAGTCCTTGACCGACGCGCTCATATTTGTCAGGGTACCAGCGGCTGATAATCCAGTAAAGGAGGAGACGACCCATGGGAGTCAGAATTGCGGGGAAAAAGGACGTGCCGGAAGGCGGATGCATCGCCGTCGACACGCCGGACGGACGGGCGGTGGCGCTGTTTAATGTCGCCGGTCAAATTTACGCGCTCGACAACACCTGCCCCCACGCCGGCGGGCCGCTCGGCGAAGGATACCTCGAAGACAAAACCGTGACGTGCCCCTGGCACGGCTGGTCCTTCGACGTCACGACCGGAGAATGTCAGAACAATCCGGACGCGGCCGCCCAGTGTTTGAAAACGACCGTCCAGGGCGAGGATGTGCTGATCGACTAATCCCGGAACCGCCGCCACCGCGCGGCGTGCGTGCGCGGCTTGCCCGGCAACAGCGCCGGCACCGAGTACGCCTGCAAGACGCCGTCGCCGAAGGCGAGCAGTTGATAGTGGCATCCCGGCCGGAGCTTGTGGATGTACCAGTTGCCGGAGGAGGCCGCGCAGGGGACCTGCCGCTCGAAGACAGGCGGGGTGAGACACCGCACCCGCAGGTCCGTCACGCGGCCCTTCAGGGTCTTGAAATCCCACCACACGAAGGCGAGGAAGGGACTGATCGGTTTGACCCCCAGCTCCTCCGCCGTTTCGCGGCGGATCAGCCGCTCCGCGGCCCCAAGTGCCGGCGTCTCCGGAACGATTCTTTTCCTCGGTCTGACCAGCGGCGCGCGGCGCGCGGCCAGCCACGGTTTCGCCGTGAGCCACGGAAACAGATTGTCGTCGGCTTCGAGCGATTCGAGCATCGCCGCCGAGACGCCGCCGTGCCGCAACGCGCGCAAAATTCCCCAGAACCGCGTCAGAAATTTGTCCACCTTCTCATGCGCGTACGGCCGGATGCCCTGCGACGTCGTCGCGATGAACGGCCAGTCCGAACTTTGCGCCAGCAATAGTTCCCGGCCCATCTGCGCGAGCGCCCGGCGCTCCAGGTCCGACCGGCCGAATTCGCGGACCGCGCGCAGGTGCGCCGCGCCCGCCTTCGTCAGCTTCGATACCATCTGGTCGTTCGTGCCGTTCAGCCAGACTCTGTAGTACCCGCCGTCGCCCCAGCTCGACGCCGCCGGCGTCGCCACGTGCCGCACCGGCTCGCGGCGCAGCCGGTCGGAGGGCGTCGAAAACCGGAACGGGAGCCGCATCTCGTGCGCCTTGCGGAAAATGTATTCGATGAATTTCGGGCCTTCATGCCACCAGTGGCCGAACAGCTCGGCGTCGTACGGCGCGACAATCACCGGCGTCTCGCCGCGGATGGCCGAAAGCAGCCCGTACGACTGCGCGGTCCGCTTTCGGAGAAAATGCGTCGCATGGTACGCGGACCGCCGGAGCGCCATCCACGGCGCGTAGGGGCTTTTCCGCGCCGAGGACTTGCTCGTCACGCGAAAATACTTCAGCCCGATGGGAATTCGGCCCGTCCGGTCCGGCCGAAACGGCCGGATTTGTTCCGCGTCCAGAAAATGACCCGCGTCCTTGTGATGCTCCGCATACCACGCGTCCCCCGGATACCCCTCGGTCGCGCTCCACACCTGCTTCGATGTCTCCGGGTCCCGGCCGAACACCGCCACGCCCGCGGGCGTGCGGATCGGCGCGTGGACTCCGTGCGGCGGGCGCGGACCGGCGCCCGTGATGCCGTGCGTGTCGAGGAAAAAATACCGGACACCCGAATCGGCCAGCCATTCATCGACGCCCGGCAGGCCGTCGTGCGCGGGCATGTAGGCGCACTCCGCCAGCCACATCCCCGCGGGCAGCCGGCCGAAAAATTTCCGGTGCGACTCGGCGCCCACCCGCACCTGCGCCCCCGCGCAGGCCGGCAGGTCCTGCAGGTGCGGGAGAAACCCGTGGGTGGCGGGCGTCGTGATGACTTCGATCCGGCCGGCGTCCTGCCAGTGGCGGAATCCGCGCGCGAGGTTCGAATCGAACCGCCGGTACACGTCGAGCGCCTGGCGGACATGATAATAAAAATGCGTGGCCGCGGCCTGAAACGGCCCGCCCTCCGTCCGCTCCCGCTCCCTGTCCGTCAGCACCGCCAGCCGCTTGAGGTGCCGCTCCAGACGCTCATTGAGAAGCCGGTCGCAAAACATCCCCAGAAGCGGCGCCGAAATCGATACCGTCATCCGAAACGGCACGCCGTCCTGCTCCAACCGCTCAAACGCCGCCAACAGCGGCGCGTATACCTCCCAGCACGCCTCATAAAACCACCACTCAAACCCGTGCTCCTCCACCTCCGGATGACGCACGTAGGGCAGGTGCGCATGAAGGACAAGACAGAGGTCGACCTGTCTCATACCGAGGCCTTCCGGTACCCATGGCTGAACGCCGGATCGTACAGTTTCGACCTCGTATGCTTCGCGCGATGGCCGCGCTCCCGCACGGCCTCGCCGACCAGGATCAGCGCGGTCTTCGTTATTTTTTCGCGCCGCAACGTTTCTTCAAGCTCGTCCAGCTTGCACCGCACGATCCGCTCGTCCGGCCACGTCACGCGCGCGGCGATCGCCACCGGGGTCTCGGGCGGATAGCCGCCCTCCAGAAGATCGCGCTGGACGTCTTTGCCCAGCGCGGCGGACAGAAACAGCGCGATGACGGCGCGGTGCCGCGCCAGCTCGCGCAGTTGTTCGTTCTCCGGCATGGGCGTTCGGCCGGCCGCGCGCGTGAGGATGATGGTCTGGCAGATTTCCGGCAGCGTCAGTTCCTGCCCGAGCGCGGCGGCCGCGGCGGTCACGGAACTGACGCCCGGCACCGTCTCCAGACGGATGCCCTCCTTCGCCAGCGCCTCTGACTGTTCCGCCGACGCGCCGAAAATCGTCGGATCCCCGGAGGCCAGCCGCACCACCCGCTTGCCGGCGCGCGCCGCCTTCGCGATCACCTCGACGATCTGCTCGAGCGTCATCTTCGCGCTGTCATGCTTCTCCGCATCGGCCGGCGCCATGTCGAGGACGGCGGGAGGGATGAGAGACCCCGCGTAAACCACGACATCGGCCTCTGACAACAGCCGCCGCCCCCGCAGAGTGATCAGCTCGGGATCGCCGGGACCGGCGCCCACCAGATAAACCGGAGATTTTAGATTTTCGATTTTAGATTTTCGATTTGAGTTCATTTGGCCATCGCCGCCTCGATCCGCTCCCAAAACAGTGTCTCGTTCGTTAAAAACTTGATGCCCGCACGGACAACATAAATCGGCGGGAGGTCCAACGCAAGCGGTTTGAGTTTGACGTGGTCCTTCGAGGTCGTCACGATCGCGCCGCATCCCCGGCTCGATTCAAACAGCTTCGCCTGAACATCCCCGCGCCGGTAGTCAACGTGATCCGCAAACCGCAGCGTCCGATACGCGCCGGACAAGTACCGGCCCACATGCTCAAAAAAATCTGTTTCCGGCCCCAGACCTCCAACCACGAGTATATGTTTCTCGGATTTCAAATCCAAAATCCCGAGAATCTCTTTCACAAAATACACCGTATCCAAATCCGCACGCGGCGACCGCTCGCCATTCGGGACCAGCAGAATCTCCGCCTCGCGCTCCGCGCTCCGAAAATCACGCAACACCGCACCTCGCTTCGGCCAGATCAGTATCCGCAAATCCTGATGAAGCCGGTGATGCTGAAACGCGTCGTCCACCAGGATCACATCGAGGGCCGGCGCGGCCTCGATCAGCCGCCGCGCCGCCGCCGTCTTGTCCCGCCCACTCGCCACCGCAAAGCGTTCTGCGTAGCCGGCCGCCTCGTCTCCTACGCCGGCCGGATCCGCCGCCACGCCATCGACCAGAACATGCGGCCCGGCCAACGCCCCATACGACCGGCACACAATCCCAACCTTCTTACCATCGGCCATCAACTTCTCTGCAATCCGACTGACCACAAGAGTCTTCCCACTCCCACCAAAAGAGAGATTGCCAACCCCAATAACTGGCACATCCAAGCGCGTCTTGCGTAACATATTTAATTTATATAGATTACGATGAATCGCGGCGCCGGCTTTATACATAAGCTCTAATGGACAAAAGAGATATGAACTATCCGCGCACAAAGGAGCGCCTCTCCATATATATATAGAGGGGCCTGACCTCCCTCATTCCCCCGAACGTATGAAAATATTGAACAAACCCCCTTTTATCCACGAAGGGACACGAAGCTGACACGAAGGGAATCGAGATATTCAATACGTTATAAAAGTTTTTCTTCGTGCTCCTTCGTGTCCCTTCGTGGATAAACGATTTTTTCACGCGTTCGGGGGATAAAGGGGGGTCTTTCTCTGTTTCCATCATCTGTCTCCCACCATCGCCCGGTACGGGTCTCTGACGGTCCGTATCAGAAACCGGCTCAGCCGCTCAGCCCACGTCGGATTTTCAAGAAGAGTCTTTTGATCGGCCCGAAGCGTCTCCGGCTGATGATGCGCCCGCAGTTTGGCGGCGGCGGCCAAGTCCACCCGCCGGAAGGTTTCGTAGAGCCACTCGCCTTCAAGGAAGGCCGCGCCAAAATCCAGGATCACCGGCCGATCGCCGGCGACCAGAATGTTCGCGCGCTTTTTAAGATCGGAATGGACCACGCCGCGGCTGTGAATGTCGAAGATCACGCGGTCCAGCTCGTCCAGAAAACCAACCGTGACCTGCCCTCTCCGAAACTCCGACAGCGGCCGGCCCTCCACCGCCTCGAGAAGCAACCCTTCTTCGCTGTATCCCAGGCTCTCCGCAATTCCCTGCACACCCTTCAGCCGCTGATACACCTTCCACTCCCGCCAAAGAAACCGCCGGCTGATGGGTTTCCAAACGCCGCCACGCGGCGACTTGAGCACGCACGCCCGGCCCTCATGAATCACCGGCCGCACCACGGCCTGCGTTCCGGACCTCATCGACCCACGCCTATCTGAGCGCCGAGTCGATCTCGGCCTTCAACCGCTCCTTGCTCACGGCGCCGATCACCTGCCCGGCAATCTGGCCGTTCTTGAAGATGAGCAGGGTCGGGATGGACCGTATCCCGAACTGAACGGCGGTCTCGTTGTTGTCGTCCACGTTCACCTTGCAGAATTTCACCTTCCCCGCGTACTCCTTCGACAGCTCCTCCACCATCGGCGCGATCATCCGGCAGGGCCCGCACCACACGGCCCAAAAATCGACGAGCACCGGCGTATTCGATTTCGTCACCTCCGCCTCAAACGTGGCGTCGGTAATCTCCGTCACTGCCATGCGAATAAACCTCCTGATGGGATATTGAAGAGGAGACTAACAGGCCTTCCCGGGCGGGTCAACGCGGCCCTGCTCCGACTCCATGGCCTCGATCGTCTTCAGCGTCGCTTCCAGAATGGGCAGGGCCGCACGGTCCTTCGGACGGTTGGCCTTTTTCTTCGAATCGATGATGCTGGAAAGCGACGCCACCATCACGCTGATGTTGGATTCAACCTCGATGCGCCGGGACCGTGAACGGATTTGCTCGAGCGTTTTGCCGCCCATGGTAAACATGAAATCGATGTCCAAGTCCGGGCCGCTCAGCCGGATGATGTCGCTGGCCGGCAAAAACGGCTGCGAACAGGCGGCGCCGAGTTCTTTGGCCACCGCCTTTATTTTTTTGATATTGAGCGGAGTTTCCCGCACCAGGAAATCCACGTCCACGGTCGTCACCGGCGCCCCCTGCAGCGCCGCGCCCGCGTTGCCCACCAGGACGGCCTCCAGGCGATGTTTCTGAAACGCCCGGCAAATCCGGCCGAGAAGTCGCGCGTCCGGCGTGGAAGCCACGATCAGAGGGAATATCCCAAGGACGGTGTCCGACGCAGCAGGAATCTTCTCTGCGACACCGGACGGTGGATATGGGTCAGAATCATATGAAGATCGTGGGGATCGACGTCCGCCAGCCGGCGGCGCAGGGCCGGATACTGCGCGTCCACCTCCGCCAGCCACCCCAGCGCCGGCGGGTACTTCGGCGCCGCCACCTCCACGCGGAGCGCCTTGAGAAGCCGGTCGATTTTCCGAAGGCCCACCTGCGGCGACCGGCCCTTCTTCCGCAGAAACCTCGACAGGTTCCCCTTGTCGATCCCGCACTCGCGCGCGACCGCCGACAAAGATTTCCCGGACACCAGAAAGGCCCGGGCCAGGACGTCCCGCAGATTTTCCATGCTGTTGTGTATTGTACAACTTATACTGGAACCCGTCAAATGGGAAGAAGACAGAAGACAGAAGACAGGAGACAGAAGAAAACCGACCCACGTGAACGTACACATGCACATGCCCGAGAAGACGGCTCCCGATGATGTGCGCCGACGCCATCCCGGCCTCCATCTGATTTTCCGGTTTTCTGTGTTTCTTCTGTCTCCTGTCTTCTGTCTTCTGTCTTCTCTCCACGGTCCACGGTCCATCGCTCTTGCGGGCGCCATCGCTCTCAGGGATAATAGTCGGGACATGTATTACGAGGCGCTCTTTCAGCGGCTGAATGGACACCGGGTAAAGTATCTGGTCTGCGGCGGCGTGGCCGTGAATCTCCACGGAGTCCCGCGATACACCAAGGACACCGACCTCCTGGCCGATTTGGGGCCGAAGAACCTCGGGCGACTCTGGGATGCGTTGATCTCCCTCGGATACAAACCGGTCCGGCCCGTCACGAGGGCGCAGTTTACGGCCAAGGACGCTGTCCGGTGGCTCAGGGAGGAAAAGAACGCGGGGGTGTTCAGTTTCGTCATTCCGGACCATCCGTTCTCGCTGGTGGATGTCCTGCTGGAGTCGCCGGTCCAGTTTCAGGATGCGAGGAAGAATTTCAAGAAAGCCTGGATTGGCGACCTGATGATTCCCTTCATTTCGATGCCGGATCTGATTAAAATGAAAAAAAAAAGCGGGGCGCAACCAGGATGTATCCGACATCCGGGCGCTCCGGAAGGCGGCGAAGTATGTCCAGAAACTCCAAAAAATCCGCCCGGCGCCCTGACCGCCGGCGCGGCTTTTCCTACTCGGTCACGGACGCCCAGATCCGCGAGTGGCTCAGGTTCCCCGTCCGGGAGAAACTCCTCTGGCTGGAGGAGGCGAACCGATTCAATGAGAAGGCCCTCCGCGGCGGAACGCTCCGGGTCTGGGAGGCGTTCCGGGCGGGGAGGATCTGACGCCTGGGAAGAAGACAGAATACAGAATACAGGAGACAGAAGAAAACCAACCCATACGCGGATGATGGACTCCTTGATCGCCCAGCGCCGGCGTGGCAGAATTTCCACATGGACTCGCGCGATGAGGTTGTATTCTGGGATGAACCCATGACCCGGCGCCAACTCCGGGAAATTCTCGGATCGACGGCACACCCGCAATGGGCCTATTACGCCGGCAAAATCCTCCGGGAATTTCGCCCAGACCGCGTCTGGTCCTACCTCTCCCCGCAGGAGGTGGCCGATCGCTGGCCGGACCTGCGCCGATACCTCGGCCGCAGCCGGCCGTTGTGGTCGCTTCTTTTCGCCAAATGGATCGAGTTCGGCTATGTCCGATCTTCTGCTCCCATCGCATAAACGGTTCCTGGACGTTTTCTTTTCCAAAACCGGCGGGTTTTTTCTGACGGGCGGAACCGCTCTGAGCGTCTTCTATCTGCAGCACAGGCGTTCGGACGACTTGGACCTCTTCACGCTGAGCGGCGACCGGTTTTCGGAAGTCCGGGGCATTCTGCAGGCGGTCATTCACGAGACGGGCGGAACCTGGGAGGCGGACCGGACGGCGCCCCATTTCCACCGGGGAGTATGGCGGCCGGTCGGAGACCCCGCCGGCGTCAAAATTGATATGGTGTGGGAAACGGCGGTCCAGGCCGTGGAAAAGAAAAAGATGTTCGGCCCATACGCCGTCGACGGGCCGGAAGACATCTGCGCCAACAAATTCTGCACCCTTCTGTCCCGATCCGAACTCCGTGACGCCATTGACCTGTTCTTTCTCGACCGCTCCGGCCTCCGAATCCTCGACCATTTTCCGGCCGCGCAGAAAAAGGACGCAGGCCTGACGCGGGAGATCCTCTGCCAGATCTGCTCCGACATCCGCCTGGACTCTTGGCCGCCCTACATGATCCAAAAACCCGACCTCCAAAACTTCAATCGCTTCTTCGCCGACCTCACCGACCTCCTGGCCCGCGAAACATTTCCGCGGTAGCCCCGAAGCAGATGGAGACGGAGAACTTGGCGGATGGATGCCGGCGCTGGAAACGGGGGTTTGAGGCTGCGGAGGCGGCGCTGCGGGCGGAGAAAATCGAATGGCTGACCCGAATGTCCGCCGCCGAATCCCGCCGCGTCTATGACGGGCTCTGCGGACTCTATTACGCGCGCGGAGCGGCAGCCGCCAACCGCACGGAAGACCCCGCCAAATTGGCGCAGGTTAGGGTCAGACGCCGGTTGAATCTCATGGCCCTCTCGCTTGGGAAGAAGACAGAAGACAGAATACAGGAGACAGAAGAAAATCGACCCACAAAAGGAGAAAAGCATGGAAAAGGCGAAAACATTTGAGGAGCTGACGGTCTGGCAGAAGGCGCATCGGGTGGTGCTCGGGATTTATCGCGCGACGGCCGGGTTTCCGAAACATGAAATCTACGGTCTGACGTCCCAATTCCGAAGGTCGGCCGTGTCCATCCCGGCCAATATCGCCGAAGGATTCAAAAAACGGGGCAAGCCGGACAAGGCGCGATTCATGAACACGGCCCAGGGATCCCTGGAGGAGACCCGCTACTATCTGATCCTTTCACGGGACCTGGGCTACATGAACTCGTCCGCATTGTTGGACGACGTGGACGAGGTCGGCCGGCTCCTCTCAGCCTACACCGACGCCATCCTGTCCTCTATTTGATTTTCCGGTTTTCTGTGTTTCTTCTGTCTCCTGTATTCTGTCTTCTGTCTTCTCGCAGAAAGAGGCCGAACTTGATCTCCCCGGCCGGCAGTTGTATAAAGGACATATGAGAAAGAAACCGGAGCGGATCGAGACCATTCGGCGGCGGCATCGGGGCAGAAAGCTGTGGCTGCTCATCGCGGTGGATACACTGGACCCGGAAACGGGGCTGGGACTGACCGGGCGGCTTTTGGCCAAAGACCCCGACCCCCATGCGCTGACCCCGGTGGCCCTGAAAACCAAACACCGGCATCTGGCGGTCGAGTGTTCCGAGGACATGCCCAAAGACACCGTCTGCATCTTCCTTCATGTCAGTCCAGCGGCTTGATCCAAAGCCGGACGTCATTGTCGTCAAGGCGACCGTGTACGGTGCGCGGGAGCGGGTCGAAACCCGCCTGATCCTTGACACCGGGGCCGCCACCACGTTGATCGATCCCGACATCCTGCTGGTGGCGGGGTATGATCCCGCAAAGGCTGTTCGTCGACAGGCCATGACCACGGCCAGCGGCCATGCCTATGCGCCTCTACTCGCGGTGCGTCGTCTTGTGGTCCTCGGGCATGCCGTCGGGACCATTGACGTGGTCGCCCATTCCCTGCCTCCGAACGTCCCCGTCCGGGGACTTTTGGGCATGAATTTCCTTCGGCATTTCAACCTCCACCTCGAATTCCCGGCGCGCCGGCTGCGGATGGAAGGGGGGAGAAGCTGAGGCTTGGGAAGAAGACAGAAGACAGAATACAGGAGACAGAAGAAAATCGACCCACAAAAGGAGAAAAGCATGGAAAAGGCGAAAACATTTGAGGAGTTGACGGTCTGGCAGAAGGCGCATCGGGTGGTGCTCGGGATTTATCGCGCGACGGCCGGGTTTCCGAAACATGAAATCTACGGCCTGACGTCCCAATTCCGAAGGTCGGCCGTGTCCATCCCGGCCAACATCGCCGAAGGATTCAAAAAGCGAGGCAAGCCGGATCATGAATGATTATTTGTCATTTCTTATTGGTTATTGGTCAGTTCCAAATAACAAATAGAAAACAACAAATGACCAATAACAAATAATCCTTGATGGGTCTCTTGTGCCTCTTGTGTAAAAAATGCGTAACTCGTGTTACCTGGTGTCTGGTGAAAAAGGGTTCGAGGATTCGAGGGGTCGAGGGTTCAAGTGAAATTCTCCCTCTGTGTGAGTACAAATTAGAGAGCAGAACGGTTACTGCTGTTCTGTCTTTTTCGCCAAATACAGCGCAACTACACCGTAGAGCAGACCAAAAATCGAAAATACCAAAAGCGCGGTTTCTCGTGCGTCCATGTGTGAATCATCCCCTAACTTTTCTTTTTTGTCAACGCGACGGCCATCATAAGAAGCGCCACGCCCGTCAGCCACCCGATGAACTGAACGGGCCGGAGACTTTCGCGCGTTATCCAGTCCGCAAAACTGCCGATGATCGCCGCAAGGCCAAAACTGCGGACGTGGATTTTTATTTCCTCGATGCGTTCCGGCGTCATATCAGCGCCGCCGCCGCGGCCGGAATGTCCGATTGGAACGATGCCGTGTCCATGCTCTGCATTATCGGCATCAGCGTGATTCCTCGTGAGGGCCGACGCCATCCCGGCCTCTATTTGATTTTCCGGTTTTCTATGTTTCTTCTGTCTCCTGTATTCTGTCTCCTGTCTTCTTCCCAAGCCCCCAAAAAAATATTTTGAAAAAATACTTGACTTGCACGCTTTTTTTGGTACCTTTGCACAATTACCCCTTCGTGTTCACGCACCTTTCGAGCCGAAGGGATAAGGCCTTACCCCGCTTGGCGGGGGGGGCGAAAAACGGCTAACATACCTGCCCATAACTGTTATGGCAGGTTTCAGAGCGGGCGCCTCAAGCGTTCCGGTCTGATAGGCTTTAGTGAATATAGAGCAATACCCAAGAATGCTCCATTGTTTGACAGGCAACGAGGATTCGCAACAAGGAGCAGAACTTCAAAGGGGGGTTACATCTTGAAGCACGGATTAATCTTTTTTGCGGCGCTGGTCGCGGTGGCGCTGGTTGTCAGTCCCGCAGCTTGGGCGGATACGAAGCAAGTAGACAGCCTCAGTAACACGACCACAGATGCAGGCGCTGATATTGCTGTTGGTGCTAATGGCGATATCTACGTGAGCGCCAAAGTTAGCGCGCAGCAGTTACAAGTCCAAAAGGGCACCAATGGGGGGACGTTTACAGATTTTTTACCCGCCACTGTTGTTGATACCAACTCGACGGCGGCCAGTGTTTCTACGCAGAGAACTGCCATTGCTCTTTATGGTCCTACCGACTCACCGATCGTGGCAATCGATTCGGTTATAGCGGGGCCAGGAGGGGGCACCGACACAAGTCGCGGGATCGCCATCTATGTGAATGACACGGGTACCTCAACCATGCGGCGGCTTACGACAGTAGATTTGCGTGGTGCTTCCCTCGAAACACAGACTCAGAGGATAACAGCATTTGACTTGCTGGCTAATGACAGTTATGTCATCCTTTGTGTCAATTATGGATCGCCAAGCAGCGCTTCTGGCTCCGTTAGGCAGGCGGACACGCTTGCGTTGTTTATCTGGCGTGTAGCTGGGAACGGAGCTGCGTTGGCGTCTCTCGAGTATACACGGTACGTGCTTGATACTGACCCCGGTTTGGGCGCCGATTTGCAGATCGCAGAAGGACCTGCCGGGGGTCTGAAAGTTGCGACGGATACGGCGTTCAGGTTTTACGTTATGCTCAATGTGACCGAAGACACCGAGGCCAATGCTGGTGAGGGTGTTACTATTGAAGACAGAGACACTGGTATATCTGTATATCGTGTGACGTTGGCAGATTCTTCGTCAGGAGGCCCTGGTTTATGGTCTGCCAAGTTGCGATTCAGCTCGTCCAGATACGGAGTTATTTCGGCTGGTGGCGGTGACACATTTGTTGACGCGGCCATGGCGCTGGATCAGGAAGACGCGGGTGACACGATTGATCGTGTGACCATTATTGTGTCGCCCCATACGCAGCAAAAGGGGGCAGACACGCTGTTCATCCTCGTGATTGATGATGACTCGGCATCAATCCCTCCTGCCAATTCAAACGCTGGGGATAGTGCGGCTAATGGATCGCCATTCCAGTGGTCCGATACGTTCTCACAGCTTGATACAGGCCTTGCAAACGTGGCACAGACTGTTGCGGCGAGACCGGCGTCTCTGGCATTCAACAGATCAGGCAACGCGCTGACTCTGTACTACATTTCGAACGCCGGTAATCTCTACAAGGCGACGGCATCCCTTGACGCGACCTCGCGGGGGTACGACACTTCATTTGCAGCGTCGATCTCGTGGAGCGTGGATACCCTCAACCAAAATCTCGGATACGCGCACAACGATCCCGTTATGGACATTGCTGCTAATCTTCCGAACACTCGAAGTTATCTAGAACTGTCGCAGACCGTGGTGAATAACGTGCTTTATGTGGTCGGCCACGACAGGACGAGCGGAAGGATTTGGTATGTGACCTCCAGCGCCGCCGCGGAGTCAAAGAAGAAAGAGAGCGCGGTGTGTTTGATGGACCGTTTGTTAGGGAAGACAGGATTGCGGGCGGCGTTTCCAGCGCTCAAGACGTTCCGTGACACCCTCCTCGGGACGGATTTGGGCCGGAAGGCTGTCAGTCTGTATTACGGGTTCTAAGTCAGTCAACCAAGTATCATCGGCGCTTCTAAACCTTTAAGAAGCCCTTTCAACCCTGTTGTGGCGAACCAACGCCGCAACAGGGTTTTTTATTTGGTAACTACTCGGGAGGAACGAACCACGAATGAACACGAATGGACACGAATTGTTGTTGAAGGAGGAAGTGTACGAGGTCGTGGGATGTTGTCATGGTGTCATTCTTCTACTTTGCTACTTTCGAGCGCAGTGTGCTTGATGGACCGGCTGTTCGGGAAGACAGGATTGCGGGCGGTGCTTGCAGGCGCTCAAGACGTTCCGTGACACCCTCCTCGGAACGGATTTGGGGCGGAAGGCCGTCGGTCTGTATTACCCAGGGGTTTTTATTTTCGGGTCTTCCGGTTTTCCTGTGGGTAAAAGAGAGGCATTTTATCGGGAGACGCGCCCCCTCTCCCGAACCCTCTACCCCACATTCCCCCTTCTCGAATGTCGTCAACGTCATGGATCTGGGATGAACGATGTGAGTGGTTTCATGGTGTCATTCTTCTACTTTGCTACTTTCGGGCGCGGTGTGTTTGATGGACCGTTTGTTCGGGAAGACAGGATTGCGGGCGGTGCTTGCAGGCGCTCAAGACGTTCCGTGACACCCTCCTCGGGACGGATTTGGGTCGGAAGGCTGTCAGTCTGTATTACGGGTTCTAAGTCAGTCAACCAAGTATCATCGGCGCTTCTAAACCTTTCAGAAGCCCTTTCAACCCTGTTGTGGCGAACCAACGCCGCAACAGGGTTTTTTATTTTTTGACAGACCGTATTTTTCTGACTATACTGATGGGGTGAGGAGGACGTGTTTTTCTAGAATAACCACATGAGCAAATATGAGAAACTTCTGTTGCGGATATTGAGTGGAACGTCGGATGCAAATATCCGTTTCGCGGCCCTGTGCCATCTTCTGAAGCGATTTGGCTTTGATGAACGAACAGAGGGGGGCCACCATGTTTTCAGAAAGGCGGGCGTAGAAGAGAAAATCAATTTGCAAAGAGATGGCAGCAAAGCAAAGCCCTATCAAGTTCGGCAGGTACGCGCCGTCATTTTGAAATACAGAATAGGAGACGAGTAGATATGGAACGCTATGAGATCATTATTTTTTGGAGCGACGAAGATCGTGCATTTGTCGCGGATGTCCCGGAGCTTCCCGGATGCATGGCGCACGGCAGCACGTATGAAGATGCCTTGAGAAACGCGCGCAAGGCAATCAAACTGTGGCTAAAAACGGCCAGGGAATTCAATGATCCCATCCCTGTACCGAAGGGCCGGCGCCTCGTTCTTGCGTAGCCGGCCCCGAGTCCCGGTCGACGGCTGTTCGGCAAGGCGAGGAGATCGATGATCGGGGTCGGGCGTACGTTTATTCGTTAATGCTTATCGGGTTGAGACACCACATCCGTCTTTACCCGAAATGGATAGCCACAAAAGGCACAAAAGTCACAGAAAACATTAAAAATTTTGTGCCTTCTGTGCTTTTTGTGGCTAAAATGCGGTGCAGGTGTGTCAACCCGATATGCATTTATTCGTTTTCTGTTGGTCCAACCATGCCTGTAAGACTTTGAGGGGTTGTCATGGTGTCATTCTTCTACTTTGCTACTTTCGAGCGCAGTGTGCTTGATGGACCGGCTGTTCGGGAAGACAGGATTGCGGGCGGTGCTTGCAGGCGCTCAAGACGTTCCGTGACACCCTCCTCGGAACGGATTTGGGGCGGAAGGCCGTCGGTCTGTATTACCCAGGGGTTTTTATTTTCTTGACATCTCCCTGTGGCCGTCGTACATTTTCTACATGAAACTTCTGACAGGCAGGATTACGGTCGATTCAAAGACGGTTGGCGGGAAACCGTTTTTCAGAGGCACGCGTATTCCGGTTTATGTTGTGCTGGAGATGCTTGCCAACCGGGAAAGGTCAGAAGATATTTTCAGAGCATATCCCAATCTGACGGAAGACGACCTTCGAGACGCATTGATTTATGCCCGTAATCTTGCCGAGGTTCCCGCCGCCCCCCCTGCCGCCGCTTGAAAATCCTGATCGACAACAACCTCCCTTTCTGGTGGGCAGCGAAGCTGAGGAAGGACGGTCTCGAAGCGTCACATGTCATTGACTGTGGATTGGCCGATCGACCGGATGACGATGTCCGTCAGGCCTTCAAATCCGAACCGATTCTTCTGATTTCTCGCGATTCCGATTTCTGGAATGACTGTCCGGCCGGTTGGTCATTGATCTGGGTCTGTATCCATAACCCCCGCCTGGCCGATCTTCAATCCCGGATATACGACACCATCCGTCAAGCCATCCGCAACGCCAAGCCCGGCGTACGATGTCTGGTCACGGACGACGGCATCATCCGATTCGGGGAAGGCGCTGTTTCCGGCGCTCAAGACGTTCCGTGACACTCGCTCCTCGGAACGGATTTGGGGCGGAAGGCCGGGGGAAAACATTGGCCACAAACGAACACGAACGATCACGAACAGACACGAAAAAACATTCTTCCCATGTAAAAATGTTCGAGTTCGTTCGTGTTCCATGTTCGTTTCCGTTCGTGGAATATGTTGAATGGTTCTCCTCCCCCTTCTACCGACCCCTTACCGGGCAACCGGATTTTTTATTGACAGTCCCTTGGACGTGGGATAGAATTTCAGTGTGAGATTGACGGAGAAGCAGCATTCAAATGCGGCAAAGATTATGATCAACATAGGAACGATTTGGTTTGCCACCGGAGTTATCGGCGGCGCTTTTAAAACGCCTTTTTCACCAACAGAATTTTGGTCTGGTATCGTCGTATCCCTGCTCTGTTTTCTCGGAGCGATCCTGATGGAGAGGTGATCGAATCATGACCCCATTAATATTGATGTCTTTAACGACCGCCATCGTGGTCACCCTATTTGTCTCTTGGGTGCTCATTTCCGACCATAGGCCTAAAAAACCCCAGTGACAACGGACAACGAGCGGCGCCGTCGCGGAGTCGAAGAAGAAAGACAGCGTGGTGTGTTTGATGGACCGGCTGTTCGGGAAGACGAGTTTGCGGGCGGCGTTTCCGGTTAATCGGTATCATGTGTCATGGTCATGGTCATGTGTCATGTGTCATGGTGTCATTCTTCTACTTTGCTACTTTCGGGCGCAGTGTGCTTGATGGACTGGCTGTTCGGAGAGACGACTTTTGCGGGCGATGTTTCCGGCGCTCAAGACGTTCCGTGACACTCGCTCCTCGGGACGGATTTGGGTCGGAAGGCTGTCAGTCTGTATTACTGGTTCCAATGCTGAAGATTCGGCCGCGGCGGACCCGCCCTTCACGCGCGCGCGGCGGCATTCCGGGAGATGATCTTCCTCTTTGGGCGCCGGACACGGTACCGACTTTCGAGTCCTTTCAAATACTCGACAATCTTGACGGGGTCATGCCCATATTCCCGTGAAATGACGCTTCGAATGCGCCGGATGGCGCCGATGACCGGATCTGTTTTCATGGCATCTCCTCCTTTCCTGACATCAATTCCAGCGGCGTAACCAACTCCGAGACATCCAATCCCAGAATCGTATTCACGGCTCGAATGTGCGCAAACTTGCGGGCATTGGCCAGATGCTGACAATTCAACGTAAGCAAGTAATCGCAGCGATGGAATGACGCAACCGCCAAATGAAGCGCATCCCCTGCGGGATCCACGGGCATCACGCGCCGCGCGATGTAAACTCGGGTAATGTCGGCAATTTCGTCCGTCAGTTCCAATATCTCGACGGAATTCATAAGACGCATTGCCCGGGTACGGTTCGGCCAGTTCCCGCGTTCGAGTTCGGCCCATACGGCCACACTGGTCACAAGTTCGAACTGGTGACGATTCTCATGCCACCATTTTCTTGTCCAGAGCCGCCGCGCCATCATTTCCGGCTGCGGCCGGGTATCAAAGTAAAAGCTGGGTATGGACGTTTCAATGTACACGCGCCTTTTCACATCGACAGCCTACCACAGCATACCGCCAAAAACAAAAACCGCCCACAGCGATTCCGCAAATAAAGAATCCGAAGTGATCCAAGTCCTACAAAGATAGGCCAAAACAGGAAAAGCGAGGTTGTCCCCCGTTTAGTTGAAAATGAAGAGGCGGTTCTCCCCTCCCGGATGTTAATCTGGGAGTGCAGATTTTCAAAAACAGAAAGGAGAACCGCCATGAAGAGAAAGTACCAGAGGATTCAGACGAAAAGCAACGAGGACATGATGTTGCCTGCGGGGGTCAAGCTGGACGACATCATCGACGGAGTTTGGTCATGGTGTCATTCTTCTACTTTGCTACTTTCGGGGGCGGTGTGTTTGATGGACCGGCTGTTCGGGAAGACAGGTTTGCGGGCGGCGTTTCCGGCGTTCAAGACGTTCCGTGACACTCGCTCCTTGGGACGGATTTGGAGCGGAAGCTGAAGCCAAATGAAGGTACGGGATATAATCAAGAAAATTGGGGCCGATGGCTGGTACTTGGTCGAGACGAAAGGCAGCCATCAACAGTACAAGCACCCGTCCAAACCGGGGCGGGTCACCGTTGCCGGACATCCCGGCGGATGATCTGGCGCCTGGAACGCTCAACAGCATTTTAAAGCAGGCGGCCCTCAAGGAGGCAAAATAGGATGTACCGATTCTTGATTGTCATCGAAAAAGCAAACGGAAACTACTCGGCGTACTCTCCCGATCTGGCCAGCTGCATCGCGACAGGTCGCACGCGCGAAGAGGCCGAGCGCAATATGCACGGGGCGATTGAAATGCATATCAAGGGACTCCGGGAGGACAATCTCCCGATCCCCGAATCCTCCTCCTTCGCCGAATACGTGGCCGTCGGTTTTTGACCGAGAACGTGTGAATAAATCCTTTATCCACGAAGTGGCACGAAGGAGCATCGGACGACAGAAGGCGGAAACCATTGGCCACGAACGGCACGAACGATCACGAACAGACACGAAAGAACAAATTTCCCGGTTCAGTGACGGAAACGGAACTCGATACCTGCAGGACGTCCTGGGTGTAACCATCGCCAGCATGGCGCTGGTATCAGGATTTATCTTGACGAAGAGGCTGAACGGCGATAAACTATGAGCGAAATGAACAATGTGAATTTCGGGTTTCTGCTTTTGTATATCGTCACCATCGGGTGGACGCTGTTTGCGTGGTGGGCTTCAGGCAAGTATAAGCCATCAGAAAAGTAGGCGTCCACCTGCGGGACCACCCTCCATCGGCCGGAAGGCTGACAAATTCGGATCATCGGCGCTTCTAAACCTTTAAGAAGCCCTATCAACCCTGTTGTGGCGAACCAACGCCGCAACAGGGTTTTTTTTTCATTATTTTGTCCCGCCGACCGGTCCGGCCGGCGAAGGCTCTTTGTAAATCCGTTCAGGATGCCTTTGTTCAAGTTGGCGCAGATGCTCGATCATTTTAAGCGGGTCGTGCCCAAACTGCGCAGAAATTTTTCTCCGGGCTTCTCTCACTTTCTCGACCCCTGGATCATCTTTCATCGGATTCCTCCTCGCTTAAAAGCTCCAATGGCGTCACCAGATTCGGGACGAAAAGGCCCAACATGGCATTGACGATGCGAATATGCTCGAACTTGTTGGCATTTGCCAGGTGGCGACAGTTCCACGTCACCAAATAATCACACCGATAATATGAAGCGAACGCCAGATGCAGAGCGTCGCCTACCGGATCGGCCGGCATCACACGGTGACGGACATAGGCCGTGACGATCTCTGACAGACGCTCTGTTGCCGGCAACACGGAAACTTTTTCGATCAACCTCAGGCACTCATCCCGCGCCGGGTGATTCCCGCTTTGCAGTTCATCTATCACCGCCTCGCTTGTGACCAACTCATATTTTTCCCCAAGCCGATCCCACCACTGCACCGTCCAATCACGGCGCGAGACCATGTCCGACTCCGTACGGGTCTCAAAATAAAAGCTCGGGATCGTCGTCTCAACATATATTCGTTTCTTCATCACACACCCATTCTATCCCAATCCTCATTCCTTTTCCACTATCTTGGGTTGCAGTGTCAGGTATTGAGTTATTGCCGTATAAGGAATGCGGCGGTTCCGGCGCTTCTAAACCTTTCAGAAGCCCTTTCAACCCTGTCGGGGTTAACCAAACCCCCGGCAGGGGTTTTTATTTTGACGGAGAAGCTGAAGTCCATTAACTACGAATCGAACGGTAAACCGAAAGAGCGCGAAAAATTTCATAGAGAGTTTTTATGTGTTTCTCGAAATTTTGCGTCATTTCGTAGTTAAAGTTTCCTCGATTTTTGCAGCCGGGTTTTTTGACATTTGAATCTGTCTTGAATACAATCTGATTGGTTTTGTGAGGCCGATAGGCTGGATGGCATGATGAACAGACAGATGATAGGGTTCCGCCATGCCGGTGGTATTCAGATACAAGGGATATCGATTTTTGTTCTATTCGAATGAAGGGGACCCGAGGGAACCTCTTCATATACATATTCAGAAAGGGAGCGCGGTCGCAAAGGTTTGGCTGATCCCCATACCCTGTGTGGCTGAGAGCTACGGCCTGACGGCGCATGAATTGAACGAGCTTCTGACGATTGCCGTTGAAAACAGAGAGAAAATTGAGAGGTGCTGGCATGAGTACTTTGATGACCAATCCCATGGCAAAAAGCCTGCGGTTTGATGATGATACCCTGTGGGTCGACTTGGAGGATGGCCGACGGCTGGGTGTGCCCCTCGCTTATTTCCCCCGCCTCCTAAGGGCATCGCCCGAACAAAGAAACGGGTTTGTGATCAGTGGCGGCGGGACGGGCCTTCATTGGGACGCAATTGATGAAGACATTTCCGTTCCCGCCTTGATGATGGGCATTGGGGATCGCACCACCCGTTCAACCCCGAAGAAATCGTAACCCGGGAAGAGGAGTGTGTCCCTCCGATGCCTGCCAACTTCTCGATCTTCATATATAATCAGAAGCCCTTTCAACCTTGGTGTGGCGAACCAACGCCGTAAGGCGGAAACCGCATAACACGAATGGTCACGAATGTGTTCGAATGGACACGAAGGGAGAACCCACAAAGCGCTTTCTTCTACTTGACACCCCTACTGGAAACCCCTTAACTTCCGACCCCTTACGTTCACCGACGCTTTTTGTTTGACATTCCCAGAGGCCGCGGCTAAACTGTACACATGAAAATAGAGGAGCTGACCGAGGCGTTTCGAAAGGCCATGGTGGACACGTTCATCCCGGAAATTCGACAGCTCCGGGAGGAAATATGCGGGCTGCGGGGGGAAATGCAGGCGCAAAACGCCGCGCTGCGGGGGGAAATGCAGGCGCAAAACGCCGCGCTGCGGGAGGAAATGAAAGAAATCAAAGGCGCTTTGAATGTCATCCTTCACCGTCTGGATGTGGCCGATCGGGTGGCCAAGCTTGAAGGTCAGATGGAATATCTCCTCAAGAAGGCCAGTTGAGGCTCAGGTGTTTGAACGGTGGAATCCATGTGCGACCTATAACGATTGGGTAGAGTCGAGGTGAGGCGCGGTAACAGCGGGTAAGCTGTCCCGTTTCCTCACCCCGCTCATCGAACCGGACGTGCGGATTTGCCGCATCCGGCTCTCGGACTGATTTCACGCAGGGCATGCGAGACGTTCCTTCTTCAGGTTCATCAGACTGGTCATCCCCAGTTCGCCGTAAATCGCGTCACGGCCAAACCGGCGATATCCCTGTCCGGCGATCTTGTGTCTCTTGCGCAGAAATCGACGCACACTATCCTCAACGTAACGATCCGTACGTAGATATCCCTTCGAACAGCTCCCGTAACTGAAATAGTTCGCCCAGCCAGTCAGCAGTCGATTCAATCTCTGACACAGATTCGGCCACGGTGTCGGGTTGCCTCGATAGAGCAACCCCTTCAGACGCTCTCGAAGCCGTTTCTCCGCCTTCCGGCTCGGACACGCTCCCAAATATCGTGCGCCGTTCTTCGGCCAGATCATCGGACCGAACGTGTAACCCAGAAAGTTGAAACTCTCCCGGCGTCCATCCCTCACACAGGTCTTGCTCTCGTTGAGCTTGAGGCCAAGCCGTTCCGTCACCCGCTTCGTCCACTCCAAGGCTTTCCGCCCTTCTTGCCGACACAAAATCACAAAGTCGTCGGCGTAGTTTACGATTCGGGCTTGAAACCGCTCCGCCGCTCCGCTCGTCCGAAAATACAACAGCAGTCTCCGCATGTAGATGTTCGCCAATAACGGCGAGAGAACTCCTCCCTGCGGCATCCCTCGCGTACTTCGTTTCCCGCCGGTAAGTCGGTGTTGCGACACTGTCATTCTTCTACTTTGCTACTTTCGGGCGCAGTGTGCCTGATGGACTGGCTGTTCGGCAAGACGAGTTTGGGGGCGATGTTACCGGGTCTGACGACGTTCCGTTGTGCGGGAAGTCCCGTGCATGGAGCAGGCGCATCGGGCAGGTTCACGGGCACGTTTACGATCACGTTTCCAACTGATAGGATGAACCTCTTGCATGAGGTTGTGGGTTCGAATTTGAACGTGAACCTGCACGTGCCCGTGAACGTGCCCGAATTGGGCGCCCTCATGAATGGTGACGGGAGTGAGGAAGTCCTCTCCCCCCAAGCAAGGGGGATTAAGGAGGGTGTGACATGGCGGCGGTGAAGCCTCGCGTGTATTTGGACACAACGGTTCCGAGCGCCTATCTGGATGCGCGTTCGCCTGACCGTCAGCGTTTGACGGCGCATTTTTGGAATTTTCGTCTGCCTGAATTTGTGCCGATGATTTCAACGATTGTTCTTTCGGAGATTCGCGATACGCCGGATATTGACAAACGCGGAAAAATCGAGAAACTTGTAGAAGAATTCGACGTGGTAGAGTTTGACGTCCGGGCGGATGATCTGGCTCAGCGGTACGTCCAAAACGGGATATTCCCGGACAAATACGAATCGGACGCGCGCCACGTGGCCGTGGCTGTCGTGAACGGCATTGCCTATTTTGCAAGCTGGAATTTCAGGCATCTGGTCAAAGTAAAAACGCGGCGTGAGATCAATTCGGTCAATGCCCTTCAGGGCTACGGCCCCATCGAGATCGTGGCGCCCCCTGAATTATAGGAGACGAACATGAAGAAGTTGAGCAACACTGAAACGCGGGAAGCATGGCGGGTGGTTCGAAGGGATTTTCCCGACGATGAAATGATGCAGGAAATTCATTTCGTCCGCATCCTTCACCGGCGTCAGACCCGCCGCCTGTCCCAAAGAGAGCGTATCCGCTTTTACCAGCGAGCAAAGCAGGGCAGAGTGCAAAAACACTCCATAGCCGGCCTTTAAAGGTCGGCCTGCCCCGTCAGACCGGCGGTTTTGGCAGGATTACGGGTAATAGTCCCTGCTGGTCCTGACCGTCGGACTCTGGTTGACAAGAGGCTTGAACGGGGATAAAACATAGGCAGGTGATACGCATGGAAAATGGAGAATACGGATTTTTGTTGATGTATGCGGTCCTGATCGCGCTGTCGGTTTTTGGACTTTACGTAGGCGCACACGCCCGACCGATCGACTGACCTTGGGATGGTGGGCGGTCACGGAGGGTCCGGAAGCCGTTCCATGACACTCGGTCCTCGGGACGGATTTGGGGCGGAAGGCTGTCGGTCTGTATTACGGGTTCTAACCGTAGGGGCGATGCATGCATCGCCCGTACAAATTCGGATCATCGGCGCTTCTAAACCTTTCAGAAGCCCTTTCAACCCTGTTGTGGCGAACCAACGCCGCGACAGGGTTTTTTATTTTCGAATGGAGGAAAAGGAGGCAAAATAGGATGTACCGGTTTTTGATTGTCATCGAAAAAGCAAACGGCAACTGCTCGGCGTACTCCCCCGATCTGGCGGGTTGCGCAGCGACGGGTCGCACGCGCGAGGAGGCCGAGCGCAATATGCACGGGGCGATTGAAATGCATATCAAGGGACTCCGGGAGGACAATCTCCCGATCCCCGAATCCTCCTGCTTCGCCGAATACGTGGCCATCGGATTTTGACCGATGGATCGTCGGCTCTTCGGCCTTCGGTAAGTTCCAGTTGTCATAAGCCAAGAAGAGCTTGTATGATATGGGCTGTAAGGTTGAGCGTGTCATGGGGTCGACGGGAACGGAGGTCGCTGGATTGCCGGATTGGCGCGGTAGACGTATGAACCAAACGATATGAAAAAGAGACGGATCGTCCACGTGATAGCCGGGGCTAATGGGTCCGGCAAGACAACGTTCGCCATGCGGTATCTGCCGCGGATGGCCGGTTGCAGGAATTTCGTCAATGCCGACCTCATCGCTTCCGGTCTTTCCCCCTTGAATGTCGACGCGGGGGCCATGCGGGCGGGAAAGCTTTTTCTGCAGAGGATCGAAGAGGAAATCCGAAGTAAAAGAGATTTTGCGTTTGAGACCACTTTGTCCGGACGCCGATTACAGCGTCTTTTCAATCGCTTGCGGAATAAAGGATATCGGATTCGTCTGTATTTTCTGTGGATATCCACGGTGGAATTGGCATTGAAGCGCGTCTCGGATCGTGTGCGGATGGGCGGGCACTCCGTTCCGGCGCGGGTCATCCGCAGACGTTATGGAAGAGGTATCCAGAACCTTTTCAAAATCCATGTCCATTTGGCCGACTACTGCGCCATTTTTGACAACTCCTCGACAGAACCAGTCCTGATATGTGAATATATAAAGGGGCGGGAGCGCATCGTAAGATCCTCGTTGTTTGACGATATCCGGAAACGCGCGGAGGGAATATCATGAAGAACGTCGGCCGGCGGCCAACACCGATCGGCAAAAAAGCCGAACGGGCACTTCGTGAGGCTGTGGCGGAGGTGGTTGAAGGACATCGCCGCCGAAATCTGCCGCTGGCGGTCATGCGGAACGGGAAGGCCGTATTCGTGCCGCCCGACAAACTCATTCTGAAGCCACGCCGACCACGCCGGTCATTCCGTTAGTTTTGTCAGTTTATAGGGCGTACGGTGTCCACTGACCGAATACTGTGACCGGATTTTTTATTTTATGAACATGGCGCCATGCGTTGTTGAGCGACTGGCGATCGGGTGCGGCACGATGCACCTGTGCTTTCCCGTCGGGATTTTTCATTCATCTTGACTTCCTGGACTCGAACGGGATAATGGGACCGTGTGAATGAGGGAAGACGCCGAGAGGTGGGAAAGCTCTTTTTTGACATTGCCAAATATTTTGCGACGATCGTGGGAGGGACGTTCTTGGTCAAGCCTGAGGTGGTGACGCCGGCACTCGGCATCAAGACGGGGATATTGGTTTTGCTGGTTCTGCTCATCGGTTGGTTTATGTACCCGAAAGGAGGGAAGGAAAAATGATGGAGACGATTGAACCAGGGAATGGTCTGTTGCTTTTCTATGGGATCATCTGTGTGGGTGGCGCGCTATTAGGCGCATGGGGAGCGTGGCAGGATTCAAGGAAAAAACCATGAACGAGAACGGTGTCAGGCCTTGAGTTACTACTCGGAGCATAAATACTTGACACATGACCATGACTGAAATTTCTTCGTGTTCCTTCGTGTTCCTTCGTGGATGAATGATTTTCCCCGTCTACCAACCGTAAAACTTGACATATGACCACAATGGTATATACTTTTTGAGGGTCCAGAATGAGGATTGAATGAAGGAACAACGGACATACGAACTGGCCGGCGATGCTCGGGGACAACTGGAACATTTCGACGTTTATGTCCAGAGGATCATCGTCGATAGCCTTCGTCAACAGCTTGTCGATGCCGACCCGGCGACGGAGACGGTCCACAAGGGAATACTGAAGGAACCGGTGGGCGATGCAACGCATAAAATTGAAATTAGAGCCTGGCGCGCATATTACAAGATCGAACGCGCCGCAGACGTCATTCGGTCCGTGGTTCTGATCATCGGCGAAAAACGCGGCAATAAATTATTTGTCGAGGGAAAGGAATATCCGACGTGAAAAGGGCAAGCATACGGGAGCTCAAACAGAAATTGAGCACGCGATTTCTGGACAGTCTGAACGGCGATGTCTGCACCATCACCACCCATGGCCGGGTCTGCGGGGTAATCACACAGATGACGGACGGCAGTGACGAACTCCTGGAATACCTCCTCGCGCGCGATCAAAAATTTATCGAACTGGTCCGAAAGAGCGATAAGAGCGGCCGGGTATCAAGCGCCGAGATCGAACGCGGGCTGGCCGACCGCGAGCGCTCCGAGGCGCGAAAAAAACGGCGGCGCGCCGCCTGAGAAACCAGGATTCAGGAGTTTGAACGCTTGAAGGTGCCATGCAAGAACGCGAGCCCGTAAAAGGCTCCGGCCAAAATTGTCAGGAATTTGATTCCGAACACCAGCGAGCAGTATTCCGCGATGGCGCCCAGGGTGGCGCCGATCAGGTTGGAACCGAGCGCGACTCCGATCAGGGCGCGCGGAACGGCTTGCAGTTTCAGCGCGAAGATCAAAGCGGCGAAATAGAACGGCAGGCCCAGGGTGACGGCCGACACGGCATGGCGCCAGAATCCCTCCAGGTTCAACATCTGGTTCACTTTCAGAAGATAGCCCATGATCAACGCCACGCACAGCAGCACGTAGAGGCGGCTCTCGGGAAGCGCGCCATGGTGAGACGCGAGGCGGTTCGCGAGCAGGATGACGGCGAGGATCACCGAGAAGACCACCGTGTTTACGAACCAGGTGCTGCCGTAGAGCAGGGACATCTGGGTGACGGACTTGGTTTCGAGGAGCATGAATCCGGCGCCCAGAAACAGAAAGCCATAGTCGATCTGTTTGATCTGGCCCATTCCCCGGTAGGCCAGCCACAGGGTCAGGGCGATGAGGACAAACGCCAGGTAGAAAAATACGCCGGGAATGTGCCGGCTCTGCAGATACAAAAAGGGCCAGTTGTCCGTCGGCACCGTCAGATCGTCCACCGTTCCCTCGATCCGGTCCGACGGCGGCAGGCGGTCCCTGTACTGTTTCACCTGCGGGCCCGCCGCGTACAGCACGCCCTTTCTCCACACCTGATCCTCCGGGAAACTGGCTCTCAGCATCTGCTCGAACCGGTCGAAGATAAAAGGCGACTGGCCCCAGTAGATGATCACGAGGAGGCCGTCCGGCCGGAGCCGCGCCTTGGCGGCGCGGATCGCCTCTTTGGTGTAAATGAAATTGTCCAGCCGGATGCTGGACATGCCGCTGAGGAGGGTCTGCGCGTCGAGCGACGCGAACAGGATGTAATCGTATTGTTTCTGCGTGCTCTGCAGGAAACTTCGGGCATCATCCACGTAAACGGAGACCCGCGGATCGGCGTACGGCTGCTGGGGATGGAGTTTCTTTCCCAGTTCGATGATGACGGGATCGATGTCCACGGCGTCGACGCTCCGGGCGCCGCGGTTCAGCGCCACGGCGATGTCATTGCCGGGCCCGGAGGCGACGATCAGGAGGTCCTGGCCGCGAGGGGAAAAGGTATCGAGGGCCATCAGATTGTGCGCGATCATCCTGTCCCGGCATGACCGGTATTCCGGGGAAACCTCCGAAACGAATTCCTGTGATGTGTTCAGCGCGTTGATGTAGTAGATTTCATTGTAGGCGAGCGCATATCCGAACGGGATTTTCCCGCTCCCCAGTTCCTTGTAATACTTTCCCCCGTAGTCCTCGCCGCAGACCACGTCCAGATACCAGGGGACAGCCTCGATCTTGTAATAAGGACTCCATATCGCACCGGCATCGCCCCAGATCACGGACAAGAGCGTGAGGCCGCACACGATCCCTTCCGTCACGAACAGTCTCAGCCGGTGAACCGAAAACGACACGGCCAGGTAGATCCCCAGCCCGCAAGCAAACCAGCTCCAGGATGGCAGGGAGAAATGCGACAGCGCTGAAAACAGCCATAGGCCCGACAAACTGCCGGCGATGTTGATGCTGTAGGCCCGGAGCGGCGGCAGGGGTTCCATCCATCGCGCGATCACCTGTCCGAACGGCAAAAACAGGATGACCTGGACGGCGATCATGCCGGTGATGAACACGAAAAACGCGAGCCCCCGCACGGCGAGGTTGCCCGTCGAGGTTTGAAACAGAAACAGAACACTGGAACTTGGAATGTCCAGCCGGCCCAAGAGCTTCCCCAAGGGAGACACGCCGAGATACGTCACGAGGCCGAAGAGGACGGCAAAATAGGGGAGCAGGGAAATCGACTTGTCCTTCATCAGCATGCCGGCGCCCAGGCCGAGAAAGGCGCAGATCAGCGTCAGATTTTTGAAATATGTCAGCGCCCGCATTTCCGAGGACAGCCACCGGATCAGCAGGATCTCGAAATACAGCGCCAGCAGGCTCGCCAGAAACACGCCCCACGCCGGGCTGAAGAGCGGCGCGGGCCGGTCCGAATCCGCCAAGAGGTCCGGGAACCGCCGCAAAAGACCGGCCAACACCAGCGCCACGACTCCGAGGATGAGCGTGGGCCAGGCCATGCGGGAGAGATAGTACGGAAAGAGCGCCACACGATGGCCGGGGGGCGAGGACGAAAACAGCCGGTACACCGCGTCCACGGGCGCCGGGTGCAGGCTCCAGAAGGCGAACAGGATGAGACTAGACACGGCCAGCCCCAAGAGCAGCGCAGACATGGTCCTCTGCAGGTTCATACCAATGGCTTTCGTAGCCGAAATTGCGTGTCCTGTCAATCGGCCGTCCGACAATCCCTGTATATAAATTCCCCCCGGCGCTTGCGCGCCGGGGGGCACCTTTTAATTACGGTGGAGTGGGGGTGAGGTATGTCTCTCCCTTTTCTATTCGGCGTTGAGGGGAAAAACTTTAGTGGATAAGGCTCAATGTTCAAGTCTCAAGTTTGAATACTTGGAAATTGAGAATTGAGTGTTGAATATTGAGCCTTGAATTGCTAGAGTCGCTGTATGAGCCTGCTGGTTGGCGAGAGGGTATGGCTGGACGAGGAGGAAGCGCTCCGGGAGCAGCTCATGCTACTTCGAGAGGAATGCGGAGCGACATCCCTCAAGGTATCGACCGAGGACGCCGGGATGGGCTACGACGAGATCCGGACGGTCCACCGGTTGTTCCACGACATTCTTGCGATCCAGGCCAAGATCGGCGGGCCGGAGGCCCGGCAGGACATGCGGTCCGTGGTCGACATCGGCTGCCGGTCGGTGGTCGGGCCCATGATCGAATCCGGATATTCCCTGCAAAAGTTCATCGAGAGCCTCAAGGAGGAGTTGGGGGAGAAAGTCTACGGATTTATCGGCAAGCAGATCAACATAGAAACCGAAGTCGCCTGCCGGAACCTTGACGAGATTTTCGCCCGGCCCGAGATTTCCGAGCTCGACCAGATCACCGTCGGCCGCACCGATCTTTGCCGGTCCCTGGGCCGGGAGCCCAACCATCCCGAGGTCCAGCGGCGGGTGGTGGACGTGGTGAACGCGGCCAAATCCCACGGGATCGCGGTATCGGTGGGCGGGCGGATCACGCCGAAGGACGCCGTGCATCTCATGGAGAGGTGCGCGCCCACGCTTCTGAACACCCGCGAAGTGGGGTTTGATCCCGCCGCCTGCGGGGATCCGGAAGAGGCGGTGCGGCGGATCGTGGATTTCGAGATCGCCGTCCTCGAGCATCAAAAACTTTTCGGCCGCCGCGCCGTCACGGCGCTCCAGAACCGCATCGCGAAACTTCGCGGCCGGAAAAACCGCTAGAGGCGACACGGCCCCCTCACCCCAACCCTCTCCCCCTGCGGGGGAGAGGGGGATAAAGAGCGTGTCGGGGGAGAGGGGATAAACAGCGTGTCGGGGGAGAGGGGGCGGAAATAAATACATGGACACGCTTCTCATTATAGGCGCCGGCGTCATGCAGGCGCCGGCCATTCGGATCGCCCGCGAGATGGGGCTCAGGACGGTCGTTACCGACTACAATCCGCACGCGCCCGGCATGACCATGGCCGACGTGCCCGTCGTCATGAGCACCCGCGACGTTCAGGGAACGGTCCGCGTCGCCCGGGACATGCACCGCACCTATCCCATCCGCGGGTGCCTGACGGTGGGCACGGACGCGTCGGTGACGGTCGCGGCGGTCTGCGAAGCGCTGGGCCTGCCGGGCATCCGGACGGACGCGGCGGAACGGGCGACGGACAAGATCAAGATGCGAAGCGCGTTCAAGGCCGCCGGTGTTCCGTCCCCGCGTTTTTGCGGTATCTGGACGATGGCGGAAGCGGAGGAGGCGTTGAAGGACATCGGCCTCCCGGCGGTCATCAAGCCGGCGGACAACATGGGGGCGCGCGGTGTCAGGACGATTGCGAAGGAGTGGGAACTCGAAGCGGGATTTCGTGACGCGAAGGCCGCGTCGACCTCGGGGGGCGTGATTCTTGAGGAGTTCATGCCCGGCGACGAGCTGTCGATTGATATGCTTTTGGTTTCTGGAAAACCGTTCTTCAGCGTCGTCGCGGACCGCCTGATCCGGTATCCACCCTACTTCATCGAAATCGGCCACGTCCTGCCGTCGGCCAAACCGAAGGACCAGCAGGACGCGGCGGTGGCGCTGACGCTTCAAGGGTGCCGCGCGCTGGGGATCACGATGGGCGCCGCCAAATCGGACATCAAGCTCACGCCGAGCGGTCCCATGATCGGCGAGCTGGCCGCGCGGCTGTCCGGCGGGTTCATGTCGGGATACACGTGCCCGCTGGCCACCGGCGTCGAGATCATCCGGTCGGCCATCGAAATCTCTCTCGGCCGCGCGCCCACGCCGCTTCGGCCCACCAATCACCGGGTCGCGATGGAACGCGCGCTGATTCCGAATCCGGGCCGGGTCCAATCGGTGACCGGCGTGGAGGACGCGCGGAAAACGCGCGGCGTGGCGGCGCTGTTTGTGGACGTCAAGGAAGGCGACATCATCGTCCCGCCGAAATCGAACATGGACAAGGCCGGCCACGTGATCGTGGTGTCGGACAGCCGGGATGCGGCGCAGAAACTGGCCGAGGAAGTCATCTCGAAGATCCGGTTTGAAATCGGCGCGCCCGGCGTTTCCAGTTGGGGGGACGTGCGGGCCTCGGCCCGGGACAAATTCGGGCAGGTATGCGTGGCCTGCAAGGAATGCGACGGCGGTTTTTGCGCCGGCCAGGTCCCGGGCGTGGGCGGGGTTGGAACGGGGGAGACCTTCAAGGAGAATTTCCGCGCCTGGCGCCGGATTCTTCTGCGGCTTCGGACCATCCATTCCGTCAAGGAAGTCGAAACGTCGATGGACCTGTTCGGCCGGAGTTTGAGGCACCCGATTCTGGCGGCGCCGATGACCGGCACCGGCACGAACATGGGAGGGATTCTGACCGAGGAGGAATTCACCGACCATTTCATCCGCGGCATGGCCGACACCGGAGGGATCCCGATGGTGGGCGACGGCGCGTCGATCAACAAATACCAGATCATCCTCGACGTCGCCGCGAGGTACGACGGCTGGGCCATCCCCATCTTCAAACCGCGCGCGGACGAGGAGGAGTTGCGCCGCCGGTTTGACCTCGCGCGGGAAGTCGGCTGTCCGGCGATCGGGATGGACATCGACGCCGCGAATTTCATCACGATGCAGAAAAAGGGCGTGGCCGTCGAGGCCAAGACCCCCGCCCAGCTCAGAGACTACATCGGATACTCCGGAAAGCCATTTATCCTCAAAGGCATCATGACGCCGGACCAGGCGGAACTGGCGGCCGACGTGGGCGCGGCGGCCATCGTGGTCTCAAACCACGGCGGCCGCGTCCTAGATTTCATGCCGTCGACCGCCTCCGTTCTGCCCGAGATCGCGATCGCCGTGAAGGGCCGCCTGACGGTGTTTGTGGACGGCGGGATCCGGACGGGCGACGACGTATTGAAGGCGCTGGCGCTGGGCGCCGACGCCGTCCTGGTCGGCCGGCCGCTCATGATCGCCGCCGTCGGCGCGAAGGCCGAGGGCGTAAGCATGTACGTGCGGAGGATGGAGAAGGAACTGCGCAAGGCGATGCTGCTGACGGGCTGCGGCCGGCTGTCGGACGCGTCGGAGACGATTCTTCAGAAGCCTATCCCTTAAAATTCAGAAAATCCTCCATCGACCGGCACCGGATCGCCCGGTTATGTTTTTTCTCGTACTCGAGCGCCGTCGTGTCGTGCGCGCCGTATTTGTGTCCTGAGCAAACGATGAGGGAATCGGGCAGCGCCCGGATTTTCTGAAGGGACGCGAACATCTCCCTGGGACCGTCGGCGTAAAAATCGACCCGGCCGCAGTCTTCGCCCGCAAACAGCGTGTCTCCGAAAAACGCGTATTCATCGCCCGCCACGTACGTGACGCTTCCCGGCGTATGGCCCGGCGTGTGCATGCACCGGACAGTGATGTCACCCACCGTGAGCGACGCCCCATCCGCCACGCGGACCGTGCGATCGTGCGGGGCGGGGATGCGTTCGCGTTCGTGGCAAACCGCGCGGGCCTCGGGAAAGCGCTCGAGAAACTCCGGCACCCCATTGACGTGATCGTCGTGCCCGTGGGTGCAGAGCAAATACCGGAGCGCGCCGCCGGTTTCGCGTAGCGCCGCGAGAATCTTTTCCGGCTCCCACGCCGGATCGACCACCGCCGCCTCGCCGGTCCGGCCGCAGACGACGAGATAAGCGCGATTGCGCATCGGTCCCACGGCGATTTGTTTGAAGGTCATGCTTCAACGCTAACACGCGGAGTGCTAATGTGACAGTCTCATGAATGACCTGTTCGAGAAACTGCTGGACGAGACAGAGCGCCGCGCGCGGCGGATCGAGGCGGTCCGCGGCCCGGCGCCGGGGAGCGAGGGGGCGCTGAACGACCCGCTGGACGCGATTACCGCCCTGCGCGGGCGGCCGCTCTTTTATCCGTTCATCGGGTCCGGCGCCGGGCGCGGCGCGCTGGTGGAACTGCTGGACGGCAGCGTCAAGTGGGATTTCATCACGGGGATCGGAACGAATTTTTTCGGCCATGCCGACCGGCAGATTCTGCGGACCTGCCTGAACGCGGCGCTTTCCGACATCCCGATCCAGGGGCACCTAGAGCCGAACGCGGAGTACGCCGAATTTTTGTCCGCCGTGTCCCGGATCGCTCCCGGCCGGTGCAAGCTCGTGTGGCCGTCGATGAGCGGGACCCTGGCGAACGAAAACGCGCTGAAGATCATTCGCGCCAAAAAGCGGCCGGCCTTTCGCGTCCTCGCCTTTGATGGCGCCTTTGCCGGCCGGTCCACGACGCTGTCCGAAATCACGGACAGCGAGTTGAACAAACAGGGCCAGGCCGATCTTGGCCAGGCGCTCCGCATTCCCTTCCATGATCCTCGGGACCCGCGGTCGGCCGAGAGGACGCTGGAGGCGATGGACCGGCATTTCGAGAAATTCCCCGGAGAAATCTGCGCGATCCATGTGGAGCTGGTCCAAGGCGAGGCCGGGTTCAGGCCGGCGCCGGCGGATTTTTTTTCCGCCGTGTTTGACCGGTGCCGCCGGGAGAACGTTGCGGTCTGGGTCGACGAGATCCAGACCTTCGGCCGGACCGGCGAGTATTTCATGCTCGACCGGCTGGGATTGGCGGAACGCGCGGATGTTGTTACGATAGGGAAGTTGTTGTGCGGGAGCGCGGCGTGTTTCGCCCCGGAGTTCAACCCGCCCGCCGGGCTGATTTCGGGCACGTACGCGGGCTATACGGCGGGTCTGGCGCTCGGGTGCCTCGTCATCCGGCGCCTGTCGGAGGAAGGGCATCTTGGAGAAAAAGGAAAGACCCGCGCGCTGGAGCGGGCGGTGACGGAGAAAATGGAGACATGGAAAGAAAATGGCTTGATCACAGATTACACCGCCCTCGGCGCCATGGCCGCCCTGACGCCGCGCCGGTCCGACCTGGACTCCATCCGCGCGCTCGTCCGGAGGCTGTTCGATCTGGGCCTCTGCGCCTACTACGCGGGCCACGGACCGTACCGGCTGAGGATGCTGCTGCCCGGCGGCTGCCTGACGCCGTCGGACCTGGCGGCGCCGTTCGACATTCTGGAGCGGGGGTTGGCGCCGGCATGAGCGGTTTTGATTTCTGGGAGGCGTGCCGTGCGGCCATCGCGATCGACTCGACGTCGACGCACGGCAACCGCGAGTATGTTGAGTTTTTGAAGAAACTTCTGGCGCCGATGGACTTTTCCGTGCGGACCCAGGAAATTCACGAGGGCGAATACAGAGGCGTCAACCTCATAGCCGAAAAAGGCGGGGGCCCGGACGTGATCCTCTTCGATACGCATCTGGACACGGTCTCGCCCGGCAACGCGGCCTTGTGGACAGAAACCGGCGGCGATCCGTTTCGGGCGACGTTCAAGAACGGGAAAATATTCGGTCTCGGCGTGGCGGACGTCAAACTGGATTTTCTGTGCAAGTTGAAAGCGCTGGAGCCGTTCATCGGCCGGCGGTTTCGAAACCGCTTCATTCTTCTTGGCACGTTCGGCGAGGAAGTCGGCCTGATCGGCGCGAAGGCGTTCCTCGACGACTATCACGGCCAGCTCGATTTTGCCCTGATCGGCGAACCGACCAGCCTTAAACTGGTCAACCGCCACAAGGGCCGCGCCTGTTACGAATTTCGCCTGCCGGCCGCGCCCGCCGCGCCGGCGGGGGAGCTTGTGACACTGGACGTCAAGGGCGAAGCCGCGCACTCGAGCACGCCGGAACGGGGCCGGAACGCGATCGAGGCGGCTCTTGAATTTCTATCGGCCCTGTCAGACCCGCCGACCGGTGTTTGCCTGGAAGGCGGCACCCTCCTGAACGTCGTTCCGGAATCCTGCGCCGTGACGATGCCGGCTTCGGAGCGCGCGCTTGCAGGCGTGCGGCCTGCGCGGGACCGCCCGCCGCTTCTTGATCCGGCGCCGCTTCTTTCATTCTGGGACGCCATCCGGTCGATCCAGCGGTCTCTTCCGAAAGACACCACCTGGGTCTGCGCGACCGTGCGGACGGAGTCCGACGCTTACGTGTTCGAATTTGACAGCCGGTTCTGGGAGGATTCCGAATCGGTCAGTGACGAGATGCTGACCCATTTGAAGCCGGCCGCTTGCCGGATATTGAGGAAAAACGCGTCGTTTTACGAGACCAGCGACGCCTGGCACGTCGAAGGTCTCTGCGGCGCGCTGTCGGACATCGGCCTGAAAGCCGAATTCACCGCCAAGACCGCATCGACCGAGGCTGCGCTCTTCGGCCAGCGCTGCACCTCCCTGGTTTTCGGTCCCGGCCCCTCGGAGGGCAATGTCCATCGGCCGAACGAATACAATCTTGTTTCCGAGCTTGAGACGGCGATCCGCGCTTACGAATCGATCCTGCGCCGTCTGGTGGCGGTGCCCGATGTTCAAGGTTAATATTTTTTCTCCACAGCTCGGCCATCTCGTTCATGTCGAAGTCGCGTTTCCGCCCGGATACCGCGGGCTGCGCGGCCCGTTTCCGGCGCTCGTCCTCAATGACGCGCAAAACCAGTGGACGAACCGCGGCGCCTACGGCGGCTGGCACACCGATTCCATCGCCGCCGACCTGTTTCGCAAGGGCCGCATCCGGCCCATCCTTCTGGTAGGGATCCTTTCGCCTCCGGACCGCGACCACGTCTTCGGGCCGCCGCCGGGCGGCCGGGCCGACCGGTACGCGGATTTCATCGCGGAGACGCTGTTGGCGACGCTCCGGCGCAACATGCCGATTTCGCGGAACCCCGCGGACGTCGGGATTCTGGGCGCGTCCTTCGGCTCGAACGCCGCCCTCTTCGCCGGCCTCCACCGGCCCGACGCCATCGGTCTGGTCGCGGCGATGTCCGGCGCGCCGCATTTCGGAAAGCCGCTGGACGCGATCCTGGCGGGATACCGGCAGCTTCCGATGCGGAAACTCTACATCGACTGCGGCACGCGCTGGGCCTATGACCAGCCGCGGCAGGACGACAGCACGGCGTTCAACCGCGCCCTCATGTCGATCGCGCGCGCGCGGATGCCGCGCGGCCGGTTTCTCGGCATCGTGGCCCGGGGTCATTTCCATAACGAGGAATTCTGGCGAAAGCGGGTCGGCCGGGTTCTCAGGTTTTTGTATGGATGAAGAACTGACGGCGCTCCTCGGCGCCGCGCTGAATAAGAAAATCGGCGCGTGGGGGAACGCCGTGACCTATTCCCGAAAAGTGTTCATTCCGCTTACCAACCTGTGCCGGGACACCTGCGGGTACTGCGTTTTCGCCCAGCCGCCGGACTCGCCGGCGGCGCGGTACATGACGCCGGACGAAGTTCTGGCGGTGGCAGAGGCCGGCAAACGCGTGGGGTGCAAGGAGGCGCTGTTCAGCCTGGGCGAGAAACCCGAGCTTCGCCATCCCGAAGCCCGCGCGGCGCTTGCGCGGCTGGGCTACCGCCGGACCATCGATTACCTGCGGGACATGTGCGAGCGCGTGCTGAAGGAAACGGGCCTTCTGCCGCACGCCAATCCCGGGACCCTGACGGAGGACGACCTGCGGCTGCTTCAGCCGGTGACCGCCAGCATGGGCATGATGCTGGAGACCACGAGCCTGCGGCTTCTCGAGAAGGGCCAGGCCCATCATGCCTGCCCGGACAAACATCCGGACGCGCGACTGAGGACGCTGGCCAACGCGGGTCGGATCCATGCGCCGTTTACGACCGGCCTACTCGTCGGCATCGGCGAGACGTGGGAGGATCGGGTAAATTCGTTGCAGGCGATCCATGACATTCACCGGCAATACGGGCACATTCAGGAAGTCATCATCCAGAATTTCCGCGCCAAGCCCGGCATCCGGATGGCCGGCCGGCCCGAGCCGGATCTCGAGGACATGCTGCGAACGCTGGCCACGGCGCGCCTGATGCTGGACCCCGAGATCAGTCTCCAAGCGCCGCCGAATCTTCAGCCGGAAAGTTACGCGCAGTACATATCCGCGGGCCTGAACGACTGGGGCGGAGTATCGCCGCTGACGCCGGACCACATCAATCCGGAAAAGGCCTGGCCGAAGATCGCGGAGCTGAAGGCTGCAACGGAATCGATGGGCGCGGTTCTGCGGGAGCGGCTGACGATTTATCCGCGTCCCCTGGCGGCCGCGGACCGATTTTTGTCGCCGGCCCTCCGAGAGCCTGTCGCGGCCCTTGCGGCCGAAGACGGCCTGGCGAAGGTCGAGTGTTTGTCATGAGCGACCGAGAAATCGGGCGCATCCTTGACCGGACACTTTCCGGCAAGGAACTCACGCCCGGCGAGGCACTGCGGCTGTTTCAGGCCGAGGGGAAAGAACTCCGCGCGATCCTCCAGACGGCCGACGCCGTGCGGCGGGCGGCCGTCGGAGACACGGTGACGTTTGTGATCGTGCGGAACGTGAACTTCACCAACATCTGTTACACCGGCTGCAAATTTTGCGGGTTCGCGAAACGCAAAGGGGACCCGGAGGCGGAGTTTTTGTCGCTGGACGAAATCGCGCGTCGCGTGGAGGAGGCGCAGGAGCGAGGCGCCACCGAAGTCTGCATTCAGGGCGGGCTCCATCCGAACATTGAAGGCACCTACTACGGGGACATCCTGACCGCGATCAAGGACCGTGCGCCCGATATTCACATCCACGCCTTTTCTCCGTTTGAGATCAAGTACGGCGCCGGCCGAATGGGCGTTTCGACGCGGGACTTTCTCCTGTATCTCAAGGATTGCGGACTCGGCACGATTCCGGGAACCGCCGCGGAGATTCTGGATGTCGAAATCCGCCAGCAACTCACGCGCGACAAGCTGACGGCGGCCGAATGGATCGACATCGTGAAAACCGCGCACCGCCTGGGGATCCGTTCGACCGCCACCATGATGTACGGACACATCGACCGGCCGGAACACTGGGTCGCGCACTTCAACATTTTGAGGGAAATCCAAAAAGAAACCGGCGGGTTCACGGAGTTCGTCCCGCTCGGATTCATCCACTGGGACGCGCCCCTTTACTTCGCGGGCGGCGCGCGGCCCGGCCCGACGCGGGACGAGAACCTGAAGGTGCATGCGATCGCGCGCCTGTTTTTCAACGGGTGGATCAACCACATCCAGGTTTCCTGGGTCAAACTCGGCCCGCGATTCGCGCAATACGTTCTGAAAAACGGCGGCGCCAACGATTTTGGCGGCACCCTGATGAACGAAAGCATCTCGCGATCCGCAGGCGCGCCCTACGGCCAGGAGGTGACGCCGCTCGAAATGTGCCGGATGATCCGCGAGATCGGCCGAAGGCCGGCCCGGAGAAATACGCTCTACCAGATCGCTGAGCCGTACGACGACCACGACCCGCCCGACATGGAGCCGCTGGTCCCGCGCACAGCGGAACAATCAAGCCTGTTTGCGGATTTCGCCCGACAGCCCGGCTAGTCGCCGGTCCATATCTTCACGCCCGCGTGTTTGAGTTTGTATCGGATGTTCAGGCCGATGAGGACCGCGGTCATCGCTTCGACCGCCCGCGCGCTCTGCGCGTCGCCGGCGTCGTAGGCCTTGACGCCGAGCTTCTCGAGCAGGCCGATCGTTTCGAGTTTCGCGTCCTTATCCGCGCCGCAGACGAGAATATCGCAGTGGATGGGGTGACTCAACTCGCCGAGGGACCCGGACGAGACGTTCTGCAGGGCCGCGACGACTTTGACGCCGTCCCCGAGGAACGCGACCGCCTCCTCCGTGGCTGAGCCTTCCGGCGGCATGATCACGTGCCTCGGATTTTTCGGGTCGAGGGGAACGGTGACGTCCACCAGAATTTTTCCCGGCAGCGCGGGTTTAATGTCATTCAACGTGGATTTATGGGCCGAATAGGGCACGGTAAGGACGACGAGCCGTTCGGCGTCCCGGGCGGCGTCGAGGTTGGATTTCCCCGCGATGGGATGTCCCTGATGTTGCCGGTTTAACTCTTCCGAAACACGCGCCGCCTTGGACTCATCGCGCGATCCGATCACCACATCCACTCCGGCCTGGGCCCAGCGCACCGCCAAGCCCGCGCCTTCCTTGCCTGTGCCCCCCACAATCGCGATTTTCATCGTCGCCTCCTCAGTTTATCGAAACAAGTCTTCGGCCGCCGGCCGGATCAAGTCCGCGGCCCGGCCCGGCGCGCCGTCGAACCGCCAGCCCCGGACCAGCGCCGCAGGGATCAGTTCTAGCTTGCCCATCACCAGACCCGCAATAGCGGCGAGTTCGTCCGCGACCGCGATGCGGGTCACGGAGAGCGGATGCCCTGAATAATCCGCGCTGCCTCGAAGATCGACCAGCGCCGGACCGCCCGCGATTCCGATCGCCACGTTGACCAGCCCCATCCGCCACGGCCGGCCGAACGAATCGGTGATGATGACCGCAAGATCAACCCCCAGCGCCGCGCGGACCGCCGACCGGATCCGCTCCGCGCTCGCGTCCGGGTCCGCCGGCAGGCACAGGACCGTATCGGGGTCGGAGAGATTGGATTCGTCGACGCCGGCGTTGGCGCACACGAGGCCGTGCCGGGTTTCACAGATCAGAACGCCGATCCCCGTCGAGGCGGGCCGTTCGGCCTTGAGGACGCGCCGGCTCTCGCGCAAAATCACTTCGACCTTGCGGGGATCCTTGCCGACCCGCTGCGCCAGCTCAACGGCGCGTTCGGACGGCGTCACCTCCGACAGCCGGACCAGCCGGCCTTCGGCTTTGGAAACGATCTTCTGCGTGACGAGGAGCACGTCCCCGGTTCCGGCGGCGAGTCCGGTGTTTTGAATCGCGCGAACAAGCATGCCCGCAAGGTCGTCTCCGGGCTGGACGAGGGGCAGTCCCTCCAAGCCGTGGATACGGATGTCCCGCGTCTTCAAGTCAGTTGAAGATTCCATCCGGTGACCAGCCTGTAGGGCTCGCCTTCTTTGGGTTCTTCGATAAACGTCAGCAGGTCCTCCGGCGTGTCCAGGTCCAGAGCCATGCGCGGCAGCCGGATCACGCGGCAGGTCACGCCCCGCGCCCGGGCCTGGTTCAGATAGTCCGGAAAACTGCGCTTGCCGAACCGGAACTTCAGAGCGTCCGGCGGCGTCGTGAGGATGGCATTGGTTCCGTCGTCCCCCGTGGCCGGGCAGAGCAGGGCCGCGGGTGGTGTCAACGGCTCGTCCATGAGCTTCTCGATGTCCTCCGGCCGGACACACGGCAAGTCGGCGGGAATGACGATCTGCCGGTCGAAGCCCATTTCGATCGACCAGCGGGCCGCGTCCTCGACGGCCGCCGTCTCTCCCCGCGCCGCGGTTTCCCGGAGCACCGTGACGGTTCGCTGAAACTCCGTGCCGGCCCTGCGCCGGACGCGGTCCTCGATCTCGCTTGAATCCGTCACGACGAGGACGTGCCGCGCGCCGGCGCCAACCGGCAAAACGACGGAGAGCACATGATCAAACACCGCGATGGCCAGATCGCGGCGCCGGTCGGCGCTCAGGACATCGCTCAACCGCTGTTTAGCAGCGGATGGATTCTTGACGGGAATGACGATGTTTATGGCCATGCATTCGCTCCGCAACCCGGAGCGCGGTCCGGGCCAGATTCATTTTTTGCTCCACCGACGACATGAGGGTGTCCGTGATTTCGGGTTCGATGCCCGCGTCCCGCACGGCGTCCTGCGCCGCTGCGTCGGTCCTGTCGAACACCAGGCCGTCGATCAATCTGCGGTAGAATTTCGCCACGCCCGGGACGCTGGACTCAAAGCCCAACGCCCGCATCATGCGGTCGCTCGGACCCTTGAGCGACCGGCCGCCGATGAGCGGACAGATCGCGATGCGGGGCGCGCGCAGGTCCGCCAGCGTCTCGCGCACGCCCGGGACCGACAGAATGGGCCCGATGCTGGCGACGGGATTGCTGGGCGCGATGAAGACCACATCTGCCTCCCGCAACGCGACCAGAACCTCGCGCGCCGGCGCGCTGCGCTCCGCGCCCCGATAGGCGACGCCTAGAATTTCGGGCGCGCAGGCGCGCCTCACGAAAAATTCCTGAAAGTGCATCCACCCCTCCGGCGTCGACACTTCGGTCCAGATCACATCGTCTGTCACCGGCAATATCCGCGTGCGGACGAAGAGATGCCGGCAGAGCCGTTCCGTGATCTCCGTGAGGGACCGCCCCTCCCGGCGGAGGGTGGTCCGGATCAGATGCGTGGCGAGGTCGCGGTCGCCGATCTGGAACCATGCGGCCGTGCCCCACCGCCGAAGTTCCGCGAGCGCCTGGAAGGTGTCTCCGGCGATCCCCCATCCGCGCTCCGGGTCGGCGATTCCGGCGAGCGTGTACATCATGGTGTCGAGGTCGGGGCTGATCCAAAGGCCATGCCGTTCGATGTCGTCCGCCGTATTGCCGATCACGGTCAGGTGCGCCGGATCGACCACGCGGGCCAGGCCATCGACAAATTTCGCGGCGCCGACGCCGCCGGCGAGAACGGTGAATCGGGCTTGATGAATCTCCATGGGCCGAGCGTATCTTTATTTTTTGTCCGTGAACACTTCCGCCGTGAAAATCCAGAATCGGGCGCCGGGAAGCCGCCATGCGTTGACGGGCAGGCCGGCTTTTTTGCAGAGCGCCGACAGCGTTTCCTCCCGGCCCCATTTCATGTCCGTGGCGACTTTCGGCAGAAACACGGCCTGACGGCTGTCCTTGGCAAGGAGGATACCGTGATCGCCGGGCAAGAACTCGTTCCAAGATGGGATTTCTTTCATCGGCGAGAGCACTGAGATTTCGATATCGATTTCGCCGCATTCCGATTCGCCGACCGGCGGGAACCGGTTGTCCTCGCAGGCGCTCGACCATGCGGCGTCGCGAACCGCCTCCCACAAGGGCGACTCCGGCTTGAGCGTGCCGACGCATCCGCGGAGCCGGCCGGCCAAGTGCAGCGTCACGAATGCGCCGCGCTTTTCGTCCAGGACCGGCGATCGATCGGCGGGCGGCGGCACGGAGTCGGGCGGCCGGCGGCGCGCGGCCGCCCGCATTGATGCCCGCGCCAGCGCCAGGAGGGCCGCGCGGCCGGCCGGGTCAATCCGATCTTCGGCGGTCACGATTGAAAAAACGCCAGCGCAGCGTAGCTCACCATGTGATCGGTTTCGCCCGTCACCTCCGCGCTCTGGCTGTAATCAAGAAGTTCCGCCGTGGTCCCGTGCGGCAGCGTATCAAGGAGAACGGCGATCGGCATGATCCCGCAGATCGTGGCGCCCGTCGTGCGGCGATACGACAAAAGCCCCGCGGCATTCAGTGCGCGGATCCGCTTCACCGCGCCCTCGTCGATCTCGCGGACACCGGCCTGCACGTCAGGCCCGACCGGCGGGAGGTAATCGAAATCGGCGCCGTAGTGCACGAAATCCGAGCTTGCGACGAGGAGCGTCCGATCGTCGACGATGTCCCGCAGTCCGGCCGCGAGCCGCCGCCGGTCCGTGTCGGAGAGTTTTCCGAGAAGGAGGGGCACGATTTGAAAGGGTTTGAACGCGACCTGGAAAAACGGCAGAAGAATTTCGAGACAGTGTTCCTTCTCGTGGGGTCCGTCCGCGCACGAAACGCCGGACGCCATCAGCTTCGCGACAGCCGCCCGGTCCACGGGAACCCGGCCCAGCGGCGTTTCAAAGAAACTTGCGCCGGCCAGAACCGCGCCCTGAACGAACGCGCGGTGCGAAGGCCCCATGAGGATGATGCGAGACCATGCCGCCGGCTCCCTCGACGCCATCGCGACGCCGGCGCCGGTGGTGCGCCCGCTGTACTTGTGGCCGGCATGCGGGAGAATGAGGGCGAGCAACCTTTGTTCGTGTTCTTTGATGACCGACCGGCCTCTTGCGAGAAATGCTTCAACCGACATTCGCAAATCCTGCGGATCGTCCGGATACCACGCGCCGGCCAGCGCGCTCGGGCGGATGTTCAGAGAGTCCATGGGTGAAATTGTATAGCAGTTCTCAGAGATGGGCAACAGGGATAATACATCCATGGTAAACAGGGGAAACCATTAGCCACAAACGACACGAACGATCACGAACGGACACGAAGAAAATATTCTTCCCATGTAAAAATGTTCGTGTTCGTTCGTGGCGGATGTTTATCGCCGCGCTTTACCGAGGCATTACCATCCATGTATAAAAAGAGGTGCCCATTCACTGGGAATGGGCACCTTCGAGAGGGGGAAATATGGGCGTAGACACGACTGACGTTAAACGCACTCGGTTCGCTGTGATGACCAGCGTCCCCCCGAATATTTATTTGAGTTCCTCTTGAGCCGGCGTTTCCTCTAAATCCGATCTTCCGATCGGCGAAAGCCATAACCTTAGGATAATGACAGTCGGCGGGTGCGTTCGCCCTCTCGATTGTTCAGGCAACCACCCCATTCGCCGCTTCCCTGCTCGGGGCTTGAGCCCCATCGGTTCTGGATTCTACTCCGTAACCTTTTGGTCATCCCTGACCTAGGAATTACCTTCCCCAACTTCCAACTCGAATGGTTCGGAACATCATCCCACAAAAATTGTGGAAAATCAAGTTATAAACCAAAATTTTTTGCTATTGTAACTATTTATATAGCAGGCTGTTATTATAGATTCTGGCTTTCGGATAGTTTGGAAAGCACTTGCACAACCCTGGCTTGATGGCTCTTTGGAAGGCCCGGATAGAGCGGGAGGGACAGAACGGACTGCGCAGCCAGCTCAGATTCTGGGAAATCGCCACGCCGGTATCCAAGTTTTTTAAAGCAAGGCTGGAGATGAAGCGGCACGGGATAATGAACCGCCGAGTCGATGCCGTGGGACCGGAGCGCTGCCGCTACGCTGTCCCTGTTTCTCACCCGAATCACATACAGGTGGTACGCATGGCGCGCCTTTGTGTGAACTTTCGGAAGAATCATCCGCAGATTCTTCAATGCCAGGTCATACCGATGGGCCTGGGACCTGCGCTGGCGCACCCAGCGGTTCAGAAAGGGCAGTTTGGCCAAAAGGACCGCCGCCTGGACGCCGTCGAGCCGCTCATTGTATCCGACGAGGTCATGGGCGTACCTTGCGGTCCGGCCATGGTTTCTCAGCTTTCGGAGCCGCTCGGCCAGGTCCGGATCATCGGTCACGACGGCGCCGGCATCGCCGTAAGCGCCGAGATTTTTGCTTGGATAAAAGCTGAAAGCGGCCGCCCGGCCGAACGTTCCGGCCTTTCGCCCGTTCCACGTCGCCCCATGCGCCTGGGCCGCATCCTCGAGAATCTGGACTTTTCCTTTCCGGGCCATGGCCCCCAGGCGGTCCATATCGGCCGGATGGCCGTAGAGATGTACCGGAAGGATCACTTTCGTGCGCCGCGTCAAAGCGCGATCGACCCCGGCCGGCGAAATGCAAAACGTTGCCGGATCGATGTCGACCAGAACCGGCCGCGCGCCTGCATGAACGATGGCCTCGAGGGTTGCGGTAAAACTGAACGGCGTTGTGATCACCTCATCGCCCTGTCCCACCCCCATGGCTTTCAGCGCGAGGTACAGCGCGGCCGTGCCGGAATTCACGCCGACGACCTCCCGGACGCCGAGCCATCGGCCGAACGCGCGCTCAAACCGCTCCGTGGCGGCCGACTGGACATATTCCTGGCGGTCCAACACCCGCCGGATGGCTCGAAGGATCGCGGGGCGGGCCGGGCGATCCTGCTTTTTGAGGTCCAACACGGGGATCCGGTATGAATTCATGAAGGAAAGATGTATCAGCGCGAAGAAAGGAGTTCAAGTTATCCACAAAGTTGCCGATAGGTGAAACATAGCGGTCAAAGGTTCCCTCCCTTTACCCTGTTATCCGAACTTATGGAGCGGGCGGTTGCGGCAGCCGCCCGCTCCACCTTTTATATCGAGACCAAAGAGATATACTATATCCAACATGACCTACCGGTTCACGGACCATACGGCGGATTATGGCGTGGAGGTGTACGCGTTCACGGCCGAGGAGGCGTTTTGCGACGCTGCGCGGGCGCTGTACGAAATCCTGTACGGCAAGAACGCCGCCGTCCTATTTCGCGCGGGCCATCAGGGCGCGCCGGCGCCGGTGCGGATGGAGGAGGGCACGCTTGCCGACCTGCTTCACGCGTGGCTCTCGCTGCATCTCGACCGCTGCGTGCAGGACCGGCGTGTGGCGAGCGGCTGGCGGATCCGGGTGGACTTCAGAAGGGCCCGGCTGGAGGGAGAAATATACATGACGGAAGCGGCGAAACTGGGTTTAACCCTGGAGCGGGAGGTCAAAGCCGTGACCTATCACGATCTGAGGGCGCAAGCGAGTTTGGAAAAAACGACGCTGCATTATATTGTGGACGTCTGATCATGGACGTGAAGATTCGCAAGGTTGGCGAGCACAAATACTGCATTCCGAAATCGGACCATCCGGGCCTTCGGGCCGACATTTACATTTACGCGACGGAACAGATTCTGGGCGCGATCCGAGCCGACCAGACCTGCACGCAGATCGTGAACGTGGCGATGATGCCGGACATCGTGTCGCCCGTGCATCTTATGCCGGACGCGCATTTCGGATACGGGTTTCCGATCGGCGCAGTGGCGGCGTTTGACGCGGTGGACGGCTGGGTCAGTCCGGGCGGCGTGGGCGCGGACATCAACTGCGGCGTGCGTCTCATGTCGACGGACATCCCGGCGGACGAATTGAATGAGAAGCGCAGAAAGTCGCTGGTCGAGGCGCTGTTTCGGCGGGTCCCGAGCGGCCTCGGCGTCGGAGGGCCGCTGAAACTGTCCGGCCGGCCGCTGAACGACGTGCTGGAGCGCGGCGCGCCGGCGATCGTCGAGAAGGGGTTGGGGTTGCCGGAGGATTTGAGCCACATAGAAGATCAGGGATCGATCGAGGGCGCGGAAGCGGCAAGCGTGTCGGACGCCGCCAAGAAACGCGGGTTCGATCAATGCGGGACCATGGGATCCGGGAACCATTTTCTTGAAGTTCAGCGGGTGGAGAAAATTTTCGACCCGGCGACGGCCGGGCGGTGGCGCGTGTCGGAAGGGACGCTGGCGGTCATGATCCATTCCGGTTCCCGGGGGCTCGGATACCAGGTGTCGGACGAATTCTGGAAGCGGTCCAAGAAGGCGCTGCCGTCGTTCGGGATCGAGGTCGCCGACGCCCAGCTTTCCCCGCTGCCGATCCGCAGCGACCTGGGCCGCGAATATCTTGCGGCGATGCGGGCCGCCGCGAATTACGCGTTTGCGAACCGGCAGGCGCTCATGCATCTGGTGCGCGGGGTCTTTCAGGACGAATTTTCGGGCACGGCCGAAGGCTTGGGCCTGCGGCTGGTCTACGACGTGGCGCACAACATCGCGAAGGAGGAGTCGTACGAGTCGGCCGGCGTGACGCGCGCGCTGCTCGTGCACCGCAAGGGCGCAACGCGCGCGTTTCCGGACCAGCCGGTGATCATCCCGGGCGACATGGGCACCGCGTCGTATCTTTTGGCGGGGACGGTGGCGGCGCGATCAAGTTATTATACCGTCTGTCACGGCGCCGGGCGTGTCCTGTCGCGCACCGCCGCCAAGAAGCGCGTGGATGTCGGGCGGCTCGTGCGGGAATTGCGGGATCAGGGAATAGAAGTGCGAGGCGGCTCGAAAGCGGGCCTTGCGGAGGAGGCGCCGGAGGCGTACAAGGACATAGAGCAGGTGGTGGACGCCGTCGAAGTCAACGGCCTGGCGCGGCGGGTCGCGCGATTGAAGCCGGTCTGCGTCATCAAAGGGTAGGGAGGAGAAACCATTGGCGCGCGATGGGAGAAAACATAGTTCTGACAAGAAACCCCAGAAACCCCCCCCTGCCCCCCCTTTGCAAGGGGGGGTGAAAGGCAGACTCCTGTGGCTGTGCGCGCTGCTTGTTCTGTCCGTGGTTGCGGCTGCGGCGAGTTATTACGTCGAACAAAATAATCTGATCCAATTCAGAACCAGCCACCGCGTGGGGGACCTCGACATGAGGGGCGCGCGGATCGTTTTCCGAACGACGCCGGAGGAATTTCTGTCCCTGCCGTACGAAGCGCGGGCCAAACGGATCGCCTCATGGGTCGCGGCCGTGGTGGGCTGGACGCAGTCCTTCACGGGCAGCCGGGACATTACGGAGGTGGCGAGCCGGCTGAACTTTGAGGCGAACCGGACTGTGCGGATCGGCGCGCCGGGGGATTATCTATCGGGCGCATTCCGGCTCAATTACGAGTTTACGAAAGATGTGCGATACCCGGATTCGCAGGACCGGTTCGTTCGCATGATGGTTTCATTCATCAATCAGACGGACGGCGCGCATTTGAGCTATGACGAGTATCTGAGAAAGATGCGGGGGTTCACCGACACGGGCTTTTTGCGGCCGACGTTATCTTCCGGCGCGCGCTGGTACGTCGAGCGGGCGATGATCCTTCGCGACATTGCGCGCGCCATCCCTGATGCGGCCGGCGCGCCGGCCCGCGCGCTGCTGGATGCGCTGACCGAATGGACCTTCATCAACGTGTCGAACCATTTCGAGCGGGCCTTGCCCGGCCGGCCGGAATTCACGGACTACAACGACCTCCCGCTCGAACTCATGATCCGCGGCATGGGCAGTTGCGACCGCAGCGCCTGGGTGCTCTCAAAGCTGGCATACCACGCGGGATTGGAGTCCAACATCGTCTATCTGCACAAACCGGGCATGGAGGGCAAGGGGTCCTTTCACACGATCGCCGAAGTCCGGGCGCCGGACGGGCGGTGGCGGGCGGTCGACCCGTTCAACAACATTATCTACGACAAGAGCGTCATCGAACTGGCGCGGGACACCGACTATTTCCGGAACTCATGGATTTTTCCGAACCACGCGACGCCGAGCGCGTTTCTGCCCGTCATGAAGATTGCGGAGGACATCTGCCGGTTCTATGTGCCGGACCAGCGCCTGTTTTTCGACGTGGGCCGGACCGTCACGACCTTCGTGGAGGAACATTTTCCGGACGCGCGGGCGGAGGCGGCGGGCAAAATCCTTATGGGGATGTGCCAGGGCTATGCCGTCAAGATGGACCCGGACCCGGTCTCTCTGACGCGCTGGGAACTGCCGTTCTGGCTGCGGGGGTACTATTACCAGCGGGCGTATCTGGACTACAAATTCAAGAAGCTGCCGTTTCTGAAGAAAATCCGGGAGGCCCGGATACAGCAACTCCTGGGCCATTACGAGGCGGCCGAGGCGGGGTTCGAGGATATGCGGCGACTCGAAAACGGCGATGTCCTGTTCAACGAGGAGCGCGCCTATTTTGCCGTGTTGAACGATTACTACAAGGGCGATTATCCTTCGGTGGTCGAGAGCGTCCGGCGGTTTGAGGCGAAGTATCCGGCCATCCCGCGCAACCAGATGCTGAGGTATGTTCTCGCGAAGAGCCTGGTCCAGTTGAACCGCCCGGCCGAGGCGGCGATGGTGTATCCGGAGGGAAGGAATTTCGAGGCGCCGAAGAAGGCGTTGTTCGCGTCGCCATAGATGGGCCACCCTCACCCCGACCCTCTCCCGCCAATGGCGGGAGAGGGGGAGAGTAGCACGCTGATCATTCCGGCGCACAATGAAGCGCGGATCATCGAGGAATCGATCCGGGCCGTCCGCGCGGCCCTGGCGGGGTGCGGGCGGCCGTGGGAGATTCTGATCGTGGACGACGGGTCGACGGACGGAACGGCCGAGCGAGCGGCGGCGGCGCTCGGCGACGCCGGGCGCGTCGCGCGGCTGGCGCCGAACCGGGGCAAGGCCGGCGCGATCGTGGCGGGCGTTCAGGCCTGTGTGACGGAGCGGCTCGTTTTCACGGATGCGGACCTGTCGGTGCCGCCGGAATTTTTCGAGCCGGCCGCCGCGAAGCTCGACGCGGCCGACGTCGTGATCGGCTCGCGGCACCTGCCGGGCTCGAGGCTGGTCCGGCGCCAGCCGTGGCTCAGGGAGCGGTGCGGGGAAACATTCCGTATTCTCGTCCAACGATTTTTTCTGCCGCAGATCACGGATTTCACGTGCGGCCTGAAGGGATTCCGGACCGCCGCCGCCCGGAAGTTGTTCGACGGCCTGGCCTGCCTCGACTGGACGTTCGACGTGGAGGTGCTTCTGCGGGCGGAGCGGGCCGGCCTGCTGATTGCCGAGATGCCGGTGTCGTGGATCAACCGGCCGGACTCGCATGTGCGGCTGGTCTCCGCCATTGCCGGATCTCTCCGGTCGCTGTGGCGGCTCGGGAGTATTTATGGCTGGAGGAGGTGAATTACCATGGAGCTTCTTGAATATTTATTGAACCAGCCGCCCTCCGTTTCGGTCATCCTCGGCACGGCCTTGTTTGCGGGTCTGTTCTTTTTGACGCGCGCGGCCTCCTCGCTGTCCCGGCTCGTCTTTGCTTCGATCCTCATCGAGATCGCCGTCGTCACGCTCCATTACTCGAGCCTGTTCATGGACATTCTCATCATCAAAGACGTCGTCTTTCAGGCCGTCAATTTCGCGATGTTTCTCCTCTGGCTCGCCCATTTCGCCGACCGGTCCACGTTTCGGGTGACGCCCACGCCGCTCAATGGCGCGGTCTTCGTTTTTTTCTGGCTCGGCATCTTGGGGGCCTTCGCGGCGCCCCGGCCATTCTGGTATTACGCGGCGGAGTGGGCCGTGCGGTTCGCCGCGGCCGTCCTGTTTTTTTATCTCATCGTCACGTTCCTCGACACGCGCCGCCGCTGGGACATCGCGCTTCACACGTACGTGGCGATGGTCCCGATCACGTCAATTTACGCCATTCTTCAGATGCAGGGGCTGGGGGCGGAGAGATGGGGACAGGTTCTCAAAGACGCGACGTTCGGAAACAAGGATTTTTTCGCGTCGTTTCTCACCTATACCACGCCGGTCGCGCTGTGCCTGGGCGTAGGCGCGCGCCGGGCGGCCGGCGCGGCGGGATACGGCCTCATGGCGCTCCTGGGACTCTACAACATCTGGGTGGGCGAGACGCGCGGGGCATGGCTGGGGATGATGGTGTTTTTCGTGCTGCTGGCGTGGTTCGAATGCCGGTTCGGCCGGCTGAGGGAGTGGGTGGCCGGGCGCCGGAAACTGCTCGTGGGCGTGGGGCTGGCGGCGCTCCTCGCCGTTTTTCTCAGCCTCGCGGTCATGTCGGCGCACCGGCGGGCGACGCTGCAGTCGATTTTCCAGGTTCGCGAGGGGACGAACATCATCCGGGTCTACATGTGGTGGGGCGCGGCGCGGATGCTGTGGGACAACCCGTGGTTCGGACAGGGGCTGGGGACTTCCTACGTCACCTTTCCGTTTTTCCGGCCCGACCGATACCGGCGGGTGGGGATGGCGCCGAGCACCGATTATGTGCATTCGGAGCCCATGCAATTTTTGTGCGAGCAGGGAATCCTGGGATTTTCGGGATGGATGGCGCTCCTCGTCGTGTTTCTCACGATGGCCTACCGGCGGCTCCAACGGATGGAAGATGTGGCGGACCGGTACGCGCTGTTCGGTCTGGCGGGCGGATTTGCCGGCGCGGTGATTCACGACTCGCTGAACGTCAATCTGCGCTACACGACGAGCATGCTGGCCTTCTGGGGATCGATGGGGCTGGCCGCGAGATTGGTGATTGGGTTTGAGCCGGAGATCAGAAAGCAGACGATGCAGGAAATCCGCCGGCGGGCCGAAGCCGTTACGGCGGCCGGCCACGCCCTGCGGCACTTTGTGATTGTGCCGGCGGCCCTGGCCGCATTTGCGTTTATGGTCTATTGCCAGTTCCGGGTGCTCCAAGGCAACTGGCTGTTCAAAAAAGCCATGCTTGGCGGCAACCGCGCCATTGCGTCGATTCCCCTCGGAACGAAGGCGCTGCAGTCGAACCCCTACTGCCCCCCGGGGGCCTACGCGCTCGCAAACGCCTATAACAGCGCGCAGGACTCCGCGGCGGCCATCGTTGCATACCGAACCACGATGCGGTTGGCGCCAAATTACAGTCATGTGCATCACAACAATGCCGTCAACTTCATGAACCTGCACCTCGCGACAAATCAGATGAAGTATCTGTACGAGGCGGGTCTGGAATATGAGGCCACCGCCGCCATGAACAACGACCTCGAGCCGCGCACGAACGCCGTCCGCCTGTATCGTGTCTTCATGCGCAACGATGCGCGCGCCCTGCATCACAACCAGTTCAAATACTGGCTGTCCCTCGAGGACGCCCACTTCAGCCATTCGCTGTTCTGGCGCGGCTGGAGCTGGGGCTACGGCAAGTATCCCGACCTCATTCATTACCAGTATCTGTTCGCCGCCTACCTTCAGTCGGGTGAAACGGCGCTGCAGGACTACTGGATCCATCGCGCCGAATTTGTCCAGAAAAACGGCCGGCCGGTGGAGGATGTCCGATATACGATCAAAATGGCCGCGGGATTCATGCCGCAGAGACTGGATATCCTCCAACCCATTCTCGGCGGACTCGCAGGCATGGCCGAGCCGGAGACCGATCTTTTGTATCTGATCCGCATCCTCGAGAGCCTCCGGCCCGAACATCTGCCGCCGTCCCTTTGTCAGGGCATCGGGGATAAACTGGCTCAGGCGTCCAAGAACCGTGTCGACTCGCCGCTCCTCGATTATGCGATGGGCGTCCTGGCGCACCGCATGGGCGCGCGGGATGCGTCCGCCATGTTTTTCACATTGGCGCGGGAAAAAGCCGGGGATCGATATGGAAGGATCATGCGCGGGATCGGGAAATACGACTAATGCCGGAAATCGTAGATGTAGATCGAGTATCCGACGTGGGCGGTTGGACGGAAACGCTCGAGCCAGTCCCAGCGCGGATCGCGCAACCGCACCGACTGTTTTTTCAGCCAGACCACCCGGTGCGCGCTTAACGCATACACCGCCGGTTTCGGCGAAAGGTATTCCTCTTCGGTGACGATGGCGTGGCGCAGCCCATAGTGGGCTGCCCGTTCGGGCGCGCCGACGTCCTCTTTCGGCATCCGGACTTCATCGATCCCGAGCTCTTTCAGGCGCTCCGACAGGCGGGGCAGTCCCTGCCCCCAGTCGACGTTGCACTCGTCGAGCCTTCGGACGCCCGCCGCCGGGCCGCCGGCGGCCTCATTGAAAAAGGAAAGAGGGTGAGGATAGACGGAGATCGCGCTCACGACGAGCCAGAGCGCAGGCGCGCCGATTAGAAATTTTTTAAGCTTACCCGGCGCTTCCAGCCTCACGAGTTGGGACGCGAGCAGGATGAGGAACGGATAGACCGGAAGGATCCGGCGATTGCAGACGTTGTACGTGTCGAAGGCCGCCGCCGCAAACATGCAGAGGACCGGCGCGAGGATGAACCCGAGGGGGTGGACAGCGAGGGAGCAGCGGCGGCGGAGCGCAAGAACCAGGCACAGAACCAGGAGGAGGGGCAGGGGCGTTTTCATGAGGAAGGTCAACCCATAGTAATAGGGAACCGGCCGGTCGAAGACCCTGCCGAGCAGATAGGATTGATAGAGTCCGGGCGGCACGTTCACGGAGTAGACCTGCGCGGCCCCGCGAAGATAATTCATCGGATTGAATCCAGGCTGGCTGACCGTGACAACGGCGGCGGCCACGAGAAGTCCGAGCCCGATCTGGCCGAGCCACGATGGCGATATCGCCTTCCTTCCGCCCCGTGCGCCCTTTGACCATTCAAACCACACGATCCCGGCGGCGAGCGCCGGCGCCATGACCAGCGCGGTGTACTTGGAGATCAGGGCCAGGCCCGCGGCGAGGCCCGCGACGAACGCGCGGCGCCAAGTGGGTTGTTCGAGCCAGCGCCAGACGGCGAAGGCCGCGATGAACACCGTCGCCGTGCAGAGCATGTCCCACGCCGCGACCCGGCTGTGCGTCAGAAGGTTCGGCTCGAAGGCCATGAGGAAAACAGCAAAGGCGCCGGCCAACGGGCCGCCGAGCCGAGCCGCCCAAAGATAGAGGCACAACCCCATCAGGCACGCCGAGAGGAGGACGCTCAGGCGGCAGTAAAACAGGATGCGATCGGGATCGTTGTGAACGTAGAGGAACGCGTAGCCATAATCGGATTCGGAGTTGTACGCGTCCGGCGAGTAAGGCGGCACGCGGGGTTTCATGCAGAGGAGCGCGGGCGCGTTGAGCCACGTATGGAGCGGCGGCGCGTAATCGGCCACGCGCCAGTCGCCGTTGAAGAGCCGGAGCGCGTCCGACGCGATCGCCAGGCCTTCGTCCCACGTGTCGGACTCGGACCGCATGGCGGTGAAGGACTGAAGGAAAAACGCGAGCAGGCAGGCGCCGGCGCAGATGCGTGTGGCGGCCGGGCGGGTCGTTGAGTCCATGCGAGGACTTTAACACAGAGAATACAGGATTTGCCATTTTGCGGGCTTCCATCTAGAATCGGGGACGATGGAGAATCCGCAGGTGTCGGAGTTGTTGTCGGAGATTGGCGTGGTACTCGAGCTATTGGGCGAGAACACATTCAAGGTGCGGGCCTATGAGAACGCCGCGCGCGCCGTGGACGCTTACACGGGCCGGATCGCGGAGCTGGACGAGAAACAGCTTCAGGAAATTTCCGGGATCGGCAAGGGGCTTGCCGAGAAAATCCACATGTACTGTTCGATCGGGTATCTTCCCTATTACGAGGATCTGAAGAAGAAAATTCCGCGGGGGCTGGTGGAAATGCTGAGAATCCCATCCCTCGGGCCGAAACGGGCCAAGCTGCTGTTTGACAAACTGAAGATCGACTCCGTCGCGGCGCTGGAGACGGCCTGCGCGGAGGGGCGGCTCGCGGCGCTGGAGGGATTTGGCGAGAAATCGCAGGCAAAAATCATGGAAGGGATCCGGATGCTCTCCACGTTCCGCGACCAGCACCTCCTGGCGGAGGTTCTGCCGCTGGCGGAGCGGCTGGTGGCGCATTTAAAAAAATGCAAGGCCGTCCGGCGCATTGAAATTGCCGGGTCGATCCGGCGGCGAAAGAAGCTGGTGAAGGACCTGGACATTGTGGTGAGTTCGGACCGCCCGGGCGACGTGTCCGAGGCTTTTGTCGGCGCCGACGGCGTGACGGAAGTGATCGCGCGCGGTGACACGAAAACGAGCGTGCGGCTGGCCGACAAAATCCAGGCGGACCTCCGGGTGGTGGCGGACGACGAATTCCCGTACGCGCTCCATCATTTCACCGGGTCCAAGGCCCACAACATTGCGCTGCGAAGTTTGGCGAAGGACCGCGGGCTCAAGATCAGCGAGTACGGGGTGTTCAAGGGGAAGAAGAGAATCGCGGCGAAGGACGAGGAATCGTTTTTCAAAATTTTCGGGCTTGCCTTCATCCCGCCGGAACTTCGGGAAGACCGCGGAGAGATTGCGGCGGCGGCCGAGGGCGGCCTGCCGGACCTCGTGACCGATCGGGACATCAAGGGCATTTTGCACGTTCACACGAACTGGAGCGACGGCATGGCGGACCTCGAGGTGATGGTGAAGGAGGCGGCGCGGCGCGGGTATCAGTATATCGCCATCACCGACCACTCCCAAACGTCATACTACGCGAAGGGCCTGCCGGTGGAGCGGCTGAAAAAGCAGATGGCGGAAATTGCGGCGATCAACAAGAAGCGTCCCGGCATCCGGGTCCTGGCCGGCAGCGAGGTCGACATTCTGCCGGACGGCCGTCTCGATTACGACGACGATCTACTGGCGAGCCTCGACGTCGTGATCGCGGCCGTCCACAGCCATTTCGGGATGAAACCCGACGAGATGACGAAACGCATCTGCCGGGCGCTCGAACATCCCGAGGTCGACATCCTGGCGCATCCCACCGGCCGGCTCCTGCTCACGCGGCCGGGCTACGAGTTCGACTGGGAGGCGGCGCTGAAGTGCGCGGCGCGGCACGGCAAGAGCGTGGAACTCAACGCCAATCCGCAGCGGCTGGACATCGATCCGGTCCATGCCAAACGCGCGGCGCAGCTTGGCGTCAAAATCAGCATCAATCCCGACGCGCACCGGGTCGAGGGACTGGACGACATGCGGTACGGCGTGTGGGCGGCGCGGCGCGGGTGGCTGGGCCGGAAGGATATTATCAATACGGAGAATTGGTGATAGAGTAGCGACTGCGATGCCGAAGATCATGCTGGTGGATCAGGACCGCGAATTGTTCGGTCTTTTGACGGAGCGGCTGAAAGAATATCGGATCGAGGTGATCCATGCGGAGACGGGCGGAGATGGATTCAAGCGCGCGGTCCGCGACCGGCCGGACGTGATCATCCAGGAACTGGCCCTGCCCGACATCAGCGGGTTTTACCTCCTCGAAAAAATCAGGACCACCGAAAGCACGGGGCACATTCCCGTGATCGTGCTGACGCACCGCAAGGACGCGAAGCTGGAAGAGCGCGTGAAGCAGTACGGGGTCAGCCTTTTTGTGCGGAAGCCCTATCCCGTGCGGACGTTCATCGCCCGCGTCAAGGACCTGGTGGCGCAGCCCCACGCGCGGGAAACGGCGCCCAGGGCGACGGCCATCCCGACGCCGTCCGCCGTCTATCGCCTGGTGACGGAGCGCCTCGAAGTGGAAGTGCGAACCGACCATTACCTGATGCGGGGCCTGTCGAGCGGGATCAACGAGAACGGCATGGGGGCCCACGTGAACGTCCTGGAGAAACAGACCGAGGACGCGCCGGCGCTCGAGGCGGGGCAGCCCTGCACCGTGTATTTCCGGTCCATCAAGTATCCGCTGGTTCCGTGCCAGGGTCAGATTCTGAGGCTGGAGGAAAGCTGGGACCGGCGATACCGTCAGTTCGTGGCCATCAAGTTCCTGGACGAGGAATCGGGCGGCATGCCGAACGCTGACCGCCAGTCTCTGCGGGAGTGGATTGAGGCTCAGATCAAGCTCGGGTAGAACTCCTCAGACAATTTCATCCATCGGAACGAACAGCGCCGGAACATTCAGTTCATCGGCCGTGAGCGATCCGTGATTGGCGACTGAAAATCTTAGATATTTTTCCTCTTTCGGCGGGGTGAACTCCACCCGCAGTTTCACGCCGGCGTGGAGGAGCAGCGTGTAATCTCCCAGCCGGCGCGCGTGGGCCGGAAGCGGTCCGGCGCCGCCGGCCAGCCGCCAGGACGTATGGCGCGGGACGACCGTGGCCTTGCCGCGGCATTTCAGGGCCAGCCACTTCTCAAGCGCGGGGTTCGGGAAGGCGCTCGAGTAGACATGGCCAAGCCGGCCGGAGGTTCCGAGGGCGACGAGTCCGGCGGTTTTTTTCTGCCGTTCAATTTCCATGTATGGAAAATGCAGGATTCGGCCGGGCTGAAACACATTCTGGCCGTGATCGGACACCAGCGCGAAAAGCGTGCGGCGCTGGACGGCCCGGGGCAGGTGGCCGGCCAGCCACGCCACGCCCTGTTCGATGTTGCGGATGGAAAACATGGCCTGGCTGGATTCGCCTCCGAATTTGTGCGTGCTTTCGTCCACGCCGTGCTGATAGAAATTGACGATCCCGGCGCCGGCGCGGAGATAGTATTCGGCCTTTGCGAGACCCTCGATGTACTCGTCGTATCCTTCCCTCCGCATGTGGTCAGGGTAAATCATGTCCGAAATGCCGGAGTGGATGATCGGGTGGGGCGAAATGTGGACGGCGCGGCGATTCCCAAGAAAGGTTTTGTCGAAGAGGGGCGGAACGCGCAGCCAGTGTTTGATCGGCAGGCGGACGGACGTGAGCGGCCGGCCGACGCCGGGGATCTCCATTTTCAGGACGTCGACGAGCGTCCGGATCTCGTCGAAATAAATTTTGTGCCCCAAAATCCCGTGACGCGCCGGCGGCAGGCCCGTGTAGATCGAGCAGAGCGCCGTGCTGGTGATGGAGGGGAAGACAGACGTGAGGGCCAGTCCATGGGATTTCAGGAGCCGGGCGAAAAGCCCGCCGCTTTTTTTGCAGGCTTCCAATCCGAGCGAATCGAGAAAATAAAAAAGGAGCCGGTCGAATTTCCGGCCGGCGCCGGAGGCGCTGATCCGGCCGGACAGCCACGGAATGTCCAGCGCGGCATAGGGTCTCGGCAGTTTGACGCCGAGCGCGCGCAGGGCCGTGGGAAGGACCATGCAGATGCTATGGGGATAGTCCGGCGGGATCTGGCCGGGGCCGGGCGCCTGGACCGGATTCATCGTTTTGCGCGGGGGGCCGTTTCCGTGTCCGAAAGGACTTCTTCGCCGGGCGCCACCATTCCAAAGCGGTTTCTCACTTCGCGTTCAATGGTCGCCGGGTCCGTTTCGAGTTTTCGGACTCTCTCCCGAAGCGTGTCGGCCTCGCGGCGGAGCTGAAAGATCTGCTCTTCGAGTTCCTCGACCTCGCTCTCGAAGACCCTGCTTTTTTTCTTGTAGATCATGAAATCCCGCGCGACGACGAGGAAGGCGAGGATGAGGAGCGTGTTGAGAACCAGTTTGAGTTTTCCGGCGCCCACGGCCCGATCACCCGCGGCGGAGCAGCCGGCTCAGCCACGTTCCCGGAAGGCGCGCGATGGTGAAGAGGTAGGCCGCCGTGCAGGACACGGCCAGCACGCGGCAGGTCACGATCACGGAAACGGCGGTGTTCGGGAAATTCGGACAGATGCGCTGGAACTTGAAATAGTAAATGACCGAGAGGAAAACGAAGGTGCCGCTGAGAAGGAAGTAATAGTACTTTCGCCGGACGACAGCCAGGACGGTGAAGGCGAGGAAGTGGATGATGAACGCGAAGAGGAGAAAGCCGAACAGGATGTGCATTCGCGGCAGCGGCGCTATCGCGCCTCTTTGAGCGCCTTCAGAACCTTTTCCGGGGTGAAGGGGATGGACTTGAGCCGGATGCCGCAGGCGTTTTTGACGGCGTTGCTGATGGCCGGGGCCGGGCCGTTGATGTTGATCTCGGCGATGCTCTTGGCGCCGAACGGTCCCGACGGCTCGTACGACGGCACCAGGATGGTTTTCATGTCCGGCAGGTCCCGGGTGGAAAACAGTTTGTAGTCGAGGAAACTGGCGTTGGTCATCGCGCCGCGCGAATTGAAGACAAACTCCTCCGTCAGCGCGTAGGAAATGCCGTTCATGGCCGCGCCTTCGGACTGGCCCTCGGCCAGTTTCGGGTGGATGGCGACGCCGCAGTCGACGACCATCACGTACTTGATCAATTTCAAGTATCCCGTTTCGGTGTCGACGGCGACCTTGACGAAATGCGCGGCGAAGGGCGGCGGGGACACGTAGGAGACGTGGGACTCGGTAGCCTCGATCTGGATCTGATTGCGGGAGTAGAGGGATCGCAGAGAGATATTTTTGTAGGAGATTTTCTTTTTGGATTTTTTCGACACCACGTGCCCGTCCTCACAGTGGAGGGTCTCGGGCTTTTCGGACAGGATTTCCGCCGCGACCGCGATCATCTGCCGGCGGACGTTCTCGGCGGTCTTCTTGACGGCGCCGCCGGAAATGTAGGTGGTCGAGGATGCATAGGCGCCGACGTCGAAGGGCGTGAAGTCGGTGTCGGACGAATAGACGACGATTTTCTCCACCGGCACCGCCAGGGCCTCCGCCGCGATCTGGGTGAGAACGGTGTCGCTTCCGGTGCCAAGATCAGTGGCGCCGACGAGGAGGTTGAAGGACCCGTCCTCGTTCAACTTGATCGTGGCCGCGCCCATGTCGATGCCCGGAATGCCGGAGCCCTGCATGAGAATGGCGCAGCCGACGCCCGTCCGGACCGGACCGGCGCCGTGCTGTTTGCGCTCGCGGGCCCAGTTGATTTCCTTCGCGCCGATCTCGATGCACTGGTCGAGCTTGCAGGAACCGATGGACTGGTCGTAGCCTTCCTTGCCCTCGCCAAGCGCCGCAAATACCGGAGAGGTTTCGCCCTCGCGGATGTGATTTTTCCTGCGGATCTCGAGCGGATCCATGCGGAGCCGTTCGGCGATGTCGTCCATCAGGCCTTCGAGCGCGAAAAATCCCTGCGTGCCGCCGTAGCCGCGATAGGCGCCGCAGATGGGGAGGTTGGTGTAACAGGCCTCGCCGATGAATTTTGCATGTTTGCCCTTGTTGTACATCGGCAGGGTCTTCGATCCGGTGTTGCAGACCACCGTCAGGGCGTGGGTGCCGTAAGCGCCGGTGTTCGACAGCGCGTACATGTCGATCGCGTCGATCCGGCCGGATTTGTGGACGCCGACGCGGAGCTTGACGACATGCGGATGGCGCGTGCGGGACGCGAAAAATTCCTCGGCGCGGGTCTGTTCGATTTTCGCCGGCCGCCGCGTCCGCAGCGCCACGAGGCCTGCGACGTATTCGAGAAACACTTCCTGCTTGGCGCCGAATCCGCCGCCGATTCTCGGCTTGATGACACGTATCTGCCGCTCCGGGATTTGAAGGACCTGCGCGCAGATGCGGCGCGCGTGAAACGGAACCTGGGTGCTGGTGCGGATGACGAGCCGGTCGCGGTCGTCGAGATAGGCGATGCAGACATGAGGCTCGATCGGGCAGTGCTGGGCGTATCCGAGGTCGTAGCGGTCCTCAAAGCGGTAGTCGGCCTGCGCGAGGCCCTTTTCGATGTCGCCGATTTCCACTTCGATCCGCGCCGCCAGATTCCGTTTGGGATCGTGCGCGCCGCGGATGTCGGGCTCGTCATGGATCACCGGCGCGCCCGCCTTGATGGCGGCCTCGGGGTCGAAGACGGCCGGAAGCTCCTCGTATTCGACCGCGATGAGCCGGCACGCCTCTTCGGCGATGTCCGCCGATTCCGCCGCCACCGCAGCCACGCGGTCGCCCACGAACCGCACCTTGTTGTCGAACATCACGGCGTCGTAGGGCGAAGGCTCCGGATATCCCTGGCCGGCGGTGGTGTGCGGCACGCGGGGGACATTGCCGAAGTGGAGGACGCATTTTACGCCATTAAGTTTTTCGGCGCGCGTGGTGTCGATTTTGACAATCCGCGCGTGGGGATGCGGGCTGTAGAGGAACTTGATATAAAGCAATCCCCCGAATTTTTGGTCATCGACAAACTGTGCGACGCCGGTCGCCAGACACAGGCCGTCCACCTTCTCCACGTTGTGATGAACGACTTTAAATCCGGCGGCCGGATTTTTCGGCGCGGCGGCGCGGCGGCGCGTTCCGTGCCTGGCGGGGGACTTGACGGGCGGCATGGTCAGGCGATCCTGGCGGCGCGCGTCCCGCGGGTTTTGCGGGTTTCCTTGACGGCGCGCGAGATGGCTTCGATTTGTTTGACGTATCCGGTACAGCGGCAGAGATTGCCGTCGAGGGCCTCTCGGATTTCGTCTTCGGTCGGCTCGGGATTTTCATCGATGAGCGCGGTGGCCGACACGACGATGCCCGGGACGCAGAAGCCGCACTGGATGCCGCCGGCCTCAGTCATTTCCTTCTGCACCGGGCTGGGCGCTTTTGGGTTGCCGATGCCCTCCACCGTCGTGATGGCCGCGCCCTGGACCTGCGCGGCGAAGAGAATGCAGGTGTTGACGGCCTTGCCGTCGACGATGCAGGCGCAGGCGCCGCAGTCGCCGGTGGAACACCCGCGTTTGACGCCCGTGTATCCCTCCTCACGGAGAATGTCGAGCAGCATGTCTTTGGGATGGATGTCGAATTCCTTCGGTTCGCCGTTGACGGTCACATTGAGTTTCATGAAACGCCTCCGATTTTTTCTACGACAAATTCTGAAACAGCCGCTTCACCAGCACCGCGGCGACTTCCCGGCGGTACTCGGCCGAGGCGCGCAGGTCGGAATCGGCCTGGATGCGCGCGGCGGCGCTTGCGGCGATGTCGGCGGCGGCCGCGGCCGTTTTGCCGCGAATCTTTTCCTCCGCCTCCTTGAGCCGGACCGGTTTGGAACCGTTGCCGACCGCGATCCGGGCCGACGCGATCGTCTTCCCTGACCCGGCCAACGTCACTTTGGCCGCGGCGGAAAGGATCGAAATGTCCGTTTCGACCTTGGCCAGCCGGTTGTAGACGCACCGGCATGCCGGCGAGTCGCACGAGGGGATGCTGATTTCGCAGAGAATCCCGCCCGCGAGACTCTTTCGGGGACCCTTCTGGACGAATTCCTCAACCGGCGCTGAAATTTCCCTGGAAACGCCGGACGCGTCGAGCCCCGCGCGGATGCGGACCGACGCATCGAGCGCGACGAGGACGGTGACGAGGTCGGCCCAGAAATTTCCGGCGGCGAGGATCCCGCCCAAGGTCGCGCGGTTGCGGATGAGGGCCGTCAGATAATTCCGGGCGGCTTCCGCGACGATCCCGCCGGCCGACTGCCGCACCTGCTCGGACCGCTGGATTTCCCGGATCGCCGTCGTCGCGCCGATTCGAAGGCAACCGCGGTCCGCCATAATGCGCGTCAATCCCAGCGCGCCGAGATCCACGAGACCGTCCACGCCCCTGGGGTTCAGCGCGAGCGTAGTGCCGCCCGCCAGCGCGGAATTCTTGTCGGTCGGATCCGCCAGCAATTTCAATGCTTCTTCAAAGCCCGAAGGCCGATAATAGGTTTTGACCAAGGGCGTATCCTAAGACTTGGGCTCCAAAATGTCAATCAGCAACGTGCCGGCCAGGTCCGGGGTCGGCGCCGGCTGCGCCTTCAAGCGCCGGTAGAGAGACTCCGCGATTTCGGACCGGAGGGGCAACCGGCGTGCGACGAGGGCGGCCACCATCGACAGCGCGGCCTCGTCTTCCGGCCAGCCGGCCGCGTGGGCCAGCTTGACGAAATCCTCGCGCTTGGGCGATACGACATCGGGGAAATCCGGGAACACAATCTGCAGAAGCGCTTTGCCGCCAGATTTGGCCATCACCCGGACATAAACGGTATCGCCGGGACCGTACGGGTCGCCGGTTTTTTGCGCGGCCATCTCGGCCGTATACATGCGGCCGGACAGATCGATTTGATAATAGCGCGGCGACAGTTGTTTCACGATCCGGCCGGCCACCATTCGGCCGACAGGATATGGGAGGGCAACCTTTGGGACAAACGGGCGGTTCAGGAAGCCGGCTTCTGTTCCGGTGGCGCCGTTTCGGTGACAGATATTGCCGGCGCTTCCACGGGCGCCGCGGCCACCGGAGGCGCGGCCTCGGCCGCAGTCCCCGCCGCCCGGGTCAGGCCGCGGTCGGTGCTGCCCAGTCGGGACGCGCGCGCGGACCGGCCGCGAAGATAATACAGCTTGGCGCGGCGAACCTTTCCGTGCCGCTCGACCTTGACGCGGTCGACCTTGGGCGAGTGCAGGAGGAACACGCGCTCGACGCCGACGCCCCAGGTGACCTTGCGGACCGTCACGGTCTGCCGGAGCCCGGATCCGTGGAGTGCGATCACGGTGCCTTCGAACTTCTGAATCCGTTCCTTCACCTCTTTGGCGCCTTCCTTCTTGCCGCGCTTGCCCTTCTCCTGCCTCACATCTTCCCCGCCCTCCTGGACCTTGACGAAGACAGACAGGGTGTCTCCGGGCTGGATCGGCGGGATATTTTTTTTGGCCTGCCTGGCTTCAAGCAGGGCGATTCGATTGTCCATTGAAAGCACCTTCCTTTTTCAGTTCGAGATAAATGCTGCCGTATGGCGACGCTAATATTTTTTTTTCCTCCAGCAGGTCCGGCCGGCGCCGGGCTGTGCGGAGGATGGCTTCGCGGGCGCGCCATTTGAAAATCGCGGCGTGGTCGCCGCTGCGAAGCGTCTCCGGAATCCCGCGGGTTTCGAACGCGGCCGGGCGCGTGTACTGCGGATATTCCAGCAGCCCGCCGGGCATCGCGAAGGATTCCTCCGCGCGCGACGCCTCCTTGCCCAGAACGCCGGGCACGTACCGCGACACGGCGTCAATCACGGCCAGCGCCGCAATCTCGCCGCCGCTCAGAACGAAACTCCCGACCGAAATCTCCCGCGCGCCGATCACTTCCAGCGCCCGCTGGTCGATGCCCTCATAACGGCCGCAGAGAAGACAAATCCGGCCGGCGTCGGAGACGCCGGCACTTGGGGCGCCGGAGGCGCTGATCCGGCGGCGCGCGCTCAGCTCCTGGGCCATCCGGTCGTCAAAGAGTTCACCGGACGCCGACAGGGCCAGGACCACTTCGGTTCCAGCCGCGCAGTCCCGAAACGCTCGGACGATCGGTTCCGGCTTCATCACCATGCCCGGGCCGCCGCCGTAGGGCGTATCGTCGCACACGCGATGGGGACCTTCCGCATAATCGCGGATGTTGACCGGCGTAACGGAGATTCTCCCGTCCGCCACCGCGTTTCCCAGGACGCTCTGCGCCAATACCGCGCCGCGGAACATGTCGGGGAACAGGGTGAGGACGATCCAGTCCATCCTGCCGACCTCTTCTGTCACACTTTTTTAAAGAACCCGTGCCGGCGAAGGATGCTGCGAACCGTGTCGGACAGGACTGCGCCCTTGTCGATCCAGGAGCGGATCCTGTCAGGTTTCAACTCGACCTTGGCCGGCTTTTTGAGCGGGTCGTAGGTGCCGACGATTTCGAGAAACCGCCCGTCGGTCGGCATCCGGTGATCGGTCGCGACGATCCTGTAAAACGGCTGCTTCTTTTTTCCCATCCTTCGCAATCTCAACGTCACTGCCATTTGAAAAATCCGCCTCCTTCATTGCGCATGGCGCTATCCCAAACGCCCCATCATACCCATTTTCACGGCTTTTTTCATCATTTTTTTGAAATCTTCGAACCGCTTCACCAGCCGGTGAACCTCGTCGATCTGCACGCCGCTGCCGCGGGCGATGCGGGTCCGGCGGGCCGGCGTCAAAAGATCGGGCCGGCGGCGCTCGGCCTTCGTCATGGACAGGATCATCGCCTCGACGCGCGTGAGGCCTTTTTCGCCGTCCTCGCCGACCGTGTCGAATTTGATTTTGCCGGTGAGTCCGCCAGGCAGATGCTGGAGGAGTTCGCCGAGTGGCCCCATTTTCCGGACGGCGCGAATCTGTTCCAGGAAATCCTCGAACGTCATCTCGCCCTTTGCCATGCGTTTCGCCGCGCGTTCCGCGTCCTCGACTTTGACCGACTGCTCAGCCTTCTCGACCAGCGACACGACGTCGCCCATGCCCAGGATCCGGCCGGCCATGCGGTCCGGGTGGAAGGGCGCGAGACGGTTCAGGGCCTCGCCTTCGCCGACGAAGAGGATCGGCGCGCGGAGGAGATGATAGACGGACAGCGCCGCGCCGCCGCGGGTGTCGGAATCGAATTTCGTCAGGATCACGCCGTCCACGCCGACTTCGTCCGCGAACCCTTTCGCCACATTCACCGCGACCTGGCCGGTCATCGCGTCGATGACGAGGATTTTTTTCTCGACCGGCACCGCGTCCCGGACGGCGCGGAGTTCCGCGAAGACCGCGGGGTCGACTTCGGTGCGGCCGGCCGAATCGAGGATGACGACCGGCACGTTCTGGCGCTCGGCCTCGGCGACGGCAGTTTTCGCGCTGGAGGGCGCGTCGGCCTGAGTTTTGAGAAACCGGACGCCGGCCTTTTTGGCAAGTTTCTCGAGTTGTTCCGACGCGGCAGGCCGGCTGCGGTCGAGGGTGACGAGGAGGGAAGATTTTTGCTGCGCGAGGAAAAACGCCGCGAGTTTCGCCGCCGTGGTGGTCTTGCCGCTGCCCTGAAGCCCCATGAGGAGGAGGACGCTGGGCCGGCGGTCGAGCCGGATGGGGAAGACGGCGCCGCCGAGGAATTTGACGAGCGAGTCGTGGACGATCTTGACGAACGCGTCCGCCGGCCGGATCGAGTAGAGGACGTCCGCGCCGAGGGCCTTCATCCGGACCTCCTCGGTGAAGGCGCGGGTGACGGACAGATGCACGTCGGCCTCGAGGAGCGCGGTGCGGACCTCCTTGACGGCGTCGGCGACATTGGCCTCGGAGAGCCGGGCCTGTCCCCGGATTTTTTTGAACAACATGCCGAGCCTCCGGCTCAACTGGTCAAACATGTTCTTCTCTCACCTCCCGCCGGAAATCGTATCCCCCTCTCCCGCCTTTGGCGGGAGAGGGTCGGGGTGAGGGTGGCAGTCTCAGGTCGTCGCCGTCCGCCCCCCTCACCTCAATCCTCTCCCCCCTTCGGGGGGAGAGGAAGTGAATAGTCACCCGAAATCTCAACGCCGCGTTCGAAAAACAAATTGCATTTCTGGCAGAACATCGAGTCAAACACCGGGCGCTTGTAGAAATTCAGCGCGGCCAGACAGCGCTCGTATTTGACGCCGATGCGCATCCCGACGGCGGCGGGATAAAAGAACATGAATAGGACGAGCGCGCAAGCCGGCAGCGCACCGGCCGCCCGCCGATACTTGTCCCACAGCCGGTCCAGACAGACGGCTTCGAGAAGACACACGAGAGGCAGGACCGTCAGGACGTAGAAAAAATACGTCGGGCGCGCCACGAACATCCATGGCACGTAGAGACAGAGCGCCGCTTCGAGGATCAGCCGGCCGGCCGGTCCCGAGCGCGCGCCGATCCAGATAGCGGGCCCGGCCAGCGCGAAGACGAGCAGGTTCATCGCGCCCATCACGACCTCGGCGGCCTGCGGGTCCGGCATCAGGCGCGCGTAGTAGAGATGCTGCGGGACCGCGAACCACGTCCACGCCGGGGAACCGTTGTGGGGCGAGAGGGCCTCGGAGGTCTGATGATAGTGGAGGGCCCACCATTGCCATTGAAAGAGGTCGAGGGGCGCGTGGTTCAAAAAATAGGCGCCGTTGCCGATGACGTAAAAGACGATCATGCCCGCGAGGAACCGCGCGGATTTTTTCCACGCGCGGCTCACCGCCAGACGCGCCAGCGCCCAGGGGACCAGCCAGACACCGATCCATTTGGCGCTCAGGGAAAGCCCAAGCGCGGCGCCGGCAAGACCGATGGCGGCGCGGTCGCCGGAAATTCGATCGGCCAGGAAAAAATAAAGGGCGGCCAGCAGGAAGCCGAGGGAAACCATTTCCGGAGAAATCATGCGCGCGTGGACCCACAGGAGGGTGTTGGAGAACAAAAGCAGGGCCGCCAGGACCGCCGCGCGGGCGCTCAGGAATCGGAGCGCGATCGCGTAGGTGGCGGCGAGCGCGCCGGCGCCGGCGAGGAGCGACGGAACGCGCATGCCGACAATCGGATCGAACCCGAGCATGGCGGTGAGACCCGCGAATACTCCCTGCAGGGTTTTGGACAGGAGCGGATGTTCGAGATTCATCTGCGGCCCGCCCGAAAAAATCTCCCACGCGGCCGATCGGTACCGGAGTTCGTCACCGGCGAAGCCGGCGAGAAAGCCGAGGTTGTGGCCGGCGAAGATCAGGAAGAGGCAGACCAGCGACAGGATGAATTTGTGGCGCCGGAACCTGTCGGCGAACAAGGTCACAGAGAGAAACGGCTTTCAGCCACCCCCTCTCCCGCCTATGGCGGGAGAGGGTCGGGGTGAGGGTGGCAGTCTCAGGTCGTCGCCATCCGCCCCCCTCACCTCAATCCTCTCCCCCCTTTGGGGGGAGAGGAGGTGAATAGAAAGGCGAATAGATACGAGAAGAGTCACGAAAGCCCGTATTTTTTGAGTTTGTAGTTCAGCAGTTGCTTGGAAAGCCCGAGCGCCCGCGCGACGGAGGCCTTGTTCCGGTTGTGGCGCTGGAGCGCGTCCTGAATCAGCGTGCGCTCGTAGGCCTCGACCAGCGCCGCCAGCGTGCCAGCCGCGGCGGAGGCGGCCGGAATCGGCGCGGGGGAGGAGGCGTGTTCCGAAAGATCGATTTCGTCCGAAGGGGAGAGGAGCGCGGCGCGTTCGATGACGTTCTGAAGTTCGCGGACGTTGCCGGGCCACGGCGCGGTGAGCACGAATTTTCGCGAGGGTTCCGAGAGCCGCAACTCCGGCCGGTGATATTTTCGTCGAAGCTGATCGACAAAGCGGTCCACGAGCGGCGGAATATCGGCGCGCCGTTCCCGGAGGGGCGGGATGTGAAGGCGGCCGACATTGAGCCGAAAGAAGAGATCGTCGCGGAACCGGCCGGCGGCGACCTCCTCATCGATCTTGCGGTTCGTGGCCGCGATGATCCGCGCGTCGGAGGAGATCGTCGATTGCCCGCCGAGTCTCAGAAACCCGTGGCCGTCGAGGACGCGCAGGAGTTTGGGCTGGAGCGCCTGGGGAAGCTCGCCGATCTCGTCCAGAAAAAGCGTGCCGCCGGAGGCGAGTTCGAATTTGCCCTTGCGCAGGGCCGCGGCGCCGGTGAAAGCGCCTTTTTCGTAACCGAAGAGTTCCGCTTCGAGCAGAGGCTCTGGGATCGCGGCGCAATTGAGGGCGACAAACGCCTCGGAGGCGCGGCGGCTCCGCGAGTGAATGAACCGCGCCACCACCTCCTTGCCGGTCCCGCTCTCGCCGGTCAAAAGCACCGGCGCGTCCGCCGCCGCAAGCCGGACGGCGTCGGCGAACAACTGCGCGGTCCGCCGGTCCGCCTGAACGGGCGTCGCCATCGGGACGGCCCCGGCCCGCTCGACGGTGAGCGCCGCGAGATCCCGGACGCGGTCGCGCAGCCGCCAGGACTCAAAGGCGCGCCGGACGGTATGAACGAGATGCTCGTCCTCGTAGGGTTTCTGGAGATAATCAAACGCGCCAAAGCGCAGTGCCTCGACCGCGGATTCGAGCGAGGCATTGCCTGTGAGCAAAATCACGGCGGGTTTCGTCGCGAGGTCCGCCGCGATCTTGAGCAAATCCAGCCCGGACCCATCCCCGAGCCGAAGATCGGTCAAAATCACCTCAGGCGCCGCGCGCTCCAGTTCCCGCCGCGCCCCGGCCACGCTGTCGACGCGGGCCACCGACACGCCGTTCATGCGCGACGCCAGCAGGCGCTCCAGCGCCACGCCGAGGGCGGGGTCGTCCTCCACCAGCAAGAGATGGCTCATGTTGGTCGGCAGTATACGCGCGCGGCGGTGCGCCTTCAAGCGGCCGCCTTGCAAAGGCGGCCGGAAGCGTGGCATAAGTAGCAAACGATGAGCCAACCCCTCCCTTCGGAACCGAGGCGTTTCGCATGGTGGCCGTTCGCGCTGGTGGGATTCACGTGCGCGCTGTATTTCGACACCTTTTTTCATGAATTCACGTACGATGACATCGACTGCATATTGAAAAACGATGCCCTCCGGGATATATCGAATCTTGCCGCTCTTCTGGATCCCGCGCGTTACTTCGAAGTGGCCGTCGAGACGAGCTACCGGCCGGTGGTGACGCTGATGTACTTCATCGAGTCGGCGCTGTTCGGCACGAATCCGACCGGATTTCATGCGTTCGGGATCCTGCTTCACGCCGCCTGCGGCGTCCTGACGGCATCGCTCTGTCTCAGGCTTGGATTGGACAGGCCACCGGCGTTTTTTGCGGCGGCGGTCTTTTTGTCTCATCCGGCAGCGACCGAGGTCGTGAACAGCGTCGGATTTCATGAGGACCTGATCGCCCTTTTCTTCCTGCTTGCCGCTCTCACCATGACGCTCCATGGAACCGCCGGCAGGCCCGTTCAAATGGTTGGCGCAACACTTTTATATTTTCTGGCGCTGTTGTCGAAAGAGGTGTCGATCTTCTTTCCGTGCGCTGTCTGGTTCATTCTTCGCCGGCAGGGGTGGGACGTCGGGCAGCGGCTCAGGATGATGGCGTGGCTGGGCGCGGCGCTCGCGATCTATGCCATGTTGCGGTTCTCCGTGTTCCTGCCGCCGCCCGATGTCAGAACCATTTACAAACCCGGGGACATGCCGGTGAAGGAGACGGTGTTGACGATGTCGGTGATCGCCGTGAATTACATTCGTCTGTTTTTCCTCCCGATCGGCCTCTGCGCCGCCCATCCCGTGTTTGTTTATACGCAGATCAATGCCGTCGCGGCGGCGGCGATCGCGGTCCTTGCGGGGTTCGGCGCGCTGTTTGTCCGATCCCGGCTTTTCCCCGTGCGGCTGGGGGGACTGTGGTGCGCGCTATTTTTATTGCCGGTGTCTCAAATCGTCGCCACCGCGCAACCCTCGAGCGAACGGTTCCTGTACGTGCCCCTCGCCGGCGCCACCATCGCGTTCGTCGCGGCATGGGATGACCATTTTTCCGATTCGCGCGTTTGGCGCCGATGGATTCCCTGCCTCATCGTACTCGCGCTGTCCGCGCTGACGTTCCAGCGCAATCCGGTCTGGCGGACACAGGAAATATTGTTCAAGAATGTTGTGAGGAAATATCCCAACAGCAGTTTTGCGCTCAACGCGCTGGGCGCACGCGCATTTGGCCTCGGATACGATGCCCTGGCCGAATCCTATTTCAAACAGGCCATCGCCCATCAACCCGCCAACTACCACTACCTGGCCAACCTCGCCACGCTGTATTTTCGGATGATGCGATACGCCGAATCGATCCCGATTCTCGAGGACATGATGGCGATCCATCCGGAAGACGGCAATCCCCGGCTGAAACTCGCGTGGTCCTACTGGATGACCGGCGACTACGAGAAGTGCCGCCGGCAGGTCAAAACGCTCCGGCGTGTCCCGCTCCGCGACACGCGGGACCAGGCGTCCTTCAAGGAACTGGAAGGCAATATCGCGGCGCTAGGCGATACCGGATCCATCCGGCCGCGATAGCCGGCGGGAGCACGGGAGCCGCTACTCTTCCACCGCCAACATGCCCTCGAGGATCTGTTCCGACGCCGCCTTCAAACCTTTGACTCTCTCGATTTCTGGACAGTCCGGATACTTCGCGATCAGGATTTCCGCCTCTTTAATCGTCTTTGCGTGATCCTGCCGGGCCAGATAAAAATTGACGACTTCAAGATAATACATTCCGGCGCGTTTGGAATCCGGCTCGATCTGCGCGGATTTCTTGGCGTATTGGATGGCCTTGTCCAGGTGGCCAAGCTTGTCGTACGCCTTCGCCACCATGTGATACGCCTCCGGGGCGCCGGACAGATTCTCATTGACGACGACATTCAGGAGGCCGAACATCTCATGCAGGTGCGATTTTTGTTGAGTGGCGCCGTACAATTCAAAGGCCGTCGCGGCGCCCGCGATGAGGATGCGGCTGCGCGCGTCTCCGGTTTCGTCCACATACGCTTCCTTCGAGAATTTCAGCGCCTCGACAAGATCCTTTTTTCGAGTTTTGAGAAAATGCATCCGGTTCAGTTTCGCTTCCGGCGTCATCCCTCCGCCGCAATTCAGAACGAACGCCAGCGCAACCGCCAGCATCGCCATCCGGGCATTCATGGTGTCACACTATCTTGGGGAGGCACCTGAAGGAAGAGGGCGAAAACGTCAGAAATTGCTGTCGTAGATGAAAAACGAATTTTCGTAATCGTAACTGCTGTTGACAATGTAGGGCGGGACGGGGAGGTCCCGTTTTTCGAAATACCATTCCCGATTGGCGCAGTCCTGGTAGCCGGTGGCGGACCGCTTGATGATGCGCATGACCTGATACTGTGCCTCCCGGCAGCCGACGGTGGGGTCCGGGCAGGAGCCGGCGCCGGGATCCTTGACGACCCATCCCTGGGATTTGATGAGAAAGAATCCCTCGGAATTGAGCCGGCCGTAATTCTGCGCCACCCAGTTGATCTGGGTTCTCTGCGCGGTGTTCGTCGTGGGCGATGTAAACGCCGTGGCGTACGCCGACCATGCGCCCAAGTTGTTTGCCACACCCGTCGGGTTGTTGTCCTTCGTCCAGTCGTCATACACGGCATTGGCGTCCTGGCCGCTCCCGCCACGCCGGCATCGGAGGAGTTTGCGCGAGTAGGTGGGGGCGTTGGTGGACGTCGATCCCGCCACCAGTTTCATCATGGCGCCGATGATGTCCGGCGGGTCGAGCGCGCTGTAATCATCCTTGAGGTCCACCGTGTTGATGTTGATGGCAACGTCCCGGCCGTACGGCGAAACCCCGGTCACCCGGTCGTCGGACAGGCCGCCGACAAACGCATATTCGGAGATCGTCCAGTAATCTCCGTTCACGCACGAATTCGCCGCGGCGGCGTCGTAATTCGGAACCTTGTCGATGAGGGAGGCCGACTTGGCGCTGTTGGTCGCGTTGGCCTTGGGCCGGCCGGAGAGATCCACCACCAGAACATGGAAATAGACGCCCTGGACGGAATCGAGCGCATAGGGGACGGTCGCGCCGGCGGTACTTTCCGTCACGAGGTACCAGTTCTCCCCGTGATGGTCGACAGCGGATGAGCTGACGACATCCTGGACGAGGAGGCCGGCCGTGAGGCGGACGCCGGCCAGGGCCGCGAGACGGGCCTGGTCGCCGGAGAGCAGAAGCTGTGCGACGTTGATTTCTTTCGACCCGGCCGTGAGGTAGGCACTGGCCAGAGAAATGATAAACGCCAGAATGACGAGCGCCAGCAATGAAATGAATCCTTTCTGTGGCCTGCGCTCCCTTGTTCCGTTCATGACGGGTTCCTCCTTTTTATCACACGACGCATCAGGGATACGTTGCGTTGTTTCTCATGGTGGAGACATCGACGGCGAACGTATGATCATCCACCATGTTGTCCGGATCGTAAAAGGTAACCTTGATCCGGATTCTCGACGGGAACCCGAGTTCCGTTCCGGTATAGCTGTAGGTCCCGCTGCCGCCCGCCGGATTGCCGTCCTTGTCCCAAGCCGTAAAATCCAGGCTTCGCACATTCTGGGCGATCATCACATCGACGCCGCCGGTCCAGTAACTCGTCGCAATGGCGCTCAAGCGCCCCTCTTCCTGCCGGCGGTAGAGATACGTCTGCCCGCCCGAGGACACGACGTGATAATGGATTTCGGTGAGATCGCCGTTTCGGGTCGCGCCCGACGTAAATTCGTCCTTCTGGTGCAGGTTGCCCGTGAAGGATATTTCCTCGCCGCCCACGCCGGCGGCCTGGATCACCAGCCACGGTTTGGGCGTCCGCGCGCTGGTTTCCCCATACATGCCGTAGGGGTGGAACGCGGAAGCGATTTCGCGCGTCATGCGCGTGAGGACGACCCTGGCCTGCTGGGCCATCTCGATTCTCTTTTTGAGGACACTGAGCGATTTTGTTCCATTGTAGATGACCTGCATCATCGCCATGAACATGAGTGACGAAATGGCCACGGCCACCAGAAGTTCGATCAAGCTCATGCCCCGCCGGCTGTCCAAGTCTCTCACCGCCATCATCCCCCTCGAATCGTCTTGATCGACGACGCCTTGATCTGATGCTGCTTGCCCCTCAGGTCGTACGCTTTCACCGTGATCTCGACCTTGACCGATTTCCCCGTCAAATCGTACGGCGACGCCGACAGGCCGGCCGACGTGATGGGCGTCACCGCCGTCGTATAGGTGATGTTCCGGTAGGTCGGCACGTTAAACTCGGATTCAAAATCGCCGCCCGAGCTGGTGGGCAACGCCGCGGCGGCGTCGATCTGTTCCAGTTTCGACTGCGCGAGCATCCCCATCAGCATGTATTTTTTGTACATGTCCATTTCGGTCTGCATGTGAGTGATCATGTCGAGCGCCGCCGAAAGGCCGGTGGCGACGAGAAAGACGGCCACCAGCGCGTCGAGCAGCGCGAAGCCCTTCTCCTCGTGACTGCGGTTTGTCAGGGACATGACGTGGCCGCATCCGCACAATGTCGACGCTCCACCTGCACAAACGACGTTCGCTGATGAATAAAGAACGTAAACCACGCGGAATTGTCGCTCGTCGATGGCGTCGTCGGACCCGTGGACATTCTCATCATGACAAAATTCGAATAGGTTGGGGCGGTGCCGCCAGTCCCAGCCAGGTTGTAGCGCGAATCTCCCCGATGGAGAAACTCCAATTTCGCCGGCGTTGTCGGTTTCACATACTCAAATTTCACGTCCGTCCATGTGGCCGGGATACTATACTGGCCGAACAGCGTTTCGGTACCCGCGTCGTAATCACGCTCATAATCGTTGTCGACCCAAATCAGAACCTGGTCGGTTCCCGACGGGTCGAGTTGCACCACCACATTCCGCCCGAGGGCCATGCCGGCCGCCGCCGCGCCCCTGATCAGCGACGCGACCTGCCCCGCGGCCGCAACAAGATGGTCTTTCGACTTGTCGCGCTTGTACTTCACAAAAGCCGCGCCGGCCGCCAAGGAGATGATCCCAACAACGACCAACAGCTCAATGAGTGAAAATCCGTACTCCGTTTTGCCATCGCGCATAGATCATTACCCCGTGCAATATTCGTTCAACTTGCCCGTAGCCGGGCAGAAATGCCGTAAGGAACTGATCATTAGTTAGTAAATAAAACTGCCCCACCACAACGACCGCCCTTATGAGTAAAAATAATTTGAAGATGGTAAAAAAATCAAGACCCCCCTCTTTCCCCCCTTTGCAAGGGGGGATGAAGCGAGGGAATCCATATTCATTTGTCCACAGGACATGCTAATACATTGAATATGGCACAGGGAGCAGACCGCGCGAAACCATTTCTGGCTGGAGCGATCATCGTGTTGCTCACCTTCGCGGTATATGGGCAGACGTTGAAAGCGGGATTTGTCTGGGACGATGAAGGCAACATCCTGCGCAATCCCATGCTTCGATCGGTGGCCGGGCTTTTACGGATATGGACCGAGCCGCTGGCGGTCCCGCAGTATTATCCGATGACCTACACCACGTTTTGGATCGAGTACCGGCTTTGGGGACTCAATCCTTCCGGCTACCATGCCGTGAATGTACTGCTCCATGCGTCCAATGCCGTTCTCCTCCACATCGTCCTGAGAACACTCGCCGTGCCCGGGGCGTGGCTGGCCGCTGCTGCCTTTGCCGTCCACCCTCTACACGTCGAATCGGTCGCGTGGGTGACGGAACGGAAGAACGTCCTGTCGACCTTCTTTTTTCTGCTGGCATTTCACAGGTTTCTGGCCTTCCGCCTAACGCGATCCGCCGGCGCCTATGTGGGCGCGCTCGGATTTTACATCTGCGCCCTCCTCAGCAAATCTACCGCGTGCATGATGCCGGTCATTCTTCTTGTCATCCTGTGGTGGAAGGAAGGCCGGCCGGGATGGAATGCAATCGCGCCGATCCTTCCGATGATGTTCCTCGGCGCGTGTATGGCGCTCGTGACGATGCGGGTGGAGACCGAGATGGGGGCGTGGGGGCCCGAATGGTCACTGGGTGCAGGCGAGCGGATGGCGAATGCCGGCCGATCGCTGTGGTTTTATGTCTGGAAATTGATCTGGCCAAATCCGCTGATGACGATGTATCCGCGCTGGTCGACGGACCCGGCGCAGGTCACGAGTTACATCTACGCCCTGTCCTCGGCCGCCGTCCTCTCCGCCCTCTGGCTCTTCCGCGACCGCATCGGCAAAGCGCCCGTAACGGCGGCGGCCGTGTATGCCGTCATGGTCTTTCCGTCGCTGGGATTTATCGATTTTTATTATATGCGGTACTCATTCGTGGCGGATCATTTCATCTATCCGGCCGACGCCGCGCTTCTGGCGGCATTTGCGTCGTGGCTGGGCCGGGGCCGGCGCCGATGGGTTGGCTGTGCGCTCCTGCTCGGCTGGGCGTGTCTCACGGCGAGCCACGCATCGGTGTTTCGAACCGAGGAGACCCTGTGGCGTGACACTCTGCGGAAAAATCCGCAGGCGTGGGCGGCTCACATCCACCTGGGTCTTGTGGAATCGAACCGCGGCGATGCGGTTGCCGCGAAAACGCATTTCCTGGCCGCTCTGAAGATCGACCCCGGCAATCCGGAGGCGAACCTCGGCCTCGGCAACCTGCTCCTCGCCGAGGGCGACGCGGCCTCCGCGCTGAATCGCTATCTGGACGGCCTCCAAACCGATCCCCATCGGGCCGAAACAAACATCAATGTCGCCCGCGTTCTCTTGGACTTGAACCGTCTGACGGAGGCCGAAGCGTACTTGTCGCGCGCCTTGGACCTTGATCCGGACCATCCCGTAGGCTTGAACAACTTTGGCGTCCTCCGCGCCCGGCAGGGCCGGTTGGCGGAGGCGATGGAGTATTTGACGCATGCCGTGAACGCCGATCCGGACTACGAAGACGCGCGGCGAAATTACCGGACGGTCGATGCCGCGCTTCGCAAGTCCCGTCCCTAGCGCGGACCGCGCTTCGCCAGATCCTCCATCAGCTCGTTCGCTTCCACTTGGCGTCCCGTGGCGTTGTAGATGTGGGCCAGATTCACAAGACATGGGAAACACTCCGGCTTGAGTTCCAGCGCCCTTAGAACATACACTTCCGCAAGTTCATACCTCTCCTTCCGCAGGGCCGCCGACGCAAGATAATTAAACGCGATCATGTTGCGCGGATTCTTCCGGAGGGCGTCTTCAAAAAGACTTTCGTGCGTTCGCCATGCCGGGTTCCGCAGCAGGGTGAGACCGGCCAAAATCAACACCATGACCCAGGGAATCCGTCGATTCAAAAATCCCGGGCCGGAAAATTGGGCGTCCCATGCAAAGACCAGCGCCCCACAGGCGCCGGCCAGCGGCACGTAGAGAAATCGTTCGCTTGAAAAATGGGAGACGGGCACGATCTGGGCGACAGGCAAAATGAAAAGCAGACACCAGAGACCGCCCCATCGGACAAGGGACACCCGGGATTTCAAAAACAGGATAAAAAATCCGGCCAGCGTCAGAATCGTCAGGATCGTCCGCACCGACAGGTGAGACCGGATTTCCACCGCGTGCGCGACCGAAAGGCCGACCGGAACGAAGAAGAGCCGGATGTAATTCAGCATGACGGCCGACATCGTAAACAGCGTTTCCTTGAACGGCAGCCGGAGCGGTTGCAGGACGGGCTCGATGGGCGGCCGGAAGATGAAAAATCTCAGCGACAGATACAGGGCGAGCGCCGATCCCATCGAAAGCGCGAGCAGGATCAAGGAGCGCCGGTCCCATCCCTTCTCCCGCACCAGGATCACAAGCGCGACGGGGAAAAGGATGGCGACCTCCTTGGACAGGAGCGCGACAAGATAGGCGGCCGAGCAGGCCAAGGACTGAATTCCCCGCGGGCGCCGGTCCGAAAGCCCGACAGACATGGACAGCAGGAGAAAAAAGAGGGCCAGAATATCCTCCAAAAATCCAACGGCGTTGACGGCCTCCGCAGCCGCGGGATGCGCCAAAAAGAGGGCGCCGGCTAAAATCGCGCGGAGATCAGACAGACCCAGTTTCCGTCCCACCCACGCCAACCCCAGGCCGCAGCACGCATGGAGAAATATATTGACGGCATGATATCCGAAGGGGTTTACGCCGAAAAAAAACGCCTCCAGAAAATAAACCAGCGTGACCATGGGCCGGTAAGTCGTTTCGCTGGAAACCGGGAAGTAGTCCCGGGGAGAGATCAGTGCCTTCAAATTGTCAGGATCGTGAATCTTCTGATTTTCCGCCACCGCATGAAAATCGTCGTAGGAGAACTCGTGGGAAAACGTGTCGAAATAGAGAATACAGGCGAAGGCAAACAAGGCGCCCAGCCACAGTGGAAAGGAATCCTTCTTGAAGAAACGATTCATTTTCTCTTATGCCACGTTTTCCACGGAACTTGCAAGAGACGTTCTCCTTGAAGACGGCGCCCGCCCTCTCGTATACTCCACGCCATCATGGAAACTCCGCCGTTGGCGTTCCAAATATCCACGAGAAAACTCTCCGCCGCCCTGCTTGGGATGGTCCTCATCGCCTATTTTCCCGCGCTTCGGGGCGAATTCATCTGGGACGACGACGATCACGTGTCGAACAACCGGCTCGTGCAGTCGGCCGATGGGCCGGCGGACATCTGGTTTCGGGTCGGCGCCACGAATCAGTACTATCCGCTGACGTACACATCGTTTTGGATCGAATATCGTCTGTGGGGACTCCATCCGACGGGTTACCATCTAACGAACGCGGGCCTGCACGGGATCAACGCGATTCTTGTGGGACAGGCGCTGCGTCATCTGTGCGTTCCGGGCGCGTGGGTGGCCGCGGCGCTGTTTGCCGTGCACCCAGTCCACGTGGAATCGGTCGCCTGGATTTCGGAACGCAAGAATGTCCTGTCCGGATTTTTTTATCTCTCCGCGCTGCTGGCATATCTCAACTCGATCTCCGACGGTTCAAAGAGGCGCGGCCGATTGTACGCGCTGTCGATCCTGTTGTACGTCTGCGCCCTGCTCAGCAAGACAGTGACGTGCACGCTGCCGGCGGTTCTGTTGCTCATCGTGTGGTGGAAGCGGGGCCGGATCGATGTGTGGGACGTCGCGCGAATTGTTCCCATGATTCTTCTCGGCCTGGGATTCGGCGCCCTGACGGTGTGGGTGGAACGGCATCATGTGGGCGCGCTGGGACCGGAGTGGGGCCTGAGCATGGCCGAACGCGCGCTGATCGCCGGCCGGGCCGTCTGGTTTTATTTGTGGAAACTGGTGTGGCCGCATCCGCTGGCGTTCTTCTACCCGAGGTGGCCCGTCGACGCCGGCCAATTTTTCCAGTATCTCCCTCCCATCGCCGTTCTCGCGGTCCTCGCCGGACTCTGGAGGCTCCGCGCGCGATGGGGGAAAGGGCCTTGGGTGGCCGCCGCATATTTTCTGATCACGCTTTTTCCTGCGCTCGGATTTTTCAACGTGTATCCCATGAGATTTTCATTCGTCGCCGATCATTTCCAGTATCTCGCCGCCATCGGCCCGATCGCCATGGGCGCGGCTGGGCTGGGACGCATGGCCGCGCCGCCCGCGCGTTTGTGTTCGGGGCTGCTGATCGTTCTGTTCGGTCTGCTGACTTGGAATCAGTCCATGATCTACCGGAGCGAGGAGCGGCTGTGGCGGGACACGATCGCCCAGAGTCCTGAGTCCTGGATGCCGCACGAGAATCTGGGGCTGCTGCTCGTGAAACAGGAACGCTTCGAGGAGGCGGCGCGACTGTTTGAAACCGCAATCCGCCTGAAGCCGGATCGCGCCCATGCCTACAGCAATCTGGCCGGTTGTCTCGACCGGCTGGGCCGTCCGGAGGAGGCGCAGCGGCTTTGCGAGGAGGCGATTCGGATCGATCCCGGCCACGTCGAATCCCATTACAACCTGGGCCTCATTTTGGAAAGACGCGGTCGCATCGAGGAAGCCATCGCGGAGTACCTGGCATCGCTCAAAGGGAATCCCCATTATGTTTTCGCGCGGGCGAATCTCGGCATGCTCCTGGCCGGACAGGGCCGGCCGGCCGAGGCGTTGGCGCATCTCCGGGAGGCGGTTCGGATGGCGCCGGAGCGGACGGAAGTTCGCGCCGTCCTGGATCGCGTGGCGGCGGAGGTGGAACAGCGGCGCGCAGAGACGGACGGGAGCGGATCGCCGTGAACCGGATCGCCGCCGTGGGGCTTGCGATCCTCCTGTTTCTGCTGGTCGTTCTTCTGTATCTTCCGTCGCTTCAAAACGGGTTTGTTTGGGACGATCACGCGAACATCGTCGACAACCGCGAGCTGAGGACGGCGGAGGGACTGCGCCGCATCTGGCTGGAGCCCGGCGCGGTACTGCAGTATTATCCGCTGACGTACACAACATTCTGGCTGGAACACCGCCTGTGGGGAACCCATCCATTCGGTTATCACCTCGTAAATATTCTGCTTCACGCCGGCGCCGCCGTTCTCGTCTGGATGGCGCTGGGCCGTCTCGGCGTTCCAAACGCGTGGCTGGCCGCCGCCATTTTCGCGGCGCATCCGTTGCAGGTCGAGTCGGTGTCGTGGGCCAGCGAACGGAAGACGCTGCTCGCGGCGTTTTTTTCGCTGTGTTCATTTCTGGCGTATGTCCGATTTGCCGGTTTCCGTTCGGGCGCGGAACGCGAGAAAGAGCCGGAATGGGTATTCTATCGACTGTCGATGGGATTTTTCATCTGCGCCGTTCTAAGCAAGACGGTGGCATGCACCCTGCCGGTGGTGTTCTTCCTGCTGGCGTGGTGGAGAACGCCGAAGGTAACGGTGCGGGAAGTAGAACCTCTGATCCCGATGGTCCTCATCAGTTTCGTGATGGGTCTGACGACGATGTGGGTCGAGGAGCGGATGGGATCGCAAGGAGCGGCTTGGGCGTTCTCCATCTTCGACCGGGTTCTCATCGCCGGGCAGTCCGTGTGGTTTTACGTCTGGAAACTGGTCTGGCCCTTCCCTTCCATATTTATATATCCCCGCTGGCCCCTCGATTCAGCGTGGCGGCTGGTGTTTCCGCTGGCGGCGATCGCGATCACCGGATTTCTGTGGGTCCGGCGAGACCGGTTGGGAAAAACGCCGCTTTTTGCGACCCTGTATTTTGTCGTGAGTCTCAGCCCGACCCTGGGATTCCTCAACTTTTTTTTCATGAAATACTCGTTCGTCGCCGACCGTTTCCAGTACCTGGCGGGCGTCGGACTCATCGGCGCGGCCGCCGCAGTGTCGGGCCGGCGGTGGAGATTCGCGCTGGTGATGGTCCTTGCGGGTCTTGCTCCCGCGACGTGGCAGTACCAGAAGGCGTTTCAGACGGAGGAGACGATCTGGCGGGACACGATTCGAAAAAATCCGGGCGCGTGGATGGCCTACAACAATTTGGGGAACGAACTGGCCCGGCGCGGAAATTTGCAGGACGCCGCCGGATATTTTACCGAAAGCGTCCGGATCAACCCTGACCACATCAGCGCCCGGATCAATCTTGGCAACGCCCTCTGGCTCATGGGCCGCGCCGGCGAGGCCCTCGACGTCCTGTCCGAAACCGCGCGGATTTGGCCGGACCATGCGGACGCGCACTTCGTGCTGGGCACGGCTCTGGCGCAATCGGGGCGCGCCGCGGACGCGATGTCCCACTTCAGGGAGGCGGTGCGGCTGAATCCCGACCACGCCGACGCCCACCACAATCTGGGCGTGGCGCTCGCCCGCGAGGGAAAATCGCGCGAGGCCGCCATCCATTTCGCCGAAGCGTTAAGAGTCCGGCCGGACTTCGAAAAGGCTCACGAGCATCTCAATCGGATCTTGGCGGAACTGGAACGTCCCGCGGACGGCCGAACGCCTTAACGCCGGCCGGGTCAGCGCCCCCGGCGCCCCAAGTGCCGGCGTCTCCGACGCCGGCCGGATTCATCCGTGACCTTCAAGATAAATCGCGCGAAGGTGTCCTGGGGATCGAGGTCGATCGCGCGGGCGGCATGGGACCGCGCGGCATCCATGTCGCGCATCTGCAGCGCGCAGTAGGCCAGATTCGCGTGGGCACCGCGGCCTATATTTGGATCGTCCGCCACCCGCCGGTATAACTCCACAGCGCCCGACCACTGGCCCAAGTCTCTTCGAAGGTCGGCAAGCTGTCGAAGCGTTTCCGCGTCCGGCCGATACTGTCGCGCGGCGGACTCGAGCAATCCGGCCGCCGCGTTCAGCCGACCCTGCTGACGCAGGGCTTCCGCATAGTTGCCGGCCATGGTGAGCGCGTCTTGATCGGGGCGCGCCTGCGGCAGGGGAAGATGCGCGACCCATGCGGCCAACGCCATGACGGTGATGCCGGCCAGAAACCTCCGGTACGAACGGTCCAGAAGCCGATGGGACAGCCACACCACCGACGCGCCGGCCATCATCAAAAGGCTCGGGACCGCCGGCAAGCGAAACCGATAGCTCTGATAGAACAAGAGAACGCTGATGAAATAAACAAGCAAAAACCCGAGCGGCAAAAACCAGCGGCGGCCGGATACAACCGCAAGAAAAAATCCGATCGCGGCTAGGGGAAGAACGACCCCGATTCCGGCGAGGGGGAGGGACAACACGCGGCTCAGGCGCCGGCCGTAGCGGTAATCGCTGTTGTCCGGAGGCTCGTCCGCATTCCAGAACGCCAGCGCCTTCTTCGCAACCAGTTTCATCTGGCCGGCCGGATCCGCGGCAATCTCGCGCGCGGCCTGGCGGGCCCAGTATCGGGACGATTCGCCGGCGGAAATCCGCCGGCCCAGATTCTGTTCGGCCATGCGCCTGAAGTCCCGATGTTCCGATTCGGGTCGCGCCGCGACAAACGGCGGGACGCTGTACCCGCCGCCGCCATCCTTGAGCGTGCCGATATACAGCAGTTGACCGCCGGAGGCTGTTGTCCAAATCCATTCTCCGGAGACGGCATAATTTCTGACGGAAATCGGCAGCACGGCCAGTAAGACGGCGGCCCCAAAAGACAGAGCACACAAAACCGGCCGCCGACCGCCGGTCGACGGCCGGAGAATCCAGAGAACGGCGGGAACCGTCAGGAGCGCGGCATTCGGCCGAAGGTCTGTCGACAGACCAACGGCCACGCCGGCCAAGCACGCGATTCGCACCGAATCGGGACGGTCCACTTCCAGAAGCAACCTTAGAGCGAGGGTGTTGAGGAAGAGGACGAGGAATTCATTCTCGAGTGTTCCTTCCGAATAAATGAATATACCGTAAACTGCGGAGATCAATCCACCGGCCATGCCAGCCGCCGGGCCCGCGATACGGATGCCCGCGCGGCAGATGAGAGCGCAGGTGGCCGCGCCGATCACATGCTGGATCGCCTTCACGGCGGGCATGGAACCGCCTGTCAGTGCATGGAACAGCGCCAATATATACGGATACAATGGGCTCATCGAGAAAACTTCCTGACCCGCCAGCCAGTCTCCGGCGAGAATCGCGCGAGCTGTGCGAACATAGACGTCGGCGTCCAGAACGAAGACATCAAACAGGGGCGACCGGCGGGATTCGAACCAGTAGGCCATCCGAATCGCGAGCGCAAGGACGAAGACCGCGGCCGGGCCGTGACGTTGCAGCCAAGCCGACTCGCGCCCCTCCAAGTCGGAAGGCCGGTTATCGGCCGGTTTCATGGGCCGTCAGAAGTTTTGCGTCGTACAGATAGATCGACCCGCCCAGAATTTCGAGCGGGCGCGCCCGGCGGAGCGGTTCATAGAACATCCGGACCTGCGGATCAAACGAGATTCCCTGAAGATTCGTGGCGCTGATCGCCGCCACACCGGGTTCCCATGGAATCTGCACCGGCGCCGTCCTGGCATACCCGCCGGGCAACGGCACGTACCGAACGCCGTAGAAGGACGGGTCGGCGGAACCGAAATAGCACAAGTACAATTTTGTGTCGGGATGTCTCTTCTGCCACTCGGCAAGTTCCTTCAGGTCCTGTCCCCAGTCGATATTGGAGTCGCCGAGGAGCCTGAGGCCGCCCCGCGATCCGCCGGCGGCCCGATTGAAGAAACTCAAATAATCCGGAAACGCCAGAGCCGATTCAACGGCCAGGGCCACCAGAAGCGCCGGCAGGATGCGCCTGAGAGCCGGGCGATCCCATACCATCGACGCCCCCACGCCCATTCCCACGTAGAGGAACGGATACAGCGGCAGAACATGTCGGATGCCCAAATTCAAATTCGACGTGACCGCCGCGAACCCGTATCCGGCCACGGGCGCCAGCAGGCAGAATTTTGTCCAGGGGTCCAGCCGTGGGAGCGATCCGGTCGATGGGTGACGGGCGGCCCACAGGAGCATGAGCGCCACGGCCATCGTAGCGAGCGGTGTTTTAACAAGCATGGCGAAAGGGAAATAATACCACCAGCCAGTTGTGCGATATTCGCCGCAGAGAAACGCCGGGCGTGTTTGCGACGAACCAAGACTCCGGAGAATGCTGGACAGAAACGCATGGGGCAGAAGATGATGTTTTTCCGCAGCCGACGCGAATCGAAACAGGAACCCCGACCGTTTCAGCCGGATGTCCACCATCTCCGGCGTACGACCCGGCCGTTCGGCGGCCGCCTGGCTGGCCGCCGCGAAGAAGATGATTTCCTCTACGTTGTAGCTTAGGTGCGGGTCGGGCGTCGGCAGGAATCGAAATTGGTAGGACGCCCATGTGATCAGAATCGTCATCGCCATGATCAGTAGGCAGAGGAACACAGCCACGCACATTCTGGCGCTTCGATTTCGGAGTTCGCGGCCCAAGACCGACCAATCCCACGGCGACAATGCCCGCAGAAACAGTACGAACGGCACCAGCGCCGCGTACAGGATGCCTGAGAATTTGATCATGAATCCCACTCCGGTCAGGATGGACGCCACGCCCGCCCGGGCCCACGTGACCCGCCGGCCCAGCAGCCACAGCGACCATGCCAGGGCTAGCGTGGAGAAACTGAACGCGATGTCGTTTTTGACCAGAGGCGCATGGGCAAGGAAATTCGGATCGAAAGCAAATAGGATGGACGCCACGACAGCCGCGCGGGGACCCGCCCATTGCCAGGACCAGCACGCGATGACGGCTCCCAGCGCGACGCCGATGATCAACATCATCCTTCTGGACCGGCCGACCATCGCATCGCCGTCGTTTCCGGCGGTACGGAAGAGAACGTCGATCGGGTGGGGGATCGCCATGGGATCCACAGGCCGGTCAGGCTCGGCGCGCACCGCCGTCCAATCGACGTTCAACGCTGTCCTCGAGTGGGGCAGGGCCGCCCAGTATTCCCAGAGCGGCGGGTGTTCCGGGTCGCCCCGAAAATCCCCGCGATGGCGGATCATCCAGCCCGCCATGGTGTGGAAGGGCTCATCAAAGGTCGGGCTTTTGGTCCGGACCGCCCTCCAGGACTGCACTGCAAACAGCGCATGCAAGAGGACGATGATCGCCACCGCCCACCGCGGGCTCAACACGGGTCGAGGTACGGGTGTCTCCTGCACAGTCGAGATGTATCAGCGGCCGCCGGGATAGTATAGTGGCATCGATGATGAATGCGACCCTTGACCCGGACACGCGTCGTGTCCGGGTCCGGCTTGCCGCCGTAGTCCTGCTGATCGCCATTTGTGTCCTTCTGCCCGCGCTCTCCGTGCAGTGCGGGGACGAATCATGGATCCGCTGGTTTCTGTGGCACGCGCGACGTGGGGAGCCCCTGAGCAAGATCTGGTTGATCCAGGATATCTCGGCGGAGGTTCAGAAGCTTGATGGCCGCACGATCGGGCTCAGGATGGAGATGCCGGAATATCCTGTGGTCGAAGTCGAGGCTGTCTATTACACGATGAACTATGTTCTTTATCCAAGGAGGGCGCGGGTGGGACCTCCGGAGGCGCCGGTGCGGAGCGGTCACGACGTCCTCGAGCTTTTGGTGAAGCAGCGCGAGCGCGGATTCGCATGGGATACGGCCATCGAATCCGCGGTGACATTCTTTTCCGAGAAACACGGCACATGGGGATTTGAGACATCGGACACCATGACGGCCAGGCCGGTCAGAGTCTCGCGCTGAGATGACACTGCTTCTTTCCGCGCTTTATGCCCTCGTCCTCGTCTGTCTGGGCGAAGCGATCCTCCGGCTGGTTCGGGCGCCGGGCGCCGGTGGACGGTTGAGCCGGGGGGCGATGAGTCTTGCTGTGGGCGCCGGCGCTCTGCCGATTCTGTTGTTCTGGGTTTCGCTGCTCGGCCTTCGTCCAACCCGCCCTGTCACCCTGGGATGCGTCGCGGTCGTCGGGCTGTTCGGGCTTTTCAGGGAAGACCGGCGGTTGGTCCGGCCCACGCACGAAAGGTTCGATGCGTTCGTGCTTCTGTGCGCCCTGCCGGCGCTGGGGTTCGTCGCCTTCGTGTCCATCGGCGTTCCCTTGTACGAATGGGACGCGCTGGCGATCTGGGGGCTGAAAGCCAAAGTGGTGTATTTCGAACCGGTCCGGCAGGCCGCGTACTTTCATGATGCGAGCAAAATCTACAGCCATCCGGATTATCCGCTCGGGTTGCCGTTTCTGACCGCGGGACTGTATGGACTGCTCGGCGGGGTCGACGAGATCTGGGGGAAGGCGATGCTGCCGTGCCTGTTTTTTGCGTTTGTGTTTGTGCTGTACCAAGGTCTTCGCGAATGTGTGGACCGGCGCGTGGCCCTTGTGCTGGCATGCGCGACCGCATATCTGCCCACCGTCATCCGCTGGGCCGGCGCGGGCACAGCCGACGCCGTCTTGACCCTCTACATCGCAGGATCACTGTACTATTGGATGAGGTGGTTCCGCCGGCCGGAATCTTCGGAGTGGTTGTTGGCCGCCTTTTTTTCAGCGTTCGGACTTTTCACCAAGACGGAAGGTCTGGCGACTGCGCTGGCGATTGGCCTGGCCGCCGCGCTGGCCGCGCCCCGGGGACGACGGCGCGTGGCTATATATTATGGAGGGGTGGTGGCGCTGATCAGCACTCCGTGGGTGCTGTTTCAGCAAACGCTTCCTCCCTCCTTTGAACAGTATGCCTCCCACCTGACGGCACAGGACATCCTGGCGCATCTGGACCGGGTCGGTCCCATCGTTTCCGCGTTCGCCATGGAATCGATCCGATTCAGCCAGTGGGGTGGATTCTGGATGTTGCCTGTGATCGGGCTGGTCATTGGATTTGGCGCGCTCAGGACATCCGCCGCGCGGTTTCTATGGATCGCATGGGCCCTACACCTCAGCGCGTATTTCACGGCCTATTTGGTGACGCCGCATCCTCTCGAAGGCCTTCTCAACGCGACGCTCAGCCGCCTGTGCCTGCATCTCGTGCCCGCGGGCGCGCTTCTCGCGGCAGTCCATTTCAACGACTTTCTTGCGCGACTTCCCAACCGGAATGAATCTTGATAGTTTGTCCGGCATGCGTATTGTGACGAATTCTTTGGTGAGGGAGACGGAGGTCGACGATCGAAGCCCGCCACCCTCACCCCAGCCCTCTCCCGCCTCCGGCGGGAGAGGGAGGATACAGTTGCTATCGCTGCTGATGGCGATCCTGCCGTGCAGCCCTTCGCAGGCCGCCGGCGATACCGCGCCCGCGCCGATCGACCGGGCGGCGGCGTTTGCCGAGGCGAAACGGTTAATCGCCGCGAAGGATGCGCCGCAGAAGCTGAGCGGCGCGCGGGCACTCGATCTTTGGTCGGAGGCGGCGATCTCGCAGGCGACGCCGGTGTCCTTCAAGGACGATCTGCCCGCGTGGGCGGCGGCGCTGGGCTGGTGCGTGGATCGGCAAACGCGGCCGGCGGCGGCCGGCGGGGTTCAGTTTCGGCGGATTCTGTTCCGGCATTCCTGGCACAAGGAACTTCTTGCCGGGTTGCCCGTGTCCGACCGCAAGAGATGGGTGGAGGAGATGACGGCGCTGATCCACGCCGACACGCCGGTGGTCGAGCCATTTTTTTTGAGCACGATCTGGAGCCTGCCGTCCGCCGACCGGATGGAGGCCGTGCGGCGGCTGGGCGAGCGGCTGAACCGGACAAGTTCGCGGCTGCTCGTGGCCCTCACGCTCTACACGCTCGTGCCGCAGGAGACGATCGACGCCGCGCGAAAGCACTTGATGATTCACACGACCGGCGGCAAGGAGATATACCGGGATCTCGTTTCGGAAATCAACTCGCTGCGGGTAGGCGGCGACATGGATGTCAGCCGTCCCCGCCCGCCGTCCGACAGGGATGTCGGACACCCAGGCGGGGACGATACTGAGGAAGCGCTGTGGCTGAAGGACGCGATCCGGATCGGGCTGCGGTCCGCGGCCGACCGGGAGCGCGCGGCGGCGATGGGCCGGGCGGTCAGGCTGATTGAAAGCGGGCGGCTTCCCGCCGACCTTGGGCCGGCGCTCGTCGACGGCGTGACGGGCGTCATTGACCAAAAGACGTTGCCGTTGTTTGGCGCCGCCTACCGTCTCATGACGAGCCTGTACGAAGCGAAGGCCTGTTCCTTTGATCTTCTCCGCCGGCATCTCAAGACCGCCCTGCAATACAATCCCTTCGATCCCGAGCGGGGCGGGCGATACATCGATTTGAGGGATTCCCGATATTACTGGATTCTTTATGTCGGTCTGGCCGCCCGGGAACCGGTCCTGCCGCGGGCCGACCGGCTGGATCTGGCGCGGTCCCTCATGGCCGTCCCGGTGGACGAGCGTTACGAAGAGGATCTGCGCGAAGTGATGAAATCGATCGTATCGGCCGGACTCATCGGCAAGGCCGAATATGAGAGGTGGGCGGAGAAGCGAAAAATCGGGGAGTGAGTCTTCAATCAGGAAATTCGTCAAGAGAAACGAGTCGGTAAACAGTGGAAACCATTGGACACGAACGGACACGAACGATCACGAACAGACACGAAAAAAACATTCTTCCAATGTAAAAATGTTCGAGTTCGTTCGTGTTCCAAGTTCGTGTTCGTTCGTGGCGGATGTTTTCTCCGCGCTTTACTGAGGCATTACGTCGAGTGACAGCCGGCCTTCCTCTGACGCCGGCAAGCGCGCACGGATGACGAGCGGGGTGAGCGGCGCCGTTTCTACGCCGTCGAAACCATAAAATTTCTTGATCACGCGGAACGCGTGCGGGAACAGGCGGTAGTTTTGGATTTCCGGATACACCGGCGACGCCGGATGGTAGTGGGCGACCTCGCGGGCGATTCTGATCTGCTCCGCCAGCGCCGGGCCGTAATGGATGGTCTGATTGCCGGCCGTCGTGTGGAGCGACCCGATGATGAATCCCAGCACGACGGCGAGGCTCGCCGCATAGGCGGCCTGCGCGAGCCGGCGGAACGGAATGGCGCTGAAAGCGACCCATAAGAAATAGAAGGAACAAATCCACGTGGCGTTGTAATAATGCGGATGGCCGTAGGTCCGGGTCAGGCCGTTGAGGAGGCACTGCGCCGCGAGCGCGGCGGCGCAGATGAGGGTAGCGTGGGATTCCGCATCGAGGTCTTCGCCGGTTTTCAACCGGGCCCAGACCCGGCGGGCCGCCTGCGCGATTCCCAGCCACACAAGCGGTATGGCAATCCATGTAACGGCGTGAAAAAAGGAAACCCAGCCGGCGGACGGCCAGCGTTCGCCCAGAAAATAGTCCATGTCAAAAGACGAAAAAAACCGGCCGCCCATGAGCGGAAACAGCCAGCCCTTCCATGGCGACCCTTCCTGCAAGACCGTTTCGGGTTGGCCGGAGAACACCTTCATGAGGTAGGGAACCGTCAGCAGGCCCGATACCAAAACGATGCCGGGAAGGTTCGCGCCGCGCACGCGCAGCCGGGCCCTCTGCGCCCATGCGAAATGCGCGACCACCGCCACAATCCAAGGGACGCTCATGAGATGCGTGAGGAACATCCCCGTCAGCGCGAATCCCGCCAGCCACAATTTCCATGCGGTGGGCCGAACGCAAAAAGCAAGATACGCGGCGGCGGACAGCGCCGCCAGCGGGATGAGAAAGGGATTGTCCCAGAGCTGGCGATGGTACAGCCAGAGACAGGGCGAAAGGAGCGCCAGCGCGCCGGCGGGCGGATCAAGCGACCGGCAGAGGGCCGCGATCCAGACGAGCGCGACCGCCGTGATCAGCGTCATCAGGAGCGCCTTCAGCCGCACGAGATCCACGAGGTCGTCCGTCACGTGGAGGAGCGCGGTGTAGGTCCAGAGCGGAAACGGGCCGTACAGAATGCCGCGGGAACCCATGAGGCCGTGGGACGGGATCATGCCCGACTCTTTGCAGAGCATCGCCAGTTCGACGAGTTTCGGTTCGTCGTTGATCCAAGGCGCGTCGCCCGGCCAGATCAGCGGGACAAGCCCGAGGATTGCGAGAAGCAGAATCAGGATCGAAAGCGAAAAACGGCGACGGGCGTCCATGGAAGTCTCGTTTATCAAACTTGGGAACAAAAACCCAGCATGACTTTCCATCGGCCGCATTTTCGACCCTGTGGGACTCGACTCAGGGAGCCGTTCAAAGTTATTGTGCGGGCGTGGTCAAATGCATCGCGATCTTTTGCGGGATGGCGATATGGCTCTACGCCGAGGGCGGCGCGGCCGGCGCGGATCCGACCGGGTATCTGAGGGCGGACGGGCGGCGGCTGGTCGACGAAGACGGCGAAACCGTGATGTTGCGCGGGATCGGCGTGAGCCGCGCGCCCGGGTTGGACATCATCCGCGCGCGGGAGGATTTGCTCAAGGCCGCCGCGCTGGGCGCGAACAGTGTCCGGCTGGATATCGATCCCTCGTGGTTCGCGGGCGACACCGCGCCCGGGGCGTTTGATTTCATCGACTCGTTTGTCATGGTCGCCGCGCGGCAGAATCTCCGTGTGATTCTCAGCATGGACTGGCGGCCGGCCGACGACTTCACGGACGAGCCCGGCTGGGAGGATCCGGAACAGCAGGAGGAACTGGTCGGGCTGTGGATGACGATCGCGCGGAGATACCGGGACCGGCCGGAGATCGGCGCGTACCAGTTGATCCGGGCGCCGGCGCCGGAGAGCGCGCGCGAGTATGCGTTTTTCATTCAATATCTGATCGACAGCGTCCGGGAGGCCGACACGGAGCACCTGATCCTGGTGTCGGAGCCGAAAACCGGGAACGGGCTATTTGAATTTGACGGCGTGCAGCTTGTCTATCCCATCGACCGCAACCTCGCCTACACGTTTTCGGAGTACGAGCCTGAAGCGTTCACGCGCCAGGGGCTGGACGACCGGCCGGAGGGGATTGTCTGGCCGGGAGACATTGTGGTGTCGGTGACGGAACTAGGCGAATGGAGCCGCCGGGCGGTTCAGGACAGCGTCAAGTCCACGCCGCTGAAGATCGAAGCGATCGCGCCGGATCACGCCGACTACGTCGCGCCCCGCGTCTACGTGCTGGGCGTCGGCCGCGGCCGGTTCGAGCGGATTTTGCTGGAGGAGGTGGCGGTCTTCCAGCGCGAGCCGGGCGACCTGCCGATTTTCAGCGACACCTTCAGCGCGATCCAGTCCCTCTGGCACATCGATCCTCCGGGGGGTCGTGTCATGCTGGAACGCGGCGCGGCGGCCGGGGAGGGAAGCCTGATTCTCGAATCAAAAGGGACGATGCTTACCGCACAGCCATTCACGCCGCTGGACGCGCGGCGCATTCCCAAAGCCACGGTGAACCGGCGGTACCGGCTGACCGCGCGCGTATACGCGGGCGAGACGGCCGAGGCGGGAATCGGGCTCGTATTTTTGAGCGAGGACAAATATTTTTCAGAACCGCGGGACCTGCGCGCCCGCCTGCAGGACCGCATCGAATGGTCGCGAAAGGCGAACGCGCCGATTTTGCTCACGGAGTTTGCCGCGCCGAAACACGCGCCGGACCACATGGAAATTCAATGGATGAATGCGGTGGTCAGCGCGTGCGAGACCTACGGCGTGTCGTGGCAGTACCGGACGATGCGCGAGTACGATGATCCGGCGAGTCTGTCCGACCGGCAGGTCTACGGCTTGCTCTTCGGCCCGGCGGACGCCCCGGCCGACAGTTTCACCGTCTGGCCGGAACTTCAGAATTTTCTCCTGCAATCCTACAAAGTCCATTCGTTCGCCGAGGAGACTTTGAAGCTGGTCGAATCGCATCTCGCGGAAGGATCGCCGGCCAATCCGGTTTCGCCGCCGGCCGCCGGCTGCTGGGTCGGCGCGCAGGTTCAGGATTCCCCGCTGTCGGCGGCGCCGGCCGGGACGTTCGACGCCATCATGGACATGACCCGCAAGCTGGGCCGGCTGCCCGCGTGGGTACCGGTGTTCCGGCCCTGGGCCAACGCGCCGGGAGAATGGACGGCGTTTCCGGAGGATCATTTCCGGGACATTTCCGCGGGCGGGTCCACGCCGTTTCTGACCTGGGAGTCGCGCTGGGGTCTCGGCGAAATTTCATCGGCGATGGTGCTGGAAGGATACGCCGACACGTACATCCGGGACTGGGCCGACGCCGCGCGCCGGTACGGGAAACCGTTTCTTCTCCGGCTCACGCGCGGAATCGAATCGTCCGCCTACCGGCACGTCCAGAGCATTTTTGACGCGAGGGGCGTGACGAATATTTCGTGGATGTGGTCGCCGGCGGCGACACGGAGGTCAGCCGTCCCCGCCCACCGTCCGACAGGGATGTCGGACGCTCAGGCGGAGGCGGTGACGAGCGCACAGGACACGACGCATGTGGAGGACTTCGACTGGCCGTGGGATTCGCGCGTGGACTGGATCGGCCTCGGCGTCTATGACCGGCCGACGCCCGGCGGCGACGGCGAGGCAGAAGGCTTATTTCCGGCGGCGGAGGTCCGGGCGCAGGTGGACGCGGTCCGGAAATTTCACACGCCGATCTGTCTGGCCGAAATCGGCTGCGAGTCCATCCGGGGCCAGGCCGAATGGTGGGTCGACGCGCTACGGAAACTTCAGACGCCGGACCTCGCGCCGATTCGCGCGATCGTGCTGATGGAAAGCCCGCTGTTCGGCGGCGCCGCGCAGGCGGATTTCACGTTACGCAGCGGCAGCCTCTACTTCATCCACAAGGAACTCGCCAACCCGTATTTCGTGGGCGGGGACTAGCACGACAACGCTATTTTTTCGACTATGGGCCAAGCCGACGGCCAAGGGTTCTCCTTCTTGGCACGCATGAATCCGAACCAGATGACGATTTACGAGACCGAGGACGGGAAGGTTCGTGTCGAGGTTTTGTTCAAGGATGAAAACGTTTGGCTGACTCAAAAGCTGATGGCCGGGCTGTTTGAATGTTCCGTTGATAACGTCGCCCTCCATTTAAAAAACATCTTCTCCGAACGGGAACTGGATGAAAAGTCAGTTACCGAGGAATCCTCGGCAACTGCCGCTGACGGCAAGAAGTACAGGACAAGATATTACAGCCTGGAAGCCATCATAGCCGTCGGTTACAGGGTCAACACGGCCCGCGGCGCCCAATTCCGGACGTGGGCGACTGAGCGGCTGAAAAATTATATATTGAAGGGCTTCGCGATAGATAAGGACCGGTTTATCAAGGGGTCGAAATTTGACGCGAGATATTTCGACGAGCTTCTCGAAGAGATCCGGGAGATCAGGGCCAGCGAGCGCATGGCCTATCAGAAAATCACCGACATCTATGCGACGTCGGTGGATTATTCGCCGAACACGGCAGAAGCGGAGAGGTTCTTCGCGACAGTGCAAAATAAATTGCATTTCGCGATAACGGGAAAGACGGCGGCGGAGATCATCGCTTCGCGGGCGCGCAAGGACAAGCCCCACATGGGGCTAACCACTTGGCGGAAGGCGCCGAAGGGGAAGATATTGCCTTTGGACATTCGCCTCGCGAAAAATTATCTGAAAATTGAGGAAATGAAAAAGCTGAACCACATCGTGAACATGTATTTGGATTACGCCGAGTTCCAGGCCGGCAAGGGTCGCCTGATGCGCATGCGCGACTGGGCGGAGAAACTGGACGCGTTCCTCAAGTTCAACGAGCAGGACATTCTATTGGACAAGGGGAAAGTCTCCCATGACGTCGCCATCGCCTTGGCCGAAAAACAATATGAAAGCTTCCGCATTGAGCAGGACAGGCGTTTCGAATCCGATTTCGATCGGGAAGTCAAAAAATTGTTGCGGAAAAAGAATAACAAGCCGGAGGATTGACGCATGTTCGAACCGCCGAAGCCCATCACCATCAAGGAACGGTTCTCTCTCCTGTTCTTGGAGCGGGGGAACTTGGACGTCATCGACGGCGCCTTCGTGGTGGTGGACAAGACCGGCGTTCGGACACAGATACCCGTCGGCGGGGTTTGCTGTTTGATGCTGGAGCCAGGCATCAGGGTGTCTCATGCGACGGTAGCTTTGGCGGCCCGGGTGGGGTGTCTTCTGGTGTGGGTGGGGGAGGCTGCGGTTCGACACGTTCCCCACGCGCGTGGGGATGAACCCCTTTCGCGTTCTTTCGCGTCTTTTCGTAGTTATTACTGGGAGCAGAAAAATATTTGACACTTCGGCAAGGTCGTCACCCCCGCGAAAGCGGGGGTCCAGTCGCCGTATCCGAGCGGGGGACAGCTTCTGGATTCCCGCTTTCGCGGGAATGACGGGCGGGACATGTCAGACATTATCTGCTCTCCTTAGTAAGGGGTTTCCAGTCTGGGTGTCGGGTATTTCTGCTCCCCGTAGTAATTCTCGTCACCCCCGCGAAACCTGTCCCAGCATGTCGTAAGCGGCGAGCGGGGGTCCAGATACCCGTATCCGACTCGGCTGCTGCCTGGATTCCCGCTTTCGCGGGAATGACGAGTGAAACACTACACCCGCCGCCCTCCCTGCCTACTCCACCCAAAGATCGACGTGTTTGAAGGCTTTGGCGTCGACGAGGCCGCAATCGGTGATTTTGAGTTCGGGGATGACCGGCAGCGCGAGGAAGGCCAACGTCATGAAGGGGTCGCCGATGGGCGAGCCGAGCCGGTCGCGGAGCGCGTGGAAGAGGCGGTCCATCGCGTCGGAGACTTCCGGGAATGTTTTATCGCTCATGAGTCCCGCGATGGGCAGCGGGAGTTGTTCGAGGACGGCCTCATTTTCGACGACGGCGATCCCGCCGCCGATTTTCCTGATTCGGATGATGGCTTTCATGAGATCGGCGTCGTTCATGCCGACGGCGATGACGTTGTGAGAATCGTGGGCGATGGTCTGGGCCCACGCGCCAGACTTCAAGCCAAATCCGCGAACAAATCCCACGCTGACGTGCCGCGCCTGGTGGCGGTCGACCACCACGATCTTGGCGATGTCCTTGTCCGCGTCCGGCACCGCCTCCTGCCCGCGGACCGTCGGCTCGACGTGGACTTCGCGCGTGTAGAGCGACTTGGGAATGATCTCGATCACACGGAGTTTCCCGTGCCGGACGGGCACGTAAAAGTCGGACGGCTCGAGCCACTTGATGTTGACGGTGCTTCGGAGATGCAGGTCCTTGCGGACGGGCGGCGTATAGAGGAGATGGCCGTCACGCGCGACCAGCTCGCCGTTCTTGAAGACCATCTCGACATTGAAAGACCGGAGATCATCCACGACCAGGAGGTCGGCGATGTAGCTGGGCGCGACGGCACCGAGATGTTCGAGTTTGAAATAGTGAGCGGTATTGTAGGAAGCCATCTTGACCGCGAGGATCGGATCGAGTCCGAGCCGGATGGCCTTGCGGACAATCGCGTCCATGTGACCGTGGTCCCGGAGCGTGTGAGGGTGGCGATCGTCGGTCACGAACATGAACCGGGTGTGGTTGCGTTCTGTGACAAGGGGGAGTAGATCCTCAAGATTTTTGGCGAGGCTGCCCTCGCGGATCATCACATGCATCCCTCGCGCCAGTTTTTCGGCCGCCTCCTCCAGGCTGATGCACTCGTGGTCGGATTTGATGTTGGCCGCAATATAAGCATTGAGGGGCTTACCGCGCAGGGCCGGCGCGTGGCCGTCGATGCGTTTGCCCATCGACTGGGCCAGGTCGATTTTTTCGAGGACGCTTTTGTCGGCGTTGATCACGCCGGGGTAATTCATCATTTCTGCGAGACCCACGACCCACTTATTCTGGAAAAAACTCCAGAGATCAAAGGCCGACAGTTTCGACCCGGCCGTTTCGAGGTCCGTGGCGGGGACGCAGGACGGCAGACACACAAACACGGTGAGCGGCTGATATTTCGAGGATTCGAGGATGAACCGGATGCCGTCCAGTCCGAGGACGTTGGCGATTTCGTGCGGGTCGATGATGATGGTGGTCGTCCCGTGCGGCACCACGCACCGGGCGAACTCGCCGACCGTGAGCATGGTGCTTTCGACGTGGAGGTGCCCGTCGAGGAGTCCGGGCACGAGGATTTTGCCTTTGAGATCGATTTCCTTTTCGCCGCGGTATTTTTCGGCCGACAGCCCGGCGATCTTGCCGCCCCAGACCGCGACATCCAGTCCCTCGAGAATCCGGCCGTCGAACACATCGAGGACGTTCGCGTTCTTGAACACCAGTTGAGCCTGTTCCGCGCCGCCCGCGACGCGGATGAGATGTTCCAGTGAATCAATCATGGGATCAGAGTGTATCCGGGCAGGGAGGGCAAGTCAATCAAGGCACGGCAACGACCCGGAATCCCACGAACTGGCCCCGGTAGGCGGCTTTCAGGCCGCCCCGGTAGGCGGTGGCCATGCGTTCGGTCGTGTTGTTCCAGGATCCGCCCTTGCAGGCCCTCACCCAGCGGTTCTTGTCCGCGCCCGCGCCTTCCGCCGGACCTGTCGGATTTTTGGCCTTGCCGGTCGGCAGGCTCGCGAGATGCACGTCGCTCAGCCATTCCCAGACATTGCCGGCCATGTCATGCAGGCCGAACGGATTGGGCGGGAAACTGCCGACGGGCGCCGTCCGCTGGTTGTCCCACTGGGACCCGCACCCCTGGCAGTTGGCCAGGTTCGCGCCGGCCTCGCCGGTGCTCGTGGCGTACTCGAAATTCTTGCCGCCCCGCCCGGCGTAGACCCATTCGGCTTCCGTCGGGAGCCGGTAGGTCCGGCCGCTCATCTTGGAGAGCCATTCGCAGAACGTGTTGGCCTGGTTCCAGCTCACGCTGACGATGGGGCCGTTGTCGTCGGGCGAGTACCGGGACACGGGTTCGTCGCCGAAACTATTTTTCTCCCAGTTGAATTCGAGCCCGGTCTCTTCGAGGAATTTCCTCCACTGCCCCACCGTGATTTCGTATTTGCCCATCCAGAATCCGTCGATCGTGACGTGGTAATCCGGCGTCAGGTCGAACGCGGCGCCGGACAGCGCGACCATGTCGATGTTGAGGTCGCCGGCCGATTCGGTGTAATCTTTGAAATCCCTGGGTGCTTTCGATTTTTTCGAGGGCCGGGGTGACGGCTTTTCTTTTTCCTTGGCCGGCGTCGGAGGCGGAGGTTCGCCGCCCAAGGCCGTGACGATTTCGGCGGGCAAGCCGGCCGAAGCGGTCCGGTCTTCCGGTTTGCCTTTCCCTGCGCCGGCCAGGACAAACTGCACGGGCGGGGCGGCGGAGGCGATCCTGTCGTCCGAGAGGGCGGCGTCGAGAATCACGAGGACGTGTTTCGCCGGGATCATATCGATCATTTCCATCAGTCTCGAAACGGAGATGGCGGAAGAAAAGTAATCGGCCGTCGGGCAGTCGGCGGGGATCAGATATCCCTTGCGCCTGCCGCCTCGCAGCTCTTGGGTGTATCCATGTCCGGCAAAATAAAGGACGACGCGGTCGGCCTCGCTGACTTCGGCGGGCAGGCGTGTGGTGAGGAGGGACTCGATTTCTTTTCGCGTCGCCTGCTTGTTGAGCAGAATCTGCACCGACTCAAACCCCATTTTTTTGAAGAGCCGGTCCTTGACCGCCTCCGCGCTTTTCTCGGCGAACGACAGCGCCGGCCACTGATCGTACTGGTCGATCCCGATGCATACGCCCCAGCTTTTCTTGTACGGCTGGTCCGGTCGCGCCGCAGGTTCCGCCGGCGGTTTCGGCGCCGCGACAGGCGGAGGCGGGGGCGGTGGTGGCGGAGGCGGGGGCGGAGGAGGAGGAGGTGGTGGCGGGGGAGGCGGCGGCGATGCCTTGCCGGTTTTCAGCGAGGCTGATTTCACCCACCCTGCGATGATGACTCTGACGTAGTCATTATCCTGGACGACCATTTCCGGCCCGGACCCGCGAAAGATCAACCCGAGGATGCGCCCGTCCGGTTTTTCTTCTTTCATCGGGAGTCTCGCCGCGACTTGTGTGCGGCCGCCGGGTCCGGGGATCAACTTGAAGGCCGAAGCGTGGACCCAAGTCTGAAGTTGAATCTTCGACCAGTCGCCAAGCACTTCCGTCCGCTTGACCGTGACTTCGCGTTCGAGGCTCGCCATGAGCCGCCCGTCCGGCTCTTCGTAGACGTTCGACGGCTCTTTGGTCGAGTAAATCTCGTCGACGGCAAACACCGGAAGACCAATTCCCAATCCGAGAATCGTGAGAAGGATTCGCATCACACATAATAGATACCCCCCTTTATCCCCCCTTGTAAAGGGGGGAAAGAGGGGTTGACCCCTTTTCATCCCCCGGTTACATTCATCCGCCATGTTCCTGACCGCCGCGCTGTTTGCCGTTTCGAGTCTCGCCTGGGGGCCCGACCTGCGCTTTGACACCGCATACGCGCTGGAACTCGACCGCCAGTTTGATTCGGCGCGCATTTTGTATCGGCAGGCCGTCACGTCGCCCACCGACCCGATCGAGGCGCACCTCGGACTTTTGCGCGTGGCCGAGGACGATCCGACGGAAAGCGTTCCGGTCTACCCGCCGGATTCCGCGCATCCCCGCGGACATCTCCTGCACCTGTATTCCCGCCGCCTGGCATTTCAGGAAGATCCTGCGGACACGTGGTGGGTTCTTCCCGACAGCGACATCCGGGCGCAGATCCGGCAGGATAGCAGCCTCATCCACGCATGGGTGATTCTTCTCGCGATTTCCTCCAAGAACAATGACGCCTTCGAGCGCCTTGTGGAGAGCCGAGATTCGTTTATCGGCCACCCGCTGTTTGACCATGCATTGCTGAGCGCGGCGATGAGCAGGAATATCGACACAGGGTGGCTTGCACGACTGATGAAAGTATATGAAAGCCGGCCGATGTGGGGGCTCTTTCATTCCTACTGGTGTCATGCTCACAGAAACGCTCCGGATCATGACACGCTCCTTCGCGCCGCAGCGGCGACCGGCGACAGAATGAGGGACGACGCGTTATTTCGAATGGCGATCAAAGCGATGCCCAAAGACACGCCGCAGGCCAAGGCGCATCTGGAGGAGATATTGAGCCAGGGATGGAATAACAGCACCTATGGCGCAGTCCTCGCCCTGGCCGGTGTCCACCGCAGACTCGGCGACGAAACCGCCGCTCTCCGCGTGATGGAGGATTACGAGCGCCGCTACGGCGCGCGATACGTCAGCATGGGAAGCGAGCTGGCCGAGGCGGCGGAAAAAGCCGGGTGCCCGGACACGCACGTTGCCGCGTACTGGCGCATGGCCCTTGATCACCACAAAGGAACGAGACGAGCCGCATTCAGCGACGGCAAATTGCATATCCGCCACCAGTTGGCCCTCGCGCTGATCAAGAGCGGCCGGCCGGGCGAGGCGCTGGAGCAGGTGGATCAGGCGCGGGGTGAAGCCTCCGGCCGGATTGAGAAACTGATGGTGTTTGCGCTGCAGTGCCACGCCTACATCGTGTGGCAGCCGGCGGTGCTGACGGCGTGGATTCTGACTTACACGCTGGCCGTGCTGGTATTTCCGATCACGCTGATCTATTTCGTTCGCCTGCCCGGAACGACATCCGGCAGCAAGCTCGCGGCGGCGACGGTGACGACCGCGATCCTGTGCCTGCAGACGGCGGCGACGCCGGACTTTGGCGCCGATTTCTGGACCTGGTCGGCCTTTTCCGCCGCGCGGAATTTTCTGCTGGTCGCGACCTCCCTGACGATTCTCGCATCCGAGGGCATCCGGCATCGGTTCGGATGGAAGGGCCTCGTGGAGGCAGGCGCCGTCGTTCTGATCGGCGGCGCGTGGTCATACGCGCTGTACGGGATCGAGCGCCCGGAGATGTCGCCGATCCTCAAAACCGTCATGGATCTTCCCAGCGAGTTTGGAATTCCGCTCGGGCCGGGCTGGCCAGCGGAGAAAACGTTGTCGTTTGTCGTGTCGGCGGCGTTCACCGAGGAACTCCTGTGCCGCCTTCTGCCGGTGGCCATCGCCGTCCGATCATTCGGCGGCCGGCCCGCCGCGCAGGGGGCGGCGCTGGCGCTGGCGACGCTCGCGTGGGCCGCGGCGCACGCGGGGATGGTGACGCCGGAATGGTGGAAATTCGTTCAGGTGACGGGCCTCGGCGCGCTTTTGAGCGTGCTGTTTCTCCGCCGCGGGTTCGTTGCGTGCATGGCCGCGCACGGGATTTTCAACGCCATTGCCGTTTTCGTCCCATGATTGAGATCCACGATCTCGTCAAATGCTACGACGGCAAGACCGCCGTCGACCATCTCAGCCTTGCGGTCGGCGCGGGGGAGTGGCTGGTCTTCGCGGGGCCCAACGGGTCCGGCAAGACGACCACCATCAAGATCCTCGCGGCGCTGGCCGCGCCGACCTCCGGCGCCGTCCGGGTGGCCGGCCATGACGTGACGCGCCGGCCGGTCGAAGTCAAGCGGTCGATCGGATATTTGCCGGAAGATCTTTCGGCCTTCGGATATCTGACCGGTCTGGAATATCTGCACGTCATCGCCGCGTGCCACGACCTCGCGCCGGGGATTGAACGCGATCGCGCGGAGCGGCTGATCGATCTCTTCGACCTGCGCGACTACCGGCAGACCCTGGTCCGGACCTATTCGGTCGGCCTGTCCCGGCGGCTCACCCTTGCCGGCGCGCTTTTGCCCGATCCGCCCATTCTGCTTTTGGACGAGCCGACCGCAAATCTGGATCCCGAAAGCGCCTATCTGGTGCGGCAGGTGCTGAGAGGCCTCGTGGAGCGCGGCCGGACGGTGTTCATGTCGACGCATCTCTTGACGTCGGCCGAAAAGGACGCATCGCGCGTGGCCTTCATCAAGGAGGGGAAACTGCTTCTCGACCGCAGTCTCCCCGCGCTGCGCGAGTCGTTCCCCGGGGACGATCTCGAAACCATTTTTCTGCGCGTGACCGAGCAGAAGGGCGAGGAGCGCGTCCGTGCTTTTCTGGACGGCGTGCCCCGGGTCGAAAGATGAGTCTCCGGAGCCTGCGCCTGGAGCTGTGGATGCAGTCCCGGGTTCTGATCAATTCCTTTCTCTCAAACCGCATCGTGGCCGTTGGACTCGTGCTTCTTTTGGCAGGATACGTTTTTCAATGTTCGTATCTCGCAAGCGGGGTCAGCCGCCGTTTCAACCCCGGCGCGGAACCTCTCTCCGCCGAGATACTGACCGGATTCGAGACCTTCGGATACTTTTACAGCCTCTTCACGTTTTCTCTGGGGTTCCTCATCGCCGGCCTTACGCTGCCGGCGTGGAACCGCACGCGGAGCAAATTTTTCCTGCCGCTGAGCCCCGGACAGCTCGCGGACGTGATCCTGTTCTCGCACGTGGCGCCGCTCACAATGCTCATGGTTTTTTTCGTTTCACCGCCGGCCATCGCCGCCGTCATTGGAGGCGCCCTTTCCGCGCCGCGCGCCGCGGGGCTATTTTTATTTTTTTCGATGGAGCTTCTGGAAAACATTTTTGCGGCCTCCATCCTGTCCGACATCATTCTCGGGATCGCGATCACGGGCCGGACCCGGCGCGCGTTTCTGTGGCGGATGGGCGGCATGACGGCGTGCCTGGCGGGCGCCGTCACTTTTCTCTTCCACAAGCTGGGCGCGGCGGCGTTCACGCAGCCGTTTCCGGGCGCCGTGGAGTGCGTGTTCGGCGGCCGGATCGCGCAGGGCCTCGCGATTCATCTGTTCGCCGTCGGCGGCCTCTATTACGTGGCCCGCGTCCTGACCCGGGACATCACCATCGGTCACTGGGAGAAATTCGTTTCGTTCATTCAGTCGGGCAAACCCGGGATCGCCCGGAATGTCTGGCGCGCGGCGGGCTCGGCCCTCAGGGAACCACTGCGGTCTTTGGCGCTGCGGGAATGGCTGTCGCTGACGCGCGACACGGTTCTTCTGCCCTTCGGCGTCGGCGTTCTGGGCGGCGCGGCGGGGGTTCTGGCCGTGCTGGGGATCACCGGCGGGGACGTTCTCCGCGATCTGGGCCGGCACCGGCAGTTTCTGGCGGGACTCTTCTTCGCTGAAAGTCTCGGATTCTACTTCATCTATCTGCATCTCTGTTTTTTTCTCTCGACGTCCTCGTACGGCGGCGAAGGCCGCGACATGGAACTTCTGGCGGCCCAGCCCATCGGTCCGGATCAGGTCCTCCGCGCGAAAACCGCGGTTCACGGCGCGATGCTGGCCGCGCCGGTTCCGGTGATCGCCGCCTTCGGCCTCTGGCTGTCGCGTTATCAGCCGAACGTGCCGCCGATGTTCGTGGCGGCGATGGCGGCGGTGGCGATCGGCATGGCGATGTTTCTCCAGTGGACGGCCGTCTGCATGGGCGCGATTCTGCCCGACCCGAGGCGGCCCAACCGGTACATGGCGATCAATTCGACGGGTCTCGGCGTCGCCTTCCTCGTGTGGCTGATGGCCGGGGCCTCCGTGGTGATTTCCGTCGCCGTGACGCGCTGGCTGCCCGGCCGGTTTCTGCACCTGCCCCTGGTGATGATCCTGCTCTGGCTGATCGTCGGCCTGGTGCTGCACCGGGAAGCTTCGAGAGCGATGGCGGAGTCGCACTGGGCGAGACCGGCGCGGGGGGTTGATCTTTAAATTCGACAAGGTATAACTTGCGTCAATATTTACAGGAGGAACGGAAAGATGCCCACGTACGATTATGAATGCGGGTCGTGCGGCCATCGCTGGGAGGCGTTTCAGAACATGACCGCGAGGCCCGCGAAGAAATGCCCGGACTGCGGCCGGCCCAAGGCCCGGCGGCTCCTGACGGCCGGCGGCGGGGTCCTTTTCAAGGGCAGCGGATTCCACACCACCGACTACCGGTCGGAATCCTACAAGAAAGCCGCGTCGGCCGATTCGGTCAAATCCGGCGGGGCGTCCACACCCAAATCGGAAGGAAAACCCGCCGCGAGCAAGCCAGCGGAGAAATAATTCAGTCTTTCAGGCGGTCCTCGATCTTGTGGAGGATCCGGTGCGCGAGATTTTTCGCGCCGAGCTCGTCCGTGTCGACGGCGACGTGGGCCACGCGCACGTAAAACGGCGCGCGGCGGCGCATGATGTCGCGCTCGGTCTGTCCGTCGCCGAGCGCCGGCCGGCAGGAGTCGGCGGCGACCCGGGATTCGAGCCGGGCGGGTTCGGCGCGCAGAAAGACGACGACGGCGCCGGTTCGCAGGAGCCGCGCCTTGCGGGCGCTGTATCGCTCGGCGCCGCGGCGGTCGAGGTCGACGACGACGCCGCCGCCGCAATCGACGATCACGTTTTCAAGCGCTGATATTTTTTTCAGGATTTCAAACTCTTTCTGCCGGAAAAACCGCCAAGCCGCGACCCCACCGCCTTTTTGCCGGATGATGTCCGCCACCGGCCGGCCGCCGCATTCGTAGGAAACCAGCACATCGGTGCTGATGACCGGCCGGCGCAGAAGCACGGACAGCCGGCGCGCGGCGCGGCTCTTGCCGGCGCCGCGGGGGCCGACGAGGCAAATCCTCATCTACAAATTTTTATCGAGCGCGGCGCAGAGCGTTTCGAGGGCCTTGACGCGGGCCCAATACTTGCAGTTGCCTTCGATGACGGTCCACGGCGCGTGGGGCGTGCTGGTCTTCTCGATCATGTCCGATACGGCCTTTTCGTACTGCGGCCACTTCTCGCGGTTGCGCCAGTCCTCCTCGGTCAACTTCCACCGCTTGTATTCGATCGACTCGCGCTCCTTGAACCGCCGGAGCTGTTCGTCCTGATCGATGTGAATCCAGAACTTGACCAGAACCGTGCCGTAATTGGCGAGCTGCCGCTCGAACTCGTTGATCTCCTCAAAGGCCCGCCGCCATTCGTCCTCGGAACAAAATCCCTCCACCCGCTCGACCATGACGCGGCCGTACCAGGTGCGGTCGAAGACAGTGAGATGCCCGGCCTTGGGAAGGTGCCGCCAGAATCGCCAGAGGTAATGGTGGGTCGACTCGTCGCCCTTGGGCGCCGCGATGGGGATCACCGAGTATCCGCGGGGATCGAGTTTTTCCGTGATCCGTTTGATGTTGCCGCCCTTGCCGGACGCGTCCCATCCCTCGTAGGTCACGATCACCGGCAGGCGCTTCGCGTACATCCGGTACTCGTAGTCCAGCAGCCGTTCCTGCAGGTCCTCGACCCGTTCGGCATATTCCTCCTTGGAGAGCTTCCGGCCGAGATCCGCCTTCGCCAGCGCTCCGGGCTTGGCGGCGGCCGCCGCCGGCGGCGCCTTGATGACGGGCGCTGCCAGTTTTTGGAACTTTTTGTCCAGCCCGGCCTTGATGGCCTCGATCACGGTCTGGACGGCCTTGACGGCGCTGTATCGCCGGTCATGAGCCTCGATGACCGTCCACGGCGCGTACGGCGTGCTGGTTTTCTTGAACATGTCCTCGGCCGCCTCATAGAACTTCTCGTACGCCTTGTGATGCTTCCAATCGGTCTTGGACACCTTCCAGCCGCGGAAGGGGTCTTTCAGAAACCGTTTGAACCGCTGTTTCTGCTCTTTCTTGCTGATGTGGAGCCACAGCTTGACGAAGATCGCGCCGTCGGCCGCGAGGAGCCGTTCGAACTCGTTGATCTCGTCGTAGGCGCGGGACCATTCCTTTTTGGACGTGAGCTTGTCGACGCGCTCGACGAGGACACGGCCGTACCAGCTCCGGTCAAAAATTGCGATGTCGCCGCGGGCCGGAAGCTGGAGCCAGAATCGCCACAGGAAGGGCCGGAGCGCCTCCTCCTCGTTCGGCGCTTTGATGTGCCGCACCTTGAACCCGCGCGGATCGAGCCGCCGGACGAGCGTGCCGACGGTCGTGCCCTTGCCGGCGGCCTCCCAGCCTTCAAAGACGATGATGACCGGCGTTCCGGACTCCACGACTTTTCGCTGGAGCACACCCAACTCGAACTGGAGTTTCTGAAAAATTTCGTGATGCTCTTTTTTGCCAAGTTTTATGTCGAAATTAGATTTTTCAAGCACGCGATTTTCTCCTTTTCTTGTTCTTGGATTTCCCGGATGCCGGCGCGTCGGCCGGTTTTTCAGCGCCGTCCACAAGCTGATCAACAGCCATGCCAAGTACGACGAGGAGGTCCTCGAGTTTGCGGAGGTCCTTCCGGCGGCCCTTGTGGGGTTTCACGTTCAGGTCGCGGATCTTGCGCAGGATGATGGCAACCGCGCCGGCGTCGACCGCCGTCGCCTCTCCGAGCCGTCCGGCGATCTGCTCCGCCTGGGCCTCGAGCTTGGACACGTAGGCGGCAGCGATTTCCTTGGCGAGAGACCGGATGCGGCGGATTTCGATTTGCAAGGATTTGAGCGCCTCAAAGACGACCTGGGATCCCGGCTCGGCCTGGACCTTGGACTTCGACGACACGCCTGTTCTTCTCATGACGGGATCAGCGGCTCAATCTTGGCTTGAAGCTCCATCGAGACCCGCCGGGCCGAGCGGTTGGCATCGACGATGGTGAAACCGTAGATGGAACTCATGCGCATGAACTCGGATTGAATGAGTTTCTGGTACCGGACGAAACTTTCGAACATGTCGCGGGAGAGGCCGATGTCCATGCCGGACTCCCAGTAGTTGAGGGTGGCATTTTTGAGGAAGTTTCGTTCGACGAGCTGTTTGGGATTGATCTTGAGATAAAAGACCGCGTCGGGCACGAGCGCCAGACCGTAGAGCGATTCGATCCACTGGCGGTCCGATCCCCGGACGAGGTCCCGGGCCATCAGCGTGTAGATGTATCGGTCGGCCAGGACCATGTAACCGGCCTTGAGGGCGGGGATCATGATATTTTCGAGCTGGTCGGCGAAGTCGGTGGCGTAGAAGAGGGAGAGGGTGACGGGATTGAGAACGTTTCCATCGAGGATCTCGCCGAGCTGTTTGCTGACGAGGTTGGAGCGCTTCAAGCCGATGTCGACGATGGCGTGTCCGCGGGACTCGAGCCACGATTTCAAAAATTCCACCTGCGTCGACCGGCCGGACCCGTCGGGGCCTTCGATCACGATCAGCATGCCCTTGAGGCTGTCGAGCGGGACACCGGAGAGTCCCTTGCCGTAGAATCGTTTGGACGGCAGGCGCTTTGCGGGGCTCATCGTTTGATTTTCCATTTAAAGACCGGCAGGTCGATTTTCTGAGCGACGATCCGCCGGACTTCCTTCTGCTGGTCCTCGATGCGGCGGGTGGCGTCGATGATCGTAAAGTTGTAGGGCCGGGCCATCGCGAGGTAGCGGTTGAGGATCCGGGACTGGAAAATTCTAAAGCTTTCATAAATGTCCGTCGAGAGATTCAGGTCCATGCCGGCTTCATGGTACTTGAGCTTGGGCCGCCCGTCCAGAATTCTCGTCAGGGCGACCTTGAGGGGTGTCTTGAAGAAAAACGTGATGTCGGGCTGGATCGCGAAACTGTAGAGCCGCGTAATCCAGTCCACGTTGCACCCGCGCACGATGTCGCGGGCGAAGGCCGTGTAGACGTAGCGGTCGCACAACACGATGTAGCCGGCGCGGAGGAGCGGCAGGACCTGGCTCTCGTAGCGGTCGGCGAAATCGGTGCAGTGGATGAGGCTGAAGGTGGTGGGCGTGAGAAGCTGGAGTTTTTTGGCCTTGCTGGTGATGTTCTTGACCATCACGGAGGAATTCCACTCGGTCAGAAAGACCTTGAGGTCCTGCATCTCGAGCCAGCGCTTGAGAAGATAGAGCTGCGTCGACTTGCCGCTGCCGTCGATGCCTTCGACCGCAATCAGTTTGCCTTCGACCGGCCGCTCGCGCAGCAGGGGCCGGGGCGCCGCAACCGGCGGTTTCGTCGAGGGAGTCTTTGCCATCGCCATTCAACCTTTCCGAACGTGATGCCACGGCAAACGCAATCGCCGGAGCGCGGCGTATCGGGCCGAATCATGCGCCCGAATCGCCCGGTTTGCCCGGCTCACTGCGTTTGACTTTTCCCTTTCCATCCCTCTCACGGCCTTGCGCAACATGCCGGCCGTTACGAAATCGTCATGGAGCCCGCCCAGTACCGACTGGAGCTTTTTGATCCGATCCAGCCGGTCCCTCCAAACGAGGGGAAGATAAGGCGACAGGAGTTCAACCGTGTACCGCAGCTTTTTCACGGAAATGCGAAATCGGTGCATCCGTCGCACGTCCCCGCTGCCGCGGATCCTGCCGTACCGGCGCCTTGCCTGCCGGAAGCGCTCTTCTACCATAAGCCGGGCCAAAATGGAATCCCAATTTTTGGATGGGCGGGTCGGCCCTTTGCCCGCCGGAAGACGGAAGCCGCGCAGGGGCGACGGGGTCAGAGCGCGCCGGAACCGCCGGCGCACCCGGTCCAACCGGACCAACAACGCCGGCTCAACCGCCTTGCGGGCGGCTCCCCGCACGGCCCCGGGGAGGGGGCTTTGGCTGGACCGCAAAAACCAGAGCGCCACGTCCAGCTCCCGGACACTCCCCGCCTCCCGCGTGATCCGGCGAACGGTCCGCTGCCATCGGCGAAGGCCCTTGTCAGGCGCGAGCCGGTCAAGGATTCGAAGGGATTCCCGAAGTCGCCGGCTGGCGACACGCAGTTTGTGAACGTCTTCGGGGTCTGTTCCCTCGAGGGCGCGCGGCAGGCGGCGGCGGACGATCCCGGCGAATTCCATCGCGCGGGCGCGCAATTCGTCGATCACCCCGCCCTCACTTGTCGCCAATTTTCGGCTCGAAAAACCGGCGGTCGGCGGGCAGATATTTCTGTTGGCGGGCTTCCTCGGGATGATCGTGCGGATAGATGTATCCTTTGGCCGTATAGGGGTCGCCCCGCAGATGCGGGGGGACTTCGAGCAGCAGTCCTTTTTCGATTTCGCCGAGCGCGCGGTTGATGCCCTCATAGGCGCTGTTGGATTTGGGCGACCGTGCGACGTACAGGGCCGCCTCTGCAAGCGGAATGCGGCCTTCCGGCATGCCGATTTTTTCGACGGCGTCGAAGGCCGCCTGGGCCACGACCAGCGCGTGGGGGTTGGCGAGCCCCACGTCCTCGGCGGCGCAGATGACGATCCGGCGCGCGATGAACCGCGGGTCCTCTCCGGCCGCGATCATCCGGCCGAGCCAGTAGAGGACGGCGTCGCAGGCGCCGCCGCGCATGCTTTTGATGAAAGCCGAGATCACGTCATAATGATCGTCGCCCGCGCGGTCGTACCGCACCGCAAGGCCGGGGAGTTTGGCGAGAAGTTCCGGCGTCACCCGCAATTTTTTGTCTCCCTCGAAGGACAGAAGTTCGACGGCGTTCAGAAGCCGGCGGGCGTCCCCGGTGGCGGCGTGGATGAGCTGCGCGCGTTCGGCCGCCGGGATCGTCATCTCCAGCCCGGCCGTGGTTTTCAAATGCGCCAGCGCCCGCTCCAGCACCACGGAGAGGTCCGGGGCCGTCAGCGGATCGAATCGAAGGAGGAGCGCGCGGGACACGATGCCTTTGGCGAGGACGAAATTCGGATTTTCGGTCGTGGCCGCGGCGAAATAAAAACCGCCTTCCTCCAGAAACGGCAGGAACACCTCCTGCTGGGTCTTGCTCAGCCTGTGAATCTCGTCCATGAACACGAAGATCCGCCTGCCGGGACTGAACAGCGACTGCTCGCTTCGCGCGCCGCCGGCCGATCCACCCGAGGCCTCCTGCAAGAGCGCGCGCAAATCGGCCACGGAAGCCGACGTGCCCGATACGATACGCAGGTCCGCCTCCAGTTTACGGGCCAGGACGTGGGCCAGCGCGGTCTTGCCGCAGCCGGGCGGGCCGTGGAAAATCAGGGGCGGGATCGTCTGTCGGGAGAGGGCGCGGACCAGCGGAGCGTCTTCCGCCACCAGATGTTTCTGTCCGACAAAGTCCTCCCACCGGTCCGGCCGAAGAATCCTGGCCAGTGGAGGCGACACGGCTATCGTTCGTCGATCAGAGACTTGATGACCTTCTCCACCACGTATCTCGGCTGAATGCCGACGAGCCGTTCGGCGGGTTCGCCTTTTTTGAGGAAGATCATCGTCGGCACGTTGGAGACGCGGAACTGGGTGGCCAGATCGCGGCTGCCGTCGAAATTGGCGACGAAAAACCGCACCCTGCCCTTGTATTTCTCCGCGATGTCGGCCATTTCCGGCAGGATGAGCCAGGTCGGCTCGTGGTCGGACTTCCAGAAATTCAGAACGTTCACCACCGGCGAGGCTTCGACCGTGTTTTTGAAATTGTCCTCCGTCACATACACGATGCCGGCCGGCAATTTTTCGAATTTACTGCCCAGCGTTTTTTCAATGAACGTTTCGAGCCGGTCGCCGATGGCGATGTTGACCCAGCGGTCCGTCGCCTCGCCCTGGTTGAACAGCACCAGGGCCGGCGCCGCCATCACGCGGTACTCGAAGGCCAAGTCCTTGCCGCGCGCGATGTCGAGGCGGACGAATTTGATCCGATCACCGTATTTTTTCGCAAGACGCCGGAATTCGTCGAACTTCATGTTGCAAAGCCCGGAGTCCTTGAGAAAACAGAACACGACCACGGGCTTGGTGGATTTCAACACCACGGAATCGAAAACTTCCTTCGTCAGGGTCGGAATCTCTTCATTCTCACTCAAACCTGTGCCTCCCGAAAAAAAAGTCCAGGGTGCCGTAGGAAATCGAGTATTGAACCGCGATGTCCAGGTGGGATTCCCGCGAATGCCACACTGGGCTTCCCTCACCCCCCGCATCTGTTTGGCGAACCCGAAGGCTCATCGTCAGATGATCGGAAGGGGGCCTGCCGGGCGGCGCCCGACGACGGAATCCCGTCCGATGCTTGTAGGCTCAATGACTGCGAGGACCTGACGAGCACCCCAGACGCAATTGTCACCCCCTGTTTAACCCAGCGGACGCCGGGCGTCAAGTCCCCGGCGGCCTATCTGAAAAACTGGCACACCCGGATGTCCATGCCGCCCTGAGTGAAGTGGTAGGTCTCCATTTCGGTTCCCCGCATGCATTTGCCAAAGGCCGCCCAAGATTCCTCGTCGGGGCAAAGAATAAAGCCGAGTAAATTGTGATTTTCCTTTTCAAGTTTAACGGCCAGTTCAAACACTTTTTTTCCGATATTGGAATAAAAAACGCCCGGGGCGGCCCTGTCCTTCAGACGGATGCCGTAGGGGGGATTGAGCGGGAGAAAGACATTTCCGAGTTTTTTTTTCATGAAATCCGCAATATCGCCGGTATTCAATTTCAGGAAATTTTCACGGAAAACGGATTCTCCCGGTTTGATGAAATCTGAATTGTCGCGATCGCAGGTTTTTTTGAAATTTTCAATGTTTTTCAGCAGGGCGTCGTTGGCCGGCGCCGAAGGGTCCATGCAAAGAATATTCAAACGATTTTCCGCGGCGAGACGGGAAGCAAGTTTCGAGTTCTCTCTCGCTTTTTTCAACAGAAAAGCGAAATTTTCCTTTCTGAACAGGGGCATTTTTTGCAGGGCATATTCCCGGTTCAACAGGCAAGGAGCGTGTTGATAATGGTATTCGAGGTATTCAAACACAAACGTTCCCGTGCCGGAAAACGGGACCCACAACGTGTCGATTGATAAATTCTCCTTATGCCTCCTGGAAAAGTGGAACGCTTTTCGGATGGCGCAAGCGGCGGCGTCCTCCCGCAAAGGCGCGCTTGCGCTCAGCGCGCCCCGGTATCCTCTTTTGTACAGAGGGGTTCCCGCCAAAGAAATGCTGACGGTGAGTTTGTCCTTATAGAGCCCGGCATGGAGACATGTGGTCTCCCGGGTATTTTCGCCGCTGACCACTCCGATGCCTCTCGGTTTAAGTATATCCGTCAGAATATCTTTTAACCCGCTTTCGTGAAAAGCTCCGCTTGCAACGGAGTCCACTTTGATTTTAAGGGACATGGAAGAATCGACATAATAATCCCAGCGGATGGACCGGCACCGCGCCGCGAAAGCCTCCCGGCCGGGGGAGTTCCCCTCAAACAGAACAAGGCGGAGATCGGAAAGGCAAAGGCTGCGCATCAGCATTTCCGACAGCGCAAAAAAATGAATATTCTCAATGCGAATTTCATTTTTGAGAAGGGTGCACTTGCTCTTGAATTTTTGTTCGAACCACAGATGGTTTAAAATACTTTCAATTTCCTCCTGTCCGATCGTGCCCAGGCCGGCGGGGAAGCAGGCGATCGCGGATTGAGGTTTCCCATAGATATGCCGCTTGATTTGCTTTTCAATATTTTGCATCTCCGGCGCCCGATGTTCCATCCGTGGGGGTGATCGTAGTATGATGGGCCTGAAATCAACATGGGAACGTTGACGATTTTGCCGACGGCGATGTCGGCCGGGGACTGGACAAGGGAGAGGGCGGCGGACCGCGCGGTGTTCGGGTATCCGGCGGTGAGCCACAGCCAGTGGGTTCGCGCGGTCTATCGCGCCGTCCATCCGGCGCGGGCGTGGTTGCCGGATGGCGAAAGTCTTGCGGTGGTGGCGTGGGTGGTGGACGAGTACTACGCGCAGCGGCCGGCGGCGCCCTTTTCCGGGCTGCGGCATCGGATCGGATTTTGGCGGAGCCTTCAGCGGCTGCTGAACGAGTGCCGCATGGCCTGTCTTGGCGTCGAGGAACTCGTGGGCGTTTTGCAGGCGGGCGGGAGCGGAGGCGCGGGCGCGGACCGGGCCGGACTGATCGGCGATCTGTACGCGGCCTACGATCGGCGCCTGTCGGAGTTGAACGCGACGGACGCGTCGACGGCCGAATCGGAACTGGCGGGCCTGATCCGGTCGCACGCGGACCGGATTCCCACTCTGGCGGACGCGGACGAAATCGAAGTGCGCGGGATCTACGACATCAAGCCCGCCACGTTCGAATGGATCCTGGAACTTGCCCGCCACCGGCCCACGACGGTGTTTCTGCCGCTGCCCAAGGATCATCCTCGGAGCATCCGGTGGCTGGAGTGGACGTACCGGAAATTCGAGTACCTGGCGGATGAGGCGCCGACAGGCCTGACGGTGCAGTCGGAGGACCTTCAATCGGGCCGCGGGCTTGCAGAACTTCTGCCGAGGCTCTTTCAGCCGCTGGCGCAACTCAAGGAGCAGAAGATTCCGCCGCTCGCGATGAAGACACCGCTGCGCGTGCTGGAGGCGAACGATTCACGCGCCGAAATTGTCGAAGTTGCGCGCCGCGTCCGGCGATTGTGCGATGAAGGGACGGATCCGGCCCGGATCGCCGTGATGTTCCGCCGGCCGGACCCGTATCCGACCGCGCCGGACACGTTCGCGGCGTTTGATGTGCCGGTCGAAATTTCTCCGGACCTCCGGGACGCATGGCATCCGGAGCCGCTCGACCGCGAGGCGCTCGACCTTGTGGCGCTGGCGGCCGGAGGATTTGAGCGCGAGGACCTCGCGGGGTGGCTGGGCAGGACGCGGGCCCGTCTGCCGGACCCGCTGTGCGATCCCGACCTGGGCCGCATCCTGCGCGAGGCGCGGATCCTCCGCGGGCCTCCCTCGGCGATCCACCGCCGCCTGAAAGAATATGCCGACAGCCTCGGCGACGAAACGGCGCGCGCCTTGATTCGTTCCGTTGACAAGTCTCTTCAGGATGCGCTGGGCGCCGCGAGTTCCCTGGCGGATCCCTCGCGACCGGGGCCGTATGTCAAAGCCCTCGAGGCCGCGCTGGACGCGCTCGGATGGTTTGGCCCGGAGAGTCCGATCACGGACGGAGACGCGCCGACGCTGCGCGAGCGTCTTCGGCGGCTGGAGCGGATCCTGGAGGGAATCGACCGGAAATGGGATTCGTCCGTTCTCTACGATCTTTTGTCTGATGCCCTGTCCGGAGGCGGCGCCGGAGAAAGCGGCGGGGTGAGGCTCCTGTCGATTCTGGACGCCGCCGCGATCGAGATCGACCATTTGTTCATCGTGGGCCTGACGGCCGGCGCGTTTCCATCGGAACCAAAGCAGGAAGTGTTTTTAAAAGATCATGAGCGGGAGGAGATCAGCGCGGCCTACATCAAACAGCGCCGCGAATCCCTCGGCCCCCGCCTTGCGGCGCACCGGCCGTTCGACACGGCGAAGGAAGAGCGCCTGCGCGAGAATTTTCTGTTTTTTCTGTGTCTGGCCCAGCCCACAGGCAGCGTGACGCTCTCCTATCCGAGGCTGGACCCGCAGGGCAGGCCGGCGACGCCGTCGCCGTATCTCGACGAGATATTCAAGCAATTCGAAGACCCGCGGGCGTTGTTCCTCCCGGCCGGCGTCGGAGACGCCGGCACTTGGGGCGCCGGAGGCGCTGACCCGGCCGGCGCCGTGCCGATGACCCGGCCCGAGATGGAGGCGGAGGCGGTCGAGCGGCTGGGCGCGGAAACAACTCCGGTGACCGCCGACGACGCCGACCGGATCCGCTGGATTGCGACGCAAATTGATATTGAACGGCGGCGAGAACGGTTCTATCTGGAGCGCAATCGCGAGCGGCGGAAAGAACTCGCGTTTGAATACACAGGCCGGCTCGCCGGCGCCCGAACCGGATTTTGGCGGAAGGCCGACATCTCGGTCGGCGCGCTGGAGGCGTTTGCGGGATGTCCGTTCAGGGGATTCGCCCGAACGCTCATCGGACTCGAGAAAATCGACCGGCCGGTGGAAGGGTTGTCCTTCAAGGACCTGGGGACGCTCCTGCACCGGTTTCTGGAAATTTTCTGGAAGGAACTCGACCGGATTCATGGGAAAGACCGCGGCGATCTGACAGCCGTGCTGAAGACGGCGAGGTCCTGCGCCCCCGCCGCGTTCGAGGCGGCGGCCCGCGAGATGGCGCGGCTCGGCGCCGAAGGGCCGTTCTGGGAAAGCCAGAAGGCGGCGCTCCGGTATCTGATCGACTCGATCGTGGACCTGGAGGAGGACAGCCTGAAAGCGGGACTGTGGCCGTCGGCCATTGAACGGCAGGTCACTCTGGAACTCTCGCCGGACCGTCGCGCCCGGCCGAAACAACTGATCGGCCGGATTGACCGGCTGGACCGCGCGGCGGACGGAGCAGTCCGGATCATCGACTACAAATTGAGCGACGTCATGTTCCTTCGCGAGAAGAAGAAGAAACTCGGCATGACGGAGCTGCAACTGCCCGCCTACGCGCAGGCGGTGGCGGCGCAGGACGGGCTGGCCGGCCGCACGCCGGTCGCGCTGGTCTATGTGTCGCTGCGCCACGCCGCGCAGGCGCTCGAAATCTGGTCGGGCACGGTGGACGAATTGAAACTCCTGTTTCAAGCCGGTCCTGTTCTTGAGTCCATCGCCGGCGGCCGGTTCGACGTGACGCCGGAGGACGAAACCCTGTGCGACACCTGTGAATTCAGGCGGGCCTGCCGGGTTCGTGAAGTGTTGGGAGCGCCGGCGGAGGAAGGCGGTGAGGCCGAATGACGAGAGTGCTGAATCCGGAACAGCAGACTGTCCTCGAGTTTCGCAACAGTTTGTGCCTTTCGGCCGGCGCCGGCAGCGGGAAAACCCGGACACTGGTCGAAAAATATCTGCAGCTTCTGCTGGACGAAGGCCGGCAGCCGCCCGAAATTCTGGCCATCACGTTCACCGAAAAGGCGGCCGCCGAGATGCTGGCGCGCATCCGCGAGGCCATTCAAAAACGGATTCACGAGGAAACCGATCCCCAGCGGTGCGGCGATCTCGAGGACAAGCTCATGAACCTCGGCGCCGGATGGATCTCGACCATCCATTCGTTCGGCGCGCGCCTCCTGCGGGAGCATCCGGCGGAAGCCGGCGTCGATCCGGCGTTCGCGCCGCTGCCCGAGCAGGAATCCCAGATCCTCTGGGAGTCGGCGGCGCTGGCGGCCGTGATCGAAATGGCCGACCGCGATCCCGCCGTCGGGGAACTTGCGCTGCGGCTCGGCCTCCACGGCGGCCGGCGCGGCGCGGGCCTTCTCACGGTCCTGCGCGCGATCAAACTCCAGCTCGACTCCCGCGGCTGCCGGCCGGAGGATTTCGGCGTGGTGGATTCTGTCGAAGGCCCGACGGCGGCGACACGGAGGTCAGCCGTCCCCGCCCACCGTCCGACAGGGATGTCGGACGCTCAGGCGGGGGCGACGCTGATCGAATCTCTGAACAGGCTCTCGGAATTGCCCGGTCCCGGCCCGACCCTGCAGAGGAAACTTCCGGCGTTCCGGCGGCTCGCGCGCGATCTGGGAGGTGATCCGGGCGGAGCGCCGGTCGCCCCCAGCCGGCTCCTGCGGCTCCTCGCGCGGGCCGGCTGGGACGAGCAGGCGGAACGGCTCAAGCCGGGCGGGCCGCTGAGAAAGAACGAAAAGGAAATTTTCGCCGCCGTCGAGGCCGCGTCCCGCGATCTGGCCGGGCAGGCCGCCCGGTGGATCGAGCGCGATCTGGCCGCGACGGTCGTCCGGTTGCTCTCGGCCATGTGGCGGCACGCGGACCGTGAGAAGAGCCGGCGGCGGGCGCTCGATTTTTCCGATCTTGAAATCAAGACGCTGCATCTGCTCGAAACGCATCCCGAGGTCGTCCGATCGTATCAGGCGCGGTTCAAGCACATCCTCGTCGACGAGTATCAGGACGTCAATCCCGTTCAAGCCCGGATCGTGCGGGTTTTGGCGGGTGACCGGCCCAACAGCCTGTTTGCGGTGGGCGATCCGAAACAATCGATCTACCGGTTCCGCGGCGCGGACATCGCGCAGTTCCAGGGATTGTGGCAGGAGATGGAACAGCGGGGCGCCGCGTTTCAGCTCAAGTCCAATTACCGGAGCCATCGGAGGCTGGTGGAGGCCGTGAACGCCTTTTTCGACCGCCGGATTTTCAAAGGCCGGCCGCCGGTCGAGATGCATCCGGCGCGGACGGAGCCCGCGCCGGCCGCGGGCGCGTCCCCCGTCGAACGGCCGCGCATCCAGTGGCTCGTTTTTGATTTCGGCGACGCCGGCGCGGCGGGCCGGCGGGAGCTCGAGGCGAAGATTCTCGCGGCCCGCATCCGGCGGATGGTCGAGGACCGGCTGGCGTACGGCGACGTGGCGCTGCTGTTTCGGGCGACGAGCTCTCTATATTTATATGAAGAGGCGATGCGTGAAGCCCGGATCCCCTACGAACTCGTCAAATCCGGCACGGCGTTTCGGTCCCAGGAGGCTCTCGACCTGCTCAACGCTCTCACGGTCTTGATCGATCCGTCGGATACGGTCGGCTGGCTTGGATTTTTGCGCTCGCCGATGGCCGGCCTGTCGGACGATGCCATTCTGTCGTTGGCTGAGACGGGCGACGTGCGGAATTACTTTCTGGGCCGTTCGGAGCTTCCCGAACTGTCCGACCGGGACCGCGAGGCGGCCGCACGAACATTGCGGCTGGTCGATCAGGGCCGGAAGATCGAGCGCAAGATTCGGACGCCGCTGGCGCTCCTCGACTGGATCGTCGCCGAAACCGGATACCTCGCGATCCTGAAGGGCCTGCCGCAGTCCGACGCCCGGCGAAGAAATCTCGAGACCCTCCGGTCCGCCGCCGCGCAATACGCGGAACACCGGCCGGACCCCCACGTCGCGTTTCTCGAAGCCGCATGGCGGATGGTCGAACGGAATGAACGGGAAAGCGGCATGGACGTGCCGGCCCGGGACGCCGTCAAGCTCATGACGATCCATCAGGCCAAGGGCCTTGAATTTCCGGTCGTGATCCTGCCGGACCTTCTGCGGTCCGAATCCGTTCGCACGCCCGATTTTTGCGTCGTGCCGGACAGCGCGCGCCTGACGCTCGCCGCCCGCGTGAAACTGGCGGGGCTGGCCGAAAAATTTCCGACCCCGCGATGGCGCGCGGCCAAGGAGGAGTTGGTCCTGAGCGAATCGGAGGAACAGAAGCGCCTGCTCTACGTCGCCATGACGCGCGCCCAGGACCTGCTCGTCCTGCCGGGGCCCGCCACACCCGCGCCGGGCGGCCGGACCGTGTGGGAGATGCTGTACGAGTTTTTGGCGGAGGAGGGGGAACACGTCGAGCGAGTCACGGCGAGTCTTCCGGGCGGGCCCGCCGCGCGCGAAGAAGACACGCCGCTCCTCGACCGGCTCTCCCGCGTGGAACTCCGCCCGGCGCCGCCGCCCGCGCTCATTCGCGTGCGGACGGTCCGACAAGCCACGGCGATTAAGGAGATCGTCGAAGGCGCGGCCGCGCCGCCCTCGATCTCGCGTACCCCGGACCCCTACGCCGTGGCACTGGGCATTCTGGCGCACGAAGCGCTGGAAGACGCGGATTTTTTCCTCGATGCGGACCGCCAGACCCGGCGGCTGGACGAATACTTGCGGGACCGGCAGCCGTGGCTGTTTTTGCCGGCCAAACGCATGGATCAACTTCAAAAAAATATCGCGCGGTTTTTCCAATCGCCCCTCATGGAACGCCTGCGAACGGAACGGCCGACCCTCTACAAGGAATACCCGTTCACGTTCCGGCTTCGGGGCGCGGCGACACGGAGGTCAGCCGTCCCCGCCCACCGTCCGACAGGGATGTCGGACGCTCAGGCGGGGGCGGAACAGGAAGTCTGGATCCGAGGGAAAATCGACCTCCTGATTCTGGGAAAGGCCGGACCCGAAATTTACGACTACAAATACACCGACCCGACGCCGACGTTCGGCCCCTACGAGGGCCAGCTTCTGGCCTATGCCCTCGCGGCCTGCGACGCCTTCGACGCGCCGGCCGTCACGGTCGGCCTGCAGTTTCTCTCAGGCGCCCAGCCGATCCTCGCGAAAGAAATCAGCCGGGAAGAGGCCGGGCGCGGGATCGAATCCCTGCTCCGCGTTACTCCTCCTCGTCCCGCTCGCTCAGAAACGTCTTGATCCCGTCCGCGATCGCCCATGCGGCGCGGTCCCGGAAATCCGGGTCGAGGATAAGCGCCTCCTCGGGCGGCCACATGAGGTAGGCGCATTCGATCAGGATGGCGGGCATGTAGGACTGGCGGGTGACGTGGAAGTTCGCGTAGTGGAGTCCGTCGTCCCTCAGCGGGATGGAGGCTCTCATCGCGGCGTGGACCGCTTCGGCCAGAGGCTGGCTGAAGGGCTGGAAGTAATAGACGCTGAATCCATTTTTTTCAAATGGATTGTCCGCCGGCGGAAGCGCGTTGGCATGGATGGAGACGAACAGGTCCGCCGACGCCTGACGCGCGCGCAGGACGCGGTCCGGCAGCGCCAGCGTTTCGCCGTCCTGCCGGGTCATCACCACATCGGCGCCGTTGGAAACCAGAACATCCCGAAGCGACACCGCCATCCGCCAGTTGGCCGCATGCTCGGTCGTTCCCATCGGCCCTGTGGCGCCGAGCGGGGGATGGCCGGGATCGAGGCAGACGCGGACGCCCGCGAGATAGTTCGGCGGCGGGGGGGCGGGCGGCGGCACGGAAGTCCGCCGTCCCCGCCCACCGTCCGACATGGATGTCGGACGCTCAGGCGGGGGCGACGCCGGCGGATCCCTGAGTTCCAGAATCAACCGGAGCCCTTCATACCGCACATCGTATCCCCACAGCGGCCGGCGAAGTTCCAAGTCCAACTGATAGACGCCCTCCATCGGTTGGCTCCAGCGCGCCAGGCGAATCCATGGATCATCCGAGGCGTAATGGAGCCAGTCCGTGTTTGAGATGCCGCCATAGATTTTCAGCGACATCGACCGGCCGTCCGGCGCGACCGTCACGCGATAGGGGAGAAGTTCCTCGAGGCCGGTTTGAAGAAGGGTCGACCGGGTGTTGCGGCGAACTGTCCAGCCGTTGACGAAACTCTGGGGCGACGGCGTCTGTTTGGGCAGCAATTTGACCGTATGCGCTTCTACCCAGACGGACTCAAGCGCCGACAATCGGACATGCAGGGACTTGTCGATCTGGCCGACGACCGTCACGAGGACGTTTTTCTGCAATGGAAGTTCAAACCCGGCCTGCTCGTCGCCGCGGTCCGGTCCGGACCGGAGATACGCCGTGTCGGCGGCGATCCGGCCGATCCGGTGCGGTTTCCAGACGCGTTCCTCCGGAGGTTTGTGAACCGCCCAGTCGCCCACATTTCCGGCAGGTTTTGCGGCGTTGCCCGGCGCTCCGTTGACGGTGACCTTGCGCGCCACCTGCGTTTCGGTCCCGTCCTCCAGCCGGGCGGCGGCGACGATGGTCATCTTGCCGGCCGTGAGCGGAATGACGGCCAGCCACCCGCCCAGACTCGAACGGACGATGGGCGAATCAAGGCCGTGGACGGTCACACGAGCATCGGGCGGATGAACCGACCCGAAGACAAACGTCCGCTCGAGGGCCGGCAACGACATTTTTTCCGGAGGATGGACAATCTGGATTCGGAGCTGGGGCGAGTCCCCTGCCGCAGCCCCAACGGCCACGGCCGCGGGCGCCGCCACCACGCCCAGCAGCCACCCCCATACCGCGTTGCGCAAAGACCTTCCCCCTTCTCGTGGCGGCTGCCGCCACTTCTACAATCGGTCGTTACCTTATGAGAAGCCTATTGGAAACGATCCCAACCTCTCGAATCGGAATCCGAAACCTATTTCAGGTGCTTGCTGACGAGCTTGGTCATCTCGAACATGTCGACCCGGCTCTTGCCCAAGACTGCCTTCATCGCGGCGTCCGCGTTGATCATCCGCCGCTGCTTGGCGTCCTGCAGTTTGTGTTTCTTGATGTACTTCCACAAATTCTTGGTGATTTCCGTGCGTGGAGCCGCCTTGCTTCCGACGACCGCCGACAGCGCCGCATCCGGCTGAACCGGCTTCATGAACGCCGCGCTCGGCTTCCTCTTTCCGGCCATGTAAACAGCCTCCCGAACATAAGATTTCCCCGCGCCATCTGGCGCGAGTCAAAAATCGTAGCGGGGGGCCGATTTGAACGGCCGACCTTCAGGTTATGAGCCTGACGAGCTACCAGACTGCTCCACCCCGCATCAACGCTACGCTTTATACGTTACGAGGGGGAAATGTCAAGCGGAAACTCGAGAAATGCGGCGGAACACAGCGGATGGACCCCTTGATTTCCTTGATTCTTTCCGTGTCGTGTGTTTCGATCAGTAACGATACCCATGAGACGAAACAGAAGAGCAGCATCGAGTGCGGCGTTCCTGCTGATTTTTTTATGCGGTTCAGTCGTCGCGTCCGACCGCGCCGAAGTCGGCCGGATCCTCAAACTTGTCCGGACGGTGGCGGAAGGCGGTTCCAGCAGGGGCGGGATTCGGCCGGCGCTGAGTCCGGCCCTTCTCGATAATCCGCGGCTGGCATTGCCGCACTTGAATGACACGGATTTTCTCCAGCGATTGAAGTGGTATGCGCCCTTTGCACGGACACGCGAGGATCAAGCCGCAACGGCGATCGGGCTGTGGATCGCAACTCATGCCGAAACCATTGCGGCCGCGCCGGATCAGAAGTCCGACGGCGATCGCATCACGCTCGTATGGCCCGGAAGCCTCCTCGTGCTGGAACGGACACCGGACGGCCTGCGGATCGCTGGGACGGCCGAAACGGCCGCGACGCCACCTCTTGTCCGGCCGCCCCCGGCCGACGGCCCGGCCCGGCGCCAGGCCACGATCGTGTTCACCAACGACATCCACGGGTATCTCTTGCCGTATCCGGATCCTTGGTCGAAAGCGGAGACGCGGCCGATCGTGGGGGGTGTCACCTCCATCGCCACGTACGTGCGGCGCTGCCGGGCCATCGCCGCCGCGCAGGACGTGCCGCTCTTTCTGTTCGACGCCGGCGATCTCTATCAAGGAACGCCCGAGGGGACCCTGACCAAGGGGTCCGTCATGGTCCCGGTCATGAACTCGCTTTCGTACGACGCCATCGCCATCGGCAATCACGAATACGACCACGGCCGCCAAAACGCCGAGCGGCTCGTCGCGGCCCTCAAGGCGCCGGTCCTCGGCGCAAACGTGTTCGACTCGACGACGCGAAAACTCGAAAAGGGCCTGAGGCGGCGCCTCGTGCTGGACCGCGGCGGCGTCCGGGTGGGCCTGACGGGAATTCTGACGACCCACATGCGAGGCCTGACGTTTGCCAAAAATATTCTGAACCTCGACTTTCGGCCGCACATCCCGACGCTGGCCGGCATCCTGCCCGATCTGCACGCCGCGAATCCGGATCTGATGATCCTTCTTTCTCACACGGGCTTCCAGGAGGACACAGCGCTGGCGGATGCGGTTCCCGGGATCGACATCATCCTGGGCGGGCATTCGCATACGGAAGTCGAAACGGCGTGGATCGCCAAGAACAGGACCGTTGTCGTCCAGACGCAGGGCAAGGCGTCGCACATCGGCCGGATGGACGTCCTGATCCTGCCGGGCGGGGGCGTCGACACGTTTGTGTGGCAACTGGTTCCGCTCACGGTCAAGGCGTTTCCGCCGGACCGGCGGATCGGCCGGGTGATCGGGGACGCGACCCGCGGGGTCACCGCGGAGATGGGCCGTGTCATCGGCCGAAGCGACACGGATATCCCGTACGCCTATCGCAAAGAATCGGCGATGGGCCGGCTTACGACCGACCTCCTGAGAGCGTGGGCCGGCGCGGACATCGCCATCCTCGCCGGAGGCGGGATGCGCGCCGGATTCATTCCGGGTCCCATCGCCGTCCGCGATTGTTTTCAGGTTTTTCCTTTCGGCAATCCGCTCGCGGTCGCCGATGTGCGGGGCGCTGCGCTCCTGCGCGTGCTGGAACACGGCGTTTCGACGGACCGCGGGCGCATTCAGGTCTCCGGCGTCACCATCCTCGCCGACACCTCGCTCCCGCGCGGCCGGCGGATCGTGGAGGTCCGGGTGGCCGACGTTCCGATCGACACGGATCGAACGTACCGTGTCGTGACGGACGGATTTCTTGCGCAGGGCGGCAGCGGATTTTTTGCGAAGGAGCCCATCGACTGGGACATCCATACGGAGCAAACGCCCTTTGATCTTCTGCGCGACCACGTCGCGCGGGTCGGCGACGTCCGTGCGCCGGCGGCGGAACGTATCCGGTACCGGCAGTGAAATACGCCCGGTCAATTGAACGCCGGGCGGAAAACTGCTAGAGTCACGTCCAATGTGGAAAACCACTGAAGGCAGCACGGGGCGTCTGATCCAGTTTTGTCTCGGATATTTTATTTTCTATGTAATCACGGGCGTGACCGTCAAATATTTCACGGGCCCGGCGGCCGGCGGGTTTCCAGGCATGCAGGACGCCGAGTTCCTCGTCTACAGCACCTTCGGCGGGTCCATCATCTGCCTTTTGGTGGTCTTCGCCCGAGGGTGGTACCGGACGCAGACGGAGCCTCGGATGGAATTCGCCGGCGTCCGATTTCCAAGCGCGTATCTCTACATTTTTCCCTCCGGGTTCTGCACGGCCGTCATCATCCCGACGACGACCATGATGTACATGCTGCCGATTTCGGTCATGGTGGCGATGGTGATCATGCGCGCGAGCGTGATCGTCATCGGCCGCATCGTCGACGGCATCCAGATCCGGCAGGGGATCCTGAAGAAGAAGGTCTACCAGGAGGAAAACACGGCAGCGATCTTCGCCATCACCGCGGCGGGGATACAGATCTTCTTCGTCAAGCCCGGCGACTTCGACTTCCTCCACGCGCCCGTCGCCATGACGATCCTCGGGTCCTACCTCACCGCCTACATGTTTCGCATCTACATCATGAACTACTTCAAAAATACCCGGCCGAAAGGGGCGCCGCAGAACAACGAGTGGTTCTTCGCGATCGAGCAGATCGCAGCCAGCGTGTCGATGGCCCTGATCGCCCTGCCCGTGTTTTTCGCGCCCGAACTGTTCGGCCGCACGCACGCGCAGATTGAGCTGTTTCGAGGCGCAATCTTCCAACCCCTGCCCGGCTGGCCGTCCGCAGTTCTGGCCGGCACGGCCTTCGGCGGCGTCGCGTTTTTTTCGGTGTTCATCTTCATGTTCAAAGGCCGGACCGCCACCTTCGCCAACCTCGTCAACCGGCTCACCTCGCTGGTGGCCGGCACCGCCGCGACCCTCCTCTTCGCGCTGATGTACGGCGGCAAGCTTCCCAAGATCCAGGACTGGATATCGCTTCTGTACATTGTGATCGCCGTCGTCTACCTCGCGATCGCGGAACGGCGGCGCGTCGCGGAACTTGCGGCAGCCCAGGAACTGAATTCCGGCGCCCCGAAGTGACGGACCTTCTCGAATCGGTCGTCCTCATCGCGCTGCCGGCCTCCGGCAAGTCCGAGGTGCGCCGATACATCGATCATCTCCCGCCGGACCGCCGCGCGCGCGATCTTCGGATGGGGCCGAGCGTCCAGTTGGACGATTACCCTTATGTGCACCTTCTGCGCCGGATCGATGACGAGCTGGTCGCGCTCGGCAAACCCCGTTTCTACTATCACGCGCCCGACCGGCCCTTTCAGGACCCATGGCTGTGGGGAACGCTGATCGAGCTTCTGAACGAGGATCACGCGGACATGGTCGCCCGGCGAATTCAAACCCCGCCGTCCGCGGCCGCCCATTATTTTCAGCGGATCGATTCCGCTTCCGAAAAAGCGGGCGCGCGCACGCTGATGAACACCCTCGATCAGAAAACGTCGAATGTCCTGGCCGCGGCGCTCGAAAAGGAAACACGAAAAATGCTGGATGAGAAACAGGCCGGGTATCCCGACACGCCGAAAGGCAAAACGCTCGTCATCGAGTTTGCGCGCGGCGGACCCGCCGGCGCCGCCATGCCCCTGCCGGATCCCCTCGGCTACCGGTACTCGCTGTCTCGTCTTTCGGAGGGAATCCTCCGAAGCGCCACAGTCCTGTACATCTGGGTGACGCCGGAGGAGTCCCGGCGGAAAAACGAGGCGCGCACCGACCCGAACGACCCCGGCTCCATCCTCCACCACGGCGTGCCGGCGGAGGTCATGATGAAGGATTACGGATGCGACGACATCGACTGGCTGATCCAGACCAGCGACCGGCCCGGCCGCATCGCCCTCCAGGCCCACGGAAAAAGATTCCACCTGCCGGTTGCGCGGTTCGACAACCGGGTGGACAAGACATCATTTTTGCGCGCCGACCCCGCCGCCTGGAATCCCGAGGACGTGCGGAAGGTGCATGAAGGATTAAGCGAGGCGTTGAAACAGATGGCGGGAGGTTGACCCGTGCTGAAGAAATTATTTTTTTTCATCCTGCTGATCGCCTACGTCATCGCCTTCGCCGCCAACAAACTCCTCGACAAATCCGTCGGGTTCGATTATGACATGACCCTCGCGTATTCGAGGCCGACCTTTGAGGCCGAGAAGAAGGAAGAGCCGTCTGAACGGATCGACTGGACGCTCGTCAACGGCCGGCTCCTCTCGGCCGAAAAACGAAAACGCGCCGCATGGCTCGTGCCCCTGTCCAAGATCTTCGGATACACGCCGATCGTCGTGACGGCACGCCCGGAAATCAAGGGCGCCCTCTTCCGCGCGCACGTCCAGCGAGTCTACGGCATCAAGCCGGAAGACGTCTACATGACGAGGGACAAGTCGGCGGTGCTGGCGAAACGCAACGTGACTGTATTTTTCGGCGACAGCGACGGCGACATCACCGAGGCCCAGGAGGCCGGCATCCGGGCCATCCGGATCCGGCGGGCCGACGACGATCCCTACAAGGAGAATTACAACCCCGGAAAGTACGGCGAATTCGTTCTGCCGTTTTCAGCGGATCACGACTGATTCGGTGGCGCCAGCTTCTGTTTTAAGGCCCCCTGAGTACGCGCAACGCCTCCGCTACCTCGCGACCCCTGGCATCGATGAGAGCCAGTAGTTCCTCCGGCGTGCGGGTGTCTTCGTCGGATTTTGCGTTGGGGTTGACGGCTTTCAGGTCGTAGGTCTTCTGTTCGATTCCGGCGCGGGTGACGGTCCAGCTTCGGGGGCCGGCGGCGCGGGCGGGCAGGAGCCGAAAGAAGTCTTCAAATTTATCCAGCGTGAAGGGCGTCTTCTTGCCAACTTTGATGTCGGAGAGGTCGTAATACCAGATGCGTTCGGTGGGCTTGCCCTTGGTGAAAAAGAGGAGATTGGTTTTGACGCCGGCGCCGGCGGCGGTGAAGACGCCGCCCGGGAGGCTCACGATGCACCAGAGGTCACATTCGTCGAGGAGTTTTCGCTTGGTCTGGACGAAGGCCGTCTCGTTGGTGCGGAAGAGCACGCCCTCGTCGAGAACGATGCCGCACCGGCCGCCCGGTTTCAGGCTGTCGATGACGTGCTGGAGAAACAACACCTGCGTGGCGCCCGTCTTGTACGGAAAGCGCGTCTGCGCCTCTTTGCCCTCCTTGCCGCCGAAGGGCGGGTTCATCAGGATCACGTCGAACTGCGTGGGGGCGTCGGTGAAAAGGCCGCCGTAATTTTCCGCGCCCGTCAGGGTGTTGCCGTGCCAGAGGTGCGGCTCGTCGATGTTGTGGAGCACCAGATTGGCGAGCGCGATCGGATAAATCGCGTTGTCTTTTTCGCGGCCGTAAAACGTGCGGCGTTTCAACGTCTCAAGCTGGTCCGGCGATTGGATGTTGGCGTTGTTTTGTCCGGCCATGTGTTCAAAGGCCTGCGCCAGAAATCCGCCTGTGCCGCAGCCAGGATCGTACACGGTCTCGCCGATTTTGGGGTCGATGACCTTGACCATCGCCCGGATGATCTCGCGGGGCGTGAAAAACTGGCCGCCGTCGTTGCCCTTTTCACCCATTTTCAAAAGAAGCCCCTCGTAAATCTGCGAGAGGGTAAACACGTGGGTCGGATCGACGTTTTCGGCGCTGATCTCATGAACCTTGTCGAGAATGTCGAGCAAATTCCGTTCGGTGTCGATCCGCGTCCGTTCCACGCCCGAAAAAATTTCGGAGATCACTTTTTGCCGGGGCGCCGCGTTCGGCCGGTCCCGGAGGGCTTTGAGACGCAAAATAAGATCGGTGTTGACGAAGCCGAAGAACGAGCCGAGCGATCCGTTTTGAAGCTCCCGGCGTTTCGGCCCGTCGGGAGCGGCCCAATCGCGCCAGCGGTAGGGTTCCTCGAGCGACGGCCGAAATTCCGCGCCGACCGCCTCGGCCTCCTCCATCTCCCGCGCCTCGCGCTCGTCCAGAATCCGCAAAAACAAAATCCATGTCAGCTCCGGCACGTACTGGAGCGCCCCCGCGCAATTCGACCGGCGCATGACGTCGCAGATCGATTTGACGGCGCCGTTGACCGACTGCTGGGTGGCGAGGCGTTTGCCGTTGCCGTTCGCTTTATCGCCCTTCCGCTGTCTGGCCATATCAGAGTTCTCCGTTGAACGCCCGCCGCAACAACGCCGCCGGCAGGTGGTTGAGCGCGGCGAGTTGCGCCTCGGCTGCGGCGCGGGCGCGGACGACCGCCGACATCTGCTCGTTCAAAACCGCCGCAATCCGCTTCTGCTCCGCCATCGGCGGGAGGGGGAGTTCCAATTGAGCCAGATAATTTTCGGGAACTCGCTGCTGACCGACAGATCCGCTAAAATGCGCCGTGGCCTTTTGTAATACCCACGGTTGAAGAATGAATTGATGCACCCATTCGGAAATGACCTCCGCCTCCGGACGTAAAACGTGAAATTCTGTGGAACCAAATCCGATACCGTCCGTCAGATTTCGAGCGATGGCATGTTTTCCATTTTGCATACAAGGGGTGATTTTCTCGAAAAGAACATCGCCTTCTCCAAAATATGTGTATCCCTTCCGAACTTCGACATACCGTTTTAACTCAGGCCGAGAAATACCTTTTCCTCCCTCATCCACAGCGGACATCGGAACGAATGTCGTGATTACATCATCTGATCGTTTGAGTTCAGGCCTTCGAGGATTGATCTCGCACACCTCCCCCAGCCGCACCCAGCGCCAGCCGGCGGGGAGGGATTTTTCGGAGCGCGGCGGGGCTTGAGTTTGGGCTGTCATTTAGAGGACCGACGATCCGGCACGGCCACGTACTTCTGATTTCTGGCCGGCGGGTAGGCGGGGTTCGTATAGGCGAGAAGACCTTCCTTGACCATGGGCGTCAGATAAAAGGCGACGAGATAATGGCGGTACTTTCCGGTTTCCAGGGCGATCTCCTCGGACGATCTCGGCGATTGGCAGAAAAGAAGAATCCGGTTCTTCAGGCGTTCCGTTTTGCTAACTGGTTTTTGCACGTGGGTTTTGCTAACTGGTTTTTGCTGATAGGTTTTGCCAACACCTTGTTGCACATGGGGTTTTCTTAATAGATTTTTCTTTATCGTTTTTTCTTTATACATTTTCCTCAAAGCGCCCGGAACCTTGTATGTCGCCCATCGGCGCGAACTTTCCTGGATGAGGAGTCCCCGGTTGCGAAGTCTCGTCAGTAGATCGGTGACATCGGCGCGGTGCAAGCCGGTCAGGGCTTGGACGGAGGCGTTGTTGACGGATTCATCCGCCGTGCGTGCGTGGATGAGCACCATTTGTTCCTGCTCCGTCAGAGCGCCCATCCCTTCCAATGCAGGTTGACCCTTCGGCGAAGGAAACTTGGCGCATTTGGCCAGCCATGTTCTGTCCTGGTCGGATAGCAAGTGAACCAGTTTCAGAGTCAGCTTGAATTCGTATCGTTCCGTGTCGCTGGTCAAGGACGGGAGCTTCAGTCCGGCCTTTCTCCAAGTGCGCAGTATTTTCGGCAGGCCAGTCCCCGCCTCCTCGGCCAGATTCACGTGTCTGAACATCCGCAGGAGGATCGGATTCCTCGGATCGGAACGATCGCCGGTGAGCAAATCCTCTTCGGAAACCCGCGACGATCCCGGGTTGCGGAACATAAACTCCTGTGAGGACGCCTTAACCAGAAGCGACGCCTGCTCGGCGTAATCTGCGTGAGCCAGCAAGTTGACCAGCGCCTCCCGCAAGGCTTCGTGGGCCGGCGTTTCGGACAGGCGGTGCGGGCCCGAAAGTTTGAATGGCGTTTTCAATGGCTCAACCAAACGCGGGTAGATTTTGAAGAACGCGTCATAGAGGTTGCCCTCCCAGGCGATCCGGTGCTCCCACCGCTGGTCGGATTCAGCCGTCTCCAGCGGCACAATGCGAAAATCGATCAGGTGCCGGGGACGCATGCCCATGAACGCCTCCGGCATGCCAAACATCAAAACCGCCGCGCGGGTGATGCCCTCCTGTTCTGTCTCCCGGTCTTTTCGATACCCGCCTATGGCCGCCAGAAATCGCGCGTCGGTGTAGGCATTCCAGGGACTGGCCTGATTAAACTCGCGAAACCGCTGTCGATACGATTTGAACGTTTCCTTGTCCAAATCCTTCCACGAATATCCTTTCAAGATCGCGGAGTCGGCGCTTTCCACGCTGGCGTCGCGGATCATCCGATCGACTTCCTGTTTGGTGCATCGGTAATCCCCCTCGTTACGCCGGACGAATGTCCCCTTATAGGGATTCCCATTGATGTGAACCGGCCGCTCTTTCGTCGAAGCCGCGCGAACACGCATGACAATGATGTCTTTCCAGTCAGGCTCGATCTGAATGTCATCCGGGCCACAGACCTCAAGGGAGATTTTCTGCGCATTTCGCATCAGGTTAAAAACATCCTGTTTCATCTTGGGGGCGTTCTTGATTCCTTCAATATTGAATTTCGATTTTGTTTCGGTCACGCCCAAGAGGAGCAGGCCGCCGCTTGTATTGGCAAACGCGCCGACCGTCTCCCAAAGACTTTCGGGCAGGCCGCCCTGCGCGGATTTGACCTCGATTTCGAGACTCTCGGTTATTTCGAGCCGTTCAAGCAATGTGTCGATGTTCATGCCGCGAACATCAGCTCCTTGGTTTGCCGGAGGACATCCGCGGGGTTCCCGAGGGCCTTGAGCGCCGCGAGACCGCCGGCGCGGGTGATGTCGGGCGTCTTGAATATCTGGGGATTCTCCAGGGCGTCGGTGCCGCTTAGGACGAACTGTTCGGCGAGGGCTTTGATCGTCGCGGCAGTCACGTCGGGCAGATTCGCGAGCCAGCCGTCATGTTTGTACGAAAACGCGTCAACACGCTCGCGACGGGTTTTGGGCTGAAGGCCGTATCCGAGTTCGGCCAGGACATCGTACAGATCAAACTCCAGCATGGATTCCAGCTCCTGCACCAGGAGCGCCGACCGGCCGGCTTCGGGAAGACACGCGAGAAGATCGCGGCGTTCGGCCGGGGTGATCCAGCGCGACCGAAACATTTCCAGATTGGGCGCGCCGGCGACCAACTTGGCGGCGAGTTGGCGTTTGTATTCCTCGACGGTGACCGGCATGGCGCGGCCGTCGACTTGGGAGACGATGAATCGCCCCGCGTCGCTGATCCGAACGTCAAAGCCGTGTACCAGAACCTGCGGTTCGGGCGGCGGAGGTTCGACAGGTCCCTTGTGCGGTCTCGGCGTGAATTTGGTTTTGAAGTCCTGGCCAAAGAGGCGGGTGGCGTTCGTATAATCGTAAACGCGAAACATCAGTTTGCCGCTCGGTACGTGAATGCGCGTACCCCGGCCGACCATCTGGTAAAAGGCGATGGGCGAGCGGACGTACTTGAAGAACACGATGTTTCGGACGGCGGGCACGTCCACGCCGGTGGTGAGAAGTTCAACCGTGGTCGCGATGAAATGCGAGCGGGACGCGCCGCGAAGATCGGGGAGGTAATCACCGCCGCCGCTTGCCGCCGTGCATTTGAAGGCGAACGGCTCGGCGCGCGCCTTGCCGTTTTTGGCGCACCAATCGGCGTACAGATTGTTCAGCGCGACAGCAACATCATCGGCGTGCCGGTCGCGGACACAGTAGATGATTGCCTTTTGTTCCGGCCCGCCGGTGTCGATCAGATACAGGAACAAATCCTGACACATGGCAATGACGCGGTCGGGCAGAAGGATTCGGTCCTCGTATTCCGTTTTTTCATACAAATCCTTGATCTGTTCGAGGCTCACAGGCAAGCCGGTTCGGGCGTCGATCGGATTTCGTTTAATAATGTCTTCGACGGTGATTCCCGTATCGTCGATGTTGACGCGGCCTTTTTGGATTTCGCAGGCGGCAAGGTAGCCGTCCTCGATGCCCTGGCCCATATCGTATTCATAAACCGGGTCACCGAAATATTTGAGGTTGTCAGCGCTGATCGTCAGATCAGCCTTGGTTTCGGGGGTGTCCTCGGTCGTGACAAGCTCGCGGGGCGTCGCGGTGAGACCGACCTGGACGGCATTCGGATTGCGCTTGAGCACCATGCTCCATTTATTCCATGCGGACCGGTGGCACTCGTCGATGATGATGTGGCTGAAATAGTCAGCGTCATAGTTTCGGATGAGAAACAGCGCGTTGTCGTCGGGGTTTGACACGTTCAGGGTCTGGTAGGTGGCGATGTGGATTCTCGCGTTTTTGGCGTGGTTTGTGCCGTCGGGTTCCGCATAAACTTCGGCCGCGTCTGATCCGAACTCGTTTTGAAACGCGCCAAGGGCCTGACTGCGAAGTTCGTCGCGGTCGCAGACGAAGAGCGCGCGGCGCAGAAGCCCAGCGGTGGCGATGCGCTTGAGGATCTGGACGGCGATGAAGGTTTTTCCTGCGCCGGTGGCAAGAGAGAGGAGAGCGCGTTTGGGTTCGGCCGTGTGTTCGCCCCGCGCGATTTTTTCAAACACGGCGCGGATGGCGGCGTCCTGATAATACCGGCGCGTGGCCTCGCCGCCGCTGTAACGGATCAGCAGGGGTTTGGCTGCCGGCTCGTCGAGATTGAATCCCATGTGCTGTTCATACCGGAGGCGAAGATCGCCGGGCGCAGGGAACTCGGCCAAGGGACGAGGTTGCGACGTCAAGCCGGTGAATTTGTCGTACTCGACAAACAGATGTCCGTTACTGGAAAATGCAAACGGCACGTTGAGCCGTTTACAGATGGAATAGGATTTGGCCTGCTCAAGGCCGTGGCCCGGCGGCAGATTTTCGGCCTTGGCCTCAATGAGCGCCACGGCAACAGGCTGGGTATCCGGATTCACTTTGATGCGGAGAACATAATCGACGCGCCCTCGCGGGCGGCGGCGGGGCCGGCCGTCGATGATTTCAACGCCGCCGGCCGTCTCCTCCCGGCGGATGAGGTCCTCCGTCCAGCCACGTTTGTGGATGGCCGGATCGATCAGTTTGGCGCGCGTATCGGATTCGTTCAGGCTCATGCTTGGCCCGTTTTGACGATAGACATTGTTTTGCGCTTTGGAGAAATAAAAACCCGGTTGCTGAGCGACGTTCTTTTCCTTCGTAATTCCCGATTCCAAGCGTACTTTTTTTTTCTCATCGCTGTCCTCCTGCAGGCACAGTAATTGTCCGGCGCCCATTTGACAAGAATACGATGTTGCCGCAACAATAGTCCATTCGGCGGGAAAGGAAGGCAGACATGGAGAATCTCCGAAGGCGCTTCTACAAGTGGAACAAAAGGTTGGTTCAGAAGGATGAAGCCGGCCTGTCGAAACTGCGGATATGGCATCGGCGGAAGAAGGGCAAACAGTCGCCGAGCATTCTGGTCAAGTGCGGGGACTGTGACAGCAAGTTTGAAATCTATTACGGAGGGGAAGACTTGGAGATCGGCGGGGTGCTGGCGTCGAAGGTCGAGTGGCGGCGGGTGTTCCTGCCGCTTTTAAAATAGCGTCAATGTTCTGAATGAATGGCGGTCAGTACGCGCCTCCCGTTTTGTGAAACGCCGGCATCGACAGGGTTTCCCCGATGGGCAGGATATCCGACGCGGCGGATTTGAGGGCCTGCGGGGCGTCCGACGGGAAGGCGGCAAGGGTGACGACGCATCCGGACGCGACGGCCTCGGAGACGGCCGGGGCGAGGGACGCGGTGTGCGAGGCGAGGACAATTTTGCCTGAGCCGGGCGAATAGGCCCGGATGTCGGAGGCGAGCGCTTCGAGCCACGGTTCGGGTCCTCCAGGGTCGATCGTCCAGGAACGGACCAGATATCCGAATTCCTCGAGGGCGCGTTTGAAGGCGGCGGCGTTGGATCCGGCGCGTTCGAGGACATAGGCGACGGCGGCGCCGAGTTTGGCGTTTCCCGTGGCCGCCGCGAGAAATGCCTGAAAATCAATTCGAAGATTGCGGGCGCGCGCCGGAAAAAAAAGCGAGTGCGTGTCCAGAAGGACGACGACGCGTCCCGGATCGCGCGCGGCCGGCGGCCGGGCGCCATCTTTTTTCTCGGTCAGTTTGGCGTTGAGCGTATCGAGCCGCCGGCGCAGGCCTTCCGCCTCCTGGTGGACTCTGTTCAGGGAGTCGGCCAGCCGGCGGTTTTCCTCCGATTTTTCCTTGAGGGCTGATTCCGCCGCCGCGCGGACTTTGAGGTCCGCTTCCAGCTTGGTGACCTTTTCGGACAGTTTCTCGCGCTCATATTCGGCCTTGCGAAGATCCCGTTCGGAAACGCCGCGATCATGCCGGGCGCGGAGAGCGTCGAGTTCCTGGGTCAGGTTGGCCTTGTCGGTTTGAAGGCGTGAAATTTCTGCGCGAAGCCCGGAAAGTTTTTCGTCCCGGTCGTGGACATCTTTTTTCAACTGCTCAACCGTCAGTTTCAGTTCCGACAACTGCTGCTTTTCGCGCGCGTCCACACGAAAGGATTTTGCCAGGAGATGTTTCAGTTCGGCCAGGTCGGATTCCGCCGTTTTGAGGGACTCTTCGACATCGGGCGGAATGCGTTTCGACGGCGCCGCCTCCTCGGCACTTTCCTCTTTTCCGGAGTCCGCGCTTTCCCGCGGGATCAGGCTCTTGGCCGCCGACAGGGCCAGCGCCATCGACCGGGCGGAACGGGCCAGCCCGCCGCGGCCGTCCATCCGAAGCGCGTAGATGATCTGACCGGGCCGGACCCCGGGGCCGAATTTGTCCGGTTTGGAAAGATTGTCTTCGATTTCGCGGACCGTCATGCGGGAGATATTTTCACGCAAAGTGCCGGTCGCCGCGTCCAGCGCCTGAATGAAGACCCGCTGGTCCTCCCGGTCCGATTCCAAAAACACGTCCGCGAGCGCGCAGGCCATGTCCCAAGCCGGGACGGATTTCAGCCGGACGCCGGAGAATTCTAATCCGAATCCTTGACAGAGAGACAGAAGACGGTCGCGAGACAGCGTTTCGTGCAGGACAACGGCGAATTCGTACGACCGGAAGTCGGGCGGCGTCATCAAGGGAATTATATCAACAACCCCGTGGTTGTAAACAGGAAATTTGGCGCACGTTCGACGCTACGCGGAATGGGGGGCCCGGACCGCCGAGTGGCGCTTGAACCGCCGGTCATCCGGCCGCGGGAAGTCCGAACGGAAATGTGCGCCGCGCGATTCGCGGCGCCACAAGGCGCGGTGGACGACGAGGCCCGCCAAAGTCAGCATGTTTTGGAGTTCCATGCCCGCCGGGTCGCGGAATTGCCGGCCGAGGGAGTAGCGCTGCCAGAAGCGGATGCGGTCCTCGGCCTCCTTGAGGGATTCGGCGTGACGTTCCAGACCCACGTTTCTTGACATCAGGGACCGCAGGCTGATCCGGACGTCCTCCACGTCGAGGTCCGGGCCGGCGGCGCCGGCGACCACGTGTTTGAGTCGGCCCGGCGTTCGGCGGCGCGGTTCATCCAGCGCCGCCTGAATGGCGCGCCGGCCGAACACCAACCCCTCGAGTAGAGAGTTCGACGCCAGCCGGTTCGCGCCATGCACGCCCGTTGAGGAAACTTCGCCGATCGCGTAGAGACCCGGCACGTCCGTCCGGCCCGACAGGTCCGTTCGAACGCCGCCCATGGTGTAGTGGGCCGCCGGCCGCACCGGAATCGGGCGGCGGTGCGGGTCCAGCCCAAACGCCCGAAGGACGCCGCCGATGGTGGGGAACCGTGACGATAGTTTTTTTCTGAGCGGCCGAAGATCGAGGAAGACGGAGGTGGCGTTCGTGCGCCGCATTTCTTTGAGGATCGCCCGCGCCACCACATCGCGCGGTGCGAGTTCCGCGTCGGGATGATATCGAGGCATGAACCGCTCCCCGGCCTCGTTCCGAAGCACCGCGCCTTCGCCGCGGGCCGCCTCGGAGATCAGGAAACGGGGCGCGCCGGCCAGATACAGCGTCGTCGGATGGAACTGTACAAACTCCACGTCCGACAACGTCGCGCCCGCCCGGTAGGCTGCCGCCAATCCGTCTCCGGTCGCCACCGGAGGATTCGTGCTCTCGCGGAAGAGTCGCGCAAAGCCGCCGCTCGCCAGAATGACCGACCGCGCCCACACGCAGGTGAGAACTCCACCGGCGGACAGAAACAGTCCACCGACCGCGCGGCCGCGGTCCACCAGAATGTCGATCAGAAAATGGTGCGGCATGAGCTGAATGTTGGGCCGGCCGGAAATTTTTTCCAGGAGATATGTCTGAATGACCCGGCCGGTCGCGTCGCCTGCCGCGTGAAGGACCCGCTCGGCGCTGTGCGCGCCCTCCCTCGTGAACGCCAGTTCCCCGCCGCGGCGGTCGAAGGGCACACCGAGCCGGATCAGCCACTCGACCGCCGCCGGGCCCTCCGACGTCAGGACGCGGACGCTTGAAAGATCGCAAAGGCCCGCCCCGGCCCGGATCGTGTCCTGCTCGTGCTGCTCCACGCTGTCCTTGCGCGACAGCGCCGCCGCCACGCCTCCCTGCGCAAAATAGGTGTTCGCTTCCGTCGTGCGGCCTTTGCACGCGATGAAAATTTCCGCGCGGGCCGGCGCGGAAAGCGCCGCGGTCAGGCCCGCCACGCCGCCGCCGACGATCAGCGCGTCGACCCGGCGTTCGGGAAGAAACGCCGTATCAAACGAGATCAGCGCCCGTTTCACACCGCCGCTCCCAACCGGCGCCAGATCACGACCGCCATCCCGATCAGCAGGCCCGCCGTGACCCACACCTCCCGGTTCTCCCGGTACGCCGCCGCCGCCCACCGCCCTCCGCCATACCCGGCGCCGGACCGCGCCCGCGGCGCGATCAGCGGCACACTGCGGGCGTAGCGGTCGAACGCATCCCCGAACCGACGGCGCAGATTCTCCTCCTCCACCCGCATGCCGGGAACGTAACAGGCGGCATAGAGCAACACGAGCAAGAGAGCGGTCCAGTAGAGCCCGCTCATCAGAATCAGGCTTGCGCCCAGAAGAAGATTCGAAACATAGATCGGATTTCGGACATACCCGTAGGGACCCGTCGTCGTCAGCGCGTCGTTCTTCACCAGAAACCCCGACGACCAGACGCGGCCGGCCAGACCCAGCGCATAGAGAGCCGCGCCCGGCGAAAATGTCCACAACATTTCGGCTGCCGAGGCGCCTCGCCTGGAAAAGACGATCAGACACAAAAAGAACATCCCGCCCAACTGCTGCCGCAGGTGATGGGGATGCCGGAGCTTCTCGAGGATCTTCAATGCGATGGCGCGGGCGTGTCCTTCTCCTCCGGAGGCTCAACCTGCCGCCACGTTCCATCCGGTTCCTGATAGAACCAGCCGGGCTTGAGCCTAGAGAGGCGCGCTTTGACGAACTGCTCGCGCGATTTGTCGACGGCCTCCGCCAGAACGTCCTTGTCCTTATCGTCCTGTTTGGTCGCCCGCAGGGTTGCGATGGCCACCCCGCGGATGAGAATCGTGCGGTCGTTGTTCTCATCCGAGATGAATTTCGCCAGCGCCGTCTCGCCGCCGTCCTCGCCGAACACGGCCGACGGCGTTTCGGCGGGCCCGTCCGGCGCGGCCTCCGAAGGCACCCGGTCGATCAGGCCGTCGCGTCCCAATCCGACGAGTTTCGCGTCGAGGAGCCGGGCCAGGGTCTCGATCCGGTCCTTGCGGCGCTCGAGGGACGCCTGGACATCGGCCATCTTTTTGAGTTCCGCGTCAATGTTGATCTTCGGTTCCGCCCACGCTTCGACCGGGCCGGGCATCCACCCATCCTCCGTTCGGGATTTCGACTTGGTCGTCCCGGTATCCTGTTTGTCCTTGCGGGAAGGCACCACGTCAAAATCGAGCCCGCTCTCGATGTTCTCGTATGCGGCCTCGACGTCCTTGTCAGGGAAATAAACGTTCACCGTAATCGTCGCGCATGAAAAAAGAAACGGTATCAGTACCAATCCCACCGCCGCTTTCCTGTTCATTTTCGTTTTTTACCTCCCACTTCGACTTTCACATCTCCCGCCGAAACGTTCGAAAGAACGTCGACCAAGTCCTTGAGCCGGTACGTGCCGACCACTTCGCCGATCCGGACCTTGCGAAGCAGCGTGTGCGCCTCAAGACTCGCCTCATCAAATGAGATCCGGCCCTTCGCGAGGCTGACTTTCAGGTTGCCGTTCTTGTACGGCACCTGTTTCGGCAGGCGCAGTTTCCGCATTTGGGGCCCGCCGATCCGCTCCAGAAACTTTCCCGACACCATCATCGGCTCGCCCGGCCCTTCCGTCGCGCGGACATGGACGGTGCCCCGAGCCTCGTTCAGATGATCGCCGCTCGTGAAAAGATCGATCTCGCCCCGCACCGTCCCGGTCAGCGCGTCCCGCGCGTCCGCAAACGGCGCCAGGACCCGCCGGAGCGACACTCCCTCCACCGACAATTTCGTGTGTTGATGGGGGTGTTTCGAAAAATGAAAAAGCACTTCGCCGCGAAACGCGCCGTCAAACGCCGAAAGCTTCGCGATGTTCGCGTATATTTTGTCGCCCTTCGACGCCGTGGTGACGGCAATGTCGTCCAGCCGGTAAGGGCCGAGGTGGAGCGCCTGCGCCGAGGCCCGGCCGGCGGCGGCCTCGTCCAGCACGAGCTGTCCGGTGTCCGGCGTGTATTCGAAGGGAATGTCCACATCGAGTCCTTCGACTCGAAACGGGAAACCCCGCGTCGACGCCGTCGCCCCCTCAATCCGCAGCCTCCCACGCGTGCGAAACTCTAAATTCGGCTTCACCAAAAAGTCAACCTCCAGCCCCGCCCGGCCCGATTCGCACTTGAGCGGCACCCGCTTGCCCAGAATCTCGCCGAGCATCTGAATGTCCTTGATCGGCCGGTCCTTCATCGCGGCCCGGCCTGAAAAAATCCGCCGGTTCCCGCGGCCGCTCACCACGATCGGCACGCCGGCCGCGGGCTCGATCACGCCGGACACGCGATCGGCCCTCGACCCGACGCCTTCCATCGCCAGCGTCGCGCGCACGGAAATGCCGCCGAGCGGGAGGCGCACCTGGAGGTCGGAGGACGACACGCGGGCCTTCCATGCCCATTCCTCCGGCGACGTTTCCGACTTCGTCACCTCCACCTGCACGCCCGCAAGTCCCGAGATCGGCGCGGACTCGCCTGCGGCGTGAAGCAGCGACGGGATTGAGATCGTTTCGGCCGAGAACGCCAGCCGTGGACGAGCGCCCCACGCGCCCGTCAACACCACCGGAAATCCATCGAATGTCGCGCGAAGCGTCGAAGACTCCCGCCCGGCGTCCAGCGCGACGGAGTCGACGGCAAGGATGGGAAGACCGCGATGGACACGGGACCAGCGGCCGGACGCCATCCGGATCGCGCGCGCGAGAGGGGTGACACGATTGTTGGAACAGACCCATTGATCCTCGCCGATTTGAAACCGCATTTCGTCGATGTCGAATCCTGTCCCTGTATCGGCCGCGCGCCGGATCCGGCGGAATTCGGCGCTGAGCGGTCCCCAGCCGAACGACACGGACCACGGGGATTCCGAAATCGCCGCGCCTGAGGTGTCGGCTGGGACAACTCTGATCTTCAATCCCCGAACGTCCGTCGGCGCGCTGTCCGGCATCAGCGCGAGTTTTTTCGGAAGCAGGGCGAGGTTGGTGGTCGCAAGTTCGAGGGCCGTGCCCTCCTGCAGAACGCGGGCCTGGGCGGCGTCGAGGGACACCGTCGCCATCATCGTCGTGCGCGGACCCGTGGCCCTCAATTCGAATGACTGCGCGGGAGCGCCTTCGAGAACCGCGCGCGCGTCAAAGGCGAGCGTTTCCGGCTCGGCCAGGATTCCGGCGGCCGAAAGCCGGATCAGGCCGCCCTGCACATCCACGCGGTCCACCTCCAGGGCGGTCTTCTCCAGAAACGCCTCCCACCGCACCATCTTTCCCAGAAGTTCCACCCGGTCCAGGTCCACGTCGATCACCGGGTCGACCAGCCGCAGGCTCGCGTCGATATGCCGGCCGTGGATCCGCCGGATATCCGCGTCGATCCGGGAAATCCGGACCACGGCCCGGCCCGACGAGTCCTTCACCGTCACCCCGTAAATCCGCGCCTGCCGCCGTTTCGGCGTCCCCGATATCTCTTCGACCTCCAGCGTCCCCTCCCGGACGAACTGCCGAAGCTCCTTGAGAATCTCGCGCTTGACCGCCAGCTTGACGGCCGGATACGAGATCGCGAGGACAACGCCGACAACCGCCAGCACGGCCGCCGCCCCCACCAGCACCCGTTTCATCACGCCCCGGACGGTATCTCGCCGCGCCAACGGGAACAAGATTGACAGGCCCGGCGGCTTTGGTAGGATGAGCGCAAATTTGCACAGGCATCAGAAAAAAATCCAAATGAGGTGATCCATGGCAACCGTGAAATTATCCAAAGGAAAGCTCGCACGAATGGACCGGCTGTCCAACCGGAAGGGCGTCATCGGCGCCGCCGCGATGGACCAGCGCGGGTCCCTGCAGAAATCGATCGCCAAGGAAAAGGGCGTCGACACGGCGCAGGTGACCGATCAGATGATGCAGGAGTTCAAAACCGCCGTCTCGAAAGTCCTGACGCCGCACGCCAGCGCCATCCTGCTCGATCCCGAGTGGGGACTGCCCGCCGCGAAGGCGCGCGCGAAAAACGCGGGACTGCTGTTGTCCTACGAGAAAAGCGGCTACGACAACACGCAGCCGGGCCGGCTGCCGGACCTCCTGGACGGCGTGTCCGCGAAGGACATCGTCGACATGGGCGCGGACGCCGTCAAGATTCTGATCTACTACGCGCCGGGCGATGACGCGAAGGTCAACGCCATCAAACACGCCTTCATCCGCCGGATCGGCGCCGAGTGCGAGTACTGCGAGATCCCGTTTTTCCTCGAATTCGTCACGTACGACCCCAAGGGCGGCGATGAAAAGGGGCTGGACTACGCGAAGCGGAAACCCGAACTCGTCATCAAGAGCATGGAGGAATACTCCAAGCCTGAATACAACGTCGACGTGCTGAAAGTTGAAATTCCGATCAACATGAAATTCGTCAAGGGCGCGAAGTCCAACAAGTCGGGCGAGTCCGCCTATGACCGGTCGCAGGCGAAGGAAATTTTCCAGCGGTCCTGCAAGTCCGCCAAACGGCCTTTCATTTATTTGAGCGCCGGCGTCGGCGACGACGAATTCCGCGAGTCGCTGGAGCTGGCGCACGAAGCGGGCGTCCCGTTCAACGGCGTCCTCTGCGGCCGCGCCACCTGGAAGGACGGCGTGCCGGTCTATGCCAAGCAGGGCGTGAAAGCCTTCGAAGACTGGCTGGCCGACCGCGGCGTCAAAAACATCAGCGCGCTCAACCAAGTGCTCGAAAAGGCGGCGCACCCCTGGTACGAGATGTACGGCGGCCGCGACAAAGTCGCGGCCTGAGCCAACCCCTCGCGGTGTCTCTGAAAGCCTTTCACCGTTTTTTTATCACGGTCGCCATCCTGTTTTGTGTATGGTTTGCGGTGGCGGAGTACCGGGAGTTTACCCGGTCGGGCTCTCGATCCGCCTTCTACGTCAGCGTGTCCGTCGGCGCCACCGCCGCCACCCTCCTGGCGTATTTCGTCTGGTTTCTGAGAAAATCGAAGAAGTGGCCGATGGCCTGAAGTTACGCCTTTTCCACCCGGTTCCGCCCGTTTTCTTTTGCGCGGTACAGCGCCTGGTCCGCTGTGCGCAGGACCTCTTCGGGCGCCGCCGATGGGCTGGCCGCCGACACGCCTGAGCTGACCGTCACCGTCACTTTTTTGTCGCGCTTGTTTTTGGCCGCCCCGTTGAGCGAGATCGGCATGTCCGCGAGACGCCGCCGCACTTCCTCCATCTGCGCCGCCGCGTCGTCCGCCGCGGCGCCCGGAAAGATCACCGAAAATTCCTCGCCGCCGTACCGGTAGACCCGGCCGCCGCTGCCTTCCGAAAGAAGCGCCGCGACCTCGCGAAGCACGATGTCGCCGGCGGCGTGGCCGTACGTGTCGTTGAATTGCTTGAAATGATCGACATCGACCATCGCGATCGCGTAGTCGCCCCGCAGTGCGCCGAGCGTCTCGTTCAGCGCCCGGCGGCTGTAGACCTGCGTCAGATCATCGACGTAGGCTTTGGACCACGTAAGAAAGAAATTGGCGTAGATCGCCAGGAGCGCGGCCGCCGAGGTGAAGACCGCAAACGTCAGCGGCTCCAAGCCGGGCGGCAGGAGAGGGCCCGTCTGGAAAACCGGCCGGAACACGCCGGAAAAATAATAGCACGGCACCAGCGCCGCCAGGATTTTTTTCATCTCGCCCTCCCGGCCGGAAAAGGGCGCCAGGAGCATGAGCGCGAAGACCGCCAGGTAATAGATCGTCGGCCCGGCCGGCGCGCCCAAAAATCCCGCGCCCTGCCAGCGGTGGGCGGCGACCCAGGAGGAAACGGTGGGGCCGAACGAGACGGCGAGGAGCGGCGGCAGGAAGAATCCGAGCGCCAGAGCCATCATTCCGGTTTTCAAGGACGCCGGGACCGTTCGATGAGACACGGCCATCGACAGGGCCGCCAGGAGCGGCAGGACCAGAAACAAAACGAGCCGCATCTGATCGCCCGACCCGATCGGCGCCGGGCCGCCGGAAAAATAGTAGTGCGCCGGGATCAGCGCCAGGCTCAACACATACACCGGCGTGTTGGCGATCCGCGCCGCCCACAGCGCCGACAAAAGGAGCGCGGCGTAGGGAAGATGGTGGAGATACCCGATCGTCACCCAGCCGGCGCCGCTGTCCTGCCACGCCAGAAGCGCCTTGGCGTTCCATTGGATGAGAAGAGGCAGAGTCAGAACCAGGGCCAGACAGATCCACGGCGCCGCCGATTTTTTCATATCCCCCTTTTCGGCAGTCCTGCGCGTTTCGGATAGGCTGTTATCCGGCGGGAGAACTCTCGATGAATTGCTTGATGGAATTCATGATCCAGCAGCAAAAATCGTCCTTCGACATGACCTTCTCGACTTTCATGTCCAGCCACATCGGCTCCTCCTGCAGGTTCATGTCCGACGTCTGCACGATCACCGGCAGGTCCCGCCAGCGCGCGTCGGCGCGCAGCCTCCGCAGAAATTCCCGGCCGTCCATCACCGGCATGTGAATGTCGAGGAGAATCACGTCCACCCGCAGTTGTTCCAGCGCCCGGAGGGCCGCCGCGCCGTGTTCGGCCTCGAGGACCCGGTATTGGGGTTCCAGCATTTCCCGCGTCAGGAGCCGGATGTCCTCGGCGTCGTCGACGATCATCACCACCGCGTGTTTCCCGCCGCCGATCGCCGAGTCGATCGCCTGCCGGACACGCTCGCCGGAAATGGGCTTGCTCAGATACGCCGAAGCGCCGTAGAGCAGCGCCTCGCCCTTGCGGTCCGTCACCGACACGAAAATGACCGGCGCCGACGTGAGCTTGCGCGCCTCTACGGCGAACTCGAATCCGTCCATCCGCGACATGAGGATGTCGACGACGATGGCGTCCGGCGCCCTGCGCCGGATGAGGTCCAGCCCCGTTTCGCCGGAATCCGCCGACTGCACTTCATAGCCGGCCCTTGACAGGTAGGTTTGCAGGAATGTCCGGAACACGTCTTCGTCATCGACGATCAGAACGCGCGCCATAGGCTGGTCCCTCCTCAGGCCCGTCCATACTTTAAAACAAAGCCGGAGAGATGTCAAAAGGCGGAAGGACCGCGTTCATTGACACCCCCGCCCTGCAGCGTATATAATTAAACTCCAATGTCCGTCGTATCCGAACCGCGATTGCCTTCGACACCCCGCATCCCGGACCAGGCGCAGGCGCAGGATGGCGCCGAACTTCAGGGCGGGCGGCCCTTCGGCGTGAAACCCGAAGTGCTCTACGGGCTCAAGGAAAGCTCCCGCCTCCGCGCGGTCAAGGACTGGATCAAGCAGCATTCGCTCCCGTACCGGACGGCGATCTTTTTGAAGTCCATACCGCACGGGATCAAGGGCCTGATCAAGGGCAAGCGCGGGGCGTGGGATCACCTCAAGGCGACGATGTCCTTCGTGACGCGCGCCGACCGCATCGCCGGCCGGCCGATCAACATCACGATCGAGCCGACCAATCTGTGCAACCTCGAGTGCCCGGTGTGCGAAACCGGCGCAGGGATACTCGCCCGCAAGCAGGGTCACATGACACTCGACCAGTTCAAAGTCATCGTGGACCGGATCGCGGAACACACCAACACCCTTCAGTTTTATTTCATGGGTGAACCCTTCATCAACAAGCAGGCCTACGAGATGATCCGCTACGCGAAGGACTGCGGGATCCCGTTCATCACGACCTGCACCAACGGCGACATCGTCAATCCCGAGAAGCTCATCGAGTGCGGGATCGACGAGGTCAATTTCCAGATCGGCGGCATGTCCCAGCCGACCCACGAAACCTACCGCATCAACAGCAACCTCGACCGCGTCCTCCGCAACATGCGCGAGACCCTCCGGCTCCGAAACGAGCGGCACGCCAGGATGTGGGTGGTGGGCGGATACATTTTGATGAAGCACAACGAGCACGAGGTGCCGCTCTTTGAGCAGACGATGCGCGAGATGGGCGCGAACCACTGGTGGGTCATCGACCCCTGCGTACGCACGATCGATCAGGGCAAACAAATGCTGCCGACCGACAAGGCCCACTGGTTCTACGATCCGGGCGCGTTTGAGCGCGGCATCTTGCGGCCCAGGATCCTCATGGACAACGAGTGCCCGTGGATTTACCACAACATGGCCGTGCAGGTGAACGGCGACGTCGTCCCCTGCTGCCGGGACAACCAGGGCACCGAAATCATGGGCAACCTTCTCGCGCAGAGCCTCGATGAAATCTGGAACGGCGAAAAATACGTCCAGCTCCGGAAACGCATCCACGAAGACCAGGGCAAGGTCAAAATCTGCCGGCTCTGCTCGTCCTACGGCGCCAGCCCCCTGAACTGATTTTTCGAAAAAAAGTATTTATCATCCACGGCCGCGGCGCGCAGAACGGCTTGGGCCGGGAAAGCGGCGGCGATCTGGACACGGTCGCATCGAACGCCTTTTATGCGGTCTGGGTCCATCATCATCTGAGGGAGATGCTCGGGCGCGCGCCGGTCTACGGGGAGGACTACGCATTTGATTTTGTGAATTACTCGGAAGGCCTGTTTCACCTGGTCGTCCACCGCGGCGCGGACCTCTATCTTCCGGACTTTCCGATCGATGCGCTGGTTCCACGGATCCGGATGGTGGTCATTTCAGACCCCGCGGCCATCGCCCACCTGAACGAGTTCTCGCGGCTGACCACGGAACTTCGGCGCTGGATGACCGATTATGTCGGCGTCCTTCCGCGGGACATCGTCTCCATTTCCAACGAGATATTTCTCAACACCGCCAAGATGGTGGAACATCAGGAGCCGGAGGCGCTCAGGGCCGGCTGTCTCGTCGTTTACCTGTTTTACAATCTCGCGTATCTGAGCGTCGCCGATCCATCGAAAGGCGCGGCGGAATTGATCCGCCAGACGGTCCAGCATGCCGTGGGAGACGAGTTCAAGCAACTCAAACAGCGGCTGCTGGACGTCCTGGAAGCGAAGCACAAGCAGGACCTCATGGACCGGGTCATGGCGAAACGCTATGACCCGGCCGTCGAGCGCGGGTACCTCCTCGCGCTGGTCCGCGCGGCGGACGAGGATATGTCCACGAAAGGCCGGATCGACCGCACCGAGGAACTCATTCTGCTGGTCGTTGAGATGACGGCCTGTCTTGTCCGGGGCGCGCGCCTGGAACGGGCGCTGCCTCTGAGCGAATTCGACGCGAAACTTGCGCGCGAGATGAACGACGATCTCGACTATGCAGGCAGGGCACTGCAGAGATATTTTCTGGAGCTTCTGGCAAAGGCCGACGCCATGCAGCCGTTCGGTGATGAGGGGTCAGGGGTCGCGTTCGAAAACCTCAAGACGTGCCTGCGGTCGCTCGCGGAAATCGCCGCGGAAATCCGCACCCCGGACCTGCCGCCGGCGCGCGAGGGACTCGTGCCCATTCGGCTGATGCTCATGTACGAGGCGACGGGCATCGCGGTGTCCAACATCGAGATCATCGTCCGGCGGCTCGCCGGCGGCGGCGCGTTTGTTCTGCCGGACGGGACGGAGCACCCCGGTCCGGAGATCCGCCGGGTGACGGACCGGGACGGTGCCGTGGAGATTTTCTACAGGCCGTCGGACCCGGCCGAGCCGTACCGGCTGAGCGCGACGTACGACGACCTGAGCTGCGTGTATTTCCCTTCAGACAGAAATCCCAACGAAGACCCCGCCGGGCCGCACATCGAGGAGAGCATGGACTTCGGCGGGGCGCCGGCCATGGACCGGACGATGAAAGTCTCTCTCGATTTGATGGACCGGCAGATCAGATTTTTGAGGGACCATGACATCCACATCGCAGCGATCGATGATCACCACCCCTACACGCCGGCCATTCTCGCCAATCTTGAGGAACACAGGGAGCAGGGGCATATCGGCCATATCCGCCTTTCGAGCCTGCCGCGCGGCCAGGAGCAGCCGAAGGAGGATCAGAAGTGCGGCGCGGACCTCATTTATGAACAGTACGTCGAAGGCAAACCGTGGGACAATCCGGGCCTGCGAAAACTTCGGGATATCGCGCACGTCCAGGACCTCGCCTTGGAGCGAAACGATCTCGCCATGGACTTGTCGAGGCTGATCGGGCTCAAACACCGGAAGATCGACATCGTCATGACGCTCGCGCAGAACGTCAAGGACCTTGAATCGCTCGAAGGGATCATGGCGCGGTTTGGCTGGTCGAAGGAAGTGAGTTCATTTGAAGGAATGCTCTCTCAGGTCATCCCGCGGACCGAAGAGACCGTCGGCCACATTGTGCTCGGGGACGGCGACACGGAGGTCAGCCGGACGCGCATTCTGGTGGCGATGTCGCCGTTCAGCGATCCCAAAAAGGGAGAGCCCCAGGTCAATATGGCAACCGCGAAGGGGTACCTCCTGGGACGAAAAGGGTACCCGGCCGATTATTTCTTCTACTGTTACAACTTTGATTCTCTGCAAATGCGGCAGGCGAACCCGCAGGACGACCGGCTGGACCTCAGCTTGCTGGCGCAGCGGCTGGGCACGCCGGGGGACGGCGGCCACCGCGGCGCGGCCACCTGCCGGCCGAGCCTGAACCCGGCGTTTCCGGCGCGTCTGTTTTCGTCCATGAACGAATTGAATTTCCTTCAGTACCTGGGCTGGCTGGGCGCGCGGATCAGTGAAAGCTGCGGCCTAAGGCTGCTCGATGTTCTGCCGCCGGCGGAACTGGACCTCAGCGATCAGCAGAAAGACTTCCTTGAGGAGATCGTTCGGGATTCACACCTGTTGGAACTTGCGCGCCCGGGATCGGATTCGGACCGGATCGCTGTCCTGGCCGTCCGGGCGCCGGTGAAATCCCAACGGGCGCCGGTCGGATATCTTCAGGTGTTTCATCACGTGCGAAAGCGCGGAGACATTCATTACCTGATTTACTGCCGTCCGGGTCTCAGCTCCATCGTCATCCAAAACGTGAACGATCCGGCCAAACGCCTCAACCCGGGCCGGCTCGCGAAGGACTTCGGCTGGCCGGAAGACGGCGGCACGGACATGGTGGGAATCGCCAGCGGGCGGTTGAACAAGTACATCAAACCGGAACTCCGGTGGCTCAAAGGCGACGATTTTTCGCGCCTATGCAGCCTGTTCGCGCTCCTGTTCGATCACCGCACCGACTACAAGGTCAAGGCGCATTCAAGACCCCTTTAATTTACTCATTCACCGAAAAACGAAAAGCCGAAGGCCGCTTTTTTCGTATTCGGCGATCTCCGAATCGATCGACATCAAGGACAGGTTCCGGCAGATGCACTGCCAGGCGAGCATTCGATCAAACGGATCCTTGTTGCTGATCCGGGGGAGCCTATGGAACGTGGCAGCTTCGTGTTTTTCGAGCGGAATGATTTCGAATCCGGTTTTCTCGACGGCCTCGACAATTCCTTCCAGCGGAATATTTTCGAGATTGAATTTCTTAACGGCATACTTCAATGATATTTCCCAAAGGCTGACAGAGCTCACGAAGATTTCATTTCGCGTGTCGCGCAGGATCGCCTTCGCGGCAGGCTTCAATTTACCCGGGTCGAGGACGCTCCAGATAACAAAATGCGTGTCTAACAGAACCCGGATGGTCACAAGTCGAAGAACTCCCTTTCGCCGACCTTGAAATTTTTTGAAAAGCTGTATTTCGCCTTGCCCTCCAGAATGCCGAGGCGGCGGGGCTTCCGGGGAAAGTACTTTTTGTAGGGAACGATCACCGCGACCTTTTTCCTGGCGCGGCCGAACGTGACCGTAATTTCCCCGCCATTTTCCACGTGGTCGATCACTTCCGCGAAACGGTTTTTGACGTTGGCCGCCGTCCATGTCTTCATGGCCGTATCCTACCCGCCCCGCCGCTTAATGTCAAGTTGACATGTTCTGACCGTTTCTCAGGCATCTACCAGCGCGCCGAGGTGTTCGGCGACGCTTGCGCCCAGGGCCTGCAAATCGTATCCGCCCTCGAGCATTGACACGATTTTGACGGGCGCGTCGAGGTCGCGGAGGGTCCGGACGACCCGGCGCGTCATTTCGCCGTAGCATTCGGTGGAGAGTTCCAGCGCGGCCAGAGGGTCGGCGGCGTGGGCGTCGAATCCGGCGGAGATCAGAAGGAGCGTGGGGTCGAATTTTCGGATCGCCGGAAGAATCCGGTCGTTCAAGTCCGACAGAATTTCGACGTCGGAGGACCCGGCGGTTTGCGGGCAGTTCAGAGTGAACTGCAGACCCGCGCCTGTCCCGCGCTCCCGGTCCGACCCGCCGCCCGGATAAAACGGGAATTGATGGAGGGAGCAGTAATAGACCTGATCGGTTTCGTAAAACGCCGCCTGCGTTCCGTTGCCGTGATGCACGTCCCAATCGAGGATGAACACGCGCGGCGCGAGGGCCAGGGCCGGCAGAGTCAGGGCATGCCGGGCGGCGATGGCGATATTGTTGAACAGGCAGAATCCCATCGACCGGTCCGGCTCGGCGTGATGGCCGGGCGGCCGGACCGTGCAAAAGGCGGCGGCGTCTTCGGGTTCATCCAACACAAACTCGACTGCCGTGCACCCGGCGCCCGCCGCCAGGAGCGCCGCCGGCCAGGAACCACGCGAGGTCGGCGTGTCCGCGTCGAGCGGCTCGCCGCGCTCGCAGGCCCGCCGGACCGCGTCGAAGTGATCCCGCGAATGGACACGAAGGATTTGTTCGGCCGTGGCGGGCGCCGGTTTCTGATGGTCCAGCCGGTACCACAACGCGTAGCGTTCCGACCGCAGCGCGTCCACGATCGCTCCAAGCCGGGCCGGCCGCTCCGGGTGGCCGTAGCCGGTTTCGTGCTGGAGAAAAACGGGCGATCCGAAATACGCGGTCCGCATGCCGGTCAGTCCGGTTCCGACGTGGAGAGGAAATTCGAAATCGGGATGGACCGGTCCACCGTCATCGTGTTCTGTCCGAACGCGGCCCGGCCTTTCAGCGCCAGGGTCGCTTTGCGAATCGGATGAGACGGCCGGATTTCGCCGGCGCCTTCAAATCCGCCCTGATCGGTGACCAGCCGGATTTCGGTCAACCGCACCGCGTCGGCCAAGGGTTCCGCCAGGATGTGTCCTTCGCGAAGGCTCGACCCCAGCATCACCGCCCAGGACGACTGGCCCCAATCGCCGGTCGCCTCGATTTTGATCCGGCCCCCTTCCAGCAGCCGGCCCGCTTTCGCGTCGATCAGGCAGCTTGCGGAACCCTGGACCGCGATCTCGACGCCGGCCGGGCCTGGAAGAATCTCGTTCAGACGGAGGTCTGTAATTTCGGCGTCGACATGCACGCTCGTGAGTTTCCAGCCCGAGGCCGTCAGCGCGATCCGCCCGTTGCCCCGCCGGAGCTTCAACCGGACCGCAGGCGGGAATAAACCGGCCGGATACAGATGGCATTCGTCCAACAGGACCACACGGGTCGGCGAAAGATTCACCCGGACGCCCGACAGGCGCGCGCCCCACGGCGCCGCATCGATGGACTCGCATGACACGGCCGGAACGCGTCGCGCCAGCGCGAACCGCAGGGCGGCGTCGTATGGAAATGCGAGGAAGAGGGACGCGAGGAAGACGGCGGCGGCCCAGGCGAAAATTTTAAAACGCACTCGAACCTGCGGCGGGGGACGGGTCCACAAACGTGGCGGAAAAATCAAAACGTTCGACCGACGCGCCGGACCGCTCCAGCAAAAAGGACGGCACGGTAATGTCGCGCTCGGCCGAAACCTGTTCCAGGAGCGCGGCGATGCGTTCCAGCGGGACGCCCTCCAAACTGAGCGTGACGGTCGCCGGCTGGCCCGCGCCGGCTTCCCGGCCGGACCATTTGGGCGAGCGGTCTTTCAGGTCCAGCGGCTCGACGATCCGCTGAAGCCGGACCAGAAGCGGGTCGGCCGGTTTGGGGGTGGGCGGGACGTTGGGCAGTTCGGAAAACAATTTCGAAAAGGCCACAAAGTCCGCCGTCCGGCGGTCCCGGATCCGCGCCGCCGCGCGGACGTCGAGACCCAGATACAGGAGAAGCGCGCAATAGGCGGCGCCGCACAGCAAAAGCAGTCCCGCGGGTTTCACATTCATGACGCCGCGTGTCCCGCCGCCGGCTTGAGCCGGGCACGGACTTTGAATGCGGTCCGCTTGTCGCTCATCCGCGTTTCGCTCGACACCAGGGCCGCGTCCGCCAGCGCCGGATCGGCCGAGAGCGTCGCGACCCACTGCGCGACGGCCTGAGGGTCGGCCGCAGTGCCGCGGATTTCAACGCGCACGATGTCGAGGGAAATCGCGTCGAGACGCAGAGTCGCCGCGGCCGCCTGACTCGACACCCGGTCCACCACCGCAAGCCACGCGTGAAGCGGCACGGAGGTGGCCGCGCGGGCCGGCGCGGCGAAACGCGCCTTGTCCTGCAGCGCGAGCAGGGGATTGACGCGCAGGGAGTCCGGAACTTTCACGCCAAATCGCGCCTCATATCCGTCGAGCATTCTCCCCTGCAATTGATCGGCGAGACGCGTCATGCGGACTTTGGCCAATCCAAGACCCGCAAGCGGCATGAGAAGCGAAATCGCCAGGAGGGCCGCCCGAAGGATTTTCCATCCGGGCCGGCCGGTTTCCAAACCCGCCGGCAGGTGGATAGACGCAGGTTGGGAAGGATGCGGCGCGATGCCGGGCGAGAGGGTCGCATGTTTTCCGGCGATCAGCGCCGGGACGCAGTCCATGAGCGTTTCCATCGCGTCCTGGGTGACCACCGTCCCATATTTGGCGAGAACCGGCTCGATGGAACCGCCGGCGTTCAGCCGCAGCAGGGTCGACTTGCGGCCCAGCATGGAAGCGATGCCGGTCGGGATTTCCACCGCGCCCGGGCCACCCGACAGAATCGCCTTCCAGACCAGCGCGGGTTTTCCGCCCGGCGGCACCCCGATCAACGTGACGCCGGCCGCCGCGTCCAGCGCGATCAGGCCGCCATGCCGGAACCGTTTGTCCCAGACGAGCGTCGTCAGCAGAAGATCTTCCGGAACGCATCGATCGGCGCCGTCGGACGCCGCAGCGGCGGGCGCGACGGCGGCCCAGACCGTCCGGCGGCCCCTCGAAAAAAATCCCGGGCGCGGAATCAACAGCCAGACTTTGGCCGATTCGGCCGGCAGCGGAATCCGGTCAAACACCATCTCCCGAATCTGCGCCTCGCCGATCCGGCGCAGCGCCTTCACCGGCAGCACGAGCGGGACGAGAAATGTCTGGCGGCTTGGCAGCGCCGTCCATTCGCCGTCCGGCCAACGGCTCCTCCCTTTCGGGGTACGCTCGATTTTCTGGTTCCGTCCCGGAAAATACAATATCATGGTGTGGGTTAAGCGACCCGGCGGACCATCGCCGCGCCCGATTCGGCTTCGCGCTCGATCACGTACTCGCGCCGCACGTACAGGTGCGCGCCGTTGAAAATCACGATCGCCCGCCAGGCCGTCGGGAGGTCGGTCAGGATCGACTGGATCGACTGAAGCGCGGCCGCCGGAATCGACCCGGTCGGAAGCTGAAACGTGACGCCCGGATAGCGGCGCATGTCTTCCAGCTTGTTTCGCGCGACGAGTCCGTACGCGTCTTCGAACAGGTCGAGCATCTCATCCGACGCGGCCGGGACGTAAATTTTTCCGCTCCCGTACGAGGTGAGCAGCGGGCGGATGCGGTCAAAAGCCGAGACGTCACGGAATCCGCGCACAAAGGAAAGTTCATCCACCGTTTCGAACGGCCCATTCCTCGGGGAGATGTCCTCCCCCAGGTAATCCAGCCGCTCGGCGCCCGACGCGCGCGGCTCGTCGTCCGCGTCGACCCAGTCGAGCGCGCACGGCAGGGCGCGATGTTCGAATTGCTCGCGCTTGAGGAGCGCGCCGAACAGCTCCTGGACGGGTCCGCCCACGATGAGGTCGTTGAGCCGGTTGACGTTCAGGCGCGTTTCCAGCGGCTCGACCTCCAGCCGGACGGTGAAATCGTCGACTGGAAACTCTCGCGGCTCCCTGGACAGCGCCATCAGTTCCGCGGGCTTGAGGGCGGGCAGGCCCGATTCTATTTTTTTCAAGAGGCCCCGCGACTCGACCAGCCGCACCGCTCTGCGGGACCGGTCAAAGGCCGTGCGCGCGCGAAGATTGAAGTCGCTGACAATGATCACGAGCGCCAGCGTGATCACGAGCGCCATCGGCAGGGCCGCGCCGCGTTCAGGAGTGGGTTTCGGCGAACGCATTGCTCAACATCAGGCGGAACTCGTCCGCCGGCGCCTCGTCTGTGTTTCCCGGCGGCGGCGGCCATGACCGCAGCGCCTGGAATTTGAGCCGGATCAGGCTCGTGACCGCCGGAACCTCCTCCGCCGGAACAAAACCCCCGGCGGCCTCCGAGTACGCCTCGATCACCGGCCGGCGCAGACCCTCCAGGAGAAATTCCCGGGTTTCCTTTACGCCGATCCCATCTGCAATCGCGTACCGGACCAGCCGGAAGGCGGGGCGGTCCGGGTCGCGCTCGAACACGTACCGGATGCGCAGCCGGAGATACCGGCCGCCCCAGTCGCCATAGACCAGCACCGAAAATCCGGCCGGCCGGTCGTCCAAATATTCGTACGTGAAGGGGCTGGCGCTGCGGTCCAGTTCGGCCTGGATCATTTCCCTCAACACGATTTCCTTCCGAAGCCGGTCGGCCGTGAGTTGGGCCGCGGCGGCGGTGCGGCGGCAGTTGGTGAACACGGCGTAGAGAAGCCCCGCAAGCATGGCCATGAGGAGGGTGGCGATCAGAAGTTCGATCAGGGTGAACCCGGCCCTGGGGTTCAGCCTGTCAGTCGTAGACATGAATCTGCACGCCGGTCGTCCGGCCGGCCGGCGTCACTTCCAGGAGGGTGCTCCGGAACCGGATCGGGCCGAGCTCGACCTGTTCCGATTTCAGCTCGCGCGCCCACGCGCCGATGTCGCGAAGACCGAGGGTGGGCGCGAGCGCGGCCTGCGCGGCGATCGCATGATCCTGCGCGGAATTCAGCATGCGCAGGCTGTGCCGCACGACTTCCAGCAGCGACAGAGTCGCAAGGGACACGAAGGCGAACGCGACCAGAAGCTCGATCAGGGTGAACCCGTTTCGAACCGGCCTGCTCATTCTCCCGATTCCGTCCGCACGGTGCCCAGACGGTCGATTCTCCAGCGCATGCGATCCTCCACCGACGGGCCCGAAAGATGCAGCGTAAAAGGTTCCGTCAGGCCGAGCGTGTTGAAGGCGAATTCGGGTTCGGGCGGCGTTTCGAGTCCCTGCTGTTTGACCTCCTCGATCCGGTACTCGGCCAGCGCCAGCCGCGCGATCTCCGTGTCGGCCTGAAGCAACACGAGGTCGCGGGGAGGGGCGATCTTGATCCGCAGCGGTTTGGCGTCCAGTTGATCGAGCGGGACCAGCGGCGACCGCAGGGCGCGGCGGCCGGCGCGGAGGACAAATTGTTCGATATTCCGCAGGTCCCGTTCCTTTGGCCCGGCCAGCGCGGCCGACAGGCGCGGCAGCGCCATCGTGAATGTGAGACCCATGAGGGTGAGGACGATCAAAAGCTCGATGAGGGTGAACCCGGCCATCCTTTTGAATCTCACTTGGCAGGGGTGCCTTCCAGATTCCAGCTTTCGATGTCCGCGTCGTCGCCTGTGCCGCCCGGCATGCCGTCGGCGCCGTAGCAGAGAATATCGAAATCAGGATCGTGCAGGCCCGGGGCCACATACACATACTCGTGGCCCCACGGGTCCTTTTGGACCAACTTCTGTTTGAGGTATCCGCCGGCCTGCCATCGGGACGGAACGGGCTCGGCCGCCGTTTTTTCGACGAGGGCCTTCAGACCCTGCTCCGTGGTCGGCGGCTTGCCGTTATGGACCGTGTACATTTCGATCGCCATGCCGAGCGTCTGGATGTCCTGCGTGGCCTTGGTGCGTTTCGCCTGCCCGAGGACGCCGAGGAGTTTCGGCGTAATGAGCACCGCCAGAAGGCCAATGATCGAAATGACGATCAGCATCTCGATCAGCGTAAATCCTCTCTGTCTCATCATTACTGGATCGACCTCGACATGTCGACGATCGGGATCAGGATCGACACGACGATCCCGCCGGCGAACAGGCCCAGGCACAGGATCAGGGCCGGCTCGAGAATGACGGCGAACCGCTCGAGTTCCTGCGCCGCCTCCTCCTCCAGCGCCGTCGCGGCGGCGGCGCAGACCATCCGGAGCTGGCCGCCCGACTCGCCGGCCGCGAGAAGCTCCGTCGGGATGACGTCGAACATCGGGCGTTCTCCGACCAGCACGCTGAAACTCCGGCCGTGCCGCAGGCCCTCCCGGACGTATTCGATGTCCTCCCCAATCTCCCGGCTGCCCACCGCGTCCTTCGATACGCCGAGGGCCTTCACGAGGTCGAGGCCGCTGTCGAGGAGCGTCGACAGCGCGGCCAGCCAGCGGGACAGTGCGATTTTTCTGAGAGAGGCGATCCGGTACAGAGCCCGCTCCTTGAGGCGCGTTCCCTTTTCCGTTTTCAAATAAAAAAATCCAAAGACGAGAATCATCCCGAGCGCCGCCGCCAGCCAGGGGCCCGCCGACTGGACAAAGGACGAGACCGCCAGAAGGCCGCGGGTCAGAAGCGGCAGAGGGCGCGTCGAGCCTTCGAAAATGTCCGTCAGTTGCGGCACCACGAACGTGATGAGAAAACCGATGACGAACATCGAAAACGTGAACACGATCAGCGGATACATCAGGATGCCCTCCATCCGCCGCCGGAACGCGTTCTCCCGCGCGAGCGACTCCGCCGCACGCGTCAGCGATTCGGCCAGCCGGCCCGATTCCTCGCCGACCCGGATGCCCGCCAGAAGATGCGGCGGAAAAACGCCGGTGGCGGCCGCCGCGTCCGTCAGCGACTGCCCGCTCTCCACCGCGCCGGACATCGACAGAAGCGCGGAGCGGATCGCGGCCGACCGCGACCGCGACGAGACCGCCTGAATCGCCGCCAAAAGCGGCAGGCCGCCCTTGAGGAGCACCGAAAGGCTCGTCAATGTTTCCTGCAGGCGCGACCTCGACACGCGTCGCCGGACGATCGTCTCGGCCGGCTCCAGATTCAGCACGGACGTAAGGCCGGTCCGGCGGAGCTTCAGCCGCGCGTCCACGATATCTGTGGCCATCACCGACCCGTGCTCCACGCTGCCCGCCTTGGATACCGCCTCGTACTCGAAAAAGGGACTCACAGTATTTTTAATATCTCCTCGATCGTCGTTTCGCCGGCGGCGATTTTTTCGATCGCGTTCGCGCGGAGCGGCTGGTATCCCTCGGAAAGAGCGACCTGCCGGAATCGGCCCTCGTCATAGCCCTTGACGATCTCGTTCTGCAGGGCCGGCGAGACGGTCAGAATCTCGAACACGCCCGTCCGGCCGTGATAGCCCGTTTTCAAACAGGCGTCACACCCCAACGGCACGCCCACTTCGGACACCACGCCGCGCGCGTCCGGGAAGACCGAGTAGAGCGAATCCGGCGCGGGGCTCCGGCCCGCACACCTGCAGAGCTTGCGGACCAGCCGCTGCGCCACGACGCCGGTCAGCGCGGAGGCGATCAGAAACGGCTGGATGCCCAGATCCATGAGCCGCGCGACCGCGCCGATCGAATCGTTGGTGTGCAGCGTCGACAGAACGCGGTGCCCGGTCAAGGCCGCGTGGACGGCGAGGTCGGCGGTTTCGGCGTCGCGGATTTCGCCGACCGAAATCGTGTCGGGGTCCTGGCGGAGGATGGACCGGAGGCCGGTGGCGAAGGTGAATCCGATCCGCGGTTTGATCTCGATCTGGCTGATGCCGTCCAGTTTGTATTCCACCGGGTCCTCCAGCGTGATGATGTTCGTGGCGGGATCGTTCAACGTCTGCAAAAACGAGTACAGCGTCGTCGACTTGCCGCTGCCGGTCGGGCCGGTCAAAAGGAGGATTCCGTTGGGCCGGCGCAGCATCTCGGCCAGGCGGTCCTGATGGGCCTGGGAAAGGCCGAGCTGGGACAGCGACAGGAGCGTGCCCTTGTCCAGAAGCCTCAGCACGACGCGCTCGCCATGGGCCGTCGGCACCACGCTCACGCGCACGTCGATCTCGCGGCCGACGTTCCGCAAATTGATCCGGCCGTCCTGCGGCAGAATCTTTTCGGCGATATCCAGCCGCGCCATGATCTTCACCCGCGACACCACGGCCGGATGGAGACTCCGCGTGTAGGTGCGGATCGGATGCAGAATGCCGTCGACCCGGAACCGCACCGTCACCTCGTCTTCGCCCGGCTCGAAATGGATGTCGCTCGCGCGCCGGCCCAGCGCGTCCGCGATCAGCGAGTTCACCATCCGGATGACCGGCGCCTGGACCGTCACGTCGAGGTCCGAACGCTCGTCGGTGACCTCCTGCTCCAGTTTCGACAGCTCCTCCGGGTCCATGCCGAGATCCAAATCGGACTCGCCCGACAAGAGCGCCCGCGCGGCGCGTTCCAGTCCCTCCTCCACCACGCCCGGCGCCAGGGGAACGCATTCGATGGGAGACTGGTAGAGCACCTGCAGGTGGCTGAGGATTTCCGGGTCCGGCATGTCGACCACGCCGATCCGGACCGGCGGGCCTGATTCGAGCGGCAGAATCCGGTGCTCCTTGAAAAAAGTGAGGTTGGCCATTTCAAACAGCGATTTGATCCGGCCCGGTTCCATGAGGCTTAAGGCATCTTGCGGGGCTGCAGGGCGGCCTGCGGCTCCCGGAGCGGCGTTTCGCCCTCTTTCTCTCTCGAGACCTTTTCCAGATCCTCCGCGGTTTCGAGGATGCGCGGCGTGATGAAAATCAGGAGGTTCGTGTTTTTGTCCTCATACACATCCTTCCGAAACAGCGCGCCGATCACGGGAAGCTTCGAGATCACCGGCACACCGCTGCGGCCGACCGTCTTGCGCTTGCCCAGAATCCCGCCGAGGACGACGGTGTGCCCGCTTTCGACCGTGATCGTCGTCGACAGATCCCGGGTCGTGCGGGTGGGCGCGCCCAGTTCGGCGACCGACTTGACTTCCTGGATCGACATCGAAAGGTCCAGCGTCACGCGCGGCTTGTTCACGTGCGGCGTGATGTTCAGGTTCGTCCCGACGTTCTCGAAACTGAAGGTCCGGATGACCGTGCCGACGTCGGTGACCTGGCTGTTCTGAAGGATCGGCACGACGTCGCCGACGGCGATCCGCGCCTTTTCGTTGTCCTTGACCAGAATGTGCGGCGTGCTGATGACGTCGAAATCCTTGTTGTCGAGAAAGGCATTGAAGGCCGAAGGCAGGGTCGTCCCCTTTTTGGTGATCCCGATGGTCAATCCCTCCTGGCCGGGCGTGGTGCCGGTGACGACGCCGAGGCCGGACGTGTAATTGGACCCGCGGATGTCCCTCGCCGTTTCGGCGAACCACTGGATGCCGATCTTCTTGGTCTGGTCCGCCGAGGCCTCCACCACGTACATTTCGAGCCACACCTGGGCCTTGCTCTGGTCGAGTTTCTTGATGATCGTTTCCAGCTCCTCATAGCGCTGGGCGTTGGCGGTGATGATGAGCGAGTTCGACTGCTCATCCGCCACGATCCCGATGCGGTCCGCGCCGGTCTGGTCCTTGTAGAGGGTGTTGATCTTGTCGGCGATCTTCAGCGCGTCGGCGTTGCCGATCTTGTAGATGTGCATGTTTTCCGCGCGCGGCACGCTCGGCTGGTCGACTTCGCCCACCAGTTTGGTGACCAGCGCGATGAGGTGCGGGGAGGTCGACGAGATGATGACAGACCGGCGCCGGGGATCGGGAATGATTTTGAAATTCTCCGTCGCGTATTTCGCCGTGCCGACCTGCAAAAGCTCCCCGACGAGCTTGGCGACGGCCTCCTCGGACGCATGCTTGAGCGGAAGGACCTTCAGCTCGACCTCATACGGGTAGTCCGTGTCGAACTCCTTGATGAGGTCCTCGATCCGGCGCACGTCCTCCGGCAGCGCGGCCACCCACAGCATGTTGGTTTCGACGATCGGCATGGTCAGGAAATCCGATTTGCCGAGATACGAGCCCAGGATGGCGTCCATCCGGGCCTTGAGGTCCGTCACTTTGGCGTATTTGATTTTGTAAAATTTGTACACGACCCGGCCGTACAGTTCCGTAAGGCGGCGGATGAGGTCCATGACCTTCTCGACATTTTCCCGCGTGTCGGTCAGAAGGATCAGATTCAGTTTCGGCATCACTTGGAAGTTATTGTTGGGCGAGAGGTAGGTTGCGATGACGTTGCGGAATTCGTTGATCGAAAGGCCGGGATCGACGCGGATGATCTGCGTGATGAGTTCCTGGGACATTCCGGACGCCGCGCCCTCCACCACGGGGAGATTGCCGCGAAGCGCGACGGAACTCGGCGCGACTTTCCAGCCCTGGTTCATCTTCACCAGCGTGAATCCCCGCATCGCCAGCACCTGTTGCGCAAGGTCCATGACCTGAGACATCGGAACGTCCGCGGGGCCGGACATGATCACCTGGCCGCTGACGTTCGGATCGTAGAGGATGTTTTCGCCGGTGAGTTCGCTGATGCCTTTCAGAAAATCTTTCAGGTCCGCCGTCAGGTTCACCTGCACGGTCGGTTCCCGTTCTTTGGGAGGCTCCGGTTTGGGCGGAATGGCCGGAGCAGGCACGGCAGGCGGCGCGGCGGGCGGCGCAGCCGGACGCGGAGGCTCGACGCGCGCCGACTCGACCGGCTTGGCCGCGGGCGTTTCGACGGGAACTTCCTTCGCCGTCCCCGCCTGAGTGTCCGCCATCCCTGTCGGACGGTGGGCAGGGACGGCTGACGTCCGTGTCGCCGCCGGTTTCGGCGCGGGCGTGGGCGGCGCGGCAGGTTTGGGTTTGGCCGGCGGCGGCTCCGCCTTCGGGGCTGGAACAGCCGCAGGCCGGGCGCGGGACGGGGACAGGGACGGGGCCTGTCCCATCACCGCCGAGACACGCTGGGCCTGCGAAGAAGCGGGGAATTTTTTCAGAAGCGCCGCGCCGATGTCCGCCGCCCCGCGCGTGTCCCGCAGGTCTTCCATGTAAATGCGGAACCGGTAGTAGAGGGCCTCCGGATCGTCTCCGGCCGACTCGAACGCTTTTAACGCTTCTCCGTATCTGCCCTTTTCATACAGCGTGACGCCCTGGCGCAGGGATTTGGCAGGGTCCGCGGCACACAGCGGCGAAGTCCAGAAGCCGACCAGCGCCAGGGTCAGCGCCGAAATCCGAATCCTAGTCTTTAAATACAATGGTAATCTCCTTATCGACACCCTGGCGCTCCACCGTGAAGGAAACCCGGTCCTTGCCGTGGATCGAACTCCACAGCCCCACCGCCTTGTCCACGCTGTCCATCTTGACGCCGTTCACCCGCTTCACGATGTCGCCCTCCAGGAAGGTCAGCTTGTCGAAGAAAGGCTTGCCGCGCGGCTTGATGTTCGCCAGCTTGAACCCTTCCACCCGGCCGGCGACCGCGTGGGGCTGGACGTCGACCCAGGAAAAAATAATGTTCGTGTTGTTGTTGATGGTCCGGTTGATCTCCGAACGCGAAACCGTGACCTGCTCGCCGCCGGAGAAAGTCGAAGACGCCGGCCGGGCGGCCGCCGGAAGACGCGCGCCGGCTGATGGCGCGAGCAGTGCATCGTTCGAAATGAACTCGCGGGCGCCGGTCGTGAGATTTTTCACCCAGATGCGCCCGCGCTCGACCTCCAGAAGTTCCATGTCCTTCCATTTCTCGCCGATCTTGAGCACCTCCACCTCGCGGCTGCCGGTCGAGAGCTGAACGATGGCGATGGACATCGCGGCTTTTTTCGGGCCGCCCACGAAGGTGCCCAGAAGGTCCACCGGCAGGGCCGACTTGGTTCCGCCCGTTCCGGCGACAGGAGGCGCGGGCAGGGAAGGAACCGGCTGCGCCGCCTGTGGGACGAACCCGCCGATCGATATCCGCCTCGGCGACGGCGCCGCCCAGCTTTGAGCCGCCGGAATGGCCGGCAGCGCAGGCAGGCTCGCCCGGTCGAGTTTCCACGCGAGGATTTGGCCGGCCAGGATCGCCGCGCCGGCCGCCGCCACCATCGCGCCGGCCGGGAGCGACCATTTGTTGGAAAGGATGCGGTCCAGCGTTTCCCGCAATCGGGCGGCGGCGTTTTCTGTGGGTTTGTTCATCGCAAATTCCAATGCTAATTCCGCCGTCGTTTCTCTGTCAACCGCACGAAGGCCCGCGCGGCGCCGCGCGCGGCGTCGCCCGAGTCCGCGGGTTCGCCCAGAAGCGCCAGGAGGCTGCCGCGCGGGAGGGCTTCGCACAAAAACACCTTGGCGTGCGGACGCGGCGCCCGCGCATGGAGCACGTCGCTTCCGCGCACGATCCGCTCGTCACGCTTCACGATCCCCGCGCGCTCAAGCCCGTCCTGGATCGACTTCACGAGATTGTCCCGGTCGACGGCATGATAATCTTTTCGGTAGAAGAAACACTTGATCTCAAGCGCGGCGGCCGGATCAAAAGCCGGCACGCGCCAGATCAGCCGCGCACACTGCGCCACCTTCTCTTGATAGGCGAGCGACCGCCTGACTTTTGGGTCGAGCCACTTGGCGCGCTGGGTGGTCCGGGCCTTGGGGATCGGCTCGCCGGGGACGCAGAAATAATAGATGGGCCGGCCTTGGACGGTCAGAATGGGATTTCGGAGGCCGTCGAGAAACTCGGGATCGGAAAAATCGGGCATGGCGCTAGATTTGATGCCGGACCATCTGCTCTTTCTCCTGGCGCAGCCGGTCCGTTTTTTCGCGCATCGTTTCGATGACCTCGTCCGGGGCGTTGTCCAGGAATTCCGAATCCTGAAGGCGCCGCTCGTTCTTGTCGATCAGGGCCGCCACCTCGGCCAGACGATCGCGGATCCGGCGGCGCTCCTGTTCGAGGTCCACGAGGTCTCCGACCTGAACGTACAGCGTGAACGGCTGGACGAAACAGGGCGCCGCGCCCGAGCGGTCCGCAGGCGCGCCGTCGATCACCGAACATTCCGATTTCGCCAGCCGCGAAAAGAGCGGAAAGGCCTGCCGGATCCGGTCCACGGCGGCCGCATCGGCCTCGGAACCGAAAATCAGGGTCCGCACCGGTTGATTGGGCGCAATCCTGTACAGCGTCCGGATGTTTCTGATTTGCCGGATCATTTCGATCACGGTCGAGATGTGCGCCTCTCCGCTCTCCGGCGACTCGCCCGATCCCCCGCTCGGCGCCGGAAAACGGGACACCGCAAGAAGACGCCCGGCGTCATCGCCGCGGTGGGCCGCCGGCAGTTGCGCCCAGATTTCCTCGGTTACAAACGGCATGTACGGATGCAGGAGTTTCAAACTTTCGGCCAGCGCATGGACGAGGCACGAGACCGTATCGGACCGAGCGGCGCCCGCGACGCCGGCGGTCAGGAAAATCTTGGCGATCTCGATGTACCAGTCGCAAAATTCGCCCCAGATGAAATCGTAGAGCCTCCGCGCGGCCGCGTCGAATTCGTACCGGTCCAGCGCGCGCCGCACGTCGGCGGTCGCCGCCGACAGCCGGCCCAGGATCCAGCGGTTGCAGAGATCGGCCAGGGCGTCGCCCGAGGCAGGACGCGGCGGGAGACGAATCTCGAGATCGGCGGGCGCGTTCATCAGAACGAATCGCGCGGCGTTCCACAGCTTGTTGGCGAAATGCCGGTATCCCTCGAACCGCTGCTCGCTGAGCTTGATGTCCCGGCCCTGCGCGGCCAGGGCCGCAAGCGTGAACCGGACGGCGTCGGTGCCGTACTTGTCCATCATCACGAGCGGGTCGATGACGTTGCCCTTCGATTTGCTCATCTTTTCCCCGGTCTCGGTGCGGATCAGCGCGTGAATCGGCACGTCCCGGAACGGCACGTCCTTCATGAACCGCAGGCCCATCACGATCATCCGCGACACCCAGAACGTCAGAATGTCGAACCCGGTGGACAGGACGGTGGTCGGATAGAATTTCTGAAGTTCCGGCGTGCGGTCCGGCCAGCCGAGCGTCGAAAAGGGCCAGAGCGCGGACGAGAACCACGTGTCGAGCACGTCCTCGTCCTGCGCGAGATCTTTGGACCCGCAGTGCGGGCATTGAAGGGGCGGCGTGCGCGACACGAGGATGCCCTCCCGGTCGCGCCCGGCGCACGCCCGGCAATACCACGCCGGAATCCGGTGACCCCACCAGATCTGCCGGCTGATGCACCAGTCGCGGATGTTTTCCATCCATTGCAGATAATCGTTCACCCAGCGTTCCGGATACAGCTTGATCCGGCCGTCCTTGACGGCCGCGATCGCGGGCGCCGCGAGAGGTTTCATGCGGATGAACCATTGCTTGGACACATACGGCTCAATCGGCGTCGCGCAACGATAACAGTGCCCGACGTTGTGCCGGTGCGGCTCGATCTTGACGAGGAGCCCCTCCGATGTGAGCTGCTCCACCACGCCCTTGCGCGCGACGAAGCGGTCCTGGCCCGCGTAGGGGCCGGCGTTTGCGTTCAGGCTCGCGTCCGCGTTCAGGATGTTCACCAGTGGAAGATCATGCCGCTGACCGATCAGAAAGTCGTTCGGATCGTGGGCCGGCGTGATTTTGACGAGGCCGGTGCCGAAGGACGGATCGACGTAGGAATCGGCGATGATCGGAATTTCCCGGCCGAGGATCGGCAGGCGCAGCGTCCGGCCGATCTCTCCCCGGTGCCGGTCGTCGTCCGGATGCGCCGCCACCGCCGTGTCGCCCAGCATCGTTTCGGGCCGCGTCGTCGCCACCACGATCCCGCCGCCGCCGGACACGAAGGGATACTGGATGTGATAGAAAAATCCGTCGATCTCCCGGTACGTGACCTCGATGTCCGACAGCGCCGTCCCGCAGCGCGGGCACCAGTTCACAATGTAGTCGCCCCGGTAGAGCAAGTCCTCCTCCCAGAGCCGCACGAACACTTCCCGGACGGCGTTCGACAGGCCCTCGTCCATCGTGAAGCGCGTCCGCGAAAAATCGCAGGAACATCCGAGCCGCCCGAGTTGCTCCAGGATTCGGCCGCCGTATGTTTCCTTCCACTGCCACACCCGCGCCAGGAATTTTTCGCGGCCCAGGTCCCGGCGCGTCAGGCCCTCCTTCGCGATCTCGCGTTCGACCACGTTCTGCGTCGCAATGCCGGCGTGGTCCGTGCCCGGCAGCCACAGCACCTCGTATCCGTCCATCCGCTTGTACCGCGCAAGAATGTCCTGCAGGGTGTTGTTGAGCGCGTGGCCCATGTGGAGGCTGCCCGTGACATTGGGCGGGGGGATCACCATGCAAAACGGCGGTTTGGAGGACGAGGGATCGGCGCGGAAGATCGGCGCGGACTCCCATTTCCGGCGGATGGCCGGCTCGACCTGCGCCGGCTCGTAGGCCTTGGGAAAACTCGTGTTCAGACGCGGCCGCTTTTTCGGGTCGGACGCTTTTTCCTGGACCGGTAGAGCTTGTGTTCGATGCCGTCCAGGATGGCCTGCCAGGAGGCTTCGATGACATTTTCGGAAGCGCCGACGACGTTCCAGGAGGTCCGGCCATCGGTGAATTCGATGAGGACCCGGACGGTGGCGCCCGTGCCGGCCGCCGCGTCCACCACGCGGACCTTGAAATCGGTGAGGTGGACCTCGCGAAGCTCCGGATAGAATTTTTCAAGCGATTTGCGCAGGGCCTTGTCCATGGCGTTGACCGGGCCGTTGCCGTCGGCCGCCGAGTGTTCGATCTGGTCGCCCACCCGGACCTTGATCGTCGCCTCGCACCGGACGTCGCCGTTCTGCTCGCGCTCGTTGATCACGCGAAATCCGATCACCTCAAAAAAAGGCGACAGGCCGTCCAGGTTTTTTTTCAACATGAGTTCCAGGCTCCCGTCGGCCGCCTCGAATTCGAATCCGGCGCTCTCGAGCGTCTTGACCCGGTCGAGGACCGCTTTCACCGCGGGATCGTCCTTCCCGACCTTGAATCCCATCTCCCGGGCCTTATGAATGATGTTGCTCTTTCCCGAAAGCTCCGACACCAGGATCCGCCGGTGGTTGCCCACGCGGTCCGGATCGACGTGCTCATACATCCGCGGGTCCTTGCCGACCGCCGACACGTGGGCGCCGCCCTTGTGCGCGAAGGCCGACGCGCCGACGTAGGGCTGGCGGTGGTTGGGCGTGAGATTCGCGAGTTCCGCGACGTAATGGGAAATTTCGGACAGCGACGTCAGCCGGTCCTCCTTCACGTTCGTCCGGTATCCCATCTTGAGGACCAGGGCCGGGATGATCGAACAGAGATTGGCGTTCCCGCAGCGCTCGCCGATGCCGTTCATCGTTCCCTGCACGTGAACGCAGCCTGCCCGGATCGCCTCCAGGGAATTGGCGACGCCGGTGTCGGCGTCGTTGTGGGCGTGGATTCCGAGCGGCGTCGAAATTTCCCGCCGGACGGCCTCCGCCACCGACCCCACCTCGTGCGGGAGCCGGCCGCCGTTCGTCTCGCAGAGCACAATACAGTCCGCGCCGCCGGTCGCGGCGGCCCGCACCGTCGCGAGGGCGTATTCGGGATTGGCGAAGTAGGCGTCGAAGAAATGCTCGGCGTCGTAAATGACCTCGCGGCCCTTCTGTTTCAGAAACCGGACCGACCCCTCGATCTGCTTCAGATTCTGGTCGAGCGTAATGCGCAGCGCGTCGCGGACATGAAAGTCCCAGCTCTTGCCGAAAATCGTGACGGCGGGCGTTCCGGCCGCGATCAGCGCCCGAAGGTTCGGGTCATCCGCCGGGCGGTACTTGGGATGGGCCGTCGAACCGAACGCCGCGATCCGGGCGCGCTTGATCGGGACGCCGCGGATGAGGCTGAAAAATTCGCGGTCCCGGGGGTTGGACCCCGGATATCCGCCCTCGATGTAGTCGATCCCGAACTCATCGAGCTTCGCGGCGATCCGCAGCCGGTCCTCAAGCGAAAACGAAATCTTCTCAGCCTGCGCCCCGTCCCGGAGCGTCGTGTCGTATAGAAGAATCTTGGGACTGGCAAACGCCTGTTTCATGGGGGGCAGACTATCATACCGGCCGGCGGAAAGTCAGCAGGTGGAGACGGGCGCAGACCCTCTTTCATCCCCCTTGCAAAGGGGGGAAAGAGGGGGGTGACCCGTTTTGATCGACCGGTTACCGCAGGTGGAATTCGGTCGGTCAACAGCGGAGAACATAGGCCACGAATAAAACCTTTACCGTATGGTGGATATTTGTGACATTCGAACCCATTCGTGTTATATCTTTTCCGCCTTCTACCGACTTTCAATTACCCACATTCCCCCTCTCCCGCCTCTGGCGGGAGAGGGTCGGGGTGAGGGTGGCCGCACGGCGCGTCGATACCCCCCTCACCCCTACCCTCTCCCCCCGCTTCGCGTGGGGAGAGGGGGTTTGTGGGTAATTGAAAGTTCTACCGACCGCTCACACGCAGGTGAAAAAAACAGGTGACACCGCCGGTTGCATGATTTATGATGCGGCTTCAAGGGTGAAAGAAGCCCAGACGCCGCCCAACAAGCGGCGTCATGTACGGCCCCGACTAGTCCTCGCCGTGCGTAACCACAGCGCCGGAGAATAGGTGTGGTCGGGCCCGCAGGCGGGTGTCGGCAACCCGCAAAGGGCAAGGGAGCGGCGCGCCGATAAGCCGAACGGAAGCGCCGCAAATTGCACTTATGGCTACAGAATTGGAACAACGATTGAATGAGTTTTTGGATTCTCTCCGCCTCGGAATAGATTTCGGCGAAGATTATGGCGGCATTGCATTGGTGCAGGCCAATCGCGTCCTTCACGCCGAAACGTTCGTCGATTTTCATCAGGCGACACTGAAGGATCGACGGAGAAATCGCCGGGGTCGCCGCACCCGACATGCCAGGAAAATGCGCCTCGCGCGCCTTCGATCATGGATCCTACGCCAAAAACTTCCGGGTGGACAACGCCTCCCGGACCCGTACGGCGTCATGCATTGGCCTTTCAAAACGAAAAAGGGGCATACGATAAAAACAGGTCTTGCCTCGCGTCAGGACGGCAAGCGGACCATTATCCAGAAATGTAAGATCGGAACTGCCACGCCCGAGGAGTTTGTATGCTCTCTGACGCTTCTTTTTCAAAAACGCGGATTTGTGTGGGAGGGAAGCGATTTATGCGAACTGAGCGACCAAGAGCTCGCCGAAGAACTCATGACTGTTCGAATTACCGAAGCAGTCGCCGCGGCGATAAAAGAGGAAATTGAACGCAGAAAAAAAGAGCCGGAAGATAATAAAGAAGGGGAAATCGAGAATCTGGAAACGGTGCTTTGCGATGCCGTCAAACGCGCGCGATCGCCACGAACTCCCGAACACCGGAGTATCGTCGAATCGGATCTCAAGGATATCGTCGACGGGTGGACGCGCAAAAATTGTCCGCAGATGACGGACATGTGGAAAAAAGAATTATCATGTCTGTTGAACAAGCATGTTCGGCCGGCCAGATTTGAAAACCGCATTGTCGCCGGATGCTCGTGGTGCGGAAAAATGGTACCACGCAAATCCAAGGTTCGGGAGCTTGCATACAAAGTCGTCGTCAAAAATATTCGCGTTGAAGATTTCACCTCCCGCCAACCTCTCACTGCGCAGGAGGCCGAATATTTTTCTCAACTGTGGGTCGATAAAGAGGCGAAGCCGCCAGCGCGGACGGCGATCGAGAATAAACTCAAAAAACTGAAAGCTAGTCCGAAAATGGCCAACCAATTGTACGAATTGCTTGCGCCATCCGAACCCAAGGGCCATACGAACCTCTGTCAACAACATCTCGAGATGGCCGCACGCGGCGCGTTTATGTGCAACAGACACCATGCCATCTGTGAGAATAATAATGGCGACCATCAGACAATCGATTCCGTCAAAGAAGGCCGCAAACGCGCCGGGCCTCGAAATCCCTGCCGGGAAGATCGTGATCGCCGAATGATTCGACGACTCGAACAAATCCTTTTTGAAACGCCGGGCAAGCCCGGCAAGCCCAGTCACAGCATACCACGATTGATTACCATAGAATTTCCAAAACCGAATACTGCTCAAACGGCCGGATGCCCCCACTGCAAGGAGAAGTTATCGCTCGATGCTCGCGTCAGATGGAAAATGGCGCGTCCGATGAAACTTGAAGCTTCAAATGATTCCACTCCATTTTTTTGCCCCTCCTGCGCCGCCGGGATCAAAATCACTTTGTACAAAAAAATGCGTATTAAGGAAAAGGAGATTGTGCAAAAATATTCTCCCAAGGATACGGATGTGCTTGTGAGGAAAACCGCCGCAGGCGGGTTGAAAAAGTTGAAATATGACATGTATCTCAAGGAAACGGACGGAACATGCGTCTATTGCGGAACATCCATTGGGTCAGGGCAGATTGATCACATCTTTCCGCAGTCTCGAGGAGGGCCCAATATCGATTACAATCTCATCAGCTGTTGTCGGACATGCAATGGAAACCTGAAAAAAAATAAAAGTCCGTGGGAGTGGTTCGGGAACATCGACCAACGCTGGAGAGAGTTTGAAGACCGGGTCAAAAAACTGCCGGCACCTCAACGAAAAAAGGCGATTTTGCTTTCAAGAGAATCGGCGTATCCGGAGAATCCAACGGCGCTCGCCCGGGTTGGCGCCCGCACAAAAGAGTTTATCGGACGCATTAAGCAAATGCTTCTGGCCAACGGTGTGAAGGAAAATGAGATCGCAGATAATTACGAAAAAGACAAAATCGTTATCCAGACCATTGACGGCTGGATGACCAGCCGACTTCGCGGCTGCTGGAGGACTTTCCCGGACGGTACGGCAAATTTTCCACCCAAAAACGATGCCGATAAAAGAAACCACGCCCAAGATGCCGTATTGATTGCCGCTTGCCCGCCACACACATGGCGAGAAAGGATATTTACGTGGAAACCGGAAAATCCGTATTTTTCGGTATTACAGAAAATCGCGCCGCGTTGGAAAGACCATCAGGCGACGATGAAAATCTTGGGACGCTATTTTCCCCGATGGCATAATCAGAATTCTGATATTCAATTCGTCCATCAGCATAAAACTCAAAACGGCACCTCCTACACAATGAGAGACACGGTCGAAAGCATCGATGTCGGCACCGACAAAAAGGGGGGCAGCATCGAAAGGATTTACTCCAAAAGTTTCCGGGATTTTTTTAGCCGGACCTTTAAGTCCCTCGGAATCAAGATGGCAATGAATGAAATCCCGAAACTCAAGAGTCAATGGTTGAATGAAAGGCGGGCTGCTTGGATGAAGAAGAATCCGGCAACGCCTGTGCCGAACCAGCGGGAACGTGCGTGGGAAGCATCATTTCCAAGACGTCTACAATTCGATATGGGCTATGGCGAAGACGTTGCGGAGGTCAACCCCAAGAATGGCCCGTCGAGATTTGTTCGCGCCCAGCCTGTCAACGATCGGATTGAAGTTTGGACGAACGACGTCAGACAGGCGCAGATTCGTACTGTGAAGAATCGGATTCTGTTTCGGCACATCCAGGACAATTCACCGCAGGGACGGACTCTTGAAAGAATTTTCCGGAGAAACGACATGATTCAGTTGGATGCGGTTCAAAAAAGGGGGAGAAAAGGAATAACTGGAAAAAGTTACGAGGCCGGTGAATATATGGTCGTTAAAATCGAGAAAGGCGGAAAATTTACGGCCGTTCCGGCGCACAGGGGGAAAGGCAGAGAAAATCAGCGCCAAGTTTCGCAGCGTGAAATCGCCAAACTGTGCGGGGTTTCGCTTTCTCCGAAAAGGCGGAAGCCATCCCGCTCAACGAGCGAAAGCGGTTGACAAACTTGTTTTTCAACCGTCGGATCCGAACGACGCGCGGCACCCATCAAGTTGACATCCCCGGCGTCCGTACGGATACTCAATTATCAGTTCAGACATACTCCCCGTCTTCCCATCGGGTCCTTCAGGATAGCCGAGACCAGGATGCCGGGTAGATTCTTTTTGGAGGTCGGATGCCGACGGTCTTAAGAAAGGGGCCGTATCGTTTTTTCTTTTTTGCCGGTGATCGCGGCGAGCCGCCGCACGTTCACGTTGAGCGTGACAACAAGGTCGCCAAGTTTTGGCTGGAACCGGTTCGGTTGTGCGGGAGCGGGGGATTCTCACGGGCTGAAATTCGCCGGATACTCAAGTTGGTGTTCGCTTATGCGAGTGAATTGAAGGAGGCGTGGCATGCGTACTTCAACGGTTAGGACGGAAACGCCGCTTGCGGAAGACGTGACGCTGACGGCCGACACGATCCATGTCGATTTGAGCGACGGCAGAACCATCTCCGCGCCGCTGGCGTGGTTTCCGAGGCTTCTAAACGCGTCGCAAAAGGAAAGAGACAACTGGCGGCTGATCGGCAAGGGACAGGGCCTGCATTGGGAAGACATCGACGAGGATATCAGCGTTGGGAATCTCCTGATGGGTCAGGCATCCGGCGAAAGTCAGCAGTCTTTCGAGAAGTGGCTCTCGGCAAGGAAACCCCGCCGTTCAACCTCACACGGACAGCGACGCTGAATACAAAAAAGTGAATATCTTGAAATCCCGTCAACCGGACGGTAAACTCGAGTCGTGAAAAGAAAACGATTCCGCTCGACATCGGAGGTGGCCGTATGAAAAAGGAAATGACGGTTGAAATTCCGTTCGGGGACGAAGGATATTCCGTTTTGAGCCACTTGAGAAATCTTTTCGTCCATCCGCTGGGCGAAGGCATGCCTCATAACGACCTTTCACTTTCCACAACTACCGGCATTCGAATTCCGCGGCTACGGAAGATTCTGGCAGTGTTTGAAAAAAGTGGATTTGTCAGTATCGAGCGGTCAGGGAACTACCGATGGTTTATATGGATTGAGGGGGAGGGCCTTCAAGTGTGTGAGAAAATGATGAAGGCGGGATAGGCGGAACGAAGTTGGTAAAGACTGTTTTTATCGCGCACGACTATTATGAAATAGGGGGCCGAAAAAGGAAGTACCGGCGTCTTATATCAACAGCCCTCAAACATACCGGCTTTCGTCCCACCTATGCCGATCACGCCATCCAAAACGTTTCAATATTGAAGGAAATCATTCGGAAAATTAGAAACGCCTCTTTCTGCATTTTGGACATCACAGGCCGCAAAAAAAGTACGGCGCTGAATCTGAACGTTCTTCTGGAACTCGGGATGGCCTATGGCGCCGGCAGGCCGGCCTTTCTGATCTACGAAGAGCGGAGTGTCCATCCATCCCTCATCAAGGAGATTTCCGACCTGGGAAATGAATTGCACTTTCCCTACCGCGGCCTTAACGCACTTCCGATTCTAATCAGAAAAACCATTCTCGACGTTGTAAGGAGAAGCCGTCCCCGAAAGGGGCGTTGACGACAAGCCGCCCCTGATGCCCTTCTCCGACGCTCATCGCATCGAACCTCCCCCGCAGCAGATCAATTTGCTGACCGGCGAACCGGAAATGCCGTCCGCGCGGGTCGAACATTTGCCGGTGGACGACGTCCCTTACACGCTGGAGGACGGCATCACGGTGGTGCAAAGCCCGTCGGGACTGACGGCGTCCATTTCGGGCAACGGCTGTCATGTCGGCAAACGAAGCGAGCGGCTGGTCATACGGAAGAAAGACGGCCGGGCGGTGTGGCAGATTCCGATGGCGCGCCTGCACGAAATCATCCTCGACGCGCGAGGCCTGTCGATCACGACCGATCTTCTGACGGCGCTGGCCGAACGGGGGATCCGCACCAGCATCATCGCGTTCAACGGCAAGCCGGTGGCGGAGATCGCTTCGCCGCTTCTGACGGCCGTGGTCGAAACGCGCAAGGCGCAATTCGAGGCGCTGACCAACGGACGGGGACTGCGGCTCGCCAAGGCTGTTGTCGCCGGAAAAATCCGGAACCAACTGCGGCTTCTGAAATATTTCGGAAAATATATTTCCACTTCCCAGCCTGACCTGTTTTCCTCCCTGCAGGAGGACATCTCCGCAATGGATGACGCGCGGAGGGGGATAGAACAGGTCGCGGAAACCTCGCTCGACGAAACCCGCGCACAACTGATGGGCATCGAGGGACAGGCCGGGCAGAGGTATTGGTCCGCCGTCGGCCGGATCATCGGCGGGCGCGTACCGTTTCCGGGACGCACGCATCGCGGCGCATCGGATCCCGTCAACGTCATGCTGAATTTCGGATACGGCGTTTTGTATTCGCAAGTTTGGGGCGCGGTACATTTCGCGGGGCTGGAACCGTTCGCCGGATTTCTTCACACCGACCGGGCCGGCAAGCCCAGCCTCGTTTTCGACATGGTCGAGGAATTTCGCGCGCCGGTGGTCGACCGGACGGTCATTTCTATGGCGCAACTCGGCCAGGTGCGTGCGCTCAGGACGCCGGGAATGCTGGACGGCGATCTGAAAACGGAATTCCTGTCGAAACTCTTGGAACGCATCGACGGGACGGAATCCTTCGACGGCGGGAAATACAGAATTCGTTCGATTATTCAAAAACAATGCCGGCTGGCGGCGTCCTTCATTCGAGGCTCGATCGAGGAATATCGGCCGTTCCGGTTCAAGTGGTAGAACGATGGCCGACATGCGCTGTCTCGTCGTCTATGACATCGAGGAGGACAAAGCGCGGACGAAAATCAGCGAGGCGTGCCTGGATTTTGGGCTGGAGAGAATTCAGATGAGCGCGTTTTGGGGACTCCTGTCGCGTACGCGCCAGCGCGAGCTCTATCACCGGATCAAGCGGCTTCTGGGGGATGGGTACGGGCGTTTCTTCATTCAGCCCATTTGCGCGCACGACGAGGACACACGATTCATTCACGAACAGGGCGACCCCGGCGACCGGACGCTCCTGCGGTCGCTCATTGAGGAACAAAAGACGCGGGATCAGGCGCGCGTCCTGAAATTCGAATGACGCCGGCCGCTTCGGACATCGTCACGGTCAGCGATTTGAAACAGTTCGCCTTTTGCCCGCGCATCCCCTATTTTTCCAGAGTCATGCCGATCCGGCCTCCGGCCACGGAGCTGATGGAACGAGGTCAGCGGTTGGAGGAGGAATTTCGGCGGCTGGAGGTGCGGCGAAGCTTGGGCCGATACGGATGGGACCGGGCAACAAGACATTTCAGCGTATACGCGATGAGTGAATCATGCGGCATCGCCGGTCGGATCGATCTGGCGCTCGAACGCGATGACGCCGTTGCCATCGTTGACGTGAAGGCGAGCGGGGGATTTGTCGGAGACAATCACCGGATGCAGGCGGCGGCGTATCAGGTATTGGCCGGCGAGCATTTCGGCAAACCCTGTATTGGCGCGTTCATGTATTTTCTGGATCGCCGATGTGTGGAACGTCTGGAGCCGGACGCCGCATGGAACGAACGACTCCGGCGAGCAATAGACACCATTCGGGCCATGTCAACAACCCACGATTTCCCGCCCGCAACGGCACATCGCAAAGCCTGCGAGCAATGCGAATATCGCAATTTCTGCGGCGATGTATTCTGATTTCGCAAATATCCCGGCAAATTTCGCAAGCTTGACGCTTGCGAAATGTGCCTCACTCATTCCGAACCCAACTCACACAGCTTCATAACTGCGGAGCGGGAATTGTAGTCCCGCTCAAAAAAAATTCAAGGGTGAAAGCAGATACTCGTCTCACAGAAGTCTCTGACAAATTTATTGTAGTCCCGCTCAAAAAAAATTCAAGGGTGAAAGCCATGGCCGCTCTCGCAAGCGGCGGGGGCCGCGGATTGTAGTCCCGCTCAAAAAAAATTCAAGGGTGAAAGTCACAACATCCGTATGCGCTTGAATCCACTCTTTGATATTGTAGTCCCGCTCAAAAAAAATTCAAGGGTGAAAGACGGGGGAACGGCGGATGGACCCCCCTTTATCCCCCCTTGTAAAGGGGGGAAAGAGGGCGGTTATCCCCGGTCAGGCGCCGGCGGCGACGGGGGCTTGCCGGCCGAGTTCGAACGCGGCGTGGAGCCGGCGGACGGCCTCGTCGGCCTTGGACCGGCTGATGATGCAACTGACCTTGATTTCGCTGGTCGAGATCATCTCGATGTTGACGCCGGCCGCGGCCAGGGACTTGAACATCTTTGCGGCCACACCGGCATGGGACCGCATGCCGACGCCGACGATCGAGACTTTGGCCACGTCGTCCGAAAAGACAATGCTGCCGCCGCTCAGGTCTTTCAGCACCGGTTTCAGCCGCTCCACCGCGCGTTTAAGATCGGTGGAGGCGACGGTGAAGGCGATGTCGTTCTTGCCGATCTCGTGTTCCGACGAGGACTGGACGATCATGTCGACGTTGATGTTGGATTCGGCCAGGCCGCCGAAGAGTTTCGCGGCGACGCCGGGGACGTCCGGCAGGTCAATGGCGGTGATCCGCGCCTGGTCCTTGTCGGCGGCCACGGCGCGGACAATGGGTCGTTCCATCATGGGTGTTTCTTCCTCCTCGATGATCCAACTGCCGGCGTTCCCGTTGAGGCTGGACCGCACGTGCAGGGGAATGTTGTATTTTTTGGCGAACTCGATCGACCGGTTCATCATGACCTTGGCGCCGAGCGAGGCCAGCTCGAGCATTTCGTCGAAATAAATCCGCTCGATCTTCCGCGCTTCCGGCACCACCCGCGGGTCGGCGGTGTAGATGCCGTCCACGTCCGTGTAGACCTCGCACACGTCCGCCTTGAGCGCGACCGCGAGGGCGACGGCCGTGGTGTCGGAACCGCCGCGGCCGAGGGTGGTGATGTCGTTGGAGGCGTCGAGCCCCTGGAATCCGGCGCAGACGGCGATGTTGCCGTTGGTGATTTCCTTCTGGAGCCGGGTGCCGTCGATTTCGACGATCCGCGCCTTGGTGTGGACGCTGTCGGTCCGGATGCCCAGTTGCGGCGCGAAAAACGCGGCGGCCTTCTCGCCTTCCGCCTGGATCGCCATTGCCAGAAGCGCGCTCGATATCTGTTCGCCGGCGCTCATGAGCAAATCCATCTCGCGGTCCGGCGGGTCCGCGTTGATTTTTTTTGAGAGATCGATCAGGTCGTCCGTCGTGTCGCCCATCGCCGACACCACCACCACGCAGCGGTTCCCCTCGCGCTTCTTGTCGATGATCCGCCGCGCCACGTTCTTCATCCGGTCGGGATTGGCGACCGAACTGCCGCCGAACTTCATGACGACGAGCGGCCGATGTTCTCGGTCGCCGGACACGGCTAGAGGGCCTCCCGGGAATGGATGAATTTCTCCCGCAGGATCGTATGCGCCATGATCGGCCGCGCCGACCGGGCGGCCAGGCGCTCGGTGAATCGCGGCATGCCCCGCGTCAAAGGATGCTTCGAATCCCAGATCACATACGGCACCGGGTCGCTCGTGTGCGTGCCGATCGAACACGGGGTCGGATGGTCCGGCATGGCGAGCACCCGGACGCGGTCGGGCCACCGGGACACTTCGGCCAGAATCGGCGCCACGATCTTGTGGTCGATCACTTCGATCATCTTTTTCTTCATGGCCGCGTTCCGGTCGTGACCCGCCTCGTCCGGCGCCTCGATGTGAAGGTACACCATCTCCTTCTGTTTCAGCTCCCGCAGCGCCGCCGTCCGCTTCTCGTCAAAGTCCGTGTCGTAATAGCCGGTGGCCCGCTTCAGGTTCACAACCGTCAGACCCACCAGCTTGCCCAGGCCGCGCACGAGGTCCACGCCGGAAACGACCGCGCCCGATACCCCGAACCGCTCGCGCAGCGTCGGAAGGCGCTTGCCCTCGCCCTGCGCCCACAGCCACATCATGTTCGCGGGACGCTTCCGGCCGCGGTTGAACGGATGCGCCTCCAGAACCTTTTGGGTTTTCATCATGATCTCCACATGCGGCAGGCTCGCGTACGGCTTCAGATGCTGCTGCACGTCCGAGCCGACCAGATCGTGCGGGCCGTCGAGATGCACCGACAGAAGCCGCGCCCGAAACGGCGCCGGCGCGCGCCAAGCCAGGGTGTGGCGGTAGCTCACCCCGGTGTAGAGCCGCGCCTGGCTGCCCTCCAGCGATCCGTTCAGAACCTCGCGATTGACGACGGCAAGAAGCTTCTGGGCCTCTCGCGTTCCGATGTGGCCGGCGCAGTGGTCGACGATGAGGCCGTTCTTGACCGTGATGAAATTCGCGCGGAAATACAGCGTGTCGGGGCGCGCCGGAAGGCCGATCGACGCGGCCTCGATGGAGCCGCGCTGAAGCGGATACCGCGCGGGATCAAGTCCGAGAATCGACAGGTTCGCCGCGTCGCTGCCGGGCGTCACGCCCTTGGGAACGGTCCGGGCAAGGCCGACCGCCCCCTCGCGGGCCAGCCGGTCGAATCCGGGCGTCCGCGCAGCTTCAAGGGGAGTCTTGTTTCCGAGCGAGGGGACCGGTCGGTCCGCCATGCCGTCTGGAACAATAATCAGATACTTGGTCTTCAACAACCACCCGCCTCACTGTAAACTGGCGCAGTGTATCATTGAGGGAGAAACAAATGCAAGGTCGCTGATAAAGCTGATACACTGGAAGAAGACGAATGGGGGTGGCGACGCCCTCTCAATATCTTGAAGGAGGAACGGACATGACTCGATGGCTGGCTTTGACCGTATGCGCGTGTCTCCTGGCGGTCGGCGTGCCGGCATTCGCCGGCGAGAAGGGTGAAGGAGGCAAAGGAGAGCACAAGGAGAAACACCACAAGGGCAAGATGGGCCTGACGGAGGAGCAGAAAGAAAAATTGAAATCGATCCAGGAGGAGCGCAAGGCCCTGATGAAGGAGAACCGCGAGAAGATGCGCGAGATCGGGCAGCGGTTGCGCGAGACGCTAAAAGCGGAAAAGCCGGACGATGCGGCGATCAAGAAAATCATCGCGGACATCAAGTCCCTCCGGGCCGACCGGCAGCGCAAGATGGACGCGCTGGAGACGAAAATGGAGGCGATCCTGACCCCGGCCCAGATGGCCCGGATGCTTATCAAAATGGGCGAGCGCGGCGGCGAGAAGGGCTGGAAAGACCGCGGGGACGGAGATCGCGGCGAACGCGGAGGCGGGCGCGGAAAACACAAACGCGAAGACCGGGCCGACGATTAAGCCTGAGGCGACGGAACGCCCGCCAGGTCGAACACCATGCACTTGACGGAGCCGCCTCCTTTTTTCAGGAATTCCGAAACGTCCACCGTCACCATCTCCACGCCCGCCTCGCCGATCCGCCGACGGAGTTCCTCCGACGCGGCGCCCGTCATGAACAGGTGCGGCCGATCGATCTCCGCCGCGAACGCGTTGGCCGCGTAGCACGCGGCGTCCGCATCCGACAACGCGACCAAACGGTCCGCAGCCAAGGCGCGCAGTTTCTCCTGCGAGGCCCGGGTCAGCGCAGGCAGATACGCCAGCAGCCGCTCCCGGCGCGGGCCGAATGAACAGAGGCACGTGTCGCCGTGATAGTAGCGCTCGTCGCAGAGCTCCAGGTCCACGATCTCGCGCTGCGGCGTGATCGTTTTCAACACGTCGAGCGCGCGGCGATCCGACCGAAAGCCGTACACTCGTTTGTAAAAAGGAAACTGCCACGTCAGGACCGTCCGCTGCCGTTTGAGCGGGCCGTGGGTGAAGATCATCCGGTCCCCCCACGGAAAAAAATCGGCTTCGCCTTCGAACCGCACCCGGCCGCCGGCGAACGGCGTCACGTCGTATCCAAGCCCGCTGAAAAATCTTTCGTAATGCGGGCGCTCCGGCGCTCGCGCAGGCAGGAGGTTGGCCGGATAAAACGTCCGGCCTTGCAGAATCCCGGCGTTGGCGGGATAGACCAGGCCGGGGCAGTCCGGCGACGGCGGCAGAACGTGAACCTCAACGCCGCTCGATCGGAGCTGATCGGCAAACACGGCCCACTGGCGTTTCGCCAAATCCCGGTCGACCCGCTTGCGCGCGCCCCATCGGGTGCGCGTGTGGGGGTTCGAGCCGTGGAGCACGGCGAAGTACTCGGGATCGCCCATCACGACCGCCGGGGTCATGGCGCGGCGCGGCCGGCGACCGGATAGACGCAGTTGCGGATGGAGAAGCGCGCCGCGGGCCGGGCGTTGCCGCTTTTTTTCCGTCCCCCGAACGGCAGCCGCCCGGAGGCGCCGATCGTGCCGACATTCCAGTTCACGATCCCGTGCGTGGTTTCGTTCAGCATTTTTTCAAAGACGGGCCGGCGGCGCGTGAATACGGAAAGCGCCAGCCCGTAGTCCGTGTCCTCGACGCGCGCGATGGCTTCGGCCGCGTCGCCAAACGGATACAGCCCGACTTCCGGAACGAACAACTCCTCCGACGTGTACCGGCGCCGGCCCGGATAGCGGTCGAACCGGTGCGCGGACAGCCGCACGAAGTGACCGCGCGCCGTGTCGAATCGGCCGCCGGCCAGCAGGGGCCGGCCGCCCAGCCGGCGCGCTTCCCGGATCGCCGATTCGGCCCGGCACGCGGCGTCGGCCGAAATCAGCGGGCCGCAAAAAATTTCCGGATCGGCCGGGTCGCCCACTTGAAACGTTCGGGCCAGGGAAACAAATTTATCGCAAAATTCATCGAACGCCCCCCGCTCGACAAATATCCTGGACGTCGACGTGCATCGCTGGCCCGCCGTCGCAAACGCGCTCTGCGCGCATTCCGCGGCGGCCTGCGACAGGTCCGCGTCGGCGAACACGACCGCCGCGTTTTTTCCGCCCATCTCGAGCGCCAGCAGTTTGTCCGGCGGATCGTGCGCGATCGATTTCAGGCGCTGCCCCACGGCATAGGAACCCGTGAACAGGACCGCCGACACGTCCGGATGGGCCGCCAGACGCTCGCCCACGGCGCCCGGACCGCACACGACGTTCAACACGCCGCGCGGGAAACCGGCGCGGGCCGCGCAGTCCGCGTAGAGAAGACCGGTCCGGCAGGATTTGTCCGAGGGCTTGAACACCACCGTGTTTCCCGCGAGAAGCGCCGGCACGATGTGGCCCTGCGGCAGATGCAGAGGGAAATTGAACGGCCCCAGCACCGCGCAGACGCCGTAGGGCCGATACACGCAATAGGCGTCCGGTCCGGCGGCGGGCGCGGCCAACTCCAATTTGGCGGTTTCGAGTGTGACATCGATTTTTGACAGGAGAAGCTGCGCCTCCTCTCTGGCCTCCCGGATCGCCTTCCCGGTTTCCCTGCAGATCGACCAGGCAAGCGCGTCGCCTTGCCGGGCGAGAATCTGCCGGAACCTGACCAGCGCGCGAACCCGGTGCGCCGGCGGCAGACACGACCACGCCCCAAATGTTTTTCGCGCCCGCGCCACCGCCGCGTCGGCGGCCGGCAGGCTCCATCGAAACACGCCGATGCGATCGGAGAGGTTCGCCGGATTGACCGACTGAATCTCTCCGTGTCCCGCCGGCATCAGAGAGGAAGCACTGCGGCCGGGCGGCCCCGCGGAAGCGACAGGAGTTTGAGGACCGCCGGGGACACCGCCACCTCCTTGTCCGAGACCTCGGCCGGCGCGGCGCAGGCGCGGAAATCCGCGCCGGCGCCCGCGCCGATCAGCACGGCCGGCCCCTGGATCGGCCCTTGTTTAGGAACGGCCCGCAGGACCCGGCACCGCTTGATGAGGGTGACTTCGTCAAACCGCGCGCGCAGGTGCGGGCCGCCGTCGAAGGGACAGACCTCGTCGGTGTACCGAAAGCCGATGTGTTCCAGCATCTCTTTTGCCGGCCGCGTCTTCGGATGGACCGCGCCGATGAGCTTGCGGACTTTTTCCGGCAGAAGGTTCATGTAGAGGAGGGTGTGGGGGAAGAGGGAAAACATGAATTCCGCGTTGGTCCGGCACTTGGCGTTCGCCTCCTTGTAGTCCATGCCCGTGAATTTCTTGCCGATGTGCTCCCAGAACGGCGAACCTCCGGATTTGTCGAGCGGCGGCAGAAGCTCGGCGAGGATTTCCGGCCGATATTTGTCCGGATGCATCGCCATGTAGAGGAACCGCACGTACGAGATGAGTTTGCCGAGGCGGTCCGGATGCGACCGGTATCGCTCGTCGAGGATGAGGCCTCCGATTTCGGTGATGCCCTCCGGGTTCCACTCGAGCTTCAAACACGTGTGCGTGAACCGCCGGTCCATCGTCCGGCTGTGTTTTTCGATGTTGATCAGCTTGAAACAAATGTGCGGCCGGTTCACGATCCCGTGCTTGTCGATGATCTGCGAAGAGCCGACCACGGCCCGGCGGCGGGGATCCTCCAGCACAAAGACGTAGTGCCCGAAGGTCCATGACTTTTTTCGCGCGGCAAACGATTCCACCGACCGCCGGATGATCTCGAGGATGACGGACTCGTCGTACGGCAGGTTGATTGAGTCAAGCTTCCGGGCCAGCCGCATGAGGGCCGGCAGGTCGGCCGGCCGCGCCGGCCTGAGGAGCCAGGTCACTCGCGGGGTTCCGGATGCGTCAGGCGGGCTACTTGCGCCTGGATTTGGATTTGGTCTTCGACGCCTTCTTCCGGAACTCCGGGATGATCTCCTTGCTGTAGGTCTCGACAATCCTCTCCTCCTCGCCGCACATGAGGTAGATGTTGAACTGGGTCATCCCGCCGGCCTCCAGCTCCCGGAGTTTCGCCACGTGCGCGTCGACGTCGCCGATCACCGAAAACCGGTCGACGATCGCCTCGGGAATGAAATCGAGATGATCGGCGTCCTTGTCGGCGTGATGCCGGTAGTCGTAGCCCTTCCGGCCCTTGATGTAGTCGGTCAGCGCCTGCGGAACCTCCCCGCTGTGATACCGCTCGACGAGGTCCGCCACGTGGTTGCCGACCATGGCGGGAAACCACCGCACCTGGGCGCGGCACTTCTTGAGATCCTTCGAAATGAACACCGGCGCGGCCACCATGATCTCGATATCGCCGGCATCCCGGCCGCACTCCTTCGCGCCATCGACAACCTGGCTGATGAACCATTTCACGAGAAAGGGGTCGGCGATCTGCAGGACAATCCCGTCCGCATGTTTGGCCGAGGCCCGCAGAACCTTGGGGCCGTAGCCGGCGATCCACATCGGCAGGGGATACTTTGGATTGGCCCAGTTGAACCACTGCTCCTTGCCCTCGTGCTCGACCTTCCCGCCCGCAGCCATCGTCCGGATTTTTTCAACCCCGGCCATCATCTCGTCCACCGTCGTCGGCTTGAACCCCATCACACGGCGCGAGCTGTCGCCCCGGCCGATCCCGCACACCGCGCGGCCCTTCGAAATCAGGTTCAGCGCCGCAAAATTGCTCGCGGTCACCGTCAGGTCCCGCACGGCCGGGTTGGTCACGCACGGCCCGAGCTTCACTTTCTCGGTCCCGGTCGCGAGGTAGGTCAGCATCGTGTAGCATTCTTTCCAGAGGATATGCGAATCAAACGTCCAGACGTACGAAAATCCGCCTTTCTCCGCAGCCTTGGCCAGTTTCATTGTCCGTTCCGGCGGGATGTCTCCTTTAAAGCAGATGGCAAACTCGAGCATTGGGTTTCCTCCTGTTTTCAATGTGGAAAGGCTATATATACTCCGCCAGAACCCATCTTTCAAGCATTTTGTGAACTCATCGACGCGAGAACATGCCACCGCCGGGACAGCCCCTCCAAGGTCTGGCGGCCGAAATTATGCCTTGAGTACTTCGACCAATTCCGCGATGACTTTCAACTCGGCAGCCTCGGCGGCCGACAGAACCCTGGCCTCATATCTTGATTCGTCGCTGGACGGTTTAAGCTCGATCTTTGTATGACGCCAGGAATCCCCCGGCGCGTCGATCTTCTCGCTTTCGTACACCTTAACGGTGTAGGAACCTCCGTGGTCCGGGTCCTCAATCGAATGGTGTTGAACGAGCAATACCCGTCCAGTCCGATCACCGACGACGGGCGTACGGAAAATACAATAAGACCCGTTTGGTATCCGAAGATTCATCGATTCACCCTCTACCCTCGCCACAAAGAGCCCGCGGGCCGGTTTGGTTTTTCCCAGCGGTTGTATCCATGCTTCAGGCGTTTCTTCCGCCTCGATTTCCCGCGCCTCTCCGAATTTTCCGGCGGCCGCTTTCAGCGAATACAGGGGAATACAGTTCTCAAACGGCCGCGCCTCCGCCTCGGATAGGACCCGGAACGGTCGCGTGTCCACAGGTTCTTTTTCAACCCACTCATCCGCAATCAACTCCGCCTGTTCGAGCACGGTCTGCGTCGCCTTTTCCTGTTTGTCCGGCGGGTAGCCATATTTTCGGAGCACGCGTTTGACCAGGACACGGAGTTTAGCGCGCACCGATTCTCTGACCGTCCAATCGATCGACACGTTGCCGCGCACGGTCTGAACCAGCTCTCGCGCGATCGTCTTGAGCGTGTCGTCGCCCAGAACCTTGACGGCGCTGTCGTTGACTTCGAGCGCCTCGTAAAACGCGATTTCGTCATCGGACAATCCGAGCAATTCACCTCGACGGGTCGACTCGCGCATTTCCTTGGCCAATTTGATCAGTTCCTCGATCACCTGCGCGGCCTCGACGGCGCGGTTGTGATACGCCCGGATCGACCGCTCCAACATTTCCGCGAACGAACGCGACTGGACGAGATTTCGTTTGGAACGCGTCTTGATTTCTTCGGACAGGAGTTTTCGCAAAAGTTCGACGGCCAGATTTCGGTGCGGCATCGCGCGGACTTCGGCCAGAAATTCGTCCGACAGAATCGAGATATCGGGTTTCTTGAGGCCGGCGGCCGCGAAGATGTCCACGATCTGATCGGATGCCACGGCACGCGAGACGATCTGGCGAATCGCGTGATCGAGTTCGTCCACCGGCCGGGGTGGGCCGCCGGTTCCACCCATTTTGACCAGCGCCGACCGCACGGCCTGAAAAAACGCCACGTCGTCGCGGATTCGAAACGCCTCTACATGAGGCACGGCAAGGGCAAAAGCCTGTGACAGTTCCGTGACCGCTTTCATCAGCCGATCCCGGCCTTCCTCCTGTTTCAGAATATGCTCCTGCGCGGCCGGAAGGAGTGCCAAACGTTCCGCGGGCGTGCCGGCGGTCCAGAGCGTCCGATCAAATCCATGAAACAGCCCGCAACAAATCTCGTATTTTTCCTGCATCACGGCGACCGCCTCGCTCTGGTCGATGGCCGTCGCGCCCGTGCCGCCGCTTTCGGTGTAATCGGCAAGCGCGCGTTTCAAGTCATGGGCCAGGCCAAGGTAATCCACCACAAGGCCGCCGGGTTTATCCTTGAAGACGCGGTTCACTCGCGCGATGGCCTGCATGAGGCCGTGGCTGCGCATCGGTTTGTCGACATACATTGTGTGAAGGCACGGCGCGTCAAAGCCGGTCAGCCACATGTCGCGCACGATCACGATGCGGAACGGGTCGGTCGCGTCTTTGAACCGGGTGGCCATCTTCTCCCGCCGTGGTTTGTTGCGGATGTGCGTCTGCCAGTCGAGCGGATCCGTCGCCGAACCCGTCATCACGATTTTGATCGTCCCGCGCGTGTCGTCTCCGTCGTGCCATGCCGGGCGCATGGCCACGATCGCTTTGTAGAGTTCGACACAAATCCGGCGGCTCATACAGACGATCATGGCCTTGCCGTCCAGCGCCTCAAGCCGCCGCTCAAAGTGCTCCACCAGGTCTTTGGCAATCAGCCCAACGCGTTTCTCCGAACCTACCACGGCTTCCAGCGCCGCCCACTTTGTCTTGAGCTTCTCTTTCCGCGAGACTTCCTCGCCCTCGGTCGCTTCGTCAAATTCCTCGTCCACCTTGGGCTTCTCACGTTCGGCCAGTTCCAGTTTTGCCAGCCGGCTTTCGTAATAGATGGGAACGGTCGCTCCGTCCTCCACCGCGCGCTGGATATCATAAATGCTGATGTAATCGCCGAACACGGCGCGGGTGTTGGCGTCGGTCTTTTCGATGGGCGTGCCGGTGAACCCGATAAATGAAGCGTTCGGCAAAGCGTCGCGCATGTGCCGGGCGAATCCGTCGATGAAATCGTATTGGCTCCTGTGCGCCTCATCCGCGATTACCACGATGTTGCGGCGGTCGGAGAGCAACGGATGCCGATCACCTTTTTCCTCCGGAAAAAATTTCTGGATTGTCGTAAATATCACGCCGCCGGACGCCACCTGCAGACGCTCCCGCAGTTGGGCGCGGCTCTCGGATTGAGCGGGCTTTTGCCGAAGAAGATCGTGACAGCGTGCGAATGTCCCAAACAACTGGTCGTCCAGATCATTTCTGTCGGTGAGCACCACAATCGTCGGGTTCTGCATCGCCGGATGGAGGATCAACTTGCCCGCGTAGAATACCATGGTGAGACTCTTGCCCGATCCCTGGGTATGCCACACAACGCCACAGCGTTTGTCGCCTTTGGGGCTTGCGGCCTGTACCGTGGTATCGATCGCCTTTTGGACCGCATGAAACTGATGGTAGCCCGCCATCTTTTTGAGAACCGTTCCGCCCTCTTCCTCCTCAAAAACGATAAAATGCCGGACGAGTTCAAGAAACCGCCGCCTGTCAAACACGCCGCGCATGAGCGCTTCCAACTGGGGCATAGTCGCCGGCGCCAAGTCCTCGCCCTCAATGGTCCGCCACGGCATGAACCGTTCCCGGTCGGCCGTCAATGTTCCGATCCGCGCTTCAAGCCCGTCGGAAATAATGAGCGCCTCGTTGAAAACAAAAAGCGAAGGAATCTGTTGTTTGTACGTCTGAAACTGGTTGAAGGCCGTCCAGATGGTGGCATTCTCATCGGCGGGATTTTTGAGTTCAATCACGGCCAGCGGCAACCCGTTCACAAAAACAACTACGTCCGGCCGCCGATTGTGCTGACCCTCGACGACCGTGAACTGATTGACGGCCAGCCAGTCGTTGGCGGCGAGATCGTTAAAATCCACAAGCCGAACCCGGTCCCCCGCGATCGTCCCGTCCGTCCGGCGATACTCAACCTCGACACCGTCAACAAGCATCCGGTGGAACGCGCGATTGCATTGTACGGGCGACGCATGCGTCGCCCCTACGCGAATCACTTTTCGGAACGCCTCGTCAATCGCCTCCGCCGGGATTTCCGGATTGAGTTTCCGCATCGCCCGGCGCAGTCGATCCGGCAATATAGCCTCGCCGTAATCTTGCCGCTCTGCCGCCTCCTCGCCCGGAGCGATGTCCGGCCCGTGCAAAACGGCGTATCCGAGCTCACCAAACCACGCGAGCGTGGCGTCTTCGACGGTGGATTCGGTGAGGGTCACGGCTTAATGAGCACGATCTGCTACGGAGCCTGCATCTTCCTAAACTTGGCCAGATACTCCGAAACGAATTCATCCCGATACTTGCAATCGATATTTTTTGAATCCAGCAGAGGTTTCAGTCTCGTATCGGTTGTCACGATGACGCACTTCTGAATGGTGAAATAGGCCTGGAGTATGTAGTGATCATCCGGATTGACTTGTTTCTGAAGGTCGCCCCATAACGGCTTCAGTTGCCCGGCTTCGATGCGTATGGTTTTGACGGAGTTTGACCAAAACTCGCTCCTATAAAACTTCGCGATTTTCCGAAGTGTTGCGTCAAAGCCCGCATTTTTCCAAAAATTAAAGGTCTTCCGTTCAAACTTGCTTCCCTTGACGATAACTATCGGATTGCAAATCGTTCGAATGGCAAGCAGAAAGGCGGACGCTTGCTTCTGGCGCTCAACGCCATTCTCCCCCAAGAGGTCGGCCCATAACCACTCATCAAGGATCAAAGGCGACATATACCCAACTCATTAGACGCCGGTGAATTTCTTCAAATCCTCGATCTCAGCCTCTATGAACGACGTAAGCCCTCCGTCAATTTGTCCCTTTTCATTAATTTTTTGCGGCTGAAATTTCGTCGTCTTTTTTTCTTTGAGCGTGAGATAACAGCCTATGTCAGACGGACTCGCGATCCCTTCGGAAACAGCAGTCGCGATCGAGGACACAAACTGCTCACTGTGAGTGGTAAGGAGGACCTGTTTGCCTTCATCTTTGACGAACGCGCAGAGCGCCCTTGCAAAATTTCTAATGACAGTGGGGTGCAGATGAACCTCCGGCTCTTCAATCAAAACCGTGGAAATCTCCGGCCGGTAGAGCTTGGCCCACAAATAAACCACCTGATTAATTCCAAAGCCGTCATTGATCAAATTGACGGGGATTCTCGATTGCTTGTCCGTGGTCTGCATGAATACAGTTGCGGTACCGGCGGGAGTGTAGGTGCGAAAATCCCGCCCAAAGATATCTTCGAGATACGTCGAAATACGTCCGGCCATGTGCTGATCGTTGATGATGATGGACGCCACTTCGTCTTCCGACGTGGGCAGCGGAGAAATGGCAACGGGCGTGTAATTGTATTTGAAAAATCCCCGTTTGTGCGGAACGATGTCGATGGCTTTCAGACGTTCCGGCACGGAATTGATCAAGGCGGCTATCTCCGCCGCTTTTTGCTGTTTTTCGGCAGTGGCATTTTTGGGAACCACCGATCCGCCAACGCCGTTCCAATTGATTGTGTATTCTTCGCCGCTGTCGGTATGGCTAAACGGAAAATTTTGATTGAGTCCATACGGAATAGCGACTTTGCCCTTCAGGTTTATAGAGGCGATTTGAAGCGATATGTCCGCCGACGCTTTCGACAAAGACAGCCCGTATGAAGCTTCAACTCCATTTTTGGCGTAGCGGACGGAAAACTCGACGCTTCTCTTATCATCGTGATCAAAAACACAGGCATTCAAGCCGCCCATATCCATAAACCCGATATGGAAAAATCCGTCCACAGGTCTATTCGGGTTCAATATGAAATTTCGAAGCGTCATCAGAGAATAGAGGACAGTCGACTTGCCAGCCGCCGTCGGTCCGTAAAAGACGGTGATGGGAGACAGATTCAATTCCTCCGACTCTACTGAACGAAAATTCTTTAAACTAATTTTTGTCAGCATGGTTCATCTCCTTCCAAAGTCGAATACTACCACAATGGCAGTCCTTGGTTATATTTATTTTACAACCACCCGGCAATCATTGGGCGCCAGATTCGTTACGACGTCACCCACGTGATTTTTTCCGAACCCGGTAGAGCCGCTCCGTAAAACCGCCCTCCTGCTGGAAGGCGGCGGCCTGTGCCGCGATCTGACGGTCCAGCAGGGAGACCGCGACTCCGATCAAAACAAGCGCCGCGTTGGCGGCGAACCCCGGATATATGGACTGAATGGACGGTATGGACTTGGATGAAGGATTTTGGCTTTGTCCATTCTGTCCATCCCGTCCATATTCTGATTTGGCTGTCTCCTTGACCCAGGCTGCCACTTCGTTGGCGGTGACACAGCGGCGCGCCACCAAGTCTTTTCGCCGGGGGTCATCCGGCGTCCAGAGCGCCAGTTCACGCTGCCGCAGAAAATCCTCGTAGTCCAGCCGGAGCTCCTCCAAGCTGGCGCGGGCCACGTTGGTCAGTTTGATCTCCATCTTCTTCGATGTGCCCGACACCTGACTGCCCTCGGCGATATTCTGGACGCCCGACCGCGCCGCCTGCACCATCTGGTCGTGGGTGCGGCTGCGCTTGTCGACGTACCGGTCACAGAATCGAACGGTCACATCATAAACCAGTTGCGAGATCTGGAACGATTTGAGTTTGCGGTAGCCGCCGTGTTTGGGGATCAGAGAATCGGGCTCTTTATTCCGTCCAGATTGCCCATTTCGTTGATGTTTTTCCGCCGTCATGCCGGCGCCTCTGCAAATTTTTCCGCGGCTCCCACCCGAATCTCCCCCGACAACAGCTTCGGCAATAGCGCGTCCCGGATGGCAGCGAGGGTGCGGGATTCGAATAGATTTGCGGAGATTCGATTTAACAATGGCTCAACAGACCGATCAAATGCTTGAGCCTGCGTTACAGGTGGAACTAATGCTTTTACCGTCGTGAAAGTTTGCCGCGTGATTGTCGAAAATACTGTGCCGTGGGTCTGCTGCTGGAGATCTCCAACCACTTTTCGCAAGGAATAGTACGTGAACAAGTCGGGATAGCCATGCGTACCCCGAACACCATAGCATGACTGGTTCATTGCCATAGGAACGGCCGTCAATGCCAGTTTGCCGACCGTCCCTCTCGCCGTTATTATCGTTGTTCCCATGGGCAGAATTTGAGTTGCGCTACTTTCAACGCCTGCCGCCGCGATGTGTCGTTTCGTGTCGATGACAAAAACATCGTGATCGTTCGGCGCATCTTCCACTGAGTACCATGGAATATTCCCGTCCCAATATTCAGTCACTGATGTTTTCGGTGTACCCCCGCTTAGGATTTCGATCGATTCGTTGATAACGCCTTCACGCCACCCCCTCGGAACCTCTCCGATTTCAGAATCCTGAAACGACTCCGGAAACAGCGCGGCGGTTTCGGGGTCCATGCCGGCTGGGGCGCGGCCCTCGGCCTTGGCACGGACGGGGTCGAAGTCCACGAACCACGATTTGAAGATCGCCCGGGCCATGGCCTCCAGCGTCTCGTTCATCTTGCGGTTCAATTCGATCTTGTCGTCCAGCGCGCCCAGAATGTGGGCGATGGCGCGTTGGTCGTTCACCGGGATGTCCGGGAATGGAATAGAAGAAAGCTGCTGAGACGATACATTTGGAAATGTTGAACCTGTTGCCTGCGCCAACAGGCTTGGTAGCGAGTCTTCGATCACGGCACGGATCAACGGCTGAAGTTCAGGCCAGCTCTTATGACGGATCGCGGCGACACCCCGACCAATCGCATATTCTTGGTCTGCCCAGTTCATTCGACCTGTTGTAGACCCACGGACACAAAATAGGATGTCACCATGGAGCGCATGTTTGCGTACATCCGACGTGTACTGAGCCGGCAATGGATGATGCGGCCCGAATTCCGTAGGCCCGTTCAGGAGGGGCAGCCCTCTTCGTTCAGAAAATACGGTATTCCCCGGCGGGGACTGTCCCATGATAATGTCCGCAACGTCAGAGAGATTTTCACCCCCCATACTCGACCTCCTTGGGAGTGTCTTTGAGCTTTGTCGCCGACATTTCGATCATGCCTTCTTTCGCCGGTAATCGTTTTTGTCGATGCAGGCGTCGTACAAGGCGCGGTCAAATTTGATAAAAAAATAACCCCGTCGGAGGCCCTTCGGCTGATCCTTCGGGGAGCAAGTGATGAATCCATTATCGGCTGTGATAAGGAATTGGTCAAGAATCATTTTCACTTCCCCAATTCCTTCTCGATTTCCTCGATGGTTGGAAGCGACCCCTTCAGTTCCTTGGGCAGCGACTTGACGATTTTTGTTTCCCACTGCGCCACGCCGACGGGTTTTTTGAGGTCGCGCAGGGCGTATTCCACGACGAGGCGATTTTTCGAGCGGCAGAGGAGCAGTCCGATCGTGGGCTTGTCGTCGGGATGTTTCAGAAGATCATCCACCGCCGAAAGATACATGTTGATTTGGCCGACGAAGCCCGGCTCGAACGCGCCGGCCTTCAATTCGATGACGACGTAACAGCGGAGTTTGAGGTGGTAGAACAGAAGGTCGAGACGGAAGTCCTGATTGCCGACCTCCAGCGGCACCTGGCGTCCGACAAACGCGAACCCCGCGCCCAGTTCCAACAGGAACTTCTGCAGATGCTCCATGAGCGCATGCTCGATCTCGACCTCGCGGCGGTGGTCGGCGGTTCCGAGGAAGTCGAAGAGGTACGGATCCTTGAAGACCTGCGCGGCCATGTCCGACTCGGCCGGCGGCATCGTGAGCGCGAAATTGGTGACGGCCTTGCCTTGGCGTACGTGGGCGTGGCCATCGATCTGAAGGCACAGGATGGGCTGGCTCCAGCCGTGACGTTGTGTCTGCTCGGCATACCAGAGGCGAGTATCCCTGTCGTTTAGGCGTTCGATCAGGGCAATGTTTTGCCTCCACGGCAATTGTGCAACGACCCGTTGCACAATTGACTTGTTCGGCCATGCCGCCGCGAAGGCGCGCATGTATTTAAGATTTCGAGGTGAGAATCCCTTCATATCCGGAAATGCCTCACGAAGATCAACGGCAAGACGGTCGATGACCTTTGCTCCCCATCCAGCCTTGTCCTGGCGATCCAGAATCTCCCGGCCGATATCCCAATACAGCGTCACCATCGCGGCATTGGCGGCAAGAACGGTTCGCAACCGCTCCCGGCCGATACGCTCTTTGATCCTCCGCAAGACCTCGGCATAGTCCTTGGGCAAAGCCGCGCGCAGCAGCGCCACGGGAAATGACGCTTCACTGCGCGTGCGTCCGAGGGCGAGACGCTTCTTCATATCCGCGTTCCGCTTCTTACCAGCCATACCCCAGCCCCTTGATATTCTTGTAAATCTCTTTTTCCAGCCGCGCGGATTCAGTAAACTGTTTCGATAGTTCCGACGTCAGCCGTTTCATCTTTTCCTCAAACGGCTCGCCGTCGTCCTCAATTTCTTCCGCGCCCACGTAACGGCCGGGCGTGAGCACGTGGCTGTGCTTGCCGATCTCGTCGGCCTTTGCCGCCTTGCAGAATCCGGCCACGTCCGCGTATTTGCCGGCGCCCTTGTCGCCGCGCCATGCGTGGTACGTTCCGGCGATGCGGGCAACGTCTTCAGTTGTCAGTTCGCGGTGGACTCGGTCGATGAGACGGCCGAGTTTCCGGGCGTCGATGAAGAGCGTCTCGCCGCGGCGTTCGCGGAATCGCTTGTCCGCCTTGTTGCGCGCGATGAACCAGAGGCAGACCGGAATCTGCGTCGAATAAAAAAGCTGGCCGGGCATGGCCACCATGCAGTCGACGATGTCGGCTTCAATCATGTTTTTTCGGATTTCTCCTTCGCCGGACTGGTTCGATGACATGGAACCATTGGCCAGAACAAATCCGGCCAGGCCGTTCGGCGCCAGATGATGGATGAAATGCTGGACCCACGCGAAGTTGGCGTTGCCGGCCGGCGGAACGCCAAACCGCCAGCGCGGATCTTCGCGCAGGCGATCGCCACCCCAGTCGCTGTCGTTGAACGGCGGATTGGCGAGGACGTAATCGGCTTTGAGATCCTTTTGCAGATTGCGGTGAAAGCTGTTTGCGTGTTCGGCGCCGATGTTGCTGTCGATGCCGCGAATGGCAAGATTCATCTTGGCGAGCCGCCACGTCGTCGGGTTGGATTCCTGGCCGTAGATGCTGATGTCGCCCACCTTGCCGCCGTGAGCCTCGACAAATTTTTCGCTCTGAACAAACATTCCGCCGGAGCCGCAACAGGGGTCAAACACGCGGCCCTTGTAGGGCGCCAGCATTTCAACAAGCACCTGGACAACACAGCGCGGCGTATAGAACTGTCCGCCTTTCTTGCCTTCGGCGCTGGCGAACTGTGAAAGAAAATATTCGTACACGCGCCCGAGGATGTCCTTCGAGCGATTCTCTTTGTCTCCAAGGCCGATCGTTCCGACAAGGTCGATCAACTCACCGAGGCTCTGCTTGTCGAGTGCCGGCCGGGCGTAGTCTTTGGAGAGGACGCCTTTGAGAGACGGATTGTCGCGTTCGATGGCGACCATCGCATCATCAACGAGTTTGCCGATCTTGGGCTGTTTGGCGTTGTCCTGCAAGCGCGCCCAGCGGGCCTCTTTGGGAACCCAGAAAACATTCTCCGCGCGGTATTCATCCGGGTCTTCCGGGTCCGTACCTCGACTTTTTGCCGAGACGAGTTTTGTGTGAAGTTCTTCGAAGGCGTCGGAAATATATTTCAGGAAAATAAGCCCGAGGGCGACGTGTTTATATTCGGCAGCGTCCATGTTGTTTCGGAGTTTGTCCGCAGCGGACCAAAGGGTCGCTTCAAACCCGAGGTTGGCCGACCCGACCGTGCGTGTCAGCAAATCCTTCAATTGCTGCGGAACCCTCAATGGTTTGGCCTTTGGCCGAGACATGATCTCTCTATATCTTAAATTTGCTCTTTCGGCCAAGTGACGCCTTATTGGATAAGGTCAAAAGAAAACCTCGTTTTTCTCTCTGGAAAACCTGAAGTCAAGTCACCGGCGCCCGGTTTCCAGCGCGGGGTCCGAAAACAGAAACGCGATGATCGACCGGACGATGGAGTCGACGATGTCGGATTTTTCCGATTTCACGTGCGTCGTGCTCATCCAGCGAATCTGTTTCGGTTCCTTCGCGCGATCATAGAGCGATTGCGCCGATTCGGGCGGGAAATATTTGTCGTGGGTCGTCGCCAGAATCACCAGTTCCCGCGGGGCGATCCGGTCGACATAGCGCACCGGATCGAACGTGCCGAACAGCCATTCGGACAGCACGGCATACACCTCCACCGGGTGGCCCTTTTCTCGAAACCTCCGGTATCCTTTCACCAGCACCGGGAAATTTCCGCCGCCATGGACCACCAGCATCTTTGAAATCCGGGGATCCAGCGCCGTATGGATGGTGCCGAAAAAGGATCCCAGGCTGGCGCCGACCACGAACATTTGCGAAGCGCTCAATCGCTCGCGGTCGACCAGAAAACTCGTCGCCAGGATGCCGCCGCCGACCACGGCATACGCGTCCGACCGGACGGTCCAGGGGAACCGGACGTATTCCAAAAACTTCCGCGGGCGGCGATACGGATACTGCACCGCACAGACCACCAGATCGGACCGGTCCGGGATGAGGTCCAGAATGACGGCTTTGGTTTTGACGCCCGCGTACAACACCAGAACCTTGTAGGGATCCGACAGCCGCCGGGGACGGCGATACAGGCAATCGACGAGATATTCGCCGCGCGTGTTATACAGTTTCAACTCGTGGATGATCGATGTGTCGGTTTCGCGGGTCGATACCGTCTCGACGCGGCCCAATTCACCCGCGACGTCGAGAAAAACGCCGGTCTTGTCGAGATTCAGATACCACACCACCGTCGCAACGCCCCCACCGGCGCACGCCGCGCACAGGAGCGTCCATAGAAACGCCTTTTTCAGAAATCCCGGCACGCTCTTCATGTCATCAATAGATCGTCACAATCTTGGTTCCTGGAAAATAAAATTTCAGGATTTGCGCACAGGTCAGCCCCTGCTCAGCCGCCGACTTGGCGCTCCACTGCGACAGACCCACGCCATGGCCCCAGCCCCGGCCCTGCACACCCAGACGGCCGTTCTTGTATGAGAAATCCGTCCAGAGCAGCGACCGGAGGCGGTCCGGGCCGATGCTCAGCCGGAATTTGCCCGCCGGGACGGTGACCCGGCCGCGCGTGCCCGTCAGCGACAGAAGCCGGACGCGGCCGCCGGCGGTCTTCTCGGCCACTTCGAAATTCCGGAGCCGGCCGACCTTCGCACGCGCGCTCCGGTCGAGCGCTTTCAGAATTTCCGGCTCGTCGAATTCCGCCTCCCATGACGCCCGCGGCGATGCGCCCGAGTATGGATCAGGTTTCGAGATCAGATACGGATAGGCGCGGCCCCAAATATCCCCCGACGATTCCAGCGTCCCACCCGACTCCGAATGAAAGACGGCTTCGATCAATTCCCCCCCGTACGTCAACACCTGGCCGCGCGTCGCGTCGACCGCCGCGGACGACCGCGGATCCTCCGAGGACCGGCCGCGGTACACCTGGATCGAAACGTCCGACGCGAGTCTTACCGGCCGTCCCGACGACGACCGCGCAAGGTCCATCCGGCGGAGCACAAACGTGCGGGACGCGACCGCCTGGGCCTTCAGCGCCTCCTCCGGCCACCCGGGGCCGACTTCATTTTTCAGGACGCCGTAGAGGTACTCCTCCACAGGAAGAGAATTCACAAGAACGAGTCGACCTTTCTCCACGGATATCTCCATTTTCCCGCGAAAGCTGCGCCCATTGAACCGCGATTCCGGCGGGAGAAGATAGGGCGATTCCACGCGCCGGCCGTTTTTCAAGACCGCCTGGCCCGACCGCGAGAACCGGTCGCGGTTGACGGTCAGCGTCTGGCCCGATCCGATCTCGATCTGCACCTCAGGCCCGGCCGTCCTGCCGACCGGGGCCGCAACCGGCGGCGCGTAGGTCTGAAGCAGAAACCGGCTCTCGGCCGCCCACTCGGAGTTTGGCGTGACTGCATCCAGCGCGGATTTCGCGTCGGGCCACCGGCCCTGTTTGCAGAAAACGAATCCGAGCACGAAGAGATATGCGTCCCGGTCCTCGCCCCGGGCCGTTTTCAGTTCCGCCTGGATCTTCTGCTCCGCTTGTTCGTATTTTTTCGCCTCGATCAATTCGAACACGGCGCGCGCCGGCCCGGCCGGCGTCGGAGACGCCGGCACTTGGGGCGCCGGAGGCGCTGACCCGGCACCGGCCACCGCCGGCGAGACCAGCGCCAGCCCCACGACGAAAACGGCGAGTCTCGAAACCGCCAAAAATGTCAGCCGCACAGCGGCAGCGCCTCCCGCACCGTGATGAAGGAACCCGTGACAACCATCCGGCCGTTTTCCGGGAGGCGGCGCATCGCGGCGGACCAGGCGCGTTTCATCGGCGCGGGAGGATGGACGTCGATCCCCCGCGCCCGGGCGAGCCGGAGGAAGGGCCTCCAGAGCCGCATCGGTTTGGATCTCGCGTGGGCCAGGCGGATCAATCGAACGGAGTCGCCGCAGCCCAAGTGAGGCAGAATTCTTTCCTCGCCACGCTTTTGCCGCTGCATGCCCAGAAGAACGGCCAGAGGACGCTCCGGGAATTTCTTGCGCAGATACGCGAACAGCGCGCCCAAGGCCTGTTCGTTATGGGCGACATCCAGCAAAACGGAACGGCGCCACTCGAACCGCCCTGGGAGCGATGCGCGGCGAAGGCCAGCACGCGCCACGGCAGGACGAAAGTCCGATTTCAAGATTTTCCTGGCGGCCAGAAGCGCCAGTGCGAGGTCCGATCCGTAGATCTCCGCCGGCAGCCGGCCGGAATGAATCCGACGCGTGGACAAGAAAACAGGACGCGCGCGACACGTGGCCGCCACACGGCGGATGGCCAGACGCGCGGCCGTCGGTACGGGGCCGACAAGAAGGGGACGGGCCCGGCGGGCGATGTGAGCTTTGTCCCATGCGATTTTTTCAACTGTCCGGCCCAGAAACTCCATATGATCAAGCCCGATGGTCGTCAGAATGGACAGACGGGGATCCGCGGCGTTCGTCGCGTCCCACCGGCCGCCCATCCCGACCTCCATCACCGCCCACGCCACTTCGTGTTTCGCAAAGAGCCGGTATGCGAGGAACGTCAGAAACTCGAATTCCGTGAGCCGCACCCGCATCTCCGACAGAAGCGCCCGTTGGGACGCAACCTCCCGCGAAAACTCGGCCGCCCCCACGGATCGGCCGTCGATTTCGTAACGTTCCCTGAACGACCGAAGATGCGGCGAGGTGTACAGACCCACGCGCCGCCCATGCGCCAGCAGGATCTCCGACAGAGCCTTCGCGCAGGTGCCCTTGCCGTTCGTCCCGCCCACCAGCACCACGCCGTACCGGCGGTCCGGCCGGCCCGCGCGGTGGAGCGCCGCGCGGATCCGCTCCAGCGACGGACGGATTCCCCGCTTGGCGAGATGGTCCAGATACGTTGCGGGATTCTTCACAGCCAGGAAAAAATCTTGATCAGCGTGGGTCGGACATCCTTTCGAGGAAGTACCATATCGAGAAATCCATGCTCCAGCAGAAACTCGGCCCGTTGAAATCCCGCCGGCAGTTTCTGCCGGATCGTCTGCTCGATCACCCGCGGGCCCGCAAACCCGATGAGCGCGCCCGATTCGCCGATCAGGACGTCGCCCAGCATCGCGAAGGACGCCGTCGTCCCGCCCGTCGTCGGATCGCACAGCAGGCTCACATACGGCCGCCGGCAGGCGCGCCGGTACCCGGCCACGGCCGCCGAGGTCTTGGCCATCTGCATCAGCGAAAAGATTCCTTCCTGCATGCGCGCGCCGCCGGACGAGGTCACCATCAGGACCGGGAGAGACTTCTCAGCCGCGTATTCGAATGTCCGCGCCACGCGCTCCCCCACCACCGTCCCCATGCTGCCGCCCATGAATCCGAATTCCATCACGCCCATCGCGGTCTCCATCCCGCCCAGTTTCCCCACGCCGGTCACGATCGCCTCCCGCGCGGACGCGTCTCCGGAAAGCTTGTCGCCGTAGCCCGGAAATCCCAGCGGATTGGCCGGCCGGATGTCCATGAACATCGGCTCAAACGCGCCGGCATCCACGAGAACCTGGATCCGCTCGTCCGCCGACAGGCGCATGTGATAGGCGCAGTGGTGGCACACGCGGAGGTTCTTGATCAGCGTTTCCTGCAAAATGAGTTCCTTGCAGTTCGGACACGACTCCCATTTCGCGCCTTCCGGACCCGCCTGGATGGCCGGCGGTTTCGATACATTTTTGATGATGGTGTATTGATGCTTCTTGAACCACGCCATGGCGCAATCCTAGATGGCCGGCGGCCGAATGTCGATGCTCCGGCGAAGCTCCCTCAACAGCCGGCCGAACGGTCCGAGTCCCCGCCGAAGCGCCTCCAGCGCGGCGGTGCCGACGATCACGCCGTCCGACAGGCGCGCCAGCCGCGCGGCCCATGCGCCCGACCGCACGCCAAATCCGACGTAGACCGGCGCGTGAGACACGCGGCGGATCGCCCGGACCCGGCCCGCAATTTCGCGTTCGGCGGCGGCCGACAGGCGCGCTCCGGTGATCCCGCGAAGGCTGACCATGTAGATGAACGCGCCATCCCGCGCCGCATCCGCCACGCGGGCCAGCCGGTCATCGGCCGTCGTCGGCGCGACGAAGGGGACCAGATAAAATCCGCGCGGACGGAACGGCAGATACGTCACGAGTTCCTCCGCCGGCACGTCCGGCAAAATACAGCCGGCGAATCCTGCCCGGCGGATTTCCCCGAACGCGCCCGCCCAACCCCGGACAAACAGAGGGTTCGCGTACGTCATGAGCGCCCGAGGCAGTCCCGGCGGCAGGCGCTGCGAAAGATCGAGGGCCCGGTCGTAATTCATTCCCGCGCGGATGGCCGCGCTCGACGTTTTCTGGATCGTGGGTCCGTCGGCGATCGGATCGGAAAACGGCAGGCCGACCTCCAGAAGGTCCGCGCCTTCCTCCGCCGCAACCTTCGCCGCCTTCAAAAACGTCGCGCGGTCCGGCCAGCCGGCCGTGAGATACACGACGAGGGATTTACCTGGCATGATCGAACAGCCTCGGAATGTCCTTGTCGCCGCGGCCCGACAAATTGATGATCACGCGGTCGGCCCGCCGGTATCGGCGGCGCTCCTTCCAGAAGCCCGCCACCGCATGGGCGCTCTCAAACGCCGGCGGGATGCCCTCCAGGGTCGTCAGCCGGTGAAAGGCCTCCAGCGCCGCGCGGTCGCTCACCGCGAAGTACCTCGCCCGGCCGGTTTTTTTCAGGTAGGCGTGCTCGGGCCCGACGCCGGGATAGTCGAGACCGGCCGCGATGGAATGGACATCGGCGACGTTGCCGTCCGAATTCGAAAGCAAGAACGACTGCGATCCGTGCAGAATGCCGGGGCTGCCGCGCGTCAGGGTCGCCGAATGCCGGCCGCTCTTCAGGCCCGTCCCGCCCGCCTCCACACCGATCAGGTCCGCGCGCGTTCGAAGAAAAGCGTAGAAAATTCCCATCGCGTTGGACCCGCCGCCCACACAGGCATAGATCGCGCGCGGCGGCCCGCCGGCCTTCCGGCGAATCTGCCGCAGGGCCTCGCGGCCGATCACCGCCTGAAAGTCCCGGACCATCATCGGATACGGGTGCGGGCCCGCGACGGAACCGATCAGATAATACGTCGTCTCCACGTTCGTTACCCAGTCCCGCAACGCCTCGTTCATGGCGTCCTTCAATGTCTGCGACCCCGCCGTCACCTCCCGCACTTCCGCGCCCAGGAGTTTCATCCGGAACACGTTCGGGGCCTGCCGCTCCACGTCTTTGGCGCCCATGTAGATCGTGCAGGCAAGTCCGAGTTTCGCGCAGACCGTCGCCGTCGCCACGCCGTGCTGGCCGGCGCCGGTCTCGGCGATCACCCGCCGTTTGCCCAGACGCCGCGCAAGAAGCGCCTGGCCGATGCAGTTGTTGATCTTGTGCGCGCCGGTGTGGCAAAGGTCTTCCCGCTTCAAATACACCCGGCACCCGGCCGCCTCGGATAGGCGGTCCGCCCGGTACAGGGGCGTCGGCCGGCCCGCAAAATCGGCCAGGAGCGCGGCCAATTCACGGCGAAATGCGCGGTCACGCCGCACTTTCCCGTATCCCGCCTCCAGCTCGAGGAGCGCGGTCATGAGCGTCTCGGGCACAAACCGGCCGCCGAACGGGCCGAAATATCCGCGCCGATCGGGCAGAGACGGCAGTGGATGTTTCAATATTTTAATGAACAGGAGAGGGAATAGACGCGATGCGGTGCAGGAGTTCCTGAACTTTGGCCGGATCCTTCACGCCCGGCGTTGTTTCGACGCTCGACGAAACGTCGACCGCGTAGGGATGGACCACCCGGATGGCCTCTTCCACATTCTCGACGTTGAGCCCGCCGGCCAGAATCAGCGGCATATCCGGGAACGCCTCCCGTATCGCGCAGGCCACTCGCCAGTCAAACCCCTCGCCAGACGCGGCGGAATCCAGGAGAATGCCGCCGACATGCGGAACATACGGCGCGATCTTGTCAGGCCCGAATCCGTTTTTGACCCGAAAGGCCTTGATGAGCCGGTTTTTGGGAAGCGCCGCGCAATACTCGGGCGTTTCCTGGCCGTGAAGCTGAATGTAGGACAAGCCGCAGAGTTGGGCCACTTTTTTGACCTGGCTGGCCTTTTCGTCCACGAAGACGCCAACCGCGTGTACGAACGGCGGCATATCCTCGATCCAGGCCTTGACCTGCGCGCCGACCACCGCCCGGGGAGACCCGTCGTAGAAAATGAACCCCACGGCATCCACTCCCAGCCGCGCCACTTCCTTGAGACTTGCGCGGTCTGATACCCCGCAAATCTTGACTTTGGGACCAAAGCTCCTGCAGGAGCCCGCCGAACCCATGAACGGCATGGTTCGATGACTGTAGCTAGGGGAGCATGGTCTGGCAAGTGCCAGAGCGCGGTTCCGAGGGAAAAAAACTGCCGCCCAACCGTCTATATATATACATACATATATTATATAGAGTCCGGCGTTTCTTGCCGGAGGGCTTGCATTTGGCAAAAAGGGGGCATATACTCCGGGTGATTGTCTTACCCAGCGAATGCGTGGGCCGGTCCCACGCATTTTGTATTGTTATGGGAGGTTTGGCGGTCATGGTGGGAGTGGATCGGTTGGAAACGGAAATCGCGCCTCTGGCGGAACAACATGGGCTTTCGGTGTATGACGTCGAGGTCGTCCCCTACGGTCGGGCGACGCTCCGGGTGTATGTGGAGCGCGCCGGGCAGCCGGGCGTGACCGTCGGGAATCTGGAAGCCTTCGCGAGGGTGTTGATCCCCTATTTGAATTTGAAGGCCCTGTTTCCCCGGGAGGGGCACGTGGAGGTTTCCTCGCCGGGGATGAACCGGAGGCTGCGTCGGCCGGCGCATTTTACGGCGGCGGTGGGCGAGCGGGTGGGCGTAACGGCTGTGGCCGGCGCCACGGGCAAGACGAGCGTCACCGCGAAACTTCTGTCCGTGACGGACGAAGGCATCCATCTTGAGAGCGACGTTTTGCCGTTTGTCCCGTTTGCGGACATCGTGCGGGCCCGCCTCGACCCGGACATCCGAATCTGATGCCGCCGTCCACCAAGCGCAAGGCGAAACTCTCGGTCGACCAGGAAGCGCTGCTTCAGGCGATCGACGAGATCGAAAAGGAAAAGGGGATCGACCGCGAGACCATGTTTCTGGCGGTCGAGGCCGCGCTGGTTTCGGCCTACCGCAAGAACCACGGCGTGACCTTCAACCTCGACGCGCGCGTGGACCGCAAATCCGCGGAGATCACTTTCCACCGGTTTCATATCATCGCCGAAACGGTCGAAGACCCCGAGCTTCAGATCACGCTCGAGGACGCGAAGAAACAGGCGGACGATGCGGAACTTGGCGGCAAGGTTTATTCCCCCCTGGTCTTCAACGTCGAGGAGTTCGGCCGGATCGCCGCGCAGACCGCCCGGCAGGTCCTGGTCCAGCGGATCCGCGAGGCCGAGCGCGACCTTTTGTACGAGGAGTACCGGACGCGGGAGGGAGAGGTCGTCACGGTGATTGTGCAGAAGGTGATCGGCGACAAGGTGATTCTGAATCTGGACAAGGTCGAGGCGATCATGCCGTCGAAGGAGCAGATCCCGCGGGAAATCTACAATGTGGGCGACCGGATCAAAGTATACGTGGTGCGCGTCCGGAAGGGTCTCCGGGGCCCGCTGATCATCGTGTCGCGGACGCATCCGAAACTGGTGGAGAACCTGTTCAAGATGGAGATCCCGGAGGTCTTTGACGGGCTGATCGAGATCAAGGCCATCGTGCGCGAGGCGGGGGTCCGGACCAAGATTGCGGTCAAATCGAACGACGCGAACATCGACCCCATCGGCGCCTGCGTCGGCGTCCGCGGCAGCCGCATCCGGACCATCCTCAAGGAGGTGCCGGGCGAAAAGATCGACATCGTGCCCTGGAGCGAGGAGATATCGACCTTCGTCAAGAATGCGCTCTCGCCCGCGCAGGTCACCAAGGTCCGCCTCCAGGACGACGGCCGGACCGTCCAGGTGGTCGTACCGGACAACCAGTTGTCGCTCGCGATCGGCAAGAAGGGCCAGAACGCGCGGCTGGCCGCGAGGCTGACGAGGATGCGGGTCGACATTTACAGCGAGACCGACTACGCGGAGATCGCGGCGAAGGCGGCGAAGGAGGCGGCGGCGAAGATATTTGTTTCGACCGCCGACCTGCAGAAGGAGCTGCAGAGGATTGCGGGTGTCGGCCAGAAGGCGTCGGAGGCGCTGACGAAAGCCGGGTTCAGCCTCCAGAAACTGTCCGAGTCCAAGCCCGAGGATCTCGTCGAGGTCGAGGGGATCGGCGAGAAGCGCGCCGTGAAGATGATCGAGGCGGCGAAGAAAGTATACGAGGAAGTCCAGGCTGAACGCCGGGAGAAGGCCGAGCAGGAAGCGGCCGGAGCGAAGGCGGAAGCGGAAGCGCCGGCCCCCGAGGCGCCGCCGGAAGAGGGGAAACCGCCGGCGCGCAAGGGCAAGACGAGGACCAAGAAAATCGAGATCGAGGAGGAGGCGGCGAAAGAGAAGGAGATCGCCGAAAAAGCGCCCCCGATGACCTTCGAGGAGGCCCTGAAACTGTTCTCGAAACGCCTGGGAGAGTCGAAAGCGGCGGAGGAGAGCGGCAAAACGGACCGGAAGAAAAAAGAAAAAGATGAGAACGATTCCGGCTCCGAGGAGGGCGACGACCGATGAGAATTTTTGAACTTGCCCGCGAGATCGGCCGCAGCTCCAAGGAGATCATTCAGGAGGCGGCACGGCAGGGGATCACGCTCGCCAACCACATGGTCGCTGTGCCCGAGGAACTCGAACGCAGCCTCCGGGCCGGCGTCGGGCCGGCGTCGGAGACGCCGGCACTTGAGGCGCCGGAGGCGCTGATCCGCGACGCCGGCACTTGGGGCGCCGGAGGCGCTGACCCGGCCGGCGCAAAACCGGCGGCGGCGCCTGTGACGCAGCCCGCGCCCACGCCCGTGACCAAGCCCGCGCCGGCAGTTGCGCCCCCGGTGGCTGCAACGCCCGCGCCCACGCCGAAGCCTGCGCCGAAGCCTGCGCCGACGCCCGCGCCGGCGCGTAAACCCGCGCCGCCCGCGGTCGCACCCGCGCCGGCGGCGAAGCCTGCGCCGCCCGCGGTCGCGCCCACGCCGGTCGCCAAAGCCCCCGCTCCGAAACCCGCCGTCCCGTTGAAAAAACTGGCGTTGCCCTTTCCGCTCCGCGTCGTGGATCTGTCGAAGGCGATCGACCGGCCGGCGGCGGAACTCGTGGGAAAACTCATGGGGATGGGCATGATGGTGTCCGCCAACGCCCCGCTCGACCGGGACGCGGCCTTGCTCCTCTCAAACGAATACGGATATGAATTGGAACTCAAAGAGGAGGAAGCCGAGATTCCCGTCAGCCCCGTCGAGGAGACCGAGAAGGAGGATCCGAAGAATCTTCTGCCCCGGCCCCCCGTCGTCGTCGTGATGGGGCACGTCGACCACGGCAAAACGTCCATCCTCGACACGATCCGGCACACTCAGGTCGCCAAGGGCGAATTCGGCGGGATCACCCAGCACATCGGTGCGTACCGCGTGAAACTTCCGAACGGAAAATACATAGCGTTCCTCGACACGCCCGGCCACGAAGCCTTCACGGCCATGCGCGCGCGCGGCGGAAACGTTGCGGACATCGCGGTCCTGGTCGTCGCGGCCGAGGACGGGGTCATGCCGCAGACGGTCGAGGCGATCAGCCACGCCCGGGCGGCGAAATTGCCGATCATCGTCGCCATGAACAAAATCGACAAACCCGAGGCCGACCGCCAGCGCGTCCTGAAGGGCCTGTCGGATCACGGGCTCAACCCGGAGGCCTGGGGCGGCGACACGGTGGTGGTGGAGGTTTCGGCGGTGAAAAAAACCGGAATCGACACGCTTCTCGATATGATCGACCTTCAATCCGAAATGCTCAGTCTTAAGGCCAACCCGGACCGGCCCGCGACCGGAACGGTGATCGAATCGAAGCTGGAACGGGGACGCGGGCCGACCGCCACGGTCCTCGTGCAGAAGGGGACGCTGCGCGTGGGCGACATCTTCGTCTGCGGGTCGACCGCCGGCAAGGTCAAGGCGTTGATCGACGAAAACGGCAAGCGGATGGACCAGGCAGGTCCGTCCACGCCCTCGGAGGTTCTGGGATTTCAGGAAGCGCCCCAGGCCGGCGATCGTTTCAACGTGGTGGCGGACGAGAAGACGGCCAAGGACATCGCCGAAGGCCGCGGATCGAGACGGAAAGACATGGCGCGCCGAAAGGCCGACGGGCCCCTGACGCTCGAGGCGATGACGGAAAATTTGCGGGAGGGCGAAAAAACCGTTCTGCCACTCCTCCTCAAGACCGATGTGCAGGGCTCCCTCGAAGCGATCCGGGACGCGCTGGAGCGTCTTCGGAACGACGAGGTGCCGATCCAGGTCCTCCACGCGGCCCTGGGCGGGATCACGGAGAGCGACGTCCTTTTGGCCGCGGCCTCCGGCGCGACCGTCCTCGGCTTCAACGTCCGGCCGGACGAACGCGCCACCGCAACGGCCGATCGGGAAGAGGTGGATGTCCGGACGTATCGGATCATCTACGATCTTCTGGACGACGTCAAAAAAGCGGTGACCGGCCGGATGGCGCCCAAGACCGAGGAGCGGGTCATCGGCATGGCCGAGGTACGCAACGTATTCAAGATATCTCGGTTCGGCACCGTCGCCGGCTGTTTCGTCAAGGAGGGCAAGGTGGAGCGACGCGGGAAGATCCGGGTGGTGCGGGACGGCGCGATCGTGTACGAGGGGAAGATCGGCTCGCTCAAGCGGTTCAAGGACGATGTGCGGGAAGTCGAGAAGGGCTACGAGTGCGGGATCCTGATCGAAAACTACAACGACGTCAAAGTGGGCGACATACTAGAAATCATTCTGATTGAGGAGATGGCCCCGACCCTGTAGGGGCGGTCCAGCCGTGGCCTCGGGCCGACTCATGGGATTCCGCCTCAGATTCCAGTTCCCGGACTGCCGGACCCTGAAGGATCGCCGGAGCCGGGTGGCAAGCCTGATCCAGTACGCGAAGGCGCGGCACGGATTTTCCGCCGCCGATTTCAGCGAGCCGCTCCAGCCGGATTATGCGGAAGTCGGGTTCGCCGCGGTCGGCCGGACCGTCGAGGAGATTCGCGGCCGGCTGGACCGCGTGATCGGCGCGGCGGAGAACAAAGGCGAAACGCATCTTCTGGGCGTCGAGGAATTCGCGCTGGAGGACTGACATGCGATCGAAAGAAACGCGGATCGAACGGATGAACAAACAGCTCATGCGGGATTTCTCCGACATCATCCGCACCGAACTCAAACTGCCGGAGTCGTTCAAGCTCCTCTCGGTCACCCGCGTGACCATGGCGCCGGACCAGTCCATGGCCAGGGTGTACGTGAGCCACCTGAAGGAGGGCGAAACGGCCCCGGCCGTGACCGCGCTCAATGCGAGGGCCTACGAAATCCGCGAATGCCTCATGCCGCGCCTCGCCTGGCGCAAGATCCCCACGGTGTCCTTTCACGAGGACGATTCTCTCAAACACGGATTCGAACTCATCCGGAAAATCGAGAGCCTCACCCGGCCCCCGGAGGCTGGCCCGTGAGACCCTTTGGGATTCTGCCGATCCACAAACCGGCCGGATGGACTTCCCACGACGTCGTGGCCTTTGTCCGCAAGCGCTACAAATACCCGAAAGTCGGCCACTCCGGAACCATCGACCCCTTCGGGACCGGCCTCTTGCTCCTCTGCGTCGGGCCCGCCACCAAACTCGCGCCGCATCTCGCCGATCTCTCCAAACGATACCGGGTCACGGTCCGGCTGGGCGTGACGACCGACACCTATGACATGACCGGCAAGGCCGTAAGCACGGCGGAGGTCCCGCCGGAGGTCGCGGACCGCATCGGGCCGACGATCATGAAATTCGTGGGCGAACACGACCAGGTGCCGCCGATGTATTCGGCGATCAAGATCAAGGGCAAGCCGATGTACGAGCTGGCCCGGCAGGGCATCACAGTGACCCTGCCGCCGCGCCGGATCAAGATTTACGAGATCGTGATGGGCGAGATCAAACTTCCCCGCTTTTCCTTCGAAGTCCAGTGCGGCCCCGGCATGTATGTCCGCAGCCTCGCGCACGACGTCGGCCAGAATCTGGGATGCGGCGCAGCAGTGGAGGATTTGGCGAGGATCCGGATCGGAGATCTCACCCTGGACCGCGCCGTCGATCCAAAACAGCTTCCGGCCCAGCCCGTGATGCTGTCGCCCGACCAGCTCCTCACGGCGTGGCCCAAGGTCCGCCTGGGGGAACTCGAGGCGGGATTCGTGGCCGGCCATCCGATTTCTCTTTCCGTGTTGTTCGATCGGCCCGCGCTCGACACCGGCCAACTGGTGTTCGCCGTCGGCCGAAACGGGCTCTGCGGCTTCGGGGAAGTCAAGGGCGGCAAGATCCATCCGAAAGGCGCGTTTGTCTAAGCAGGCGTATGTGATGGCCATCGGCATATTCGACGGCGTCCACCGGGGCCATCAGGCGATATTGCGCACGGCGCAAAAAGAGGCGCGGCGGCTCCGCGCGGCGCCGGCGGCGCTGACGTTCCCGGCCCATCCCAGCCGCGTGTTGAATCCCGGCCGGCCGGTGCCGCTGTTGCAGTCGTTCGAGCAGCGGTGTGACTGGATCCGCCGGTATGGGATCAATTGGATTTTCCCCTTGCATTTTACGAAAAGTCTGTCTAAATTGACTCCCGCCGAGTTTGTGGATCGGCTGCTCTTTCGAAAGTGGAACCTCCGGGGCGTGGTGGTCGGCCGGGATTTCCGGTTTGGCCATCGCCGGGCCGGAACCGTTCGGACGCTGCGCGATCTCCTCGCGCGGCGAGACGCACAAGTCTTTTCGGTCGATCCGGTCCGGTGCGGGGGCGGGGTGGCGCAGAGCACCGCCGTTCGCCGGCTTCTCCAGGCGGGCCGCCTTCCGGATGCGGTCCGCATGTTGGGCCATCCGTTCGAGCTGGCCGGCAGGGTCGTAAAAGGCGCCGGCATGGGACGCCGGCTCGGCGCGCGGACGATCAATCTGCGGCTCGAGAGCAATCTCATGCCGCGGCATGGCGTTTACGCCGGGTGGCTCCGGCCGGCGCGTGGTTCCAAGCGGCCCATAGTGATGAACCTTGGCGTGGCGCCGACCGTTCACAGGGGCCGGGGTGTTCGATTGGAAACCCATGTTCTGGATGGGCGGCCGGTCGGGTTCAGGCCGGGGATCCGCCTGACGGTGGAAGTGGCCCGGTTTCTTCGGCCGGAACGGAAATTTTCGTCGCTGGCGGCGCTCAGGCGCGCGATTCAGCGGGACATTCGGCGGGCGAAAAAAGAAATGAGGAATAAAAGAGACTAAATGGAAAAGAAAGCAAAAGAGAAAGTGATCGGAGACTACAGGGTGCATGACACGGACACCGGGTCCGCGGATGTGCAGGTGGCGCTCCTCACGGAGCGGATCAAATCGCTCACGGAGCATCTCCAGGCACATCCGAAGGACCACAGCTCGCGCCGCGGCCTTTTGCGGATGGTCGGCCGGCGCCGCCAGCTTCTGAGCCACCTCAGAAACAGCGAGCTGGGCCGGTATCGAAACGTCGTCAAGCGCCTGGGTCTTCGGAAATAAGTTCGAGTCTCCTGTCTCTGCGAGACAGGCCAATTTCGGGGGAGAGTGGGAACCGGAAAGAGATTGCCGTATTTTAGGCAAGCGGCCATGTGAAGTGTCAATTGTAGATTGCGGACCATCCGGCCGGGTGATCCGCAATCAACAGTTGACGCCACGTTCGCGTTCCCTTAAAGGTTTCCACTCTCCACCTTGATCAATGGAAAGGAACCACCCATGAAAGAAGTATCACTTGAAATCGGAGGGCGCACGCTGACCCTCACCCAGGGCCTCGTCGCCAAACAGGCCAACGGCTCCGTCCTGGTCCGCTACGCCGACAGCCTCATTCTCTCCTGCGCGTGCGCGGAACCAAAACCGGAGGAGGGCAAGGATTTTCTGCCGCTCACCGTGGAATACCGCGAGAAGACCTACTCCGCCGGAATGATTCCGGGCGGATTCATCAAGCGCGAGGGCCGGCCGTCGGACCGCGAGACGCTGGTGTGCCGGCTGACCGATCGGCCGCTGCGGCCGCTGTTTCCGGAAGGATATTTCAACGACGTCCAGATCGCGACCTACGCCATTTCGACCGATTTGAGTTCTCCGCCGGACGTCATGTCCATCATCGGCGCCTCGACTGCGCTTTTGGTGTCCGACATTCCCTTTACGACCGCCGTCGGCGCCGTACGGGTGGCGCGGCTGAACGGGCAGTACAAGATCAATCCCTCGACCGAGGAGATCGATGCGGCCGAGCTGGAGCTGGTCGTGGCCGGGACCCGGACCGACATCGCGATGGTGGAGGGCGCCGCGCGGCAGGTTTCCGAGGACGTGGTGCTGGAGGGGCTGAAACTGGCGCAGGCCGAGATCGCGAAAATTTGCGAGGCCCAGGAGACTCTGCGGCGGGCCGTGGGCAAACCAAAGGCTGCAGTGATTTCGCCGGCCAAGACCGCCGGACTGTCGGCGCTCGTGGAGGAATCGGCCGCGGCGCGCCTGTCGAAGGCGCTCGTAATCCCGACGAAACTCGAGCGGTACGCCGAGGTCAACAAAATCGAGGATGAGACGCTGGCCGCCGCCGCCGGAAAACTCGGCGTGGAACGGGAAGCCATCGAGCTGGAGGCCAAGGGTATTCTCGAAGACATCAAGAGCCGCATTGTCCGCGCGAATATTCTGGAGCGCAAACAGCGCAACGACGGCCGCGGGCTCGACGACGTCCGGCCGATCGACATCAAGCTCGGGTTTCTGCCGCGCGCCCACGGCTCGGCCCTCTTCACGCGGGGCGAGACCCAGGCCCTCGCCGTCGTGACGCTCGGCACGGCCGACGACGAGCAGCGGATGGACGACGTCTACGGCGAGCGGTCGAAACGGTTCTATCTCCATTATTATTTTCCGCCCTTTTCCGTCGGCGAAACCGGCCGGTACGGCGGGCAGGGCCGGCGCGAGATCGGGCACGGCATGCTGGCCGAGAAATCGCTGCGGTCGTTGCTTCCGACCGAAATCGATTTCCCCTACGCCGTGCGGCTTGTGTCAGACATTCTGGAGTCGAACGGCTCCTCGTCCATGGCCTCGGTCTGCGGCGGGTCGCTGGCGCTCATGGACGCCGGCGTGCCGGTGCCGGCCCACGTCGCGGGCGTCGCGATGGGCCTCGTGAAAGAGGGAGACCGGGTGGCCATCCTGACCGACATCCTCGGCGACGAGGACCATCTGGGCGACATGGACTTCAAGGTCGCCGGGACGCGGCAGGGCGTGACGGCCATTCAGATGGACATCAAAATCGGCGGGATTTCCGTCGACCTCATGCGGATGGCCCTCGAGAAGGCGAACCGCGCGCGGTTGCACATTCTGGAAAAAATGGAAGCCGCCATCTCCAAGGCCCGGCCGGACATTTCGCCCTACGCGCCCCGCGTGTTCATGATGACCGTGCCGAAGGACAAGATCGGCGACATCATCGGGCCCGGCGGCAAGAACATCCGGGCCATCATCGAGGAGACCGGCGTCAAGATCGACATCGAGGACGACGGCACCGTGCGGATTTATTCCGAAGACGAAAAAAGCGCGTCGGCTGCAAAGGAACGCGTCCACATGATGATCGCGGAACCGGAACTCGGCCGCGTTTACCAGGGGAAGGTCGTCCGCGTGGTGGAATTCGGCGCGTTTTGCGAACTCATGCCGGGCCACGAGGGACTCTGCCACATCTCCGAACTTCAGGAGGCCCGCACGGAACGGGTGGAGGACGTCCTGAAGGAAGGCGACATCACGCCCGTCAAGCTGATCGAAATCGACCATCTCGGCCGATTGCGCCTCTCGCGCGTGGCCGCGATCCGCGAAATCGAGGGCAAGCCGCCGTTGCCGACAAGACCTCGCGGCGGCGATCGCGGAGACCGCGATGGCGACCGGGGACGCCGGCCGGACCGCGGCGACAGGCCTCGCTTCGACCGCGGCCGGTCTGACCGCCCGGACCGCCGTAGCGACCGCCCACGTGAGGGATACCAGGGCGGCCGGCCGGGAGGCCCGACCCCCGTGAACACGGGAGCCTGATCGGTTTATGACCCGCCGGCATCTCGTCGGCGCCAGTCTCATCTTGCTCGGCCTCATGCTGGCCGTCAGTCTGGCCAGCTACACCGAAACCGATTGGCCGCAATCCTCGATCCCCCAGGTTCAGAACCTCTGCGGGAGATTCGGCGCGTACGTCTCTTACTGGCTGGTTTTATTTTTCGGCCGCACTGCGTGGTTCGGGCCGCTCGCCGCAATCTGGATCGGTGTCCTGCAGATCCGCGGCGTGGACGACGCGAAATCCGCGACGCCCCACTGGCGGCAGCCCGCCGTGTCCATGGCGCTCCTGTTCTGTTTCCTGAGCGGCACGCTTCACCAGATCTGGCCGGAACGCGGCGGGCCCGGCGGAACCATGGGCGCGTGGCTCAATGACCGGCTGCAATACGTCTTTGGCGGCGTCGGAACGGCCTTCATCCTGTTTTTTGCGGGCATGATCGGCGCGGCGGGGCTCCTGCCGCAGAAATATTTGAAGAGGGCGGCGGATCACATGAAAGCGTGGCCGCAGCGCCTATGGACGCAGGTCAAGGACATGGTCGCCGCTCGCCGCGGGCAGCGCCCGCCCATCCCCATCAGGCCGGTGACGCAGGTGGAAGCGGTGGAGAGTTCACCGGTCATCGCAGAATCGGCGACGGCCGCGCCGGTACAGACGCCTTTCGTGATGAAAACCATTCCCTTCCCCGGCCCCGCCGCCAAACCGCCGACGGTCTCGAAGCTGCCGGCGCCGGAACCCGTGCCGGACTTCGAGACCCCGGAGGAACGCGAATTCCAGAAATCCCTCGCGAAATATCGCACGCCCCCGCTCGAACTTTTGAAGTGGCCGCCGGACACCGACATCGGCCAGGACCAGAAAGTGCTGCAGAACGCCGGCCAGATCCTCGAAAACACTCTGAAAAATTTTGGGATCGACGCGCAGGTCACGCAGATCGTCCCGGGGCCCACCGTCACCCTCTACGAAGTGCTTCCGGCGGCCGGCGTGGCCGTCAACCGGATCGCCGCGCGCGAGGCGGACCTCAAACTCGCGCTGGCCGCAAACGCGCTGCGGATCGTCGCGCCGATTCCCGGCAAGTCGGTCGTCGGCGTCGAAGTACCGAATCCCAAACCCGCCCTCGTCAAAATCCGGGAGCTTCTCGCGTTCGAAAAATTTACGCCGGGGTCCTTCACGCTGCCCTTCGCGCTCGGCAAGGACATTCTCGGCAAGTCGGTCATCGTCGATTTGCAGAAGATGCCGCACGTGCTCATCGCAGGCGCGACCGGGTCCGGGAAATCCATCTGCGTCGCGAATCTCCTCATCACGCTCCTCTACCGCATGACGCCCGCGCAGCTTCGGCTGATCCTGATCGACCCCAAGCGCGTCGAGCTGTCGGTGTTCGGCGAGATCCCGCATCTTCTGGCGCCGCCAATCCTCGACGCCAAGGACGCGTTGCGCGCGTTCAAGTGGCTGACCACCGAAATGGAAAGCCGCCTCAATACCCTGTCCGACAGCGGCGCCAAGAAAATTGAAAGTTACAACCTCGAACAGGAACGGCTGGGACTTGCGCCCATGCCCTACATCGTGCTCGTCGTCGACGAACTCGCCGACCTCATGCTGGCCGACCACCGCTCGGTCGAGGACGCGATCACGCGGCTGGCGCAACTGTCCCGCGCGGTCGGCATTCACCTCGTGCTGGCGACCCAGCGGCCCAGCGTCGACGTCATCACCGGACTCATCAAGGCCAATATGCCGGCCCGGATCGGGTTCAAGGTTTCCTCGCAGTTCGATTCGCAGACCATCCTCGGCGCCAAAGGCGCCGAGTCGCTGGTGGGGCGCGGCGACATGCTGTTTCAATCGCCTCACGATCCCAACCCCATCCGCCTGCAGGGCGCGTACGTGGACGAGGAGGAAATCCACCGCGTGGTCGATTTCATCCGCGGCCAGATGAAACCGCTCTACGCCGATCTTGACAGCGTGCCGGACAACCTGATGGTCGCCGTGGACGCGGACGTCTCGAGGGCGATCGGAGAAAGCGCCGAAGAGATCGATCCGCAGTTGTACGACGCGTCCAAACGATTTATCATCCACATTCGAAAGGGGTCGACCTCCATGCTGCAGAAAAAATTCCGGATCGGGTTCAACAAGGCCCAAAAGATCATGGAAATGCTGGAAAAGGACGGCGTGGTCGGCCCTCACAAGGGACCCACGCCGAGAGACGTGCTGGTCGGCCCCCCCAGTCCGGTGGCGGAGGAGTAGGGAATGGAAACTCAGAAACTCGCGCAGCTTTTGAAATCAAAACGCGAAGCCGCGAAGCTTTCAGTTCCCGCGGTGGTGGAGCGGACGAAAATCAAGCGGTCCTACATCGAGGCCATGGAATCCGGAGACGCGGCGGCCTTCGGAAGCATGGTTTATTTCCGAAACTTTGCAAGAACGTACGCCAAATTCCTCAGAATACCGGAACCCGACATCCTTGCGCTCCTGGGAGAAACCGGGTCTGCGGCCGAGGAGAAACCGGCGCCCGCCGAGGCGACACCGGAGACCGCCACCGCACCCGCGAACGCGCCGCTCTCGCCGGCTGGCCGGCGGAACATGTCCAACGCGCTCATTCTGGCCGCGCTCCTTGTCGCCGCCGTGGGAATCGTCTGGCTCATGAAATCCGGCCTGAAGAACTCGGAGCAGCAGCCGATACGGGTCGTTGCTCCCGCCGATAACCTCTCCGTGGAAACGGACACGTCAGCGCCATCCCCGCCGACGGCGTTCCTCGCCGACACCGGCGCGACCGCGGCGCCGGCAACGCCGGGAGTCCACACGGCGGAACTGCAGGCCGTTTCCGAAGTATGGCTGTCGTGGGAAACGGAACGGGCGCGGTCGCAGAAACTTCTCCGCGTCAGGGAACGCCAGACGGCCTCGTTCGAAAAAAATCTGCGGCTCATCGTCGGAAACCCCCTCGGCCTGAAATTGACGGTCGACGGCGCCGAGGTCGGTCTCGACACCGGCCGGGTCTACGACCGGATCTTCCGGTTCGAGGAGGATGGCCGCCTCGTGATTGAACCGACGACCGCCGCCACCCTCCGGCGGTTTCAATCGAGCGGCCAGCCGGTCCGAACCCCATAATCTCCTTACGCCAGATTCCGAATCTCCTGACGGCCCTGCGCCTCGTCTTGTCCCTGTTTTTCCTGGTCGCCGAGGCGTTTGAAACCATCCTCACCGCGCAAATCCTCGGACTTGGCCTCTTTCTGCTCGCGTCCCTCACGGATATTTTTGACGGTATCCTCGCGAGACGGTACGGCGCGGTCACGCGCCTGGGAAGGCTCATGGACCCGATCGCCGACAAAATCCTCGTCGCGTCCGCGCTCATCATTTTCGTCAACTCGCCCTTCGTCAAAGTCCCCGCGTGGCCGGTCGCGCTGATGATCGCGCGCGAATTCGCCGTGACCGGCCTGCGTCTTTTGGCGGGAGCCGAAGGCGTCACGCTGGGCGCGGAAGCCAGCGGAAAATTCAAGACCATCATCCAGATGGTCGGCCTCCACTATATTCTCATCGTCGCCATCGTCGAACATTGCATCCGGGACGGCATGCTCCTCGCGCTCGCGCCGTACATGAAGGACGCGCATTTCGGCGTCTACATCTTCGTCTTCGTGATGACGGCCGCCACCGTCTATTCCGGCATCGATTACCTGATCAAGAACTATCGATACCTCTCGTCCGAGGGCGGGCCGGGCACGCCGTCTGAATGAGTAATTATTCAGGTATCCCCCCTCTCCCGCCAGAGGCGGGAGAGGGTTGGGGTGAGGGTGGCAATCCACGGTCGGCGCCAGCCGCACCCCCCTCACCCGAGCTTCGCTCGTCCTCTCCCCCCTTCGGGGGGAGAGGAGGTGAATAGATACCTGAATGATCGACCGGAGTTGTGTTTGGATGGCAACGCTGTTCGGCGTGGGTTACATCCCGAAAATTCCAGGCACCGTCGCCTCGCTGGTCACGCTACCGGCCGTTTATTGTCTCCTGAAGGCAGGCCTTCCCGCGTATGCGCTGGTATGTCTGCTGACCATCCTGCTCGCCGTCGGAATTTGCGCGCGCGCCGCGCGTGTCCTCGGCGCGGCGGACCCGCATGAGATCGTGCTGGACGAAGTCGCCGGCCAGATGACGGCGTGTATTCCCCTCGCTTGGATGCAGGCGCCGGCCGGGAGGACGTGGGCGCTCTTGTTCGTCTTTTTCGCGCTGTTCCGCCTGTTCGACATCACCAAACCGGGGTTTGTCGATAAGGCCCAGGAATTGCCGGGCGGATGGGGAATCGTGATGGACGACATCGTGGCGGGCCTGCTCGCGGCGTGCACGGGCTGGATCGTGTATGCGGCCGCGCGCGCGTTGACGGGCGGCTGATGCGCGTTCGGCTGGACCTCGCGTACGTCGGCACGCGCTACGCGGGCTGGCAGCGCCAGAGCAGGGCGCCAAGCGTTCAGCAAACTCTGGAGCTGGCGCTGAGCCGCCTGTACAACCGGCGAATCACGATCGCCGGCGCCGGCCGGACCGACGCGGGTGTCCACGCGGCGGGGCAGGTGGCGCATTTCGACGTGGAGTCCGCACGACCGGCCGTGAAGGACCTCCCATGGATTCTCAGCCGAATGCTCCCGCCGGACATCGCCGTCTTGCGTGCGCGGAAGGTCAGCCCGGTATTTCACGCGAGGCGCCGGGCCACTTGGCGCACGTATCAATACCGGATTCTCACCTCAAAAATCCCTGACCCGTTCCGCGGCCCTTACGTGTGGCATGTGCCGTGGGCGGACAAACTGGACCTCGTCCGGATGCGGCGCGCCGCGCGCGGGTGGCTCGGCACAAAAGATTTCGCGGCATTCGCAATCTGTGTCCCCAAGGGCCGCAGGACGCGCCGACACATGCGAAAAATCGTCCTCCGCCGCGCCGGCGACGAACTCCGGCTCACCTTCGTCGCCGACTCCTTCCTCCACCGCATGATCCGCCGGATGGTCGCCCTCCTCGTCGCAGTGGGCGGCGGCAAAGCCCCCCGCCGCCCGGATTTCACCGCGCCACCGGGCGGGTTGTGTTTGACAAGGGTTCAATATTGAGATATCGGCGACAGGAAGGCCTATTTGTCGGTCGATGGGGCCGGGTCGATGGTCGATGGGGCCGCTCTTGACTTTTTGACTTTTCAAGTTCCAAGGACATTTCTGATTTTTAATATTTGTTACCTGGTTGCCGGTCTCAGAATGTCCCCTCTTTTCGGTACCGTATCCGAAATCGCCGCGCCCACCGCGTACTGGTCCTTGAGGTCCTCGACCCGCACGAGGCCGATGCGAGCTTCCGTGACCGCAAGCTGGACACCGCTCGTCGGGTCGATGACGGCCTCGCCCGGCCGGTAGAGTCCGAGCTGAAGGCCGAGGTGGAGGCCGTCCTCGGCGCCCGCCGCGATGTAGACTTTGCCGTCCTCGCGCACGCCCGCGACGCGCGTTTCCCAGGGGATGGCCGAGAATTTTTCCAGGACGAAATTCACTGATTTTTTGATCGCCTCTTTCGAGGCGCGGCCGACCGCGCTGGAATTGAACATGGCCGTGCCCACCAGCGTGGATCCCGTCCTGACGCCCGCCGCCAGATCCCCGCCCGTAGCCGACGCCTCCACCACCCGGCTGGCGATCACCTGCGCGGTCGCGACGTCCAAGAGCTTCACTTCGAGCATCGCCTTCGCGCGCCGGATCCGAAATCCGCCGCCGCGTCCCTCGGTGAGCGTGCCGATCAGCGCGTCCTCTTCGGAGCCGACGCTCAAGGCCTTGATCGACAAGAGGAGCCGGGCCGGGATGATTCTTGAACTCACGCCGCCCTCATTCCAGAATCCCGGGTCCGCACCGCGCGCCTGTTCCGCCTGGACTTCCGTCAGGCTGCCGCGTTCTAGAACAATAAACCGGTTGGCCTTGAGCAACTCCGAGGTGAGAAGCTCCGTAAGACCCGCCTGCAAGTTCCCGCCGCCCTCGACCGGAACGACCGCCAGGCGAATCTTCAGGGGCGACTCCGGCGCATGCACAGCAACGTGCCGGCGCGAGGCCGACCTCGGGGTTTCACAGCCGGCCGCAGCGAATATCAAAATGCCCGCGAGACATAAGGTTCTCCACATGCCGATGAATTCTTATCTTGAACGCGCGCGAAACGCAAAGCACACTCCTGGCATGTTTCGGCTCCGTTTGAAACTCCTCGCGCGGTTCCTCTCTCCCGTTCGAACGGTCGAGGGCCGGCGAAACTGGCTCGTCATCGGCATTTTTCTTCTGTTCGTGTCCCTGACGTCGCACATGTCGGCCCGGCTGTTCGACACGCTGCGCCTGACGCCGGAAATCGGCACGGCCCTGACGTTCCGCGTGGTGGCGATGGCGAATTTGTCGTTTGCGGTGATGCTGGTGTTTTCGAGTATCGTCACGGCCGCGCTGATCCTCTACTCGAATCCCGAAAACGAAATGCTGATGGCGCTCCCGATTCCCGCGCCGAAAATTTTCGCGCTGAGGTATCTGGAAAGCATGGCCGCGAGCGGCTGGATGGTGTTTTTGTTCGGCACGCCGATCGCCGCCGGCCTCGGACGCAGTTTCGTCGCGGGCTGGGAGTATGTGCCCCTCGCGGCCCTGGCGCTGCTCGGCCTGACGGTGCTGCCGACGGCGCTGGGCGTTTTCATTCTGATCGCCGCCTTTGTCTGCATCCCGCGGCACCGGGCCAAAGCCCTCCTGTTCCTGGTCGGCGCGCTGGCCGCGTACACGATCGTCGCCTTCGCCAGCCGCGTCGACATCGGCGTCCTGTTTAAAATGGAGTTCGATCCCGCGCTCCACCTGCCGGCCGTCCTGAGCGCGATTGAAATTCCCTCGCATCCCTTCACGCCCGACACCCTCGCCGCGCAGGCGCTGTCGGCCTGGGTGAAAGGCGAGATGCCGGCCGCGTGGAAGAACCTGGGACTCTTGTGGGCGGAAAACGCCGTGGGCGTTCTTTGCCTGATGGCCGCCGCCTATCCGCTGTATCTCAGAGGCTGGGCCCGCAGCGAACAGCGGGACGTGACCGTTCGCGCGCTGATCCCGTTTTCGAGCCGGCGCGTGCGGGGCCGGCCGTTTCTCACGCTGTGTCTCAAGGACCTCAAACTTCTCTTCCGAAACGTCGCCGAATGGACTCAGTTGCTGGTGCTCCTGACGCTGATCTTCGTGCAGGTCGTCAACATCCGGGACCTGCCGCTGGACCAGGTGTACCTGAAAAACTTCGTGTCCTTTGTCAATCTCGCCATCGCCGGACTTCTCGTCGTGGCGGTGTCGGTGCGATTCGTCTACCCGGCGTTTTCGTTCGAGGGACAGAACGCCTACCTTCTGAAAACCCTGCCGATGTCCGCGCGCGATGTCCTGGGCGCCAAATTCTGGACCCATGCCGGCCCGCTCCTCATTCTGTCCCAGCTCCTCCTGTTCGTCACGAACCGGCAGACCGGCGTATCGACGTTCTTTTTCGTGTTTTCCCACACCGTCAGCGCCATCCAGACGCTGGCCATCGTGATGATGGCGATCCACGCGGCGCTGGCGATGCCGCCGCAGAGCCGCAGTAGTCTCGAACGCGCGGCGGGATCGACCGGCGGGCTGTTGTTCATGATTCTGGGATCCCTCTATATCGCCGCCTGCATCGCGTTTTTCACGGCGCCGATCTACAAACTGCTGCTCACGGTTCCGCTGAGCCGCGAGCTGGCGGGACCGCTCCTGGCTACCTTTTCCCTGTTTGTGCTCGCCCATGTGCTCTATGTGTGGATTTGGAGAAAATCTTCCATCCGAATGCTTCACGAGTTATAGTAGCCGCTCATGACGGAGACGCTGATCGATATAGGTGGACGGCTCGTTGGCCCGGGCCGGCCGTGTTTCATCGTGGCCGAGGCCGGGATCAATCATAATTCCGACCCGGCGCTGGCCGACCGAATGGTGGACGCCGCGGCGGAATCAGGCGCGTCGGCCATCAAATTTCAGACGTTCAAGGCCGACCGGCTGGTCGCGCTGACGAACGCCGAATCGCAGCACGCATTGCTCAGCCGGTATGAGCTTTCCGAGGACCTGCACCGCCGGTTGCAGGCTCGCTGCAAAATCCGGAACCTGATTTTTCTTTCCACGCCCTTTGACGAATCAAGCGCCGACTTTCTGGAATCTCTCGGCGTGCCGGCATTCAAGATCGCCTCCGGCGACTTGACGCACCCGGGACTGCTCGCGCACGTGGCGCGGAAACGCAGGCCCATGATTGTCTCGACCGGCATGGCGACCCTGGACGAGGTGGCGGCGGCGGTCGGGACCATCCGGGCTGCCGGAAATTCCGATATCGTGCTCCTTCATTGCGTCAGCAACTACCCTGCGCGGCCGGACGAATCGAACCTGCGCGCGATGCAGGCGCTCCAGCGCGAGTTCGGCGTGCTGGTGGGCTTTTCAGACCACACGCCCGGCGTGGACGTGGCGCCGGCCGCGGTGTCCATGGGCGCGTGTGTGATCGAAAAACATTTTACCCTTGACCGGGATCTCCCGGGGCCCGACCATTCCTTTTCGCTTAATCCTGCCGACCTCGCCGAGCTGGTCAGGCGCGTCCGCGTCGTTGAAGCTGCGCTTGGGGACGGGCAGAAACGGCCAACGGAATCCGAGCGGCTCACCGCCCGCGGCGCCCGCAAGAGCCTCGTCGCGGCGCGTCTCATCGCCGCCGGCAGCCGCCTCACGCGTGAGGTCATCGCGATCAAACGGCCCGGCACCGGCCTGCCGCCCGGCCGGCTGGACGAAGTTGTGGGTCGCCGTGCGAGAGTCGACATTCCGGAAGGCGCGCTTTTAACCGAGGAGATGTTTCAGTGAGCGCATACGGAATCCGAATCCGATCGGATGTTCAGAACCCTTGGAAATCCCGGGTGGCCATTCTAAGCCCGAACGTCATGGGCCTCATCCAGGGCATCAACCGGGCCCAGCCGGGTCTGGGGATGATGTATCTGGGCGCGGTCCTCGAAAGCCGGGGCCACGAAGTGTTTCTGCGCGACTGCGCCGCCGAAGGCTACGAGCGGCAGATCCCGCTGGACGACCGGATGATGGTGATCGGCGAATCGGATGACCAGATTGAAGCATACCTGAGAGACGTGCGTCCGGAATTCGTCGGGATCACGATCCTCTTCTCCAATCTCGCGCCCCAGGCCCACCGGATCGCCGCCCTCTCCAAAAAAATGCTCCCGGCCGTCCCCGTCATCATCGGCGGCAATCATGTGAGCGCCAAAGCCGAGGAGATGATGCAGGCCGACGCGCACATCGATTTTGCGATGGCGAAGGAATGTGACTTCACGTTCGCGACGTTCATCGAGCGCCTCAAATCCGGCGGTGATTTCAAAAGTGTTCCCGGCGCCATTTACCGGGAGGGCGCCCGGATCGTGCGGAACCGCACTGCGGCCATCGTTTCCCGGATGGACGATCTGCCATTCCCGGCGCGACACTTGATGAACATGGAAAAATATTTCCGGATCGGCAAATTCCACAATCCGTTTTCGAAACATCCCCGCGTCGCCAACGTCATGTGCTCCCGCGGCTGCCCCGAAAAATGCACCTTCTGCACCACGCCCGAAATGTGGGGCAGCACCATCCGCTGGCGCTCGCCGCGGAACGTCGCGGATGAGATCAAGCACCTGATCGACGACTACGGCGTCGGCGAAATCCAGTTCGAGGACGACACGCTGACGCTGAACCGCGTCAAGCTCCTGGAACTTTGCGATCTTATCGAACCCTTCCATATCAAATGGAACACGGTGAACGGCATCAAGGTCAACTATCACTCCAGCGATCCGGCGGTGCAGGACCACATGTTTCAACGGATGGCGGACGCCGGCTGTTACCAGGTCTGCCTCGCAATCGAGTCGGGGAACCAGGAACTGCTCGACACCCTCGTGCGGAAAAATCTGAATCTCTCGGTCGTGCCGCAAACCATCGCGGCGGCCAAAAAGGCCGGCATCCAGGTCCACTCGTTTTTCATGGTGGGATTCCCCGGCGAAACGGTGGAGGACATGGAGTCGACGGTCGCGTACGCCGAAGGCCTCGACCTCGACAGCTATTCCCTGTCCCTCTACAACCCCCTGCCCGGCACGCCGCTGTTCGACCACGCGAAACGAAACGGCCATCTCGTGGACGATTTCCGCGAGGACCGGATCCTGTACGCCAAGTCCAACATCAAAATCCCGGGCGTGGCCCCGGAGGAAGTCGAGCGGCTCGTGTCGGAATGGAACAAGCGGCTGAACGGCAAAGCGCTCACGAAAAACCCCCGGGGCTTCGAGGAACACTACGGCCGTTTTCTGCGCGAAAACGACGTCAGTATTTTTCAGAAGAACTCGTAGCAATCGAAATCCACGCCGTTTCGTTGCCCCTCCGCCTTCTTTTTGTTGTTCATGGCCTGCCGATGGGAAATGCATCCGGGGGCGTGGAGGTTTATACATTTTCGTTGGCCGAAGAGTTGGCGAGGCGGGGGCATCACGTTCTGCTCTTCTGCCCGAAATTGAAAGGCGCTTCGCCGCCGCCGATGAAGGGTGTGTCCGTATGTTTTGCGCCTGATCGTCCGGCGGAATCGCCTCTTTTGAATCTGACCGATCCGGCCGTGGAAACGGCGTTCGAGGATGCCGTGGTCAAATTCAAACCGGATTTGATCCATATCCATCATTTGAAAGGGCTGGGCGCGGGCATCCTGTCGGTTTGCCGTGACCGGCATTTACCTTACATGGTCACCCTTCACGATTTTTGGGCATTTTGCGATCATGTTCATTTGTATCCGGGCGCGGGCGTCAGAACCTGCACGGATTCGGAAGACGGACGAAAATGTGAGAACTGCTTCCTGCATGTCCATTTTCGCGGGCTGACCGCCCGGCGGAAGAATGTCCGCCCGGTGTCTGATTTTATTCGTCTTCGCCGGCGCTTTATTCTGGATGCGCTTCTTTCCGCTGAATGTTTGATTGCGCCGTCAGAATTTGTGCGGAAAAGATTTCTTGCCGAATGGAAGGAGTTGCGATCCAAAATCATTCTTGTGCGGAATGGGATTGTCCCCGTTTCGGCGGCCGCGCGAGCCCCTCGCCATCCGCCGATTTTCGGTTTTTTTGGCGGCATGTCTGAAGTCAAGGGACTTTCGGTTCTCCTGAACGCCCTCGAAAGTTTGCCGCATCCGCCCCCGCTTCAGATTTACTCGGCGGACCGGTCCATCCTGATGAACTGGTTGAGAACAGAAAAATACGATGCATCCCTTGGGCGATCCCTTCGCGTCCGCGGCAAATTTCAACGCCGGCATCTGAACCGGATTCTGTCGGGGCTGGACGTTGTCGTTGTCCCATCCTTTGTCGAAACTTTTTCTCTGGTGGCGGCGGAGGCGTTGAGCGCAGGCAAGCCTGTCATCGCGTCCAGAGCGGGGGCGCTCGGCGAAATGATATCCGATCGTGTGAACGGGGTTCTATTCAGCCCGGGCAATTCCATGGAATTGGCAAACTGGATCGGTCGATGTGTCTCGAATCGTCGCTTTTTAAATCGTCTGCGAGTCTCCGATTCCATTCGAACGGTTCATGACGCCGCGACAGAAATGCTGCAGATCTATTCGAAAACCCTCATGCGGGGAATTCCCATCCATCCATTTGCCCGGAGGCAGCATCTTCACCTACCCAAAAAAATTTCGGACAAATTCACGTATCTCAAAAGCGCGCACCGAATCATGCAGCAGGCGGAGATGTTGAGATCTCAAGGGCAATTGAACAAGGCGATAACGCGTTACCAACGCATTCTACGGAATGATCCATCCCATATTATTGCCGGATACCGCCTGGCCATTTGTTATTTTGAAGCGGGCGGTTTGGCGGCGGCTGAAATCATGTTCCGAAAAGTCCTGGACTTGATATCCCGCCTATCCATCAAGATCAGCACGGAGGCCTATGAAGCCAGTTCGGCATTTTATCTGGCGCAGATCAGGTTGAGACACAAGGACGCGGGTGACGGAATCCGATGGCTTGAACATTGCTTGAAAATTATCCCTTATCATCACCGCGCCCGGACGCTTTTGGCGCGTATCAATATTTCTCCCTCGTCAGACATTTCAGATATCCGTTGAAATTGGCCGTCAGCAGGTACCGCTCGCGGGACTTGTCGATGCAGAACCGGCGATTTTCCCGGAGGAATACGTCGATGGCCTGCAGCGGCGAATTGGAATTGCCGCGCCGCCGGCCCATGAATCCCGGCAGGCCGTCCGTGGTGTCTTCCACAATCAGATAGCTCGGGTGGCGCACGAGGTCCGAATAATTTCGAAGATCCCGCAGGACCGCATCCTTCGTGTGGTCCGCGTCGTGGATGACCAGCGTGCGTTTCCCTTTGCAGCGCCGGTGCACCTCCCGGATGATGCGCGGATCGGCAGCGTCGCCCGTGAGTTCAACGATCCGCCGGTGTTTCGCCGTCATCCGGTCGCGGGTGATGTCGAGGGCGAGGACGACGCCGTGTTTGAGCGCGTCGCAGATGCCGGCGAGAAAGAGCGCGCCGCCGCCGCTCTTGTTCCCGATCTCCACGATCACGTCCGGCCGCACCTCGTAGAGGATTTCCTGGTAGATCCACGCGTCCAGCGGATTTTTCAGGGCGCGGTGGCCGAGCCACCGGCTCTGAAAGCCGACGATGTTGCGGTGAAAGTAGTTGATCCAGTCCATGAGCGTCACGTTCATGAACTCGTCCGGGCTGGCCACGCCGGGATACCGGACGCGCTTCAGGCGCCGCTGTTCCGCGCGCTGCCGCCGAACCATATTCAGGCGGTCCTGCCCTTTCGTTCCAGAAATATCCGCGCCGACTCGGCCAGTTCCAGATCTTCCGGAAAATTCACGTCGATCGATTCGAGGGAGTTCATGACATAGAGATACGGTCGCGGGCCGAACCAGTACCGCCACTGGATCTGGTCGGACTTGCGGGCGATGAAAATCGCGTCGTTGATCGAGTAGAGCGGCTTGATCTCATTCGTGTACGGGTGCCAGCGGCCGAACCCGAAAAACAACGGCCGGCCGGCGTCATCCAGCAGGTACTCCTGGACTTTCTTGACGCCGACCAGGCTGTCGTATTTCCCCAGGTTGGACAAATACGCGCTGACCGCATCCGAATAGCGGCCGAAGATCGGGCCTGTCACGAGCGTCCACGCGACGTGCGGGTCGCCCGGCACCGTTCCCATGATGCTGACCACGACCTCGTCCCAGCGCGGCCCGCCGGTGCACATGACGGGGTCGCGCGGAAGAAACTTCACGCCGCACTCCTCCGATATCTCCCGCGCGCGCGCGCTGTCGCTCGACACATAGATTTCCTTGAAACATCCGGCCGCCTTCACCTGCCGTATTTTGTAATGCAGGAGGGTCGGCATGTCGCCGAAGGGCTGGAAATTTTTCCCCTTGATGCGCGAGGAGCCGTCGCGCACGGGAATGACGGAAACCACATGGTCCATCAGCGCGGCACGAGTTCCTTCTCGACCGGCGCCGGCAACGAGAGATTGTACTGCCGGCCGAGTTTCTGAAATTCGGTCCAGTCCGCGGCCGAAAGCGGAATACCTGCGGCGCGCCGGATTTGAAGCACGTGCTTCTCCGGATCGCCGGGCGCCATCACAGGAATCGCCCCATTCAACCGGGGCTCGCCGCGAAGTTCGTCCATCAGGGATTTCAGCCGCGTTTTGAATACGGCGACGGGCTGGAAATTCGAAATATTGATCGCCATGAAAAAATGGCCGAGATCGCGGCGGGTTTCCGGCGGGACATCGAACATCGGTTTGATGTGCACGCCGTACGGCATGCCGGTCAGGAGGCTGCAGAGAATCTCGACCATCAGCGCCAGACCATATCCCTTGTATTCACCGATGGGCGTGAGGGACCGCGCGGCCGCAGGGTCGACCGTCGCGCACCCCCTCGAGTCCGCCGCAACGCCGGCCGGAAGCGGCTCCTGCCGTTCCCGATACTGGCGGATCTTGTTCCATGAAAACGAACTGCAGGACATGTCCAGACAGAAGGGCGCCTCGCCAAGGCAGGGCGCGACAAAGCAGATGGGATTCGGCCCCAAATAAGGCTGGGTGCCGCCATAAGTTTGGAGCAACGCGTCCGAGTGTGTGAACGCGAGGCCGATCATGTCCGCCTCGGCCGCGAGGAATCCGAAATACGCGGCGGCGCCGAAATGACTCGAGTGCTGAACCGCCACCGCGCCGATCCCGCACTCCCGTGCCATCTCGATCGCGTGCTTCATCGCCTCCGCGCCCGACGCGTGGCCAAACGTATGATCGGCGGCGAGGACGCCGCAGGACGGCGCGCGCCGGGCAAACTTGTACGCCGGCCGGCCGTTCACGCCGCCGGCCCGGAGCGTCCGGACGTAATGGGGAAACAATCGAACGCCGTGGGAATCGACGCCGCGCAGTGACGTTTGCGTGAGACTTTCCGCCACATGCGCGGCCACGCTTGGATCGGCGGATTCGGCGCCCAGGACATCGATCATCCACCGGCGCAGGGGTTCCGCCGGAAGATTCGTCATTGTGGCTATTTCCAAGTGCGGAGCAGTTCGGCGGCGACCTGAAACCCTTCAACGTCGCGCACCTCGATGGACATCCGCGGGTCGCTCATGTCGAGAAGCCCGACCCGGTCGCCAAGCAGGCGGCCCTCGCGCAAAAAGAAGGGGTGCGTCACGCACCCGAGGGCCTTGATCCCGACACGCACCGGATGGCGGTACTTGCGGCGCATGAATCCCTCGTCGATCCTCCGGTACTCGCCGTTTCCGTCGATCCAGCACGTGTTGAATTCGCCGCGCGCGGGCAGGACCGTGTCGAATCCGCCGCGGACGAGATGCAGGATGAGCTGGTCGATGAGATCGGGCGGGCGGAACGGATAGGTGATTTCCATGGAAACCACAAGATCGGGCAGGATGCCGTTGTCCTCGATGAGCGAGAGGCTGTGCTGGAGGACTTTTTCGAAATCGACAAACTCCTTCGAATACATGGGATCGCGCAGAAAGGGCGTCTCCGCGCCGGCTTTGCGGGCGAGGTCCGCCGTCTCGGGGTGATCCGTCGCAACGACCACGTGCTTGACATAGCGCGCGGCCCGGGCGCGCTCGACGGTGTAATCGATGAGCGGCCGGCCGCCGACCACCGGCACGGTTCCCGCGACCGGAATGATGGCGACGACATTCATTTTGTCGACATCCGGAAAATTATTGTCCACCCGGAACTGCTCGCCGGGCAGGGACTCGAGGACGTCGACCACGTTGGAACACCGCCGTGCGTCCCGGTCATGATGGAGGCCGTGGTAGTGGAAGACCCGCGCATCCGGCTCGTACACGATCCGGTAGCCGGCCTTGAGAACCTCCTCGGCCCACATGCGGTCCTCGATGTGGAGCACGCGCTCGTCGAACGGGAATTTTTCCCAGACGCGTTTCGGAAAAACGCTGTTGGCGTTGTGGAAAAAACTGTCCTTGACCTGGACCCGCCGGTCGAGACCAAAGATGTTCAGCATGTCTCGTTTGTCGAAATCGGTGCTGAAGGCCATCGGCTCCTGGCGGCCGTAGACGGCGGCGCAGTTTTCGATCTCGGAAAAATTCCTCAGAAGCGCCGACATCCACCGCTCGTTCACCGGAATGCAATGGGCTGAGAGGCTCACGATGTACTCGCCCTCAGCCTCGCGAATCCCGGCGTTCAACGCCTGCCCGGGCCGGTACGGATCGATGGTGACGATCTTTCGGACGCCGACCGACCGGGCCTTCTCAACGGTCTTGTCGGAACTTCGATTGTCGACCAGGATCACCTCAAAGTTCTTATAATCCTGATGAAACACCTCGCGGAGGCACGACGAGACCCAGCGTTCCTCATTTTTCGCGCGGATGACGATCGAAACGAGCGGATTCATGTCCAGCCCCCCTCTCCTTGACACTCATCATGCGCCTATATAAACATTTTTTCATGCTGGTAGCACTCGTGCAAGCCCGGATGGGTTCCCACCGGCGGCCGGGAAAAGTCCTTGCCGACATCGCCGGCCGCCCCATGTTGTGGCATGTCCTTCATCGCCTTCGCAACGCCCGCCGGCCGGACCGGATCGTGGTGGCGACGTCCACCGCCCAGCAGGACGATGCGATCGTCCGGCTGTGCGAAGAGGCGCGGATCGAGACATTCCGTGGAAGCGAGCACGACGTTCTGGATCGGTACTATCGGGCGGCGCTGGCGTGTAAAGCCGACGGCGTGGTGCGGATCACGGCCGATTGCCCCCTGGTCGATCCCGGCGTGGTGGATCAGGTCGTCTCCGTTTTTCAGGCCGCGAAATACGATTATGTTTCCAACACGATCCATCGCACGTTTCCTGTGGGACTCGACGTGGAGGTTTTCTCTTTTGCGGCCCTGGCCCGCGCCTGGAAGGAAGCGGAGGCGGAGGATCAGCGGGAACATGTGACGCCTTATTTTCGGGCAGCGGGCGACTTCGTCCTGTCCAACGTCGAATGGACCGGCGGGCCGGGCCTTCAGGATCTCCGGTGGACGGTGGACTATGAGGCGGATCTGGCGTATGTGCGTGAAATTTATCGCGAACTCTATGACGGCGGCGCCGTGTTTCTGTTTTCCGATATTCTCAACCTGATCCGCCGGCGGCCTGATCTGTTCAGAACCGGGCGCCCGGCCGGGAGCGAAGTCCAGGCCATTTAGGTTGGACGCGCGGAATCCCAAAAAGACCATCCTGGTTATCCGTACCGCCCCTGTGGCCCACTGCGTGCAAATGGTTCAATTCTTGAGAAAAAACGGATGCCCGGATCACGAGACGCATTGGATATGGATCAGCCAGCCTTCCGTGGAAAAGGACCTGCTCCGGGCTTGTGGCGGAACGGACATGGAGGTTCTGAGGTATGAGGATGGGTCCTTCACGCAGGGGGGCCTGAAAAAATTATGTGGAGAACGTTTCAGGCGCGAGCGAATCGATGCGGCCTATGTCGTGTTCAATAATTCCGAGGGTGCCGGTTATTTTCAGATTATCCGGTTTTTGTCCGGTCTCAACATTTTGAGGATGGTCGGTTGCGCGCCCGTCTGTCGGTTTGAAGAAATCAAGCCGGTCAAATTTGTTCTTCGCAGAATATCGGACACATGCCGATGGATCCTCGAATGGCCTTTGGTCCTGGTGGCCGTGCCCATCCTCCTCTTGTACTATTCGGCGATGTTTTTGCGTTCGCGGCTCCGCCGGAGTCCAACCGGATGACGGCGGTGTTGGATTTCCTGCTGGTCTGGTCGATCCTCGTGATCGTCCGGCTTCTCCCCATTCGGTTCAGACTGTTGCCCGGCCATATCGGGCATCTGGCGCTGAATACCGAGGTCTGGTTACGGCGGAGGGCCGCCGGGAACAATGGCCGCCGCGAGTTTTACGTTCTCTTCGGCATCCAACCGGCCAACCGGCAGATTCTGACCATGGTTGGCCGGCGAATGCCCGTGTGGGAGGGACGATGGCCCACGCGGATTCTTCAAGCCCTGATGCGGCTGGATCCAAAGATTTGTCCGAAAATTCCGGGCGGCCATGGTCTTCGATCGTGGGAGGTGATGGACCGCATCGGCCCGCAACTGTATTTTACGAAAGACGAAAAGCGGCGGGGTGAGACGCTGTTAAAGGCCATGGGCATCAGGGCAGGCGGGGCTTTCGTGTGTTTTTTTGCCCGCGACAGCGCATACCAGGACGCGGTCCGGCCGTTTGCCTCCTCCGAGGGGTGGACCTATAATGATTTTCGAAACAGCAGCATTGAAAATTACCTGCCGGCGGCGGAGATGCTGGCCGATCAGGGGATCTGGGTGGTCCGCATGGGCGCGGTGGTCCAAAAATCCATACAGAGCAGGCATCCAAAGGTCATTGACTACGCCACCGGATACAGGTCGGATTTCGGCGACGTGTACCTGATGGCGCATTGCAAATTCTTTCTGGGTGATACCTCTGGAACGTTCACCCTGGCCTCCATCTTTGACGTGCCATGCGCGCTGGCAAATTTCGCGCCGCTCCATGCGCACGGCGTGTTGGGCCGGCGTGACCTGTTCATCCCCAAGAAATACCGGCATGCCGCGCAAGACCGCTTCATGCGATTCTCCGAGATTCTTGCCGTGGAGGCGGATGACTGGCACCCCGCCGGGCGGTATCGGGCGGCGGGGATCAGCGTTGTCGAAAACAGTTCCGACGAGGTCCTTGAGCTGGCGGCGGAGATGAATGCGCGGCTGGATGGCAGGTGGGTGGCCGGCGGCGAGGACGGAACATTGCAGGATTGCTATCGCGCGCTTTTTTCCCCCGGCCAGCCGGTTTCCGGTTTCACCTCACGCGTGGGCGCCGGATTTCTCCGGCAAAACAAGGCACTCCTCGCATGATCAATCCACCGGGATGAACCAGTCATCACACCGGCCGCAGAGGGGGCTTGCCTCCGTATATTGACCTTCACGATGCGCCTCTCGATGAGGGCGCATCCGGTTCCAAGCCTCCAGAAACGATAGAATCTCCATCACATTTCCCACGCTCGTTTCGGAGGCAGGGTTGAACATGCGATCGCACAGGACGATGCTGCCGTCCGTCTTGACAAATAACGTGTTCGACATCCGGCGGCAGGGGAACCGCTTGAGAGGCGTAAAATTCGTCAGCCGGTGGTCCGGATTCTGTCCCGCATGGGTCGAGGCGCCCTGAATGACCAGATGCTCCACCATGTGGCCCTCGTCATAAAAGGTGCGCACGGCCGCGATCTCATTGTCAAACGTAAAATCCCTGCCATACCGCTTGATCCATTTCTTCCGCGTCATATGAGAGGACATGAACGCATCCACATGATCCTCGAGTTCGGCGATGAGCGTCGTTGTCAGGATGATGACCGGCCCAATCATAAAGGTCAGGTTGCTTCTGGGCCGCGCTCGTTTGAGTTCCAAGAGACGATCGATGTTGCGTTTGACGGTCTGAAAATCCCCGGCGGGCCGGATCTTGAGGTAGTGGGGCTCGTCCACCGCGTCCAGGGACACCATGATCGACGCGACGGGGCCGCGCGCCATGTGTTCGGCGATGTCCCCGCCCATCAACCGACCGTCCGTATAGCAGTGAATACCGGGCATCACAGGATATTTTTTCGTAAACACGTCCAGGAGGCGCAACACCTCGGCGTACTGCGGATGTTGCAGCGGTTCGCCCAGCCCGGCCAGGTGGACGTTCTCGACAAAGCCGGCATCCTGGGCAAACAGCTCGAATATTCGTGAAAATATTTCGATGGACATATAGGAGGGATACACCGCCGGTTTTTTCCAGTGATTCAGGGGAGAGTACACCGGGGGAACGTCGTTGACGGATGAAATCTCAATCCAGGCCGATTTCCGCCCTGCAGGGATCACTACATCCGTCGTTTCCAGCAACGTCGACAGCCGGTCGATGCTCAAATCTGAAAGGGCTGTATCGAGTTTTCCGATCACGGTCCGATAGGCGTTCACCGCAGACGGTGTACACCGCTCGAACAAGAGAGGATACCCGAGAGGACGCCCACGGCGTTTCTCAATTTCAGCCCGGAAAGGGCCGGATAATAACTTAAAGGGGCTTCCCAGTAATGCGAAGGCGGTGTGAAACGTCATCATGGGGTCGGGCGCCTGCTCCATGAGACTGATCACGTTTTCCAATTTTGGAATCATGGATTGATGAAAGAGAACCATCTCCCATCCCGGCCAGACGATATTGACAGCCGCCGGATGGTTGTCCTGGACCGCCTTTGAAAAAGTGAATTTGAATGTTTCGTCATCAAAAAAAGTTGAAAAATTGGGGCGAAGTCCGGCCAGCCAGGGTGTGTTCAGCCCCTGCAGGGCGGACAGATAGAAACGGAATTCCGCCGCTGGATATTGGGATGGGCGGTCCTTGATCAGAAGAGGGGTGATCGGCCGCCGAATGTCCCGCATCGCCGCTTCACACGCCTCCCGGGTCTGCGGAACAACCGCCGCAAGGAGGGGGCCGATTTCCCCGCATGTCCCGGCCTTTTTGACGGCCGCCACGAACAGGTTCTCATCCCCGATTGGTTCAAACCACACCGGATCCACCGCCGGAATCAACAAACTAACCTGTGCCATTTTCAATCATCTCCCACGACAAAGGTGTCCCCTCGTCAATATTGCGGCTGGCGGTCCGGCCGAGGATGGAGGGGTAATACCGGCAGGGAAGGCCGTGGCCCGGGCGAATCGTTTTGATGTTGTTGGATCCGAAGGCTTCTCCCTGGTGGATGGCCCGAACCGCGAAAATGGACGGGCGGAACCGGATGTTGACCTCTTCGTCCTCGTTCGGCCCGTACCGCACGCCTCCCATGGCCCTTTCAGTTTCCCGGACCGATTGAACCAGTTGTTTGAATTCGGCGGGTTCCATGGAAAACGCCGCGTCCGGCCCGCCCAGGGATCTCGACAGTGTGAGATGTTTTTCGATGATCGTCGCCCCCAGCGCCACCGCCGTGACTGCGGCGACGGATCCCAGCGTGTGATCGGACAGTCCCACCGGCCGGTGGAAGGCAGCCTGCATGTCCGCCAGTGTTCTCAGATTCATTTGATCCAGCGCGGCCGGGTAGGCGCTGGTGCATTTCAACAAGGCGATCTCCCGGGCGCCCACCCGGTCCAGCGTGACGACGGCCTCCTGTATTTCATCGCGGGTGGCCATTCCCGTGGAGACAATGACGGGCTTGCGGGTTCGGCCGATATGTTCCAGCAAATTCAAATCAACAATTTCGAACGATGCGATTTTGTAGAGCGACACGCCCAGCCGTTCCAGAAAATCCACGGCGGTTTCGTCGAACGGCGTCGAAAAGAAATCGATCCCGACTTCCTCGCATTTCTGTTTCAGCCTGGGATGCCAGTCCCACGGCAGATATGCTTTTTGATAGAGATCGTACAGCGTCCGGCCCCTCCAGGGGGAATTTTCCGGCAATTGAAACCAGGCCGATTTGGAATCAAAGGTGATCGTGTCCGGCGTGAAGGTTTGAATTTTGACGGCGTTGGCGCCGGCGCCCATGGCCGCATCAATCAGTTGAAAGGCCACGTCCAATTTCTGGAGATGATTGGCGGACAGTTCCGCGACAATATAAACGGGGCCGGCCGGCGTCGGAGACGCCGGCACTTGGGGCGCCGGAGGCACTGACCCGGCCGGATCGAATTTATCAGGCGGGGTCATGGCTCGGCGCCAAGCACGCGCGATCCGCACTGCCGCACGCCAATTTCTCCAGCACACACTCGCGGATGCCCGCGGGATCCAGACGGATCATCCTGCGGAGATCCTGGACCCTGCCGTACCAGACGCAAAATTGATCGGGCAGCCCATGATACGACACCGACAAATTTTGGATTTCACACACCGCTTCGTGGAGACCGAAGGCGTCGTGAACCACAAGAATCCTTGTATGCCGGAATTTCTCAATCAACTCTCTATCAATAGGCTTGATCGTATGGAAATAGACCAGATTGACATCCAGATCCCGGCAGGCCTCGAGAACATTGCCGAGGATGGGACCGGCCGTCATCACCGTGAGGTCCGACCCATTCTCCTTGAGGGCGACACCCTTCCCGAACTGAACCGGAAGATCGATGTCATGGGGATGGTCGGACAGGCGGAAATAGGTGGTTTTCCGGTTGTTGTACTGGCTGCGCAAGAGCACGTCCACCTCTTTTTTGGACCCGGGCTGAACGACCTCGAGGTCCGGCAGCAATCTCAGGATCGCCAGATCGGAGTAACAATGGTGAGTCGCGCCGTCCCATGCATAATCGAAAGTCGCCCCCGCCGTTACGATGTTCCCCGCAAAACGGTTGTAACACATGTCGTCCTTGATCTGCTCATAGCTTCTTTCAACAAGAAAGGGCGCGATCGTGTGGACGATTGGAAAAAAGCCCTGCGCGCTCAAGCCCGCCGCCACGCTGACAAGCGTATTTTCACAAATGCCCATATTAAAGAAACGGTCCGGGTGTTTTTCCCTGAAGTCATTAAAAAGGTAAACACTGATATCGCCAAAGACGAGGACGATTCTGTCGTCACGCGCGGCCATATCCATCACCGTCGCTTTAAACTGTTTCCGCATCAAGCTCGTCCATCAATTTTTGGAATTCGGCTTCGCCCGGAGAGCGGCGATGCCATGCGAATATGTTCTCGGCCAATGTCCTGCAGCCGTATCCCTTGATCGTATTGGCAACGATCACCTTCACCCCTGACGCGCGTCTTGAAAGCGCCTCCTTCAGCGCCTCCACATCATGGCCATCGACTTCGATTGAGTCACACCCGAACGACCGAAATCGCTCAACGGGATTGGGGATCGGCAGGCAACGCTCCTGGGAACGGTTGTTGTCGAAGAGGATGGTGAAATTGTCAAGGTCGAGATTTGACGCCACCATCACCGATTCCCACACGGTTCCCTCGTTGGATTCGCCGTCGCCAATGAGGACAAGCACCCGCCGATCCGACTTCTTGAGTTTCAGGCCAAGCGCCATGCCCACGCCCACCCCGATGCCGTGGCCGAGAGAACCGGTTGAAACCTCAACACCCGGTACTTTAAGCCTGTCAGGATGACAGCCGAAGTCCGAACCGAATGCACCATAGGAGTGCACTTTTTCAACATCGAAATAACCGAAATGGGCCAGAACACAATACAGTCCCAGCGAGGCGTGGCCCTTGCTCAAGATTGAGATATCGCGTCCTTCCCAAGACGGATTGGCCGGGTCATGACGGATCGTCTGGTAGACGCCGTAGAGCATTTCGACAACTGAAAAGCAGGTCGGGATATGTCCATGCCCGCTGGCCTTGGAAATCCGCAGGATATTCCTGCGAATTTCCCTGCACGCGGCAATCATTTCATTCGACCCGCCGGTTCGAGATCTCCCCGCGGCGCCGGGACCCACTCGCCCTGCAATTCCAGCGAGTGATGGACGGCTTCGACGACCGCCGTCGACGGCAAAGCGGCCCGGAATGTCGGGCGGCAGGCCGCCAAATCCGCCGGCCGGAGGCGGCCGGTCTTCAAGGTGGCAACATCCTCGATGAACTGCCGGATGCTGCGGTATCCGTAGCCTCCGAATCGCGGCGCGCCGTCGGGGCCGGGCAGGATCGAGGAAAAGTACGGGTTCGGAACGGACACGGGCTGTCCGTCCAGAGCGAGTTCCAGGCCGCGATTTTTTTGATCGCTGTCGCACCGGCCCGCCGAACCGATGAGCGAAATTTTCTGATCCGACATCGCCGTCGTGGAATCCGGATCAATCCAGTTGAGCGCAAAGGTCGAGACAAACCGGTTGCCGGACGGCTCCTCCCATTCGACCATCGCCTGAATCGAATCCCACGTGTCAATGCCCCGCCCGGCCAGCCATCCCTTCTGGCCGACGGCCATCGCCCGCACCGGCAGGGCGCCGGTCAGGAAATGGAGGAAATCCGCGTAGTGGACGCCGAGATATTGAAAGACGTTTGTCTGCGCGGCCCATGATTTGAAAAGCGTTTGAGGCACCATTTTTTTCTGGCTGAAGGCCACGGCCGCATATCGCAACTGCCCGAGCCGGCCGTCCCGGACGAGTGACTTGAGAAACAGGTTGGCCTCGTCCCAGCGCTTGTGGAATTCGACCGCGCCGTGGACCCCCTTCGATTCCGCCGCGTGGACCAGCCGGACGGCCTCGGCCACGGTTGGAGTGAGCGGCTTGACGACAAGACAATGGACGCCGGCATCGATGAGATGGGACGCCAGATCAAAATGCGTTGCGTCCGGCGTCACCACGATCGCCGCGTCAAACCGGCCGCGGGAAAGCGCCTCGCGATACGCCTGCGGGTCGGTTCCCGCGCGCGGCACGCCGTCGACCGAGAGCCGCGTCCCGAGCCGTTCGTTCAAGGCTTCGAGTTTTCCCCGGAGGATTCTGACGCTGGACGCAGCCGTCGCCGCCACCGTCACTCGATCGATGAGCCCGTCCCGGTGGCACTCCGCCACCGCCGGCAACACCGTCCCATACCCCTCCATCCCGCGGCCGCACACATAGACGCCCGCGCCAATCACCAGCACGTTTACAGCATCCATATCAAGCGCTGCCATCATAATGAATGCCCGGACAAGTTACAAGGCGGTTCCGCCGCATCCCATCACATCCGGTCGGACTCGGTGATCTGCTCGACGAGCCTGACATAGTCCGGGCCTGAGAGCCGAAAGAACGCTTCAAAGTATCCCGCGCCGCCGGCAAGCCAGCTTCGGTGGCTGTTCGTGCCCGACGTGCAGTGGACGTAGTCGAAGGCGGCCGACTGGGATTTGAACATCGCGATGGCCTTGCGTTTTTTCTCCATCCAGCCGGTGATGTCGACCAGGACATTCGCGGGCAGGGTGGACCAGATTTCGTAGGCGTAGACGGTGATCGGGCGCGGATAAAATTCCCGCAGGACGCGCGCGAGCATGACGTTGGCCCGGCGGTGGTCGGGGTGGGCGTCGAAGGCAAACGGGATCCAGACGGCGTCCGGCTGAAAGCCGGTGAAGACCCCGGCCAGCTCCCGGACTTTTTCGTCCTTGATCACGAACGTCGGAATGGCCGGGCAGTCGAGGAAGACCGGCTCGGCGACGCCAAGCTCCCCGGCGACCCGCCGCGCCTCCTCCTTTCGGACCACCGTCATTTCTGATCTCGACCAAGGACCACTCCGATAGGCGCCGTCGGTCAGATAGACGATCTGGACGGTTTTGCCCTCGGCCGCGTTCTTGAGGATCGTGCCGCCGCATCCGATGACTTCGTCGTCCTGATGCGGCGCGATGAACAGCATGTTCTTTTCCGAAAACGCCGGCACCGGCGCCGGGCGGGCCACGAGGGCATTGAAGGACTCGAGATGGGTCAACAGCGGCGTCAGCTTGTTCTTGATGAGTACGGAAAGATATTCCAGCCCCAGTTTCTCGTGAGAAAATCGCTCGAGTTCGAAGAAATGATCGTCCAGCCGTTTCAGCTCATAGGCCCAATCGGCCACCCAGACCGCCAGCGAGTCACGCGGCCAGACGGTGCGGACGAAATCAAATATGTTGGCGAAGGCGTCAACGATCTCCCTGGGATATTGGACGCTCATCCCGTGCGCGGAAAAAATCACCTGGTCGAAATCGGTCCGCAAAAGTTCGTCCCGGACGCCGGCCGGGATGACCTCCGCCGTCAGCCGGCCGCGCGGGTATTTCAGGATGCGCAACGGTGGGTACAGATACGAAAAAGATTCCGGCATATCGAGGTTGGTCAGGACCGTGACATTTTCCGCGCCGCACAGGGCGAGCGCCCGTTCGAGCACAAACGCCCAGTGATCATAGGGCGACGTTCGGATGAGGAGGGTTTTGCGGCCGGCGATGGCGTCGAGATGCGTATTCGGATCCTTTAATCGATAAACAAACACCGGTGACCCCCGATCCGCGGCCGGCGGACGGCCGACATTCGTGAAGAACCGATCGCCCGTGCCCAGCGAGAGATAGACCGCGCCCCCCGGGTCGAGGGACGCGGGCAGTTTGATCCAGCAGCCCAGATTCGCCGGCCCCTCCACAAGCTCGAAGCCGGCGGAGATCAGCGCCTCTTTTTCACGCTCCCCCGACACGGAAATCGCGATGCGCCTGCACGCGACGCTCGGCGCGGTCGCGTGAAGCGCATGAACAAATCCGGCGAACCACGCCCGCCCGTCCGCGACCAAGTCGCCGAGCATGAAATACTCCATAACCATCAAGCACGGCTGGCGGTCAAGCTCGCTGATCTGGACCACGGCGCAAAGGTGTTCGGGGCCGCCGGGATGCTGCAGCGAGACAAAGAGCGGCGACGCCAGCGGATACTGCTCATACCGCCATCGCAGAGACTGCGGATCGACGGCATGCGACAACCCGCCATCCCGGACCGGGGCGCCGAGGGCGGCGGGCAGGTGCGTGTAGATACGGTGAACGTATCCCGAATTTCCCGAAGGCGCCGCCGGCGCGACCAGGTAATGGGAGGCGATGCGCGAAAACTTGAGCGCCGTGTACATGCGGTTCGTGGTTTCGTTTTCGAAATTCGCGCTGGCGGTAAACAGGGCGTGCCGCGGAAATTTTTGCAGGACCGCGCTCAGCAGGGGAATTCCGGCGCCGCGGCATTCCGGGTCGACGCAATAATCGACCAGCCCGATGGCCGGAGTTGCGCGATGGCCGACGATGAATCTTCCCGGCATGAGCCCCATGAGTCCCGCGAGGGCCCCGGCCTTGCGCGCCACGAGCGCCGCCGGGATGTCCGGTTCTCTCCAAGGATTGTCGAAAAATTTCCAGCGCCAGAGTTTCCGTTCGTCCGAAAGCGACAGGTGGGTGGGGAGGAACCGGCGCCGGAATTTGATCAGCCCGGTCGCGTCGGTCTCCGCCGGCCACGGCTCGATCGACACCTCCAAATTCACAGCCACGACCCCACCAGGTCCGTGAACGATTCAATCTGATCCGGTTGAAAACAATGCTCGCGCGCCAGTTCCGGCGGAAGGCGCCGGCCGGCATGCGCCGCCAGGAGATTCCGGAGGGCGGAAGACAGATATTTCTTCTCCCGCACCGCGTACACGGCCGAGGGCGCCGGCGCCGCGGCCGAATCGATCATTCGGGCCGGAAGCTGGACGTAGCGGCCGCCGCCGCCGTAGATGAGCGCCGGAATTCCGTTGTGGACGGCCTCCTCCACCGTCGCCGAGTAGAAACTCACGAGAAGGTCGGCGATCGAGAGAACCTCGGAGAATCGCCCGTCGGCGCTGACGAGCAGACGGTCTGATTTCGGGAGCAAGTCCAGCAGGTCCCGCTTTGAAAACTGCCCGCTGGGCCGGAACCGGACGACCAGCACGCAGTCCTCGATTTCCGACACCGCCTCCAGCAGGTCCTGGACGCTCCGCAGATATTCATCCGGATATTCGCAGATGAAAAAATGGTGCGCCGCGCGCGTCCGCGGCGTACTCGCGTGGAGAACGATGCGGGTCCGGCCGTTCAGATCCGGCGACACGCGGCGCTTGATCCTGTCGCGCAGATCCTCCAACGGTTTCCCATCCGGCAGGCGCGACCAGATCAGGGGCCCGGTCCGGAGCCGGCGCGCGGGAACCCTCGCGTCTTCCGCGAATCGGGCGGCCCAAGGTGACTGGAGGGCCACGGCGGGGTACGTCGAATGGATGAGCCGCCGGGCCACGTGATCGTGCTCGATCTGCGCCTCCCTCTCCCGCGCGGGCACGCTGGACCCGTGCGAAATCAGTACGGCCGGCACCTGCCGATGCGCGCACAGCTCGCCGAGCGCGCAGAGGGCGTCGGAACTTGTATGGGACAGGACAAATTTAGGGTTGAGGACGGACACGAGTTCCTCGAGGGCTGCGGCGCTCCGAAAAATTCCGGCCTGGGCCGGCGCGATATCCGTCTGAATCTTGTTCATGAGCCATGGGCCGAGCCTGACGCCGCGATAGGAAAACAGATCCGGATTTTCCCGGATCCAGTCCAAGAATTGTTTTTCAAACGCAGCGCACAGGCGCCGGGCTTCGTCCATGGATCGGGCGGAATGCCGCGACAAAAAATGCAGCGGGACGAGAAACGGGCCCTTTTCGCCCCGCAGGAGAATCCGGGCGGAGCGCTTGAGACATTTTTTCAGCTCGATCCATGACGAAACTTTCGTTTCGGTGTCCGGCCACAGCCAGACGATCCGGGGATATCGGGCGCCGATCCGCCGGACCAGGTCGTCCATGCCGTATCCGGGATTTGAAATGAGGGCTGTGGGCCGGGACGAAATCGACCTCAACAGAAACCGGCACACCGTTCGGATGCACCCATCGAGCAACACCGAACGCCCCCCAGGGGCGGCCTCGGGTGGACCCCCGCCATCCTTGCCGGCGTCCACCTCGACGCAGGGTATCCCCCGCTGATCTGTGAAGGCCTTGGTGAGTTCTCCCACATATCGTTCGTCATCTCGAATCAAAGGGTTTGGCGTGACGAATCCATGCGGGACGCTCCGGCGGCGAGCCGCCGCCCATTTCCCGACGGGAACCTGTTCCTGGATACGATGGAGGATTTCCACGTGGACCATCAAATGCGCGAGAAACATGCGGACGTGGAAAACCACGCTGTCGCGATACGTCTGCCGGACCAGAAATCCGTCCGGCACGTGGAGGTGATCCTGCACGAACCGGCACATCTCCTCCAGTTCCAGAACGATCTTCCGGTGCGACGCGGTGTCGAAAAAATCCAGGGTCGACCGGCAGGGAATATGTCGCCGCCGAAGTTCCGCGCGAACGGCCGGTGTCAGGCCCACAAGGCACAGCGCGTCGCCAAAGATGCCTTCGCGCCCCGCATGGGCGACCATGGCCTCCGCCTCGTCCACGAATTCGCACAGCGCCGCCAGGGTCATGCGCGAACGGACGCGGCGCGAACGGCGTCCGGCAGGAACGATTCGAGCGGCGTTTCAAAAGCGAGCCGGGCCGCCACGAATTCCTCGACCGCGACCGCTGCGCCTCCGCGCCGGCTCTCGATTTGCCTGAGCTTCGCCATCAGGTCCTCATAGGTCTCCTCCGGATAAACATGGGCGCACCCCTCCGGCAGATCGATCCATTCGATGTCGAACGCCCGGGCCGGCACGAGGTGGATGGCCGGCCGGCCCAGCGCGAGCGCGTCGAGATAGGCCGAGGTCGACGTCCAGATCACCGCGCGCGACTGCCGGATCAGGCCCGCCGTGGGTCCCGCAGCCAGCTCCCATTCGGCTGGAACGTCCACGGAAATCCGGCGCAGGCTTTCCTTCAAGGCGCTCCAATCCATCAGCGTATGGAGTTTGATGCCGACCCGACAGGCACGACCGGCCAGGAGGCCAACCAGCCGATGAAGGAGATCGAGTGATTCGGAAAAAACGGACGGAGAGAAAACGAGAAAGTCATACCGAAGCGGCGCCTCCTGACCGGATTTTCGAGCCTGATCGAGGGAATGAAACCGGAGCGGATACACGATGCGAACGTCCGGGAAGCCCGTTTTCCGCAGGCGCTCGGCAAAGGCCGGCCCGCTCGACAGAATCGTGTCGGGCCGCGGCGCCATCCGGATTTCCTTCGGCGAGGACTCGCAGGCCGTCTGCAAATCAAAGAGGGCCGCGTGCTGATAGGCGCCAATCCAGACGCCCGGGAAACTTCGTTTGAGTTCCAGGCAGAACATTTTTTCCCACGGCTGATTCTCAAACGGCAGGTACGCCGCGCCGATCCGCCACTGGAGACCCCGGAGACGCCGGACGAGGCGGCGGTGCAGCAGGGAAAAGACGAAAACCGGATCGAAGGCCGTTTTTTGGATTTCCGACCGAATCAACGGGCGGACATCCACCCCGCAAAACAAAGCGCGCGACGGCCGAAAGGAGGAAGGCACGAGCGTACGAATCCATACGGCCAGCACATCCCGCATCGGCACGATTAGATCGAAGGCCACGAGATCCCGGCGCGCCCTCAGAAGCTCCGCCAGACGCGGCGCGTCCGCGGGACGGTTCAGGCAGACCACCGTCAGCGGATGAAACCCCGCCTGCCGGAGCCGGTCCGGCAAGCCTTCGAAATAGACGTCATGGAACCGGCCGTTCGATGCGGCGACGGGGAAGTACCACGAACGAATCAGCGCGACGGGGCCGTCCGGGGCGACGGCGCGACGGGAACACCCGCCGGACCGCAGGGCCCGGCGTTTCATCCATTCCTCTTTAAGAAATTTCCAGCGCGGCGTCACATACCGCACGAGATCCTTCCAGGCCCACCGGACGGACCACCGGGGCCGGCCACGCCAGCGCCGGACGGCGGCGCCGGTCGCGGCGAAAAACGTTTCCAACACATCAGCCAGCGCCGGATGCTCGATCACCAGAAACAACGCCCGCGGGCGCGCCGACTCGACGTACGACCGCACCATGTCCAGCCAGGCCAGGCAAAAAAAGAGCGGGGAGAGATAGGGACTCTTGGACGACACCGGCGTCGCCCACCATTCCGGATCCGCGGCCTCCTCCGCCAGATTTCCCATCAAGTCCAAAAACTCGGGCTTGATCCGCACGCACGCCTCCCGGAACAGCCGCGCCGTCGGCGGCGCGACCATCGCATGCGAAACCGCCCATGCGAGCGTTTCCTGCGCCTTGAGGTAATTGGATCCCAGATAAAAACAGTGGGCCTCCCCTTCCCCCTCCTGAATCCTGGCCCGGTCCATGATCGATACAATCGAAGGCGCCAGGACGACCTTCATCGCACCCTCTCGCGAATTCATAACGCAAAAAATATTATCCTCTGGAAGCTGTTTTGCCAATATGGTATGAAACGACCGGATCAAGAGAGGGGGGACACGTGAAGCCATTGGATGTTATCGCCATCATACCGGCGCGCATGGGATCATCCCGTTTTCCGGGCAAGCCCCTTGCCTCCATCCTTGGGCGGCCGATGATCGAACACGTCTACCGGCGCTGCTCGTTGTGCCGGCGGATCAAGGGTGTCTACGTGGCCACATGCGATACAGAGATCCGGCGGGTCGTCGAGGGATTTGGCGGCGCCGTCGTGATGACGTCGGACCACCACCAGCGCCCAAGCACACGGGTGGCGGAAGCGGCGCGCGGCCTGGCGGCCGATGTGGTCGTGATGGTCCAGGGCGACGAACCGATGATCGTGCCCGACATGATCGAACGGTCCGTCGAACCGTTTTTTCAAGATCCCGCCGTCGTCTGCGTCAATCTCATTCAGCGGATCGACCAGGACGAGGATGTGCGGGATCCGAATACGATCAAAGTCGTCATGGACCGCCATGGACACGCGCTCTATTTTTCCCGCCAGCCGGTTCCCGGCTTTCATCCCGGCGAGCATCGAATGCCGGAGGTTCCATTCTACAAGCAGGTCTGTGTCATTCCGTTCCGCCGCGATTTTCTGCTGCTCTACGATCAACTGGCCCCCACGCCGCTGGAACTGATCGAATCGATCGACATGCTCCGCGTGCTGGAGCACGGTCACCGGGTGCGCCTCGTGGAAACGCCGTTCAAGACCCATGCGGTCGACACACCGGCCGACCTCGCACGGGTCGAATCCCGGATGCTGTCCGACCCGCTGGTCGCGGCCTACGCGCCGCCGGCACCCTCGCACGCCTGACATGAATCATCCCGAAACCTCCATCGTCATTCGCGCGTACAATGAAGAACGGCATCTGCCGGCGCTCCTGGAGGCGATCCGCCGCCAAACGTACCGAGACTTCGAAATCATCGTTGTCGACTCCGGGTCGATCGACAAAACACGGGACATTGCCGCCGCGCACGCCGACAAGGTCCTGCGCATTCACCCGCATGATTTCACGTTCGGATACTCCCTCAACCGGGGCATTCAGGCCGCCGCGGGACGGTTCATCGCCATGGCCTCCGCCCACACGCTTCCGGCGCACCCGGACTGGCTCGGCCGCCTGATCGAGCCGCTCCGGACGGAGCCGATCGCGATGGTCTTCGGCCGGCAGTTTGGGTCGGAGCGGTCCAAGTACAGTGAACAGCGTGATCTGGCGCAGACTTTCACTTCGCGCCGCGAGATCCTCCGGACAAATCGTCTGATCGGCAACAACGCGAACGCCGCCATTCGCAGGGACCTGTGGGAACAACATCCATTTCGGGAAAATCTGCCGGGGATCGAGGATTTGGACTTCGCGAAATACTGGATCGGGCGCGGCTACCAGGTGGTCTATGAGCCGGAGGCGCCCCTCTACCACATCCACGAAGAAACGTGGCGGCAGGTCCGGCGCCGGTATTACCGGGAGGCGCTGGCGGCCAAGTGGATCGGTCTCAAGCGGCCTGCCGACGCCGCGATTGACACCGGTCTCGAATTGATCCGCGCGTTCCGCGATATCGGCCGCGCGATCCTGGAACCGGTCGCCTCGGCGGATGCGAAACCCGGCTGGATCGACCGGTCTTTGGAGATTCTCCTGTTTCGGGCGAACAAGGGGATCGGCACCGTCGCCGGCCTTTTGGACGGCGCGGCCATGGAAACCGAAACGGCGCGGGAAAACATGTTTTATGATCGGCACTGCCAGGCCGTCGTGATCCGCGGCCCGGGCCAGGCGGCGCTGGAGGAGATCGAAATTCCGAGGGTGAATCCGGGCGATGCTCTCATTCGCGTGGCCTACGAGGGCGTGTGCGCCACGGACGTGGAGATTCTGAACGGAAGCCTCGGCTACTATAAAACGGGGACGGCGCGGTATCCGATCGTGCCCGGCCATGAACTCAGCGGCCGGATCGTGAGCGTCGGCCCGAACGTTCAGCATCTTCAAGAGGGGGACCGGGTGGTGGTCGAGTGCATTCAGAGCTGCGGCCACTGCGAGGAATGCCGGCGGTCGAACTGGATCGGCTGTCCGGACCGCGCCGAACTCGGTGTCATCCGCCGAAACGGCGGATATTCAAAATACGTGGTGGTGCCCGGCCGGTTCGTCCATCGGTTGCCGCCGGAAACAGACCTCCGCGCCGCGTGCCTCTGCGAGCCGCTGGCGGTGGCGCTGAAAGGTCTTCGGAGGCTTTCGCGATGCTGGCCGGCGGAACCGGCTGTGAAACGGTGCGCGGTGATAGGCGCGGGTCCTCTGGGCCATCTCTGCGCCCGCGTTCTGGCGCACCGGGGCCACGCCGTCACGGCCTTTGATCGCGATCCGCAGCGCCTGGCCTGTTTCGCAGGGTCGCCCGTCCACCTTTCGGAGAACCTCGACGGCCTGCGCGGATTCGACGCCGTGATCGAGGCGACGGGAAATCCCGACGCGCTGGACCGGGTTCTGCGTTCGAGTTCCGCGGGATCAACCGTGCTCCTCCTGGGACTTCCTTACGCCGGCCGCGAATTCAATTTCGAGCAGGTGGTCGCCTACGACAAAACGGTCGTCGGGTCGGTGGGCAGCGGCGCCGAGGATTTCAGGGAAGCGATCGATCTGGCGGGTCACCTGGACCTTGCGCCCTTTCTAACATCTGTCCTGCCGCTGTCGCGGTTCAGGGAAGCCTGGGAGAATTTCAAGTCGCCGAGGCGCCTCAAAGTTCTTCTGGAGGTCAACCCGGACGTTGACTGATTTCGAGCGTTCCGGACCGCCGCTGGTCAGCGTCATTCTCTGCGTTTACAACGGCGAGCGATATCTGCGGGAAGCCATCGACTGCGCGCTCCATCAAACCTATCCCGCCGTCGAGGTGGTCGTGGTGGATGACGGATCCACCGACGGCACGGACGCGATCTGCCGATCGTACGGCGACCGCATCCGTCATCTCCCTGAGAGGCATCTGGGTCTTGCCGGGGCCCGTAATCTCGCGATTCGCAGCGCCCGCGGCCGGTACGTCGCGATCCTCGATCACGATGACCACTGGCATCCGGAGAAATTGACCAGGCAAGTCCGGCTCTTTTTCAACCGGCCAAAGCTCGGGCTCGTGTACTCAAATTACCTCCAGATCAATCCTGCGGCGCAAGTGATGGAGGAGAAGAGCGCGGCGGAGCGCGGGATGCGGCGCGGGCGCGTGCTGCCCGAACTCTATGAGCGGAATTTCATCGGCAACACCACCGTGGTCATTCCGAAGCCGGTGCTGGCGGAGGTCGGGCTGTTTGACGAAAGACTCTGTTATTCCCTCGATTGGGATCTGTGGCTTCGCATCTGTCACCAACATCCGATCGACTATGTGGACGAAGCGCTCGCCTCCTGGCGCTGGCGGCCGAACTACGCCGAGGACCATCACGAAATCATGTTGAGAGAGGCTTACCAGATCGTTTCAACGCGCCAGCCGCGACTGGCCGACCGGCTGACGGACGCGCAGAACCAATCGGTGGAGAACCGGCTCGCGAGGATCAGTTTTTCACTGGGCCGCCTCTACGGGCGCGCCGGTCGGGTTCCAACGGCAATCGAATGGATTCAAAGGTCGATCCGTCACGAGATTTTCACGCCGGAACAGCCGCGTGCGCTCAAATCCCTCGAAGACTTGACTGCGCTTGCAGCCGCTTCAAGTCCTCCGGGGCGCGATGGAATCTGACGCCGCCGCTCCGGATCTCAGCATTTCGATTCTCACGTGGAATACCCGCGCCTGCCTGAAAGCGTGTCTGGACTCGATCCGCCGCCACACGCATGAGATCCGGTATGAAATCATCGTCGTCGACAACGGCTCCACGGACGGCGCGTTTGAGATGCTCAAGCAGGAGTACCCAGGGGTGCGCGCGATCCGGCATGAGGAGAATCTGGGATTCACCGCCGGCAACAACGTCGCCCTGCGCGCGGCGCGCGGCCGATACATCCTGCTGCTCAACAGCGATACCGTTGTCCGCGAAGGGTGTCTGGACCTCTGGATCCGCCTCATGGAGGGCGATCCGGCGGTGGGCGTGTCCGCGCCGAAGATGTTTTACCCGGACGGACGGCTGTACCTTTCGATCCATCCGCGTTTTCCGGATCCGCTGTGCTGTCTGTCGGAGCGATCCATCCTGACGGAACTCTGCCCGCGTTCCGGATGGGTTGAACATTTCCGCCGCCGGTACTTTTACACGGCCGAATCCGACTATGCCTCCGACCGCGACATCGCGTGGGGGATCGGCGCCGCGCTCATGCTGAGGCGCGCCGCGGTGGAGGCGACGGGGCTGTTGGACGTGGGATTTTTCGCGTTCTTCGAGGAAATCGACTACTGCCTGCGGGCGCGGGCGGCCGGCTGGAGGCTCCGATATTACCATCAGCCGGAAGTGATCCACATTTCCGCCGGAAGCCTCCGGCAGGACTATGACCGCATCACGCACATCTGGCATGCCAGCCGGTTTTACTTTTACCGGAAACATTTTTCGGCGCCGGCCATGTTCGCGCTCAAGGCCCTGACGGCCACCGGGATTGTGATCCGGCTGATCAAACTGCTGTTTCGAATCCGATGGGTGTCGACCGCAGGGTCAGAGTGGCGCGGCACGTTCAAAACGTACGTCCGCATTCTCCTCATGAGCGTGTTGTACCCCCTCTTTGGACCCCGCGGGAAATCCAAATCCTGAGACAATCGCAGCCTCGCCCCAGCGCCCCGCATACTTTGAACTGGCGGACGCCAACGCCTCATCACGGGATTTCCCCTCCTTGAATTTCTCCAGCAAGCCCTCCAGGTACTCGGCGATCCGGACGGCCGCGCGGCCGTCCTGAAAGGGGTCCTCTTGGGACATGGTGGGGAAGATCCTGCCGAAGTCCGGCTGGGCGGACGGATCCCGGCGATACTGGTCAAGGGCCTTCCAGAGGTCCTCCCACGTTTCGTAAACGACCCGCGGGGACCATCGATATTCCGGCCGGTCATGCACACTTTCAAGATCGAGATAGACGGTCCTGCATCCGGAAAGAATGGCCTCCATGGCCGCCGTGCCGGTAAAAAGAAATCCGACCGTCACGTCCGCCGCCTGCGCCGCCTCGGTCGGCAATAGATCCGTGACCACCGTCCCCTCATCCAGAAACAGGCACCGCCCCGTCGCCCGGGCCTGATCCGCCAGCGACCGGATGTTCGGCAGGCGCTGAAACAGGGTCCGCGGGTATCCCGGTTTGATGATGAGCCCCAGCGCCGGGTCCTCCATCACCGCGGTCAGAAACTTCCGGTAGAGGTCCTCCGTTCGGCGGTTCGAGATGGGAAAGAGACGGTTGGCCCATGAGTTCTCATCGAAAAAACAGACGACAAACTTCGCGCCTGCACTCATGAGCCGTTCCCGGTGCTGTCGGGATCTGTCCCTGACCAGCGGGAAGGCCTGGTCGGTGATGTATCCGCAAAACACCAGCCGGCCAACAACCGATTCCATGCCGCGCAGGACATCCAGATAATACGGGCCAAACGCGAAATAGACATCCCGGCATACCGCAAGCAGGATGGCCGCGAAATTATGGACCGAAAACTGGTATCCGACCGTGACGCCGCCCGTGGATTTAACGGCCAGATGAAAGGGGATGGTGTCAATACTGAAGTCGTCGATGTCCACATGAATTTTCACACCATATCGCTCCACAAACTCCACCCATCGGGCATAATGGCGCACGAAATCGATAAACTGGTCCAGATAAAAACCGGAGACAGGCTTCCCTCGCGCAAGCGACCTGATCACAAGCCCCGCGATGCGGACATTCCATTTCAGAATCATGAGCGCGCTCCGCGGACCCGGACGGTGGATCGGAACGCGGCAGTCCCGGCGGGCCCGTGGAGAAAGGGCAACAAATTCCATGTTCTCCGCCATCATGGATTCGACCATGTCCGCCGTCACCGGATGATCCGATCGGTTGAAACAAATCATCACGCGGGAGCGGGGAACCACCGGCGGGATCGCCCAGAAAAAATCGCTTCGAATGGATGGATCGAAGGAAACGCGCTTGCCGTTGAAATTGGCCGCAAGAATCGGTCCCGCGGGCCGACCCTTACCGCCCGGCGCGCGGCGCGCCACCAGCCCCCGGACGGAAAGGACGGGCCAAATGAATCGAGCGAGAATACGCGTCCACCGGCGCAGCGCGTGCACGGGGTGGGCATAGGTTTCAACGTGCACGCCCTGCCGGCCGGCCGCACGCGCCAGTTCCCGCGAGAAAAAGTGAGACAGCAAAAAGACGTTGGCGTGCGTCTCCATCGCAGGTTGAGTCCGTGCGTGCGCGGCGATGGCGTGGATGAACGCGTTGTATGTCATCAGCGTCGGTTGGATTTTCTTTTTCAGGTGCAAATGGATTTCAGGTTTTCCGAATCGGTCGGAAAAATAACCTGTTAGAACGTCCCTCGAAAACGAGGTCTTTGCAATCTCGGTGCACAATTCCGACAAGTCTGATCCAAAAACCGTTTCAAAGAGGCCACGCCCTGTCTCCGACCTCAGATCTCCGAGGAAGAACTCCATCGGCCGGACGGGCATGGTTCGAAGAAAAAGAGCGTGAAGCATCGGGAAATACAGCCGACAGAAGCGCGGCCGGTCGAAGTAGTATACGCCTGCGCACAACTTGCGCCGACGGATGATCCAAAAGACGGCGGAGAGGTTCAGTTCGTCAACGTAGAAGACCTGCATGGCAGAAGAGTAGCTCCCGTCGCACCGGAGTCAATCCTTATTCCGTCTCATCATCATCGCCGTCCCATTGACTACCTCTTTCGCCTGTGCTTCCATTCGCGCATGCGTGCCGCGTCGAATCTCGTCTGTCCGTCGCCTGTTCTGCAGGATCAGCGATTATGGCCGGGGCGGAACGGATCTTTCGGGCGTGGGTTGATTCCCACCGCCGCACCGACCGTCGGCATCATGCAGCCCACTTATTTCCCATGGGCGGGGTATTTCGACATCATGGATCAGAGCGATATCTTCGTGCTGCTGGATTCCGTGCAGTTCACCGCCCGCAGTTGGCAGCAGCGGAACCGGATCAAAACTCCAACCGGCCCCCGCTGGCTCACCGTGCCGGTCCTGTCGAAGGGCCGGCGATACCAGAACATCCCGGATGTGCGCATCGATCCCGCATCGGATTTCGGGCGGCGGCATCTGGAAACCATCCGTCACTGTTACCGCCGGGCGCCCTTCTTCAAGGATTACTTCGGGAATATTGCCGCCATCCTTGCCCGGCCGCACGAGCGCCTGGTAGACTTGAATGTGGAGATCATCGAATGGATCCGGCAGAGGCTCGGGATCCGCGCCCAATTGGTGCGTAGTTCAACGCTCGGGATCGAATCCCACAATGTGCAACTGCTCGTGGACATCTGCAAGGCCGTCCATGGGAGCCGCTATCTTTCGACGCCCGGCTCGCATGTTTACATTGATAAGAACAATCTCTTTCCGGACCAAGGCATCGAACTCGTGTATCACGCCTTTTCGCCCCCGACGTACCGGCAGCTTCACGGAGGGTTCACCCCCCGGCTCTCCATTCTGGATCTGCTGATGAACGAGGGTCCCGTGAGTGCGGCCCTGATCCGGTCGGGGAGACGTCCTTCACGTATGGCGGAAGAAATTCACTCGACGCTCATCCTCGATTAATCCATGCCCGTCGTCATCCGCGCGCCGCGCCGTGGACGGCCTGTATCCCCGCACATTAGATCGGCGCGCTCATGACCGCCTCCGTCAGCCTGGTGATTCCGGCCTGCGATCCGAAATGGTTCGAGGCGGTCGGAGACGAGCATCTGTTTGCAGCCGCTGTGAAAAAGGCGAAATCCTGTGAAGCAATCGGGCCCCTTTACGCGGCCGTCCTGCTGGAAACCCGGCGTGAGTTGGATGCGCGGATGCAACAGATCTCGGCGCCCATCACGCCGATCGTTCTGGATCATCGCCCGAACCTGAGACCTCGGACCGCCGTGCACTTTTTAAAACGCGCACTCCAGTCCACCGATACCGAATGGGTGGCCACCCTGCCGCCGCCCGAGGCGAATTTTTTTGATGTCGATACGTTCAACTACATGTACCGGAAGGCGCTTGAACACCGGCCCCAACTTCTGATGAACTGGCCATGGCCGGGATGGAGAATTGTCCTCATGCATCGATCGATGTTGCCCCGGCTGGAGGAATGGGAAACGCTTCTGCAGAAGCCCCACGACTGCACGCTGTGGATGCTGAAAATTTTCAACTCGCTCGGAAACAAATTTATGATGCTCCATGACGAGTATTACGTGGACTACCGGAAGCGGAAAAAAAGGCCGTTCAACAACAATCATCCCTATTTCTGGGGCGTCGGGGAGAGCACGATCGAAGCCTATCGGACGCTCACGGGAACGCTGAAGCGCCGGCTTTCAGAGTTGGACGTGGAAACCGTGTCCGAGTGCCTGGAAACCTGCGATGTCCTCGCAGGCGCCAACCCCTCCTCGATCTGGGTTGAGATTTCTTCCGTGAACGACGCGCCGCCCGTTTACTTTGATCCTCGTCAAGCTCCGGCGAGGGCTCAGGACCCGCCGTACATGCCGATGGCCGTTTTTGAACGAATCCTGTCTCTGGCCGGAGAAGATCCGGCCATGTGCCGGAATCTGCATCTGAGCGGCATCGGAGAGCCCCTGCAGCATCCCGAATATCCGGGCATCCTGCAACGTCTTCATGCCGTCTACGAACGCGACGGATTCGCGGGTGTCCATTGCTATACCGATGGCCGGCACCTGACGGAGGCCGTGGCCCGCGAACTGGTCCGGGGGGCCGTCGAGTCGGTCATGATCTCGCTGGACGCCGTGGATGAATCCAATTATCGGAAAGTCCGGCCCAAAGGCGATTACGCGGCCATTCGGCGGAACATCGATCGACTTTTGGACTTCAAGCGGTCCAAACCCGGCCATCCGCTGTTGAACGGCCCAAGCCCGATCATCGCGCTCACCACCACGCTCGTTGCCGAACTGGAAGATCACATCGATGCGTTCATGTCGGCCTACACGACCGGCGAGGCATTCTTAAAGAAGTACGGCAGGTCGCTGACTCATGATCAGTGGGCGGAGGCCGACCTGGCCTATTACCGCGAGGGCCACGGGGTGGAACATCTGGTGATTGCAGGCGCCTCGACCTATGCCGGCCAAAATCCGGACCATCGGCGGATCAATTACACGCCGTTCAAGCGATTGCCCTGCCGGAGGCTCCTCAAAACCCTTTTCATCAAAGCCAGTGGAGACATTGTTCCCTGTGACCGCGTTCTCAGTCCAACGCCCCAAACGGTGGTCGCGAACGTCATGGAAATCAGATCGCTCAAAGATGCTTGGGACCGGCTGGCGGGGGCCCGGCAGGCGCATCGCGACGGACGATACGAGAGAGCCATCAGCCTTTGTGTTCCATGCGAGGACTGGTTTTATCCAGTCGACTGAGCGCCTTCCTGGAAACAGTTCTTTCTTGGTGTATGAGGTGTCCGATAAACGTACACGCTGAATTCAAACGGCATCACGCCCGCGCGGACTTCGTAGTCGTGCCGAAGCACGACACAGGGGCTCAATGTCTCCTTGCAATAGGAAAAAACGCGGCCCGGGTCCACATACCATAGGTCCGGCGAGAAGTGATCGACGTAGGTCGAGAGCAAATTGAACGCCAGAACGCGTCGGACGCCGGGGAAAACCCTGCCGCACACTCGCGTGAAGAATTCCCAGTTGGCCGTCCGCCGGTTGTTAAACACTCCGCTGATGCAGGCGACATCACAGGGCGCCGCCAGGCCCTCCTCGGCAACGTCACGGACTTCGAAGGTCGCTTCCGGATATTTGCGCCGGGCATGCGCGATGACGCCGGGAACGACGTCATAGCCCGTGTAGGCCCCTCGAAAATCGGCGGCCCGCAAAAAGGCGTACAACTGTCCCGGCCCGCAGCCGACATCCGCCACGACAGACTGGCGCATGTCGATCACTTCGGACAAAATCTTGAACCGGCTGTACTGGGACTCCCGGCTTGCCCATTGCGACGCCTCGGGGGCATCGCCATACTGTTCGAACAGGCGGGCGTAATGGTCCCGGATCAGACAGGTGTCGGTGTTCATGAATGACCCGGGATTGTGTAAAGCACGTTAAAGCGGCACCCGAAATAGGGATTCCGCTCATGCACGTCACAAATCTGCGTCGTCAAGCCATGCTCCTCGCCAAAACGAAGGAATTCCTCCCTGCAGAAAAAATAACATCCAACCTTCGGCTCAATGCCCCACACGGCTCTCTTGTACCAGAGAAGGATCCGCCTGAATAGACTTGATTTCACCTGCGGGCGCCGGGCCGGGCCGTAGCGACGGTCCAAGTCCTCGGCGACGGCCGCAAGGCGACGGCCGAAGGATTCGGTCATGGACCGGTCGTTGATCCCGCCGATCAGCATCTTTCCACCGGGCCGGGTCACCCGCATCATCTCGCTCATGATCTGCCGCACAATTCTGAAAGCCGGGACGTTCGTAAGGACGTCATAACAAAGAACCCGGTCGAAATGGCGGGCTGGAAAATCCAGACGGGCGGCGTCCATCACCTGAAACTCCGCGCCCGCCAGCCGGCGGGACCGCGCCAGGCCAACGGCGGCCCTCGACACATCGATCCCTGAATAGGACCCGACGTGGCGCGACAGCCCCGCCGTCAACAGGCCGGCCGCGCATCCAACTTCAAGCATGGCGTGACTCGGGGACAGTTCCAGCTGCCGGCGGATCGATTCGATCACATCGTCCAGAAAATCCTGCCGGCCCCACACCCGCACATCCTTCCCGCTGACATGGCAAAGATCTTCAACGCTTGGTGGAACCGAAATGCCAATCGCCCGCAGATCATAAAACGCCGTCAACGACCCCAGCCATCTCATCGCTGCGCGCTGACTGTGCCACGCAACCGGTGGAATTTCAACCACACGAGAGTAGACGGGATTGTCCGGAAATGGTAAAGACGGGCCGCCGATGAGCAACGGGTTCGCAGATGCAGGGCGTCGTGGCCAGAACAGTGTGAAAACTGCCGCGATCCGCAGACCAGCCGACAAGGGAGCGCGCAGACGGATGGACGAGCAGGCACAAGCGCCTCTGGACCTGTCGGGGCCGGAGGTCTGGCGCGATCCCCGCTATCACACGATCATCTTGGAAGGGCTCAGGCGCGACGGGCTCGGCGCCGATGCAATCGAGCCGGTTCGCATGGCGTTTGCGGAGGGGGCGATCGGCTCGAACGAGGACCTCTACGAGGCGATCGATCGGATCGCTTCCGGGATGCCGGCGGCGCGGCGGGATGCGGCCGCCGCCGTTCTGCGCCACCTTCGAGGCGTCGCGGCCGTCAACGCCGCATCCTACCGAATCGCGACAGCGGAGGACGCCCGGACCGTCCATTGGCCGAACGCGCGGGATGTTCTCGAAAGAGACTCCGAGGCATACGTGGACATCCACGCCGACCTTTTTTATCGAACGTGTCATGCCTTCATCACGCGCAGTACGCCCATTGGCAGTGCAGGATCCTGTTTTGCGAAGCGTATCGCACAACACCTTCAGATGTGGGGATACAACTACGTGATCGAAGAAGACGACCTTCCTGAGGGATATCCGCTCGAGAGCCTGACCGACACGGAATATCGCATGGCGCCCGCACGAATGGGAACGCTGTTCAACGTGCAGAGCATGCTGCAGATGGTCGAGAGGGCGTTCGGCAGCCGTCGGCCGGATATGCTGATTTCGACCCATTCGGACGGCGCATGGCTGGATCCATTCCGGTACGTGCGCTCGCGCTACAGTGACACCCGCGGGTATGTCGATGACTATGAGCGCCACAGCCGCGCCCTGAACCGGGCGCTCCTGCGATGCGAGGTGTTCGTTTTTACGCTGGGCCTGACCGAAGCGTGGTACTTCGCACATTCTGGAGACTACACGAGCGTCACGCCCTGCAACAGGATTAACCCGCTCCTCTTGCGGATGAAGACGCTTTCGGTCGAGGAGAACGTGGCGGCGCTGGAATCGATGTACGAACTCTACCGCAGCCACCGCCCGGACATTAAATTCATCATCAGCGTCTCTCCCATTCCGCTTCGGCGGACATTCTCAAAGGACCACCACATCGTGGTGGCAAACAATCTGTCGAAGGCGACGCTGGTTGTCGCGGCGCACAGGTTTGTGGACCGGCACCCCGGCCGCGCGTATTACTTTCCCGCGTATGAGATGGTGATGTACGGAGCGAAGGATCCGTGGGAGGCCGACCGGCGGCACGTGACGAAGGATGCGGTCAGCCGCGTGATGTCGCTCTTTCGCGCCATGTTTCTGGCCGAGTGAGCGGCGGGGATGAATGCCCGATGATGTTTGAGGAATCCCAGTGCCCCACCGACAGGAAGCTCTGGAACTTTTCAAAGTACGTGCGACGCCAGTCGATTGCCAGATTCCTCGTTTTTTATGAGATTTTCAAGCGGATCATCGACGTCAAAGGCTCGATTGTCGAATGCGGCATCCATCATGGCGGAGGGTTGATGACATGGGCCAAGCTGTCGAGTACGCTGGAACCCTACAATTACCATCGAAAGATCATCGGGTTTGACACCTTTGACGGATTTCCAAGCGTGAATCCGGTGGATGGGAGCCGGCCGGAGGCCAGGGTGGGGATGTTCCGGGAATCGTACGACATTTACGTCGAACTGACCGGCTGCATCAAGGAATACGACGCGAACCGTTTCCTCAATGACATACCGAAGATTGATCTGGTGAAGGGCGACGCCAATGAAACCATTCCACGCTACGTCGACGAAAACAAGCATCTGCTGGTGGCCCTCCTTTATCTCGATTTCGACATCTACCAGCCGACCGTCACTGCGCTCAAGACGTTCCTGCCAAGGATGCCGAAGGGTGCGGTGATCGCATTTGATGAAGTGGACAACCCGCACTGGCCCGGAGAAACGGCGGCCCTGCTCGACTGCATGGATTTAAGCACGCATCGTCTCGAATGCGCGCCGTTTGAACCGAACGTTTCCTGGATCGTGTTGTAGCCGTTTCCCGGCCGAACAACAGGTGCGCGATGGCTGAGACGGAATCCCATGGCCACGAAATCGTCTGCATCATCCAGGCCCGCGTCCGGTCCGCGCGCCTTCCCGGGAAAGTGCTCAAGGAGGTGGCCGGAAAAACGGTCCTGGAGCACTTGATTTCGAGGGTCCAATCCGCCCGGCGGGTCGATCGGATCATTTTGGCGACGGGCGCGGATGTGGCCAACCGCCCCTTGGAGAAAATCGCGGATGCTTCAGGCGTCTCGTTTTTTTCGGGCAGCGAGACGGACGTGCTGGACCGATATTACCGGGCGGTCCAACGGTTTCGTCTGGAAGGCGCGCGCGGCGTGGTGCGAATCACGGGAGATTGCCCGCTGATTGATCCGGCGGTGGTCGATGCCGTCATCCGTCATTATCTGGACCACGATTTGGATTACGTTTCAAACACGGTTCCGCCTGCGTATCCGGACGGCCTGGACACAGAGGTTTTCAGTTTTCGGTCGCTTGAAACGGCATGGCGGGAGGCGGCGGCGCCGTATGACAGAGAGCATGTCACGCCGTACATCACCGGCTGCGGCAGGTTCGCTCTGGGAAACGTCGCCTGCGAGCAGGATTTGTCTCATGAGCGGTGGACCCTGGACTATCCGGAGGACTGGGAGTTGATTCGAAGGATCTTCGAACGTTTTTCCGGGCCTTTCGGGATGACGGACATCCTGAAATACAGGATGGAACAGCCCGCGCTGTTCCTCGCCAATCAGCGTCTCCGGGCCGTTCCTTTCACGTAGACCCCCGGCACTCGCGCTCCAGGGGACAGGGCATCGCCGGGCAGACTTGGGCGCAGCCATTGTATTTTCGGAACACGGGCCGGATCGGCCGCCCCACCAGATATTTTTCCATGCCCTGATCCAGCGCATCCCGATACACCGCGCACGACGCCTCAAAGGCCGACACGATCTGCGACACGTCCTCGTCCGTGTGCGTGTAACAGGGAAGAAAATATCCGTGGAACAACACGCCGCGGCCAATCATTTCCTGCATGAGGAGCGTCTTGAACGCCGGCGACGGCCGGCCGGCGCCGTCCAGACAGACGGAAACGATCCGCCAGGAGGAGGCGTGGATTTCGAGGAAGTCCGACACGCGGGCCGCGGCTGCCGCCGAACGCATTCCCGCCGCGACAGACTCGACCCGCTGCCGGTGCCGGCTCAGGACGTCCCTGGTCTGAAATTCCCGAAGCACCGCTTGGCCGGCCGCCAGTCCCGTTGTTTCACCACCGTGGGTGGTTGAAATGAGAAACACCCGGGGCGCGATCTCCTGCCGGATCCCCCCCAGATCCATGATGCCGGCGCGGCCGGTCAGGGCGCAAATCGAAAACCCGTTCCCGATGGCCTTGCCCCATGCCACCAGATCCGGCTCAAGCCCATGACGCGCGTGTGCGCCAGGCCAGCCCGCGCGGAACCCCGTGACCATCTCGTCGACAATGAAGACCGCACCGTGCCGGCGCGCCAATTTCTGCGCTTCACGGAGCGCGCCCGGCGGCGAGGAGCAAATCTCCTCGGGCTCCGTGATGACGCAGGCGATCCGCCCGGGGTGATCGGAAAAAAGCCGTTCCAGCGTTTCCGGGTGCGTTGAATCGTACGTCAGGGAAAGCGCACGGGTCGAGTCCGGCACGCCGCTCTTGCAAACCGTCGACCCGATGAACCAGTCGTCGTAACTGTAAAACGGATGATTGCCCGGAAACGCCACGAGGTCCCGGCCGGTGAAAGCCCGCGATAGCTTGACGGCGGCCGTCGTCACGGTCGAGCCATTCTTCGAAAATTTGATCCGTTCCGCGCCCGGCACCGCGCTCAGAAACTCCCTCGCAAACTCCAGCTCGATGACGGCCGGCCGCTGAAAATTCACGCCCAGATCAAGTTGTTTCCGGACCGCGCTCAGCACCGGCTCATACGCGTGGCCGAGACTGACGGAGCCCAGTCCCAGCGCGCAGTCGACATACTCGTTGCCGTCCAGATCCCACACCCGACCGTGTTTGCCGCGGGCGATCGCCGCCGGCGACAGCTCCGGAAACTGGTCGTCCCCCTTCGAATAGGTATGCGCGCCGCCGGGGATCCGCTCATGAACTTCCCGACGGTACGCAACGGAGCGGGTAAAGGACCGGGCAGGAAGGGCCATCAGAGCCGGGCCGGCCATCGGTCCGGATCGGCCCACGCGTCCTCCGGACAGGCGAATTCCTCCAGGGCGGCAAGTTGCCGGTCGTCCAACCGGGGACGGCGGGCTGCGCGGCCCGCCACTTCCAGTTCCTCCGTGCGGCCGATGCCGACCAGCACCACATCGGCGGGAGAATCCAGCGCGAAACGAATGGCCAGTTCCGGCAACGTCATGTCCCATTCCGCAGCCAGCCGATCCAGCCGGTTCAATCGCGTCTTCATCTCGCATTCATCTCCAAGGATGGAATTCCGGCGGTCCGTCAGAAGCCCTCGGCACAGGACGGTACGCGCCACAACCTCCGGGGAGCCGCGTTGGACCCGCTTGAGGGCGGGGATCACGGATGGATTCAGAATGCTGTATTCGACTTGAACCACATCACACCAGGACGATTCAATCGCCAGCCGGGCGTCCTCGACGCCGTAGGTGGAGGCGCCGATCCGGCGGGCCAGGCCGCGGGATTTGATCTCCTGCATCTCCTGAATCACATCGCGTGCCGTAAGATCCACCCGCGTCGCGCTGTGAAGGAGGAGCGTATCGATCCGGTCCAGCCGAAGCCGGCCCAGCGAAGCCTTGAGACGCGCCATGAGCGGCCCGGCGGTCAGCTTGGTGCAGATTCGGACATTCCCTCGCAGCATCCGTTCCGCGGATTCCCCCAGGATTCGCTCGCTGTCCCCATAATCCGATGCGGTGTCGATATAGCCGACGCCCGACGCGACGGCTTGTTCAATGATTTGAACCGTCGTTGTCCGGCCGGTTTCAACCGGCCAGCCATATTCTGGGGAAAACGGCGCGGTGCCAAGCCCGAGTATCGCGGCGCTCACCACTCAACCACCGGCGGCCACGAGCCAATTGAAATACTCCGGCTCATGGAAAAACCGGGCGGCTTCATCCGACGGCGCGGTTCCTTTCCGGTAAAGCTTCAGCCGTCGGAGTTCGATGGTCCGGTGGTACAAACGCCACGGGGTGCTGTAGAAGAATCTGCCGCCGACGATCTGCCGGCACCACGGACCCAGCCTGTCATAGGAAATATCATGCTGAAAAAGCAGGCCGACATCACCTGTCTCCACGGTTCGCGGATGAATATCACCGTAGCCGAGCGCAATCATTTCGGGCAGGCAGAACTTCTCGATCTGAATCCGCAGCTCCTCCGATAGATACTGTTTCCATTTTTCCCTGAATTCGCCCGAAATTCCCCCCGGCTTCGCAGGCCCGGCAACTCCGCCCTTCTCCTGATAGCTGGTATTCGGCGCTTTGAATTTCCCGTGCACCATCGACTCCTCGTAAGGCACGCCGAGAAAATCCGCCACGTTCTTCAAGATCTCCGCCGGTTGGCTGACGAGGGCTTCGTACCGAACGGTGATCACCCGCCCCTTGAGCTCGCTTTCGGCCGTTTGATATTTCCAGGAATAGTAAACCGATTTGCGCCAGTCACGGATATTGAAGAGAAGCGGATAAGGCGAATCCGACATGAAATTGGAACTCACGACCGACCGGGGATCGCGCAGAATATGGATGAATTTCATGCCGGGAAACGTTCTCGACATCGGCAGGAAAAGCTGCTCGCACCAGGCGTCTTTGAAGCCGGCGTAAACGCACCCGTTCTTTTCCGAACCCCGGTAAAGCAGATTCATAATCTCGAGGAAGAGTCCGTCAAAAGACCGGGACGCGCAGGATTTGACAGGCTCCCGAATCTCCGGGCAAAAATATCCGCCCCGCCCGGAGATCCGCTCCAGAATCTCCCCCTTCAAAAAGTCCGGCAGGTCGTGCCTGAGGTCCGTGCGATCGACAAACTCGCGGACGCGGGGACTTCCCATGAAATAAAAATGATCGATCGGATAGGCGGCCTCCTTGATCACGCCGTGAATCCGGTGGTAGGCGAAATGCAGGAATCCCCTGAAAAATTCCGCCAGCGGGTCCGGCGCGCAAATCATCCGGGGGTGCTGATTCAAACATTCGGCGATGAGCGTCGTCCCGCTTCGCGCCACACCGCTGACCATCACAAATTTGGAATGTTCGTTGAGGCGCGGGAGGTCATTCATTAAACTGTTTCGTCCCCCGGAACCACGCCACCCGCCGGCCGCCGAACCCCGATTTGAACAGGGCGATGCTGGTTGCCTTCGCATCGCCGGTTTCTCCGGGAACCGGCTGCCAGCCCATGTCAAGAAACCGGTCCTCTCGGGAGCGGGCGTGTCGGAGGGCGGCCCAGATTCCATAATGCCCGTGGCCGCCATCCGGACCGGCGTCCGGATGTGTGGCGGACGAGGCGTAGTAAACATGTCCGTTGAATCTGTAAAACAGGGCGGCGACCGCCCATGCGCCTTCCGGATTCGTGACGGCGACGAGAAACGCCTGATCGGCGCGGATCATCTCATACATTGTCTCAAACGTGTTCCTCGGACGCGTGACGCGGCCGGCCGCGAGATGATGCAGGATCCGGTATTTTTCGCACGCCTCGTAATTCCAGTTCTCTCGATCGATGACGGTGACCGGGAATTTCTTCATGGCCCGCGTGATCAGCGGCCTGTAACTCTTTCGTACCGCGCGCCAGAGCGTGTCTTCATCCTCCCGCAGATCAATCACGCGGCTGGCGGAGGACTCGTCCCGGAATCCGTGCATCTTCAGAAAATTGAACAGGGTTCTTCCCGAGACCAGCTCCACCGGTTCAATGGCGACCCTGTACCGTTCCGCCTGTTTTCTCGCCGCGAGATCCGACACTTCCGAGAAGATTTCCTCCTCCACCCGGGAACGCGCATTCGATGCCTCCGGCAGCGCGAAAATCGGCGCGGAGAGATAGTCGCCGCCGTAGGAGAATTCCAGTCCGCCATTGTTCCGGCAGAGATATACCGGCACGTAAGCAGCGAGTTCCCCGGAATCCAAATACGCAAGGAACGACAAATCCTCAACCCAGCGATTCCCCAGATAGAGATGGTCATACTCCCGGACCAGGGAACTGTAGAACGCGGTGGAACCCGGAATTTTCGCGATTTCCTTTTCGGCGAGGACCGGAAACTGTTTGTCGTGTGCGAATATGAATTTCATACCACATCGTCATAGTCGGACAAATGCCGGCGACGGTCCACGAATCGGCCGACGTGGAGTACGGCCTCATCGGGATGGGCCCGGACCGCCTCGAAAAGCGCCAGGGCCTCCTGCGAGGCGTGCGACGCTCTCAAGGCCGACCGGCGGGCGACCAAAGATCGAATTCGATCGGCCTCCTCCCCCTTCGCCCACGTTTCGAGCGACAGTTGAAGCGCAAAATCAAAATATTCCAAAAGCAGGGCGCACACAAAAAGGACATGCTGCGCCCGCTCCGGAAACGGCCCCTTCCACGCGCCCCCCGCCAAAGGATCCTTGAAAAACACGGCATCCGCCCAGAACGTCCGTTCTCGGCCGGCCGATGTCCGTTTGTCCAGAAGCCTGCTCGACCGGAAATGAAGCTCAAAACCATAAAAGGAAAATCCGCGGTTCCTCAAAAACAGTTCGACTTCCGAAAAAAGTTTTTCTCCGGCATACATTTCGAAAAACTCCACTTCCGCAAAAATCGCCACCGTCCGCTCCGCCAGTGTCCGCTCGGCACCCTCCAGAATCTCGTGGGTGCCGCCCTGGCAGTCAATTTTCAAAAATTCGCCCCAAGGATCCCCGCCCCCAAGCAAGTCAAAAATCACGGAATCCAGACTTCGCGTTTTCAGCGGAATCGTTTGATTCAACTCATACCCCTTCATTCCATACCGGCGGACGAATGCCGGATTGGGCATGCGAAGAGAACTGTTCACCGGAGACGACAGGGCGTAAAGCGTTGCCTGGGTTTCTCCGCCGGCCAGCGCGGCGGGTTGAAAGAGACATTTCGACCAAGGAGAATTCCGGGCGGATTGCGACGACAATTTCCGGCATTCCTCCTCGTCGGGTTCGAAGGCCAGCACCGCCGTCACGCCCGCAATGGGCGCCACCAAGTCATGTACTCCCCCTCGCGCGCCGACATCCACAAACCCGAGGGGAAGACCTCGCAAGGTCAGACACGGAGCGCTTCTTTCGAATAGGGGCTCCTTGAAGAGGGAATTCAGCATGACACTTGTTGATTCTGCATATACGCGGGAAATGGAAGCACGTCCGGGAACGGCAGTCAACGGAAGGGGTCACGGACGGCCCTTGACACGTTCTCACCCCTGACATTAAATAGCCGATCTCAAAGGGGGAGCGTGCATCACATGAGAGGGCAATCAACCGGGGACTTGGCGGCCATCGCCAAGTGGGTTCGTCTCAAAGTGGTCGACATGGCGGTGAAGGCCAACAGCGGCCACATCAGTACAGCGTTCTCGCAGACCGAAATTCTGGTTTCGCTCTATTTTGGCGGAATTCTCCGATATGATCCGATGAACCCCCGGTGGGAGGGACGGGACCGATTCATCCAGAGCAAGGGCCAGGGGGGGATCGGGCTCTATCCGGTCCTCGCCCGAGCCGGATTTTTCCCTCTCGATGTGCTCGAAGGATTTGCGCAGGAAGGCAACATGCTCGGCGTTCACACTGATTGGCACATTCCGGGCATCGAGGTCGTCACGGGGTCTTTGGGTCACGGCCTGCCGATCGCCACCGGGATGGCCCAGGCGGCGCTCAACGACCACAAGAAGCATTTGATTTTCGTCCTGCTCGGCGATGCCGAACTCTATGAGGGGTCCAACTGGGAAGCCGCCCTGATGGCCGCCCACAAGGGCTACTCGAATCTCATCTGCATGGTGGACCGAAACGGGCAGGGAACGATCGGCTATACGGACCGGATCGAGGGACAAAACGATGGGCCGAGGCTCAACCCCCTCGACAGAAAGTTCGAGGCGTTTGGGTTTGAAACCCGCGTCATCGACGGCCACGATTTCGGACAGATTTTCGAAGCCCTCAAGGATGTCCGGGCCCGGCCGTTGGCCGCAGGCAGGCCCCTCATGATCATCGCCAACACCCGCAAAGGCAAAGGGTGCTCGCTCATGGAGGACGAGCGCTTTTGGCATTATCGGGTTCCGGCCGGCGCGGACCTGGAAAGTGTCCGCAGGGACCTCCGGCCATGACCTCCACGCCGTTCATCATCGGAATGCGCGACGCTTTTTTCGACGCGCTCTATGAAATCGCACGGACAGACCGGAACGTGATCATCATCAGCGCCGACAACGGCGCGCCCAGCCTCGACAAATTCGCGCAGACCCTGCCCAACCAGTACTTCACCGTCGGCATCGCCGAACAGCAGATGATCGGCATGGCCGCCGGGATGGCCTTTGAAGGCAAGAAGGTCTACACCTACGCGATTGCGCCGTTCATCACAACGCGCGTCCTTGAACAACAGAAACTCGACGTCTGCTCGATGAACCTGCCCATCGTCAATCTGGGCATCGGCGCGGGATACGCCTACGACATCATGGGACCCAGCCATCACACGGTCGAGGATATCTCCATCATGCGGGCGCTGCCGGGAATGAAGATCTATTGCCCGGCGGACGCCATCTGTTCGAGGGCGCTGGTCGACCTGTCGTACGCCGATCCGTCGCCCCAATACATCCGTTTTGATCGCGCCGGCATTCCGAATATCTACGCCGGTCGACCTGTCGATTTTACACCAGGCTTGGTCAAGACACGGGAAGGCCGGGACATGTATATCGTGGCCACGGGGATCATGGTCCATCAGGCGCTGAAAGTGTCCGATGAACTCAAAAGGGACGGCCTTGAGGTCGGCGTCATCGACGTCTGCCGGATCAAACCCTTCCCCGTCGAATGGCTGTTCGAATATCTGGAGGAGGTTCCCTGGGTGGTCACGCTGGAGGAGCATCTGCTGGCCGGCGGGCTCGGCGGCATCGTGGCCGAAATATTCGTGGACAGCGGCGTCACCACACCCCTGCTCCGGATCGGGCAGGAGGACCGATTTGTCTTCACCTACGGCGGCCGCTCCGTGATCTGGAAAAAATACGGCCTGGATGTGCCATCCGTGGTCGAAAAAATCCAAACGTGGATGAGTTCTCGAAGCGGAGGCGTGGAGTTCGCCAAAAGGGCGGCGGTCCGATAAGAAACGCGCGCCCCAAGAGAAAACTCGCGCGCCCCCATGTTTTGATCACCGGCGGAGCCGGCTATCTGGGATCGATTCTCACGCGGCAACTCCTCGATCAGGGCTTCAAGGTCACCGTGCTCGATAATTTCATGTACCGGCAGGACAGCCTGCTGGAAGCATGCGCCCATCCCGATTTCGCCGTCGTGCGCGGAGACTGCCGGGACGCGCCGCTCATGAGGTCCAGCCTGAAGGGCGTGGACGTGGTGATTCCCATGGCCGCGCTCGTGGGCGCGCCCGCGTGCGACCGGGACCGTTCCGCCGCGGTCCGCATCAACCGCGACGCGGTCCGGATGATCTGCAGGGAGATGTCCCCTGCGCAATGGCTGCTTTTCCCCACCACCAACAGCGGCTACGGCGTGGGAGAGAACGGCAAGTTCTGCACGGAAGCGTCGCCCCTCCGTCCCATCAGCCTGTACGGGGTGACGAAGGCCGAGGCGGAGGCGGCGGTGATGGAACGCCGAAACTCGATCAGTTTCCGGCTGGCCACGGTCTTCGGAGTCTCGCCCCGGATGCGGATGGACCTTCTGGTGAACGATTTTGTGTGGCGTGCACTGACCGACCGGTATCTGGTGCTGTTCGAAGGCCATTTCAAGAGGAATTACATCCATGTCCGGGACGTGGCCAAAGTGTTTCTGCACGGACTGAATCGCTTCTATTTCATGAGGGGGCAGGTGTACAACGTGGGCCTGGAGGACGCGAACCTCTCGAAGCGGGAACTCTGCGAACGGATCCGGGCTGTGATTTCCGATTTTGTCTTTTTCGAATCACCGATCGGGGAGGACGCGGACAAGCGCAATTACATCGTGTCGAACGCCAAAATCCTCAAGACCGGGTTCCGGCCGGACTGGGATCTGGACCGGGGAATCCGGGAACTGGTCAAGGCCCATCTCATGCTGGGAAATGTCCGTCACGCCAACGCCTGAAGGCGCAGCCCGACCCGGCGGCGGAACCGGCCGGCGAATCATTTACGTCGATGAGCTGAACGCCTTTTCCGCCGCCTGGCTGGCCCGGCATCGCGGGACGGTTTCCGGTATCTATTACATCGACGTATCCGGATGGATGAAACGGGTTCTCCCCGTGTTTCGCCGTGTGTTTCTGCGTGGCACGCCCATCCTCCCCCTTGACTTTTACATGGGCGACATCCGCACGGAACGTGGAGAGAACCTCTTCATCAAGATCTCTTTCGGGGATATCGGAAAATTCCACGGCCGGATGGTCCGCGACCATCTGGACCACGATCCGCTGTGCCGGATGTTCGCACGCCGGTTCGGCGCGGCCGAAATTTCGCTGTACGTGAAAATAAAAACCATGCGCGCGCTGCGAAGATACAATTCGTATCTCTACGCCGCCGCCTGGCATGCCCGGTCCCTGCCCGCCAATCCGCCCGCGGACCCCGGCTTCCTCCTCTCTCACTTCTATTCCGACCTCCTCGCCGGCCACGCGATGTCGCTCGGCCTGCGGGTGACCGCCTACACAAATTTCTCCCGGCTGTTCTCGCGATGGATCCGGATTCTCAAGCGACTCCTCTGGCCCGTGCTGTCCCTGCGCGGCCTGACGCAAAAAAACGCCGGCCCGCGCCCGGCCGCGCCCATTCTGGCGGCGGGATTCAACGGCAAGTACATCACGTTTGATCCGTCGGTTCGAAGCGATTTTTTCTGGCTCATTCCCTCGTCCCTGCCGAGGTCCAGGGTCATGATCTGCTTCCATCGGCATGACTACCCCGTGACCGCCGAGATGGTGGACACGCTGAGGTCGGCCGGCATGAATTTCGTGGCCTTTTCAGAGTCCGCGCGGGTGGATCCCAGGGTACCTCTGTTTTCTCCCGGCCGGAGGGCCGCGTGGGATCTGGCCGTCTGGAATGCGCGGCTGGCCGTCCGGGTGTTGACGGCGATGTTCAGCGGCGCTGTTTCAAGTTTCTATCTTGACTTGTTCGCGGATTTTGTCCGGCACTACGCGTGGTGGGGCGATTTTTTTCGCCGATACGGGGTGAGCGTCTACATCAACATCAACGATGCCTCCGACGATTCCGTACCCTTTCATCTGGCCCTCAAGGCCGCGGGCGGCGTCAGCGTCAGCTACCAGTTTTCCGCCCACAGCCTCAACCACAGCCCGGAAACCCTGATCCTGCCGATCTGCCGCGACGTCTTTTTTTCGTTCGGGCCCTATTACCGGCCTCTCCTAGACTCCGTGCATACAGCGATCGGCCACGGCGTCTATACGGGTTACATCACCGACCAGGCCTTTGAGTTGGTGAAGGAAAGATCGCGGGGATACCGCGAGCGGCTTCAGCGGGCCGGGGCGAACTTCATTGTCGCATTTTTCGACGAAAACTCTTCCGATGACCGGATGAGAATGGTTTCCAACCGGAGAATGACCGGGGTTTACCGGCGCTTTCTCGACGCAGTCCTTTCCGACCCCACGCTGGGACTCATCCTGAAACCCGGCTATCCGGGCACATTGTTCAAACGCCTGCCCGACATCCGGCCCCTCGTGGATCGCGCCCGTTCGACGGGCCGGTGCCTCCTTCTGGACGAGGGCGTGGTGGTGACGCGCGTGCTTCCGACGGAAGCCGCCCAGGCGGCGGACCTGGCCGTCGGGTTTCTGTACAGCGGAACAGCGGCGATGGAGTCCGTCCTCTCGGGCACGCCGACGGTTTATTTTGATTTTGAGAATCTCTTTGATCAGCCCGAGTACCAATGGCCGGCTCGGATCAGCCTCTCCGAGGCCCCAAGTGCCGGCGTCTCCGACGCCGGCCGGATCGTCTTCAACACGTGGGAGGAACTTTGGACGGCCATCCAGTCATTTCGGCGGGAGGCCCGGTCACGGCCGGATTTGAGGCGGACGATTCCTTTTCTTTCGCAGAAAGATCCCTTTCAGGACGGGCGGGCGGCGGAGCGCATGGGCGAGTATCTGTCGTCGCTCCTTATGTGCCTCGAACGGGAAGAGCCGGCGGCCGGGGCCGTGGCGTGGGCGAACCGGAAATTTTCGGAGAAATGGGGCGCGGACAAAATCGTTTCGCGTGCCGTCAGGTGACGTTGGTTGGATTCGTGACGGCTCTGTAGACGGGCAGAAAGTCGTTGTGATAGACGCAGGTCGGCCGCGCGAGGTCATTCAACGACAATTCGACAGCGCTCGGCGGGATGAAAGAAAATAAACGGTGCCCGGTCTTCAGCCGGCCCAGCATGCGCCGCAACTTCTCCCGGGCGCGGGCGCGGAATCCATTGAATCGTTGTGGCGCATACAGCCTGTCCCATTCGTGGGTTAAATGCCTTCGCACCACCCACCACAGATACTTTTTCGCGATCTCGTCCCCTTCACGGATCGACAGACCATCCTGGCGGGCCAGCTCTTCCGCCAGACAGCGCCGAACTCCATCGCTCTCCTCCCGCCAGCGGGGTGTGCTGTACCGTTCGAAGGGTTCCTGCGCGGCGAGAACAGAGTCCTGCCCGGGATGCGCCTGACACAGCTTGTAGAGTTTGTCCAGACGCTTGACCTTGCCGCGGATGACGGGAATACACGTGGTCAGGAGCTCGCCGAACCAGTTTCCAAGCCCGAATTCGATCGTCCGGGCGTATCCGTCCCGGATGTCTTCCGTCCGGTGGATCGAGTTTCCTGTAGCAAACCAATGGCTCATGAAACGGCCGAACCGGCCGGCGCCGGTGTCGTCTTCGATGTCAGCATACTCATAATGAACCATCCACTGGAACCGCCCATGGGCACGGCCGGAATCGAGCCCGAACATGAGACAGAGGCCGTGCGCGACCCGGTACGCCGGATGCCGGTCCAGAAAATCCATGCAGAGATCCATCGTTTCAGGCACGTAAAAATCGTCGTCGGCGGCGTACATGCAATAGGGGGTCCGGACATGCTCCAGTCCCCTGGCGATGCAATCGTTGAACGAGGCCCCCGGTTGGGCGAGATGGGTCACGTTCAGCCGTTCGCGATACCTCCGGATCACGGAACCGATCGCGTCAAACGGTTCCGGATCGCTGGCATCCGAAATGACGATCGGATGCGAAAACGCCGCGGATGCATAATAGGTCAGGAACCGCGACAGGAACTGCGCGCGATTCCGCGTTGAAACCACAAGGGTCAACCGTTCCATCGAAAGCCGACTTAACCTTCCGAACAAAAGGCTTGTCAAGTTTCATTCGCTTGTGCTTTCATGGATCCATGCCAGTCGAATCGACGCATCCCTTCATTCTGACGGCGCACCAACCCGTGTATCTGCCGTGGCTGGGGCTCATGCACAAAATCGCGCTGTCGGACATGTTCTGCCTGTTTGATGACGTGCAGTACTTGAAAAAGGACTGGATGAATCGAAACAGGATCAAGACGGCCAACGGCCCGGTCTGGCTGACCGTGCCGGTTCTGAGCAGGGACCATTACCATTTGAAATGCAGGGACGTGAGGATCCATGCCGCCCTGCCGTGGCGGAGGAAACACTGGCGTTCGATTCTGAACGCGTACCGGAGCGCTCCCTTCTTCAGGAGATACGCCGATTTTTTTGAAGACCTCTATTCAAAGGAATGGACGCATCTCGCGGATTTGAATCAACATATCCTCCGGTATCTGCTCGACGCCTTTTCGATCAAAGTGGCTTGGGTTCGGGCGTCCGACTGTTCTTTTGACGGAAAGGGGTCTGATCTCGTGCTGGACATGTGCCGCCGCCTGAATGCGGACATCTATGTGTTCGGCGCCTTGGGCCGAACCTACGCGCGGGTGGAGGATTTTGAAAAGGCCGGAATATCCGTTTATTTCCAGGACTATCGGCACCCCTCCTATCCGCAGCTCGGGGGGCAATTCTCGCCGTCCATGAGCGCGATCGATCTTCTCTTTAATCACGGCCCGGCCTCCTTCGAGATTTTGATGGAAGGCAATCACAGCCGGGAACACCTCGTCCGCGCCGCCGGGGTTCTGCCCCTGACGGAAGCCGGGGCGGGACGCCCATGAGAATCCTGGTCACCGGCGCCGGAGGCTATTTGGGAAGCGCCTGCGTGGGCCATCTTGCCGGGCGCCATGAAGTGACGGCGGGCGGGCACAGTTCACCGGAACGGCCGGACGCCGTCATTCACATGGCGTTTCGATTTCCTAAAGACAACTCCGCGCGGGCCGAACTTGAAAACCAAACCGCGTTGCGCGCCATGATTGATTTCTGCATGGCCCGGAATGTTTCGCGATTCATTTTTCCGTCCACGTATGCGGTGTATCCCTGCAGCGAGCGGACCGCGGTGGAATCGGACGCCCTGTTTCCAGAATCCGAATACGCCCGCGGAAAGGGGACGGCGGAAAGGATGCTGCAGGAGTCCGGCCTTCCCCATGTGATCCTTCGTCTGACGCACGTCTATGGCCGGGGCACCGGCGTCGGCGACGAGGGCGGCGTCATCCTGCAGTGGCTGGATCGGGCCATGCATGGAAAGGACATCGAAGTGATCGACGGAGAAACCATCGAGCGGGACTATATCCACCTTCGTGACGTCCTGGCGGCCGTCGAGGCGTGCCTTGAAAGAGAGCCGGCCATGGGACGCGTCTACAACATCGGAAGCGGCGCCGGCGTGACGCTTCTGGATCTCGCGCGACAGATCGCGCGGATCGCCGGCGGGGAAACCGGCCGGGACGTTTCGGTGCGGAATCGCCGGAGCGCAACCCCCGTGATCTGGCGGCGGCGCGTGGACCTCCGGCGGGCGGAGGAGGAATTGGGCTTTTATCCGCGGGTCAACCTCGTGGAAGGCTTGAAAGAGATGGCGGCGGCGCGCACGACGGGACTGCCGGATCAGCGCCTCCGGCGCCCCAAGTGCCGGCGTCTCCGACGCCGGCCGGAGGCGGCCGCAAGATGAGGATCAAGGGCGCGCATCCTGCATTTTCCGAGGGTGAAATAGCGTCGATCACCGGCGAGATCGCCGAGGTCCTTCGCTCGGGCCGGCTGATTTTGGGAAGCCGGACAGAGCGGTTTGAAGCAGCCTTCGCCGAATACGTTGGAACCCGGCATGCCATCGCCGTCAATTCCGCAACGACCGCGCTCCAGATCACCCTCCAGTATCTCGATGTCAGGGACCGCGAGGTCGTCCTTCCGACCAACACATTTCTGGCCACGGCCAACGCCGTCCTGTACGCGGGGGGACGACCGGTTTTCGGCGACATCGAACCGCAGTCTCTCGCCCTGTGCCCGGACAGCCTGATCCGGAACATCACGCCGCGCACAAAAGGCGTCATCCTCGTCCATCTGGCCGGATTCATCAGCCCGCATCTGGAAGACATTCAACAGATATGCCGGGACCGGAGGTTGTTTTTGATTGAAGACGCGTCGCATGCTCATGGGGCCCTTTACAAGGGTTCAAAGGCGGGGTCGCTGTCGTTCGCCGGATGTTTTTCCTTTTATCCCACCAAAGTCATGACGGCGGCGCTGGGCGGCATGATCACGACAAACGATGCGGCCTTGGACCGCTACGCCAGAAGCCTTCGGCATCACGGCCAGACCGACCGGACGCTCGACGTGCTGACCCGGTTCGGGAACGACTGGCTTCTCGACGAAGTGCGATCCGTGATCGGCTATCATCAGTTGAGGGGGCTTGAGAATGCAGTTCTCAGGCGGAATGCCCTGGCGCGCCGGTACACGGAACGATTGAAGGACGTGAAGGGCATTCAAGTATTTGAAGTTGCGCCTCACATCAGGCACGCCTACTATAAATTCCCGGTTTCCGTCGATCCGCCCATTTCCCGTGACCATCTGATGCGGCGGTTGAACGAGGAACATGACGTTGAGACCGGTGTACTCTATGATCCGCCCTGTCATCTCCAGCCCATTGTCATGGAAACGTTCGGCACGAAACCGGGTGACTGCCCGGTTTCCGAATCGATCCTCCGGCGTGAACTCTGCCTGCCGATGCATGTGAGCCTCACGGAAGAGGACGTCGATCGCGTGGTGGGAATCCTGTCCGCCGAAATCGATCTCCGGATGGACATGGCGGTCGCCTGATGGGCGGCGTCAGAATCTCGGATCGTGCGATCGGGCCGGGGCATCCCTGTTTTGTGGTAGCCGAGATCGGCACGAACCACGATCGGAACATTCAAACGGCCCGGACCCTCATCGATGCGGCGGCGACGGCCGGCGTCGACGCGGTCAAATTTCAATTTTATCACGGCGAAGATGTCGTCACGCCCCGGGCCACCGCCGGCGAGTACGGCCTTCACAGGATGTATCCCGGCCTTCACAGAATGGTGGACATCTACAATGGCCGGCTCCGGACCCCCCGGGCGTGGTTTCCCGAACTGAGCGACCGTGTGAGAAGGCTGGGAATGATTCCGTTCGCCGCGCCGCACTGCATCGACTGCGCGCAGTTCGCAGTGTCGCTGGGCATGCCGGCCTTCAAAGTCGCGTCCGTTGAAATCACGAACCTGCAGTTTTTGGAGGCGCTGGCCGCATTTCGAAAACCGATCATCCTCTCCACCGGCTTCGCCACCTCACGCGAGATCGCCGAGGCCGTTCGCGCGGTTCGACGCGCCGGCCACTCGAAATTGATTCTCCTGCACTGCGTTTCCGACTATCCGACTCGGCCGCAAGACGTCAATTTGCAATTCATCCAAACGCTCCGCCGGCGATTCGGCGCACCCGTCGGATTTTCCGACCATACGACAGGCTTGGCCGTGTCGTTCGCGGCCGTCGCGCTGGGGGCGAGCGTGATCGAACGCCACGTGACACTGGATCGAAACCGGAGCGGCCCCGATCATCCGTTTGCCCTCGAGCCGCAGATGCTGGTGGAACTCGTCCGGGGCATCCGCGACATTCATCGGGCGATGGGGAAGGCCGCCAAGAAACTCACCGCATCCGAGAGGGACAAAAGAAAACTCTTCTTCCGCAGCATCGTCGCGTCGCGGCACATTCCCAGGGGCCAGAAGATCCGCGCCGCCGACCTTGATCTCAAGCGGCCGGGCACGGGTCTGCCTCCGAAAATGCTGCGCACCGTCATCGGCCGCAGAGTGAGGAGAGACATCCGGCAATATGATCTCATTGAAACCGGTACGCTCGTCTGAACCATGAACCTGCCGACCATGCCGGCCGCTCGTGAATTCCAGAGACTGACGCCAGACCGCGCCGAGGCCCTGGTGCCTTTCATCAAGGCCCATCGAAGCATTTATGACGGACAATTCAACCCGGATGTCCCGCCCGACGTGCTGGGTGACTATTTCATTCATGACCTCCGGCAGAAATTCTCGGAGGGCGTGTGGGCGGGGCTGATGCATGAACCGGCAGGGGGGGGCTTCGCGGCAGCGGTATTTCATCACAGCGCATGGGACACCAATTTTTTCGGATTTCGGATGGATCGTCTCGATTATCTGTTTGGCTCACATGAAAACGCCATGGATGCTGTTCTTTGCCGATACGCCGGCCTTTCGGAGAAGGAGGGCGTCCGCCACATCTCTGCGCGGGTAAACATGTCTGACCGTCGGACCGCGAGCGTTCTGCGCCAAAACGGCTTTGCTGAGGTGTGCGTAAAGTCCCTCTGGCGCCACTCGCTGGCGGATCCAGCGGCGGTTCAGGTGCCATCACCCCACATTCGAGCATTTTCTCCGCAAGACGGCGACGATGTCCGAGTGCTGGCGGCGACGCTGGCCGGGGCCGGCAGATTCTCCATGGACGGACGCTTTGATCCGAAGCGCGTCCGGGAGATGTATGAGCAGTGGGCGGTCCACCTGTGCGAAACGGCGCCGGCGCAGGTTTTGGTGGCGCGCGTGCGGGGTGCCACGGCCGGATTTTTGGTGTTTACGGTTGGCGTGCCCTTGTACGGTGCGCCGGACGTTGCCGATTTGAAGCCGGGCGTTGTCACGCACGTGGCGGTTGATCCGTCCCTGAGGGGGCGTGGGTTCGGCCGGGCGCTGATTGTCGCAGGATTGAAGCGCATGTGCGAGCTGGGCGCCCGCGCGGCGTACGCGGCAACCGCGGCGGGAAACGCAGCCGGCGCCGCCGCTTTTCAATCGGCGGGATTCCGCCCGGTAACATCGCATTGGGATTTCCATCGATGGCTCGACTGATTCAGGAGGGGGTGCGTCCCATTCTGGTCATCGCGGCCCACCCCGACGACGAGTCACTGGGCTGTGGCGGGACCATCGCGCGTCACAGCCGCCAGGGACACGACGTGCATCTTCTCATCCTCGGCGAGGGCGCCACGTCCAGAAGGCGCCATCGCACGGGCGGACGGGGCGCAGCAGCCAGGGAAGTAAAAGAATTGGACAAGGCCGTCCGCAAAGCGGCGCAGGTCCTGGGAATCAACGAGGTGCATCGCCGATATTTTCCCGACAACCGCTTTGACAGTCTGGACTTGCTCGAAATCGTCAAAACGATCGAAGAGGTCATCGAGAGGATCGGCCCCGGCCGCGTCTACACGCACAGCGCCGGGGATCTGAACCTCGACCACCGGATCGTTCACCAGGCCGTCCTGACGGCATGCCGCCCCCAGAACGGGTGCCCCGTCCAGACCATCCTGGCCTTCGAAATCCCGTCGTCCACCGAATGGCAGGGGCCTGGGAGTCACACGCCATTTTGGCCGCAAATCTACATGGACATTAAAGAGACACTGCCGTTAAAACAGAAGGCGCTCAGTTGTTATCCGACAGAAGTCCGACCGTATCCCCATCCCCGGTCGCCTGAATCAATCGAGATCATCGCAAGACGTTGGGGCCTGAATGCAGGTCTGGAAGCCGCCGAGCCGTTCATGTTGATCCGGGATATCGTGACGTCTCCATGAAGCTCCTAATAAGGTGCGGCGTTCCTCCGGACGGCGCTTCTAAATCGCAGGCTGGACTGAAGGAGCTTCATCGCTCAGACCGATTCTGCATCGAGGGGGATACAGACATCCGGCGGTTCCGGGACGCCCTGGGGTCGAGCCTTTTTGTGGGAGGTCGATTCCTTGGGGTGGATTCGGAGGCGGCCAAGATCGTTTTCCAGAAGGGCATGGAGGCCGGCCGCGAGACTCTGGAAGGCCGCTATTTCCTCGTCCTTGTCCGGCCGGACGGCTCATGCGAAGTTTGCACGGATCGGTTCGGCCAACAGGAACTATATTATGAAGAAGACTCGGAGGGCTTGGTCTTGGCTACGGATATTTCGCTCCTGCCCCGCCGCGCTCAGCGCCATCACCAGCCGGCCCTTGCGCACGCGCTTTGCGTCTACGGCTGGCGTCCTCCCAAGCGTCACACCTTTTGGGAGGGTGCGCGGCGTCTGGGGATCGACCAGGTTCTTCGAGTGGAGGGTGGCCGCGCGCATATCCGGGACATTCCGTTCCAGCCGCTCAAGACCGGCAATTATACCGAACACCATCTGAACGCGTATGCGGATTCCCTGCTCAATGCCATTCGAGTCCGGGGATCGGACCATGGAAATGTCGTTTACCTCTCGTCCGGGTGGGACTCGACCGCGATTCTGGCGTGCCTGGTGAAGCTTTTTGGCGCGGGGAAAGTTCGAGCGATCACCGGGCGGATCATCTACTCGGATCGAAGCGGCATCATCAACCGGTTTGAAACGGACCGGGCACGGGCGGTCGCCGATTACTATGGGATCAAGCTCGACATCGTCGACATTGACTACCGACGGGAGGGGCCCGACCTCTTGGAGCGGTTGCAGCCGTTGATGCAGGCGCACCAGATCGGCAGTATTTCGTTGCTCACTCAGGAACGCTTCGCCGCGCACGTGGCTGCAACCTCGAACGGCGACGAATCGGTCTTTGCCGGAGAAATCAGCGACGGAGCGCACAATCTCGGATTCAGCCAGTTCACCACGATCTTCCACCCGGTTCATGAGTTTCGCGAGTACAGTGACAAGATGGCCAGCTATCTGTTCGGGCCCACGTTTCTTGGACGCTTGCAAGATGGAACGTACTTCGAGGACCCTGTTTACCAGTTGCTTCGGTCCCGCCTACCGGACGCCGCCTTCGATGCGCCTGCCAACGGCAGCCGGGCCGGCCACACCATGCATCTGCTGTCCAGTTTCTTTCTCCGTCTCAGACGCTTTCCGCTCTGGTCCTTGAGCAACAGCCGGGTCCTCACCGGGGACGGTCGCATGGCGTATCTTCGGGAAATGGAAACCACCTATCTGAAGCGGGCCGCCGAAGAGGCGACGGTCGAAACACTCTACTCGTGGTATCTTTGGCTTTACAACTCGTTCCACTGGCAGGGTTCGACGGTCCTTTCGTTATACCTGACCGCTGAGGCGCAGGGCCTCAGGATGGAGATGCCGTTCTGGGACGGCCGGATACAGGAGTTTCTGTCTGCCATGCCCGAGTCTTGGGGCCGGGGGCTCGACCTCAATCCCACCAAATATCCGCTCAAATGGACGCTGAAACATCGGGTCGATTACCCCTTCCATCTTCAGCGCGGCCCCCATTCCTATATTTACGACGTCCAGCCGGGATTCAGTCTGGTCGCCGAAGTGTTGTACGATTCCGCGTTTTCTCCCTATTTCAGGAAAATCCTGGCACGACGGCAATATCGGGAGGTGCTGTCACCAGAAGTGTTCGATCTGGAGCATATTGACGGAATTGTCCACCGATATCAGGAGGGAACGGAAGTGCGTGGAGAGGAACTCAGCGAACTTTTGGCCCTATGCCAGCTCTCAGCCGCAGGATGGTTCGCCTCGCGATGATGAGAGGCGCGTCGAAACTGGACTTGCTGATCGTCTCGCCCGGCGACCACAAGATCATTTACCAGGACCTGGCGGCGGAATACGCCGCGCTCGAACCGCCCATTTGGGCGGGGCTCATTGCAAACTTTGCGAGACACAAAGGCTGCAGCGTCGATATCATCGACCAGCAGGCCGAGGGCCTGACGCCGGGGGATATCGTCCGGAGGGCCTTGGACGACCGGCCGAGGCTCGTGGCCATCCTCGTCTATGGCCAGCAGCCGTCCGCGTCCACTCAAAACATGACCATGGCCGGCGAGATCGCGGCGCAATTCAGTGAACACGCGCCGGAATTCAAAACGATCCTGATCGGCGGCCACGTCTCCGCCATCCCGGAACCCACGATGCGGGAGACGGCCTGCGATTTCGTATGCGAGGGGGAAGGCCCCTGCACCGTGGATGCGCTCCTTCAGCTTGAGAACATGAACGATCCCTCGGACTACTCCAAAGTCCCGGGTCTTTGGTACCGGCGCGATGGACACATCCTGAACACAAACCCCGCGCCGGTCGTGCCGGAAAAAGAACTGCCGGCCACCCTGCCCGGCATCGCATGGGACCTTCTGCCGATGCATGCCTACCGGGCGCACAACTGGCACTGTTTCTCGCACATCCACGACCGCAGCCCCTATGCATCGATGTATACGAGCCTCGGCTGCCCGTTCAGATGCACCTTTTGCTGCATCAACGCACCCTTCGGATCGGCCGGACTGCGATGCTGGGATCCAAAATTCGTCATCACGGAACTCGACCTCCTGGCCAACCGCTACCGCGTCAAGAACATCAAAATCGCCGACGAGATGTTCGTCTTGAATGAACGCCACGTGCTGGATCTGTGCGACCTCATCATCGAACGGGGCTATGAGTTTAACTTCTGGGCATACGCGCGCGTCGATACAGTCAAGGACAGGTTTCTGGAGAAACTCAAGAAAGCCGGATTCAACTGGCTCTGCCTCGGGATCGAATCGAGGAGCAACCATGTTCGCGCAGGGGTCGTCAAGGGACAGTACAGCGAAGAGGACATCTACGATACGGTGCAGCGCATCAAGAACGCCGGCATCCATGCCTTCGGCAACTACATCTTTGGCCTGCCGGACGACACCTGCGAATCGATGCAGGAAACGCTGGATCTGGCGGTCGACCTCAACTGTGAGATGGCCAATTTTTATTGCGCCGCCGCCTACCCGGGATCCAAACTCTACGAGATGGCGAAGGCGAAGGGTTGGCGCCTCCCCGAGAAATGGCATGACTTCTCACAGCATTCCTACGGCCAGTTGCCGCTGCCGACAGAGACGCTTCCCGCAGGAGAAGTTTTGGCGTTTCGGGACAAGGCCTGGCAAATCTATTTCACCAATCCCCGGTATCTCAATCTGATTCTGGAAAAATTCGGCCGGGAGGCGGTGGATCACATCGCCAAGCTGACCACGTATACGCTGCGTCGAAAGCATGCGGCGCCCCTGCGCGTTGAACCGTGTCTGCGAAAGGACGCGACGGAAGTGAAGGGCGTCAGCGTCTGAAGGCGGGTTTCAGTCGATAATACAGGAGGGCGAAAGGTAGCGCCAGCGCGGCCAGACACGCCGCGGACAGGGCGCCGGCCATTGCCCGGATTCTGTCCAACACGAATCCTTTCCATGTCACTTGCCTGAAATGTTTCACCGGCGCGTGGGAGACGATCCTTGAAACGCCGGCCGCCGTTAAAAAACGGATGATCCCCCCATATCCGCGGCCGTCCACATGGTTGTACGGCACATAGGCTTCATCGATCCGCTCCCGCCGGAGCCTCTCCAGACACAGCCGGTTCAATCCTCCGTAGGTCATCCACGGCCGGTCATACAGCAGAAAATCAGCTTCCACACCTTCCGATGCCTTGCGGATCTCCTTTTCCGCGGATGGCTGGACAATCCAGATCCACCGGACGCCAGCGTCTCCGACGCCGGCCGGATACCGCACCTCTTTGAGATACCGAAACAGAGCCAGACACTGCGACAGCGGGGCGGACCGGATCAGCAGGATGTTCATGGGACGGTTGCTTCGACAGGACGGGTCACGGCTTCACAGACGGGCGCGAAGTCGTCGTGATAAACGGAGGTCGGCCGAGCGAGGTCGTTCAACGACAATTCGACGGCGTCCGTCGGGATGAAAGATAACATGCGGTGGGCGGATTTCAGCCGTCCCAGCATGCGCCGCAACGTCTCCCGGGAGGAGGCGCGAAATCCGTTAAACCGGTGCGGCGCATAGAATCTGTCCCACTCCCGGCTCAAATACTTTCCCAGCATCCACCAAAGGTATTTTTTCGCAGTCTCTTCCCCTTCCCGGACCGACATACCGTCCTGGCGGGCCAGTTCCTCCGCGAGGCAACGCTGGACTCCCTCGCACTCGCCCCGCCAGGGGGCTGCGCAGAACCATTCGAAGAGTCCGGGTTCCTGCGAGCCGCGGGCTGAGACCTGGCCGGGATGGGCCTGACACAGTTTGTAGAGTTTCTCCAGACGCTTGACCTTGCCGCGGATGACGGGAATGCATGTGGTCAGGATCTCGGCGAACTCATATCCAAGCTTGCGTTCAATCACGCGGGTGTATCCGTCCCGGACGTCTTCCGTCCGGTGGATCGAGTTTCCGGTCGCAAACCAATGGCTCATGAAGCGGCCTAACCGGCCGGCGCCGGTGTCGTCTTCGATGTCGGCGTACTCATAATGCGTCATCCACTGGAACCGGCCATGGGTCTGGCCGGAATCAAGCCCGAACATGAGGCAGAGGCCATGCGCGACCCGGTACGCCGGATGCCGGTCCAGAAAATCCATGCAGAGATCCATCGTTTCAGGCACGTAAAAGTCGTCGTCGGACGCCAGCATGCAGTAGGGCGTCCGGGCCTGCGCCAGGCCCTGCGCCAGGCAAATGTTGGCGGAGGCCCGCGGATGGGCGAGATGGGTCACGTTCAATTGATCGCGATATCGCCGGATCATGGAAACGATGGCCTCAAAAGGTTCGGGGTCGCTCGCGTCTGAAATAATGATGGGATGTGAAAAGGCGCGGCCCGCGTAATACGCAAGAAACCGGGACAGGAACTGTACGCGGTTCCGCGTGGTCACCACCATGGTCAACCTGGGCATGTCCGACAGCCTCCGGATCAGCCTCTCCGAGGCCTCAAGTGCCGGCGTCTCGGACCAGCGCCTCCGGCGCCTCAAGTGTCGGAGTCTCCGACTCCGACCCGACGCCGGCTGGACAGGCTGCCGTAAGGCTCATCACGTCCGATAGAAATTCTTGGGAAAGCCGGATGTCGTTTTGATTGCTGGCGTACCGAAAGCCGCTCTTGACCCGCCGGCCGTTCTTGCTGATGTCACCCAAGGGCGGGAACGCCGGATAAATCACATAGTGGTCGTCAAACTCGCGCGTGTGCTCGCTTTCGTCCTCCGTGATCAATACCTCATGGATCTTTTCTCCCGGTCGCTTGCCGATAAATTCGAGCTCGCAGTCCGGCGCGATCAGGCGCGCAATATCCACCACCCGCGTGCTCGCGATTTTCGGAACGAGGATTTCACCGCCATGCATCCGTTCGAGACAGGTGAGCACGAATTCCACGGCGTTGTCGAGCGACATCCAGAAGCGCGTCATGCGGGGGTCGGTCACAATCAGTTTTCCGCTTTCCCGCTGCTCGAGAAACAGGGGCACCACGCTTCCGCGGCTCGCCAGAACATTTCCGTATCGCACCACGCTGAACCGCGTCCCCTTCTCCCCGGAATAGACATTGGCCGCGACAAACAATTTCTCCGCGCAGAGTTTCGTGGCCCCATAGAGATTGACGGGGTGAACCGCCTTGTCCGTGCTCAGGGCGATCACCTTCCGAACGCCCTGGTCGATGGCCGCGTTCAGGACGTTCTCCGCACCGATGACGTTGGTCTTGACGGCTTCGATGGGATTGTACTCCAGGGTCGGCACCTGTTTGAGCGCCGCCGCGTGAATGACGATGTCCACGCCCTGAAAGGCCCGGTCCAAGCGGCTCTTGTCGCGCACATCCCCGATGAAAAATCGGATGGCCGGGTTCCCCACGAACTCCCGCTGCATCTCCACCTGCTTGAGTTCGTCCCGGCTGAAGATGATCAATTTTTCAGGCAACATTCGGTCGAGGACGAATCTCGCGAAATGTCTCCCGAACGACCCCGTTCCCCCCGTGACGAGCACCACTCGTCCGTTCAGATCAATCATTCCGTGGACAACTTAAACTTGGGATCAAAAGCATGTCAAGTTCAGTACGGGCCTTTGAACGTGTCGACCGCGTCGATGCCCCGCAGGTTGCCCTGCGGATGCCGGCCGAGCATGTGCAGAGACAGCCCGACGATGGTCGAAGCCTTTGGATACAGGACCGACTCGAGACTGGCTGCCACCGGCGCGGGGCAGTTTGGGGAGGAGAGCCGCCGGACGGGGCCGCGCAAGGCGTCGAAGGCCTTTTCCGCGGCCAGCGCGGCGATCTCGCTTGAGAATCCGCAGCATTCCCAGCTTGTGTCCGCAACGATCAGCCGGCCCGTCTTTCGCACGGACGCCAGAATCGTTTCCTCGTCCAGGGGCCGGATGGATCTCGGGTCGATGATTTCCACTTCAATCCCTTCCTTGGCAAGCACGCCTGCGGCCACAAGCGCTTCCTGCACCATGTAGGATGTCGCAACAAGCGTCAGGTCGACGCCCGGCCGGACCACCTTCGCATGGCCGAAGGGCGTCGCGTAGTACTCCTCGGGCACCGGCCCGGTCAATTCGAAGAGCGACCGGTGTTCCAGAATGATCACCGGATGGGACGCGCGCAGTGCGGCCATGGTGAGGCCCTTGGCGTCCTCCGGAGACGCCGGCATGACGACCGCCAGACCGGGGAAATGCGCCAGAACGGACTGCAGGCTCTGCGAATGCGTGGGACCCTGCCCCCAGCCCCGCCCGATGATACCCCGGACCACGATGGGCACAGACCCCGCACGGCCGCCGTACATGTATCGCCACTTCGCCGCCACGTTGATGAGCTGGTCGAACGCGAGGAACATGAAATCATTTCGCGGGTGGACGACGACCGGCCGCATGCCCATGACCGCGGCGCCGATGGCGATGCCGGTCAGGGCGTTCTCCATCGCGGGCGCGTCAAACACGCGCGCCGGCCCGAACCGCCGCAGGGCTTCGACGGTCGACCCGAAAATTCCCGACGGATAGTCGACGGAGATGCCGGTGACAAAAATACCCGGATCCCGTTCCATGGCCATGCAGAGCCCCTCGGACAGTGCATCCTTGAATTTGATGTTGCGCGCCGGCCTCAAGGCGTCACCAGACATCGGCGTACAGATCTCCCTGGGGTGGCGGATCGGCGGCCCGCGCGCGTTTCACGGCGTCTTCGACGTCGCGGGTGATGCCGTTGGACAACGCGGCGAGCGCGGCCTCGTCCGCAACGCCAAGGCGGATGATTTCGGCAGCGCTGCGTTTGACGGGACACCGCTGCATCCAGGATTCGACTTCTTCGCGCGACCGGTACGTCCGGCCGGCTTCATGATCAAAATGCGGGCCGACATGCTCGAGCCACCGGTAGGTCATGCATTCCAGAAAGGCCGGCCCCTCGCCGCGTCTCAGGCCATCCGCCAGACGCGCCGAAGCCTCGTACACGGCGGCGAGGTCGTTGCCGTCAACCCGCTCCGCCTTCAGTTTGAACGATCTCGCCCGTTCGCAGAGTTCCGTGCCGGCCGGTTGGCGGACGGAGAGAGGGCTTTCCGTCGAATAGAGATTGTTCTCGCAGACGTACAGGACCGGCAGACGGCGGATGGCGGCATAATTGATGCTCTCGTAGAATATCCCCTCTTCGCAGGCCGCCTCGCCAAAGAAGGATACCGCCAGCCGCCGCTCGCCGCGCATGGAGAATGCCAGGGCCGATCCGGTCGCGATGGCAATCGTCTCACCCAGAATGGCGGTGGAGGCGATGAAGCCGACGGCCTGCGCTGTCAGATGGGCGGACCCGCCTCGGCCCCGGGAACAGCCGGCCTCACGGCCGTACAGCTCCGCCGCCAGCTCATAGACGCTCCCGCCGCTCGCCAGGTAATGATTGTGGGCCCGGTGATGGCTGTAGACAACATCGCCCGGCCGCAGCGCCGTGACAACACCGACGGCAACCGCCTCCTGACCAAGTCCAAAATGCGCGGGCGTCCGCATCTCCTGCTCGCGATATAATTCCGCCAAGCGCCGGCTCGCGATCCGTACGCGCAGGAGCCGCGCGTGCATCTCAAGACGCAGTTCGCCGGGAATTTCTGTCCGCGCCGGTTCGGCCTTCACACATCCTCCCTGACGCCCAACACGAATTGCCGGATGCCCGCCGCACGGCATTTCTGGCGGTCCAGCACGCCGAACGGATCGACGATGAGCGCGCCGGACATGGCGGCGCGCACATCGGCCGGCGCAACATTCGAAAATTCCTTCCACGGCGTCATGACGACCAATGCGTCGGCGCCTTCGACGGCCTCCCGCGCGCTGGTGACCTGCACGCCGTTCGGCGCCGCGTCTTTGTCCAGCATGGCCTGCGGATCATACGCCTTCAGGGAAAGGGGCGCCAGGGCCCGCATCAGCGCGACTGCCGGCGAGTTCTTGATGGACGCCGTATCGGCCTTGTAGGCGATCCCCCAGATGCCGATTTTAGGGCGTGGGTGATGCGCCAGCAGATGCGTTTTGAGAATTCGCATCGGCCAGTTTTTTCTGTGCGCGCTGTTGGCGAGAAAGGCGTCGATGACACCCCCATCCGTGCCCCGCGTGAGGGCCATCGATTGAACGGCCGCAAGATCCCGCTCGATGTTGCCGCCGCCGATGCCCAGACCCGGCACGAGATACGCGTGAGGGCCGATCCGCCGGTCGGATTTCAGCGCCGGAATAATCTCGGACCAGTCCGCGCCCACCGTCTCGCACAGCTCCGCCAGCGTGTTGGAAGCGGACAGCGATGCCGCCAGACACACGTTGATGGAAATCTTCGCCAGCTCGGCGCTCTCGTATCGCATTTGAACTACGGGACAGCCGAAAACGTCGAGAATCGCCCGGTACGCCGCCGGCAGCCTCTCGGCCGGATTCGCGCAACCCACAATGAACCGCTCGGGGTTACGCGCCCGGTCCACCGCGTCGCCGAAAATCAGCGTTTCGACCTGGTAGTAGAGGCGGATGTCCCGCCGCGCGCCGGCCAGGGTCCGCATCGTGCCCGGCGGAAGCTGGCTCATGACCGCAAGGACCGCATCCGGCGGCGCGGCCCGGACGGCCGTGTCGAAGAGATGATGAAACCTCGTGAGATCGCTTCGATTCTGGTGGTCGGTTGCGATGTCGATGGAAACATGAATGACCCGGCAGGATGCGAGACCCCCGGGATCGGACATGAAACGAATCCGGCCGGCGTTTTCTCGAAAAAGTTCCGCAAGGCCCTTCTCATAAATCGGTAAGCGACCGTGCGTCAGATCCCGGCACAGGTCCTCATCGGAATCGAACGCCAGAACCTGATCCCCGGTTTTCGCCGCGATCACAATGCTCGATACGATTCCCAGATGGGACAGGCCGGCGAACCCGATCATGCGGGTTCCCGTTCCGGAACCCCGCTCAACACCGAATGAATCCAAGCGTCCTGGTCGAGGCGGGTGCCGGCGGTCCGGCAGAGTTCCTGAAAGTACCGGTATTCTTTTGCCCATGTCGGATCCGGGCCCTCGGCACGTTCCGTTTCCTCGGAGGGCCGGCCGCTCGGCAAGACCCGTTTTCGGATCGTCAGCGTGCTGAACCCCCATTTGCACAGGCCGTGCAGGTGGAGGCTGCCGAGTTCGCCGAAGAGATCGATCACGAAGGTGTTCCTCCAGCAGATGAGCGACATCTCGAGTTCGACCATCGGCGTCCCGCGGCTGATCAGGATCGCATGATCGTACGCGCGGTTTTCAAAGCGGTTGAGGCAGCGGACATCGTATGTGCGATGCCGCTGGTCGCCGAGCAGAAACACCGTCAAGTCGAGGAGATGCGAACCGAGGTCCGATACGACACCGATGCCCCTGTCCCGCCAGGGAGAATTACGCGAATCCCGCGCCGTGCCGTTCCCGTAGTGGAGCTTCGCCAGATACACGGCGCCGATCGCGTTCTGATCCAGGAGCGCCTTCATGCGCTCGATGGTCGGTTCAAACCGATGGTTGTAGGCCGTGTAGCAGGCCACGCGCGAGCGGCGGGTGAGGTCCCGCAGTTCCGCGTAGACGCCGGCCTCCGGCGCGAGCAGCGGTTTTTCGACAAGAACGTGCTTGCCGCCGGAGATCAGGCGCCGCAGAAGATCAAGCTTCGGGCCGTCACCGGTGCAGAGGAGGGCGGCGTCGAAGTCCGCGGGCGGAACGTCGTCAATGCGCCTGTGGGACGCGTCGGAAACGGCGGGGTCGACGGTCGCCACGACATCGGCGCCGCATGCCGCCACGCGCTTTCGGCCCTGAATCCCAAGGCCCACGACGACGCATCTCACGAGAATTTCAGCTTGCTTTCGACCGTGTCCAGTTTCTTGAGAATATCTTCAGGAGAAACAGGGATATTGCCCTCGCGCTCGCAGGCGACGCCCGCCGCCATCGACCCCAGGATGGAGGCGACCACAGGGGATTCCGTGGCGCACAGGGCCAGCGTCGCGTACGCCAGCATCGCGTCGCCGCTGCCCACTGCGTCCACGACATGGGACGCAAAACTGTCCACTGTGAAAAATGACCGCGCTTCGATGCTCGGACGCCGATACGTGAGGATGCCCCGGCTTCCCAGTTTCAGAATCAGCGTCCTGCATTGCGCGCGTTTGTAGAGCTCCAGCGCCAGCGGCCGGACGACCGAGTCCTGATCGCCCAGCGCAAACCGGGCCTCCCGTTCATTCGGCGTGATGAGATCGAACGCCTGAAAATCGAGGATGTTGCCCCACCGGCTGGCGACCTGGCTGTCGGCGACCCGCAGTTTTCCCGGCGGAAGGGCGGCAATCAGGCGTGGAATGCTTTCGTGGTTGAAAATGCCGTGCCGAAAATCGCTGAAAACGTACGCGGCCGCGCCGTCGGCGGAAATGGACGCGATGAGTTTGTCCAGCACGCGATCGGAAATCGGGCGATTGTCGACCTTGTCGAATTTCAGCAGCCGGTATCCGTCCGAGACAAATACGTTTTTCTGGGTGGTCGGCCTCGTCACGTCAATCACAAAATCACCCTCCACCCCGGCCTTCGTCACCTCCCGGATGACAAAATCCTTGAGCGCGTCGCCGCCCAGCACCGTGGAAAAGCGGACGCGCGCGCCGGCGGCGGCCAGATGCCCGGCGACCACGGCCGCGGCGCCGGCAAAATCGGCGTGCCGTTCATACTTGACGCTCAGGGTGGGCGTCTTGACCGAGCCGGTGTTGATCGTCGTGCAATGCGTGTGGGTATCGACGATGGTGTCGCCGACGACATGCACGCGGACGCCCCTGAATTTCTGCACGGCCTCCCGGAGCGCTGGACAGGTGACACCCTCGGATTCCATCAATGTTCCGAGCTTCTCGATCGCCAAGCCCGGCAGTCCGCTTTCGATGAATGCCGAGGACGAGAAAACGATGTCGCCGGGCGTGAAGAGAATTTCGCCGCCGTAACTGTTCAGCGTTTCCACCTCCACCCGGGTCTGCGGGTGAAGCCCCCGCTCCGTGTATTCGTAACCCTTGGCAAAAAAATCCGGCTGCAGCGTCTGAAGGCTGTCGATGGGGGTGGCGCTGTGATCGATCAGGACGTAATCGACGATTTCCAGGGCCGCAAGATTCATCGCCCGGAGTTCCTGCGGAACAAACGGCCTGAAATTTGCCTTGGTGATGTAGTCGTCGCCGGTCAGGCTCGCAATCAGAACGTCCGCCTTGGCCTTCGCGTACATGAGATGGCGGATATGTCCGGGATGAACGAGGTCGAACGTGCCGTGACACATGATCACCGTCTGCGCGCGCGGCCGGGGACCGATGATCGCCGCAAGCTCCTCACGCGACTTGATTTTCCGGCGGTAATCATTTCCAGTGCGGGCCGATTTCATGACGACACCTTTCCGTAACGGTCACATTTCGACGGCGGGTTACTTCACCATCACGAGTTCTTGGGGCGACCCCAACGGCGAAACGTCGATGGCGTAGCCGGCGGCCAGCGCGTCCTTTCGGAACATCCGGACGGTATCAAGCGAAAATTCTCCAAGGTCTTTGCCGACCAGCGGCAGTTTCGACAGCACGTCCCGGGTGGCCGTGATGATAGGGCAGCCGACCGCATCGGCCTGGAAGATGTTCAGAAGTTCGCGCGGGCTGGCCCAGATGAGTTCGACGGAAGGATAGGCCGCCAGAAGTTTCACGCACTCGCCCATGAGAGGACACGGATCGCGGCCCGTGTCGGCAATGCGCCCCGCAAAGACCGACACATATCCGCGAACCGCAGGGGCCATGCATTTGAGAACGTCCGCCACCTGTGCGGGCGTCATGATCGCGGTGACATTCAGTTGAACGCCCGCTTCCGTAAGGTCGCGGACAAGTTCGCCGGAAAATTCGCCGCGCGTGTTGCTGACCGGGATCTTCACGTAGATGTTGGCGCCGCCCCACGACGCGATCTCCAGCGCCTGGGCTTTCATTTCCAAAAATTCGTCCGAGAATACTTCAAACGAAATCGGCTTGTCCCCGATGATCCTCAGCGCCTCCTGCGCAAACGCCCGGTAGTCGATCACGCCGGCCTTGCGCATGAGCGTCGGATTGGTCGTAAATCCCTTGATCATCGGGTTCCGAGCCATCTCGGCGATGACCGCGAGATCCGCCCCGTCCGCAAACAACTTTACCTTCAGCTTTCTGACATCTGTCATGAACGTCCCCCTCCCCGTTTTCAAGAAAAACTGAAAACGAAATCACATATCACATTTCCCGCCGCAAGTCACGAGGCACAGCGTCGGTTGCCTTGAAAAACCCTTCGCCATCTCCTATATCGGGAACATGGAGAACCCCTTCGAATGAGCGGATTGGCCGGCCGGGCCGGAATGGTCACGGGCGCGGGGCGTGGGATCGGCCGGGCCATTGCACTCGCACTGGCGGGCGCCGGCGCGCGGCTCCTCTTGGTTTCGAGAACTCGAAGCGAGCTGGAAGAAACGGAACGGATGATCCGGAACGCCGGCGGAGATGCGCGGATACTTGCGGCAGACGTTTCCCACGAGAACACGGCCCGGCGGGCGGTGGAGGTGTGCCATGAAGAATTCGGAACGGTGGACATCCTCGTGACTGCGGCGGGCATCATCGGGCCCATCGGGCCGGTTGAAGAGGCGACGGTGGCCGACTGGCGAAATACCATCGACATCAATCTGACCGGAACGTTCTTGTTCATCAAGGCCGTGCTGCCCGTCATGAAGAAACAACGACGCGGGAAACTCCTGCTCCTGTCCGGCGGCGGCGCCTCGGCGGGATTTCCGTTCCATGCCGCCTATGCGGCCGCCAAGGTCGCCATCGCGCGGCTGGCGGAGACAGTCGCGATGGAAGTCAAGGACGACAACATTCAGGTCTTCGCGATCGCCCCCGGCGCCGTGCACACACGGATGGCCGAAGAAATGATGGCGGCCGGACGTCGAGGCGGCGAATTGGAATATCAGCGGTTGGTGGAACAGAAAAAGACCGGCGGCGTACCGCCGGAAAAGGCCGCGGAACTTGCCGTGTTTCTCGCGTCGGACGCGTCGGCCGGCCTGACCGGCCGGTTGATCAGCGCCGTATGGGACCCATGGCAGTCGTGGAGTCCGGAGGACATCCGGCGGATGGGGGAAGGGGACATCTTTCAGTTGCGGCGCGTCACGGAGAAGAACTGAAGGCGAGAACCGCCGAAGCGTTCCGCTCACGCGCTTTCGCGAATGCGCTCGGCCAGTCGATACGTGATGAGATGGTGCAGGACAACGTGGAACGATTCGACGTGGGGCGTGGTGTTCCAGGGAACGACAATGCAGGCGTCGGTCATCTGCTTCATGGCGCCGCCGTCAAATCCGCTGAATCCCAGCGCCACACCTCCGTGGTCCGTGGCGTATCCAAGGCCCTTCAGGAGATTCTGGGACCACCGCCCCGCCTTGTCCTTGCCCGATCCTCCGTGGACGCTGAGGGCCAGCGCCACGTCGCCGGGCTCAAAAAAGTTCTTCATCTGTTCCGTGTAGACATTCTCCCAGCCGTCGTCGTTCGTCAGGGCGCTGACCCATGGCACGCTGTCGACGAGGCTCATGACTTTGATGCGTTTCTTTCCCTCGATGGCCGTGCACTTGTTGAGGTCCGCGGCGAAATGGGACGCGGTGCCGGCTGATCCGCCGTTGCCGAAAATGAAGATCCGCCGGCCTTTTTCCCAGGCGCCGTAGAGATACTCGATCACGCGGTCGATGTCGGCCCGGTTTATCTGGCGGGCGATTTCGACGATGCCATCCAAGTAGGTGTTGATGTAAGCCTCATTTCTCATCTCATGCCCCTCGGGTGATCATGATTGGCTGCGTTCCGGCGGTCAAGCCCGGTGCGCCGTTGACCGGATTCACGGCCTTATAGTACATAACAATCGTAATGATGGAATGGATTTTTGCCTGTTCTCCGCCTCTTTCGGCTCCAGTTCAAAAAGCGGCGCGCTACCGGCTGCATTTTTGCTCGCCCGAGATCATCCGATTTCAGGTTTCTCCGGATGCCATACGTCTCACGCTGTCGACCGACGACGAGTCCGTCTGGCATGAGGTGTCCCGCAAGGTTGAGCGGGTGGTATCCGGCGTGCGGGACGGATTTGTCCCGCCGGAGGAGCGTTTGTACATGGAGCGGCGGCATCCCTCGCCGGCGTGGTCCGGCGCCGGTGTGAACCTCGAACAGGCCGGCCTGATCAAGAAAGCCGGCGAAGGATTTTACGTGACCGGCCCCTTGATCGCCGGGCTGGTGGAGCGGCTGGATCGAATTCTCCTGGATATGGCGGATGTCTTCGGCGCGCGAGCCGTCGGAACGCCGGCCCTGATCGCACCCGAAGTTCTGTCCCGCGTGGACTATTTCCGCGCCTTTCCCCACTCTCTCACGTTCGCGTGTCATCTCCCGCGGGACGTGGACGAGATCGAGGCCTTTTCGAAACAACCTTTCGAGGCGGACGGATCGCTGGCGCCGGCCGCCTCCGGCGCGGGCGCAGCCGTTCTGTCTCCCGCCGTCTGTTTTCATCTCTACCATTTTCTCGAGGGCACAAGCCTGGGTCAGGCCCTCGAATCCTACACTGTCCGCGGGCGGTGTTTCCGATATGAGGCCGGCGCGCTCGCGGGGCTCGAACGGCTGTGGGACTTCACCATGCGCGAAATCGTCTTTGTCGGAGAGCAAGCCGATGTCATGGACGCCCGCAAGCGGTCGATGGAGTGGGTCACGGACCTCGCGGACCGCCTGGGTCTGGTATGCCGGATCGAGAGCGCGGCCGATCCCTTTTTTGTGGGCGAGTTCAAACAGCGCACGGTCTTTCAGGCCGCGTTTGATTTGAAATATGAGTGGCGCGCCGACCTCGATCCCGCCGCCGCGGACGATCTGGCCGTCGGATCGTTCAACGTTCATCAGACGCATTTCGGCAAGGCCTTCCGGATCGCCGCACCGTCCGGCGAGATGGCCTGGACGGGCTGCACGGCATTCGGGCTCGAACGGCTGGCGCTTGCGGTCCTGCGGCAGCACGGTCTTTCTCCGGACGGCTGGCCGGAGATTCTGAAATCTGATCTTTCCGTGTCAATCGAATGACCGGCGCGGCCGACACTGTCAAGTCCTTCATCGCGCGCGCGCTCAAAATCGACGAGTCGGCCGTCCACGAGTCGCTGCAGCTCGGCGCCATCCCCCAGTGGGATTCGTTCGGACACATCAATCTGATGATGGCGCTTGAAGCCGAATACGGCGTGCCGATCACCGAGCAGACGGTGCTCCAGCACGTTTCCTACGCCGCCATCGCCGCGAGCCTCGCCGCGCTAAAACGATGACCCGGTTTCTTCTGGTCGGCAATGGCCGGCCGCTGGAGGAAGTGTGCCAGGCGATCCCGCGACTGGGCGGGGAAGTCGCCGGCGTGTACGCCAATCCGGAATCTGCACGGCGGCTGCAAGCCATGGGAATCGATCCGCAGCAGTCTTCGATTCTGCGCGCGCCGGAAGCCGCGGAAGTCATACGCGCGCAAAGGATCGACTGGCTGCTCAATGTCCAATCGCAAGTTGTTTTTCCGGCGGCCGTGATTCGCGCGCCGGCGCTCGGCGCGATCAATTTCCATCCGGGACCCCTGCCCGAAGGCGCCGGCCTCACGGCGCATGAGTGGGCCGTCATTCTGGGCGAATCGGCCTTCGCGGCGACCCTCCATTATATGACGCCTGATCTGGACGCCGGCCCCATCATCGTACGCAGGGATTTCGAAATTTCCGACACCGACACCGGCCTCACGCTTCTCGCGCACGCCTGGCGCGTCGGCACCGAGCTTTTGTGCGATCTCCTCCCGTCGTTGATCGCCGGGCAGCGGCCGTCGGCTTATGCTCAGGACAAATCGAAGTTCCGCTACTTTCCCGGCAAGCCTCCGCACGGCGGGCGGATCGACGTGAGTTGGCCCGCGGATCGGATTTTGAATTTTGTCCGCGCGCTCCAGTATTATCCCCTGCAGTCGCCCTCCGGACCGCCCCGGCTTGTCGTAAACGGCGAGCCATTCGCTGTGTTGCAGGCCGAACGCGGCGAATCCTCATCCGGGCATTCTCCGCCAGGTAAAATCACTGAAGTTTCGGAGAGGGGCGTTCAGATTGCGGTGAGCGGCCACGAAAGCGTCTGGATCATTCGTCTCCTGCGCGAAGGATCTCCCGTCGCCGCCGGGCCATTCTTTCAGCGGCACGGCATCTCCGCCGGCGCCCTCTGCGACACGGAACTTCCGGCCTCCTCCGGGCGGCCGTGAGCCAAGGCGCTGTCGGCATCGAAACGGTTGACTGGGAAGCTGTCCACCGGCTGTCCTTCGTTGACGAGCCCGGTTGCTGGACCAGCGGCTGTCAGAGCTATTGCTGCACGCACAAATCGGACCTTCTGGCATTCTCGATCCTCACGGGCGGCGCCGGCATGATTTTTTTCGAAGCCGAATATGACTATCTCCGGGCATCGGGCCGCCTGCAAAAGGGGTTTGAGTCCCACGCCAAACGCATGTCCTATGAACTGGCGCCGGGCCTCCATCTAAGATTCGTCCTTTCCAAATGCGAATTGAACGGCATCTGCACGATTCGGGAGTCCCGGCCGCTCTGTTGCAAGCTCTATCCGTTTTTGCCGCGCGTCGACCCGGCGACATCCGCACTGACCGGTTTCGTGTCCGGCACGGTCTTCGACGCCTTCTGGCCGGTCCTCGGCGTCCCGCATCCCTGCACGCTCGCACGCGAGAAGGCCGACGCGGTGCAAGCACGGATGAAACCGTCGCTCACGCGCCTGCTCGGCCATCCATACTTCTTGTTTCATTTCCGTGCGGTGGAAATTCTTCTCGACCGCATTTCCGAAGGGTTGGACGCGCTCAAACGAGCCCACGCGGGTATCGACGCCCGTGCGCTGTCCAGAAAGTGGGAACTCCTCTATCTGACCGGAAAGGCCTTTGACGGCGGGCGCCTGCGTGCCGATCTCCTCCACGCCTATTCAACGGTTGCGGCGCGCTTCCCGGGATTCGAGATTTAAAATGAATGCGGCCGGCCGCGTCCGCGACGCCGTCATTCTCGCCGGCGGACAGGGAACGCGGATTCGGCATCTGATTCCGAACATTCCAAAACCGATGGTCGAAACCGCTGGCCGGCCGTTCGTTGAATCGGTGGTGCGGCTCCTCAGGGATCAGGGAATCGAGCGCATCGTCTTCAGCACGGGACATCGCGCCGAAGTTCTTGAGACTTTTTTCGGCGACGGGCGCACATGGGACATGCGCATCGTTTATCTCAGGGACCCCGTCCCGCTCGGAACCGGCGGCGCCGTCCGGCATGCGCTCCGGGAGGTACGGTCGGATCGGTTTCTTGTTCTCAATGGAGATTCCTATTGTCGGTTTGATGTCGATTCCATGGTATCCGTCCATGAGAAAACGCGCGCCGGCGTGACGATCTGGCTGGCACGGTCGGACCGCATCGCCGAATCAGGCCGCGTCGACATTCGCGAGGACGGAACCGTGACGGGCTTTCTGGAAAAACCTGCCGACCCGCAAGCCGGCTTCGTCAACGCGGGCGTGTATCTGTTCGACCGGCAGGCCGCCGAAACGATCCCGGACGGAAAAACCGTCTCGCTCGAACACGACGTATTTCCGAATCTGGTTGGCCGCGGGCTCAGTGCAGTGCCCGGCCCGCACCCGCTTCTGGACATCGGCACCGAATCGGGCCTGCAGGCCGCGGCAGCGTTTTTTCAGCATGAATTTCCGTTGAAATCATGCACTGAAACCTGCTAACGTAGGTCCGCAGTACGAGAGGAGGGGATTTCGCACAGTGATCATTTCGAAGACGCCGTATCGCATATCTTTCTTCGGCGGCGGCACCGATTATCCGGCGTGGTACCGCAAGGAAGAGGGGGCGGTGCTGTCGACGACCATCGACAAGTACTGCCACATCACCTGCCGGCACCTGCCGCCGTTTTTCAACCACAAACACCATGTGGTGTGGTCCCATAACGAAACGGTTTCCTCCATCTCCGAGATTCTTCACCCCGCTGTCCGCGAGGGACTGCGATACATGGGGTTTGACGACTCGGTTGGACTTGAAATCTCGCACCAGGGGGATCTGCCGGCGCGCACGGGCATCGGATCGAGTTCGGCCTTCACGGTCGGGCTTATCCTCGCGCTGTCGGCGTTGAGGGGCCGGACAATGGACAAGCGGGAACTCGCGCTCCGCGCCATCGAGCTTGAGCAGGACGTCATCAAAGAATCCGTCGGGTCACAGGATCAGGCGGCGGCGGCCTTCGGTGGGTTCAACCACATCCGGTTTTCCAAAGACGGGGTATTCGCCGTCGATCCCACGGACGTTCCGCAGCACCGAGTGGAGCAACTGGAATCCCGGCTCATGCTGCTGTTCACGGGCACCAGCCGCCTTTCGACGGACGTCGCGTCTTTGATCGTTCAAAATCTCAAGAACAGGACCGCAACGCTCCGCCGCATGCGCGATCTCGTCGACCGCGCGGTAGCCCTGCTCAAGGGCAAAACATCCCTCGATGAGTTCGGAGAACTTCTTCATGAAGGCTGGCAGCTTAAACGAAATCTCGCCGGGCCGGTGACCAATCCGACCATCGACGCCGTATACCAGACAGCTCGCGAGGCGGGCGCGCTGGGCGGGAAACTCCTCGGCGCGGGCGCGGCGGGATTCATGGTGTTTTACGTCCCGCCCGACCGGCAGGACCCCGTGCGGCAGGCGCTCCCCAATTATCTCTGGGTTCCGTTTGCTTTCGAGTCCGACGGCGCGAAGATCATACACAACAGCTCCTTCCCGGAAATCCCCCCCGAGGTCGCGGCGCCCGAGGCCGCCGGCGCGGCCGTCCGCGCAGCCGGCTGAGGCGTGGAGGTCACCCGCACCAAACTCGACGGCGTCCTGCGGATCCGGCCGCCGACCTGCTTCAAGGATTTTCGCGGGGAATACGTCGAACTCTACAACGAAAAAGTCTATCGCGAAGCTGGGATCACTGTGTCATTCATCCAGGACGACATCTCGGTTTCCGGCAGAAACGTCCTGCGCGGGATTCACGGCGACCACAAAACATGGAAACTCGTCTCGTGCCTTTACGGAGAGTTTTTCATGGCGGTCGTCGACTGCCGCGACGGATCGGCCGGATTCGGCAAATGGGAATCCTTCACCCTCTCGGAACATAACCGGCTTCAGGTCCTGGTCCCGCCCTCCTTCGGCCTCGCGCACCTCGTGCTGAGCGACCGGGCGATTTTTCATTACAAGCAGTCAACCTACTACGACCGCGCGTCCCAGTTCACCTATCGGTGGAACGATCCGCGCTTCGCCATTCCATGGCCAGTCCAGAACCCCATCCTGTCCGAACGCGACCAGATGGGCGGCAGCCGATCGATCTCCTGAACCGGAATTTCCACCACGTCAGACTGGTTCGCCACCTGCAGCGGCTGAACGGCCCTTCATGACGACGGGGATGATGCCGGAGAGCCAGAAGCTGATGGAGGTCGTCTGGATTTCATAAAAACTATTCTTCGGTAACAGAAAGATCCATCAACGTCTGTGCCGCGCGATGCGCGCCCAACCCGTCCACCAGCTCACGGCCACGCGCCGACATGCCGGACCGGCGCCGGGGGTCTGTCAGAAGGTCTGTGACCAGGGGGGCGATCGTTTCCGGAATCGCGCCGCTCTGGGAGGCGAACCCCGCCAGACACGCGCACCCGTGCCGGACCAGGGCCGACGCGTTCGGCGCCTGATTCGGCGCCAGCGCCAGGATCGCCATCGGCACGCCCAGGCAGCACAGTTCCCAGCAGGTCGATCCTGCCGCATTGACGGACACATCGGCGGCGGCCATGAGGTCCGCCATGTTCTCGGCGTTTCTTATGATGCGGATTTCGTGTTTCGAATCGGCGACCGCGCGATCAAGCCCGGCGGTCGCGGCCCCTTCACCGCCGAGGACGCACTGCACAACGAAAGAACGCGGCGCTTGATTCAGCGCAACAAGGACTTCGGCACAAGTGTCAGCCGTGGCGCCCCCGCCGAATGTCACAAGCACCTGCCGGTCGTTCGCGCTGAACTTTCGTGTCTGTGACTGGCGAATCCTGGAGAACTCCGGCCGCAGGAGCGCGTAGGCCGGCCCACGTAAAACGCGGCATTCCGGCGACACCCGGTAGGACATATCCACCGCGTCCGGATTCTGATTCAGCACCCAGTTCGCCGCGCCCAGATCCCGGTCGGCCAGATCGTCGATGACGGCCACTTGAAAACCGGCTGCGCGTAATTGCCGAAAATCGGCGGGGGTCGCGCCGTAGTGGTCCACCACCACGCAGCGGGCGCCCACGGCCATGGCCCGGTCTACCGTGAAAGCCGTGTCCAGCGCGCCTGCGACGCGCTCCACCGCAAACCCCGCCTGCTCGACCACGCGAAGCGGCGTGTCCGCGATCGGACGCATGACGAAAACGGGTTCGCCGCCGAGATCGCGCAGCGCAAGGGCCAGCGCCACACACCGGCGCACATGGCCCATGCCGATCTCGGGCGACCCGTCGCATCGAAACAGAAAGGGAATCCGGCGCATGGGACGAATCTATATTGACAGACCCGGCCGCGTAAAGAAAAATGCGCGTGAATGAATATCGTAATTTGCAACGCGGTCGGCGTGGACCGGGAGGAGAATCACATCGTTCACTCGCCGAGCCGGTGGTCGTTCAGCATGAAAAATTATGACGACGTGTTCACCTACTACCCGTGGGAACTCTGCTACACCTCTGCACTCCTGAAGCGCCGGACCGGCCACCGGGTCCGGTTCCTCGATCCGTGCATCGAGCGATGGGACGCGGAGGAAACGACGCGCCGGATACTCTCAGAAAAACCCGATCTCCTCCTCATGGAACCCTCGTCGCGGACTTTCCGCGAAGATTGGTCGGTCGCATCCGAGGTCAAAGCACGGCTCGGCACGAAAATCGCGCTGGCCGGCCAGCACGCCTCTGCCTTCCCCGAAACGCTCGCCCGCGAGGCCGACTACATCCTGATCGGCGAGTACGAGGGGACCGTGCTGGACATTGTGTCCGGTGTCGACCGCAGCAAGATTTCCGGGCTGTACCCGAACCCGCGGCGGCCGGCGATGGACATCACGAGTCTGCCGTGGCCGGAGGACGAGGACGTGTCGCGGATCCGCTACGCGATTCCGGGCGAGCCGAACTGCGAGTACACGGAAATCCAGATGTACGCCAGCCGCGGTTGCCCCTTTCATTGCAACTATTGCGCCTCCGGCACCGTCTACTTCGCCGGCTGGCGGCCGCGCGAAGTCCGCAACGTCGCCGACGAAATCGAGGCGATGGGACACAAGTATCCGGAATGCGAGGGATTTTTTCTTGACGAGGAGGAACACAATACCGGAAAAAAATTTGTTCTGCAACTCGCGGAAGAGATCCGGCGGCGCGGCCTGAACCGGTACAAGTTCGACGCGATGTGCGCCTATTTCAATCTCGACCGACCCGTGCTCGAAGCGATGGCCTCGGCCGGGTACTACAAGATCCGCGCGGGGGTCGAGACCCTGAGCGAGAAGACCGCGAGAGGCATGGACCTCGGCGCGAAATTCAATCCGGAAAAACTTGTACAGGCAATGACCCTCTGCCGGGAACTCGGACTTCATTTCTATGGCACCTTTACCATCGGCGGCTGGGGATCGACCCGCGAGGAAGACCTGGTGACGGGACGGTTCATCGAGGACGCGGCCGCTCGGGGTCTTCTGCACGATCTCCAGATGTCCATCAACACGCCCCAGCCCGGAACGCCGTTTTATCAGAAAGCCAAATCGGCCGGGTATCTCCTGACTGAAGACTGGCACAAATTCGACGGAGGCCGGCAGTCGGTCGTCAGTTACCCGGATTATCCGGCTGACGAAATCGTCCGGACCTATGACGACGTCCTGCGCCACTACGACTGCGGCCTCTATCGTCGAAACCGCGACCTGTTCCGAAAACATTTCTCTGAATCCTTCGGCCAGGGTAACCGGCCCGGCGCGCGGAACATCCTCATCCTGCGATCGACCCGCATGTGGCACGTCCGGCTGGCAGCCGAATGCCTCCGGGACGCCGGCGCGGAGGTGTCGCTTCTGGGCCAGGACCGGATCCGGCCCGATTTGAACGGCATGGCCGGCGTGCGGGACTTCTTCTCTTATGGCGACGGCCACATGCATCCGGAAGCCATCGACCGGGGCCTTTTGAACCACCTCCGGGACCGCCGATTTGATCTCGTGCTGGCGCTGTACAGCAACACGGACGGCCGGTCGTTCGAGAATGTCCGAAAGGTTGCGCGGCGGATCGCCGACGGCGACGGAGCCGTCGCCGCAGTCGCTCATGACGGAACCGTCCTCCCCATCCGCTGACCCAGGCGGCGCGGGCCGCGGCGTCAGCGTCGTCATCACCAACTACAACGGCCGCGCGCTCCTCGAACGGTGTCTGCCGGCCGTCGAGACGGCGGCGGCGGCCTATGGCGGCCCGACCGAAATCATTCTGGTCGACGACTGCTCGACAGACGGCAGCCGGGAGTTTGTCTACGAATATTTTCCAAAAATAGACGTTTTCAAACCCAGGCAGAATCTCGGTTTCCAGGGCGCGTCCAACCTCGGATTTTCCAAAGCGCGTTTTCCGGTCGTCCTGTCGCTGAACAACGATGTCGAGGTGACGCCACAGTCTTTCGCGCAGTTGGCGGCGCATTTTTCCCGGCCGGACCTGTTCGCCGTCAGCGCCAAGCTTCTCCAGTGGGACCGCACAACATACCTGGCGGGCCGGAGGATCGGTGTGTTCGAGGAGGGGCATCTGCGTCTCGTGGACGAACCCGGCGACGGCAGCGTGTCCCCCACGCTCTTTGCGACCGGCGGCGCCGCCGCGTTCGACCGGGAAAAGCTGCTGGCCCTCGGCGGATTCGACCCGATCTTCCATCCGCTGTACTGGGAGGACATCGACCTCTGTTACCGCGCGTGGAAACGCGGCTGGCGGGTGATCTACGATCCCAACATCGTGATGTACCACAAGCACCGCGCGACGATCGAGACACTGGTGGAACCTGACCGCCTGCAGCAAATCACGGCGCGAAACAGCTACCTGTTTTTATGGAAAAATCTCTCGGAAGGCCGCGCCCTTCGGGCCCACCTCTGGCACGCCCCCATCCTCCTCCTCCGGGACGCCTTGAATCGCCGATGGCGATTTCCACTCGCCTTCGGCCGTGCGCTCGCCCGCCTGCCCGCCGTCTGGTCGGCCCGTTTGAAGGAACAGCGCCACTGGCGCCGGCCCGACCTGTCCGTCCTGTCGGAAATATCCGCACGCCGGCCTTCTTAGCCCGACCTTGTCGGGCGGCCGTTTTTCAGGGACAATTCAACCATGTTGAGAGACACGCTGGGCCGGCCCATCCGGGATCTTCGGATTTCCGTCACGGACCGGTGCAATTTCCGGTGCACCTACTGCATGCCCTACGAGGTGTACGACTGGGTTGAGCGCGGGGAGATCCTGTCCTTTGAGGAGATCGCGCGGCTGACCCGCATCTTCGCGGCGCTCGGCGCGGAAAAGGCCCGCCTGACAGGCGGCGAGCCTCTGCTCAGGAGAGGATTGCACAAACTCGTCAGGATGCTGATCGACATCCAGGGAATCAAAGATGTGAGTCTCACCACCAACGGCGCGTTGCTTGCCGAACAGATGCCGGATCTCGCGGCGGCCGGCCTTCGGCGGATCAACGTCAGCCTCGACACCTTGAACGCGGCGAAATTCCGGCAGATCACCCAGAAGGGAGACCTGCAGCCCGTGCTGGAGGGTCTGCGCGCCGCGCGCGAGGCAGACCTCGATTCGATCAAAATCAACACCGTCATCATCCGGGGATTCAACGACGACGAAATACCGGACCTCGCCGCGTTCGCCCGCGACAACGGCTTTCACCTGCGCCTCATCGAGTACATGGACGTCGGCAACGCCAGCGGATGGACGTTGGAGAAGCTCGTGTCAAAAAAAGAAATGCTCGAATGGGTCCGGAGTCGCTTCCCGCTCCGCGAAATCGGCCGGGCGGACGGCCGCGCACCGGCGGTCGACTACGAGTACCTGGACGGCCGGGGGAAAATCGGAATCATCGGCTCGGTGACCGAACCCTTCTGCTCAACCTGCGACCGCGCGCGCCTGACGCCGGACGGCAAACTGGTGACGTGCCTCTTTTCCAACGAGGGGGTGGATCTCAAGTCACCCCTGCGCGGCGGCTCGCCCGATGAGCAAATCAGCGCCGCCATCCACACAGCGTGGACTGCGCGAAAAGACCGCTACTCCGACGAGCGGTGGGCGTCCCTCAAAAACGGCGCGGGCTATGACCCAGCGGCCAGGCGAAAAATAGAAATGATCCGTCTGGGAGGATAAAAATCAGGTTTTGACGTACAGTTCGGAACCCTGCCTGCGAAACTCCTCTGATTTGTCTGACATGCCTCTTTGAATGGCGGCCTGATCGTCCATCTGCAGTTTGGCCGCGTAGTCCCGGACCGTGTTCGTGATCTCCATGCTGCAAAACTGCGGGCCGCACATGCTGCAGAAGTGTGCGAGTTTGGCGCCATCCTGTGGCAGCGTCTCATCATGAAAGGATTTCGCCGTGTCCGGGTCGAGACTCAGGTTGAACTGGTCCTCCCACCGGAACTCGAATCGCGCCTCCGACAGCGCGTCGTCCCACGCCTTCGCGCCGGGATGGCCCTTCGCCAGGTCCGCCGCGTGCGCCGCGATCTTGTAGGCGATCACGCCGGCCTTCACGTCCTCCTTGTCCGGCAGGCCGAGATGCTCCTTCGGCGTGACATAGCACAGCATGGCCGTGCCGTACCAGCCGATCATCGCCGCGCCGATGGCGGACGTGATGTGGTCGTAGCCCGGCGCGATGTCGGTGGTGAGAGGGCCGAGCGTGTAGAACGGCGCCTCATGGCATAGCGCCATCTGCTTTTCGACGTTGACCTTGATCAGATGCATCGGCACATGCCCCGGTCCCTCGATCATCACCTGGCAGTCCTGGTCCCACGCCAGCCGCGTCAGCTCGCCGAGGGTTTCGAGTTCCGCGAACTGCGCGGCATCGTTGGCGTCCGCGACCGATCCCGGCCGCAGGCCGTCTCCGAGGCTGAACGACACGTCGTACGCCTTCATGATCTCGCAGATTTCTCCGAAATGCGCGTACAGAAAATTCTCCTCGTGATGCGCCAGACACCACTTGGCCAGGATCGAGCCACCGCGGGATACAATGCCTGTCTTTCGACGCGCGGTCAGCGGGACATATCTCAGCAGGACGCCGGCGTGAATCGTGAAATAATCGACGCCCTGCTCGGCCTGCTCGACCAGCGTGTCGCGGTACATCTCCCAGGTCAGGTCCTCAGCCTTGCCGCCGGTTTTTTCGAGCGCCTGGTAAATGGGCACGGTCCCGACAGGGACCGGGGAATTCCGGATGATCCATTCCCGCGTTTCGTGGATGTTTTTTCCGGTGGACAGGTCCATCACGGTGTCGGCGCCCCAGCGGATGGCCCACGTCATCTTTTCGACCTCCTCCTCGACCGAGCTTGCGACGGCCGAGTTGCCGATGTTGGCGTTGATCTTGACGAGAAAATTCCGCCCGATGATCATCGGCTCGCTTTCCGGATGGTGGATGTTGGCCGGAATGATGGCTCGGCCCCGCGCGACTTCCTCGCGCACAAATTCGGGCGTGCAGCCCTCGCGGATGGCGATGAACTCCATTTCGGGCGTGACGATGCCCGCGCGCGCGTAATGCATCTGGGTGACGGGGCCGGGCCCCCGCCCCGTCGTCCACGGCCGCCGGATCGGCGGCAGGCCCTTTGAGTAATCGATGACCGCCGCCGGGTCCGTGTACGGACCGCTCGTGTCATACAGGCGCACCGACGCGGGCGTTCCGTTGCCGTTGGAGCCCTTCGGACGTGACAGTTCCACTTCCTTCATCGGCACGCGAATGTCCGCTTTCGATCCGGTTACATATATCTTTCTGATTTTCGCTTTCGACTTTTCCCCGTCGGCATCCATAGCTTGGATCAAATTAACCCAGCGCCGGATGGCTGTCAACCGTGACACAAATGGACGCCCAAGATACTCTGAATGCAATGGTGAAACGATGACCGCAGGCATGCTGAAACTCGTCCACACCGAAAGCTCGCTTGCATGGGGCGGGCAGGAGATCCGGATTTTTACCGAACTTGGGGAGCTGATGAAATTCGGCTGGTCCGTGGAACTTTGGGCGCCCGATCACGCGGATATTTTCAGCCGGGCACGATCGGCCGGGATGGCGGTAGAGGCGGTCCCGTTCCGGGGAACCTTCGACCTCGGCAGCATCCTACGCGTGCGGCGGCTGATCCGCGAACGCGGGGTTGATCTCGTCGTCACGCACAGCTCCGTCGACAGTTGGGTGGTTGGATTCGCCACCCGGTGCTTGCGACGCCGGCCGGCCATCATCCGGACCCGGCATCTTTCGACGTCGATCCGCAACGGCCTTTCCTATCGCTGGTTTCCCGACGCCGTCTGCACGACCAGCGAGGCGATCCGGCAGGCGATCCTCCGGCTTGGCGTGCCGTCCGACCGCGTGGAGAGCATTCCCACCGGCGTCGATCTTCGCCGGTTTCAGCCCAATCCTGATCAGAAACTTGCCATGCGGAAAAAATACAGCCTGCCGGAAGACCGGCCGCTGGTCGGCGGCGTGTTTGTGATCCGGAGCTGGAAGGGCATCATCGATTTCGTCAAGATTGTCCTCGCGGCGCCCAACGCTCATTTCGTGATCGCCGGCGTCGGCCCCAGCCGCGACCGGATGCAGGCGGAAGCAGACCGGCTGGGCGTTCTGCGCCGCATGACGTTTCTGGGGCACGTGGAACCGGTCGAGGAAATTTTCTGGGCGCTCGACGTTTTTCTGTTCCCTTCGACCGCCAACGAAGGCGTCCCGCAGGCGTTGCTCCAAGCCCAGGCCTGCGGCGTGCCCTCGGTGGTCAGCGACCTGCCGTCCCTTCGCGAGGCTTCGACCCACGCGCTGTTCTGTCCGCCGGGCGCTGTCCGCATGTTCGCAGAAGCCGTCGATGGCATCCTCGGAAATCCCGAACGCGCACGGCGCATGGCCGAAGACGGCCGCGCGGACGCTCGCCGCTACGATCAGGCCGACGCGATGCGCCGCATCGACCGGTTCTACCGGCGCTGGATTCGCCGGCAGTAGCCGTCGGACACGCGGCGCGCGGCCTTGGGCGAAAATCCCCACCGATTCATCTATGACGGCCACTGCGGACTCTGCGTGGCGTTCAAAAACTGGCTGATGGAATACGCCCCGCCGGCCGCGTTCGAGGCGCTTTCGTTTGACGACCCCCGCGTTCACGAAATTCTCACAGGGAAATCCGAGGCGGAAATCTGTGAAACCGCCCACGTCGTGACGCCGGAGGGCCGCATCCTCTCCGGCCATGCGGCCATCCGGATCGCGCTCTCCGTCCGATGGAGGAGCCGGATGATCTCGAATATCTTGGCGCTGCCGTTTCTTGACCCCGTTTTGCGATTCATCTATACTCGTATCTCGTTGCATCGTTACCGGCTCTCATGTAAAGCCGATCTGATGAAGGACGCGAAGAAGGACTCGAAATGAACGCTTCCCCTGGGCTGCGGGTTTTGACCCAAACCGAACATTCCATCCGCGACCACGCCGTGCATCCGGACGCATGGAAGGTCCTCCGGCGTCTGCACCAGGCCGGCCACACGGCCTATCTCGTCGGCGGCACTGTCCGCGATCTGTATTTGGGACGCGTCCCGAAGGACTTTGATGTCGCCACCACGGCAAAGCCCAATGAGATCAAGCGCCTCTTTCGAAACGCATTCATGATCGGCCGGCGGTTCCGGCTCGCCCACATCAAATTTTATGACAGCGTCATCGAGGTCGCCACCTTCCGCCAGGAAACCGACCGGTTCGAGGAGCCGTCGCCTGAAACCGGGGAGGCGCGCGCCATCCGGATTTACGGGACGCCTGAGGAGGACGCCCGGCGGCGCGATTTCACCATCAACGGACTCTTCTATGATCCTTTCCGCGCCCATGTGATCGATTATGTCGGGGGCCTGGTGGACATGGAAAAACGGATCGTCCGGACCATTGCGCCGCCCGATGCCTCTTACGAGGAGGATCCGGCCCGGATGATCCGCGCCGTCCGCGCGGCCGCGCGGCTCGGGTTCGCCATCGAGGCCGATACGGGCGAAGCGATCATCCGCCACCGCGAGGCGATCCTGCGCTGCCCAAAAGCGCGGCTCCTGGAAGAACTGATGATCCTTCTTAAATACAACTCCGCCGAACGGTCCCTTCGGCTCCTCTGGAACTTCGGGCTCATGGAGTACATCCTGCCGATGCACCACGCATACCTTCTGCGCCGCAACAACCTGCCGCTTCATCCGCCCAATCAGGATGTCCTCTTTGATCTCGTGTCCATGCTCGATCTTGAATCGGCGGCGCCGGATCCCTCGGTCATTTTTTCGCTGATCCTGTTTCCCTTCGTCCTCGAGCGGCTGGACCTGGCACCAAAACTCTTTTGGTCGCACAAGTCGACCTCGGCGGTGATCACGGCGGTCGAATCGATCTTTGACGAATTCTCCAAGTCGGTGGACATCTCCAAACGGTTCCGGGGGCGGGCGCTGGAAATTCTGACGGCGCAGCCCAGACTCGTCCTTCGCGGAAGCAATATCCGGCCGGACAAACTGGCGCAGAAACCGTATTTCCTCGATTCGTTTATGTTCTTCAAAATCGCCTCCCGCGCCGTCGATTTCGATACACAAAGCGATATCGCGTTCTGGGAAAAACATAAACCCAAATCCCAGCCCCCGCGGCACGCAGCCGGAGGCGATCCGTCCGCGGCCGTTCGGCCGGAACCGCACGGCGCGCCCCCTCCGGGCAGACGACGCCACCGCCGGCGGCGACACCGGGGCCGGCCTCCCCCGGGACCGGCTCAGAACCAAACGGCCACGCAGTGAAAATACACGAATACCAGGCCCGCCTTCTCTTCGAAGAGGCCGGTATTCCCGTCGCGCGCGCAATCGTCGCGGACACGCCCGAGGCGGCGCGCCGGGCTGCCGAACAAATCGGCGGGCCCGTCGCCGTCAAGGCCCAGGTCCACGTGGGCGGCCGTGGAAAGGCGGGCGGCGTGAAACTCGCGACGACGCCGGCCGATGCCGGCAACGCCGCATCGCAGATCCTCGGCATGCGCATCAAGCAGTCGGTGGTGTGCAAGGTGCTGGTCATGGAGAAAGTCGAGATCGCGCGGGAGCTGTATCTGGGCGTCGTCTTCGACCGGGACCACCGGGGCCACAGCGTGATCGCCTCGGCGGCCGGCGGCGTGGACATCGAGGAGGTGTCGGCGAAGACGCCGGAAAAAATCCTGAAACAATTCGTCCATCCCCTTGTCGGACTCTCCGCCCATCAGGCCCGGCAGATTGGGTTCGGACTTGGCGTGCCGCCCAAATCGGCGCTCGAAATCGCCAAAACGCTTCTTGCGCTCTACACCGTCTATCAGCGGACCGACGCTTCCCTCGCAGAGATCAATCCATACGTCGTCCGCCCGGACAGCACGACGGTCGCGATTGATGCGAAAATGAATTTTGACGACAACGCGCTGTTCCGGCACAAATCCATTGAGGATATGCGGGACATGGGCGAAGAGGAGCCGCTCGAAATTGAGGCCAAGAACGCCGACCTTGCCTATGTCCACCTCGGCGGCGACATCGGCATCATCGGCAACGGCGCGGGACTCGTCATGACCACGCTTGATGTGGTGACGGCCGCAGGTGGCCGGCCGGCGAATTTTCTCGACATCGGCGGCAGCTCCAGCCCCGAAAAGGTCCGTCGGGCGCTCGAAATCGTGTTGAAGGAAAAATCCCTCAAGGCCATTTTCTTGAACGTCTTCGGCGGCATCACCCGATGCGACGACGTCGCCACAGGACTGGTGCAGGTCCTCAAAGCCGTCCAGGTCCGCGTGCCGATCATCATCCGCATGACCGGCACCAACGTGGAACTTGGCATGAAAATCCTCAACGAGTCCGGCCTGAATCTCAAAACCTATCCGACCATGCAGGAAGCCGCGCTCGTGGCCGCGGATATCGCGAGGTCCGCTTAGGTGGCCATCCTCGTCGACGAAACCACCCGCGTGGTCGTCCAAGGCATCACGGGACGGGACGGGTCCTTTCACGCGCGGCAGATGAAAGAATATGGAACGAATGTCGTCGCGGGCGTGACGCCCGGCAAAAGCGGCGCGGCCGTCGACGGCCTGAATGCGCCGGTCTTCGATACGGTCCGGCAGGCCGTCGACGTGGCGGGCGCCAACACCTCCGTGATCTATGTGCCGGCGGCCGCCGCGGCCGACGCGATTTTGGAATCGGCCGAGGCGGGCCTGCGGCTCGTCGTGTGCATCACGGAGGGCATCCCGGTCAACGACATGCTCCGCGTCCATCATGCGCTCGCCGTTCGCGGCGACAAGAACTTCGTCCTCATCGGTCCCAACTGCCCGGGCGTGATCTCGCCCGGGAAATCCAAAGTCGGCATTATGCCCGGGTTCATTCACAAGCCGGGCCGCGTCGGCCTCATCTCCCGCAGCGGGACCCTCACCTACGAAATCGTCCACGCCCTGACGCAGGCCGGCGTCGGCCAGTCCACCTGCATCGGTATCGGGGGCGACCCCGTGATCGGCTCGCGCTTTACGGACCTTTTGCCGAGATTCGAATCCGATACCGGCACCGACGCCGTTGTCCTCGTCGGCGAAATCGGCGGATCCGATGAGGAACTCGCGGCGGCCTGGTATACGGAACGAAAACGCCGGATTCGCGTCGTCGCCTTCATCGCCGGCGTCAGCGCGCCGCCCGGGAAACGCATGGGGCACGCAGGCGCCATCATCTCGGGCGGGAAAGGCGCCGCGAAGGACAAGATCGAAACGCTCGGACGGCACGGCATCCCGGTCGCAAGCGATCCGGCGCAGATTCCGGAGCTGGTCCGGCGCGCGGTTCCATAAACATCATGCGTTTCAAAAAGACGGCCGTTGCGCTTCTTGCGCTCTGCGCCCTCGCCGGGCTCCTGCTCGTCGCCGATACCCTCCTGCAGCCCAAGGTCCGCGTGGTGCCCCTCGAGGGAGTGCCGGTTTCGCCCGGCTCGCCCGATGTGACCTTCATGCTGGGCGTATCGATGGACCCGCCGGTTCAAACCAATCCCTTTCTGGTGATTTTCAGCCCCATCGAACGGCTCACCGACAAAACCCGGGTCGTCGCCGGAAGCCTCAAACCCCTTTCGGACACGGAAACGATTTTTGTCTGGGACGCGTTCGGCATCCGATCAACCTGGCGATTGGACCGCGCCGGCCAGCGCCTGGCGCCGGTCGCCGATCCACGCGGTCTTCACCCGGCGGGTCTGTGCACGCGACTCTTCCCCACGCTGGTCTTTGCTTTCCGACGCGAGTCGGGATCATGGCGTTCCGAGACAGGATTCCACTAAAGTCGAGCGGATTTGCCGCAGGAGAACTTGAAGTCCCTGCTTTTCGTCACCTACAACTGTGATGGATCCTTGGTGCGCCCATTGGACGGTCGTCCCCTCGGCCAGCGAGATCGTATAATTCATGTTCGTCAGCGGCAGCGAATACGCCTCATCGCGCCAGGCGGTATAGTCGCCGGTCAGACGAAACGCACAGGATGAGCCGACGCAGATCCCAAGAGACGGCAAAATCGTGGATAACTGTCGCGAGAGACGCCCTTCCACAGCCACACACTCCGCCTCAAAAACCGCTTGCTTCTGCCCGAGCGCATCCGCAACTTTGGCCGCCAGAATTGGGTTCTGAATCTGCGCAACGAACGGAAAAGTATCGACGGTGACTATACGGCGCAGCCGATCGGCCTCGCTCAACGCCAGCTTTCCAGTAAATCGTCTCGCACCCAATCGCACCGGTAGATCGCCCGGCCTCACTTGAAGCGTCCCGTCCGACCGCGTCGCTTCCAATTTCATGGCCAGTATCGCCGCAAAAAGTTCCCCTTTGGCCGCCTCATACTGGTGTCCGCCGTACGGTTCAAGCAGATTGACCGCACGAATAAGATCGCGCAGGTGGATCACTTCGCTCCGCTCACGATCAGCGCCGGCCACGCCCGCGATCAGCCCTTCCGCATGATCTTCCGCCTCTCGTTGATTCTTGGCGTAACGCGCTCTCGCCGCCGGCGCCTCCGATCGTGGGAACCCCACCAGCGCATAGGTCGTCCGGCCCGACACCGCCACGTCAACCACCTCCGCTCCCTCCAGCGCGTGGGCGGTTCTCAAATTCACCCGGTCCTGCAGCGTGGTCCCGCGTTCATCCGTTATCTCGTCGTACGACTCGCTCACCGCGGAATAAATCGCGGTGGCGATGGATGCAATTCCCATCGCCACCGCCTCCATACGCGCTTCTTTTCCATCAACCTTCGTCGAAACACCTACGCCGTACAGATACCGCGCATCCTGCGGCACTTCCTGGATCCATGTCGGCGCCCTCCCGCGCGCCGCTGCTTCCGGCCCCACTGCGGTCAACATCAGAATCGCCGCCAGAATCGGAAAGAGAGGCGCCGGCCGAACGTCATTCCTTCTCCAGCTCATTGAACGCCTTCTCCATCGCGGCTTCGATCGCCGGCATCCGCGCGTCCTGCGCAGCGCGGCGCAGTTCCACCAGCGCCCGCGTCCGGGCGATCTCGTACTCGCGCTGGTCCAGTTGCAGGCGCACGTCGATGTCGTAGCGGTATTCCGATCCGTACGGCCCGAGAACCTTGAACTTCTCGTAGTAAATGTCCGTCGGAGTCACGCCCCCGATGTTGATCTTTCGGGTGGCCAGCGTCAGCCGGTCGGAGATGAACGACTGCAGCGTCGCGCCGTCGTAGTTGTCGCCGTCGTCGGTCTTCTTCAGCGCCGTCGTCAGATCCGAACCGATCGCCTCGACGATGTTTTTCAGCGCCGCCGCCTTCGCCTGCCGCACGCCGACCTCATACCGCGCGACGCCCTTCACGCCGCCTGAAAATTCGACCGTCTCCTTCTGTCTCACGAACGGTTTCAGCGTCCACTCCGGACGCACCGTCTGACTGCGTTCAACCAGAACATCCTGCCCCATCCGCGGCTCAACCGCCTGATTGAACGTCTGCACCTGCGCCGGTTTGTTGCTCGCTCTCTTCGTACAGGCAGAGAGTCCAAAAATTGCAACGCAGGACGAAAGAACCAGAACCATCGCACGACAAAAAAGTGTGTTCATCGCAATCCCTCCTGGCCCTTGACGGGCATTGAGATTTTGCTGAAGACGGCGTTCAACGCGGCCGCGCCATCTTTGGCGAGCGCCTCAAGCGCCGCCGATTCGGTGGTGGACAAATCGAGATTCAGCGGAACCGTCGATGACAGTTGCGGCACATAGAACCGAAAAACATACTTTCGGTCCGCGACGGTCTTCACGAGGGTTGTCGCGTAGACAATCTCGGAACTGAGCGACCGCACAACCTTGATGGTCGCCGCGATATCGTAGTTGCTTGAATTGTATCGGGACTGGTAATGGGTCTGCACAAGGACCAGAAAATCGGGTGAATGGACGTCGAGCGCCTCGCCCTGGAGTTTGCTTTCCTGATAGAGGGAGGCAAGCTGCGCCCGCTCGATGAGCGTAACGCCGGCAAGGCGCGATTCCAGAAACTGCGCCATGCGCCGGCTTTCATTCGAATTCCCCGCCACCACCGCCACCTTCGTCTGGGCGGCCGCCGTAACCGTCAACACCAAACACGCGACAAGCGTCAAAAACCATCGGCTCATAAATCACCTCCTCTGATTTTTAAAGAACAAAACGCCCCTCTTGCCTGACGCTTACTCTAAACGGTCAAACCGGCAAACTTTCCAACTAGCCGTCGCGGATGACGGCCTCGGTGTGGAGTTCGGGATTCGTTTTCAGGCCAAGAAACTGATCCATATAGATGCACTGCTCCCTTGATAACCGATAAGGCCCGGTTCCGGGCAAAGCCGATGGGCCAAGAAGCATCTGAATTTGCGGCAGGGTCAATTCCTCGACAGGAAATATGACAATGACCTCTCCGCATGTTTTTTCTTTTATGTAAATGTCCATTCGAACCGGCTCTTTCGTAAAACATTCCCGGTCATAATCTCGAATGGTTTTACCCGGATTGAGTTTTAAATACATGCCCGCTAAGATAATTTTTCGCATCTGTTCAAATCCTATGAAATCGAATAAGATAGGTTCCCAACGAGGGGTAGAGAGCGGTGG